>ERZ795051.22-NODE-22-length-235519-cov-17.304768_pt1 | contig 235519 bp, 193 predicted proteins | sample MGYA00375135_ERZ795051 | MGnify/ENA primary metagenome ERZ795051 (study PRJEB30180, sample SAMN05720222) | activated sludge metagenome | isolation source: Anaerobic digester | place: Japan | collected 2015-05-26 ... | reverse complement strand
TTAAAGATTAATACTCTTTTTCCCCGAAATTCCCCCGAAAATTAATTCACACCCGGGCCTTGCATGTATTGTTTTTTTACACATATAAAATATTTTTCACGATGGACCGGCTTCGGTCCCGGTAACGACCAGAACAGCTTAATAAGCGCAATGAGTGATACATACGATGCCATAATTATCGGCGCCGGTCCCGGCGGCTGTAGCGCCGCGGCCTTCCTGTCCGGGGCCGGCCGCGACGTGCTCCTGGTTGACAGGGCGCGCTTCCCCCGCGACAAGACCTGCGGTGACGGCCTCTCGGTTACGGCTCTTCCGGTCCTGGAACGCATGGGCGTCCTCGAAAAGGTTGAGGCGCACAATCCGTGGAAATGCGACGGGGTCATCCTTTCGTCGCCGAACGATGTCGTGATGAGGGGGCGGGCGACGCAGGTGGGAGGCGTGTATAATTACGGCTATGTGATTCCTCGGAAAATCTTCGACACCGCTCTCTTCGAGCATGTCAGGGACCTTCCCCATGTGACCGTCAGGGAGGAATGCGCCTTCAGGGATTTTATCCATGAGGGCAATGCCATATGCGGTATCCGGGCCAGAAGCGGAAACAACGAGGAGTTCGAGGTCCGCGGTCGGTTCATCATCGGCGCTGACGGCGTGCATTCGGCCGTTGCCAGGAAGCTGGGAAACCACGCGAGCGGCTCGATAAAGAAGGCCTTTGCCGTGCGCGCCTACTTCGAAAATGTCGACGGCCTTGAGCACCTCATAGCGCTGCATTATGAAAAAACCATACTCCCCGGTTATGCCTGGATCTTCCCCACCGGGGAGCGGAGCGCCAACGTCGGGGTCGGCATGATCTGCCAGGGCAAGCCTCCCCATAACATGAAGGACCTGTTCGAGATGTTCATAACGAGAAACAGGTTCGCGCGGGAAAAGCTTGGCCGCGCCACGATGGTCGAAGGGTCCTTCAAGGGGGCCCACCTTGCTACGGGCACCATGGGGGTAAGACGTTCCTTCGGCAACGTCCTCCTGGTGGGAGACGCCGGCGGCTTTGTCGACGCTTTGACCGGAGAAGGCATCTACTACGCCCTCCGGAGCGGCGAGCAGGCGGCCTCGGCCATAATTGAGGTCCTTGCCCGAAAAGAAGCGACGGGCGATGTCGGAGCCATCTACGATGGCAGCTGGCGCAGGGATTTCAGGCGGGACATCATCTTCGGGAACCTCTTTCAGAAGGCGCTGACAAAAAAGAGCCTGATGAACCTGATTGTCTGGCGCTCCAGCAGGAACCAGGCCAAGGCGGATATACTGAGCGGCGTTATACAGCATGCCCTGCCCAAGACCAGGCTTTTCCGCGTGATCTGAATCCCACTGAAACATTACAAAAATAGGAATGACAGAGAAACGGCCCGGTAGTACCATTGTTCCTGTCATGGAACGTTTCTTTCATCCCCGGTCAATCGTGCTTTTTGGCGCCAGCTCCAATCCGAAAAAGGGCGGCAACCAGGTGCTGCAGAACTTCAAACAATACATGGAGCGGCAGCATTACCCGGATCTCTTCATCGTCCATCCCCGTGCCGGGGCCATCGAGGGCGTGCCATGCTTTAATAGCCTCGATGACGTGCCCGACAATGCCAGCGGGACGGACCGGATCGACCTGGCGGTCATCGTTCTTCCCGTGCGGGAAGTGATGCCCGTGGTCAGGGCGTGCATAGACCGCAACGTCCGCGGCATTTTAATTGAATCGGGCAATCTCTCCAACGACGATAAGGAGGCGGCCGCCTTCGCGAAGGAGATCCTGTCGCTGATACGGGGAAAAGACATCCGCATCGTGGGACCCAATTCGATCGGCTTCAATGTGCCCGACCTGCGCTACTGCACCCCCATTAAACACTACAGCGAATTCCTTGAGACCCGGGAACGGAATGTTTCCATCGTGGGGCAGTCGGGGCTCTTCGTGACCGGCTTCGTGGAATGGTTTTTCGATACCACCGGTCACGGGCAGCCCTTCGGGGTTTCAAACATAGCAGCCATCGGGAACAAGCTGGACGTGAACGAATGCGACCTCCTGGAGTATTACCTCCATGACGACAGGACCCACGCCATCGGCATGTACCTCGAGGACATCCGCGACGGCAACCGTTTCATGTCCCTCCTCAAGGAGAACCGCGAGCGCCACCGCAAGCCGGTTGTAGTCCTCAAGGCCGGCAAGAGCGAGAAGGGGAAACAGGCCGTGTCGTCACACACCGGATCGATGGCGGGAAGCTACACCGCCGTCGAAGCGGTCGCGAAGCAGTTCGGCATGATCCTGGTGGAGACCTATGACGAGCTCTTCGAGATGCTTTCAATAGTCTGCCAGTATCCGGTCCTCCGTTCAAACCGTGTCGGCGTGATATCGGTGTCGGGGTCGGGATGCGTGCTGTCATCCGATTTTGCGGAGAAATTCGGGATGGAACTCCCGGAACTGGACGACGCGGCGCTGGCGAGGCTCAGGCCCCTGTTTCCGGACTGGGCGCCCATACACAACCCCATCGACACCTGGGCGTCAGTCGAAAAGGTCGGCCCTCAGGAAAGCTTCAACCGGATCCTTGAGGTCTTTCTCGAATCGGGCCTTTTCGATTCCATCGTTCTCATGACGATCAGCTCTCCCTTCGCAACCTTTGACTGGAAGTTCCTGGGTGAAATGCAGCGGAAGTATCACGACACGCCCCTGGTGGTACACTTCTTCGGGGGCCAGTCCATCCTCGAACACACGGCCCTGGCAAAGGAGTACCGGATCCCTGTCATTGGAAGCTTTGACCGCATTTTCAAGCTCCTCGAGCTGGCATGGGATTTTTCCAGAAGGATGTCCCGTGTCCATCCCGGGTCTTGAGCGGAGATTTCATCCTCCGGACCAGGGTCCTTCCCGCTTTATCTCTTGACATGACGCTTATGACGTTGCAGTATTTATCCGGCCAGGACAGGGCACCGAAATGAAACGGCAGGACACAAGACACCTCGACAGGCTCAGGGAACTGTACCCGGGGAAATTCGCGCCCCTGGAAGACATCTTCGGCCTGATACACCGCGGCACCAGCATATTCATCGGCTCCTCCTGCGGGGAACCGCAGTTTCTCGTCCAGTCCCTCGTCGACCATGTTGAGTCCAGGACCCACCGGATCTACGGGTCGCGGGTGATACACGTCTGGACCCTGGGGGTGGCCCCCTACGCCCAGAAGAAGTTCGAGGAAAATTTCAGGCACAATTCCTTTTTCATTAGCGACAGCTCACGCGATGTCATCAACCGGGGCCTGGGAGACTACACGCCGGCCCATCTGTCCGACATCCCCCGGCTGTTCCGCCAGGGGAAACTGCAGGTGGACGTGGCCCTTATACAGGTTTCTCTTCCCGATGAAAACGGCGACATGAGCCTCGGCGTCAGCGTGGACATCGTCAGGTCGGCCGTGGAACATGCGAAGATAGCCGTGGCCCAGGTCAATTCCTTCATGCCTTACGTGTGCGGCGAATCCCTGGTCGGCGCGGCGGAGATAGATTACCTGGTTCCCCATGACGAGGCGCTCCTCGAATACCGGCTGGACCCGCCGGACGAGACGGCCCGGGAGATCGGCCGGTACGTGGCCCGCATCGTCAGGGACGGGGACACCCTCCAGGTCGGCTACGGCGCTATCCCCAACGCGATCCTTTCCAGCCTCAGCGGGAAGAGGGACCTGGGCATCCATACCGAGCTCCTCACGGACGGCGTCGTGGACCTGATCCGCGGCGGCGCCGTGACCAACGCGAAGAAGAGCCTCGACCGGGGAAAAACAGTCGCCTCCTTCTGCATGGGGACGGCGGACACCTACGCATTCATAGACAACAATCCCGCTGTCGAGTTCAGACCGATTGACTACACCAACAGCCCCTTTGTCATCAGCCGGCAGGACTCCATGACGGCCATCAACACCACGCTCCAGATCGATCTATGCGGACAGTCCACGGCGGAATCCCTGGGCACGACCCTCTACAGCGGCGTCGGCGGCCAGGCGGATTTCATGCGCGGCGCCGCCCTTTCGGCGGGGGGAAAGACCATCCTCACCATGCGCTCCACCTCCAATGACGGGAAACGCTCACGGATCGTTCCGGTCCTCGATAGCGGGGCGAGCACCACCCTGACGAGGGCGGACGTCCAGTACGTCGTCACCGAGCACGGCATCGCCTATCTTCACGGAAAGAACATCCGGGACCGAGCTTTGTCCCTCATCACCATAGCCCATCCGAAATTCAGGGAATGGCTCCTGGAGGAAGCGAAAAGACTCGGCCTTGTGCCGCAGGAGTTGGAGTCTATCGACGGCGCCCTGAGCGAGTACCCGGCCCATCTCGAGACATATAGAAAGACCGGAGACGGCCTCCTGTTCCTTCTGCGGCCGGTGAAGGTGAGCGACGTGGAAAACCTGAGGCTGTTCTTTCATTCACTGTCCGACCAGAGCCTGTACACGAGGTTCTTTTCCAACGTGGAGTTCGTGCCGCAGAAGACCATCCGCAGGTTTACCATCATCGATTATTCCAGGGAAATGACGATCCTTGCCGTGGTGGAGGAGGGGGGGCCGGAAACGGTGATCGGCATCGGGCAATACGTGGTGGAGAAGGGGAAACTCGCCGCAGAGATATCATTGCTGGTGCGGGACGATTACCAGAACCGCGGCATCGGAAGCATCCTGATGGACTACCTGTTCGCCGCGGCCCAGCGCGAAGGGATACTGGAGATGTCGGCCACGGTGCTGAAGGAAAACGCGAAAATGCTCCATCTTTTTTACAAGACGGGTCTCCAGGTCACGTCAGCCGAGGGCACTGACACGGTGCGGCTTACCATGCCTCTGGTCTAATTAATAATTGACGGGCATGTGTCGTCGTTTTTCATGACAATTGTAATAAAATTGAATTCATTCTTTCAACATAATGCCAACATAATGCGCGGCATGTTCATAAGCGAGAAGGCGACATGGATGTCGCCGTTCCCGCCGAGTCCACATGGACGTTATACGAGGCGGGTGAGCGATGAACATCCGCGCATACTAAGTAAAAATGATAAGAATAAATGAACTTTTTTAAAAACATATTCAGGCGAAAAACGATCGGCGACATGCTCGCCGGCGTCTCGCAGGACGGGCAGGGCCTCCGGCGCGTCCTGACGGCCCGGGACCTGGTGCTCCTGGGGATCGGCGGGATCATAGGCGCCGGCATCTTCGCCACCGTGGGCACCGCGACGGTGGGCGACACGGTGCGGCCCGGGGCCGGCCCGGCCATCGTCATATCCTTCATTATAACCGGCGTCGCCTGCGGGTTCACCGCCCTCTGCTACGCGGAGCTTTCGTCGATGGTGCCGGTGTCGGGCTCCGCCTACACCTACGTGTACCTGACGATGGGGGAATTCATAGCCTGGATCATCGGCTGGGACCTGATGCTGGAATACGCCATCGGCAATGTCGCCATCGCCATCTCGTGGGCCGGCTACTTCAAGGAACTCCTGCGCGGCTTCGGCATCACCATCCCTGCCTGGCTTGTCACGGACTACCGGAGCGCGCTCCATGGCGACACGATCTACAGCGCGGCACAGCTCCTGATGAACGGGTCTGCCATAGATCATATCGAAACCTTTACAAGCGCCGGCGCCTATATCGCGGAGCAGGTCGCCAGCGGATCCACCCTTGAGAAAATTGCCGCGGGCTTCCGGAACGCCCATGACGCCATCGCCGGGTCCCCGAAGCTTTTCGGCATGCCGATCATATTCAATCTCCCGGCAGTGTGCATCGTCGCCCTGGTGACGACAGTCCTCTACCGCGGGATACGGGAATCGGCCCGGTTCAACACTATCATGGTGATATTGAAGCTGATGGTCCTGGCTTTTTTCGTCCTGGTCGGGTGCTTTTACGTAAAGCCGGAAAACTGGACTCCCTTCATGCCCAACGGCTGGAGCGGCATACAGGCCGGCGCGGCCATCGTCTTTTTCGCCTACCTGGGGTTTGACGCGGTCTCGACCGTGGCTGAGGAGACCATAAACCCGCGCCGCGACCTTCCCATCGGCATCATAGGCTCCCTGGTCATCTGCACCGTCATATACGTGGTGGTCGCGGCGGTCCTGACCGGCATGATTCCCCTGACCGCCTTCAACCAGTCAAACAAGGCGGAGCCCCTTACGGTGGCGATGAATTTCCACCGCCTGGACTGGGCCGCCGGCTTCATCGCCCTTGGCTCCGTGGTGGCCCATACCGCCGTGCTCATCGTACAGCAGACGGGGCAGACGCGCATCTTCTTTTCCATGGGCCGCGACGGGCTCCTGCCGCGTTCCTTCGCGAAGGTCCACCCCCGCTTCAGGACGCCCCATGTGAACATCATGGTCACGGGCGTCTTCGTGGGATTTTTCGCCGCCTTCACGAGCATCGACGAGATGGTCGACCTTACCAACGTCGGGACCCTGTTTGCCTTCATGCTGGTCTGCGTCGGCGTCATCATACTGCGGAAGCTCGAGCCGGACCGGGAACGTGGTTTCAGGGTGCCCTTCGTCCAGGGCATTGCCCTGGCCGGAATCGTCATGTGCGTATACCTGATGGCGGGACTGCCGGCGGTGACCTTTATCCGGTTCTTCATATGGCTGGCCGTCGGCTCGGCCTTTTATTTCTCCTATGGATACTGGAACAGCAGGAGAAGGCATGGCACGGTTGTCATGCCCCCTGACGACCTGTCCGATCACTAAATCAGTTCACATAAAGGATAATAGATGCGTTACGAAGGAAATATTTTCAGGCCTTTCAGCGAGGCCAACAGCTATCTGCTCCAGTGCACGGTCGGCTGCTCCCACAACAGGTGCACCTTTTGCGGGATGTACAAGGACAAGAAGTTCCGCATCAGGAGCCTCGAGGAAATCAAGGAAGACATCCGCATGGCTGCCGAAGCCTATGGGGACGTGGAAAAGGTTTTTCTCTGCGACGGTGACGCCATAGAAATCGAAACCGGAATCCTTCTTGAGATAATTGCGGAGCTCAAAAAAGCGTTTCCATCCCTGCGCCATGTCGGCACCTACGTGGGCCCCGCCAGCACCCTGCGCAAAAGCATGGACGAGCTAAAGACCCTCAGGGCGGCGGGCCTGACCAAGGCGTACCTGGGCGTCGAAACGGGCGATGATAGGCTCCTGAGAGAGGTGAACAAGGGAGTGACCTATGACGAGATGCTCCGGGCCGGAAGAAACCTTGTCGAGGCCGGCATTAACCTGTCGTCGATGATTCTCCTGGGCCTGTCGGGCAGGGGCCCCCGGTCGAAGGAGCATGCCCTGGCCACGGCAAAAATCACCAACGAGATGGCGCCCCAGTACCTCGCGGCCCTGACGGTGACCCCGGTCCCCGGGACCGCGCTCTATTCAAAGATGCAGCGGGGCGAGTTCCAGCTCCTTGATCCCTTCGAGACACTGGAGGAGATGAAGCTCCTGTTCGAGAACCTCACGGTGGACAACATGAAGTTCGTCGGGATACACGCCTCCAACTATCTTCCCATAAACGGCACCCTTCAGAAAGACAAAGCGCGCATGCTGGAGACGATCAATTCAGTGCTGGCGTCCCGGGACCGGTCTGCGATTCGGTCTGACTCGATGCGGGGATTGTAATAGGCGCGATGGTTCATCGCTCGCCCGCCTCGTATAAGCAGAGCCAAATGCGACCTCCTGCCGCGGCTCTGCACTCGGCCGTCCTGGCCAGCGCACCATCTGGACTCCGCGGGATCGGCGACATCATCCGAAATCCCGATAGCATATTACTGCCAGGATGGCAGGAATGCCGCGAAGGGCACGGATGCCCGAGAGCGGACTCGCTGATGAATCCACCGCGCATGAATTAAACCCATCTTGGACAGAAATTAAAAAAAATAATGAAACTATTGACATCATACCGCCTCTTGGGGATTTATGTTAGAAAGTTAATGAAAGAGAATTGCTCCCGTTCCGGAGGGGATACATGAAGGTGCTTGGTTCCAGGGAACTGCTGGCTGATGTGCTCTCGAAGGAGCTCTGCATCGGATGCGGCGCCTGCGTTTCCCTCTGTCCCTATTTCAAGTCATACAACGGCAGGACCGCGATGCTCTTTCCCTGCACGCAGGAGCGGGGGCGCTGTTTCGCCTATTGCCCCAAGGTCGAGGTGGACCTCGACGAGGTATCGCAAAAGATCTTCGGCGCTCCCTATTCCATGGAGCCCCTTGGCCGCTCGCTCTCGGCCATGATGTCCCGGGCAGGAAAAAAGGCCGCGGGGAACAATTACCAGTCCGGCGGAACTGTGACGGCCCTCATGACCTGGGCCCTGCTGGAAAAGCTGTGCGATGCCGCTATACTGACCGGGCGGGAAGGGCTGAATGCCGTTCCGGCCATTGTAACCAACCCTGACGATGTTCAAAACTACGCTTCATCCAAGTACACATCGGCCCCGACCCTGGAGGCTTTCAACAGGGCGGCCGACCTGGGATATTCCCGCATCGGCGTGGTGGCAACGCCATGCCAGGTCTTGGCCCTGGCGCAGATGCGGTCAAACCCCATGGCAAAAAAGGATTTTTCCGATCCCACGTCCCTGGTGGTGGGCCTCTTCTGCACCTGGTCCCTAGACTATAGGGCATTCAGCCGCCTGGTAGAGGGGCGCGTTGACATTAAAGATATTAAGAAGTTCGATATACCGCCGCCCCCGGCGGAGGTAATGGAGATCCACACAGCCAGGGGCGTTATCGAGATACCCCTCGCGGAGGTGCGGGCCACGGTGCCCAATTCCTGCGATTACTGCTTTGACATGACATCGGAATTTTCCGATATATCGGTGGGCGTTGTGGAAGGCCGGAGCGCCATGAATACCCTCATAATCAGGACCGAGCGGGGACGCGCAGCCGTCGATGCGGCGGTAAAGGCGGGGTATCTTGAAATTGAGGACATGCCTTCGGATAACCTGGCGCGCCTCAGGACCGCCGCCGGCAACAAGAAGAAACGGGCCCTGAAGAAAGCGGCGGGTGAGGGGATAATCAACACGAACGGAGACAGCCGTTCCCTGATCCGGATGGAACCGAAGAACCTCGCCGGGATATAAAGGAAGGAAGGATACCTGACATGTCATACCTGTTCGATACCAATGAAGGGGCCCGCTATCTAATGATGGGCAATGACGCCATCGTGCGGGGCGCCCTGGAGGCGAATGTCAATGTCGCCAGCGCCTATCCCGGTACGCCTTCGTCTGAAATAATCGAAAACCTGTCAAAGGCTTCGCAGAAGCGGAACATATACGTCGAGTGGTCGGTCAACGAGAAGGTGGCCCTCGAGGTTTCCTTCGCGGCCTCCATAGCCGGACTCAGGTCGATTTGCGCCATGAAGCAGAACGGCGTCAACGTGGCGTCGGATTTTCTCCTCCACGTGGCCCTGTCCGGAACGCGGGGAGGCGCCGTGCTGCTCCACTGCGACGACCCCGGGGCGCTCTCGAGCATCAACGAGGGGGAATCGCGCCATTTTGCCCGCATGATCGAACTGCCCCTCCTGGAGCCGGGCGATTTCCAGGAGGCCAAGGAGATGACGAAATGGGCCTTCGAGCTCTCCGAAGAGCTGCGCTCCATCGTCATCATGCGGAGCGTGACGCGCCTTTCCCATGCCAGCGGCAATGTCATACTGGGCAAGCTCGGCGCGCCGGAAGGGAAGGCCCAGTTCAAGTATGAGGCGGTGCCCGGCGACGCGGACTCGGGCCCGGTCATAACCATGCCGGTGCCGCCGCACCACGCCCTGCTTCAGGAAAAGCTGAAAAAGGCCGTGGCCATTTTCGAGAAATCACCCTTCAATACCTACACGGGGCCGGCAAAGCCGGAGCTCCTCATCATCACCTGCAGCGCCTGCAATCTCTACAGCAGGGAGGCGGTGCACCTTCTCAACGCACAGGACCGGGTGGGGATACTGAAGATCGGCACCACCTGGCCTTTGCCGCCGAAGCTGATCGCCCGCCATCTCGCCATGACGGAAAAGGTCCTTTTCGTGGAAGAGGTCCTGCCGTTCCTGGAAGAGAACGTGAAGGTGATTGCAGCGGAAACCGCGGCAGAAGTCGGCATCAAGCAATTTTACGGCAAGAACGACGGCGCCATGCCCACGATCAACGAGATGAACCCAGACATCGTGGTTGACGTTATTAAAAAGATTCTCGGTATCGAATATATAGCCATGGATGAAGGATACGCGAATCGCGCGAAAGGGCACCTGATCGCCAGGGCGCCGGTGCGCGACCTAACCTTCTGCCCCGGGTGCCCCCACCGGGCTTCATTCTGGAACCTGCACAACGCCCTTGCCATGGACAACCGCCGGGGCTTTGTATGCGGCGATATCGGATGCTATACCCTGGGCTTCCTTCCCTGCGGGTTCAGCACCATGAAGACGTCCCACTCCATGGGCTCCGGGATCGGCATAGCCAGCGGCTTCGGCAAGCTCACGCAGTTCGGGATGGACCAGCCGATCCTGGCCGTATGCGGCGACTCCACGTTTTTTCATGCTGCAATACCGGCACTCGTAAACGCCATACATAATAAATCCGACGTGATATTCGTGCTCCTGGACAACAGCGGCACCGCCATGACCGGGTTCCAGCCGCACCCGGGCACTCCCCTTGACGCCAGGGGCGGGGCGCTGCCCACGATAGACCCGGCCGAGGTCTGCCGGTCCCTGGGCGCCACGGTGGAATATGCCGATCCTTTCGACACGGAGGAGACGCAGAAAAAGCTCCTCGCCCTCATGCGGGAGAAAGGAGCACGGGTGCTCATCATGAAACAGATGTGCGCCCTTTCGCCCGAAAAGAAAGGAAAGAAGAGATTCGAGGTAAAGGTCGACCAGCAGATCTGCAGGGGCGATACCTGCGGGTGCAGCCGCCTCTGCACCAGGATCTTCCGCTGTCCGGGCCTGGTTTGGGACAACAAGCGCCAGGCCGCGGTCATCGACGAGGTCATTTGCGCAGGCTGCGGCGTGTGCGCCGAAATATGCCCCTCCGGCGCGATCAAGAAGACGGAGGCGGGCCGATGAAAGCCGGTAATCTGATCCATGATCCCTATAACGCGATAATCACCGGTGTCGGCGGCCAGGGAAACGTCATGGCCTCCCGCATACTGGGCAACATTCTTTCCCGGAAAGGGTGCTTTGTGACCATCGGCGAGACCTTCGGCGTGTCCCAGCGCGGGGGCTCGGTCATGAGCCACCTCCGCATATCGAAGCAGTCGGTATGGAGCCCCCAGATCCCCCGGGGCCAGGCCCATATCGTGGTGGCCCTTGAGCCGACCGAGGCGATCCGGGTTCTCGCGGCCTACGGAAACCCGGCGGTACGGGTCCTCAGCAACACCAGGCCGATCCACCCGGTGGGGGTCATCGCCGGAGAGCTGGCCTATCCTTCACTGGATGAAATCCGTACGGCACTGGGAGATCTCGCCTCTGACGTGGCACTGATCGACGCAACTGATGAGGCCATGAAGCTCGGACAGGCGATCCTGGGGAACGTGATCATGCTCGGCGCCGTTTCCGGCGCCGGAGTCCTCCCCTTTGACGCGGAAGACTTCAGGGACGTCATCTCCGAAACCATGTCTGGCGACAAGGTGGAGATCAACATGAAGGCGTTCAGTAAGGGCGAGGAGATGATTCGGGCTCTGCGGCAGAAATAAGCTTCGCGGCCTGCGGAACTCGAATTCAAGTATGCGCGGGAGTATATCGCTCGTCCGCCTCGGATAACGTCCATGTGGACTCGACGGAAGAGGCGATATCGATGTCGCCTGCTCGCTGATGAACTCACCCGCTTAACGTTAAAACTTGTTTTGTATGTAAAAAAAGCTTGCCAATAGACCCCCTGCCGATAAAAAGCCCTAACCGGTTATGCCGCCGCAGGATTCAGCGTCTTGCGGCCGCACGGGAATCCCGTACAGAGTTTATTCTTTTAATGGATGTCAGATGGAAAAAATACGGAATATCGCGATCATCGCCCACGTTGACCATGGCAAGACCACCCTGGTTGATGAGATGCTCAAACAGTCAGGGACCTTCCGCTCCAATGAGCGGGTGGAGGAGAGGATCATGGACTCCAACGATCTTGAAAAAGAACGGGGCATCACCATATTCTCCAAGAACGCTTCATTTTTCTACAAGGATTACAAGATAAATATCGTCGATACCCCGGGCCATGCCGATTTCGGCGGCGAGGTCCAGCGGGTCCTCGACATGGTCGACTCGGTCCTGCTGGTGGTCGATGCCTTTGAGGGGACCATGCCCCAGACCAAGTACGTGCTGAAAAAGTCCCTTGAATTCGGCCACCGGCCCATCGTGGTCGTGAACAAGATCGACAGGCCCAACTGCAGGCCGGAGCAGGTCGTGGACATGATCTTCGACCTGTTTATCGAGCTCAACGCCACTGACGAACAGCTCGATTTCCCGGTCATTTTCGCGTCTGCAAAGAACGGCGATTCGCACTACAACCTCTATGACGAGCATGACAACATGGTGCCCCTGTTTGAAACCATCATCAAGCACGTGAAGGCCCCCGGCGGGGACTCGACGCTTGATTCCCAGTTCCTCATATCCGCGGTAGAATACGACAACTACATAGGCAAGATCGGGACCGGCAAGATACACAACGGCGTAATCAGGGCCGGCGACGAGTTAACCCTCCTGAAACAGAAGGGCGGAGAGCCTATAAAAGGGAAGATCACGAAGCTTTTCGAGTACAGGGGCCTTAAAAAGACCGAGATCCAGGAAGCCAGCGCCGGGGACATCGTGGCCATTGCGGGGTTTGACAAGATCGACCTGGGCGATACCCTTGCCGGCGGCGAAGAGCCGAAGGCGCTCCCTTCGGTAAAAATCGACGAGCCCACCATCGCCATCGCCTTCCAGATCAACGATTCCCCCTTCCTGGGCAGGGAGGGTAAATACGTCACTTCAAGGCACATCTGGGAGCGCCTGGAAAAAGAGCTTGAAACCAACGTCAGCCTTGTCATAGAGCGGTCGGAAAACAAGGATTCCTTCACCGTGAAGGGCCGGGGCGAGCTCCAGCTATCAATACTCATAGAAAATATGCGCAGGGAAGGATACGAATTCCAGGTTTCCCGTCCCCAGGTCATATATAAGGAAATCAACGGCGAAGTCCACGAGCCGATGGAACTGGCCATCATCGACGTGGGGGACGAATTCTCCGGCGCGGTGATCGAAAAGCTGGGCAAACGGCGCGGCGAGCTCATAAGCATGAACCAGGGGGTCGACGGCTATACCCGCCTGGAGCTTAAAGTGCCCTCACGGGGTCTCATCGGCTTCAGGGGCGAGTTCCTGACCGATACCCGCGGCACCGGCATCCTCAACCATGTCTTCGACGGCTATGCCCCCTTCAAGGGTTCGATACCGTCACGGAACCGCGGCGTGCTGATAGCCATGGAGGACGGCATAACCAACGCCTATGCCCTTGACAACCTCCAGGACCGGGGCACCCTGTTTGTCGGCGCCGGCGTTCCCGTGTATGAAGGTATGATCATCGGGGAGAACAGCAGGGAAAACGACATGGAAGTCAATCCCTGCAAGACGAAAAAGCTCACCAACATGCGCGCATCGGGTTCGGACGAGGCCATCCGCATCACGCCCCCGCGTCTTTTTTCCCTCGAACAGTCTATAGAGTACATTGATGACGACGAGCTTCTTGAGATAACCCCCAAGAGCGTGCGCATGCGGAAACGCATACTCAAGGCCCTTGACCGGAAGCGGTCTGATAAATACAAGATTTACGATGACCGGAAGAGGGCCTGAACAGGGCCCTCGTTATTCAAAACCGCATCTTCCGCTGAAAAATAATTGACACCCGGTATTAAACCGCCACACTCATTCCTGTCTCAAGCTTTGCGATTCCTTTCGCGCCAGGGCGAGAGAAGGATCGGCCACTTCTTTCTTTTGTAAAAGATTTGATGTAATTGTCCAGCGGAGCCTCGTGCGGGTCCGCTATTTCTATAGTATTGTGCGGGATTTTTTTGGAGTACCGGTGCGGTAAAATCCAAAAAATATTTCATGAAAATGCGGATTCTTCAGTATATTATACAATAGAATCGGAAAAGATATGAGCCATAGCAGAACTACATCATACCTCCTGGCGGTTTTCGCGGTGACCTGCTCCTTTGTCCTGTTTGCGCAGCCGGGACAATACGTCTGGCAGAAGATCTTCGGGCTTGAGGAGCAAGCTGGCGGCAAGACAGAGGATATTCCCTCCCATGTGTTCAACTCGAAAGACGGCGGATTCGTCATTGCCGGCATGAGCAAAGGCGAGAGCGAGGATGTCGCCGGCGGGATGTATGTCGCAAAGCTCGACAAGGCCGGGAGGACCCTCTGGATCAAATATCCTGCAAACGACAGCAATTATTTCGCCAACCCCAGCGTCTTCACCGCCACAGCGGATGGCGGCTTTCTTTTCGGCGGGAGAAAGTATTTTTCCATCGGCTTGACGAAAATAAACGAGCATGGCGAGGTCGTCTGGGACAGGAAATATGAACTTGAAAATGCCAAGAGTATCCTGTTCCTGACCGAGATGAAGGACGGCAACATCAGCGCCATTCTGTACGGCCGCGGAGGCGCAAAGGCCGTGCTGCTGAAGGTGGACAGGAACGGGAGCGTCCTCTCCTTTAAGAAACTTTCCAGTGACATTGACGGGTTCCAGAACGGCAGCATGTCGTACACGAAAGACGGCTTTTTCATCATGGCCGGCACAAAATTCACCAACGGCTACAGTTCCGTCAACACCTACATTCAGGACCTGCGTCTGATGAAGCTCGACGGCGAGGGTACGGTCATATGGGATAAAAGCTTCGGCGGCGTGAAGCAGGATTTCGGCCGCCATGCATCCGGTACGGCTGACGGCGGTTTTATCGCCGCCGGCTGTTCATCATCCTTCAATGCCAGGAACGAATGGGATTTTTACATTGTCCGCGTCGATGCCAACGGGAACCGGCAATGGGAAAAGAACTATGGTGGCATTGACACGAATTATATCCGCGCCTGCAATGAAACGCCTGACGGCGGCTACATCTGCGGCGGCACGCGGATCGGGAAAGGAGGCAGCCAGTACCTGCTGATGAAGCTCGACTGCCGGGGAAACAAGCAATGGGAAAAGCTATACGGCGAGGGGAAGCTGAACCTCATGATGAACGGCTTTACCGTGGCCTCTGATGGCGGGTATGCCTTTGTAGGCCAGCTCGAGACCCCGCCGGCAGTCTGGGTCGACATGTACGCGGTCAAGACCGACGACAAGGGAAATACGGGTCCGTTCCCTTCTCGCTGAAGAACCAAAAATAACCATCAAATTACCTGATCAAGAACAATCCATTAAAACATCCGCTCGCAGGGCGGATACCTATCGGGGTGGTGTCTGAGGTGAGTCCCATGTAGTGGGCGAACCGAGTTCACCCCGTAGCCCACGCCGGCGCCCTGAGGCGGCGGGGTGATGGGGATCGAAAGGGGAAGAGGGAAGCCACCCTCTGTCCCTTTTAAAAATTTCACGACCGGATCCCGGTCGCTTCCTCGCCCTGGTTCAGGGCATATCATATTAAACCCGCAGGAATGTATTGACAAAATAAACTTTTCGGGTTGTTATTGACCAATTTTTTCCTGAACTTCAGGGGGGGGACTCATGAAAATAACTGACGTTGCGGCTATCGTTACGGGCGGAGCATCGGGCCTGGGAGAAGCCGTGGTCCGCGCCATCGTATCAAGAGGCGGCAGGGCTGCCATCCTGGACCTGGACGACGGCAAGGGAAACAAACTGGCAAACGAGCTGGGCGGGGCCGCTCTCTATTGCAAAACCGATGTCTCCAGCGAAAGCGACGTTACGGCTGCAGTTGAAGCGGCGGCAAGTAAGTTCGGATCGATCAATGCGGCGGTTAACTCGGCCGGTATCGCGACGGCCGGCAGGACCATAAGCAAAAAAGGACCGGCTGACCTCAAACTTTTTGAGCTCGCCATAACGGTAAATCTAATCGGCACCTTCAACGTAATACGCCTTGCCGCCATGAAAATGTCGGAGAACTCACCCAACAGCGAAGGCGAGCGCGGTGTCATCGTCAACACGGCCTCCGTCGCCGCTTTCGACGGCCAGATAGGGCAGGCAGGTTATGCCGCGTCCAAGAGCGGCGTCGTTGGGATGACCCTGCCCATCGCGCGGGACCTGTCTTCATACGGCATCAGGAACGTCACCATCGCTCCGGGTATATTCGACACGCCCATGATGGCGTCCTTCACCGATGAAGTGAGGGCATCCCTTGCCCAGAGCGTGCCTTTTCCGCAGAGGCTGGGGCGGCCGGAAGAATTCGCTGCCATGGTGCTGCACGTGATGGAAAATTCCATGCTGAACGGCGAAACCATTCGGCTTGACGGCGCGCTGCGCATGGCGCCGAAGTAATTGAGATTACTATTGCGAGGAGCGGAGACCTCACCCCCTCGGTCCCCCTCTCCTAGGAGGAGAGGGGGAAGATCAATCAAATGTTATGTTGAGGAGCCCTCTCCCTGTGGGAGAGGGCGCGCCGGAGGCGGGGTGAGGTTTACTCCAATTTACCAACAGGGGGAACGTTTTGAAAGATGTTGTTATTGTAAGCGGATGCAGAACGGCACAGGGTAGTTTCAACGGATCCCTGGCCGGTATAGGGGCGACCAAACTGGGCGCCATTGTAATAGAAGAGGCGATCAGGCGGGCCGGCATATCGAAAGAGATTGTTGACGAAGCGATCATGGGGATGGTCCTTCCCTGCGGTTACGGGCAGAATCCCGGAAAACAGGCGGTGATCCAGGCCGGCCTTCCCTGGCATGTCGGGGGGATCACCGTCAATAAGGTTTGCGGTTCAGGCCTGAAGGCGGTCATGCTGGGGGCCCAGGCGATAGCCGTCGGCGACGCCGACATTGTCATAGCCGGGGGCATGGAGAACATGTCCATGGCTCCGTACTACCTTGACAAGGCGCGCTTCGGGTACCGCATGAACGCGGGCACAATCGAAGACCACATGGTCCACGACGGCCTCTGGGACATCGTCAACGATTTCCACATGGGCATTTCGAACGAGCTCTGCTCGGAAAAGTATAATATATCCCGAGAAGACCAGGACCGGCACGCCGCGGAATCGTACCGCCGGGCCCTGGACGCGATACGGGCGGGCAGGTTCAGGGAAGAGATCGTGCCGGTGGCCGTCCCCAGGCGGAAAGGCGAAACGGCGATCTTCGACACCGATGAATGCCCGCGGGAGACCTCTTACGAAGAATTGTCCCGAATGAAGGCCGCCTTCAAAGCGGGGGGCCTGACCACGGCGGGCAATTCATCGGTCATCAGCGACGGGGCAGCCGCGGTGGTTTTGATGTCACGGGAAAAGGCGAAAGAGCTGGGCTGCAGGGTCAGGGCCACCATAGGCGCCCAGGCTTCCATGGGGATCGACATGAAATATGTCCTTGTCGCCCCGATCTGGGCGATCCCCAAGTGCCTCAAGAAAGAAGGGATATCGATAGAGGATGTTGACCTTTTCGAGATCAACGAGGCCTTCAGCGGCGCCTATGTGGCCGTTTTACGGGAACTTAAGATCGATCCCATGAAGGCGAATGTCAACGGCGGCGGCGTGGCCCTGGGGCATCCCATCGGCGCCAGCGGGTGCCGCGTCCTCGTGTCGCTGATCCACGAGATGGAACGCCGCGACAAACATATCGGCTGCGCGTCCCTCTGCCTGGGCGGCGGTGAGGCGGTCGCCCTGGTGGTGCGGAGGTAGTGTTACAGGCCCTGTTCCGTTTCCCGGGCGATGACCATGCGCTGGACCTCGGAGGTCCCCTCATAGATGGTCGTTACCCGCGCGTCGCGGTAGAGCCGTTCTATCTTGTTTTCCCTGATGTATCCGTAACCCCCGAAGACCTGGAGGGCCTTGTAAGCGCACCGGTTGAGTGTCTCCGTCGCGTAGAGCTTGGCAATGGAAGCTTCCCTGGTAAAGGGAAGCTTCTTGTCTTTCAGGGACGCGGCGCTCCAGGTGAGCAGGGCCGCAGCCTCGTGGCCGACGGCTATATCGGCGATCATGGCCTGGATTGACTGGTGCTTGATGATGGCCTTCCCGAACTGCCTGCGCTCGCCGGCATACGTCACGGCCTCCTGAAGGCAGGCGCCGATCATGCCGGTGGCCTGGGAGGCGATGCCGATCCTCCCGCTGTCCAGGGCGTTCAACGCGATCTCCAGTCCCATGCCCGGCCTGCCCAGGAGGTTCTTTTCCGGTACCTCGCAATCCTCCAAGAACACGCTTACGGTGTTGGACGCGTTGAGGCCCATCTTTTTTTCTTCTTTTCCGATAACGAGGCCCTTTGATCCCGCCGGGACCAGGAAGGCGGTAAGGCCGTTTTTACCCGGCGAAGTCCTGGCTATGAGGATGAAAATACCGGCGTACTTTCCGTTGGTTATGAACTGCTTTGTCCCGTTCAGTATGTATGACTTCCCTTTTTTCTCGGCAGAGGTGGAGAGGGAGGAAGGGTCAGAACCCGCTCCCGGCTCGGTAAGGGCGAAGGCGCCCACGTGCTCGCCCGACGCCAGCGGCACGAGGAATTTCCTCTTCTGGTCGTCGGTGCCGAACCTGAGGATCGGTTCGGTGGAAAGGTTGGTAACGCTCAGGGTGACCGCGACGGAGGCGCAGGAGAAGGCGATTTCCTGCAGGGCCAGGCTGTAGCTGACGGCGCCGGCCGCGGAGCCGCCATAGCTCTCCGGGACCATCATGCCGTAGAGACCCAGTTCGCCGAGCTTGCGGATGATTTTTTCCGGGTACTCGCCGCGGCCGTTGTACTCCTGCGCGTACGGCTCGATCTCGCTCCGTGCGAAATCGCGCATCATGTCGCGGATCATTATCTGTTCGTCGGTCAGCTGGATGTTCATTGCCATGTCCTAGGGCGTGTAGATGGTGACGATGAGCACGGTCACGCTGCCGCCCGGATTTTTCAGGGTATGCCGTATGCCTGAATTGAAGTGCAGGGACTGGTCTTTCTTCAGGCGGTGCTTTTTCTGCCCCACTTGTATGATCACTTCGCCCTTCAGTGCGTACACGAATTCTTCGCCCTCATGCTGGTACCTGACTCCGGGGTGCTCGGAACGCGGCGGAATGACAACCCTGAAGGCGCGGAGATGGTCCTTCGCGGCCTGGGGCGTGAGGACCTCGTACTGGTAGGCTTCCTTCCTTTTCTTGAAGTCCTGAATCCTCTGTTTTTCCAGCTCCTTTTCCTTTGATGTATCCCGTCTCAGAAGTTCACCCGGGTCTATGGTCAGGGCCCGGGCGATCTTAAGGAGGTCGCCGACAGGGGCAAACCCGCTGCCTTTTTCAATTTCCGCAAGGTGGGAAACCGAAAGTCCCGTCATTTCCGACAGTTCCTCGATGGGCACCCTGCGTCGGGTGCGCATGGTTTTGATTTTTGCGCCGGTTGGATTGGCGTTGCTGAGTGTCTGCTTTTTTCCCATGAAGGCCTCGCCTGGTTTAATGCTGATCTACATGGCGCCGAAGATGAAACCGGCGTTGCCGTATCCTTCGTAGTTGAACCCGGCGTTCCTGAGGTAATAGAGGCCGCAGCGGAAGCCTCCCTCCACCGTCAGCGCGGCGTTTTCGCCCATGCGGATGTTGATCCCCATGGCAACGCCGAGCGGGATGAATACGCCGAATTTCCTCTTCCAGACATGGTCGATAGAGAGATAATATAGCCCGCCGAGCTGGGTGACCGGCGAAGCCGCCATGGACAGTAGTGAAAGGTGGTATTTAAATTTATCGTCCGGCCATTCGCTGTTGCGGGTTGAGGCTGCATGGCCGGTCAGGAGCTGTATTCCGATAAGGGGCCCCATCCAGAAGCGTACGGCCTCGGATTCGGCCAGGCGGAAGGCGAAGACGTTGTCGATTGCGGCCCGCATGAACCGGCTGAACCGGTACCTTCCTCCGGAGAGCGTGGATCCTTCCACCCCGAAGTTCAGACGGTTGTGGTAGGCGCCGGAATCGCTTCCCGATTCCAGCAGCAGACCTCCGCCGTACACGGAGTTATTGGTCGAGTAAATGACCCGGTAGTCGTTCCCATTGTCGATGATCTTCATCATGTCGACCCTGCCGTATCCGCCGGTTCCGTAAAAACCGAAGCCGACGGGAAATGCGGGTATGGACAATGCCAGCATAAAAAATAGAATGCCCAGCGTCTTTTTCATGGGTTACCTCGCCTATGTCACTGTGATGCTTGAAAAAATGGATTATGTCAAGTATTGTTTTTATAAAATTAATTTGTTTATACTACCTGCAGGTAACCGGTGCCGTATCATCGTTAAGATCCGAAGAAATGATCTAGGTTCTCGACGATGAAACCGGGACCATGGCGATGGGGTGAGATTCTGCCATGCGTGGGAAAGAATCCGGGGGCTGGGTTCATACCTGCACTGGGATGGCAGGGCTGCGGGAGAACCTGCCGGAGTACGGGGTTCCGCTACGTTCGTTTTTCCTTCCTGAGGCGCTCAATGAGCCGCGCGAGAAAAATATTCGCGTCTTCGGGGACCACGCAGTCGGATATATCGAAAATTGGAGCGGTTTCGCTGGTGTTGACCGAAACGATGATTTCGGAATCAACGATTGACGCCGTGTGCTGTATCTGGCCGGATATGCCGAAGCCCAGATAAAGGCGCGGCCGGATGGTCTTCCCGGTCTGGCCGATCATGCGCTCCTCGCCGCACCAGTTGTTGAACACCGGCACCCGGGTCGCTCCCACCTCGCCGCCGAGAATTTCAGCTAACTCAAAGAGCCTGTCGAAGTTGCGCTTGGACCCGAGTCCGCGGCCGCCGGCAACGACCACCGCCGCCTGTTCCAGGGGCACCCGCGGCTTGTCCCATCTCACCGGGGCCTCCAGGTTCGTGATGCGCAGCGCGGATAAATCATAATTGAAGGGAAGCCGCACTTGTTCCGTGTTAACGCCGCCGGTCTCTTTTTTATCGAAGACACCCTGCTGCACGGTGGCCATCTGCGGAAGGGTATGGGGGCAGATCACCGTGGCAATGGCGTTGCCGCTGTAGGCTGGACGCTTCATGACCAGGAGGGGCCGTTTATAATCGTCGGATTTCATGATGGAAAGACCGGTGCAGTGCGATGTGAGCCCGGTGGAGAAGCGCTGGGCCAGGCGCGGGGCAAGGTCCGCCCCGGCTTCCGTGGACGGGAAGAGCACTATGGAAGGCCGGTAGTGTTCGATAAGCGCGGTGTACAGGTCGGGGAATATCTGGCTGTCATAGTGCTTGAGACCGCGGTCGCTGCAGTAGAGTATCACGTCCGGTCCGTACCGTTCGATGACGGACAGGTACTGCTCGGCGTCGAGGGCGAAAACAACGGCATAGAGCTTCGTGCCCAGGGTATCGGCGATTTCACGGCCCTTGGACAGGAGTTCCAGTGCGCCGTCAAGGACTCGCTCATGGTCCTGAATTTCGGTGAAGACCCAGACATCACCGGACCCTTCATCAATATGTTTAATGTTCTCAGCCATATCAATATCGCAAAATATTCTGCTTTTTCAGCCTGTGGATGAGATGGTCGACCTTTTCATCGACCGTGCCGGTGAACACTACCCGCTCCCGCCTGTGGGAGAAAAGCTCCGTTTCAATGACCACCGTGGGCGACCCGGCCGCGCCGTATTCGCGCGCATCGCCGCCTATGTCATCCATGGTAAGTACCGTGATTTCCCTGTCTGCGCTGGTCTTGATGTCCGCCAGGCGCGGGGTCCTGACGCGGTTTGCCGTTTTCCCGACCGTTATGAGCACCGGGAGACCAACGCGGATTTTCTGATACTCGTGGCCGTAAAGACGTTCGATAACGGCCTGGCCCGACGACACGCGGAACTTGTGGATCTGGGTCAGCAGGGGCATGTGTAAAAATTCAGAGAGCTGGTAGCCGACATGGCCGGTGTTTCCGTCGATGGCCTCGCACCCGGTCATGACGATGTCAAAGGCCCCGAGTTTTGCTATGGCGCGGTAAAGTGTCTTGCTGGTTACCAGGGAATCGGACCCTGCGAAGCGCGGGTCTGAAATAAGCACCCCCCGGTCGACGCCCATGGCATAGGCCTCGCCGAGGACATCGGCCGCCTGGGGCGGGCCCATGGTCAGGGCGGTAATCGTCGCCCCGTACCCGTCCTTTATCGCAAGGGCCATCTCGATGGCATGGAGATCGTCCGGGTTCATGATATTGTCGGCGGAGTTCCGGTCGATGACGCCGGTTTTCGAATCGAAAAGAGCTTTCTGCGTGTCCGGCACCTGCTTTATGCAAACCAGTATCGAGAGCATGGCCTAGAACCTGCTGAATTCCCTGATGATATCGTTGCCGATTATTATCTTCATCACCTCGGAAGTGCCTTCGTAAATCTCGGTTATCTTCGCGTCGCGGAAGAAGCGCTCCACCGGGAGGTCCTTGACGTAGCCGTAGCCGCCGAAGATCTGCAGGGCCTGCATGCACACCTGCATGGCGGTCGATGAGGCGTAGACCTTGCACATGGCCGATTCGGTAGAGAAGGGAAGGCCACGGTCCTTCAGGTCCGCAGCCCGGTAGATGAGGAGGCGCGCCGCGTCAAGGTTCGTCTTCATGTCCGCCAGCATGAAGGATATGGCCTGGAACGTCCCGATGGGACGGTCGAACTGCTTGCGCTCCATGGCGTACGTGGCGGCCGCGGTGTAGGCGGCGGTGCCGATGCCGAGGGCCTGGGCGGCAATGCCGATGCGGCCGATGTCGAGGGTCTGCATCGATATACGGAAGCCGTCCTCGACCCGGCCAAGGACATTTTCTTTCGGGACGCGCACGTTGTTGAAAAAGAGCTCAGAGACCATGTTCCCGCGCATCCCCATCATGTCCTCTATCTTGCCGACCTCGAAGCCTTTCATCGATTTTTCAACGAGGAAGAGGGCGATTCCCCTGGTCTTTTTCTTGCGGTCCATGGACGCGGCGACGATAAAGAGGTCGCCGACGCCGCCGTTGGTCACGAAGGCCTTCTGGCCGTTCAGGATGTAGTGGTCCCCGTCGGGGACCGCGGTGGTCTGGATGGAGGCCGCGTCAGAGCCGGCCTGGGGCTCGGTCACGGTGAAGCCGCCGATTTTCCTGCCGGTGGCGAGGTCCGGAGCGTAGCGCGCTATCTGGTCGCGGGTCCCGAACTTGAGGATCGGCGCCAGGCACACGGAATTGTGCACCGTGACGCCGAGACCGACGGCGGCGCTCACGCGGGAAATCTCCTCGATCACCAGGCAATAGCTCACGGTGTCAAGGTCCGCCCCGCCGAATTCAACCGGCGCCTGGATGCCCCAGATATTGAGCCTGCCCATTACCCGGACAATCTCCGGGGGGAGCGGCTTTGATTCTCGGTCAAGATAATTCGCCCACTCCTCAAGGGTCTCGGAGGCGAACTTCCTGATGCTTTTCTGGGCCATCAGCTGGGATTTAGACAGGGAAAAATCCATAATTATTGGATGAGAAAGAATATTAGGCACATATGTCAAGCAAACTTTGCCTGAATCCGTTGAAATGATGTATCATTTATCATTCCGAGCGAAGCGAGAAATCTTAATTGACAATCAACATTTATAATACATTGTGAACAGCGATAACCAACCTTGATTGTTGGATTATCGTGTCATTGCGAAAAGTCCTGATAAAATCATGACGACAGGGCAATATTGATTTTGATGCGGCATGAATATGCCAAAAAACGGTATCGTGTGTAATACCATCTGCTGAATCAAGCGCCATATCGTTCGGCGTTGCTCGCGATGGCAAAGGGAATATCTTAACCATTGATCACCTGTCAGTACTGGAGTGGGAGATGAAAAAAGCTTGTATCATTGTAGGATCAATTGCGATCGCCGTTGTCGTCGCTACCGGCATATGGTTCTGGAACGGTTTTTCGAAGTTCATGGCCGTTGAGGCCGTGAAGATCGATCCGCAGCTGACCTGCTACAGCGGTGCCGGGAACTCTATCGTGCTTACCGCCGAAGACGGGAAGAGCGCCCTGGTTGTGGACACAAAAATGAGGGATGCCGCCCAGAAACTGCATGATGCGGTACAAGCAGGGGATGTCATCATCGTCAATACCCATTCCCACGGTGACCACACGGAGGGGAACGCGCTTTATCCGAAGGCAAAGATAATAGCCGGCGCTTATTCAAAGGAGCAATGGGACAGGGATTCGGGCAACAGCAGATACCCTGATATCACGCTGAAGCCCGGTGAAAGGAAAGAGATCAAGATCGGCTCCGAAACGGCAGTGGTCCGCACGATGGGGAGGGCCCATACCATGGATGACGTGGTGGTGTATCTTAAAAACCGGAAGATCCTTGTCACCGGCGATCTCGTGTTCATCAACATGCATCCCGCCGTTAAGACTGACAGCGGCGCCAGCGTTTCAAACTGGATAAAGGCCCTTGATGCCCTCAAATCAGATTATGATATACGGAAACTGGTGCCGGGACACGGCCCGATATCGGACGGCAGGGCCCTGGATATCCAGAAGGAATATTTTGTTTCAATAGGAGGCGCCATGGGCAGCAGGGAAAAACTGGCGGAACTGAAAAAAAAATATGGCGCATATTTTTCGTTACCAGCCATGACAAGCTTTGAAAGAACAGCGGAGTTTATTCAAAACGAGAAAAAGGGATCAGGTAAGTAGTATTGTTCCAAAGCCGCGGGTTGTAATCCGCGGTAATGATTTACTATAAGGGAATTGAGTTATGGTACGGGATACTGCGTCACGGGATTTCTCAAAAAAGGCATCAACGCTCATCTGCATTATGGCATATGGCGCGGCTTTCGCGGCAGCCGCAGTGACGGCGTCGCTCATGAAGGATTATGGCGGGATTGCCGCGGCATTCTCCGCAGATGCCGCAGCCACGGCCGTTGTTTTCATGTTCAGCGTCGGTTTCAATAATTCAAGCATGTATGACCCGTACTGGAGCGTCGCGCCGCTGCCTATCGCCCTGTTCTGGGCCCTTGTTGCCGAAGGCGGAGCGATCGGCGCACGCGGCCTGGCCGTTATGGTCCTTGTGGCGGCATGGGGAACGAGGCTCACCTACAACTGGTACCGGCAGTGGAAAGGGCTCGTACACGAAGACTGGCGATATGAGGATTTCAGGAACAGGACCGGCCGCTTCTACTGGCCGGTGAGTTTCCTCGGCATCCATTTTTTTCCGACGGTGATGGTTTTTCTCGGTTGCCTGAGCATGTATCCTGTCATGACCGCCGGTTCAGCCGATCCCTGGTTCCTCGACGGCGTGGCTCTTTTCGTAACCGCCAGCGCCGTCATTGTTGAAACACTGGCGGATAAACAGCTCAACAGGTTCGTGAAAGCCAATCCTCCGAAAGAATCCATCCTCTCAACCGGTCTCTGGGCATACTCCCGACATCCGAATTACTTCGGAGAAATATCCTTCTGGTGGGGGCTGTTTCTCTTTTCCCTGGCTGCAGACGGATTTCACTGGTGGACCATCATCGGCCCCTTGGCTATCACCATCATGTTCATCACGGTCAGCATACCCATGATGGAAAGACGCATGTTGAGCCGCAGGCCCCTTTACGCGGAGCGGCAGAGAAAGGTATCGATGCTGGTGCCGTGGTTCCGGAAAAAGTAAATCAACCGATAACTATCGTATTCTGCCCACTGCCTTCGGTATCGGACAAAATATATACATGCGCAATTTTTTTGTAAATTTACTTGACACTTAAACGCCGTTTGTAACAGTAAACATTGTTTACAATTTTAATGGCGGTGTGTGTCATGATCAGCGTGATGGAAAAAGAATCATTAAACAGCGAATCAACCGGCAATCTTCATAAGTTTTTTTATCCGGAAAGTCTCGTCGTTATCGGTGTATCGATCAAACGATTGAACCTGGGCCAAATAATCCTTACCAATAATCACCGCATCGGCTGCAAGGCCCGCATATATGGGGTCGGCAAGGAAGCCGGTGACCTCAACGGGGTGCCGGTATTTGCCGATGTCAGGGACCTTCCGGAAACGCCTGATGTCGCCATCATCATCACGCCGGCCAAAACGATCCCCGGCGTCATGAGGGCCTGCGCCGAAAAAGGCATCAGGCATGTGGTCATTGAATCCGGCGGCTTCAGCGAATATTCCAGCAGCAGCCGATCCCTTGAAGATGAAGTGCTCGCCATAGCCAGGCAGAACGGCATCCGCATCATCGGTCCCAACTGCATTGGCACGATCTGCCTTGAGCACCGTCTGATGATGCCCTTCGTGTTTTCCCAGGGCAACGTACAGCCGGGCTCTGTCTCGATCGTCACCCAGAGCGGCGGCGTCGGAGACACGCTCCTGAAGATCGTGAACGAGAACCATGTTTTCTTCAACAAGTTCATCGCCACGGGGAACAAGCTGGACCTTGACGAGGTGGATTTCCTTGAATACCTGATACAGGACGAGAGCACGAAGGCCATCATCATGTACCTCGAGGGCTTTTCCCGGGGAAGGGCTTTTTTCGAGGCGGCCATGAAATCGCCCAAGCCGATCATCGTGTACAAGTCGAACCGCTATCCGATGAGCGCCAAGATCGCCCAGTCCCACACGGCGGCGCTTTCGGCCAGCGACGAGGTGGTCAGCGCGGCCCTCAACCAGGCCGCTGCGATACGCGTCAACAGCGAAGACGAGCTCATGGTCGCCGCAAAGTCTCTCAAGCTCCCGGCGATGGGGGGAAAACGCCTCGCCGTTCTCTCCCGTTCAGGCGGCCACGCGGTCGTCACCGTGGACGCCTGCGCCCAGTACGGCTTTGAGCTGGTGGAATTCCCGGAGGAATTCCTGAAGAAGATCGGGACACTGTACAATACCAATGTCATCGCCCACCAGAACCCCCTCGACCTGGGGGAAATTTTCGATTACACCATTTTCACCAGGATCCTTGAAGAGACCATGGCGGCCGATGGCATAGACGGGATCATCTTCAACCACAACTACCAGTCAAGCTATGAAGCGCAGATGTCACGGACGTTCCTCGACGGCGTGAAGAAACTGGTAGAGGAAAACAGACGGCCGGTGGCCGTAACGCTCATTTCGGACGCGAGGGAAGTGCTGGACATTACCATGAACCATCCCTATCCGACATTCACCATGCCGCACCATTCGGTACGGGCCCTCTGGACCAGATGGGACTATACCCGTCGGAGGGAGCGGCGCGACAGCCGCGGTTTGCCGGAGGACTATCCCGTTCGGTGGAATGATATAGAGAAGGTCCGCGAAGTGTGCCGGGAGGATGAGCGGATACCTCTCACAGACGAGGCGCTTGTCATTTGCGCCGCCGCGGGCATGGAGCCGGTCAGGCATACCGTCATCAGGGGCGCTGACGGGCTCAGAAACATCGGTCTCCGGTACCCGGTGGCGGTCAAGCTCCTGTCTCGCGACGCTTCGCACAAAACCGACGTTGGGGGCGTCATGCTGAACATCGCCTCTGAAACGGAGGCCGCTGAAGCCATCGCTGCGATGACGGCCGCAGTGCGGGGAAAACAGAAAAGCATCTCGATTGACGGGTTCCTTGTCCAGGAGATGGCGGCACAAGGCGAAGAGTTCTTTGTCGGCGCCCGCCGGGACGCGTCCTTTGGCCCCATTGTCATGGCAGGCCTCGGCGGCGTTTTCATCGAGCTTTTCAAGGACCGCTCGATACGATTGGCGCCGGTCACGAAAAATGAAGCGGAAGACATGCTCAGGCAGCTTACGGCATACCCGCTCCTCAGGGGATACCGGGGACGGCCGGTCATGGACATCCGGGCGCTGACGGAATGCATCTGCCGGGTTTCAAACCTGATTACCAAGGCGCCCTATATCGACGAGATTGACCTCAATCCCGTTATCATGCATCCGGAAGGACAGGGGGTTTCAATCGTCGATTCACGTGTTTTTTTCAGGTAGATAAAAAAAAGGGAGGTCACGATCGTCATTGTTGAGGACATAATACTGGTTGCCGCGTACTGGTAACACGAGCATGCCGCCGCGCGGGTCAAAAATTCAATTTAGCGTAAAATAAAAAAACTATTGACGAACTTCTTTATGCGTGCAACATTCTTTGTGCCGCATCGGGTGCATTGATCATGAATTGAGAGGTGCCGTAATGAAGAGCAAGCCGGTAGTAAGAATCCTCATTGTTCCATTTGTCGTTGCCGTTGCCGCGCTGCATTTCGTGCTTATCACCACTGACGGGTTTTCCCGGGCCGGAAGGGGCGGCAGCTATCGTTCCAGTTCGAGCTCACGGTCATACAGCTCCTCCAGGTCTTACAGTTCCTCCCGATCGTATTCAAGCGGCTCCAGCCGTAGTTCCTGGGGCGGAACATCAAGCCGTTCGAGAACATATATTCCATACGGCTCTACCCATTCGAGCACCAGTAACACCACAACTACAGCCGATTCGACAACCTCCTCAAGCGGAAATGACTGGATTTACGGCCTCATCGGCCTGGTGGTCATATTCGGCGGCATTGGCCTGGTGATATATTTCATAGTGAAAGTGATCAGGAAAGCCCTTGGCGCCGCGGGAGGCGCCGTTAAAGCGGGATTTGACGATTCGGCGCCCACGCAATATGAATTTAACCCTGAAATAGCGGAAAGGATAAGGGCGGTTGACCCGGACTTCTCGCCGGAGCAATTCATGGAAAAAGCGCGGGGAATAGCGGAAAGGCTGCAGCAGGCGTGGTCTGACGGCGACATGATACCGGTGCGCAACTATGTGTCCCAGGGCATCTTCAACCGTTTCAGGCTGCAGCTCGAGCTGATGGTTGAGGACGAAGGCGTCCGGAACCTGATGGCGGACTACAAGGTGATGAAGGTTTCCGTGCTGGCCCTGAGCGCGTCGAAGAGCTACCAGACGCTCCACGTGAGCCTCTTTGCCTCGGCGCGGGACGTGACCGTTCCGGCCGGCGCCGCGGAAGAAGAGAAGCAGAAGGCCCTGAACGGCACTCCCAAGGAAGCCTTTACCGAGGTGTACTCATTCACCCGGAAGCTTGGCGTTAAAACCAACACCAGCAGGGACTGGCTGAAAGGAGAATGCCCCAACTGCGGCTATGTTCCGGAAAATTTCAGCGAAAACAACAAGTGCCGCAGCTGCGGATCGATATATAACTCCGGTGAATTCGACTGGGTTCTGTCGGAAATAACCCAGCTCGAGGAATGGAAGGAGGACTCTTCGCGCGATATCGAGGGCCTTGCCGAGCTTGAAGGCAAAAACCTCTCCATAAACAGGGAAGTCATCGAGGACCGCGCTTCGTATCTCTTCTGGCGCTGGACCTATGCGCGCATCAAGGGCACGTCGGCGCCACTGGCGAGGGACGCGACCCCCGGTTTTATAAGCGGTTTTCAGCCTAAACCGCACCCGATGTATGATATAGCGGTGGGTGCCGTTGACCTGATGTCTGTCAGGCTCGAAGGGGAGGAAGCCGTCGCACTGGTAAAAGTGATGTGGAGCAGGGCAGCGCAGAAAGGCGAAGAACCGTATCACCAGGAGCATATGTTCACGCTGAAGATGCCGGTGGCCCTGAAGAATCCCTACGGCCTGGCGGACCACAGCTGCGATAACTGCGGCGCCCCCCTGCCTGAAACCGACGCCCTGAAGTGCTCCTACTGCGGCAGCAATCTCCCGGCGGCGGTCAGCGACTGGCTGCTGGCGAAAATTGACACCATTGAATGGGAACACGGACAGGGCTGACAGGAACTGCCATGGATACTGCTGCACATGTCATCATCTACGTCGTGTCTCTCCTGGTTACCGCCGGTTTCCTGGCGCTGGTCATGGTGCTGGTACCGGCGTTGCGGGAGCTGAAGGCGCTCTTCATTGATCTGCAGAAGACCTCGGCAGAAGTCAGGGATCTCACCGTGGAAATGAAGAAGATAAGCGCCAACGTGGAGGGAAAGCTGGACGGTATCGACGCCATGCTGGCGAATTCCCGGAAAATAGCGACCAACGTCGGCAGGGCGTATTCCCTGCTGAATGACTCGGTTTTGAAAAACGCTGAATGGCTGGCCCTGATCCCGGCAATCCTGATGGGGTGGAAGGTCGCGAGCAAGATGAAAAGGAGGAAAGATGAGCGACAACAATGACGGTCTCAAAACACTGATGACATTTGTCATAGGAGCGGCGGTAGGCGCCGTGTTCGGCGCGCTCTTCGCGCCCAAACCGGGAAAGGAACTGCGACAGGACCTCCGGGATTTTTCAGAAAGGCTGGCGGAAGACGCCAAGTCGGAATACGTGAAGATCAGCGAAAAGGCCAAAGACGTCGGCGGCAAGGCGAAAAATTTCGCGGAGGAAGCGAGGAGCCGGTTCCGCAAGGGCGGTGAGGACCCGGACGCGGCCACCTAGGCCGGGTTCATATCAGGGAATAATCCTTCAGCTCCCTGAAGAGGGTCGTTACGATCTCCTTGACCACCACAATGGTAGGTATGGCAAGAATGAGGCCCGCAAAACCGAACAGCATGGAGCCCCCCATGATGCCGATGAAGACTACCAGCGGGTGGAGAGAAACGGCTCCGCCCACCACCACCGGCTGAAACACCCCGTTATCCAGCACCATGACCATGAGCACCACCACGGCAACGGCAATTATCAGGTTGTGCGACGTGATGAAGGGTATTATGGAACTCACACTTTCCGCGATAAGCGCGTAGGAAGACCCCAGGACGAAAGCGATGCCGAAACCCATGATGGGAATTGCCGTTGCCATGCCGGCGGCCAGGCCTATCATGACCGCCATTTTGATCTCAAAACCGATCACGGAAAACAGGACAATATAGGACACGCCAACCAGTGAACATTCTATGAGAATGCCCCGCAGATAGTTGCCGATGGCCTTGTCCACCTTGTCAAATACGGCCAGGGACACCTCGAAGTAGCGGTTGGGGACCAGGCTTACGAAAAAGCGCTTGATCTCGCCGTTGTCCAGCAGAAGAAAGAGGAATACAAAGGGCATGATGATCCAGAGCTTGAAGGCATTCATAACAACCGTGAAATGGAATTCGTCTTTCCCGGCATCCTTTTCGGCCGTCTTGCCCGACAGATCCCCGGCGGTCTTGTCCTCTGTCCCCTCGTGGTTCGTATCAAGGTTCTTGTGATAGTATTCATAATACTTGAGCGGTATGGGCGGCTTGTTGTTGTAACCGTCAAGGTATTTCATGAATTTACCGCGCTCCTCGTTATCGAGGCGGATAAAGGAATTCACGCTATTGAGAAAGTTGTCGAAATCCGAACTGAAATACCTGTACAGCATGGTGCCGCCCTCTCCGGCGTCATCGAGGCCCATGAAGCTTTTATAGCGTTCATTGAGTTTGTACTGGAAGCGTGTCTTGAGGATCAGTTTTTCCCGTTCATCGGGTATCAGTGATCCCACCTGGTTGGCTATGATTATGATGACGATGAAAAACGAACCGAAGAGCAGCAGAATGCCGGCGCCGCGGGGAATTCCGGCCCTGGTAAAGAGTTTCAGCAGGGGAAAGCATATATAGGCGGCCAAGGTGCCGATGATGATCGGCAGGATGATAGGCCTCAGTGACCACACAAGAAATCCACCGGTCAGCACCACCAGTATTGCGGTCACGATAAAGACGATTCTTCTTGTTTGCCTGCGGCTGCTGGAACGGATGTCGGCATTTGTTTCCGGATTTTTATGCCCGCTGTCGTTTGACATGTTATTCGCTCCCGCCATAGAGCTGTTCGTTGCAGGCCTTAAGCCGTTGCCCGATAACTATGGCAAGGTCCTTCATGATTTTGCTGCCGATGGCAGGATTGGTTTCCAGCAATTCGTTCAGGTCTTCCCTGAAGAAGGCCAGGGCCTCGGTTTTTTCAACCGCCTTGGCAGATGCAGAGCGCGGGGTGTCATCGAGAAGGGCAAGCTCGCCGAGAAAATCTTCCGGATGTATTGTCGCCAGTTCGGTTTCCTCGCCATTGTGTCCCGGGACAACAATTTTTACATGACCGCTTTTTATGATGAACATGGCGGTTCCCGGCTGTTCTTTTTCAAAGAGAAATTCCCCGGCCTGGTATTTGCGTTCATATATTAACGGCGATAATTTTTTCAGTTCACGGTTGTTGAGGTGCTGAAATATCGGACAGAGTTTGAGGAATTCAACATTGGGGATGTTCCCGCCTCCTTTGAAACGGGAGAAGATGTTTCCCCAAAATGCGTTTAAAGGTTTAGTGGTATCTGTGTTATCTTTTCCCATGTCATATGTGAAGTTTGTCATATTGATGCTGATTAATATTTTTTTTATTCGATAAATCGATTTGTGTCAATATTTTTTTAAGGACAGATCCGGCCTGATTGTGACGGCCATTGATTCAAAAACAATGTCAACCAGGATGAACCTTGAACAATCGTAAGAACCATGAATGGTGAATTAATTTTTCAGTACAATGTTTTTCTATTATATATGTGGCTGGCAAGGTGTTATTGAGAAAAGGAATAATCCTATGGGGAAAGAATCAATTCATTACGGGAAATGAAATCCATGATTGTCTGAAAGTTTGATTTATTTAATAATTATATAAAATTATATAAATATAAATAAATATATGCATAAATAATATATGTGAAATTTCTGAATGATCAGAGAAAATAAATGGGAACTTTGGACAAAAATACATATAATAAATCAATATTTAATACAAAATGAAGAGTTTTTAAGTTGACTAACAGTGTAATGTATACAGTATGCTGTATTCTGAGCAGTGAAATTTATTAATCAATATTTTACATAAAGAATGATGTATTTGCTGGATGAAGAATTTTCCAGATGGTATATAATAAAACGGCAGTTATACGAACCGATAACACGTGTCATAATCACTTAACGGTTAACACAAAATTCAATATCAATCCAACAAACATTGCACAGATATCTAAATTAAATGGTACAATGAAATAAATATAAGATGGATATTATTATTGTTTGACGATCAGACATAATTCCGTTATACATCATTATGGGTTTACGCGGGGTATGCAGCCGCTGAAAGATATAAAAAAAATTAAGCTAGCATTGAAAGCGACCGGATCACAGAGCAGAGAAGCAAAAGTGGGGGAAAAAAAAGGCGGCCTCCGTCACCGGCTCGATTCGGAGGATGCCCTTGTGGAAAAGCATAACAATACCGTCGCTAAAAGCCACGGCAGCGAAAGAAAGTTAACCGCAGAAATGAAAAAGCTGCTATCGGAGAACAGGCAGTTAAAAAAAAAGACAGCCGCTCTGCAAAATCAGATCGAGATCCTGAATGAGATGTTAGAAGGGATCCAAACGAATTACCAGATCTCCGCCGAGGCATCAGTGAACCTTCTTTCGGATCTTGAGTATAACAAATATAAGTCCCGCTTTGTCGATATAGACATAGAATGTTACCCGGGCCAGGAGAAACTGAAGGAATACGGCAAGAATATAAAGGATTTTTTTCTCAATGACATGCACTGCTCGTACCTATATATCAACTGCAGGGGAATAACTGAAGACCTGAAAAACCTCTTGACCATCACTATCAGCAAAAAGCAGAAGGATTCCGCCAGTTTTGACTTTACCAGGAGCAGGGTCTATTACTTCGATCTGGAGGACATGGACCTGCCCGAACGCAAACTGGGACGGATCATCATCGGACGGTATCCATACAAGTCAATGGAAAAGGATTGCGATTTTGACAAGAGGATCGAGGCCGAGATACTCATTACGAAAAGGCTCCTTGAGAAATGCATACTGGAGATACAGAACAAGGAACTTGCCATAAAAGACGCACTGACGGGCCTGCACTCGAGAAAATTCCTCATTGAACGCCTCACCGAGGAATTCAACAGCGTGGACCTTTTCTCCAAACTGAATGCCCATGAGAGCGCCGTGCTGAAAATGATAATGAAGTCAGAGGGAGTGGCCTCGTCAATCATCAGGAACCAGTTTTTATCAAAGCAAAAAACAAGGAATGAAGATATCCTGAACAGGTCCCTTCATAAGCTAAAATCCAGCCACATGATAGATGTCGGCAACGTGAAGTACGCGGGGGAACTGCAGGAGTGTTATTATTTTGAGAACTCGAAAATAAGCTATGATCTGTATCTGGCGATCCTCGACCTTGACCATTTCAAGGACGTCAATGACAACTGGGGAGGGCACTCAGTGGGCGACAGGATTTTGCGGGAGTTTGCTGATATTATAAAGAAAAATATCAGGACAACCGACATCCCGGTCCGCTATGGCGGGGAGGAATTCATCATCCTTTTCCCCCGCTCCATAAACTACTCGCGCATATTCAGCGTCCTGAACACGATCCGACTGATCTGCGAAAAAAAGCTGACCGTGTCATGGAACGGTAAAAAAAGAAATGTGACCGTTTCGATAGGGGTGACGCAGATCAATAAATTCGATATGAACATAAATTATATTATAAACAGGGCCGATGCCGCCCTGTACAAGGCGAAAAAAAAGAGAAATAGGATCATAATGTCATCCCAGAATGACGAGGGAGATTTGATATATCATTAAAAACCCCCGGAGGACGGGGGTTTTGAGTGGGTGGATGACGGGATTCGAACCCGCAACGAATGGATCCACAGTCCATGGCTCTACCGTTGAACTACATCCACCGTATAGAGTGGCCATTATTGTAACAGGTTGTCCATTGTCAAGAGCAAATTTTAAGGGAAACATGAGTGGAGAGATGAATAACGGTTGTAGACGGATAGAGCGGCCGGAAGAAAAAAAAATTGACAATAATTATACATCTGGTATAAATGACTAATTAAATAGTCTCAAAATTCTTCAATTGTCTTACCCTCGAATGAGTCCTGGTTTAAGTAATTGTAGTTTTATGAGTCTTATTTTAGGGGTTGATCCCGCATTATTTTAACAGGAGTTTTTTATGGCTAAAGGAACAGTCAAATGGTTCAACGAAAAGAAAGGTTTTGGTTTTCTTTCACATGATGACGGCACGGACCTCTTTGTCCATTATTCCGGCATCGTCGGAAACGGTTTTAAGACGCTGAACGAAGGCGACAGGGTTGAATTCGAGGTCGAGCAAGGGGACAAGGGACCCCGCGCCGTACAAGTACGGGCCATCAGCTAGAACTTCACACATGAAAAAACAAAAACCTGGCCTCATGCGGCCAGGTTTTTTCATGGCTTTCAAGACGGAGCACGGCGGCATGCCGTGACCTTGCTATTCGTTCATCGTATATGTGTCCGCCAGGGCGTATACATAGTTTTTCAATACCCTTTCGTACCGCTCCTTGTTCACCACCGGCCTCTTGATCATCTTGAGGCAGAGCTCTTGCTGTTTATCGGAGGTAATGGCCTTGCCGTAGATGGTAAGGGCGAACTTGGACATGTCCCGCACCATGAAATCAAAGATCTGGTCGATGATCTCGTCATCGATGCCGTAGATCTTCTTGTTTTCCAGAATAAGCTGGCCGTAGGCCACCAGGGTGAAGAGTTCTCCTACGTTGAGGAGGAAGTCGATGTCGCTGGACTGCTCTTTCATGGTGGCCATGGAGGCCATCATGAAATCCTTGAATGTGGCGATCTGCTCCTTGAAGACGTTAACGTTCGGCAGGTCAACGCTGTTGTAGGCGATGTTATAATCATGGAACTGGAGTTTGCCCAGTCCCTTCGTCGGCCCCTGGTTGAAGAGGAAGTCGTCGTTGGCGGCATCGCGGCGCTGCGGCACGTCCGGGAAAACGCCGGGATTGAAGAAGTAGTTGGGCATGAACTTGATGATGAGGGCCATGTTGACGTGCACGGTCCCCTCGAGCTTGGGCAGGGCCCTGATGTCGGTCGCGGCGTTTTCAAAGTACATGTCCTTCTCGAAGCCCTTGGCGGCAATGACGTCCCAGAGGAGGTTGATGACCTCTTCGCCCTGGGTGGAAACCTTCATCTTGACCATGGGGTTGTAGAGGAGGTACCGCTTGTCATTTTCATTCGCCGCGCGCATGTAGTCCGTGGCGCGGAGCGCGAAGAGCTTCATGGCAACCAGGCGGCAGTAGGCGTCCATGAAAAGCTGCTTTATATGGGTGAAATCGGTCACGTAGCTCCCGAAGAGCTGCCGGTGTGAAGCGTGATTGATAGACTCATAAAAAGCGTGCTCGCAGATACCGATTGACGCCCACCCGAGGTTGAACTTGCAGATGTTGATGGTGTTCAGCATATCGTCCCATGCCTTCTGGCCGCGCTCGAGTATGTCGGCTTCGGTGATGGGGTAGTCGTGGAGCGCGTATTCAGCGACGTAGTCCTGGTTATTGATGATGTTCTTGACGCATTCGTATTTCGGATGCTTTGAATTTACGGCGAAGAATACATATTCCCCGCTGTCGGCGATTTTCCCGAAGGTGGACACCATGGCCGCCTCGTTGCCGTTGCCGATGTAGTATTTATCGCCATTGGCGCGGTACGTGCCGTCGCCCTCGGGATAGAGCATCATGTCGCTGGAGTAGATGTCGGCGCCATGTTCCTTCTCTGAAAGGCCGAAGGCGAAGATCGCTCCTTCCTTGAGGTATTTGGCCGCCTTGTGCTTGGCCTCGGTGTTGGACCCGAGGAAGATGGGTCCCAGGCCCAGAGCGCTAACCTGGAATGTGTACCAGTAGGTGAGGCCGTAAAAACCGAGGATCTCGGCGAAATCGACGATGCGCGACGTGTCCCAGCGGGCATTATCGCCGAAGCCCTTGGGCGTCAGGAGCTTCGCCATGATCTGGTTCTCCTTCATGAAATCAAGGAACTCGGTATACCATCTGCAGGCATGGAAGTCGTCTTTCATCTTCTTGAGGCCGCGGCCTTCGAAGAAGTCGATGGTTTTCAACATGATCTGCCTGGTTTCCTCGTCAGCATATGTTGCGATGACGTTTTTGGGGTTTAAGAGGATTTTTTCCATTTTGTTCTCCTGGTGATAGTGTGACTTGCATGATACCCGCACGGCCTGCAGGGGAACGGCATGCCATGCCCGGCAGGCGGCGTGGATCGAATCAGCATGTGCTAGAAGTTCTGGTCCCTCATCTTGTACGCGCCCTTCAGGGAATACACGTGGTCCTTGTAGATCTTCTCGAACCGCGCCGGGTTGGGGAGCGGGGTGCGGATGATCTTCAGTGACAGCTCTTTCTGCTTGTCGGTGTTGGACGGCTTCATGTGGATGTTGAGGGCATATTTGGAGAAGTCGCGGACCATGAAGTCGAAGATCTCTTCAAGGAGGTCGTCCTCAACCTCGATGAATTTTCTGCTTTCGATAATGAGCTGGCCGTAGGCCACCAGGGTCAGCACTTCGCCCAGGGCGAGGAGGTAATCGATGTCGGCCGATTGGCTCTTGTCCGGCCCGGCCTTCATGAGGAAGTCCTTGAACAGGTTGATCTGCTCCTTGAAGATGTTCACATTGGGAAGGTTAACGCTGTTGTAGGCGATGTTGTAATCGTGGAACTGGATTTTACCGAGTCCCTTCGTGGGCCCCTGATGGAACAGGAAAGCGTCATTTGCTATATCGTCGCGGCGGGGGACCTCGGCGTACGCCTTGGGATTGAAGAAGTAGTTGGCCATGAACTTGACGATAAGGGCCATGTTGACATGGACCGTGCCTTCCAGCTTCGGAAGCATCGGGAGCTCGTGCTTGGCTATTTCGAAGAAGGGCTCGTTCTCGAAGCCCTTGGCCGCGATGATATCGTGGAGTATATTCATGACCTCTTCACCTTCACGCGTAACCTTCATCTTCACCATGGGGTTATACAGGAGGTAGCGGCGGTCTTCATTGCTGGCCGACCGCATGTAGTCCTGGGCCCGCTCGGAGAAGAGCTTCATGGCCACGAGCTTGCAGTAGGCGTCAACGAAAAGGCGCTTCACGTGGGGGAAATCCGTCACGAACTTGCCGTAGACGTTGCGGTTCGCCGCGTGGTCTATCGACTCGTACAGGGCGTGGGTGCAGAGTCCGATGGCGCCCCAGCCGAGGTTGAACTTGCACACGTTGATGGTATTCAGCATGTCGTCCCAGGCCTTGGGGCCGCGCTCGGTGATGTCGGCGTCGGTGATGGGGTAGTCGTGCAGTGCGTACTCGGCGACGTAGTTCTGCTCGTTGACGACGTTGCGGACGCATTCATACTTCTCGTGCTTCGAGTCGACCACGAAGAATACGTAGTCGCCGGTGTCGGCCATTTTAGCGAAAGTGGAGACCAGGGCGGCTTCGTTGCCGTTCCCGATATAATATTTGTCACCGTTGGCCCGGTAGGTCCCGTCGTTATTCGGGTAGAGCATCATGTCGCTTGAGTAGATGTCGGCGCCATGCTCCTTCTCGGAAAGTCCGAAGGCGAAAACGCCCCCTTCCTGTAAAAGCTTGGCCGTCCGGTGCTTGACCTCTTCATTACTGCCGTTCCAGATAGGACAAAGGCCGAGCATCGATACCTGCCAGGTGTACCAGTAGGTGATGCCGTAAAAGCCGGTAATTTCGGAAAATTCGCAATTGCGGTAGGTGTCCCAGCGGGAGTCGGGAGCGCCGTAACCGGAAGGCGTCATGAGGGTCGCGAAGATCTGGTTTTCCTTGAGGAATTCAACGAAGTCATAATTCCATTTTTTCTCGTGCCAATCTTTTTTGATTGCCTTGAGGCCTTTCTTTTCGAAGAATTCTATGGTTTTAAGCATTATCTGCTTCGATTTTTCATCTTTGTACTGACGGGTGTGATTATTGGGGTTGAATAAAATCATATAAAACCTCACAGGTGTTTATTTATTATTGAACTATAAATAGTTTCTCGAACAGCGTTCGGGATGTCAAACGATTTTCGGAAAATATCCTTGAAATAATTTTTATTTATTTCTGTAATGACAATAAGTAATGGATGGTTTACTACATGAATACTAAACAAAAAGACACACTGTCAAAAATGAAAAACAAAGAGCGCGAAGACAGGAAACATCTCATCATTGACGCCGCCGAGCAGGTCTTTTCCAACAAGCCTTTCAACAGGGTGAGCATGAGGGAAATCGCCAATGAAGCCGGGATCGCCCCTTCGTCAATTTATACGTATTTCCCGAACCAGGAGTCACTCTTCGTGGAGGCCACGGTCCGCGACAGTAACGGGCTTATCGATGAGATCGAGCGAATGGTCAACAGCGCCGGCGAAGGTGACCAGATCCTTGACCGCGGCATTGAGGCCTTCGTAGATTTTCTGGCGGCGCATGATTCGTACTTTCGCATGATGGTGGTTTTCATGACCGTGGGGAGCCTAGGAAAGGAATCGCAGCACAAACTGTTTGAAGTTGTCCGGCGCGGGTTCGATCTCTTTGAAACCATTTTTAAAAAAATGGGCTATAGGGGCGACACCCGGATACTGGCGCATTATTTTTTCGCCATGATGAACGGCATACTGGTGACCTTCAGGAAACTCGAGGGAAGGAGCGACGATAAGATAATAGCCCACATGAAACGCGTGGGGAAGGTCTTCAGGGAGCTTCTGGAGAAGAGCATACAGAAAGGTGATAGCCCTCTGAACCCCCAAGGGGGCATGTAACATGACAATGATACTATTTTAAAAATAATGTGCTGAACAATAACAATAACTATATAATGATTTCCTCGAAAATTATATCCTTCGTGCTTTCCCCGGGAGGACAGATGAGAGTGACAAGCAGAATACAGCCATGAAGAAGAAACCCGTCCCCGTGACCGCCTCCGAGCTTGAAGAAATACTGGACCATTACCTCGATGCCGGTTCCGGCCTCAATTATGCCCTCAAGATCGTGGGTCACCCCGGCATCGGGAAGTCGGCCATCGTAAAGCAGGTCGCGGAAAGAAAAAACCTGTACTTCATAGACACCCGTCTCGCCTTCAAAGAGAACGTGGACCTGGGCGGATACCCGGTACCGGATCACGAGGCGCGTCGGATGGTGTACTACCGGCCGCGCTTCATCCCGCCGGAAACCGTGCCCGATAACTATCGGGGCATTGTCTGGTTCCTCGATGAGTCGAACCGGGCTCATCCCACGGTGATCCAGACCCTGTTCCAGATTATAACCGAGCGCACCTGCGGGGAGCATGCGCTGCCGGAAAAAACCTCCATCATCCTCGCGGGGAACCTGGGCGAGGGTGACGACACCACCATCACGGAGTTCGACGATTCGGCACTGGACGGAAGGCTTGCCGTGTTCCAGCTCAAGCCCTCCGCCCAGGACTGGCTTGCCTGGGCGGAGCGGGAAGGGATACACCCCTCCGTGATGCGCTATATTGCCCTGTTCCCGGAACGGCTCTGGGACGAGGAGAACATCAATCCCAACCCGCGGGGATGGCACCAGGTTTCGCGCGCCCTTGCCGCTTCCTATGCTATATATACCGAGGAGGAACTGCTGGGACGTCTCGCGTCGAATCCGGGAGGCTCCCTGGAAAGCATCATCCATTCCCTGATCGGCCATGTTGCCGGGGCGGATTTCATAGCCCAACTCACGGCGCCCCGGGCCCTCAGTACGGCCGAGGTGCTGTCAGGAAGCGAAGAAAAGCTGGCCCGCATGATCGACGGGTCCATCCCTTCCGAGGACATACTCTGGGCACTGTCCGGGGCTGTCCGCGCCCTGCGCGACCTGAAACTCCAGCGCAGGGGAGACCTCGACCGGCGTGACCTTGCCGGGCTGGCCAATGTTCTTCTATTCATAGGATCGGCCCGTTCCGATCTGCGTCTTTCATTCTTCTATTTGCTCCTCAGAGACTGCGGCATCTTTACCCAGGTGCCTGCCGCCCTGAGCCTGATCCCTGACGAGGTGAGGCGTAAAAGTCTACTTGAAAAATTCACCTCGATCATCGAGAGCGATGATGAATGAGCGCCTTGCATCCGTCATCGAAACACTCTGGCGGCGGAGCCGATTCGTTTCTTACTTTTACCAGACCGTTCAGTTCGTTGAGGATGAAGCTATCCCGACCCTGGCCCTGACGGTCCAGGAATCCCGTCTCACCCTTTATTATTCCGGGAAATTTTTAAACACCGTTTCACCCGATGAGTTTTCGGGGCTCCTGGTCCATGAAATGCTCCATATCGTCCTGAACCATGACCACCGGGCCTATCCTGAGGAGGATCTCTATCTCCAGAACATATCCCAGGACATGGTGATCAACAGCTACCTCACGGGTGCGCGGAAGACCTTCTTTTCCCGCAGGGACAGCACCGGTCCGTGCGCGGAGCTCGTCCTGCCGCCGGGACTTCCGTCAATCCCCCGAGATTTCATCAATGCGACCGGTATAACCGATCCATCGTGGGAGGACCTGTACCGGTGGCTGAAGAAACAGCCGCGGCGCTCGGTGTCCGAGTTTCTCTCACAGGAGCATGCCACACCCGGGATCCAGGGACCGGGGCCCGAATCCCTGTCGGACAGCCTGAACCGGGCCTTTAATTTCGATCCGCTTCTTGACGGCAGGCCCGGCGACATGAGCATGATGACCTTCAGCGACATGAAGGGCATGGTATTCACCGATGACCTTGATTCCGTCGTGCCGACCGGGGTGCACCTGTTCCACGACCGGATTTCCCTCATGAACATGGATGCCCGGAAGACGAACATCATAAGCCTGGCCGACAAGGACCGGGAATGCGCGGAGGAGCGGGCGTACCGGGACATCATCGGGATCATTGAGCGCATCCGCGAGAGCGACACGGCTTCGTGGGAGCGGCAGCTGAAGAGCATTGTCGACTTTTCGGCCCAGTCGAATGAATGGTCCTATACCTACGGAAGGTTCAACCGCCGTTATTTCGCCCAGGGAATCTATTCACCCGGACGGGTATTCAAGGAGCAGGAGCTCATCACCGTCGCGGTGGACGTGTCGGGCTCCATGGTCATGATGCCATCGGACATCGAGATGGCCTTCGGGGTGATCGAACAGCTCATGGGGAAATACCGCATACACCTGGTCTGCCTTGACGAGGACCTTTTTGTGCCGGAGCGCCGCGGCGATCTGCTCGAGGCATCGAAAACGGCCGGCAAGCCCTTCGTATATCGCCACGGAGACTGGCGCTATATCAAGACCGGAAGCGGGGGGACCACCTTTTTCGGGCCCCTGTTCAACCGGCACATGAAGGGACACCGCGAGATGCTCATCGTGATTACCGACGGATTCATTTATGACCTGGACAGGCTCAGGCGGTACACGCCGACCATCTGGCTTATATCGGAGAGCCGCCAGGAGCCGTTCACGCCTCCCTTCGGACAGGCGGTGAAGATGAAAGCAGTGGAGAGTCCGCTATGGAACCAGATGAAATAATCCGTGAGTGTATTCTATCGCGGGATGCCGCGCGCCTCTATGGGGCTGTTCTTGAACGGTACGACCTGGACCTTGCTTCCGCAATCTCAGCCATGATTGACATGGATGACCCGGAATATATATTCCTGGCCGGCAGGAACTGGCCGCGGTTCGATTTCCGCCGGGGTCTCGATGCGCTTATCAGGCTGAAAAGCGCGGAGTTCATCCACAAGGCGGGCATCTTCTGGAAGCAATTCGACTTTGCCGTGGCCCTGAAGGCTTTGGTGGAACTTTCTGACCCGGAGTATCTGTACCGTGCCGGAAGGTTCTGGAAGGTCTTTGACCATGAGGCGGGCCTCGATGCCCTGATAGGCATAGGCATTGCGCGGTACGTGTACTACGCGGGGCAGGAATGGAAGGTCTTCAACTACCGGAGGGGCTTCGAGGCGCTGATGGACATGGGGAATGCCGAATTTATTTTTTATGCCGGCTCCCACTGGAAGGATTTCGACTTTAATCGCGGTTTTGAAAGGCTTCTTGCCTGCGGGAATGCCGAGTACCTATACAAAGCGGGGACACTCTGGGAGGATTTCGACTATGAGAAGGCCTGGACGATTATGGAATCGAGCACCGTTGACGGCGCGCGGTGGCGCGGGAAGGCCTTTACCAACCGGAAATGGAGGTCAGCCCTTAACAAAATCTGGAAAGATTCAATAAATGAGCAGTACAAGTAAGTAAAAAAAAATATACAAAATAAAAGAATTAAATATTGACATTAATTCCAAAAGCACGATAATAGTATTAAGGTGAATAACTTCGAACAATTCTTCAATTTTCTTACCGCATGTTTCAAAACAGCATAATAAAATTGCAGTCGGGGAAGTTTATTCAGAGGGGTTAACCCGCATTACTTAATATTTACAGGAGTTTTTCTTATGCCTAAAGGCACAGTCAAATGGTTCAACGAGAAAAAGGGTTTTGGGTTCCTTTCCCAGGATGATGGCGCGGATCTGTTTGTCCATCACACTGGTATCGTCGGCTCCGGTTTCAAGACGCTCAATGAAGGCGACAGGGTTGAATTTGAAATTGAGAAAAGTGAAAAAGGTCCGAGGGCCGTTTCAGTCAAAACCATCAGCTAATTTATCGTGAATTAATCTATCCCGAAAGACAATTCATGAAAACCCGGCATCGGATGCCGGGTTTTTTTTATCCCACCTCGGCTTAAATTTTTGAACATCTTCCATTGTGTCAAGGGGTCTTATGAATAATTTCGGGAGAAACATCATAAAAATAGTTGACAATTATAATAATTGTTGATATAATAGTTGTATAAACAACTAATATAGGATGCAGATGAAACGAACAAAATCAACGCCGGTTCATCCGGGAGAGTTCGACGGATCAGTGGATGACCAGCTGAAGTTCTTGGTAAACCTGAATAGATCAAAGCCGCCGATTGTTATCGAAAAATCCCTGGGATTTCTGATCGCCTCAACCATGACAAGGCTGAGGATACTCGTTTTGAGGAAGATCAAGGAATACGGGTACGATATAACGCCGGAGCAGGGGCACGTCCTCAATGCCATCGGGGAATCCGAAGGAATATCACAGAGCGAAATTGCCGGAAGAACAATGAAGGACAAGCCCACCATAACGCGTATCCTTGATAATCTGGAGAAGAAAAAACTCATCGAACGAAGGTCTGATACGGGCGACCGGCGGGCCTATAGAATTTATCTCACCGCGAAAGGCAAAGAAAAAATAGCCATGTTCATGAAAATAATCGAAGAGGTCGACGAGAAGGCCTTCCGCGGGCTGAATGATAATGATATCAGGAAGCTTGAGGAAATACTCGGGACGGTCAGGACGAATGTGGACCGGCAGAACGAGTAAGATAATGAAAATATCAAGTTCTGATGGTAAAACGGTGTCGGAAATGAAACAGTCCTTTTATAAGACAATCATGCTTCTGGCCATGGCCGCCTGGTCTGCGGCAGCATACGGGCAGGAGACCATTACCTGGCAGGAATGCGTCAACTATGCCCACCTGAACAACCCCGACCTGAAGTCGTCGCTGGAGGCAATCAACAAGAGCAAGGCTGCCACGGGCGTGGCCCGCAGCGCCTATCTTCCCCAGATAAACGCCAATGCCGGCGTGAACACGTCCAAAACCATAGATAAGTCGCCGGTGGACCGGAAGGAAAAGCTCACCATGTCCCAGACCCAGCTCCTGGCGTCGATGAACAAGTCGGCTTCATCGATAACAAACAGCTTCAGCTACGGCGTCAGCGGCAAACAGCTGATTTTCGACAGCATGAAGACCATCTACGATATAAAGGCAGCCGAAAGCGCGGCGGATGACTCACTTTTCCAGTACCATATCAAGTCCGCCGCAGTGCGCCTCGAGCTGAGGACTGCCTTCGTCAAACTGCTCAAGGCCCAGGAATCGGTGGACATCGCGAAGCAGATTATCGAGATCAGGAAGAAAAACTACAACCTGGTCAAGATGCGTTACCTGGCCGGCAGGGAACACAAGGGGTCCCTCATGAGCGCGGAAGCGAACCTGGAACAGGCGAGGTTCAACCTCAAACAGGCGGAACGGAACATCACGTCGGCCCAGAGGGCTCTCCTGAACGTCATGGGCATTTACTCCTACATAAACATCAAGGCGCAGGGATCATTGACCGATACAACCGCGGCTGAAGGCAGGCCGGATTTCGATTCCATAGTGAAACGGCACCCTTTTGTCCTGAGCGCCCGGAAGCAGCGCGAGGCGGCGGATTACAGCGAAAAGTCGAGGATAGCGTCCTTCCTGCCGGTGATTAGCGCCACGGGCGGCGTCGACCAGTCCCTCGCGGAAACCGCCGGCACCAGGACGAACAACGTGAACCTGAAGGCAGGCCTGTCGGCGACCATGCCGCTCTTCACCGGAGGGGGCAATTATTACAACCTCGAGCAGGCAAAGGCGCAATCGCGCAAGCTGGAAGCGGACGAGGCGAGCGCCCGCGACCAGGTCATGACAAACCTCGAGCAGTACTGGATCGCCTGGCAGAACGCCATCGACTCGGTGGAGGTCCAGCGGAAGTACCTGGCAGCGGCGGAGGAGCGGGCAAAGATAGCCGAGGCCGAATATTCCCTGGGGCTGGTCGTGTTCGATATCTGGATAACGATCGAGGACCAGCTGGTGCAGATGAAGCAGAGCTACCTGGAGACACGGGCCAACAAGCTGCTGGCCGAGGCGCAATGGATACAGGCAAAAGGGGAGACGCTTGCATATGATAAATAAGAAAAAGATAGTGCTGATTATCGCCGCGGCTGCCGCGGTCCTGACGGTTCTTGTCTTCTACCTGGTAAAAAAGAACGGGAAAACGGAAACGATCAGCCGGATAGTAAGGCCCCACCTGGGCGAGATGCATACGTCGGTTTCAGCCACGGGGACGGTACTGCCGTACAACAGGCTGGAGATCAAGCCGCAGGTTAACGGGAGGATGGAAAGCGTCCTCGTCAGCGAGGGACAGAAAGTGCATAAGGGACAGATCCTGGGATGGATGAGCTCCACGGAACGGGCCGCCCTCATCGATGCCGCCCGCGCACAGGGCGCATCGTCCCTCAAGTACTGGGAGGACGCGTACAAGCCGATCGCGGTCATTGCTCCCATCAACGGTACCGTCATTGTCCGCGGCATCGAGCCGGGCCAGGCGGTGCAGACCGCCACGGCGATACTGGTGCTTTCCGACCGTCTCATCGTCAAGGCCGACGTGGACGAAACCGATATCGGCAGGGTGAAGGAAGGCCAGCGCGTCGTCATCAGCCTTGACGCGTATCCCGAGGTCAATGTCGGCGGAAGGGTGGACCTCATTGAATACGAATCCACCATCGTAAACAACGTGACCATGTACAAGGTGAATATCATACCGGACAAGGTCCCCGAAGTATACCGCTCGGGTATGACGGCAAACGTCACTATAATCGAAAAGGCAAGGAAAGACATCCTCTTGATACCGACCGAGGCGGTAGCCGCCGATAACGGGAAATCAGTCGTGTGGATCATCCCTCAGGGCAGGAAAAGCCCGGAAAAAAGAGTCATAACGGTCGGCATCTCCGATGACCAGAATACCGAGGTACTGTCGGGCCTCACCGCCAATGACAGGGTGGCGATACTGGCCCAGGCCGGGATCAGCCTTGAAGCAAAAAAGAGCACCAACCCCTTCATGCCGCAGCGGAAGAAGATGCGCTGACGAGGAATCATGATCGAGCTCAGAAACGTTTCCAAGACATACGATACCGGCAAGGTCAAGGTCCATGCCCTGAACAACGTCTCCCTCACGATCGAAGAGGGAGAGTTCGTGGCGATAATGGGCCACTCAGGATCGGGCAAGTCGACTATGCTCAACATCCTCGGGTTCCTGGACAAGCCGGACACGGGGACCTATACCCTCATGGGCGATGATATAACAAAGCTCAATGACGACGAGCTTTCCCTTATCAGGAACAACATAGCGGGATTCGTGTTCCAGCAGTTCAACCTCCTTCCCCGGATGAACTCCATGGAAAACGTCGGGCTCCCCATGATCTACGGGGGCAAGAGGGAGTTCAAAACCGAGGCGAAGGACAGGCTGCGCCAGGTCATGCTCTCCCACCGCGAGGGGCATTATCCGAACGAGCTATCCGGGGGCGAGCAGCAGCGGGTGGCCATTGCCCGGGCCCTGGTGAACAGGCCGATGATCATTTTTGCCGACGAGCCGACGGGCAACCTCGACACGAAGAGCGAGGAGGAAATTATCTACCTCCTTGAGGAGTTGAACGCCGAGGGGATCACCATCGTAATGGTAACCCACGAGATGGAGATAGCCGAGCACGCGAAGCGCATCATACGGATGAGGGACGGGAAGATAATATCCGATGAGAATGTCGGCGGGAACAAAACCGGCGGGAAGCGCAAGAGCGGCCTGTCGATAAAGGACATCCTTGGCAGAAAACAGAGCACCTTCGGCACCGCTGAATTCAGCGATTATCTGCGCCAGGCCTTTTCGGCAATAGTGATGCACAAGCTCCGGTCGCTGCTCTCAATCCTCGGCATCCTCATCGGCGTGGCCGCTGTCATTTCCATGCTGGCGCTGGGGGAGGGGGCCAAGGAATCCATCAAGCAGAGCATGAGCTCCCTCGGGTCTAACATTCTCACCGTCCGCACCGGGTCCCACCGGCAGGGCCCGGTGGCCCTGCAGGCGGGGCTGGTGACGAAGCTGACCCTTGATGACGCGAAGGCCCTTGCTCACCTGGCCGAAGTGAAGCGGGTCTCGCCGGCCGTCACGGGCCGCGGCCAGGTGGTCTATGCCACGAAGAACTGGAACACGCAGATATGGGGCACGGGGATCGATTATGCCTCCATGAAGGCCGCAGTTCCCATCAGCGGACGATTTTTCACCGAGGACGAGATCAGGTCGAGGCAGAAGGTCGCCGTTATCGGTGCGACGGTCATCAAGCAGCTCTTCGGTTCCGTGAATCCGGTCGGTCATACCATAAAGATAAACAGGATAAACTTCAGGATCATCGGCATTCTCCCGGTGAAAGGCACATCCTTCATGTTCGACCAGGATGACGTGATTGTGATTCCGGTGACAACGGCCATGTACCGAGTCCTGGGCAAGGAATACGTCGACTCCATCGATGTGGAGGTAAAGGACCAGGCCATGATCGATGAATTGCAGGACACCATCAGGAACCTGATCATCAAGCGTCACCGCCTCGGTCAGAACGATGAGGACTCCTTCGAGATACGGGACATGTCGGAGATACGTGACATGATGTCCCAGACCACCCGGACCATGAGCCTTCTCCTGAGCATCGTGGCGGCCATATCCCTCCTGGTAGGGGGCATCGGCATCATGAACATCATGCTGGTGTCGGTCAAGGAGCGCATCAAGGAGATCGGCCTCCGCAAGGCCATCGGCGCGCGGCGAAAGGACATCCTGGTGCAGTTCCTCATCGAATCGTCCCTCCTGACCCTCACCGGCGGGTTATTCGGCATCATCCTGGGGACCAGCATATCCGTACTCATATCATTTTTCGCGCAATGGTCGGTTAAAGTCTCCATATCAGCCATCATGCTTTCAACGGTCGTTTCTGTTCTTATCGGCATCGGCTTCGGGCTCTGGCCCGCTGTGCAGGCGTCGCGTCTGAATCCGATCGAGGCGTTACGGTGGGAATAACTGCATGCGGAACCGGGCCGGGACCACATTCCGGCACGCCTATGACCGGCAAATCGGGGTTTTGGATTGCATATTCATCCCGGGACTTCGTAAATTATTTTCTTCAATTTTTCGTATTTAAAAGACATTCTCAGGTAGATGAGGCCTGTGCCGGCCCATGTGCGCACCCGGCTGTACCTGTCTTTCAATACTTCGACAAGCTGTTTAAATGCAGCGCCGTTGCCGATCTGCCTCAGGGGCTGGTCGGCCGCGGCACACATCCTCACCTGCGGCCAGGGCTTTCCCTGATGGATATCGATAATTGAAGCACCTTCAAGAATGCCGATGATTCGTTCCACCGCATCGCGGCATTTGATCGCTCGAAATGGCAGGGTTTCCTGTCGGCTTTTATATAATCATGGTGAACATGACCCCATGGGATTCAGATTATATAACCTGGTCTCCTGAAAAAATATCTGAATAATAAAATTTTCAGAAAAAATTTGTCGTTTTAATCCATGCATTGCTACTCATCTTATAGAAGATTGCACAATATCTGACTGATCATTTCACCTGTTACCATACAAACAACCGGTAATCGTCGAACATAGCCGGTCTTTAGCGGATTAAAACGCCGCCGGGGTTCTTCTGCGCTTTGAAGAAGCCATTAAAGCGACAGGTTGGCGGGCGTTGCGTTAAGCCCGGTTGAGTTCGAGATTGAAATGGTATACTGTATGGTCAATGTGGATGTGATTGTTGTGATCTGACAAACATGGAGGGATTTAATGAAAAAATTATCAATTCAAGTAATAGTATGCATCTTTACCGCATGTGCCGCCATCGCGTCAGGCTCCGGCTGCAACAAAAAAATGGATTTCCTGAAAAATAATCAGATACCTCTCGCTGTTGTTTCTGTAGATGATGATAGCGGCGGTTCATCCGGCACGGGTTCGTCAAACGGGGGTGGCGGGGGCTCAAATCCCGACGCACCTGGAGATAATCCTGATGGGGCGGGGGGAGGCAATACACCAAACAAGCCGACTGGTCCCGACCCGAGCGGCGGCGGTATTGCCATGATCCCCCTGGACATGGTGATAAACGACATGGTGGACCCGAATACCGGCCTTAAGGTCGAGGATGACTACGACGCTGACGGCGTGACCAACCTGGATGAGTACTCCGGCAATCCCTATGTCGCCGATTACCCCTGCCTGGTGACGCGCGTCACTGCGCCCATATTCATGATGATTGAAGAGGAAGTTGACGGAGAGAAGCTGAGCACTTCTGAAACTCTTACCGAAGACAGTTTCGACCATACCATAAATAACAGCATGGATTTCGAGCATTATACACAGCTCAACCAGAAGACGACTCCATATGTGACCAAAGAGGCTTATTCGAATTCCGCAGGATCGTCAAACAGCTGGGGCGCCAGTGACGCGAATTCTTTCGGATATAATTATTCCAATGAATATTCGTTTGGCTATGGTGTACAATCATCACTCAGGGTCGCTAACGTTGGAGTATCACTCGGATTCAATACCAATTCCAGCAACAAAACAAGCATGGGTCTCAATACCAGCACCAGCACCAGCATCAACCGGAGCGTTTCCGACAATATTGCATCATCGAAATCATCGGAAAAAACCGTATTCCAGGACGTCGACTATAAGGACAACCTTGACCGGGACGGGTACAAGATGAAAGACGACGCGGTGCAAAAAATGTCCCAGAGGTTCAGGAACAGCACCGTCATGAAGAATATTACGAAGATCGGGAGCAAAGCCGGGCTCGTGCGCACGGCCTTTTACATTAAAAACCCCACGAAGGACATGCCGGTGCGTATCAGCAACGTGCGCTGCACCCTCTCGTTCAGGACGCCGGCCGGCAAGTTCCTTCCGGTCAAGGATTTCTTCGTGCGCAACGATGATTATACCCCTTTTGTGGAGGAGATTTACGGCGACGAGGAGAAGGGGCCCTATGTCATAGAGTTAACGGGCCTCAACACCAAGATGATCATGGATGCGCTCACCTTCGGCTATATCCCCCAGGTGACCATCGTAAGTTACGACATGAAACCGGTAAAGAATACGAACTACAGGCCCGGCATGGAGAACCTGAAAATGATAGAGGAAGGAGCCAAGAAGAGGACCGCCGTAATAAAAATTATAGGTTCGAAGATGCGTGAAACATACCGGGTCGCGGCGGTGGACGTCGGCGATGATGGGACCATTACCAACGGCATATCGCTCAAGAAAGCCCTTTTTAATATACTGGCTGATCGGATCGGAAACAGGGAGGACTGGAAGGTCGATTGCAATGGCGACGGTCTCACCGTGGCGGACACGGGGCTTAAATGGAAGTTCGGAGCTGAGGACAGGTCCGAATATATATACGGCGACAATAAAAAAGGGAACTCATGGACAATGCTGGAAACCTACGTCAAGACCTATACCGATGAGTTCAACCAGGTTCACCGCATGGAGGCAATCAGGCGTATCGGAAAAAAAGAACAGGGTCTTGTGGCGTACAACCCTTTTGACAAGGAAGACAACCCCGCGTATAACGAGAACGAGCTCCTGCCGTCCGAAGAGATCCGGAAGATGAAATACTGGGTCGTGCTCCATAACGGGCGCTATTATAACGGCGACATCAACGACCCTATCGTTGCCGGCGAGCGTTACGAGATCGTATGCGCCGACGTGGGCGATTTCAACGAACACTTCGATGCCTTCAGCTTCACCCCGCTCCAGACCCAGGAGCAGGTATACCTGAACACACGGTGGAACAAGCTCGTCAACGGCGACATTCGCTCCCGCGCGCGTTACATGGGCCGTGTCAACAAGGGGGACGTCATCAACCTGAAGGTCAAGATAGACGAGACCCGGCACCTTTTCGACAGGTATTCATGCGACGGCGCGGGAGTCGGCGCGCCGCAGCCGATCATCGAAAATTACATCCCCATCGGGAACAAGTGGAATAATTTCGCCTACACGATACAACCGGAGACACCGCTGCCCAGTGGCATTCCCGGCGGATTTGACCACTACGCGGAGGGGGGCGTCAATGGCTTCAAGGTGAGCATCAGCGAGTCGATCAACGCGCATTACTACATCGTGACCTTCGGCAGGATCGGCGACGGAACCTATCAGAAAAAAATACGCATTGAAGCCGCGGATCTTCTGGCTGCAGACGGCGTACTGTACGTCAACAGCAGGACCGGCGATGAAAACGGAACCCCCATTGGCGTCATACCGGGAGGGAGTTACTGGGTGGACGTGACGGCCTGCGGGAAGTTCTATGGCGTACCGGTAGCCACGCGGAGCGCGAAGAACAATTTCCACAGGGACGATCCAGCGCGGGCGGAAACATCCGTGATCGTGACCCAGGCGACGGAGGTTTTGCCGTACAGCGGTTTCAATTTTAGCGTGAGGGGCGCCTTTGAAAGGATATATGTCATGATATCGCCGAACCTGAACACCGAATATTTTCTCATAAAATGCACCGGCCCCGGAAATTACCAGGATGCCGACTCTTCGGAAATTCTGCAGAGGGGCCATGTCGGTCTGAACGAGATAGCGGTGCCGCATCCCTACGCCTCCGATCCATCACGGGAAGCGATGAATCCGGGACTGTACAGGGTCCAGGTGTTCGCGGTGAATGCCAATTGCGCGAACGAAGACCCGGTTCTCCTGGCGAAGACCGAGTCGCGCAGCGGCGAGGTATACGCCAGCGTGAACTACGCGATTTACCGCAACCAGCGGAAGATGGCGCCCATCGTAAGCGGCATGCCGGAAAGCCTCACTGACATTGACCTTGAGGTGAACTTCAACGACGGTTCGGGTTGGTGGCGCCTCAAGCTGGCCAATGACGACCTGCGGACCAACGGGAGGGAGATCGACTGCCGGCTTACGAGCTACATGGAACAGGATGAGCAGGTGTTTCACATCTCCTTCGAACCCCCATCGAGCGTGACCGATTCATGGTGGAGCGTGTTCGGCGGCAGCAACGACAGCGTGAAAATGTATATACGCACCGTGGCCGAAAACCGCTACCGCGACACCTTCTGGATGAGGGAAATACCGGTCGGAGACGCGGCGAGCGGTATTATCATTAAGAATACCGACATCGACAATTTCATCCAGTACTGGGTCTCCCGCGAAGAGACGGACGCGTCAAACTTCACCAAAACCCTGCAGTCATGGCGCGTCACTTCGCCGGATTCGGTGGGCGAGGGTGGCATAGGCCTGATCGACGGCGGCAACCCTGCGCGCTATTTCTTCTCTCCCCTGGAGGAGCGGAGATACTACGTGAGCGCGACCCTGTCGCAGGACTTCATGGTCCGGTCTCAGCCCCCATCAAAGGTGGATTACACGCGCTTCAATGCCTGCGCTGGTCCGCAGCGCATCTTTCTGGACGGCATGCATTCCATGTTCGCGGAGTATTATACCGTGTACTGGAAGGAGTGCCCTCCGGGTCCGGTCTGCAATACCGCATCCATGGGAGGGGTTGATTCTACGTGGGGAAGCGCAATAGTGAACGCCGGTCAGGAAAATCTCGGTTTCGTCATCCCGTCGCTGAGATCGGATCTGAAATATATCGTGGCGGTAAAAGGAGGCGCTGCGGGCATGAGCGACAGCGAGCTCCGCTATTATGGCGACAAATACGAAACCGGGGACAACCCCGTCACCGTCGCGCCATTTACCAATATACCTCCCCGGGATGCGCCAGGATTTACTGTGCCGGCCGTGTCAGGCTCGGCGGCTTCCATTACCGTAAGCAATATATTTCTTGCCGGTTATAACCGGTACCTGCTTGAATGGAAAGCACGCGGCGACTCTGAATGGACCGGACGGTGTGACTCGCGGCAGCTGGGACCGCAAACCGGACCATGGAGCTTCGATGTAACGGGCCTTGAATCGGGGACCCTGTACGATTTCCGCGCTTCAGCCATGGCCTGGAACGGCCTGCAGGGGCCCTTGAGCGGGGTACAATCCGGGTCAACGACAATCGGAAGCGCTCCGGTATTGTGGGCCAGTGCGCATGAAAGTTCCATAGATGTGGCACTCACATGGCTTGGTAATTTCACCTATTCCATTGAATGGAGGAATATTACAAACGGGTCAGGATGGACGACGGTCACCCTGACATCGAACACGGGCACCATTAGCGGTCTTGCCACGGGAAACACCTATGAAATAATCGGCCATGTTTGCAGCCCAACGGTATGCGGCCCTGACTCCGCTGTTATAACGATAAACACGAGCGTTAACGGATCGCCGACGGTATCTGCCGTTGTCGAAGGGGACCGTTCCAGCATGGTCGTAACCGTGGCCATGCCGGGTTCTTCGGGTAATGTCATCGAATATCGTGAAAGAGGATTCTCCACGTGGATCGCTACCGATAACAGCGGAAGAATAACCGGGTTGACGCCGGGAAACAGATATTACGTGAGGGCCTACGCCACGTTCCCAAGCGGCACAAGGAGCAGTTATGGTTATAGCGGAGAGGTGTGGATTCCCATGGATATTGATTTCGATGTGGATTATCTTGATCCCGCCCATCCATCTTCTGTATGGGACATATGGAGCGGTTCAGTTCACGATCTTCACAATTATCACTATGGCAGGTTGTATCTAAAAATAAAACCTCCCGCAGGGATTACCATTACATCAATCGGCGGTTATGTAAATTACACCAAGATGCAGTGGGGACTGTTAAGATATGATCCTACGCCGCAAGACAACGTCCCCCTGGACGCAGTTCGTACAGAATCAGATATATGGCAGATTAAACAGTTTGTCTCCGATGACAATCCGCTGTCGGTGACGGATGTGTTACGCAAAACAACATTTTATCTCAAGGACTTCCATGCCAATTCGCTAACCATTTATTCTGTTGACAAATATGGAGTCGCGTTGCCGGCCCGGAAGATGCCATTTGAAGTTCCAGATCCTTTCCCTGATCTTAACTGATTGATGGCTCTGCCGGCGGGTGCCGGGGCTCTTGCCTGGATGAGGAAGGGCCCCGGCATAAATTTAAGAAATGATTGGAAGATAACGCAACAGACTGCATTTCCGTCGGCTGTGTAATAAGGGAGATGCGTCCAATGCCTGCAGCAGATTATACGCTATGCCCCCGTCATCATCTTCTTGATCTCCCGCTTCAGTATTTTGCCGACGCCGCTCGTGGGCAGCGCGTCCATGAACTCAATGACTTTCGGCACCTTGTACGGCGCGACCTTGTCGCGGAGGTACTGCAGTATCTTCGCCTTTTCCTCGTCGTTCCTGGCGATGCCGGGGCGGAGTACTATCGCGATGCCGACGCGCTCTGAGCCGGGACGGTCAGGGTCCGGGATCCCTACCGAGGCCGCCATTTCGACGTCAGGGTGCTTCGCCAGGACCTCGTCGAGCTCCCTGGTGAAGACCTTGAACCCGGACACGATGACCATGTCCTTGACCCTGTCCACGATGTAAAAATAGCCATCCCCGTCCATGGTAGCCACGTCGCCGGTATGCATCCATCCGTCCCTGACCGCATTGGCAGTCTCATCCGGCTTGTTGAAATATCCCTTCATGATCTGCGGACCGGTGATGACAATCTCTCCCGGTTCGCCCTGTTTTGCCGGCTGTCCGGTTTCAGGGTCGATGAGCTTCACCAGGGTGTCGGATATGGGCATGCCGATGGATGTGGGTTTCTTCACGCCGTAGCGGGGGTTGCAGATCATGACCGGCGACATCTCGGTCATGCCGTAGAGCTCGATGAAATTGCCTTCGCCGATGATCGATTCCAGTTCCTTTATGTATTCGGCAGGGAAGGGGGCTGCGGCGCTGAGGCACCATTTCAGGTGTTTCTTAAGGTCGAGATTCCGGAATGCCGGCTGTTTGAGGAGCTCGAAGTAGACCGTGGGCACGTTGACCACGAAGGTTGGCTTGTAGGCCTTCAGGCACTCGATGAGAAAATGCGAATCACGCGGGTTCGGTACGCAGATCTGGGTGATGCCGTTGGTTATGCTGAACCCGCCCAGGGCCAGGCCGGCTATATGGAAGAGGGGAAATGCCGACAGCGCGACATCTTCCGGCTTCAGGTCAAGCCACGTGAGCACCTGGTGCCGGTTGCTCATGTAGCTTCGTTGGGTCAGCATGGCGCCCTTTGCCGGACCGGTGGTCCCGCCCGTGTACATCATGAAGATCATGTCGTCGAAGCCGCGCTTGACTTGCACCGGATCGGCTTTTGATTCATTGAGTACGTCCATGAAGCGTTTCACCGTTTTGCCGGTCAGGGGCTTCACCTCGGCCGTGGGTATCTTTTTCAGGAGCTTGCCCAGGACTCGCTTGATGCCCGGGAGAAAATCAGCGATCTCGGTGACGACCACCGTGGTAAAGGGTGCTTTGGCGGCCACTTCGGCTATCTTGTCGAACAAAATATCAACGGTGATGACGACCTTTGTGCCTGAATCGATGAGCTGGTGCTGCATTTCCGCCGCCGTGAGGAGGGGACTCAATCCGGTGGACACGCAGCCCGCCTTTTGGACCCCGATAACGGCTATGTAATTCGCGGGGATGTTCGGCATGTGAAGGCCCACTACGTCATCGGGCCGAAGACCGCTGGCGATGAGGAAATTGGCGAGCCTGTTTGAAAGCTCGTCCACCTCCCTGAAGGTCAGAAAGCGGCCCATATAGACAAGGGCCGTCTTGTCAGGGTATTTCGCGACGGTCTCGGCGAATTTTTCGGAAAAGGATTTTTCCTCGTAGGTCAGGGCAGGCGCGACATTCTTGTCATACTTTTTCAGCCACGGCTTTTCAGAATAGACATCGCTCATAGGTTTCCCCCTTCAGTCGAAATGAAAAATAATATGGCGAACCGTTCACGGTTCCCCTGCAAAAACAGAGGTCGGGATACAATGGGTGCGGCTTTCGTGGAAAATAAAGGAGGCATTATCATCTTGCTAAATTTCTGATCCCCCGGTGTAAAACATATCAGGAACATTACTTGATGATTAATAATATCATATGCAGACAACGAAAATTTGTCAATACAGAATACATGGATATAATTGGACGTCAACCAATAACAACTTGAAGGCATGAATACCATTGGCGGCTAATGGCATGATTGTACGATGACGCGGGATTAAGGGGAATAGTAAAGCGGGTTAAGATAAAAAAACTTGACTGCAGAATTTTTTAATGGAGATACTAGCACCGATAAAAATGGAGGAGGGTGGACATGATAAAACAAGTTATGTCAATGTGCTGCTGCGTAGTCGTTTTTTCCGTGCCTTTATTCCCTGAAACAACCAGTGTCGGATACAAGGAATTCGCCCTGGGACAGACGAAAGAAAAAATCAGAAAAGAGATTAAGGGCGCATACAACAAGGTAAGCTATTCGGCCAATGGCGACATGACAATCGAAACAGGGGAAATGACGATTACCAGGCTGTTTTTTGACCAACAGGAGAAACTGTATCTCATACAGGTGGAGATAAAATGGGGCGAAATAGCAAAGGTCAAAGAGCGTCTCATAGACAAGTACGGACAGCCCAACGATTTCAGGGGCGAGGAGTTCGACAGGTCAACCGGTTCGTTTTTGATGGCGAAATGGTCCATCGATAAACGCTACTCAATATCGGCATGGGAAACGGAGGATTGCCGTAAATCAAAGGTGAATCCCTGCGTCATTTATGTGGAGTATCTCGATATAAATCTGAAAGACGCCAAGATACGATTTGAGCAGAAAAAAACAGAGGAAGCTCAAAAGAAAAAAGAAGGAAAGACATATGACGGTTTTTAAACGCTGGTCATGAACAAAGACAAAAAAGCCGGCATAAAGCCGGCTTTTTTGACATGTAATGCAAGCAGGGTTACTTCTTGGGCGGTTTAATGAAAACAAACGCAAGAAGAATTCCCAGTACCGCAAGTCCGGCAGTGGGATAGAAGGCGACTTTCATGCTGCCGAAGAGGTCTTTCGCGAACCCGGAAATAAGGCCTCCAATGATGGCGCCAAGGCCATAGGCGAAGAAAACGATACTGTAGTTCTTCGCGTAGTCCTTCATGCCGAAGAATGAAGCGGTAGCGGCGGGTGCTATGGCAAGCCATCCGCCCAGGCAGAGCCAGAAGCCGCAGAAGGCCACCACATAGAGTACAACACTTCCTTCGCCGGCCTGGAGCATCATAAGTGAAACAACGAGGATGATGATCAGGTTAAGAATGGCAGCCCATTTCGGGGTGATCTTGTCAGTAAGGGCACCGAAGAGGGGACGGCCGACGGCGTTGAATATGGCGAAGATACCGGTCAGCAAAGCCGCAGTGGCTGCGGTAATCTTGATGATCTCCTGGCCCACGGGTGCAGAAACGCCGATAGCCATCAGCCCGGCGAGGCAGCCGATGATATAAGCGAAAAACAGGCCCCAGAATGTAGAGGTCTTTACCATTTCGCCGGGTGTAAAATCCACGGTCGCGGCAGCTCCACCCGCGGGAGTCCAGCCGGCGGGTTTCCACCCGGCTTCCGGGAACTTGTACGGCAGGGAAAGGAGAACAAGGATGATCGCGAAGGCGATGCCGAAATACATGAAGGTGGTGAAGAGCCCTATCTTGGGGATCAGGGCGCCAGCAATATTGGCAGTAATGAGAGCTGATCCTCCGAAACCGGCCAGCATGAGGCCGACAGCGAGGCCCTTCTTGTCAGGGAACCAACGGGCTCCGAGAGAAACCGGGCAGCCATAGGCGAGGCCGACACCGGAACCGGCGATAACCCCGTAGGTAAGCATCAGCATGTAGATGTTCTGGGTGAAATAGGAGAGTCCCCAGCCGAGGCCGACGATAAGCCCGCCGATGAGGGCAAGCTTTTTCGGGCCGAGCCTTTCCATTATCTTCCCGCCGAAGAACATGAGGATGGAGAAAAACGCGAGGAATAGCATGAATGGAAGGTTGCCCTCGAGGGATGAAACCTTTTTAATGCCTTTGAGAAGTTCAAGATCTTTGTCCGCCATTTCGGGGATCAGCTTGGTGAAAGAATCGATCTTGACCTTGTCTTTTTCGACATCCGGCTTTAAACTGAATAACTCAGCCACCTGTTCCGCAGTGATGGTCTTCGTAGATGCGTAGAACTTATCAGCAGATTCTTTCTTGAGATTGAAAATGCCTTTGAGCAGTTCCTTGTCGATGTTGTTGACTGCGACGCCGGCCTTTTCGGCTGTTTTTTTGTTAAATTCGAATTGTACATGTGGTTTGAATACGCTGTAGGAATAGACGCTGCCAAGGCAGAGGTTCATCAAGAGACCTAAAACAACGAAAAGCCATCTCCCTTTTTCAGCAGCCATCCCGAAAAGTTTTGTATCTGCCATAATCTGAAACTACCTCCTGAGGTTTTAATTGAATATCTATCCAGCGCTTGATACGTACAGCATGCGTGTGCTGAATAGTTGGGTTTATTTTAGACATGCTGCGAATCGTTAAATTTATGAATAGTACACCTGTTTCATGCTCCAGATCGAACGTTTCAATAATGTAATGATTGCTGCAACAAGTCTAAAAAATAATTATAGGTTCTACTTTTTAATAAATCGGTATTTTTTTACAGTAGGCGGTTTAAAAGTCAATCATTAATATAACAACTCCCCGCCTAAAAAAGCGGGGAGCTGGACACCGATTCAATTATTTTCTTTTTTTCGGCTTGGCGCCGCTCCGTTCAGGTTTCCCGGTTGATCTTTCCAGCGGTGCCGCGGCGCCGGAATGTTCTTTAACGGCGTTATTGATCATGTTTTCATCGATAACTTCCTCTTCCTCGTCCATTTCTTCCACCACATTGTACTCATGTTTCTTGTACTTGGGGCGGAATTTACTTTCAATCCATTCGCGAAACATGTCGATGTACTCGAACATGGCCGGAACAACGATCAGCGTGAGGAATGTTGAAAGGATCAGTCCGCCTATGATTGCGATCCCCATGGCCATCCGAAACTTGGATAGCTCGCCGATCCCAAGGGCGACGGGAAGGGTGCCTGCCAGCATGGCGAAGGTGGTCATCAGGATCGGCCGGAGACGGGTCATGCCGGCCTTGTAGATGGCCTCTTTCCGCGTCATGCCGGATCGGTACCCTTCAAGGGCGAAGTCAACAAGGAGGATGGAGTTCTTGGTGACCAGGCCCATGAGCATGACCATGCCGATCATGCTGAACATGTTCAGCATCTCGCCGAACATGAACAGGGCCAGCAGCGCGCCGGAAAGCGCCGGTGGGAGGGCCATGAGTATGGTTACCGGTGTAATGAAAGACTCGTACAGGCTGGCAAGAATGAAATATATGAATATGACCGCGAGGAGCATGGCAAAGGTAATGTTTGTCAGGAGCTCTTTCAGGTCCTCCGTCTGTCCAATGAAGCTGTAGGTAATTCCCTTGGGAGGAGGCAGCTTCTTCTTCAGGATTGCCAGCGACATGTCCTGCGCTGTCCCGATGGCGCCATTGGGGGCGAGGTTTGCTGTGATCTGCACGACACGTGAACGGTCCTCGCGCAGTATCTGCGAGGGGCCGGATTTTTCGATCCCTTTGCTTATTGCCGACAGCGGCACCAGCCGGTACGTCTGGTTCGGGATCTTGGTTTCGGCGTAGGCTGATCTGAGATCGCGCTGATCAGGCTTAAGGCGGAGGCGGACATCATATTCCAGGCCCTTGGCATGGAGCTGACCGACCACTTCGCCTGCAATCTGATAACGGAGTTCCACGCCGGCAATGACCGGCATGATCCCGAATTTCTGCATTTCGTTCGGATTGAATTGAACCTGATATTCCGGTTTCCCTTCTTCGGAACTGGTGTCGACGTCGGTGAGGTCCGGGATTTTCTTGATCTCCTTGACCAGTTTCTGCGCATATTCATCAAGCTCGGAAAGATCGCTGCCGATCAGGTTGAGGTAGTACGGGGCCATCGACGTCATGCCCATGCTGTATTCGTTGACTTTTGGCCGCGCGTAGGCAAATTCCTTGTTGAGCATTTTCCTGATTGTTTCCTTGATTTCGGCTGCGCCGCGCTTGCGTTCATTGTACTTGACGAGGGAAAGACCGAACTGGGCGAAGTTGGGCTGCTGCTGCTGCATGGTGTTCATGCCCACGATGATGGATATTTTATCCATTTCCGGGGCGACAGCCTTGATGCGATCGGCGACTTGTAAGGCGACTTCGCCGGTGCCGTCAAGGCTGGTTCCGGAAGGCATCTGGATCTGGGCGATAAATTCTCCATAGTCGCTGTTGGACATGAAGGTTTTTTTAATGAAGGGCGCCGTTGAAAGACTTCCGATGAAAATAACCGTGGTTATTGCCATAACCAGCAGGGGATGATCCAGCGTAAATGACATGATTCTGCCATACCATTTCTCAATCCAGCGCTGGAAGCGCTCGAAGTTGCGTATCACGACATTCTGGGCCACGTGACCCGTGCCGGCGAAATATGCCGACAGGAAGGGGGCCACGGTGAGGGCGTCAAAAAGGCTGATACCCATGGCAAAGACAATGGTAAAACCGAACTGCTTGAAGAATTGGCCCACGATGCCGCTCAGGAACCCGATGGGAACAAATACGGCCATGATGGTCAATGTGGTGGCTATAACGGCAAGCATGACCTCGGTGGTGCCCTTTTCGGCCGCGTCCATGGGGTGCATGCCTTCTTCAAGCTTCCGGAATATATTTTCACGGACGACAATGGCGTCGTCAACCAGGAGGCCGACCGTCAGAGAAAGGGCCAGAAGAGTGATGACGTTTATTGTGTACCCCATGATGTACATGAGGATGAACGCGCCGAGGAGACTGTTGGGCAGGGCGATGCCGGTTATGAAGGTTGACCGGGCATTGCCCAAAAACAGGTACACGACAATGACGGCAAGGATAATGCCGATGATGATGGTTGTCCGTACCTCCTCGAGGTTCATTCGAACGATGTTGGCGCCGTCATAGATAAGGGTCAGTTTGGGTTTACCGGGCCGGTCTTTCATATGTTCGTTGATCTTCTTCATGCGCTCTACTATACCGTCGACCACGGCGACCGTATTGGCACCGGACTGTTTGTAGATTTCGAGAAACATCGCCGGGTTTGTTTCACGCTTAACTTTTGTCTTTTTAAATCCGAAAAGTCCGGATTTTTCTGACTTCACTGCACCCACGGGGGCATAGAGGTAGCCGATGGTCGTCTTCTCCTCAGATCCGTCGCTCACGGTACCGAGGGATTTGACAGATATGGCATTGCCCACATCGCCGGAAAACTGCACAAGGGCATTGGCTATCTGGTTTATATCGGTGAACTGGGCAACGGTCCTGAATACCAGTTCAGATGATCCTTTTTCATGCTTGCCGACAGGGACGTTCATTCCGGCATTCTTGATGGCATTGGCAACGGCCAGGGCAGGTATCCGGTAACGGTTAAGCTTGTGGCGGTCCAGCTCGACCTGTATCTCTCTGCGACGGCCGCCGATTATCTGTACTGAAGCGACATCATTCACCTGCTGGAAACCGACCTTGATATCTTCCTTGGCAAGGTCATAAAGATCATTCGAGTTCAGGTCAGCCGATACGGCGACCCTGGCAATCGGCATATCAGCCGGGTCATACCGCTGGATCAGCGGTTCATCGATATTCTGGGGAAGGTTGCGCCGAATCCGTGCAACCTTATCCTTTACCTGTTGCTCGGCGTATTTGACGTCTACGCCAAGATTGAACTGGCAGATGACCAGGGACACGCTCTCCATGTTTCGCGAAGATACCCGTTTCAGGCCAGAAATGGAGCTGACTTCATCCTCGATCGGTTTCGTGATCAGGTTTTCGATTTCCTCCGGAGCCGATCCCTGATAAATGGTCTGGACTACGACATAGGGGAACTGGACATCGGGGTACATGTCAATGCCGAGTCGGTTCATGGAAATAATGCCCACAAAGAGCAGAACGAAAACGATGCTGCTGATAAGTATGGGGCGCTTGATGGCTAAACGGGCTATGTTCATGTGTGATATGTCCTTTTAATAACTCTTGCAAACTGCAGATCTTGGTGATTGGACGTGTTTAACCAAATGGTTAAATTTCTGCAAGTAAATTTTTTGCGAATTACAATAAATCTATGCAGGCAGGCAATGCCCGCGGACGGGTGAAAACCCAAAATGTACTTGTCATCTGCCGCTTAACTGGTATTTTGACAACGATATTTCACTATTTCCGGCGGATCAGGAAGGAAACCAGCCCCTATGAAGCACAGAATTAAACGGCACCTTGAACGAAAACCGATCGAAGAACTCATGGTGGACAGCCACGAGGAACATGGTCACGGTCTGAAACGTGTCCTGGGCCCGACGCACCTGACCATGCTGGGCGTGGGCGTCATCGTCGGCGCCGGGATCTTTGTCCTGACCGGCCAGGTGGCGGCGCAATACACCGGACCGGCCATCGTCCTGTCCTTCGTGATATCCGCCGTGGCATGCGGCTTTGCCGGTCTCTGTTACGCCGAATTCGCCTCCCTGATCCCGGTATCCGGCAGCGCCTATACCTATGCCTATGCGACCCTGGGCAAGCTCTTTGCCTGGATCATTGGATGGGACCTGATCCTGGAATACCTCTTCGGCGCGTCGTCGGTGGCGGTCGGGTGGTCGGGCTACGTCACCAGCTTCCTGAAAGACTTCGGCATCGTGATCCCGACATATCTTGCCAGCGCGCCCTTTGCCCATGACCCGAAAATCGGCTGGTATGCCACCGGCGCGGTCATCAACCTCCCGGCGGTCCTGGTCGTGCTGACCTTCACTCTGCTGCTGATACTTGGCATTAAGGAATCGGCTTCGTTCAATAATGTCATTGTAGTGCTGAAGGTAACCGTCATCCTGCTCTTCATCGGCTTCGGCATATTCTTCATAAAAATGGACAACCTCACTCCCTTCATCCCCGAGAACACGGGCAACTTCGGCGAATACGGCTGGAGCGGCATTCTGCGGGGGGCAGGGGTGATCTTTTTCGCCTATATCGGGTTCGATGTCGTCTCCACCGCTGCGCAGGAGGTTAAAAACCCGAAACGCGACATGCCCATAGGCATTCTCGGCTCTCTCACCATCGTTACGATACTCTATATTCTGGTCGCCTTTGTACTGACCGGCATCGTCAGCTTTACCCAGCTCAGGGTACCGGACCCGATTGCCGTTGGCATCAACGCCCTGGGCGATGATTTCTTCTGGCTCCGGCCCATAGTCAAACTCGGGGCCATCGCCGGCCTGACCTCGGTCGTTCTGGTGCTCCTCTACGGGCAGTCGAGGATTTTCTACACCATGGCCAGGGACGGGATGCTTCCTGGCGCCTTCGCGAAGGTGCACAGTAAATACCGGACTCCGTATGTGACTACTCTGGTCACCGGGGCTGCCGCCATTTTCTTTTCCGGGCTTTTTCCCATCGGCCTCCTCGGTGAAATGGTATCGATAGGCACGCTCCTTGCCTTTGTGATAGTCTGCGTCAGCGTCATGGTCCTTCGCTACTCGAAGCCGAAGCTGCACCGGCCCTTCAAGACTCCCCTGATGCCGTTTGTCCCCATCATGGGCGCCCTTGTTTCCCTGGCCCAGATGTTCGCCCTTCCCCAGGACACGTGGATGCGGCTGCTCATCTGGATGTTCATCGGCTTCATTATCTACGGTTTATACGGGGAGCGCCATGCCAGGAAAAAACCGACCAGGCCCGATGACGGCCCCATTATCTCCTGACAAACGGCAGTGCTGCGCCCGACAGGGAACCGTCTCCCTCACGGAAGCACATCAAGCGAGGCAATAAACCGCCAATGACACAGAAACAGCACGGCGATGAAATAGAAGAGTTCATAGTACGTTTCAGGAACAATCCCCGTCTCAGACCGGCGATCGTCAATGGTCTCATCGGCGGAACCGGCCGACTCACCCTGAATGTGCCCGGTCACGGCCTGGCACGGCGCATAGCGGAGCGCCTCAGGGAAGGCCCCTTTTCCGATTACTATGAATTTGAAAAACTCCTGGCCCGATCGCTTCATCCCCTGATGGCCGGTCTCAACCTCAATGTCGTTGCCGATATCAAGGTCAATGCCCTTTTCTCCGAGCGGTACCCGGTCTATTCACGGGAACTTAACGTGGCCCTTGCTTCAGGAAAAGGCCTTGATCCTGAAGCGATCAGGAAAATAATTGTGAACATGGCGGCGCATGAAGGCCACTACATGGTCATCAAGTTCTATGACCTCGTCCTGCGCGGCATTGATGCCGGCCTGTGCCGGTCACTCAAGCCGGTTGAGGAGGCGGTGATACGGATGAAGCGGCTTCCGGGGGATGATGAAGCGGCAAACCTGTCGCACGTGAACGCTGTTTTCCGGAAATTCCGGGACGGCAAGGGAGAGGCTGCTGCGGAACTTCTCAAAAAAAGAATGGAGTGGGACGACGTTCTCCGGGCCTATGGAGCGGGACTGGAGGGCCATGGCGATGCTGCGGCATACGAAGAAAACCCGTCCGGGGATGCGCCCCTGAAAGAAACGGCCGCCGACTGGGACGATACCTCCGAAAATACTGATGAACAGCTCAGGGAAGAAGACGCGGTAAAACCCGAAATGCGCCGTGACAGTGAACCTGCCATCGCCAGATATGCGCGTCTTATCAGGCAGGATTATCTGGACGCCCTCGATCCCGATGATGAAGAAAAGGTAAGGGGCATAGTCAGGGGCATGTATCTCAAGAATCAAAAGGTCTATGACAGCGAAAAGGCGGCTGCTGTTGTCCGCGAGGTCCTTGCCATATGGCTTGCCGATGATTCGCTGGACGATGACGTGCGGAGCGTACTCCGTGAAATAGCAGCCGAAGAGACCGCTTCTTCCGGATCGGAAAATGACTATTCAGCGGATGAAACGGCTCCGGCCGGTGGTCGGCAAGATGAAATCATCGCGGCAGATGCGGACGGCGGTGATGGCGGTATCGCGGAAGGTGCGTTCTCCGATGGAACAGAGATGGGAGAAGATACAGAGGCGGCCCCTGGGCCGGCGCCGGTCTTATCCGGTGAAAGCGTTGTTTCCGGCAATGAATTCGATACGCTCCGTGCTGAGGAAATTGAAACTATTCCGGCCGATGAATTGAAGCCTATCCAGGACGAAATGGCTGTTCCCCATGATGGGGATGTTTCCGGTGAAGAAGTGGAAATCCTGCCGGATGATGAAGCCGGCGGATCTCCCGGGGCACGGGAGAAAGCAGGCCCCGTTCTTGAAGATGACGCAACTGCTGATGAGGGCGTTTCCGGCGGTGAAATGGAGGCCCTGCTGGCCGATATCTCCGATGAACATTCGGACGGGACAGAGGGCGCGGTTTCTGTTTCTGAAGCCGGTCATGATGAGGGCGTTTCCGGTGGCGAACCGGAGGCGCTGCTGAGCGAGGCTCACGGTGAAGCTTCTGACGCTGAAGCGGTATCCTCCCGTGAACATGGCATTGAGCCGTCTGATGAGGCCGGAGTCGCCGACGGCGAGCTTGACGGGCTCCTGGCGGACATCTCGCTTGATATGCCGGCGGATGAAGCTGACCGTGCCCCGGCTCCAGGAAAGGAAGATGACTTCGAACCCGTGCCGCATGAAATGATCCACGACGATCAGGATCCGTTTGATGTAAAAGACGAGATACTTTTTGAGGACAGGTCCCTGGCTAAAAGAACACCGGTCGCCCGGGCGAAACCGCAGAGGACGCGGATTTCGATAAGGGATATCGCGGATACCGAGAGCAGGAGAAACCTGCTGGAACTGGTGGAACTGCTGTCGAAAACCGGGTCAGCTGCCGATGTCTCTCGGTTCCTGGTGGGTGCCGGGGTCACCCCGGCCATTAAATATGGAATTTCCGATCTTGTCGGCTGTAATGATTTTGAAGAGGCCTTTGATCGCATAACCGGGTCGGAACTATTTGATTATAACGAAAAGATAATCATTCTTGAGAAATGGCTCAAGATTATTGGTCATGAAAGGGGCTGGTTTAAGCCGCCACATGAAGGCGACCTGGAAAAAATAACGAAAGAAATCGAGTCGTATGCAGCGGAGATACGGGACAGCGCCGGCGGGGAACCCAATGAATATCTGCGGGACAATGGAAATGACGGACCGGGGACAACCGGCGGCGGTGGTGCTGAATTTAAGGGAGGCCCGGCGCCGGTCGAAATCCAAGAGAAAGAAATGCTGAAGACCGGCGATGGATCATTGCGACTGTCGCAGGAAATCTTTGAATTCCAGTCGCTTTACAGGGCGGGTGCCGGCAAGAAAACGATCGCCAAAAGAATCCCGCGCATCCAGAAGCTGTTCGAAAACCTTGCCGCCGGGGAGGACACCGCCGTCCATTTCGCCGTGTATCATAACCAGTCCTTCGTCGATTTCCTCGACTTCATCGGGAAAAATCCCGGCCTGAAAGAAATGCTGGACATCGATGCGGCTATCGAATACTGCAAGAGGAAAAAGATCATATAGCCGGACATGGCGCCATGACGAAAGGGAAAACAATTCTTATTTTTTCAATATCAATCAATGTCCTGCTTGTAGCCGGGATAGCCGGGGTTATCGGGTGGAAATATTACCGCGCGAAGACCAGGCCGTTCCGCACGGACTATTACGAGGGCAAGGCAGGCCTTTTTTCGACATTTCCCAGAAAGAAGGCTGATATTGTTTTTGTCGGCGACAGCCATACCGACCGCTGCGAGTGGTCCGAGCTTTTTGACCGGTGCGGCATCATCAACCGGGGCATTGACGGGGACACCACGGACGGCGTCTTGAACCGGCTGGATGAAATCATTGCTATGAAACCGGCGAAGATTTTTATCATGGTGGGGGGCGCGGATTTAATCATCGGGAGGAACATCCCGCAGATCGAGAAGAATTACAGAAAAATCATTGAAAGAATCCGTGCCGAATCTCCGCGGACGACCGTGTACATCCAGAGCATGCTGCCGACCGTTCAGCGGCTGGTGCCCATGCCCCTCGATCTTATTCGCGGTCTCAACGCGAAACTGAAGATGTTGGCGGATGGCCGGAACGTGTTTTACATCGATCTGTACAGGGCCATGAAGGACACCTCGGGGGGGCTCAATCCTTCCTATTCCATTGACGGCGTGCATCTGAACGGGCAGGGATACAGGGTCTGGCGCGAAGCCCTGCTGCCTCATATTGCAAAATGACACATGCCGCATCCGTCGTGTTTTAGCACCGCAATTGGTCTGATTGATCGGTGAGGTCTTTTTTAATGCATTCTTCAGGGATACCCTGCCGGATATGTACGTTTTTTTTTCCTTGCAATTCCCTTTAATAAGCCGGATACTGGTTGCAGGTGTCGCTTGTTATGGGAATAATTTTATTACCTGAGGGATTTGCCGGTGACCCGCATCGCCTTTGAGGCATTTGATTATACAAGGGATGATGCCTTTGTCAGGTCCCGCTATGAATTCGAAGGCAGCAGGGAGGAGGGATGGACGATCATCCGGAACGGCGAAAAGAACCTCTCCCTCGGTCCGGGGCATCGGCTCCTCCGGACCCTCATCTGCGGCATCTGCTCGACCGATATAGCGAGGCGCTTTCTTCCCTTTCCGCTTCCCCAGGTCCTCGGCCACGAGGTTGTGGCAACGGACCCCGACTCGGGCGGCCGGTATGTCGTCGAGATAAATGACACCTGCGAAGCCCGCGGCGACGCCCACCCTGATCTCTTCTGCGCTGCAGGTCTGCCGACCCACTGCCCGGACCGGATGGTGCTGGGGATTGACCGTCTCCCCGGCGGTTTCGGCCCCTATATCCTGGCGCCGGTCAACGCGGTCATACCGGCTGACAATCTTCCCCCCAGGACGGCGGCCCTGGTGGAGCCTTTCGCTGCGGCCCTCCATGCGGTAAACACGTCGCGTCCGCAGGAGGGGGACAGGATCGCCGTGATCGGCACCGGCAGGCTCGGCTCCCTGATAATCGCGGCCCTTGCCGCGTGGCGGAGGAGCTCCGGTACTGCATGTTCCGTAACGGCCCTGGCCCTCGGCGCTTGGCGCATGGACCATGCCAGGAAAATGGGGGCTGACGATGCCGTTGACATGGAGCAGGTCAGGCCGGAATCGTTGAAAAATAATTTTGATCTGGTGTTTGAAGCAACGGGGTCCCCCGGCGGCCTTGAATCGGCCCTGGTCATGGCCCGGCGCGAAGTGCACCTGAAATCCACCCATGGACAGCCGTTTTACGGGATGAAACACATGACTGAACTTGTCGTTGACGAGCTGTCCCTCCTGCCGTATTCAAAGGAAAGCCTTGAGTATACCTGGGAACATGAGAATAGAACAAATGAGAAGGTGTATTGCGCTCCCGGGGCCGTCCAAGACGCCGGGACGGCCGGCATGGACTGTTTCTCCGGCTCTTCCACGGAGGCAGCGGCGCTCCTTGGGGGAAGCGGATTCCGGAACCGTCTGCCCCGTTTTGACCTTGGCATCGCTTCAAGCGTTGAAGAGATAGACGTCATCATACGGCCCGATGCGGGCAATGAGAACTCTCTGGTGCGGCCCCGCGGCGGCATCCTCTACAGGGGACGCGACGGCGGTAACCCGCTCCTGAATTTCCTGGCATCAGGCAGGCGAATAAGGACTTCCCGGTGCGGCGATTTTCACCGCGCCGTTGACCTGCTGGCGGAAAACCCGGCCGTTGCGGAGATAATGACCGCGCGGCTCATAACACATGAAGCAGGGGAGGCAGATCTGCCCGGGGCCTACAGGAAGGCAAAAGACAGCGACATGCTCAAAATATTGATCCGCCATGATTCGTAGGATACAATCATCCCTCGGCCCCGAGCTGATCAGGCGGGCCGATTACTGGGAAATCGACCTCTCGCGACTGCGCGTGTTTTTCGGACTGTCGGTCCTGGCCCACATCCTCTGCGATGACATCCTCAACCGCGTCGACAGCAGTGTCGGCGACGTCAGTTTCCTGTACCGGATCAATCCCGGCATCAATCCCGAGCTCTATGCCATGAACATATTCCATATCCAGGTCAACGCGCGGGCCGGCATACTGCTGCCCGAGTATGTCCGCCGCGATGAATTCAGGGGCCACCTGAGGACCGTCCTCGGCACACTCCAGATGCCGTCCTGGATGGGGAAGCTCCATCCCGAATCGGAAGGCAAATCGCGTCCTTCACGGGCCCTTGTCTTCCCGTTTTACGCTGACGGCGGCAGGCGGGATATCAGCTACCAGTTCATCATGGAGCGGCTTAAAAACCCCGTCTTTACAGGCGAGTTTTTCCTGAGGCTGACGATAGAAAACGAACGGAAAGCGGGCATCAACCTGGAAAGTATACCCCACGTTACCGTTGATGACATCAGCAGCAGGACCTATATCGAGGGAAGCACCAGGATCTCGGAGTCGCTGACCAACAACATCCATAGTGCCTGCCACCGTGGCACGTTTTTCTACGGCGAGGAGAACAGGCTCAACAACCAGATCTTCGAGCAGCTGGCCAAGACGAGGCTGGGTGTCCTGGACGGCATCAACGTGTACTGGGACCGCGCGTTTTCCGACCTCATCATGAGGTCCAGGCCGGGGCAGATCCTTCCGGAATCCAAAAAACTTCTCCTCTGCCTCGAGTCCGATGAAATATGCCAGCTCCTAACGGCGGGCGCCACGATCAAGGTCGCCCTGAGAAACACGAACGTCTTCCTGGACCTCTCGCGCCGTTCGCGCATCCTCAATTACAGCTTTAACCAAAAACGTCGGAAGACCGGCATGGATTTTTTCATGCACCGGATGCCTGAGCTGGATGCCGTTTCAAGGAAAGGGTATCCCGACATGGATTTCCGGAATGTCGATATATTTCTTCTCCACCACATAACCTCTGAGATCATTTCATTCATAGAAGTGCTGTTCAGGAAACAGGCCGGCCGCATATGGGTCTCCTTTGTCAAATACGCAGGCACCGTGCCCCCCCTGTACCTCGACATACTCCTCGATGTGCCGCAGGAATCTCTCTACATGGCCTCACTCGAAAGGAACAGGAGCAAGAGGAACGTCGTGTACTATTCGCTGTCGCACCAGTTCAGCGATACCGGCCCCCTGGCCGACGTGCAATCAATGCTGGAAAAGAGAAAGCTTGATTATTTCGAAGCCATGAAACTCCTTGCCGGGCACATGTTCCTCAAATTCTGCATCGAGTCATACCGGCTGAAACGCACGGTCCTCCTGATTGAAGACGGCGGCTACATTGCGCCCTTCCTTAATAAACTTGTCCACGAGGACAGGACACTGGAACAGGTTTGTTCGATGTTCGGCGTCAGACGGGCGGGCCGCGACATGTCCTTCCGGAAATGGCTGACCGGCATTCTCGTGGGCACCGTCGAGCACACCAGGAACGGTTACGACCGTCTCATACAGTTTGAAACAAAATACGGTTCATGCGTTCCGTCGTTTTCAATAGCCATTTCGAACAAAAAGGTCAGCGAGGAGTCGAAGGAGGTGGCGCGTTCAATCCTGAACGCCATTGAATCGATACTGTATGGCCGTGGCCTGACCCTTTCCGGCAGGAAAACCATGGTCCTCGGGGCCGGCGGCAATATCGGGAGGTTCCTGTGCGAGAAATATCCGCGGGACAAGACCCGTATTCTGGAAAAGAACCTGCTGCGGATCGACCTCTGCTTTGATTGCAGCGTGAATGACGAATACCGCCAGATCGACGACGTGCCCCTTCCGGTTTTTCTTGAAACGGACCTTTTCATAGGCCTGGTGGGAAAATCGGTCCTGACCGGGAAGCACCTCGAAACGCTCCTGCTGAAGGGAAAGAACCGGAATATATTCTTTGCATCAGGATCGACTAAAACGCTGGAATTCACCGGCGTGATCGAGTACCTTAATGCCCTTTCGACAGCTCCCAGGCCGAACGTGGGGGGACATCCGGCTGAAGTTCAGTTCAACAGGATCAACGACCCGCAGACAGGGCTTGATCAGGGTGGGATGGTGACCATTGATATTTCCATGGGGCGCAAAACAGTGCGGCGCACCCTTTACCTTCTGGGAGACCTTTCGCCGATAAACTTCCTCTACTACGGTGTTCCGGCAGAATCCATGGACGCAATAATCTCTCAGCTCACCAGGCTGTCCCTCGGCATCGTCGGGCGGTACCGCAAGCAAAGCCTACCCCGGTCGGGGATATACGCCGTCGACCGTGAAGTTGATGAGTGGGCACGCCCGCTTCCTGCCGCACAGGCGCTGCAAAAAAAATAGGACCTGACTAGTGCTGCTGGCAGTTAAATTTCCGGAGAACCAATCGCTTTACTGACATATCCGCTTTGCGTTATCAGCGCGGCGCAGAGGTTGTTGCGCTCAATTTGACTGCGTTTCTTTTGCGGCACGTTTATCAGCGCCTGTACGTGTCTCCGGGGATACGGAATATGAATCCAACGGTTATCATGCCGTCGCCGCCATAGCCGCCCTGGCTGTAGGTGGTTCCCTGATAGGAGAAGAACCTGACACCGCCGATGTATCTTCCCGAGCCCACAAAGGAAAGGGTGAAAACATCACCGATATTGATGTTCAGGCCCATGGCGAAGCCTATACCGGCAATAAACCCGGTGAGATTGGTAAGCATGCCCCCGATGGTTATCTGCGGTCCCAGCCAGAAGCGCACATTTTTGGATCGGACAACACCAAAGCCGAAATAATGAACCGTGGTCAGGGCCAGGCTGTTTTCATAATACGTTTCATACTTTTCAACAGGGAATATCGTCCCCATCATGTAAGAGGCAATCATGGTCGGGATCAAGTCCCATTCTTTAACCTCGTATGGGGTGCGCAGATTGCTGAACCCGAGCTCCAGACGGTAATTGAAGACCTGATCGCCGGCGAGGTTGGTGTCCATTACAAAGCCGCCGCCGTAGTTCATAAAAGTTGCAGGGTATCCTTCCCATATCATCTTGCCGCCGTCAAAGTTGCCGAACAGACCCAATCCGAAGGCATGGACCGGTGCCGTTCGGAAGCATAATAAAAATAGCAGTGCTCCGCATAACAACACTAATCGTTTAATGCGCATCATAAACCTCCAAGATTATGTTTGGCAGAAACTTTCTGAATGTGTTATTATATTATTTTATCAAATTGTCGCCAGAATTGCAAACATTAAATGGGCAGATCGTAATCATTTTCCTTGACTTTTTTACGAGCATGTTTTGTGTTATATGAATCTGAAAATATTCCCAATGCGCCTCTGGAGCAGAAGGGATTATCTGATTTGGCATGATCTATGCTCTATCATGTTTATATATACATAGTAGTATTACCATAAAATTTACAAGGAGATCGCGATGCTTACCACGTTCGATGAGTTTACCTGCCACCAGGTGGTGTCCACCTTTGACCATCCGGACACGAGCGACCGCGCCTGGACCGAGAAGCTCTGGTGCAATATCCACGACACGAAGGGGGAACTGGTCCTTGCCACCGGCTTCGGGATATATCCCAACAGGAACGTCCTGGACGGGTACGGCTGCGTCAACATCGGGAACCGTAAGCAGTACAACATGAGAATCTCAAGGGTTCTCAGGCCTAAGATCGACGAAATATCCCTGGGCCCCCTTTCCTACGAGGTGGTCGAGCCGTACCGGAAAATCCGAATTATCATGGGTGAGAATAAATACGGGTTCAGCTATGACCTGGAATTCCTGGGGACCATGGACCCGGGGGAGGAGGAGCCCCAGTTCGGCAGGAGCCGGGGAAGGCTCTACATGAATACCTGTCGGTATGCACAGCTGGGCCGGGTCCGGGGATGGGTGATTGTTGAAGGAAGGAAATACGACATCGACGAGGCCAATTACTATGCCCAGCGCGATCATTCCTGGGGCATCCGCATGGGTACCGGCGCGGCGGAGCAGGGAGTACAGGCCCCGGACCATGAAAAATTCACGGCCATGATGATCAACTGGCTTACCATCCAGTTCAATGAATGGGGCCTTTATTGCTACCTAATTGAGAAGAATGACGGGACCGTGCAATACCTGGGCGGATCGGTCGTGGAACGTATTGGCGGGAAGAAGGCGCCGGTGCCCATCACAGCGGTGGACCACCAGTATGAGTACCATCCCGGGACCCAGCGGATGAAGGCGGGGAATGTTGTATTCACCTGCAAGGATGGCCGTAAGATTGAACTTGCCATGAAGGAATTGACCACCATGTACCTCCGCGGCGGCGCCTATGTCGGCTATAAGGGGTTCCGCCACGGCACGTGGATGGGCGAATACTGGGAGGACGGCGAGACCTGGAACATCGGCGACGAGTCGGTCGCCAACGACGTCCATGGCCTTGACGACACCGTTGTCGAGGTCCGCTGCGGAGTCGAAACAGGGTACGGTATCATAGAGAACATGATCTTCGCTCCCTTTGACAGGTACGGTTTCAAGCAATGGGGATTCAAGCCCGCGTAACCCTGTCAGTAGGAGTTCCTGCCGCGCCCCAGGAAACTCAATATACCGCCGACGGCGGACCCGATGAGGGGGGCCTTCAGGATGCCCACAAAGATCCTGTTGCCCCGCCCGGGGATAAAAATGATCTTGTCCTTCATGAGGGCGGCAAGTGATTCCTCCACCACTTCTTCGGGGGTCATCCAGGCGAAGGCGGGGATGTCCCCGTAATTGAAGTCGCTGAATTCCTCCGTGTACATGAACCCCGTCCTGGTGAGGCCGGGACACAGAGCCTGTATCTTCACGCCGGTGCCGGCCAGTTCATCGCGCAGCCCCATGGTCATCATGTTTATAAAGGCCTTGGTGGCGGAATAGGTGACGTAATGGGACGTGGTCAAAAAGGCCCCGATCGAGGAAACATTAATGATGTAGCCCCGACGGTTTGACCTCATTCTCCTGAGCACGGCCCTCGTGAGACGCGCCGGTGCCATCGTGTGGAGATAGACCATGCGCTGGATCTTGTCCGGCTCGACATCGGCAAAAAAACCCCGTGTCCCGAAACCGGCGGCATTGACCAGGACATCGATTGAATCGTCCGCTGCGATGATTTTTTCCACATGGCGGACCCCGGCGTCGGTGGAGAGATCAGCGGCCAAAATCGTGGCCCTGATGCCGTGTTCACGCTCAAGCTCCTCCGATAGCTTGACCAGAACATGCTTTCTTCGGGCAACAAGGAAGCAATTAAAACCTTCCTTTGCCAGGCGCCTGGCAAAGGCCTCGCCGATGCCGCTTGACGCGCCGGTGACCACGGCGGTGCGGCCCATCGTGGTGTGGGTGAAATATTTTTTCATGACCGGTAATACCTCGTGGCGCCCGCTGGGCGGTGATCCGCAATCCATGCAGACGCTTTATATTTAGCAGACTTGTTGCAAATCCGACTCTTCCCGTCGGGTCTGAAGGGCGAATACCCTTGCAAGCCCACGGCAGGAGAACCCTGCAAGCGCACAACGCTGTTTCGCACCAAGTTAATTCAATATTATCGATGAGGTATATTTTAGTAAAGGAAAAATAAAGTATGTTTGTTGTAAATCTGACATTTCGACGAACCCCGGCCGGAGGTGTTTGAAACGACAAGTCACCCATGGCGGAATCTCAAGTGGATGATGAATTAAAAAATCAGACACCGCGTCATATTTGTCACGTTGCTATTGTATTGACAAAAAATCAGGCCTCCGATATGGTTGCATTGGATAAAGTGATTAAACAACATACTGCTTGAGCAAACGCTCACCTTGTTGTACAAAATAAATATAAAACGAGGTTGTTATGCTCACCACGTACGATGAATTATTGTGTCATCAGACGGTTGATACTTTCGACACTGTCGCCACCAGCGCCCGTGAATGGACCGAGAGGATATGGTTTTCGGCCCATGATACCGTGGGCAGGTACCAGCTTATAGCCGGCTTCGGCCATTACCCGAACCGCAACATCATGGACGCCTTCGCGTGCTTCGTCATAGACGGCAAGACCCAGTACTGCGTACGGGCGTCAAGGGAGCTGAGGCCGGGCTTTGACCGGGTCAGCGTCGGTCCCCTGTCCTACGAGGTCATTGAGCCCCTCCGCGCAGTGAGGCTTTCCGTCGCCGATAACCCCTACGGCCTGTCCTGCTCGATTGATTTCAAAGCTGCCATGATGCCCCACGAGGAGGAGGCCCAGACGGCGAAGTTCCGCGGCCGTGTCCTTGAGAACGTGAAGCGATATGTTCAGGTGGGACGCCCCTCGGGATGGGTCCGTGCCGACGGGCAGGAGATCACGGTGGATGCCGCGTCCTGGAGGGCCGAACGGGACCATTCCTGGGGCATACGCCGCGGCGGCGGTGTCCCCGAGACCGGTGTCCAGCCGGGCGAGGTCCCCCAGGGTTATCTGTATAATTTCATTCTGGCGCAGTTTGAGGACTGGGGCGTGACATACCACACCAGGGAGTCATGGGATTCCCGGACGCTTGCCTTCAGCGGGGCCATAATGTATCCCCCGGAAGCAGGGAAGGAAGAAAAGAAGATGGTCCGCGTTGACCATAACTATTCCTTCAAGCCTGACGTCCGTCATATCAACGGCGGCGCAGTGGTTCTGTATCCCGAAGAGGGAGAACCCGTTGAACTTTCGATAAAACCCCTCAGCGTCTGCCATATACGGGCCGGGGGATATTTCGGTTTCAGGGGTTTCACCCACGGCCTCTGGATGGGGCCGGAATACCTCGACGGATTCAAGCTTGACCTCACCGACCTGAATACCTTCAAAGAAGTGTCTTTCTTGGAGGATTTCATGTGCGAATTCCGGTGCGGCGCCGAAACCGGTTTCGGGATCGTCGAACTGGTGCTGATAGGGAAGTATCCGAAGTACGGATACCTTTCATACTGATTGAGTGAATGTCATTCCCGCCTGCGCGGGAATCCCACAATATAAATATAACGGATCGCCCGCGAAGGACGGGCGATGACAAAAACAAGGAGTATTGCCATGAAAAACGAACAGGATACCTTCGGGCGTATCATGACCCACCTTGTGCCCTGGCTGCAGAAGCGGATGCCGGGCGCGCAGCACCTATCGATATCAGGCATCCAGAAGCCGGGCATGGGACTTTCGAATGAGACATTCCTCTTTGACCTGGCATGGGAAGAGCAGGGTAAAAGGATCACGAAGGGGATGGTGCTCCGCGCCGCGCCCCTTGACCACAAGGTGTTTCCCGAGTATCACCTCAACCACCAGTTCCTGATCATGAGGGCCCTCAGGCAGAGCAATGTCCCGGTGCCGGAAATGTTCTGGCAGGAGGAAGCCCCGGAAGTCATCGGCACACCTTTTTATATCATGGAGCGCTTGAGCGGCACCATGCCGAAGGACTATCCGTCGTATCACGGGTCAGGCGTTTACTTCGACGCGACCCCGGAACAGCGGTCACTGATGTGGTGGCGCGCCCTTGAAATGCTGGCAAGGACCAACATGGCGGACTGGAGAAAGCTCGGCCTCGATTTTCTCGGCGTGCCGCAGGCGGGCACGGGCCCGATCGACCGGCAGCTCGCCTACTGGAGCAGGTTCCTGGACTGGATAAAGGACGACCCCTCCGAAAGCTATCCGGTGCTGGAAAAGGCGCTCCAGTGGCTCAGGGACAACGCCTACGTCCCGGAGCGGGTATGTCTCTGCTGGGGCGATGCCCGCATGGGCAATGTCCTCTACGGCGAACCGGATTTTAACGTGGTCGCGGTGCTCGATTGGGAAATGGCCTTCCTGGGCGATCCCGAGGCAGACCTTGCCTGGTTTGTTTTCATGGACTGGTATCTTTCAGCGGAATACAGCCTTCCTCGGCTTCCCGGCTCGCCGGGACGGGATGAAACCATCAGGCGGTACGAGGAACTGACCGGGTGGAAGGTGCGGAATTTCGACTACAACGAGGTCTTCGCCGCGATGCGCTTCGGGATGATCCTCATTTCCGTCCTGAAAAAGATGAAGCGCCAGGGTGTCCCAATTGCCGATGACATGTACCATAACAACTGCTGTACCCGGCGCATCGCTGATGTGCTGGGCCTGGAAGCGCCCGGTGAGCATAAAAAGACGGTGAATGTCAAGGAAGACCTGGTGACCATCCAGTTCAATTTCACCGGGCCGGGCGGGTCTGACTGGTATATCGTTTCTGAACAGGGCAGGGCCCGGCGGCACGAGGGCACGGTCAAGGACCCCACCTGCACGGTCAGGGCCACGGCCGAGGACTGGCGCTGCCTCCAGAACGGGACGCTGAACCAGATCGAGGCGTGGAAAACCGGAAGGCTGGTGGTGGAAGGCGAGCTGAAGGTGATGATCGAGCTTAAGGACGAGATTTCCCGCCTCCAGTCTGCGGAGGCCAGGGTATAACCGGCGTTTTCAGGGGCGTTTTTTCCGGTAATACGCCGGGGACATCTTCATGATTTCCCTGAACGACTTGTTGAAGGTCCTGAGACTTCCGAAACCGACCGAAAAGGCGATGTCGATGATCTTTTCGTCGGTTTCCTGCAGTTTGCGGGCAGCTTCTTTTATGCGGAGTTCATTGATATAGTCGCTCATCTTCTTGCCCTGGTAAAGCTTGAAATACCTTCCCAGGTTGTCATGGTGCAGCCCTATGTGCGACGCCAGTCCCTCGCGAGAAATTTCGTAAGCGTAGTTCTGGTCGATATATTCCACCGCCTTCTGTATCTTTTCATTAATGAGCGGGGATTGAAGTGCTTTCTTGTCCGGGTACTTCGTGCTCTGGTACCTCTTGTGGAGGAATTCGATTTCCATGGCAAAGGCGACATGGGAGAGGAACGTCAGCAGAAGGTTGGCCTCTTTTTCCGTGAAAATGCCGCTGGTAAGCGAATTGTCAAGGTAGCACACGCCGACGGTCCTCTCCCGCTCCTTGATGGGGACGCAGAGAATCGATTTCGAATGGGGCCGCGCGGCGGCCTGGTCGTGGGCCGGCGGCATGGCGCTGGCGTCGCCGAGTATGACCATGGTCTGGGTGTTGTACACGGCCTTGATGATGTTCAGGGAATACTGGTCGATCACCGAGTCATACCCCAGCACGGAGAAAAAAGCCTTCTTTTCCAGCCGGTTCGAGTCATCGGCTATGAATATGGCCCCCCGCTGAGCGCCGGTGATTTCGACGGCCTTGGAGAGTATCATGTCCAGCAGGTTTTCGGTGCCGGAAATAGTGCTTATTTCACGGGCCAGTTTTATCACCGATGAGAGACGTTCGTTATCAATGCGCCGTTCGATCGAAGAGACGCCGATGTCGTCTTCCTTTATGCCGAGAAGGCTCTTCAGTTCTTCAATATACCTGTTTGCGCCGATCTCGGCAAACAGGCTGTAGGCAGATTCCAGGTTTTTCTTCGCGGCCGTTACGCTGTCGGCCTGTGACAGGAACAGGCCGTATTCGTAATAGCTGCGCGCCAGCCAGTACCGTCGGCCTATCCTCCTGTTGTGTTCTATGCTCTGCAGAAAGAGTTTTTGGGCCCTCTTTTTATTGCCGCGGACCGCATAATATTTAGCGTTCACCAGGAGGGCCTGTCCGTAATAGGTGGCCCAGCGCCTGGTCCTGGAGAGTGATTTTCTGCAGAATTCCTTCGTCTTTTGAAGATGCTGTTCCGATACGCCGTCGCCGGAGTCCTTGCCGCTGATGTAGCTGTACAGGTAGGCCTCGGCGAGGGCCGGGAAGAGCTGGACCGTGTACTGCTTGAGAAAGCTGTTTTCCCGGTAAAGTTCATGGGCCTTTTCGAGGTACTTGAGCGACCGCTGGATGTCCCTCTTCTCGAGATACACCCTCCCGAGCTCGATGCAGGACGTGCACTGGGTGAAATGGATGTTGGTGTCAAGGCTGTAATTATAAGCGGCATTGCCGAGCCATTCGGCCGTGTCAATATTACCGGTTTCAAGGAAATACGGCGTGCTGTATATCCATGCTTCGTTGATCCCGTAAAAGTCGTTCGTCTGGTTCGTTATCATGTAATACTGGTCAAGGAAGTGCTTGAGCTTTTCATAATCGGCAAGGAACAGGTAATCATGCACCAGGCCCGCGTAGGAATTGCCGAGCTCGTAGATGTCGCCCATTTTCTTGAAGCGCCTGACGGATTCCTCGAAACAGTCGATGCTTGAACGGTAGTCTCCCTTCCACTGGTGGCAGTACCCCAGCCACTGGTACGACTGTGCTGATCCCCACTGGTCCAGGAGCTTTTCCCTCATTTCCAGGGCGATGGTGAGGTATTTAAGCGCGAGGTTGAACCTCGAGATGGCCATGAGGATGCTGCCGAAGCCGCCGATTGCCATTCCCAGCTCGGGTGATTTACCGATCTTGCTGATGGCGATATTGAGGACCCTCAGGGTGAACCTGGTGAACTTGAGGGTGTTGCTGTAAATGTATGACCAGAGCACCGGTACGGCGAATTTCGCCTTGAGCTTGTTGAATTCGACGAACTTCCTGCGCCTGAAACGCACGACAAGGCGGGGAAAAAGCGAAAACAGCCCCAGAAGCGCCAGCTCCTTGACAAGGGTCGCGATGAGAAGAACCTTGTTGTCGGTAAAGCGCTCTCCCAGGATTTCGCCGGACTTCATGGCGTACTCCTCGCACTTCTTCCAATCGCCTTTCCGTAAATATGCCGCGCATATGTGGCTGTAGATGTCTGCCTTCTCAACGTCGGACTCCATAAGCGGCGCAATCTCACTGAGTGTTTCGATCGCCTTGTCATAGCTACCTATGGTGAGGAAAACCCGGCTCATATTGACCTGTATCCTGATCCACTGGATGCTTCCCCGGTGGCCTTCCTTTTCGAGCAGATCAAGGGCGGTGCGGAAATACTTGAGGGCTTCCTCGTTGGCGTATTTGCCCATCGCCATGATGCCGGCAGGGAAAGCGAATATGATGGCGCGGTCTGTGTCGCCCCCTTCAATGAAATGGTGGGCCAACTCGAATATGACCGGGGACAGGTTGTCCCTGTTGTTTTCCTCGATGGCGTTCGCTATCCCTATGTGGAGTCCTTTTCTTTTCGCTTCATCCAGACTGCCGTAGAAGGCCTCCTTGATCCTGTCGTGGGCGAATCCTATCTCACCCCATGCCGGCAGGTCGATCAGGAGCTGAAGGTCTATCGCCTTGTCGATGATTCTGACGATTTCCGTCCGGTCAAGGCCGCTCACCTTGAACAATATCCGCATGTTGAATTTTTCGCCCATCACTGAAGCGCACGATAGGATGTCGATCTCGTTCCGCGTCAGCTTGTTAATGCGCTTGAGGATGATGTCGACGATAGAAGCCGAGATTTCAATGGCATTGAGCTTCGCGTCGTTGAACGTCCACCGGTTGTTTTTATGCGTCAGCGCGCCCTCGTCGATCAGCTGTTTCAGGAGCTCTATGGCGAAGAAGGGGTTTCCCCCGGTTTTCTGGTAGAGGAAATCCGAAACGCGCAGGATCTGGTCCTCGGATTCCATGAGGAGGCCCGCGGCGAACTTGTTCATGGCGGCCGGGTCGAGCTTTTCGATGTGGATCCTGGTATAGCGGACTTCCTTGCTGGCTATGTCCAGGTGGAACTTTTCAAGGACATGCGTTTCGGGGACCTCGTCCTCGCGGTAGAGCCCGATGATCACGAGGGGGTGGTCGTTGATCTCGTTCAACAGCTCGTGCATGAGGTTTACGGTGCCTTCGTCGGTCCACTGCAGGTTCTCCAGGACCACCACGAGGCCGCCGGCAAGGTCGCTCAACTTGAAGATGAACTGGCTCACCACCATCAAAAAACGCTTGTACTCGCGCACAGGTTCCAGGGCCACCAGGGGCGGGCAGGGGCCGAGGAGTTCCTCCAGCGATGGATTGAACTTGATCAGGATCTCGCCGAGGTCGCCGAATTCCTCCCGCAGGGATTCGGCAATGCCGTTGCGCTCATCCTCCGACAGGTTGTGGAAGTTGACCATGAATTCGTCAAGGGCTTCCTTGATCGGGGCGTTGGGTATCTTGTTGCTCTGGATCGAGCAGCTGCCGCTCACCAGGATGAAGTCATTCGCGAAAATCGTACTTTTCAGTTCTTCGATCAGCCGTGATTTGCCGCATCCGCCTTCACCGGTAATGAAATAGACGCTGCCCGTGCCGCCGTCGAGGTCTTTGATGATCTCGGTGAGCTGGGACATCTCGCGTTCCCGCCCGATGAGCTTCGTGCGGTAACTGAGCCTGGTGAGGCGGTCGTCGAGGCCGAGCATGAATTCATGCTCGCCGGACTGGTATCGTTCGATGTCGGAAATAACGCCCCGGGCGCTCTGGTACCTGTTTTCCGGTTCCTTGTCAAGGAGCTTCATCACGATGCGGCCCAGGATGGGCGGGACTTCGGGATTCGACGCACCCGGGGGTTCCGGGACGCGGGCTATGTGCTGGTGGATAATCGAACAGATGTCATGACCGTCGAAGGGGACATTGCCGGTAAGGAGCTGGAAAAAAATTACGCCCAGGGAATAGAGGTCGCTTCGTTCATCGACCGGCCGCTTCAGTATGCCGCACTGTTCCGGGGAAAGGTACAGGAAGTTCTTTTTGATTTCTTCAAACGGTATCGATTCGTTGAATTCACGGATGTGAGACAGGCCGAAACCGGTAAGTTTTACCGTCTCGTTGTCCACCAGCACGTTGGCCGGTTTCAGATCACGGTGGATTATGTTGTTCCCGTGAAGGCAGTCAAGGGCGCTGCAGATCTGCTTCACGCAATCGACGCTCTGGCTGATGGAGAGAACCTGCTTTTCAACGGCCTCGTTGAGGCTGATGCAGGGGAAATATTCCATGACCACGTAGATGACTTCAATAAGTTCACCGGTTTCGATGATCCGGGTTATGTTCCGATGTTCCAGCCCCGAAACGGCGTTCAACTCTATCCTGAACCGAATGAGGTCTTCAACCCGCTTGGATATAACGTTATTTTTAAGGAATCGTATTATGAGGGGCTTGCGCTGGGGCGTCGTGTCATGGGCCAGGTGCAAATAACTGACCGCGTCTTCCCATATCTGTTTGTCCACGAGATATTTATTATGAATGATTTTTCCGCTAATGTCCATGGGTTGTCTAACAGCAGTCCTGGTGCAAGCCGGGATTACAATTTACTGCTTATGATAAACCGGCCAGTCAGTTTTTCAACTTAAAAAATAATCCTGTTTTATACAGGAGTCAGAAAGCATGCAACAACGATACGGAATATATCAAGATATTTATTAAAGAATAAATATGTCAAGATTGATTTTCAGTCTTCCGGGAATGATGCAGCCGCTGGTAATGGGCGGTTACTGCCGGTTTTCCAGTATGGTTATCTTGATCCTGAGGTTTTTAACGTTGAAAGAAGTGAGTTTATCGGGCCGTATCCTGGTCAGGTCAACATCAATATAGGTGGTATCGTCGACATGGGGGGGGATCTGTACCTCCAGCTGGGAGGTGGTATGGATCCTGCCGACACCGTTGCAGACATGGCATTTGTCATTGATCCTGGAATGGCTCCCCATGCAGAGCGGACAAGTCATCCGCGCCGGCAGTTCAATGTAGGCGAGGGCGCCCTTGCGGGCCTCAAAGGGTGTAATGAATATTTCGATATCCTGGCCGAAATTGTACAGGATGTCGTTGTGTTTCATTCCCTTGGGCATCAATCGGGCCTTGAGCATTTCGCCCAGCGTGGCTGAATATTTGATCCTTTTCTTGGATATGATTGCATAACCGCGGCCATCAACTTTCCTGCTGTGGAAAAGGATACGGTCGTATTCCATGCGGAGGTCGTCGTCGATGAGTATGCGGTAGCCGCGGATTATCAGATCGAGCTTTTCAGTCAGGTTGTCCGTCTTGATCGACGCGGTATCGGGATGGTAGCGCTTGATCAGGTCGCGAAACGCGGATTTGATCTCGCCCGGGCCGGCGGTGCCGGGAAGGTTGAATATGGTGTAAAAGTCGATGATATTGCCGTTCTTGTCATAACAGGATGGCAGCATGGGTCGCCCCTTTTCCTGCAATGTAGGCATTGAATCAGCACCGTGTCAAATATAAAACCGAACGGGAATCTCCCTCGTACGGAACGGGACGGGATTCATTCCAGCATCAGCAGCATGCGCCGACGGTCCCGGGAATGTTGTTCACGGCGAGGCTGTAGGTCTTGTATCCGCCGGCGAGGTTCCGGACATCGTCGAATCCGCTCTGGAGCATCATCCTGGCGGCGACATGTCCCCGCAGGCCCACGGCGCAGAAGATCACGATTTTTTTGTCCCGGGGAAGGTCGCCCAGGCGGCTGCGGAGTTCATCCACCGGGATGTTGATTGCCCCCGGTATGGTCCCCGTCTTGAATTCCCCGGCGGTGCGGACATCGATCAGCATGGCCGATGTTGGATCAAGGCCACCTATTTCGTGCCAGTGTATGGTGCGGGTGAGTCCATCCAGGATGTTTTCCGCCGTGAATCCCGCTATATTGACCGGGTCTTTTGCTGAAGAGTAGGGAGGTGCATAGGCGTGGTCGAATTCGATGAGGTCGCGGACGCTACCGCCGCGCCCGATGACAGATGAGAAAACGTCTATCCTCTTGTCCACGCCGTCATATCCGGCGATCTGGGCTCCGTAGAGCGTCCCGTCTGAAGGCGAAAAAAGTATTTTCACGGACATCTGCGTGGCGCCCGGATAATAGGTCGCGTGGGACGCGCTGTGGGTGATTGACGCCAGGTACGGGATGCCTGAAACCTTCAGCATTTTTTCGTTTGCCCCGGTGGAGGCAACGGTGAGGCTGAAAATCTTGGCCACCGCGGTGGCGATGCTTCCGCAGTACTTTTTGGTGTTGCCGCCCACGATGTTGTCCGCCGCGATCCTCCCCTGCTTGTTTGCAGGCCCGGCCAGGAAAGTTATAACCGGCTGTTTCGTGAGCGGATGCATGAATTCTATGGCATCGCCCACGGCGTATATGTCGGGATCGGACGTCTGGAGGAATTCGTTGACCGCGATGCCGCCGCGGGGGCCCAGGGCAAGGCCGGCTTCCTTTGCGAGCTTCGTGTCAGGCCGCACTCCGATGGAAAGTATGACCATGCCGGACGAGATTTCCCTGCCGCTTGACAGGCGGGTCACGATTTCGTTTCCTGATTTTTCAAAGGAGCTGACGCCGTCTTTAAGGATAAGCTCGACGCCCTGTGACGTCAACTGCTGGTGCACTTCAGACGCCATCTCACGGTCCAGGTTTGCCATGACCTGGTCTGCCATCTCGACAACGGTGACACCGATGCCGAGACCATGGAGGTTCTCGGCCATCTCGAGGCCGATGAAGCCGCCGCCGACAACCAGCGCCTTTTTCGGTTTCTTTTCAACAAGATGTTTTTTTATCCGGTCGGTATCGATGACGTTGCGGAGGGTGAATATTCCGTCGGCGTCGATCCCGGGAATAGGCGGCTTCACCGGTTCGGCGCCGGGCGAGAGGACCAGCTTGTCGTAGCTGATGGCTGAGACCTCTCCCGCCGCAAGGTCTTTGACCAGGATGGATTTTTCGCCCCTGTTTATGGAGATGACCTCGGCGCCGACGCGGGCTTCAATGTTGAATCGGTTCTTGAAGCCTGCCGCGGTCTGCACGAAAAGCCTGTTGCGGTCGCGGATAACATCGCCGAGGTAGTAGGGAAGGCCGCAATTGGCGTATGATACATGCCCTCCGCGTTCGTAAATAATGATGTCGGCTTTTTCATCGAGGCGGCGGAGACGGGCCGCGGCGGTTGCCCCGCCGGCAACACCGCCAATAACAAGGTATCGTGGCATGGTGCTATCCTTACATGATAAATTTAATAACGTCATGGTACAGATATGTGACCGATACTTCATGTCAAATATTAATTAACCCAGGTGAAGGGAACTTGACATATATCCGGCCGCATGATAGGGTTAGACATTTGCAGGAGGATGCCATGCAGCACGAAATAACCGCACCGCTTGATCTTCTTGACGGCGAAGGCCGCATCACGGAAGAGGGCTGGGCCCGGAAGCCCTTCTGGAACTACGACCGGAGCAGGATCGCCGCGCCCTGGCACCGCATCAAGGAATGGGATTATTACGCGGTGCTGTCCCATGATAAAGGTTACGGGATCACCTTCACCATTGCCGATTTGAGCTATATTGCCCTGTGCGCCGTATGCTGGCTTGATTTTAATAGTAAAAGCTATGTACAACTTGATACAATAAAGCCGTTGTCCCGGGGCAGGATAGGGTTCCCTCCTTCGTCAGTTGCAGGAGATATTTTTTATGAGGATAAAAAGATAAAAACAGCCTTTGTGGTAAAGGATTCCCGGAGGATCATCTCAGTCGAGGCTCCCTCATTTGTCTTTCACGACGGATCACGGGGCCTCGCCGCCACCATTGAGCTAGCCCAGGACCCTAAGATGGATACCATGGCAATAGCAACATCCTGGAAGGAGAACCGCAGGGCCTTTTATTACAACCAGAAGGTCAACTGCATGCCGGCGCGGGGGACCGTGACCATCGGCAGCCGGTCGTATCATTTTTCGCCGAAGACCGATTTCGGGTGCCTTGATTGGGGTCGCGGAAACTGGACGTTCCGGAACCGGTGGTACTGGGGATCCGCCTCGGGCCTTGTAAAGGGTGTCCCCTTCGGATGGAACATCGGGTACGGCTTCAGCGACAGGACGTCTGCCTCCGAAAACATGCTGTTTTACCGGGGGAAGGCCCACAAACTCCAGGACGTCATTTTCCATATTGACACGAAGGACTACATGAAGCCGTGGAAATTCACGAGCAATGACGGGCGCTTCGAGATGGACTTCGCCCCCATCATAGACCGCTCGAGTTCGATGAACCTCCTGGTCATGAAATCGATACAGCACCAGGTGTTCGGGACGTTCAGCGGCCATGTCACCCTCGATGACGGCAATCGTTTGAGCATAGAGAACTTTCTTGGTTTTGCCGAGGACGTGCTGAACTGGTGGTAGCGCCTAGGATGCGAAAAAATCATCAAGGATCCGGACGGTTTCGGCAGGACGTTCCTGGGGTATCAGGTGTCCCGCGCCGGGAACAAGGCGATACTGCCCCTTCGGAATGATTGCCGCGATACCGGGGAGGTCTATGAAGCTTCTGTTCTCGCTGGTTTCTCCCTCGACCACGAGGACCGGGCACCGCATCATCGGGATGACAGGCCACGGATTGAACCGCATTCCGCCCATGAACATTGAAGCTTCACGGCGGGGATGACATGCCAGGACCAGCCCGCCTCCTTCGCCGCTCACCATCCCGTGGCGGATATAGAGGTCAAGCATTTCATCGTCCCACGTCTCGAACATCTTCCGGGAGCGCAAATAGTTCCTCGCGTCTTCTTCGGTGTCCCAGGCGTTCCGGCGTTTGATGGATCGGGAAGCAAGGGGGTGCGTTTCCACGGTGAGTCCCGTTTCGTAAATAGATAGGGGGAGGAATATCGGCTCGATGAGGACAATTTTCTCCGCCTGGAGTCCCTCGGCGGCATGGGCGATTGTTACGACGGTGCCTCCCATGCTGTGCCCGACGAGAAACGGCTGTATCAATGAAAGCCGGTCGCACAGCGCCACGAGGTCCTTTGCGAGGATTTCCCAGCTCAGGCCGCCTTCTTCGGGTTCACAGGTCCGGTGATCGCAAAAATAGGGTGCTATGATGCGGTATTTGGGAGAAAGAGCCCGGGCGATCGGATGCCAGAGCCAGGGTAACAGGCCGGTGGCATGGAGTAATACCAGGGGAGGCCCGTCAGCCGGGTAGTGAAGGAACTGGATTTCGGTATCATCCAGTTTGACCTTGATGATTTCGGGCTGGATCTGGTTCATGTCATGGGGTGCCGCTGAGGTCTCCGGTCAAGGGTCTTGTGCCGTTTATTTTAAAATAAACCAGGAAACGGTCTTTTGCTTCGGCATCCTCGGCTGATTTTTTCTTTCTGCGGATTTCATCGATGAGGGGGCTGTTCTTTTCTTCGCTTGTTTTCTCAATATACAGCCTGGTCCCTCTGTATCCGGGTCCGTCTTCCTTGAAAAGGTAGGCTGCCTTGGGATTCGACTGGAGGTTCCTGTGGCTGAAGCTATCGGCCATGATGAATGCTATGGTGCCGTCGTCAATGCAATGGGGCCGCGAGTAGATGGCAAGGTCGACGTTCCCCTCGGAATCGGCCGTTGCCAGTATCCCGAGACCGGGGGTTTTTTCAAAATAATCTTTAAAGTCCATGGCGGCATCCTGATTGTTTTTATATAGTTAACAAGCGATACATTAAATTGTCAAGACCAATCATGGTGTTCCAAGTTATGTCCATGAATTTTTTTTGTGGCACAAGTCCGTGCCATGCACACTTTTACAGAAAGGATGTTTTTTTTATTGATGCAGGAATGATTTAATGGTACTCTGCTTCAAACCTGGTTTCATTGATAGTAGATAATACGGTACGCAAGGGGGCGAATATGAAAGAGATTTTTTCAATGGACAGCGCGCTATCCTACCAGGAACGCAACTGGAAACTCAGGAAGAAAACCGTGGACATGGGCGCTAAGAAATCATTGCCCTTTCTTACCATATCCCGGGAATACGGCTGCCTTGGGTACAGCGTCGGCGAGGCAATAGCCCGGATATTCAACACGGAATACCGCCACGATCCGATGTGGACGGTCTATGATCGCGCTATAATCGACCATCTCATGAAGGACATGAATATTTCCTTTGAACTGGCGGAAACACTGACCGACAAAGCCAGGAACGCCATGGACTATTTCTTTAAAACAAGCTTCAGGAAATATCCCCCTGAGGCCATGGTATACCGGAAACTGGTAGAGACGATCCGTATACTTGCCGCCAACGGCCATGCGATCATAATAGGCCGCGTCGGGAATGTAATCACGAGCGATCTGCCCCAGGGATATCATGTGAGGCTTTTCGCTTCTGCGGAAAAGAAAGTGGAGAACATCTGCAATCAGTTCAAGGTAAAGAAGAGCGAAGCCAGGGATATCCTGGCAAAAAAAGGCGAAGTCCGGGAGCAGTTTCTGCTCAAGCACCTCACCGTTGACTTGAACGATCCTTCCATTTATAACATCATGATAAATACGACCGATCTTACGATAGAGGACACGGCCAGTTTTATCATCAAGGGGATGGAAAACTCGGGAATTATCAAGCTGTAGAAGCGCTTTCGCAGACGTCCATTTCCCGCATTTCACGGGGATGGGCATTCTGCGGCCGCTGCGGCATCCCTGCTGACATCCCTTACTAAAACCCTGAAAGGTGGTGATGAGTTGTTTATGGGTAGATACAACTATATAATGGCGGTTTTTACTGCGATCCTCGTGATCATGCAGTTGCCGCTGCACGGCTATCCTGAAAAAGCGGAATGCGTCAGGAAAACCATCATGGTGGGCGCCACAAGCAGGAGCTACCTGGCATACCGGCCTGTCGGCGCCGTTGCCGGGAAACCGCTCCCCCTGGTCATTGTGCTCCATGGCATGAACGGAAACGGTCTTGTCATGAGCATGTTTTCCGGGTTCAATGAACTGGCTGAAAAAAACAGTTTTATCGTTCTGTATCCCGACGCATACGGGCCGCTGTGGAATGACGGCCGCGTGGACATGGATTCGATCTCTTTCAGGACCGGCGTGGATGACGTGCAATTCATCATGCAGTTGGTTGATTCGATGGTCGCCGCGTCAGAGGTGGACCCAAAACGCGTTTATGTGACGGGTTTTTCCAACGGCGGTATGATGGCCATGAGGATCGCCATTGCGGCATCGGACAGGATAGCCGCAGTCGCGAGCGTCGCCGGCCTGATGCCGAAACATCTTTCGCTGGTCCGGCCGGGCCGGATGATGCCTTTTCTCCTGATACATGGCACTGAAGACAGGACGGTCCCCTGGGGCGGCGGCGTTCTCATGAGGGAAAAGAGGAAGAGGGGCGAAGTCCTGTCGGTGCTAGATACGGTATCCTGCTGGGTGCGGAATAACGGCTGCACCTCGCAGGTGTCCGTCAAGATCCTCCCCAACCGGGAAACCAGTGACAGGACAGTGAGCTTCCTGGTGGCCTACGGGTGCCCAGACCCTGACAATGAGGTCCTCCTCGTTTCGATACAGGGGGGCGGCCATACATGGCCTGGCGCAGAAAAATGCCTTCCGGAAAAAAACGCCGGCAGGATAAGCCGCGACTTCAACGCGTCTCGATTCATCTGGGATTTCTTTTCCCGTCACAGGCTGCCGTAACGTCGCTTATTTGCACTCCGCCTCGAGCATCCCCTGGCCGCGGAACCATTCCAAGGTATCCGTGATCGTTTCCTCGATCGGCCTCGGCTGGTAACCCAGTTCCTTCGTGGCCTTCTGGTGCGAGATGTGACGGTGCCTCTGAAGGGTCTTAATGGCTATGGGGGTGAATTTGGGGGTCACTTTGCGCATCCTCGAAAGAGCGAGCACGCAGTAGGAGGGCAGGCTGCATAACCAGACAGGCGTCGCGAAACGCGGCGTTTTTTTGCAATATATCTCCGATATGATCCGGGCGATTTCGCAGACGTGATACCAGTTACCGCTGGCAAGGTAGCTTTCCCCGGCCTTTCCTTTTTTTTCCGCGGCGAGGGCGCAGGCGGCGACATCCCGTGCGTCCACCCAGTTATAACCGCCGTCTATAAGAGCCGGGTACCGGCAGTGGTATATGTCCAGAAGGGCTTCTCCCATCCGTGAAGGCTTGAAATCATACGGGCCGAGCACCGCGGTGGGATTGATCACGGTGGCATTGAGGCCGCGGTCGACGGACTTGAGGACTTCGAGCTGGCCCAGGGCCTTTGACCTGTCATAGGGAAAGTCGTTCCTGTCAAGGGCGAGTTTCCTGGTCTCATCGATCATCCCGTCTATGGGGTCATGGGAATAGGCGTGGATCGAGCTGAAATGAATGAGGCGCCTGACCCTGTTGCGGAGGCATGCTTCAATGACGTTTTTTGTGCCGCCCACGTTAATCTTTTCAACCATCCCCCCTTCGGACCCGACTATCGATATTTTCGCCGCAACGTGGAAAACGGTCTCCACGCCTTTGCAAAGCTCCATGAGGGAGTCAAGGTCGAGCACGTCGCCGTCGGTCGTTTCCACGTCCAGGCCCTGTATTCCGCGCAGGTCCTTGCGGACCAGGACCCGGACCGATCTGCCCTGGTCGAGAACCGCCCGGACAAGATTGGCGCCCACATGGCCTGTTGAACCGGTAATTGCCACATCCATGATAATGATCCTCGCACCCGATGAAAAATATTTCGTGAAAAAGCTGAATGACAGCGATGCCATCAGTTGACCGCTGTAATTGGGGTAACTATTATTGCGCGGTCCAGGAAATCAAGTGAAAAAAATGATGATGAACGGCAGGAGTATCATTGTTTTGAATGGAAACGCCGGAACAGAATAATTATTGATACCGGGAGGACCTGGATCACTCGGTTTTTATCGCCGATAAAGTCTCGGAGATTTTTCTGGAATAGCCGGTAAGTTTGTCAATTATATGCACAAACTGGTTTATGCTGTCCGCCGTTTTTTGGATCGCGCCGTTCATCTGGTCTATGGCTCCCAGCACCTCCTTGGCCGTGTGGAGCTGTTCGTCGGAGGCCACCGCGTTCTCATTGGAAAGATCGGTGAGGGCGCTGACTTCCTTGAAAACAGCATGGGCCGTCTCCATGAATGATTTGGAGTTGTATGCTATGCTGACGATGATATCAGAGGTGTTCCGGACGGACGACGTCATTTTTTGAATGGAGTCCGATATGTTCGAGATGAACGAAACGCCTTCCTGGACCCGTCGGTTGCTCTCCTGGACGAGCCGCTCGATTTCCTTCGCCTCTGAGCTGGTCTTGTCGGCAAGCTTGCCCACCTCGTCGGCGACAACGGCGAACCCCCTTCCCGCGTCGCCGGCTCGGGCCGCCTCGATGGACGCGTTGAGCGACAGCAGGTTTATCTGGTCAGATATATCCTGGATAACCGAAAGGGTTTCCGCCACCTTGTTCGAGCTTTCCCCTATGGCCTTGATGCCGTCAACGGTGGTTTTCAGCTTCGATTCAATGTCCGTCACGCTTGCATAGGACTGTTCGGCGATTTCTTCAGCCCGGTCGGTTTTAAGGGCGATCTGCTCCATCGATTCCTTGAAATGACGGATCGCGTCAAAGACACCCTGCGTTTTCTCATACTGTTTTTTGATGTTTTCAGCGATGAGTTCTATTGAAGAGGTGATCTCTTCGACTGACGCTGAAAACTCCTCTATGGTGCTGGCCTGGATGCGCGCATCGTCTGATATGACCTGGCTGGTGGCGGATACCGTTTGGGCCATCTCATTGAGGTCCGCCGAAGCTCCCTTGAGGTTGACCGAAATGCCCCTGAAGATATAGGCGACATTTTCAACGGCCTTTACCATGTCGCCGATCTCGTCGCCTACCTCATAGGTGCCGGATATCCTTGTCGCGATAAGCTCCCCCTCGGAGAGTTTGATTAAAAATGAGGACACTTCGTCAAGGGTGGCGAATTTTCGTGTCGCCGTGTAAAGCGAATACATGGTTATCCCTATGACGAAGACAATGCCGATGAGGACCATGAATACAGCGAGATTGTTGGTGGGCTGGAAGAATGACCGGGAAACTTCACCCGTCAGGATATAGAGATCGGTGCCGGGCAGAGGAGAATAGTATGAATAATATATCCGGCGTTCGTAAAAGATATCGCAGACGCCCTGCTGTCCGGCCAGGAGCTTCTTGATGTTCGAAGCGAAAAAGTCAGTGGTTTTCCAGTCTTTTTCTATATCGGTAAGGGCGTTTTTACAGATTGTATCCTTGAAGCTGGATTCAGCAATGATGCCGGAACTGTCAAGGACGAAATAAAAATTTTTATTTAACACATTGTCTTTTGTTAGCCTGCCGATGAGAAACTCGGCCTTGTCGATATCCGGAGCGTCGCGGTATTCCCGCTGGAGCGTAAGGATCTTTGTCTTAAAGGTCAGCAACATGTTGTTCTGGGTCGCCGGTTGAAAAAGACCCAGGGCCGTCTCATAGGCATAGAGGGATAGGATAATCAGCAGGATAAGAAGCATGTTCATGATCGGCAAAACAATTTTATGCTTCAGCTTGATCCTTTTAAACTGGATTTTATAACTGAAGAGGACCTTCACTATTATGGGGTACAGGTACGTGTAATACAGGTTTCCCGTGATGACGGCGATGGCAACGAGGCAGAAGTTGCCCACCGCTATATTCCCCATGGAAGCGGGCATGCCTTTGATGGTCTGGATGACCATGTAACATGCAGGGGCAAGCCCGAAGATGGCAAGGGCCATAATGTAAAGCTTCGTCGTGTAGTGCTGGAGTTTTTTCTTCGTGGCTTCGTCGATTACGGCGTCATCGGTCTTTGGATAAAAAGCGGATTTAAACCTCGCGACAAGCAGCAGGTTCGTGATGATAGTGACGAGTGATATGGCGATAAAAATGCCGATGGCGGTGAGGCCGACGGTTTTAATCTTGGCCTGTTCGGCAAGTATTAATGTGACGGCGATCGCTGACAATTCACAAATTAATGTGATCGCTAGATGCGTCAGTATCAGCCGTCTGAAGGCGCTTGATCTGTCCATCATGCCTCTTTCCTCAAAAATATGCGTTACAACCGATGATTGCCTATTACGGATTATTTTTTGCCGTCGTGTCAAGCACAAACGACGGCTGACAAAAAAAATAATTGGACGTCCGACCAAAAAACTGACCGGTCATCGGCAAGTTGCATGTTGACACGGAAACCCGAAACGCGTTGTCGCGCGGCCTGTCAGCGGTTGACACTGTCAGATTCTGTGTGACCGGCGGGACTTCCTGCTGATTATAATTCCGCCTTCTTTCAAAACGAAATCCGGAGAGCGATAAGCCGTATGTCGTAATCCCATACTGGGCGGCGATGGCGAACTGACGCTTCTGGAACGCCATGTGCCGCGCAGGTCGACGGTGTCCACGGAGAAGGCCAAGGTCATGGATCGCTGATCCGGCTTTTTTCCTGCCGCTTATAACGTCTATGACATGGCGATTCCCGACGATCACATCCCGTGAATAATCTATCCGGGTGACGTTCTGTATTATGGCTGATAAACATACTGGAAGATTCGGAGCGGCAACAAAGGACGCGGCTATTCCTTTCTGTCGAATGGAATTTCTCCTGGGGATGGCATGCACTGAATCATTGCTTTTAATCATGGGGCACCCCATCCAGTTTATTTTTCTTATTTTTTTATATTCATCTTGATTATAGTTAATAAAATCCGCCGATAGATTAACAATTGTTAATCTTATAATTGCATTAGAGGCCCCTAGGGTTCACTGCTCTAGGACGGAATACCATATAACTGAAAAATGTAATGCCGGTAGTAATTTCAAGGTCCCATGTTTCAATACGCGAAACACATGATGCAATAATTTGAATCTTAATGAAAAAATTACTTGCAAATAGTGATGTGAAAAAATCTAACATAACTCAACATTTGAATCCGGAGGCACGTCATAAGCGTTCTTGAAGCAATAGGAAACACCCCGCTGGTTGGAATGAGCAGGATTTGGGACGCCGATAAGTCCGGCGTTAGGATTCTGGCAAAGCTTGAAGGCGCGAATCCCGGCGGTTCAGTAAAGGACCGTCCCGCGTATTACATGATCAAGAAAGCGATTGAATCCGGCGAACTGACGAAGGACAAGGTGATTCTCGAGCCGACGTCGGGGAATACCGGCATCGGCATGGCCATGATAGCTTCCGCCATGGGTTACCGGATCAAGCTGACCATGCCGGCGTGCGTAAGCGAGGAGCGCCGGTCGATCCTCATCGCCATGGGAGCGGAGCTCGAGCTGACGCCGGGCTGCGACAAAACAGACGGCGCCATAACCCGGGCCCATCATATCATCGATCATTTCCACGAGCAATACTACATGCCGAACCAGTTTGGAAATCCGGCAAACTGGCTGGCCCATTATGAGACAACCGCCCCTGAGATCATCAGGGACACAAAAGGGGAGGTGGACTTTTTTGTGGCAGGGATGGGCACCACGGGGACCCTCATGGGGTGTTCGAGGTATTTCAGGGAGCACAATCCCCGAACCAGGGTCGTCGGCGTCGAGCCGACCCTCAATCACCGTATCCAGGGTCTTAAGAACATGAATGAATCGATCGTTCCGGCAATCTATGATCCCTCTCTTCTCGACCTGAAGCTTGAGTGCACTGATGATGACGCCTTTGATACGACACGCAATCTCGCGCTCCAGGAAGGTCTTTTCTGCGGCATGTCCAGCGGAGCGGCCCTGTGGGGCGCCATGACCGTCGCGAAAGATCTGTCCCGGGGATCCACCGTTGTCGTTCTTTTCCCTGACCGCGGCGACCGCTACCTCTCAACTGAAGTATTCAGGTCCGTGTGCGCCATTTGCCCGCCCTGATGCGCTGATTGACCTCCAGACCGGCAACGCCGATTAGAATCCCGCCTGAACTGCTTGACATTATTGCCAGCAGATATATGTAATTAATCATATTAACGATTCCGGAGGATGACATGAAATGTGGCATTGGCGCCATCAATGACCGTCTGTCTGATGATTTCTTCAGCGAGATCGTCGGCGAGCTATGCAGGCCGGAGTCATACCAGTCGGTATATCACCGGACTTATCATGATTTTCCCATGCCGTCGGTGGACAGTCTCAGGGAATTCGTCGACCTGGTCAAGTCGATCCTGTTCCCTGGCTACTTTGTCAACTCAGACGTGAAGCCCGAAACCATGAAATATTATATCGGATCATCGATAGATATAGCGTACCGCAACCTGGGCGAACAGGTGAAGCGCGGTTTCTGTTTTTCATGCGCCGAAGCCGGGGAAACTGGCCACGAATGCGAGGATTGCGAAAGGAAATCGAAGGATGTATCAAAGAAATTCCTGACGGCCCTGCCGCGCCTCAGGCGTCTGCTGACCCTTGACGCGCAGGCGGCGTACCGCGGAGACCCCGCGGCAAAAGGTGTGGGGGAGACGATCTTCTGCTATCCCAGCCTGTCTGCCCTGGCCAACCACCGCATTGCCCATGAGCTATACTGCCTCGATGTCCCCCTGATTCCGAGGATCATATCCGAAATGGCCCATTCGGAGACAGGAATTGACATACATCCGGGAGCGGAGATAGGGGAATCATTTTTCATTGACCACGGGACCGGCACCGTCATAGGGGAAACAGCGGTCATAGGGAAGAATGTGCGGATTTATCAGGGCGTCACCCTGGGGGCCAAGAGCTTCCCCCTGGACGCGTCGGGGAGCCCCATCAAGGGCATTCCGCGCCATCCAATCGTTGAAGATGATGTCATTATCTATTCGGGGGCCACCATCCTGGGGAGGGTTACCATCGGGAAGGGCGCAGAGATAGGCGGCAACGTGTGGCTAACCCGGGACGTTGCCCCCGGTTCACACGTCATGCAGTCCAGGGCCGAAGAAAATTATTTCGGCGGCGGACTCGGGATCTAGCCGTGTTTCCGCTTCGACAGCTTCTGCGCGGCGGCGTTCACCGGGTCCCATACCGGTGAAAAGGGCGGGGCGTAGCCGAGGTCCAGGTAGGCGACATCCTCAATCTTCATCCTGGCGGTGACTGCTGCGGCTATTACATTGGTCCTCAAAGCGGCGCCGTCCGTGCCGGCAACCTCGCCGCCGATCAGCTCGCCCGTATCCGCGTTGATGGTCAGGTTGATGGTCAGGTCGCGTGATGACGGATAGTATGAGGCCCTTGACCTCCAGAGGACTGTTGCCGAATCAGCCCGTATCTCGTTCCGCGCGGCGTCCTCGGAGTTCAGCCCCGTTTTGCCGACTTCAAGTTCAAAAACTTTAACCAGCTGTGATCCGACAGTGCCCCGAAACACTTCACCCGCCACGCCGGCCGCCTGGAGGCCGGCAACCCGGCCCTGCTTGTTGGCAATGGTCCCCAGGGGGAAATACACGTCATTTCCGGTTATCAGATTTTTGACCGTTGCGCAGTCACCGGCGGCAAAGACGCCGGGGATATTGGTCATAGATTTTTCATCAACAACGATGGCTCCGCGGTCATTCATGAGAATGCCGGAGCCCCTGAGAAAATCAGTGGCTGGAAGTATCCCTGCCGAAGCAATGACAAAATCCGCCCTGTGAACCTCACCATCGGTGATGACGGAGATGCCATCGCCGGTTTTTTCGATTTTATGTATCGCGGCCGAGGTATGCACCTTGACACGGTTGTCATGAAGGGTGCGCGCGATGATTTCCCGTATTTCCGGCGACAGCGGCATGGCCACTGAATTGAATTTTTCAATGATGGTGACGTCTATCGATTTTTTCCGGAGCGCTTCGGCCATTTCAAGGCCTATAAAACCGCCACCTATAATGATGCCGGAACCAGGACCGCGTCTGGCAATGTAATCCTTTATCTGTATGCCATGGTCAAGGTTCCTCAAATAGAAAATACCGGGAGTTTCAATTCCCTCGATGGGGGGGACAATGGCGCGCGCCCCGGTGGCAATGACAAGAATATCATAAGACAGCTGAATTGTCTCACCGGATGATTGCGCAGTTACAATTTTGCCGGAAAAATCGACGGACAGAACCTCTGTGTTCATGCGAATTTCAATGTTACGCTTGGCAATGAATTCATTGACATCAATGGCTATCAGGTTTTCCGATTCCGTCACTTCGTCTGCAATAAAGTACGGCAATCCACACGCGGCGTAGGAAACATGCCGGCCTTTTTCCAGAACAGTAATTGATAAACGGCTATTTATTCTTCTGGCCTGCGACGCGGCGCTCATTCCCGCCGCGTCGCCGCCGATTACGATAATATCATATTTTTTCATATCAAACCCGCCCTAAATTCGTGTATATGATGGATAATCGAATGCTATTTAATAATACATAGCAAATTATTTTTCAATCGTCAATGATAAAGAAAAAATATATAGAAAATTCTAAAATACTGTAACATCAGGTTGACAATAATTGAGAAAATTAGTAATTTCTAATTAATCTTGTGTTAGGGAGAATACTGTGAACATTAAAATTACTCCAAATGCCCGCGCAAAACTTCATAAGGCACTTGCTGAATCTGAATTTAACAAACCGGCTCTGAGGGTCGTTTTTTCCGGTTTTGGATGAGGCGGACCCAGATTGGGACTGGCTCTGGATGAGCTGGAAAACTGCAGCGACCAGATCGTTGAAAGTGATGATATATCGATTATTGTTGATGAGCGTGTTTCAGGCTTTCTGGAAAGCATACCTGCCTTGACAGTTAACTATATTGAATCGAACTATGGATCCGGTTTTGTCCTTGAAGGTCTCAAAACTTGCTGAAACGGTTGCTTACGTAATCTCATGATAAAAAAAGCGGCATTGCAACATGCCGCTTTCAATTATCAGTTGTTTTAGACCCGGCTTAAAAATTATCCGCAAGTACCTCGAAATATGACTTCGGGTGGAGGCATGTCGGGCAGGTTTCGGGGGCGCTGTCACCTTCATGTATGTACCCGCAATTGCGGCATTTCCATTTTGTTTTCTGCTTTTTCTTGAACACAGATCCGTCCTTGATGTTGTTCATGAGGGCAAGATACCGTTCTTCATGATGTTTTTCAACTTCGGCTATTTTACGCCAGGCAACGGCTATTTCCTTGAAGCCTTCCTGTTCGGCTATGTCGGCGAAAGAGGGATAGAGCTTGGTGTGCTCCTCGTTTTCGCCCTCGGCGGCAGCCTTCAGGTTATCGACGGTGTCGCCTATGACGCCGGCAGGATAGGAGGCCGTTATTTCGACAACGCCGCCTTCAAGGAACTTGAAAAAGCGCTTCGCGTGCTCTTTCTCGTTATCGGCGGTTTCAAGGAAAATCGCCGCGATCTGCTCATACCCTTCTTTCTTTGCCTGTGACGCGAAGAAGGTGTACCTGTTCCGCGCCTGCGATTCGCCGGCGAAGGAAGCAAGAAGATTTTTTTCTGTTTTGGTGCCCTTTAAACTTTTCATTCTTTTCTCCTGGATGTTGATTGCAGGGCGGTGACGCCCGTGCATATTTCATATCCGGCATCATGCCGGTCAGATCAGGCGCCCTGGCCCGCAAGTCCGGTGTAAAGCAAAAGGTTGAGTGCACGCTGACCGAGTTCGCGGTCTTTCATCAGGAGACCGTTGCCGTCGTTGGCTATCAGCTTGAGCTCGTCAAGTATCTCAAGAGCCGATGCCTCTTCCTCAACCTGTTCTGCCACGAACCACTGCAGCATGTTGTTCGTCGCGTGATCCTTTTCGGAAATGGAAAGGTTGACAAGGTCATTGATGAGGCCCGTCACCTTCTGCTCGTGCCTGTATATCTCCTCGAATACATGCTCGGGTGATTTCCATTCCGTCGGGGGAGCGTCAATAGCCTTAAGCATGACCCTCCCGCCCCTGTCAAAGAGATAACGATAGAATTTTCTTGAATGGGCGAATTCCTCGGCAGCCTGAACCTCCATCCAGTGGGCAAAGCCCTTCAGGCCCTTGTTCTGGAAATAAGCCGACATGGACAGATACAGGTATGCTGAATACTGCTCCGCATTGACCTGGCTGTTGATAGCATCTTCTACCTTCTTATGTATCATGATATGCCTCCCGTGACGCTACTTTTTCCAGAGACCGTGAAGATTGCAGTATTCCCGCACAGTCGAACCCTCGTCAACGCAGCAGAAATCCGCTTCGGGAGCCTGACCGGGTTTGAGAAATTTCCTGTCAGAGGCGCCGTCAGCGGAAATGACCTGTATCCATTCGATGTAATGCTTTTCTTCCATGGGATGGGCGACTTCGCCGACCTTGGCTTTGATTCCATGATCCGTTTTGCTGACTGCGGGGACATGTTTTTCCTTGGCCGCATCGGTAGTATTTTCCTTGAGCTGGGTCATTTCCTGTCCGCAGCAAACGAGCGTGCCGGCTCCTTCATGGATTATCTCGACCATATTGCCGCAGACCTGGCACTTGTAAACTTCAAGTTTCTTTGTCATGATGGACCTCCATAGTTTGATTTGTTAAGGGGCTATCCCTTTGAATGTTCTACGGGACTCAGGGTGCGACTTTTCCCTTGAATACCCGGTACGCGTATATTGTGTATCCAATCACGATGGGCATTCCGATCAACGCAATGATAAGCATGACCGTGAGCGTCAACTGGCTGGATGAAGTATTGTAAATATCCAGGTTCAGTCCCCCACCGTCGATTGACCGGACCAGGTTGGGGAATTGAAGCGATCCGGCAATGCCCCACAAGCCCATGAATGAAAGGGATGAGAGTAGAAAAGCCTGGAAGCCGCTTCCCTTGCCGAGTTGTAGCGCGGTTAAAAACAAGGAAGCGAATACTATCGCAGCACAAACCCATGCAAGGATGTTGCCCATGCTCCAGGGAATGAATAGAGCCGTCAGAACACTGGATACGGCCATGAGGATCGCATATGCCACCACGATCTTTTTGCCCGCCGCGACAAGACGGTCATGGAGCCCGCCCGTGGTCTTCAGGGCGCCAAAGGTGCAGCCCTGAAGAAGTATGGCAGAAAACCCGAGAAGACCGATGACGAGCGGATAAGGGCGAAGCAGCGTAAAAAAATTGCCCGTGAATTCCATTCTGTCATTGAGGGGTATACCCAGTATCACGTTTCCCAGGGCCACCCCGAAAAGAAGCGCAGGCAGGAAACTGCCGACGCAAAAGGCCCACTTCCAGAAGGCGCGCCTGGTCTCATCGAGAGACCAGAATTCAAGCGAGACGGACCTGAAAATGAGGGCGAAGAGAACGAGCATGAGGGCAAGGTAGAAGCCGCTGAATACCGTGGCATAGACGTGGGGAAAGGCGGCGAAAAGGGCTCCTCCTCCGGTAAGAAGCCACACTTCATTCCCGTCCCAAACGGGACCGATTGCGGTAAAAAGCGCTGTGATATCCTTCTTGTCCTTTGCCAGGAAGGGCAGCATCGCGCCGATGCCAAGGTCAAACCCGTCAAGTATCGAATAACCGACAAAGAGAATGCCAATCAGGAAAAACCAGAGCATCTGCAGTAATTGCATTGTTTCCATATCATTCCCCCACGTATCCGATGGTGATATTATCCGGCCCTTTGCGAATGATGCTGAATAAAATCTTCAAGAAAACGGCGAATAGGAGGCAGTAAATTGCGCTGAACGCAATTATGGAAAGAAGAATCTGCCATGCCGGAACAACTACCGAGGCCGCTTCGGCGGTTTTGAGGACTTTGTACACGGCCCAGGGCTGTCTTCCAAATTCTGCGGCCATCCATCCCAGTTCGTTTGCGATAAAGGGCAGGGGCACAGCAACCGTCAGTACCCACAGGAACCAGCGCGTTTCAAATATTCTTTTACTGATCAGGAGTACCGCGGAAATAACGGCCAGGAGGGCGAAAAGCGATCCAAGACCTATCATGCCGTGATAGGTAAGATATGACAGCACTACCGGGGGCAGTTCCTCCTCTTTGAAATCATCGAGGCCCTGGACCCTTGCCCCGGGATCGAAATAAATGGCAATGCTCAGGAGTTTGGGCACCGCGATCTCGAGATTGGTCTTTTTCTGGGCGGGATCAGGGATTCCGATGACAGACATGGGGGCGCCGTTCTGACCCTGCCAGAGCGCCTCGAAGGCGGCCATTTTCGCCGGCTGCGTCTTTGCGACCTGGACCGAATGTCCGTGGCCGGAACCGAACTGGAGGATTGCTATTGCCACGAAGATCCAGAGTGCCGTTGTCAGCAGCGGCCTGGATGAATCGAGGTCGCGGTTCTTGAGCAGGTACCATGATCCGATTCCGGCGGTAAAGAGGGAACCGGTGATCCAACCGCCCATGACGGTGTGCAGGTATCTGATGAGGGTTGAGTCGTTGAAGGCTGCGGCGAAAAAGTCCTTGAGAACCGCCCGCCCGCCTTCAATGGCGAATCCGGCCGGGGTCTGCATCCATGAATTGGCAATGATGATCCAGAGGCCGGAAAGGTGCGATGCGAAAAATACAAGGACCGCTGAGAGCAGGAAGACCCCCCGGGAAACGCGGTTCCTGCCGAACACGAGAATTCCCAGAAAAACGGATTCCATGAAAAAAGCGAATACGCCTTCGGCGGCGAGGGGGGCACCAAAAATATCCCCGACCATCCTTGAATAATTGGACCAGTTGGTGCCGAAGGAGAATTCCAAGACGATGCCGGTGGCCACTCCCATCACGAAAACAAGCCCCAGGATTTTTATCATGAAGTTGGATATCTTTTTATAAAGCTCACTGTTATTTTTAAAATGGAACGCTTCAATAATAACACTGACCAGAGTCAGGCCCAGGGTGAGGGGCGGAAAAATAAAATGAAAACCCGCGGTTAACCCGAATTGTATTCGTGATAGAATAACTGCGTCCATAATTTGACCTCCCTATTTTTATGGTTAAATCTGGAGCTCGATGGGGAGTGGCTAGTCTTCGTAGGGTTCAAACTGGTCTTTTTCAACGCCGCACTGCGGGCAAACCCAGTCTTTCGGCAGATTTTCAAAAGGCGTTCCGGGCTTGATCCCGTTGTCGGGGTCGCCCGCTTCCGGATCATACACATAGCCGCATACTGAACATACATATTTTTTCATACTTGTAACCTCCAATTGATTTTTTGTATATACATTCTACCTGGCTGATACGGGCCACTTAAGGTTTGTTATACGGATTTTGTAAATGTTCAATCATTATACCGTATATGTTTGTTTTTGGAAACAAATTTTTTAGAACGCAATGAAAGCCAAACAAAATTATATTTAACTAACAATTGTATTAAGTATAAATTATTGACCGTGGCCAATTTGGCAAGTAAAAAAATTGGAATCGCGGTGATTTTTTGAAAAATTCCATGAAAGCATTACATTGATAACCATTCCCGCACCGACCGGATAACCGGACATTGTTTCGCTCCATGCGCCGGTGATAATCGTGATTATCTATGGCACTTTTTACAAATGCCTTTAAAATAGATCTGTCTCTCTGTGATGTGGTGGCCCTGTATTTTCCTGCCGACACACAGACGTTTGTCAATGCTCATCTGGTCAAGTTCGATGTCATAGAGCATGCCGCAATTGGCGCATTTGAAATGTCCATGGAAGGAAATGTCCGCGTCATAACGCACTTCATTATCCTCTATGGTTATGGGTGCCACCAGGCCTTTTTCCGAAAGGGTCTTGAGGGTGTTGTATATCGTGGTCTTCGAAAGAGTGGGAATCTGTTTAATGACTTCCTCATAGATCATGTCTGCGGTAGGATGGGTCTTGTTATGGGCAAGGTACTCATAGATCTTGAGCCGGTGATATGAAGGACTTATGCCGTTATCGATTAAAATATCTTTTAAGTGATTAACCACGCTACATAACCTGACAATTTGAATAGTATGACCGCAATATTGTATATGTCACACCTTCGGCATTAATGTAATAAGATCAAACAGTGATATTTGTATCGCCACCTTCAGTATATGACTATTGTATTTCGTTTTCAAGTTTCCGTGTGATATTTTTTAACACATCATCGTCAGGAATGTATTTGACCTTGATGCTTTCCAGGGTGGCAAATCCGCAGGACTTCAATAGTTCCTCGATCTGCCCGATACTCTGCCCCCCCCAACCATAGGACCCGAAGGCAAGGCCGGTCCTGTTTTTAGGGGCAAGGCCTTTCATATAGGTAAGGAATGCCGCTACCGTGGGAAGCATGTTGTTGTTGAGAGTGGGCGAACCCACACAGATGTATTGGGTGTCAATAAGTTCGGTCAGGATGTCCGAAATATGGTTCGTCTGGAGGTTCATCATGATTGTCCGGTAATTGCGGTTTTCAAAGGCCTTTTCAATGGCGCCGGCCAGTTTTTTGGTCGAATTCCACATGGTGTCGTATATGATGAGCGCCTTGTTGGAGGTCTTGTTGGCGGACCACTCGGCGTAGGCGTTCAGCACTGACGGAACGTTTTTCCGCCATATGATACCGTGGCTTGGAGCAATAATGTCGATTGCAAGGCCGGATGCGGCTGAAAGGGCCTTTTTGACCTGCTCGCCGTATGGGAGGACAATGTTCGCATAATATTTGCGGGCCTCCATCATGATGATGTCGAGGGGATACTCATCATCAAAGCGCTCCGAGCTTGCTATATGCTGACCGAAGGCATCATTGGAGAAAAGAAGTCGTTCCTCAGCCAGGTAGGTGATCATGTTGTCCGGCCAGTGGACCATGGGTGTAAGGACGAAGTTGAAATTATATTTGCCGGTGCATATGGACTCGCCGTTGTTGACGGCCTTGAGTTTCAATCCTGATTTATAATGCTCGGTCAGGCCCTTGAGCCCGTTCGGGGAGGTGTAAATGGTGGCCCCGGGGGCGATCTTCGCGATTTGCGGCAGCGACCCCGAATGGTCCATCTCCACGTGGTTGGATATGATGCAATCGATTTTTGAAGGGTCCACCACGGATTTTATCCGGGTGATCATTTCTTCGCAGAGATAGTATTTCACCGTGTCGACAAGGGTGATTTTTTCGTCAATGACGAGATAGGCGTTATAGGTTGATCCGCGCTGGGTGAGGTATCCATGAAAATTACGGAGGTCCCAGTCTATGCCGCCGACCCAGTAGATATTTTCTTTAATTTGAATTGCCTTCATGAGCGTGCTCCATTGACGATTCTGAATATTTTATTGTGCGCGAAAAACAGATGGCATATGCCGATCTAGATTGTTTGCCAGCACATTAATGCGGCGCCCCTATTTGTCAACTAAACTTTTCATGGATGGATGATTTATAAATTATAATTCATACAACAATGTAATCATTACAAAGAAATACCTTGCAGTTTGTTTTGCGGAAAAAATGGTTGCTAAAATACGCGATATTGATATAATGCAAATATATTCTCATCACATGTCGCATGCAAAACGAAGAGGGCCCCGATGAATAAAGGTATGGTGGGATACACACTAACGGCGTTAACAATATCCCTTGCGATTCTTTCCTGCGGGAAAATCCAGCACTTTGAGCTGTCACGATTCATTTCTCCGGAAACATGCGGGGGCTGCCATGGGGATATATACGAGCAGTGGAAAGGCTCAATGCACAGCCTGTCCCATGTCGATCCGCTCTATAAGGAAGTGGCGTTCCATGACCTCAAGGGGCTGACCGACCCGGACGAGATTAAGGAAGCTGAACATTGCGTTTCATGCCACACGCCGGTCGGTTTTTTTTCGGGAATGCCGTCGAAAACATCTGACCATTTGAAGAAAATACCCGATCTGGCGGCGAAGGGCGTCCAGTGCGATTTCTGCCATTCAGCCACCGGCGCCGGAAAAATTTATAATGCCGACCTGAAGCTGGACCCCGGCAATGGTGAAAATGATCCCGGCACCAAGAGGGGACCCCATGCCGACTCTAAACCGGAGTTCCATAGGGCGGCATACTCGAAATTCCATACCAGGGCTGAAATATGCGGAGCATGCCATGATGTGCGGCATGTCGTGTTCGGCACAAAACTTGAATCGCCGTACGAAGAATGGAAAAAGGGGCCCTATGCCGAACGCGGCATTCCCTGCCAGGACTGTCACATGAGGCAGCGGCCCGGAATAGCCGCCACCGGATCAACGGAGAGGCCCGACAATCCGGGATCGTCGGCAGAAGGCGCGCCGGGAAGGAAGCACATCTACACCCATTATTTTACCGGCACCAACAACCTTGTCCCCGGGCAGTTCGGCAACAAGGACCAGGTATCCATGGCGGAAGAGCGGCTCAAGCACGCGGCAACCGTTTCGATCGGCGATACGCTGCAAGAGGGCACTCTGACAGTGACCGTTACCAACACGGGCGCCGGGCACAGCCTGCCTACCGGATTGAGCCATGTGAGGCAGATGTGGCTCGAGGTGAAGGTAACTGGCGCGGGGGGCAAGGTGCTCTATAAACATGGAGGCCTGGACCGGCGGGGACGTCTGGAAAAAGACACGGTGCTGTACAATACTGTTTTCGGCGACGGGAAAGGAAACATGGTCATGAATGTCGCCAAGGCACGGGAAATTATCCGGGATAAGAGGATTGAACCGCTGAAAAGCTCCCGGGAATCCTTCAGACTGCCGCGGATTAACGAACAGAGCGTGACCGTTGAAGTGAAACTCTTGTACCGGCTGGCGCCGCAGGAACTGGTGGATGCGGTGGTCGGCCCCGGGAAAATAACAATTCCGCCGGTCCTCATGGCATCGGATAAAAAAAAGGTGAAAATATGATATAGCGCGGTGAGTCCTCATGACGAGAGATGAGCCAACGGCAGGATATTCGAGTGGGTTATGCTCACGATCGGTTGCCATAATCCTGCTTGTTCTGTCCCTGGCGCTGCCCGCTTCTTCAATAGAAATTGACAGCGCAATATTCAAGGAAAAATATCCGGTGAAGCAAGAGCATGGAGCCGACCTCTACATGCTCAATTACACCCAGTATATCCATTACGGGTTCTACCTCTCCCTGGTCGGGCAGGCGGCGCACTTCAGGAAAGGGTGGGGCGGCATGATCGGCGGCAGGGCTGCCCTGCTGGTGGATCATATTTTCGCCATTGGCGCGGGATATGAGCTCTCGGTCGCGGCGCGGCGCTCATCAATGGAGAGCGGTAACTACGCTGAGCGGTTGCTTGCATCATTTGCTTCCGCAGGGCAGGTCGTCAGGACAGTGTATGGCGGCGGTTACCTGTCCTACCATATTTTCCACGATTCAATCGTAAATTTTTCCCTTGGAGCGCTGGCGGGTGGCGGGCACCTAGGCGGGGACTATGCCGGCGGCCCGGGAAAGAATTTCGCCATCCTTGAGCCCGAGTTGTATTTATTCGTCAACCTTCCGGCCCATGCCCGCATTGGCATAGGGACATCGTACCGCATATCATGGGGGGTGAGCTATCAGGGCATATCCGACCGCGACTTCCGCGGCTTCTCGATCGGCCTCCAGGTTCAGTCCGGAATAATGTAAGGGTGCCGGTCAGGACATCTTTCTCAGGCTTTCCATGACTTCGTCGGCGTGCCCGTTGACCTTTACTTTCTCCCATACCTGGCGGATAATCCCTTCCGGATCGATCAGGAACGTCGACCGTACCACGCCGTATGATTCCTTGCCGTATAGTTTTTTTATCTGCCATACGCCGTATTCCTTAACCACCCTTCGCTCGCTGTCGCTCAGCAGGGTTATGCCCAGTCCCTGCTTCTCGATAAACTTCCGGTGGCTGTCAACGGTATCCGGACTTATGCCGAGGATTGATGCCCTTAATGTTTTGAAATCGTTTACCCGATCCGTGAAATCGACTGCTTCCAGCGTGCATCCCGAGGTGTTGTCCCTGGGATAAAAATAAAGGATTAGCCAGGAGCCGCGAAAGGTGGAAAGCGATACCATGTTCCCGGAAGCGTCAGGGAGGGAAAAATCCGGTGCCGGGGAGCCGGCGGTGAGTTTTTTTTGCGCCATAATGTCCTCAAATTTGATATAGTATGTATACAACTGCAGGTTATTGCAAACTCTGCCCGTCAAAGTCAGGACAGGCGATAAAATAATAGATTGCACAATAATGAAGTATATTCCATGAAGAACATCATGTCAACTGGTAGCAGAAAAAAAAGAATCGAAGAGATACTGCTTGTGCACAATGAGATATCAGGACGCATCCAGGGCCGCCTCGATGAATTCAGGAGAATCTGGGAGACCGGAGATGACACGGCCCTTTTCGTAGAGCTCGTATTCTGCCTGCTCACGCCCCAATCGGGGGCGAGAAGGTGCTGGCAGGCCGTGGAAATCCTTGTAAAGGATGATTGCCTTTTCGGTGGTTGTTTCGAAGACATCTGCCGGGTGCTGAATATTGTCCGTTTCAAGAACAACAAGTCGTCGTATATCTTGGAGGCCCGTGATTTTTTTATGACAAAGGGGAATTCCCTGAGAAGGATCCTGTGCGATTTGAAAGACGGCGCCGGCAGGAGGGAATGGCTTGTAAAGAATGTAAAGGGCCTGGGCTACAAGGAGGCAAGCCACTTTCTGCGCAATATCGGCCTCGGTGATTCGATCGCCATACTGGACCGCCACATACTCCGGAGCATGGAATCCCTTGGCCTCATTGAAGGGATCCCCGTATCGTTGTCTCCACGGCTCTATTTCGAACTTGAGGCTAAGCTCAGGGCCTTCGCGGTACGGGTCGGAATACCGCTTGACCACCTCGATTTTGTCCTCTGGTACATGGAAACCGGCGACATCTTCAAGTGAAAGCGGTCGGCAGTGACAGGAAGCGCTTTCTTCAAATGCTACGGGAGAAGGATTCGAACCTCCACTGCTGAGTCCAAAGCCCAGTGTGCTACCAGTTACACCATCCCGTAATGGCACAAAGCAAACACGAGACCATCCTGCTTCATGGACAAAAGTAACAGGAGGCGTACCGGGCTGCCATCAGAATTAGTCTGCGAAGGTTTCAACCGTGTAAAATTTTCGGCATGGAACGACAGGGGCTGTATCGGCGGGTAACCGCGGGATTATGATGATAGTCTTATCTTTTCAAGCAGGTCAAGGAGTAGGGCCACATGTTTGCGTTCTTCCTCTATGATGCGGTCAAGCAGTGCGGCGGTCTTCCTGTCGTTTTCAAAGAGGCGCTTCATTTCGTCATAAAAGAGGATGGATTCTTTTTCGGTGCCGAAGGCGTGCTTGACGGCATCCACCGGGTCGGCGATGCCGGCAACGACACGGCCGATATCCGCCGCCTTATTTTCGAAAATCCGTGCGCCGCCGATCGCCTTCAGGTACGCAAAGTATTCTTCGGTGAATAATCCATCCGGTTCGTCGGATCCGATAAGGGACTGAAAAATTTTCTTGTGCTCCTGTTCCTCCCTGGCAAGAAAATCAAAAACATCCCGCATACCTGCGTCTTTGAAAAGAACGGCGCACCTGGTGTAAAATTCATAGCCGGTTTCTTCTATGCCGATAGCTATATCAAGTATTTCTTTGACAGAATATTTCATGGCGGTTAGCAATTACCCCTGTTACATGCCAACTATCACTTACATGGGTTCAGGTCAAGTCAATAATAATGGCAGCGCCTTCAGTCGTTCCATTGCCGTATGGCCTCTACCAGGAGACGGACGCCGAAACCGGTGGCGTTTTTAGGGCGATACCCCCTCGGTTTTGACGACCGCGCGGTGCCGGCTATGTCGATATGGGCCCATTGCGCATCGTTCACGAAATTCTTCAGGAATATGCCGCCCATAATGGTGCCGGCGTTTTTCTCGGAAGAGATGTTGCACAGATCGGCAATGTCCGACTTGAGGTTTTCCTCGTAATCTTTGTGAATGGGCAGCTCCCAGATCAGCTCGCCGGTTGCCTCGCCCGCCTTTTCAAGGAGCGATCCGAGGTCCCTGCTGGTGGTAACATAGCCGGCGATAATTTCGCCGAAAGTGACCAGGCACGCGCCGGTCAGCGTCGCGATGTCCACGATGCACGCCGGTTTGAGTACCTTCTCGGTATATGCTATTGCGTCGGCGAGGATGAGGCGCCCCTCGGCATCGGTATTGCCGATTTCTACCGTGGTGCCATTGTACGCTGTGAATACGTCGCCGGGGCGGTAGGAGTCGTTGGAGAGCATGTTGTCGGTCAGCGGAAGGACGGCATAGACGTTCTTTTTCAGCTTGAGCTCCGCCGCTGACTTGATGGTATAGAGCGCGGCCGCTGCGCCTGCCATGTCGGTCCGCATGTCCTCGATATGGCCCGATGGCTTCAGGTTCATGCCTCCTGAGTCGAAGGTGATCCCCTTGCCGACTACGGCAAAGAATTTCCTGCTCCGTGGATTGCCGCGATAGGTCAGGACAACCAGCTGCGGCGGCCGCGTGCTTCCCTTGTTGACGGCGAGAATCAGTCCCATTTTCATCTTTTCGATTTCTTTCTTGCCGAAGACCCTGCAGGTCACCCCGGCCAGGGCGGCCAGGGAGGCGGCTTCGCGGGCAATCCCCCGGGAGTCTGACTTTTCGCTGGTTTCATTGATAAGGTCGCGGCAGAGAAGGGTGTTTCGCGCGACTATTTCGGTATCTTTCAATATTGATGACGCATTCTTGGCGCTGCTGTAGAGTACCGCGGTGGAGACAGGGTGTGCGCCGTTGTCTTTCTTGTTGGTCTTGTAACGGTCAAAGCTGTAATTGCCAAGGTAGAGGCCTTCGGAAACCGCTGATAATGCCATGCTCGCGTCCATGTTCTTCATGGGGGGAACCAGCACATGGATGCGTTCAATGGACCTGTCACGGCACTGGGACACGACAGCGGCGGCGCAACGCCGCATCGATTCAGCATCCCGTTCCTTGTCATTGCCGGTGCCGCAGAGAATGAAATTCGGCTTGTCGGCAAGGGGCACAAAAATGATCTCTGACCGCTTGCCCTTGAAAAAGGACAGGTCGATGGTCTCTTCAATATGGGAAAAGGTGCCGGGCATTTTTTTACCGCGTGACGCGGCTTCTTCTTCGCCAATGAACAGAACGACCGTGTCGCTTTTCTTGAAAGATGGCACTTTTTGTTTCGGAATGAGCTTCATCACACACCTCGCATGTACACCTTTTTACCATCGACGCGTTTTGATTCAACAATTTTTTAAAACGGATCGCCGGTTAAAATGAAATCGTTCAACGCGGGGACGGCTTGTTGGCCCTGCTTCTGACATAGCGCAGGCTGTATCCTTCATCCGCCTTTAAAATGTGAAGGGTGCCGTAGAACTGGCGGCCGGCGATATGGACAATGTACACCGGATGGCTCCATCGTTCGATAGCGCACAATCCGCTGTCGAAAAGCCGCACAGTGCCGCGTCCGCAATCGACCGGTCTTCCAAGGTCGCCGCTGCCGCCGTTGTCGACGCTTTCCGCCTTCACCTCGGTGCCGTCCTGGAGCGCAAGCATGTCAAATTGGACAATGCGGAATGTCGCTACCGAATCACCGCGGTCGATTATAATGTTGTAAAAAGCGGGGGGATCGGGATAATGATGGATGGCAAATGTTGCGCCCATGGCTACAGCACTTCAAAATCAATTACAATGCGGTCAAGCTCGACGCTGGTGAGCTTGACGTTCACCCGGTCGCCCATCCTGAAACGCCTGCCGTGCTTTCTGCCGATCACGGTATATTCGTCTTCATTCACCAGGTAGAAATCGTCGGTCAGAGTCCAGAGGGGGACCATGCCGTCAATCGGCGTTTCCGTCAGGGTCACATAGAAGCCGTAGCGGCTGACGCCGTTGATTATGGCGGTGAATTTCTCGCCCACCCGGTCCATCATGAGCCGGCAGGTCTTAATTTTCCTGAAGTCGCGTTCCGCCGATTGAGCGACCCGTTCCAGTTCGGAGCTCTTGTCGCCGATTTCGACGATCTCGTCGAGGCTGTACGGCGGGGATGTCCTGTCGATGATGCTCTTAAGACAGCGGTGGACGACCAGGTCGGGGTAACGACGGATGGGGGATGTGAAATGGGTGTAATCTTTGAAACCGAGGCCGAAATGCCCTTCGGGATAGGCGCCGTAAAAGGCCTGCATCATCGATTTCAGTATAACCATGTTCACCACATGCTCGATGTCAGAGCCTGCGACACGGGCGAGGACCTTCTGTAGATTCGCGGCTGTGTTGCCGGCTATCTTGAAGGGGATCCCGAGCTGACGGAGGAACTCTTTCAATGAGACCAGAGAATCCGGGCTGATCGGCTCATGGTTCCGGTAGAGTGACGGTACGCCGCTCTCGCGTATGAAGCAGGAAACCGCTACATTGGCGCAGAGCATGGACTCCTCGACCATCAGGTGGCTTTTCAGACGCTCGACATACTGTATATCGGTGACAACGTTGTTTTCGTAAACCAGGGACTGGTCGGTAAGGTTGAGCTCGAGGCTGCCCTGGCTGACGCGACGGTTGTGCAACAGCATGGCGCACTCATGCAGCATCCGCAGCATGTCCGTCACCCGGGCTTCTCCTCCTGCAGACAGGATTTCGTCGGCCCCTGTGTAGGTGAGCCTCCGGTCGACGCGTATGAGACCGCGGTAACAGCGGCTGCTTTTGACCGCGCCGTGCCGGTCGATGTCCATCTCCACTGACATGGCGAGTCGGTCTATGCCTTCCCGGAGGGAGCACAGGTCATTTGAAAGGACTTCCGGGAGCATGGGGATGACGGTATTGCCGAGGTAATAGCTGGTGCCGCGCTTAAATGCCTCGCGGTCAAGCTCGGAGTTCTTCCGGACGTATGAGGAGACATCGGCGATATGGACGTACAGGGTATAGCCGTCGCCTTTGCGCTCGATGGAAAGGGCGTCATCGAAGTCTTTCGCGTCGGCACCGTCGATGGTGACGGTGAAGAGATCACGGTAGTCCCTCCTCGGCCCTGCGTCAGGACGAATGGCCTGCATGTCCCTCAGTTCATGATAGTCCCTGTGGGGACCGGGCAACGAATGTTTGACCACAATGCGTTCAAGGTCGTAACGTTCATCATCGGGCGGGAAGGTCCTGATGACCCTGCATTTCTCGCGCTTGTTGTGAAGACCTTCTTCAAGCTGTATGAGTGCCATGTCGCCCCTGTTGAAGCTGCCGGAAGGTTTGGGCGCGCAAACTTCACGGTTGCCGGGGACATCCATGAGATTGTAAATAACGGAGTCGCGCGTCGCATGGACAACCCTGGCAAAATAGGCGTGTTTTTCACGGTGTACTATCTTTTCAACAGCCCCGTATAGTATACCCTGTTTTACATCGATGATCTTTACTGCGACCAGGTCGTTGAAATGAGCACCGACAGTGTCATCTTTTTTTATTAATATCTCATTGTCCAGAACTTGAAGCAGGCCATCCCCTCTGGAATTGATGCGGATTTTCCCCTCGACGGCAAAGGCGTGCACTTTAATGTAATTGTTTCTTTTTTTCCGGATGAGTCCGACGGCAACCATTCCGTCAAGAGTTTCGTCAATGATCGACAGATCCCGGGCGGCTGCCGGCTGTTTTGATTTTCTTCGCGATTTCTTTCCGCCTGTATCAGACCTGTGGCCGATCAGGTCGTTGACAAGATCTTTCCTGGTGAACTCGCCGCTTCGGGCATTGATGTAAGCTACTATTTTTCTTGAGGTTACAGGCATGAACAGGGCTATTGCGAGCCGCCCTCGGGCTTTTTGTCGGATTTTTGTTCTCGTGCTTCCAGTTTCACTTTTTCGATGTCAGCTTTCTTTTCTTCGATCTTTTTCTTCAGCTCGACCACTTTTTCATGCAACTCTTTCACCTTCGCGTCGGAGACGTCAATGGATGAAGCGCCCTCGTCGATGCGGGAAATGACATGCCTGCCAAGTTCTTTCTCCACGATGCCCTGGTCTATTTTCATTCTTTTTATGTCAAGGTTGAGTTTTGCTATCTTCGCGAGCTCCTCGGTTTTGTTGACGATGATTTCACCGTATTTGACTATGGTTTCACCGGTTTCTTTGAGTATTCCCATTATAATCACCCCTTAAAAATGATATTATGTAAATACAAAAAAAACTGATAAAAGTCAATACAAATTGTAAAATAAAAAATAACCGCCATTCACCGTAAAAAAAGAACGCCGCAAAAATCATGTAACATTTTTGCCGTTGAACGGCGGTTGTTTTAGCGGCGAAGTTATATCTTGGAAGCAAGCACCTTCTGGGCTTCTTTCGCCTCTTTCGCAATACGCTCGATTATCTGCTTGACCGTCGGGGTGTCATGGATGATACCCGTGACCTGGCCTATGGGGAGAACGCCTTTCACATTGTCGCCGTCAATGGTCCCGACCTTGAAGGCTTCAAACCCGATGGCCATGCGGGCCATCTGCATTGATTTATTGAAACCCATGAAGACGATACCCATTGCGAGCTTCAGCCAGGGGAAGCCGAGCAGCTTGGCGATTTTCCTGGACATTATAAGGGATGTCAGCGGGTTCAGCTTCTTGTTCATGAGCCGCAGGGAGCCTTTTGATTTCATGAAACGGGCAGGGAGTCCGTCGACCTTATCGGTATAGACGGTGCTGTATACGTCGGTTTCGTTGCTGATGGCTTTCTGTGAGGGATGCACCGGGCTCTCCACCGAGTTCATGAACCGGGTGCCCATGGAGATACCGTCGGCGCCGAGAAGGAGGGCGGCCGCGAGGCCCCGTCCGTCGGCAAAACCGCCGGCTGCGATGACCGGAATTGTGACCGCGTCGACGATGCTGGGAATGAGCACCAGCGAGGTGACCGCGCCGCCGTGTCCGGCGGCTTCATGGCCGGTGACGATGAGGGCGTCTGCGCCGTCCTTCTGCGCCGCTAGAGCATGCTTGAGCGTTGTAACCGTGGCGATGACCTTGCCTCCGTAGGCGTGTACTTCCTTGCAGATCCAGTCCCCCTTGCCGAGGGCGTAATTGACCACGGGTACCTTTTCCTCGATAATGACCCGGGCGTTACGGTCAGCGCCGGGGAAATAGAGTGTCACGTTGGCCGCAAAGGGGTTCTTGGTGAGCTTTCTCGTCCGCTGGATGTATTCCCGCGTTTCCTCCGCCTTGAGAATGCCCGTCGCCAGGATCCCGAGTCCGCCGGCATTGGCGACCGCAGCAACCAGTTCAGGAGTGCTGATCCAGCTCATACCGGAAAGGATGATGGGATACTTGATGTTGAAAATCTTGGTAATTTGTGTTTTCATGGTATACCTCGCTGAGGAAATGTATGGGAAAGAGCTGAAATGAAATCCGCCTGGCATATGTATGCCGGGCGGATTCAGTATCAATCAATTAATATTCGCGGATGACGTTGCTGGCAATGACAAGACGCTGGATCTCGGATGTGCCTTCGTATATCTCGGTAATCCGCGCGTCGCGGTAGTGGCGTTCAACCGGGTAGTCCTTGACGTATCCGTATCCGCCGAAGATCTGTATGGCCTTGTGGGTCACCCGGTGCGACATCTCGGAAGCGTACAGTTTGGCCATGGCGGCATATTTTGAATACCGCTGGCGCTCGCCGGTCCCGATCAGCATCGCGGCCTGGTAGACGAGCAGGCGGGCTGCTTCTATTTCGGTTGACATGTCGGCTATCATCCACTGGATCGCCTGGAAATCGGCAATGGACTTGCCGAACTGTTTACGGTCCTTGGCGTAGACGATAGCGGCGTCAAGGGCGGCCTGGGCGATGCCGACGGCCTGCGCGGCGATGCCGACCCGGCCGCCGTCGAGGGTGTGCATCGCGATCTTGAAGCCTTCGCCGCGCTTGCCAACCAGATGGCTTTCCGGTATCTCGCAGTTGTCAAAGACCAGCTCGGTCGTGGAGGAGGCGCATATGCCGAGCTTGTCCTCCGTCTTCCCGACGCTAAAGCCAGGGGTGCCTTTCTCGACCAGAAAAAAGCTGAGTCCCTTATGGCCTATGCCCTTGTCGGTCACCGCGGTAACGACGGCAACCTGGGCAACGCCGCCGTTGGTGATGAAGTTCTTTGTTCCATTGAGGACCCACTTGCCGTTTTTCAGTTCGGCGGTCGTTTTGGTCCCGGAGGCGTCTGACCCGGCTTCGGGTTCGGTAATCCCGAAGCAGCCGATCCATTCGCCGGTCGTAAGCCTGGTCAGGTATTTCTGCTTCAGTTCCTCGGATGCAAAATAGTATATCGGCGAGAGGCAGAGGGAGTTGTGGGCTGAAACGATGACCCCTGCGGAGGCGTCTCCGCGGGAGACTTCCTCGACGGCTATGGCGTAGCTCAAATAGTCCATGCCGGCGCCGTTGTATTTTTCCGGATACACGACCCCCATGACGCCCATTTCCCCGAGCTTCTTGACGTGTTCGAACGGGAATTCATGCGTCCTGTCGTAATGCTCGGCCTTCGGCTTCAGGTCTTCTTCGGCGAATTTACGCAGCGTATCTTTAAGCATCTGTTGTTCTTCTGATAATGTAAAGTCCATGATGTACCCCTTTTGTATTGTATATGTATGTGTGTTGTACCATGATGAATCGACGAGAACCCGATGCCTTTCAGCTTTTTCACCCGGAATCGGGACAGGCTGAAGGGCATACCGACTGCAGGTACTATGTATTCTTTAATAAATGCTATTTTTTAAAGCTTCAATTATTTGTCAAGGCGAATAACATACCGGAAAATGATGATTAGTCGACTTGCTGTAAAAATCATTAAACAAACATGGATAACCTGCCCGCAGGGAATCCATGGGGCGTTTTAAAGGGCTTTTTTATAATAAACAGGGTAAAATTATCTTGAAAAATACGGTGCTATTGATTCTAATCGCAAAGAAAGCGGGTATATTTCTATCATGCGTTAAATTTGCGTGACTGGTGACGTGCCCGGCATATCACGAGCAACCGATGAGGCTGTATGAAGAGAATAGTCCCCCTGCTTCTGGCGGTGCCTTTTATCATGACCGATTGCGCCTTCTGGAAATCCACCACGCTGAGCCCCACGCGTTTCGCCTTTGTCCCAAACGGGTCAAAACCCGGCCAGGTGATGGTAAAGACAGATGAATACGGCCTTGAAGACCTCACCATCGGAATCAGCGTATGCAAAAAGATGATTTGTGTCGCCGATAACGAATTGCACCGGGTGCAGGTCATGAAGCCGAATGGCGAGGTTGGGTTGATGATCGGCTCCCTGAAGAACGTGAAAACCGGTGACATCCCAACGGAGAATTTTAATTTCGGCACCATCGGGTACATCGTCATGGATAACGACGATAATGTGTACATACAGAACAAGTTTTCAAAGATACGGGATACCGGCAAGGAAAAGGACGGCGGCAGCGACAGTATTGATGTTTCGCCGTCGTATATCGTCAAGTTCAACAAGAGCGGCGAGCTGCAGTATACCCTCGGCCAGAAAGGAGCCCCCGAAACCCCGTTTTCCCATATTGAGCGCCTCTATGTCGATTCCAACGACCGGCTCTTCGTCATATCCCGTTCGATGGATTCGTGGAGCGTCTTCAGGTTCAACGGCAAGAACCGCGACTATTATGTCAACCTGGGAGCCCTGAACCTGCAGGAGCGGGAGGAGGGCAATGTCTACGAGGGAAAGATCGACAATGTCAGGGTCTTTTCATCAGGTGACACCCTTCTGATCTCTGTCTCATACTACCACGGCCTCCGGCTCAAGTACATCAAGATCTTTGAATTTCCCATCAACCAGGGGAAGATCTCCAGGAACATCATGACAATACCCGATCCCAAGAACGTGCTGTTCGATATCGTCGACGACAAGTATATCTACCTCTGGAATGTCAGCAACGACCAGGTAAAGTTTGAAGTAGCCAATCTTGACGGGACCATCGTGAACAACGTATATCTTAACATGGAAAACAAGCGGAATTATTATTCACGGATACTGCTGGATGATTCCGGAAGGATATATTCATACAACATTGTAAGAAACGGGGTCGACATACTAAAATGGGAATGATTCCATGAAGGTTGTGACTGCCTCTGAAATGCAGGAAATCGACCGGGTGACCATCAGGGAGCTGGGACTTCCCGGGGAAGTGCTCATGGGCCTGGCAGGAAAGGCGGTTGCAGAACGCGCCCTGGCGGCGTGTCCCTCGATGAGGAAGGCGGCTGTGTTTTCCGGCACCGGCAACAACGGCGGTGACGGTTTTGTCGCCGCGTACTTCCTGGCCATGCAAGGACTGCAGGCGGACGTCTTCCTCGTGGGAGACGAGGACAGGATCTCGGAAACATCCCGCGTCTATTTCAGTCTTTGTAAAAAATCCGGCATACGGGTGACGGCCTTTGATAAGACCATTGATCCGGAAGGATACGACTGCATTGTCGACGCCATCCTCGGGACCGGGTTTTCCGGGGCGGTCAGGGGCCCTGCCGCTGACGCGATACGGGCCATCAATGATGCCGATGCCTTCGTGGTTGCCGTTGATGTGCCCAGCGGACTGCCTTCCGACGGCGCGGCCCCTGAAAGCGAGGCCGTGGCCGCGGACTGTACCGTCACCATCGGACTCCCCAAAATATCCCTCGTCACCTATCCAGGGAGAGAATACGCCGGCACGCTCCATGTCGCAGACATCGGATTTCCCGGGGCCTTGACCGGGGCCGACGGATTGTCGGCAGAGCTGATCGACGACGAATTTTTCGAGAACAACGCGATATCTGCAATAGAATCGGAATATTGCGCGGCGCCTGACCTACACAAGGGCGCCCGGGGACACCTGCTGATACTGGGCGGGTTCGACGGCATGGAGGGGGCGGCGATGCTGGCCGCCTCGGCCGCCTTCGAAACCGGCGTCGGCCTGGCCACGCTGGCGACCACGGAGAAGGCGCGCAGCTCCGTCGCAGGCCGTATCCCGGAGCTCATGACGATCTCTCTCGGAACTGATGCAGCCGATGCGATGAAGGATGTTGATGCGATTCTCCGGTCGAAAAGATGGGACTCGCTGATCCTGGGTCCCGGACTCGGCCGAAGCGATTATTCCCGCCAGATTGCGGAAGCGGTGATCAACACGGCTCCCGCGTGCGGGATCCGGAAAGTCCTGATTGACGGAGACGGCCTGTTCCACCTGGCTGGGCTCCTGAAAGAGGGACGCCTTGACCAATCTGTTTCATGGGTCATCACGCCGCATTTCCTGGAAGCATCAAGGCTCCTCGGCCTTTCTGTTGATGAAATAAAAAGCAACAGGTATAACGCCGCATCTCTCCTTTCGGAGAAGCTGCGCTGCACGGCCCTCTTAAAGGGACCCGGAACTATCGTCGCCGGCGATGGGCGCCGCTATATCAATACGACCGGGTCCCCGGCGCTGGCTACCGCCGGTTCCGGCGATGTACTCGCCGGCATAATCGGGGCGCTGCTGCTGAGAAAAGCGCCGGCGGTTCACGCCGCAGCGTGGGGAGCCTGGGTCCATGGCAAGGCGGCCGATCTGCAGACCGCGGCCCAGAGCGGTCCCATCCTGAAGTCGTCCGATCTTATCCCTTATATCCGCAAAGCTATGAATCACAAGTGAAGAGAAGATCATGAAAAAAAAGAACAACCAATTTTCGCCTCCCTGCGATGATTGCGGGGGCAGGTGCTGCCAGTATACGGCCATCGAGATAGACCGACCTACTTCAAAAACGGATTATGACAACATCAGGTGGTACCTGTGCCATAAGAACGTGCATGTTTTCATCGACCATGACCGGAAATGGCACGTGGAGTTCCGCAGTCCGTGCGACAATCTCGGGCCGGATTACCGGTGCGCCATCTACGATATGCGGCCCCATATCTGCCGCAACCATGGGAACCTTGAAGAGGAATGCGAATATTTTGACTCGCCCTATCTTCATTATTTCCATACCCGCGTTGAATTCGAAGACTATCTGAAAAAAAGGGGCATAGACTGGCGTTTTAAAAAGAAAAAACCACGGTAAGCGCGAGGGGGGCCTGCCGCCCGGAGTAATGAAATATTTATTCGCGACCAATTTTTTACTTGCTCTTTTTTTTGTCATGGCTGTAAGATCTTTTAACAAGGAATTTGCCAGGCTAAACAAAGTATTACCCGGTCAGCAAAGATAACTTCAGATCCAGGAGGCCTTTATGATGCGGAGAGTAATTGTTGTGTTAAGTCTCATGGTCATACCATTCAGCCTTGTCCCCGCCTTCAGCCAGGAAATTACAAAAACAGAATTCAGCGACATGATCGCAAAGGAAAAGATCAGGGAATACAAGCATGTCCTTGTGCTGGGTGTCAACCAGCCCTTCAGCAAAGGATATAACAAGTATTCGCCGCTGTTCTTCTATGGCTGGTTCGGCGATGACTTCAAGAATAAAGACCTCTACATGCAGTTCACGATGACAACGACCAGGATTTATTTTATCGCGGCCATGAAAACCGATAAAATATTTGCCGGAGTAAAACCGCTCCTCGAGCATTCGACGTATTCAGCGTGGAAATCATATAACAGAGGTTACAATGACAAGTTCCGCGAGTTCGGCGGAAATAACGCCGGGGCCGGGGTTTTCTTCCAGTACAACTGGCTCCGCATCCTGTCCACCAAGGCGACCTTCCATGCCTCATACCATTTTTACAGGCTGTTTCTCCTCGCATCCAACGAACATAAGTATGTGAATATGCCTAAGCGCCACTGGCAGCTTAAGCCGGGGATAGAACTTCTGCTCTCGGACGTGAGGGAAAAAAGCCTTGCGCGGGTCAAACACGGCTACCTGTTCAGGGTGGAATACCAGTATGCCCGACGCATCGGCTACGGCACCTGGTATGATTATGACCGTCTCTGATTCAGGGAAAAGCTCAACAACGTCTGGGTGCCGCCAACAGGCACCACGGAAGGTCTATGGTACAAGTCCACAGTACATGCCACGCACCGGCTCTATTTCAACGTTGGCGGCTACTATAATTTCGATAAGGATATCAATCTTTTGATGGATTTCTACGGCGGCTATTTCAAGGGCGTGGACAGAAACAACGCGGAGCAGATCGGTTACATGCAACAGGACCACGCGATCATGCCGGGTTATGCGTCAACGGAGTTTATGCACAATCTTTACCTGATTTCGCGGCTCCAGATAGGCTTTCCGATTCCCTTCTGGGATGCCAGGATTCAGCCGGGATTCAATGTCATGTACATGCCGAAAAAGAACGAGGTCGTGGGGCAGGGACGCGGGCTCTACTACTACGGAAGGGGCGCCGTGCTGACGGATATTGTTTCCGGCGGGAAGATTGCTTACCATGGATATCCGAAGCAGGTGTATAAAAGCGTATCCTGCTCATTCTCCCTGCGCCTGGGAAACCTGCTGCCCCTGTTTATCGATTATGCCTACGGCATTGACGCTGTACGGGCCTCATCGGCTTATAAACTCTATACCAGCAAGCTGAATAAAGGCTGCCATGAGCTTAATGTTATCATTGTCATGGCCTTCGGCAGCAATGTTGATAAGAAGGAAGAAGAGACTGAAGCCAAAAAAGATGACAAAAAAGGCGGCAAAAACAGGTAAGAGTGCCATCCATCCCTGCCGTATTACACGGCGGGGATGGATGGCCGATCAAACATCCTACAGGCTCCATATTTTGTCCTACAAAAAAATAAGCAATTTTGCATAGTATTAATCAGAAAAACACCGATTGCGCTATTTGTTTTAAATGGTATATTTACATCATTAGATTAACCAATCACAAGGTACTGTCCCCGCAGACAGGTCAATACCGGAAAATTCTTCATACTTTAAAAACCCCCTTGGGAACAAGGGGGTTCCCCCCTTTCCAGGCAAGATACAAATCAACATGCAATCCATCTATCCGTCAAGTAGCTCTATTAAATGAATGCCACAAGGATAAATGTAAAGATAATACCTGAAAATTCCGATTTTTAAAGTATGAAAAAGTATATTTTGATAGCGTCAATCCTTTGCCTCGTTGCCGGCGGTGTGGCAGCCGCGTACTATTTTATTGAAATACGAAAAGCGGATGATGACCCGGTAAAAATGGAGAATTCCATCATTATTCACGGTATCAAAATGACTTCGGAAACGCCGCCTTCTGAAAGCGAGGAAGAGGCTGATGGCCAGATAATTTATGACGACACTTTTGATGACGCCATCATTGACTATGACCGGATCAAAAACAGGAAGAGCGGCTCTGCAGTATCAAAGGACGGTGGGAAGGATTTTGAGAAGCTCCGCTTAAAAGACAGGCGGTGGCATCTGCGCCGGTATGAGATTAAAAAGAACGATAACCTCTGGAAAATAGCCAGGCGTTTCGGAATTCATCAGCACCTTATAATAAGCATAAATAACATAAATAATCCTGACATGCTGAAACCGGGGAAATACATCAATGTCCCCACCCGGAAGGGCATATATTATCAGGTAAGAAAAGGTGATACGATCACCCGGATCGCCGGGAGGCACAACATACGGTCCGCGAGCATTATCGTTCAAAACGGGCTCAAGGGTAAAATGATCAGGCCGGGTCAGAAACTGTTCCTGCCCGATGCCGTGGAACGCCATGAAGAGACAAAAGTCGCAATCAAGAAGAACAAAGGACCGTCACCAATCATTGCGGGCATCCGTAACTTCGTGTGGCCCCTGCGGGGAAGGATCACATCCGGCTTCGGCAACAGGACCGACCCTCTTTACGGAGAGCGGCAGTTTCATTGCGGCATCGACATAAGCGCCAATGTCGGCACGCCGGTAAAGGCCGCTGCCTCCGGCAGGGTCATATTCAGCGGATGGAAGGCCGGATACGGTAACTGCGTTATCCTGAGACACGAGAACGGATTTATCACGGTATATGCCCATAATTCCAAGAACCTTGCTTCGGTCGACGGCGATGTGAAACAGGGAGAGGTCCTTGCGTATTCAGGCATGACCGGCGCCGTAACTGGCGCCCATCTCCATTTCGAAATCAGGAAATACGTTAACCCCTTAAATCCCCTGAGGTTTTTGCGATAAATGAAACGAATTGCGGCGCTGACATCGATCATGTTCCTTTTTGCCGTGCCTGCGCGGACAGCCATGCTGGCGGACAACGGGGGCCTGAGGCTGAAGGTTTTTGTATCCATGACGGACCGGGAAGGATGGTATGCGGTTCAGATAGGAAAGATCGTATCATTTTCTTCGAAAGATGAATACAGCAAAACTGACCTTTTCGAGAAGGCACGGGACAAGAGCAAGGCCACCGTCAGGCTCTACGACGCGGAAGGTATCAATGACGGCGATACCTTCTATGTGATCAATGAAAAAAACCTGATAACCGCGAAAATGACGGTGCGTACGGTTTTCAACAGCGCCTCCTTCGGCCCCATGCTGGTAGGGTACGGCAATTTCAGGCTGAGCTCGGTCGGGGACAGGGTAATACAGCGGGCTGAAGATGAAAAATCTCGATATGCCTATGTTTACAAGGCCAGAGGCGATTATTACGAAAATATCGGAAGCAGGGGCGAAGCGGTGCGTGAATACAAAAACGCCCTCTCGGCCGATAAAAAAAATCCCGGCGCACACCTGGCGCTGGGTCTTATATATATGAATCAGGGACTTGACCAGTACGCAATTCGAGAATTTCAGGAAGCCCATAAGAACATCAAACGCCTGTATGATAATGAGGATAAATTCCTTCTCCTCGAAAGCATTGCCGATATCAATTACCGGCTGGTCTATGAATCGTCTATCCCGGCGAAATTGAAGGACAAATACCGGGATGATGGGATGAAGGCCTGCAGGGAGGCACTCGCTATTTATCCGAAATCGGAGAAGATGTTTTTTTATCTGGCCGTGTTCAATTACCGCAATGCCGATCCGGACGACAAAACAGCTAAAGATTGCCTCCTGAAGGCTATCGAGCTCAATCCGTCGTATACGAAGGCATATATAGCGCTGTCCGAGCTGTACTACCGCCATGACAACATGGAAAAGGCGCGTATGTACGCAGAGAAGGCGATCGGGTTGGACAGCACCAGCAAAGGGGCGCAGAAGATGCTTAAGTACATCGAATCCAAAGAGCGCATCAGAGAGTGATGCCATCCCGCTTTACATATCCTTTGATCACCGGGATTCCCGCCAGCGCGGGAATCTTTTTTTTCAATTGAAATTATCAACGTCGGCTTTTCCCCGTAACGGCCGTTGGATGGTTTTGAGGAACGTTCGAAGAATTATCATGTTTTTTTACGTCTTAATGTACTTGACATTTTATAGACATAATATAGTTTTTTATAAGGAAAAATTTTTTTATGATCATATATACGCTATTTTTCTGCCTGCTCACGTCCTTTGTGCTCCATGCCGTCATTATCGGCTTATATATCAAGAACAAGAACCAGCTCTATTTTTACTGGTTTATCGCCACGGTAGCCCTCAACATGGGCCTGGCCTTGGCCCTCATTGTCCTCTCCCTGACCAAACCGGAATTGATACGGCAGCTCAACCTTAAGTTCTTCTTCTGGCTCCTCTCCGGCTTTGTGACCATATTGCTGTTATGCATAAAGGTGGCGATCTTCAGGAACATCTATAAACGGAGCAAGGATCCCCGGTGGTACCATTTCAACCACTTCGGGAAAAAGGTCTTTGAGAAGGGGATAGTGAAGCAGGTTGAATTCCTGGGGATTTTCGGGTCTCTACCTTTCTTTCTCATAATAGGCGCATTTTTTGTTTCGCGCCTTATCACTATGATGCTGTACGGTCACATGTAAAGGGAGGATTGTCATGAAAGTGCTGATCAATGATATCACCATTAAAAGAAGGATACGGACTGCGACCGGGGACCTGACGTATCTTATGGAATCAATAAGCAAATACGGCCTCCTGAATCCGATAACCGTAACGGACAACCTTGAGCTTGTTGCCGGTTACAGACGCCTGCTGGCGTGCAAAGCGCTTGGCTGGAAAGAGATAGAATGCAACATCATGCCCGCGCTGACTAAATTCGACCGGCTGCTTATCGAGGCGGACGAGAACCTGACGCGAAAGGATCTGACCATATCTGAAATCGAGCGGTACGAAGACGAGAAGCGATATCTCCAATCGAGCGGCATTGAAAGGATACGCCTCTGGTTCGTGCGGGTGTTCAAGCTGATCAGGGAATGGATACGCCGTTATATTTTCAGGCGGACGGACTGACCTGTCCGCGGCTGAACCGGGATATCAGTTCGATATGGTGCGTCCCGGGGAACATGTCGATCATGGTCAGTTGTTCCAGGGCGTAACCGCCATTGACAATGTCCCGTGCGTCCCTCGAAAAGGTTGCGGGATTGCAGGAAACATAGACCAGTACCGGCGATCCCAAGGCCAGGATGGTTTTCCTGGTTTTTTTATCCAGACCGGCGCGGGGAGGATCCGCAACGACCACATCAGCCCGCTGGCGCACCGGGTGGATCCGGTTTGACGGCATGGCCATAAACATGACATTTTCAATGCCATTGAGTGCCGCGTTGTGTCGGGCCCACCGGATATTCTCTCCGCTGATATCAATGCCGGTCCCCGATACGGCATACCCGGCAAGCGCCAGGGAGAAGAAACCCACGCCGCAGCCGATATCAAGGAACGTCCCGTTCCCTCCCAAGCCCGCATACTGTATGACCGTCTCAAGCATACGGTTCCGAAGAAGCCGGTTTGCCTGGAAAAAACTGCTGATGCCGCGGGCATATTCAAGGCCTCCGGCATTATCGACGACTATGGCGTCTGCATGGAATGATGATATCACATTGGAAGAGGCGTCAAGGGCAATACGGCAATCGCCCGGGATGGAGACGTTATTCCTCATCCATTGATTGAGGGGTTCGGCAAGGAGAAGGCATCCGCCTTCTCCAACCTGAACGAAGTCATTGCTCCCTTTCCGGTAAAAACCGGGGAGACCTCCCCTGACTTTGATGGTCGCGTGGCTCCGGTATCCGTGCCGGTCCCCCTGAATGACGGAAATCTTCGGGACGTCGCCGCGCGAAAAGCCTGCTATTCGCGCGAGGCTGTCTTCGAGGATTGTTTTTTTGAATTCAAGTTCCTCCTCATAAGGAACATGGAGATAACTGCAGCCCCCGCAGCGGGTAAAATGCGGGCAATCCGGTCTACTGCGCCTCGGGTCCGCTTCCATGATTGCGGTTATGGAGGCGAAACAGAAATCTTTCCTGTCTTCAGTGATGGACGCTGCGACTGTTTCACCCGGGATAGCGTAAGGGACCATGACCGCCTTGCCCTGGTGGCGTCCAAGGCAATAACCGCCGTACAGGGGCCGTTCCAGCCTGATTTCTATCATGTCTACAGGTTGTGTCATTGCTTGAGGCACCGGTGCAAACCGGCAGTCGCCGATGGTAAAATAATATTTGACATCCGCCCGACCGTTGGGTATTTACTATGATGTAATCATAACGGCCCGGACAACAGTCAACCTATTTCCGGGGTTTATGCTAAATCTATGCAAATAAAATGACAAGGCTTTACTATGAGAATTCTTGCGCCGGTAATCTGTCTGGTAGTGCTGATTCCGCTCCAGAGCTGCTCAAAGAAAGGTACCATGGAAAAAGAACCTAATAATTCCTTTTCCACCGCCAGTGATATAAGGCCGGACGAACGGTTTCTCGGCTTTATGGGAACCCCCCATGATAGGGATTTTTATCGTATCCGGGTCGATGGCAGGGCGATACTGGACATCCAGCTCTCCGGGGTCAAGGGAATAAACCTTGCCATGAAGATATGGAAAGGGGGCGAAGAGCCGAAACTTATTAAATGGATCGACGACAACCGCAAGTCCTCACCCGAGCGCATGGCGAATCTAACGGTCACGGCCGGGGACTATTATATCGAAGTGTTCCAGAGCGACCGGGACCAAAAGAAATCTGACCGGGAAAACGCCTACGAGCTGATGCTCAAGAAACGCGAGGCGATCTCCGAAGAATCGGAGCCGAATGATTCACGGGACGATGCGGATACCCTGCATCTGAACAAGGAAATAACCGGCTATTTTTCCCCGGCCTACAACAGGCTCAATGAACAGAAGGAAAATCTTCATCGCGAGGAAGACTGGTTCGCCATTGACGTAAATCTCAAGGACGGCACCCCTGAACTCATGGATGTGTCTCTGTCAGGCGTGAGCGACGTCAATTCGGTCTTATACCTGTATGATTCCGAGGGGATGGAGATAGCGATGTCTGACAACGGAGGTGCCGGCGAACCCGAGTCCATAAACGGGGCCGGCATCAAGAAATCGGGAACTTATTACATAATGGTCGCGTCAAAAGGTTACACGGCCAACCATGAGGAGCCTTACACGCTGAATGCCGCACTGAAGGAGCATGATTCCGGTACGGAGATGGAGCCGAATAATGATTTTGAGTCGGCAAACGTCTTTTCAAACATCATAGCCGGCAGGATCAACTCAAAAGATGATAAGGACGTTTACCTGTGCCAGGCCAACGGCGGGCCGTCGATATACAGGATCGAACTCAGGCCTCCGGAGGACATGGACGCCATTATGACCCTCTACAATTCGGACCGGGAAAAAATCATAGACATCAATAGTGGGGCCAGGTCGAAGAAGGAGGTGTATCCCAACTTTTACACGGATAAGGATTTTTACATTGCCGTGTCTGCGCGGACCGGGGATAAAGTGCCTGCAGGTGAATACATGCTGGCAGTCACCCCGTTCAAAAGCATTGCAGACCAGGAGCGTGAACCCAACAACGAGCAGTCACAGGCCAACAAGCTGACAGGGAAGATGATAACCGGGTTCACATCGACCAGGGGCGACAAAGACTACTTCATCATTTCCGGCGATTCAAGGATAAAACAGAAATTCGAGATACAGGGCGTGCGGGGCGGCGCCATCAAAGTTTCCGTGACAGACCCGCTGGGATATATCATAAAAACCATTGATGTACCCGGCGACCGGAAGGCGGTTTTCAGCGAAATGATTGACAAGAAAGGCTATCTTATCATAGAAGCAGAAACTGAAAATTACGATAATCCCTATACGGTGAACCTCAGAGGCGCGCAATGAGAAAAATCAAGTTTGTCCTTTCAGCGGCACTGTTCCTCGCCATGGCGTCAGCCTGCACGACGACCGGCGTCAATAATAACGGCACCCAGTATCGGCTACCCGACAAGTTCAATTTCCGCTTCATAGCAAGGGACGCGGAAATTGAAAATCCCGACAATGACCGCCGGTCCTATTACAAGGTTTACATAGATAAGGCCGAAGAGGGAAGGACAACCACCGGCCTTGAATCGCAGGCCAAGACCTACGAGGCGACGCTGCCTGCCAATCGGCATCTTATCACGGTAGAAAAGTGGGTCCTCGACCGGAAAACGTCCCGGTACATCAAGCTCAACAACATTGAACAGCCCAAGCCCAATTTCGTCTATTTTGACGTTCCGGAAAAGAAAATTGTCGTGATTGAAATGAAGACCATGAAGGACGGAACAACTGAAATGAAAATTGATTTTGAAAGGAAATGATGATCTGGCGGCATAGTAAAAAAGGCGGGGATTGAAGCCCCGCCTTTTGTGCATTAATCGACAATGCTTTTTTCCGTTTGCTCTTTTTGGGAGACCCTGCCGGAATAGAAGTTTTTTACGACAGCGAGGGGCAGGTCGTATTCCTGTCTGGCGTTCCAGAGAATAAATCCCTTCACGCCGGAATCCCGGATCCCCTTGAGCTGGTCCTCGACGTATTTCTCAAAGGGGATCCCCATCATTTTCATTTTAAAGGCCTGGATGTAGGTAACGATCATGGCGTTCTTTGTCCTTGACTTGGCGCGCGCCGAAGTTTCATGGACCGTGAAATAGGGATCAGCGTAAAACTTCTTGCTCCAGGTATAGTGAGACGGATAGGCCATGGGGCATATTATATCAACCACCTTGTCGAGGCTTTCCATGTTCTGGCCGATGATATCATCCTTGTTGAGGGGGATGCGTCCGAAAATATCGGCGGCTATCCTTACGTTGTACTTTTTTACCCTGGTGCGGGCCCTGGTGAGTATATCCTCGATATATTTATAGCGCTGGCTGTAGGTAAGGTGCTTTGTGCTCCCTGAATCATGAAACCGTATATAATCAAACTGGATCTCCCGGAAGCCGTTTCTGCAGGCATCTTCGGCTATGGCGATCCTGTCATCGAGATAGCTCTCCGGGACAGGGTACTTGCGCAGCCCGTCTGGAAACACGACAATTCGTGCTATGGGATGTATGCCGTTCTCCTTGCAGTACTGGACGTGGCTGGCCGGGACCATGCATTTTACGAACTTGGCGCTCTGCACATCGAGCACCATCGCGTTTATGCCGGCTGATTTTGCCTTGGCGACAAGTTCTTGGAGCTTCTTAAAATTATTGGCCGATGATACATTGAGGTACATGCCGCGGTAAAAATCCGGATACCGGTAATTCCGGTCGCTGCTGGCGGACTGATCGCTTTTTTCCCTGGTGAACTGGGCTACGACAATATTATCCTTGAGTGCGCCGGTGGAATTGCTGAATATTTTATGTGGCAGGTTGCTGACGAATAGAAACCCTCCCGTGATGAGCAGCAAGATCCCAATTTTCTTCATTATCGAACTCTCTCCTGATTTGAAATTAATGGATACAATTATCTGCAGTTATGAATATGTAAAAGAAATTTTTATGACAACAAAAAAAATTATGTCGTCCAATCCGGAACCGGATAAACCACACTGTATCTATCATTGTTAATATCGACATGAATGATTTGATTCAATTATTTTTATAGTCAATTTTTCATATATTTTTAAATAAATTATTTATACTATTGACACCTGTTTATTTTTTTATTATCTATAAATAAAGCACTCGAATTGTCTGCACAGATCAGTCAAAAGATCACATCGGTACGGCTTTTATGACAGTTGAATCCCTGATGGCTAGCGATACGGGTATAGCGATGAAACTGTTTATGTTAACGTGCCGGAAATCATCCTGAAAGTGCTAATATTCAGTCTGTCACGGTGTTACTTTGTATATTCAACCTGAAACGTTAGACCTGATCAGAGGAAAGGTTGTCATTCAGGATATTATCAAGCGGTATGTCCCTTCATTAAAGAAAAAAGGCAAGAATTACATAGGATTATGCCCGTTTCATAAGGAAAAAACGCCTTCATTTTCAGTCTCTCCGGATAAACAGATATTCTATTGTTTCGGATGCCACACGGGAGGCAATGTATTCAATTTTATATCAAGGATCGAACGGCTCGAATTCCCCGACAGCGTACGGTTCGTGGCCGACCTTGTCGGCGTGGATTTGAGGGATGAGAAGAAAGGCGATACGGCGGTTTTCGAGGCAATGCAGAGGATCAACCGTCAGGCCATGGATCTGTACCATGGGCATATTAAGGTCCCGGCTGGCAGGAAAGGCCTTGATTATATTACGGGAAGGGGCGTCACCAAAAAAAGCATCGTTGATTTTAAAATCGGCTATGCACCGGATTCCTGGGATTTCCTTTTAACATCGCTGATCAAGACCGGACGGGACCGGGAAGTGGCTGAAACTCTCGGCCTGATCAAGCTGAGCCAGAAGAGGGCGAACAGCTACTATGACATGTTCCGCAACCGGATCATGTTTCCCATATTTGATGCCGCGGGGAACGTGATAGCCTTTGGCGGCAGGACGATCAGCGGCGATACCGTCAAGTATCTGAATTCGCCGGATACGCCGCTCTTCAAAAAACGGAATGTTTTGTATGGATTTAACCGGGCCCGTGATTCCATAAAGGAGCTGAACCGGGCAATCATCGTGGAGGGCTACCTGGACGTGATTGGATGCCATCAGGCCGGGATTGAAAACGTTGTCGCGCCCCTGGGCACGGCAGTAACAACCGAACAAGTTAAGATGCTGGGCCACCTGTGCACGGAAATCATTTTCCTTTTCGACGCCGATTCAGCCGGCCTCAAGGCGGCGGTTCGTTCACTGGACCTCTCTGAAGACATTAACGTGAATATAAAGATAGGAATGCTCCCTGAAGATGATCCCTTTGATTATGTTACTAAAAAAGGACCTCGGGAATTCATGGCCGTGGTTGACAGGGCCATGGGGCCGGTGGACTTCCGCATTGCCAGGATCATGGATAATTACAAGACTTGGGGAAGGGTAAACACCCTGAAACAGCTCTTTGCCGCCATTTCCGATATTAAGCTGGAAACGGAACGAGGCGTCTACCTGAAGAAGATCAGCTCCCTTCTCGATGTGGATGAAAACTCGGTCCGCGCCGATTTCAAGAGCTATAGTACTAACCGGAAATCAGCGCCCAAAATTGAACATGAACAAAAAAATGTCGAGTCAGATTTTATGACCCGAAGTTACCGGGACCTTATCAAGCTGATATGCCATTACCCGGAGCTTATAGAAAAGGCCATTATTGATTTTTCGATCAACGATATTCCCGATGAATTATCCAGGACAATTTTAAAAAAGATATCGGAATTCTATTTTTCCGACCGGCAGTTTTCAATTGATAAAATATTTGACTTTTTCACATCCGGTCAGGAAATGGATTTTTTGAATGGTGTTTTTAACGAAGAATATTCTGTAACCAATCCAGGCGCCGCATACACGGAAATATTTATTAACATGAAAGTCCGTGAAATTGACGATAAAATTGATAAGTATGCCGCCCTGATCAAGTCGTCGCCCAACGGTAGTTACCATGAGTATATAACCGAAATCGAAGTCTTGCGGAGAGAAAAGGAAAAGCTCACGCAATATATTTACAACAAGTTCATGTGATGAGCGTACATTTACAATCAGACTGCGCGCGTGGCGGGATTTAAACATTATAAAAAGGACAAGTTAGCGAGATGAGCAAAAAAGAGATGACACTGGATGCCATTCCCGAAGTAAAAAAACTTATTGAAATCGGCAAGACCAACGGCGAAGTTACCTACGACGAGATAAACGATATCCTGCCGGACAAGCTTCTCAATTCGGAAAAGATTGACGATGTATTCATACTTCTCAACCAGCTCGGCATAGAAGTGGTCGAGGAATCGACCCGGAAAGACCAGTCGGTCCCGGGTGTCCGCAAGAAAAGCAGTTCCACTTCCAAGAAGAGCCTCTCGACCACTGCTGAAGCGTCCCATGTCGATGACCCCATCCGCCTTTACCTGAAGGAGATCGGAAAGGTTTCCCTGCTCTCGGGCGACCAGGAAGTCGACCTCGCGAAACGTATCGAGGAAGGCGAAATCCTCATAGAAGAAACGGTCTATAATTCGTCTCTCCTGATAAACGACCTTATAAAAAACTACTCAAAGATAAAGAGCGGCAAGATAAAACTGACCGACGTCTTGAAAGTGAACCGCCTCTACTATTTCTCCTCCGTGGATCTTGACAAGCTGGAGAAAAAGTTCCACGAAACCATGAAGATTATCATAGAAGAAGACAATAAGATGATCCAGTTCGGCAACAAGCTGAAAAAGGTCGACCCTGAATCAAAGAAGGCTGAAGAATTCAAGGAGAAAATCGAGGCCGCGAAGGTTAACATCCGCAAGACAATCAGGAACCTCGAGATAAACGACAACGAAGTCAACAAGCTCTCGGTAAAGATCAAATCGATGGTCGCCCGGATACAGGAAACCTATGAATTCTTCACGGAAATAGAAAAGGATTTCCACAAGGACCTGAAGGAGCTCAAGCACATGGCCCGCAAGCTCGAAAAGGGGGAAAGCATCACGAAGATCGTCAAGGAGCTCGGCATCAAGAACAAGGACGAAATACTCGAAGTCATCAAAAACGTGCGCAACAACGAGCGGAAGATCCGCCGGATAGAGCAGGAAGCCGGCGCGACGGCGGACGAGATAATGGAATGGGGCCTGCAGATAAACGCAGGACAGAAGAAGATCTCCATAGCGAAGAAGGAGCTTATCAACGCCAACCTCCGGCTTGTCGTGTCCATCGCGAAGAAATACGCGAACCGCGGCATGCACTTTTTCGACCTCATACAGGAAGGGAACATCGGCCTCATAAAGGCGGTCGACAAGTTCGAATACAAGAAGGGATATAAGTTTTCAACCTATGCAACATGGTGGATCCGCCAGGCCATAACCAGGGCCATTTCCGACCAGGCCCGGACCATACGCGTCCCGGTCCACATGATCGAACAGATAAACAAGGTCATGAGGGAAACGAGGCTTTTCCAGCAGGAGTTCGGCAGGGAGCCCAGCCCGGAAGAGCTTTCAGACCGGCTGGGCTGGGTCGTCGGCAAGGTAAAGGCCGTCAAGAACGTTGCCCGGGAGCCTATTTCCCTCGAAACTCCCGTGGGCGAGGAAGAGGATTCACTGCTGGGCGATTTTATCGAGGACAAGGAAGTTGATTCGCCGGCAAACACGGCGGCATATCGCCTCCTTTCGGAACAGATAAATACGGTCCTTTCAACGCTCCCGGCACGGGAGCAGAAGGTCATCCGCATGCGTTTCGGCCTCGATGACGGATATTCCCACACGCTCGAGGAAGTCGGCTACGTTTTCAAGGTCACCCGTGAACGGATCCGCCAGATAGAGGCCAAGGCGCTGCGCCGTCTTCGCCATCCGACCAGGGCGCGCAAACTCAAAGACTATCTGGACCATGCATAGAAAACAGGAGACCCGGAGCGATATTCTGCGATAATTAATCATCCGGAATAGCACAGGCACGCAATGCGCCAGATAAAAAAAATCGCCATGATCGGCGCGGGCTCTTGGGGCACCGCGGTAGCAAAAAACATAGCCGAATCCAAGCCCCATCTCACCGTGGTCATGTGGGCCTATGAAAAGCCGGTCGCGTCCTCCATAAATACGCTTCATGAGAATACCCAGTTCCTGCCGGAAGTTAAGCTGCCGGCAAATATCATCGCCACCAATGCCCTCAGGGAGGCGGTAGAGGGCTCCGACGTGGTGATCCTCTCGACGCCGTCCAAGGCCGCTTTCGACATGTCTCAGAAAATGGCGCGCTATATCACTCAAGACATGCATGTGGCATTCCTCACCAAGGGCTTCTGCAAGATCCAGGGGGAAGTGCTCACCATTTCTCAGACCATGGAGCAGGCGATACCGCAGATGGCGGGCAGGATAGTCGCCATATCGGGCCCCAGTCACGCCGAAGAGGTGTCCCGGAGGTACCACACCTGCCTCAATGTCGGCGGCCGATACCCCGAATCGCGGAGCGTGATCGCCGGACTGCTCAACTCGGAATACGTCCAGGCCCGCGAAACGGATGACATCCGCGCCGTCGAGGTAGGCGGCACACTCAAAAACCCGGCAGCCATTGCCGCCGGCATGATAAGCGCACTTCCGCGCTGCGGCGACAACCTGGCCGGTGCACTCATCTCGGAGGCCCTCAAGGAAATGGTGCGGCTGGGCAGGGTTTTCGGGATCGACGAGGAGGGGATCATCGACATATCGGGGCTGGGGGACCTTGTGGCGACAGCCTTGAGCGACCACAGCCGCAACCGCAGGTTCGGGCGGGACATCACCGGTCAAATCATAAGAAAGGGAAGGACGCTGAACCTGTGGGACCGTATCGTCCTCCGCGTCAGACCGGCAAGCGTCATCGAGCGCATGGGCGGAAAGATGAATTACCTTGCGGAAGGCGCCTACGCCATCGAACCGCTGATCGAGCTGGCGCAAAAAAACAACGTGTCAATTCCGGTATACCGGTCGCTTTACGAGGTGCTGCTCAACAAAAAGGACCCGTCACTGCTCATCGAAACCATAAAGAACCCAGCGAAATTTGAAGATCTGTTCCATAACACAAAGATGCAGGTATCCGAGCGCAGGAGGGGCCTGGAGCAGATGAAAGGAGCGGTGTTCCGCGAGATGATAGTGACCAGGACACTGGAAAAGTTCTTTTCCAGTCAGAGCGGCAGGCTTCTTCCCCGCACGCCGGAAGAAGTGATGCTGGACCTCAGGGAACAGGCGTATAACAGCATCGGCGAAAACGGCAGACGGATCGTTGATTCAATGACGACGGGAAATTTCGGCGAATCAATGCGGCGGCTTATCGAATTGAACCTTGACGGCATCGCTGATCATTACAACCCTGCATTCCGGTGGATTATCATGTTATTCCTTTTTGCCGTGCGGGCGCTGAATGCCGTAACAGGTAAAAGCGGCCGGATCATGGCTTCAGGACACACGACGGAAATAAAGAAGCTGGGCAGGTCAGTGACCGTTTTTTATGTCCATTCATGGGGCGGCATCATCGATTCGCTGATGATCATACTTTCCATAGCGATGAAAAATCTTCCATTCCCGCGCTTTTTCGTCAGCTCCGATATCGCCGGCACGCGGGAGAGGTTTATACTGAAGCTGTGCGGCGGTTTCCTCGTGGACCGCTCCAGGATTGACGATGCCGTTTACCGAGAGACGCTGGTCCAGTATATGTCGACCATCGCGGGGCACGGCATACCGGTTCTCTATGCGCCGTCTTATATGCCGGGACAGGCCGTTGCCGAAAGTGATGAACTGTTGACGGCTTTAAACGATTCGCTGTACCGTCACACGGTCGAACTCGCCCTGGTTCCGGTTGAAGTTTCCTATCTCGGGAAACCGGCGGAGATCCATGACGGGACCATGCGGTTCCGAGACCTTTTGTCTGACGTAGCCCATGTCAACTTTTCAAAACCGATACTTCTTTCGGAATACACCAGGAGGCCCCACATGATAATGGGGATACCGGCGACCGTCATGGGAATATGGAGAAAAGACCGCAAGATATTCCCCCACTATATCATCTGCAGAATACTGGCGGACAATGACTACCGTATTCCGTCAGATACGGCCCTCAGACTGGTAAGGAAGTACATGACAAAGGCGGGGCGGCCCTTCGATTACGCCCCCGCGAAGGTGCTCAAAAAAGGCCTTGCCTACCTGGAAAAGCATTCGATAGTATCAACCGACAGGGGCGAAGTCAGAAGTGACGACAGGGCGCTGGTAGATTATTATGCCGGACTTCTTTCCTGACGGCTCATACCCTGAAAAGATGCTCGAAGGTCCCGTAGAGGACCTGGACCAGCTGCGTACGGCCTTCCAGCGAACCAGAAAGGCCATACAGGGCGCTGCTGCGGGCAGGAGTGCCCTTCTTCGTTTTTGCGTATTCAACGCCGGCCTTGAGGTCATCTATCAGAGCGTCGGCAATCCCTGGCACAAAGGTCTGGGGCATGGTCACGCAGAAGTGTATTGCCGCCGGGTTTTGGAGACCGTTGAACCTCCAGCCTTTTGATATCATGTGGTCGTTGACATGAAAAATGTCAACGTCCCTTGACCTGATACTGATAAGGAACGTCGGATCGCCGATTATTTCCAATTCTTTGATGCCTTTCACGCCTTCCTTGATCCGGTCCGCCACCTTCATGATGGCTGCAGCAGCTTCCAGGTAGCCGCTTTCGCCGAGATACACCATCGTGGCCCAGGTTGATGCGGTGAGGCCGCCCGATCTGCTTCCGGTCATTGACGGCGATGCGTAGATGCCGCCCGGCCAGTGGGCCATCTGGAAGAACTGGTACCGGCGCAGCTTGAGGTTGCGGTACAGGACTACGGAATTTCCCTTGTGGCCGTAGCCGAATTTGTGGGTGTCGGCCGACATCGACGTCAGGCCCGGGAGCCTGAAATCGAAAACCGGCACCCGGTATCCCAGCCGTTCCACCCAGGGGAGGATGAAGCCGCCGAGACACCCGTCGATGTGAAATCCAATGTCGTGCTTCAGCGCGATGTCGGATAGGCGGTCCATAGGGTCTATGAGGCCGTATGGATAATTGCCGGCGCTGGCGACAATGGCGACGGTGTTCTTGTTGATGAGCTTTTCAACTTCTTCAGGAATGACGCGGAAATCAGACTCGTCGACCGGGGCAAGGACCATCTTTATGCCGAAATACTCGCCGGCCTTGTGAAAGGCCGGGTGCGCCGTTATGGGAAGTATGATCTCCGGCTCGGTTATATTGTACTCGGCACGGCCCCGGTCCCGGTATACCTTCATCGCCATCATGATGCTTTCACTGCCGCCGAAGGTGACGGAGCCGCAAATCTCGTCGTCGGGATTGTTGGCCCTGACGGCATCGCCGTTGAGCATCCGCGCGGTCATGGATATGATCTCGCTTTCGAATTTCGACATGCTCGGGCACAGGTCGACCTGGAGGACATTGACATGGGAATAAAGGGAAAAGACCCTGTTCTGGAATTCACGGTGGTCATCCCCTGCGTGGTAATAGGTCCCTGAAACCCTGCCGTTCTTCCATTTGGCATTTTCTTCTTCGGACATGGTTTCCAATTCCTTGAGGATGTCATCCTTGTCGCGTCCCCGGGCCGGCAGGCGCTCGTAGCTCTGGAAGCGTCCCTTGTAGGGCTTAAAAGGGTCTTTGAATTCATGCTGATCTGCCATGGGTCCTCCTTGGGCGGATGCGGTGCTACCGCGTGCTGTTGAGATTGGCGAATATTTTTTTATTCCTGATAAACAATTGTCGGTACTGACCGTACATGTGATCATACACGGCACGATTTTTGGGATCCGGTTCAAATATCTTTTTTATTCTTATAAGGCCGGGCAGTTCATCCACCTGCCGCATCCCGAGACCGCTTACCGCCAGCATGGCGGTACCCCGGAGGGTGGTCCTGGTCGGGTCGTCAACCTGATGGATCGGAACGCCGAGGACATCCGCGTGTATCTGAGCCCAGAGGTCTGACTGGGCGCCGCCTCCGGCGAACCTGAAGCTCCGGAACCGTTCCCCGGTGAACCTCTCGGCCACTTCACGGGTCCATCGGTTATTGTAGGCCAGACTTTCCATCACGGCCCGGGTCATGTTGCCGCGGTTCGTGGAGAGGGACAGGTTGAAGAAACCTCCGCGGGCCCATCCGTTTTCCTCCGGCGTCATGGTGCCATTGAGCCACGGCATGAAGATAACGCCGTCGCTGCCCGCGGGCGATTCACCGGCCATGCTGATAGCCCGTGAAAAAGCGTCGTCCGGCACGGGGCCGGTATCGTATCCGTCATCGCCATAGACCATGGTCGTAAGATAGAATTCAAGGGCCTTGCCGCCGGTCAGTTGTTCCGCGAAGAGAAGATACCGGTCGGGCAGCGGGCTCGGCATGGTCGTTATCGCGTGGAAAATATCGGTTTTTTTGAAGGGAAGGTGGCAGGTGAGAACCAACGACGTCCCGATATAAATAAGTCCCTCGAAATCACGGACAGCGCCGGAGCCGACGGCAGACGCATTGGTGTCGTTGGAGCCCGCAATGACCTGCGTTGAAGGCGAAAGGCCGAGTTCCGCGGCGACCTCAGGCAAAACAGTGCCGACGATGTCCTTGTTGCGCAGCAGGTCAGGGAGTTTCTCACGGTCAAGGCCGGCGAGCCTGATGAGTCCCGGGTGATAGTCCGTAACTCCCCACGTGCGGTTATCGACGGCCATGAAGGGAATCATGGTCTCCTGCGTTGCGGCGCATCTGCCGGTAAGACGCAGCGTGATGTAATCCATCGGTTCTAGGAACTTCCATGTTTTCCGGTATATGTCCGGCCGTTCGTGTTTCAGGTAGAGGACATGTCCGACGGAGTCGATCCCGGATTTGCTGGGAGCAAGACCGTTCAGGTTGATCCAGCGGAATAATTTAGAAGCGCCGTATCCTTCAATATTGATCAATCCCCGGATGAGGCCGGTGTTGTAGGGGGCGCCCCGCGCATCAAGCCAGTGAAGGGCCCGCATGAGCGGCTCCCCGTTTTCATCGATGGGAACGATGACAAAGTACTGGGAATCGCAGCTGACGGCCGCGATCCTTTCCGGTGAAACACCTGATTCGCGGATGGCCTTTTTCACGGCACGCTTGACGCAGGCCCACCACTCGATCGGGTCCTGTTCGGCGCCACCGTGGGGGAGAAGGTGGAGCGCGACTTTCTCGGAAGCGCTGGCCCTGACCAATCCCGAATCGGACACCACGGCCGCCTTAGGGCCGCCGCTTCCCAGGTCAATGGCCAGGACATATAATTCATCAGCAGATGAGGGTGAAGGCCTGGGCGAAGGCGCGTCAACGGCGATGGATTCCTTCATGCCGTGCCTCCCGAGAGTATTTCATCAATCAGGCGACAGGCCTCGTCCGGCGATTCAGCGGTCATGAACAGGCCGTCCTCCTGGCCTTCGATATGGATATGGGGAAAGGCCGCGCTCCAGCCTCCGGCAAAGGTGCAGCAGATGACCGGCTTCCCGTATGTTTTTGCATAGGCGAGCTCCGAGAGGGTCCCGGACTTGCCTCCGATGGCAACGACGACATCGGCAGCCAGGATGTTGATGGCGTTCCGTGCGTATCCCATTCCCGTGGGTATCACTATGGAGCAGAACGGGTTAGCCTGCTCAAGGTCCTCGCCGGGGTGTATGCCTATGACGATCCCACCCAGTTCGGCGGCCCCCCGGGAAACGGATTCCATGATGCCGCCGCGTCCCCCCGTAACGAGCACGTAATCGCGGCTGGCAATAAAAGCCCCGATGGCCCGCGCTTCTTCATGGAAGCCTGTTTCATCTGACGATCCAATCACCACAACCTGTCGTAGCCTCATGGCTGACTCCTGCTTCGAAAGAAAGATACGTCGATGCCTGACGCACCGGGTTTTCTACAACGATTCAAGAAACAGGTACAGCTGCTGCTGTGTCCCTATTTCCGTATGTACGATCTTGTACGGGATGTTGTTGCCATGGTAATTGAAATCAATCCTGTTGCGTTTTATATCCAGTCCCAGTTTCGTGGTTTCATCGTAGAGCACGAAATAGGTGGAAAGGGAAATGGCAAATATGTGAACATTGGCCGGGTAGGTGGTTTTGAGGACCTTCACAACAAAATGGGAAAAGTCGATTAGGTTATAAATGCCCGCGCCGGCGAATGTGCCGGGGCGGTTGTAGAGGATGAAAAGGTCAGCGTACACGGGGCCGTTTTTGCCGCCGTTGAAAAGCCGGGATATTCCAGATGAGAGGTCGTTGATGTAATTCAGCATGACCGGTGCGTAGAGCTCGCGGTTCTTGCGGTACAGCATTGCAAGCAATTCTGCGAGGAGTTCGAAGTCTTTCTGGTTGAACAGCGGCGTTGATGCGATTGACGCCGCGGCTATCGACTCCCGGCCGACGGCAATGACCTTGACAAAAAGGGAGAAGGCTTTCCCTTCATGCTCGCCGAGGCGCACTTTTTTCACCGTCCTGCCATCAAGGTCCTTGGACGCGATCTTCTGCGGGATTGCCTTTAGGAGTATGGCGTCTCCTGCGAAAGCAAGGGGTTCGACCGATTCGTCGCCCAGGGCAAAGAGCGCTGTCAGGGTGGCATTGTTGGCAATATTATGATTGTGCAGGAGCCCTTTTATGAAGCCCCGGGGATTCTCCGAAATGTACTTGCGCTCAAGCTTCCGGTACTGGTCGTTGAGCTTCAGGTAGGACAGTTTCGCCTTTTCAAGGGACAAGGAACCCTCTGACCATAGCGAGATGGTATTTTTTATTTGGCTGAGCAGTATTTCGGTGTCTGATGTAAGGGCCATTAGTATTGCTGTAACATATTTTTTGTTATCATATATATCAGCTGGATGAATTTCAAGTACATTTTACCCGGGCATGTTCAGCATAACCGAGGGCGGTATGATACAGGCGGAATGATCCGGTAAAGAAAAAAAGGGATGTATCGGAAGAGAGACCGTCAAGTTCCGCGGCCAGGAGCGCGTCGTCCTTCTCTATTACTTTCGTAATCACGTCGGGGTGTGACCCGGCGGCAGGGCGGTAGCATCGCTGATCATCCAGTACGTAATAAATGGCTTTCATACCCAGCGAGGCGAGCATCGCCATTATCGATTGAATCTCCTTGTCTTTCATGAGGGACAGGACGAGCGTCGCGTCACGTCCTGAAAGCCTCCGCCTGACCAGGAGGGCCATTTCATAAAGGGATGACTCGTTATGGGCGGGATCGAAAATTACCAGAGGATTCCTGCAGAGGGTCTGGAACCTGCCCGGGGCCGCGAAAGATGCGATCCCGCTCCTGATGGCCTCATCGGTAAGCAAGGGAAAATCGCGGCGGGTCAGCAATGCTGCCGTGACGGCGCAGGAAGCGTTGGCGACCTGTTTTCCCAGCGGATGGTGGAATTCTATCATCCCGATAGATGCCGACGGGTCTTTCCGAAGGGAATAGTCGAATCGGAAACCCGTTTGAGTTTCGGATATATTCCGTGCCTGAAAATCCCGGGAGAACATGTATACCGGTGCATCATGATGATCCGCAATGGCTAAAATAGGTTCCAGTATTTCCGGATCGGTGTTGGAGGTGACCACCGGGACGCCGTCCTTGATGATACCGGCTTTTTCGCGGGAAATGGCCGAGAGGGTGTTCCCGAGTATGCCGACATGGTCAAAGGAAATATCGGTTATGATTGAACAACGGGGGACGATCACGTTAGTTGAATCAAGTCTGCCGCCCAGGCCGGTTTCTATAACGGCGCAATCGGCATGGCTGTCGAAAAAATATCGGAATGCGCACACGGTCAGCACGTCGAAATACGTCGGCCTGATGGTCACGTCGGCGTCGACAATCCGGTTTATTTCATCGATATAATCCTCGAATTGCCTGTCATCGATGGGGACGTTCTGGAGCCTAATCCGCTCGTGTATTTCAAGAAGGTGCGGGGAAGTGTAAAGCCCTGTCATGTACCCGGCACGGATCATTATCGAGTTGAGCATGTGGGCCACCGAGCCCTTGCCGTTGGTTCCCGCTATATGGAATGCGGTGACCCCGCGGTGGGGGTTGCCGAAATGCCCAAGTAAAGCTGAAATGTTCCTGAGCCCGTAATGGCGGTCGTCAAAACGGGCTTCGTTGTTCAGGAACCTGTCGAGTTTTTCCTGTATCATGATTTAATATGCACATGGCGATATGCGGCGCGTCGCATGGTTTCGACAGGCGCTTCCCTGCCGGTCCAGATTTCAAATTGGCGGGCGCCCTGAAGTATCAGCATCTCGATGCCGTAAACGACGCGGCAACCAATTTTCCGCGCATCGGCAAGAAGCCTTGTTTCATGGGGAGCATATACGATATCAAAGACGATATGACGCGGGGCGATCAGCGATGCCTCCAAGGGCGTTGAGCCGGTGTCGGGCGTCATCCCTAGGGGGGTGGTATTGATTATCACATCAACTTGTTCCATGAAAGAGGACGTGATGTCCTTGAGGATAACCGCCTTGGTCCCCGGAGCAACAGTCGTCAGGTCCTGTACAAAGGAATTGACGCGGATGCCGTTCCTCCCGGCAATGATGACGCGGGCGCCGGTCCCGGCAAGGGTGAGGGCGATCGCCCTTGCGGAGCCGCCATTGCCGATGACCATGCAGGTCTTTCCTTTCAGTGTTATACCGCTCTGTTCAATGGCGCGGACCGCGCCATATCCGTCAGTATTATAACCTGAAAGCCTACCGTTTTCATTGACTATGGTATTGACCGATCCGATGCTGGCAGCCAGCGGATCAACGGCGTCAAGGTGCTTGAGCATGTCGATCTTGAAAGGGATGGTGACGCTGGCGCCAAGGATGCCGATGTTTTTCATCGCGGAAACGGCATCGCCGGCAGAAGACGGCTCGAAAGCGAGATATACCGCGTCAATGCCGGTTTCCGCAAAGGCGGCGTTGTGCATGAGGGGTGATATGGAATGGCGGACCGGATTCCCGAAAATAGCATAGAGCCCGGTTGCGGATGTAATCCGGATGCTTTTCATGTTATTGATGTAAATAATAGAAATATTTTTTGTCAATACCTTTAATGAAAGTCCCTTGGCCGGTACAGGCCGCGTATTCCTTACAATGCATAATGAATGAGGAAATGGCAGGCGATGACGAAAACCAGGTTCAAGTCAACCAGCAATTCATATTTCAGAGAGATAAGATAATTTAACCTTTGTATGATATACATCAGTACCGCATAATATACGAGTGGAACCAGGAGCGAAAGGTAGAGCCAGCTCCCCATCATGGCCGTGATTGTCCCGAAACATGCCATGGCCGCCAGGGACATGGCCAGCGACAGAATGCCGATGGTCCGGGTGCCTGTCATGACCGGAAGGGTCTCACGACCGAGAATGAGGTCTCCCTGGAATGCGATCAGGTCCAGCAGGGCGGTCCTGAGAAATATCAGCGAGAAAACGAACGAGGAAAAGGACACGACGGCAGTGACGGCAACGGACGATTCAATCATCGGCACGAGGACGGTAATGATGGTCCAACCGAAGCAGACCACGATCTTCGAGTTATATATTTTTCTCAACAGCCTCGGCATGGTATTTCTTACGAATCCCTTCACCGGACCTGTCGAGTACATGAAACCGAGGGCATAGGATCCCGCAATGACCGCAACGGTCAGCATTTTAAACCTGATGGCGATCAGAATTGACACGGCCATTGACGCCATGGAAACAAGAAGCAGGGGGAGGCCGTATTTTTCATAAATGGCGTACTTATAGGGATTGCTGAGCTTCAGCAGGTTCTTGTCGAAATAATTGTTGATCGTATACATTGAAAATATGTAGAGAAACGAGAGAGAAGGGAAGGCCGGTCCTTCCCGATTGCCCCCGTAGTCCAGGGCCATGAGGGTTATAAAAAAAGCGGTAAGGGATGAGAAGAGATTGGTCCTTACCATGAACTGGAGCAGGGCTATGACGGCCTTGATTATGATGTTCCCTTTCCGGAAATTGATGTCATAGAGTTTTTCGAGGATGTTGTTGATGATCCAGCCGGGGGTGGATGTCCCGGCGGTGACCAGGACGCTCTTTGAATCAGCGAAATCAGATTCGTGGAGTTCATCCTCGGTTTCGACATGAAGTGTTTTTATCCTGTTGTCCCTGCCGATCTGGGCAAGCCGCTTGGTGTTGGCGGAGTTTTTGCCCCCGACCACCACCAGCGTGTCATTTCCCTGCAGAATCCCCTTGATGACATCCTCCTGGCGGTACCGCGTTGAGTCGCATATCGTATCGTAAACCCGCACATTAGGGTACCGAGCCAGTATGCGTTCAACGATGGTGTTGAACAATGACCGGTCAAACGTGGTCTGCGAGACGAGAACAAATGAATCCGACGGCGGGATGGAAGTTATTTCACCGAGATCGGAAATGACGGTCACCCCGTGGGAGGCGTAGCTCATCAGGCCGGTCACTTCAGCATGGTCCCGGTCGCCTGTAATAATGGTATGGCAACCGCGTCCGGACTCTTTTTTTATGATTGCCTGGACCCTCGCGACCCGGGGACAGGTCAGATTGATGGCCCGTGCGGCGCATTGTTTGAGGTATTTGAGCTCGTCAACGGGTATCCCGTGGGTACGGATGACCACGCTGTGGCCTTCAATGCCGTCCAGGGAGTTGACGGTTTTCATTCCCCGGCTGTGCAGCACGTCTATTGTCTGAGGATTATGGATCAGAGGGCCATAAACAAACAGTTCCTCTTCGGCTTTGTTGATTTCATGGACGATGCGCAGGATCGCGTTTCTGACACCCATGCAAAAGCCTGAATGTCTGGCCAGGGTGATTTTCATTGCGGTCTATGTCCTTACTGGACCGGTATTATCTTATCCATCGGATGTTCGGATTTCGGGGACTCTTCCGTGTCACCCCTGGGGATTTCAATGCGGGGCATCATGAGGGAGCCCCGGACCTGGAACACGACCTGGTTGCTGTCATTTATAAACTTGGTCAGGAAATCCTTGTAGTTTTCGAGGGCCGGTGAATTGGCGTTGATCTTGATCCGGAGGTCCAGGCCCGAAGTCATGAAGTTCTTGGAAAGATTGATGGAACCGGTGATGGTGCCGTTAAGGTCTTTTCCGAATATGCGGATATTTTTTACGTTGACTCTGTTTTTGGCAATGTCCGCTTCTATTTTTATCGAGCTGATTCTGACCGGCGGCAACGACAGGGGCATCCCCCCCATGCTTTCAGGGAGGGGTATGTCCGTAATCTTCAGCATGGCGTTTTCAATTATGATGTTGATATCGCCTCCCTGCGGGACATCGGCGAAGGACTTGTAGTCGATATACAGGTTCCCGTTCATGTTGAACGATATCATGGTGGATGGACCGCTGTATTTAAAGCCGTTCATCTGAATGGTCCCCTTGATATCCTTGCTTATGAGCAGTCTCAGTATGGAAATGTCGATTTCGGTGTTCTTTACGGTTATCTCGCTGCCTCCCTGTGTCATCGCGTATATTCCGTTCATCTCAATGATGTCGATTATGCTGAAATTTATTTCGTTTACGTTCAGCGTTTTGAAGGAAGTTTTTTCCAGGTCCTTCATTTTCTTGCGAAGAAGCATATCGTAGGGGAAGGTGATGACCAGAAAAACGACCAGCATGAAAAAGGCAAGGGCAATGTATGTTTTTGCGTAGGGGAGCTTTACCGCTTCTTTCGCCTTGTTCCACAGGGTCGACAGGTTTAACAGCGGCGTAATATTGGTTATGAAAAAGTTTTTTATCTTTGTGATATCCATCTGTTTCCCATGCCGGTTACTGGTTTGAAACGCTGTTGAACGTTATGGTGACATCATAGGTGTTGCGGCCCTTTATCGTCTGGTTGATCCGGAGATAGCTGATCCTCACCAGCATGCCGGAATTCTCCATGCGGTAAATGAAATTGAGGATCGAATTTATATCAACGCCTTCAAACCTGACGTCGGCGGATATTTTTTTGTATTTGCCCTGCGTCACCGTCGGGCGGTCACGCGTGTAGGTCTTATTCCGGATAATGTTAAGCGCCTGGGCATTTTCTTCAATCATGGACGTGAGGCCCTTCGTGTTGTTGAGCTGGCCGTTGTACTGGGTGATTTTGTCCTGGGCTTCGCGGTACTGGTCGTAAATCTTGTCAAGGGCGTTCAGCTTGGACATGTTCGATTCGTATTCTTTGTTTATGCTCTCGCGCAGGCTCAGGACCGGGGATATGATCAGAAAATAAAACGCTACCACGGCGACGACGGCAGCGAGTGCCTGCAGGAGAAGCGTTTCCCGCTTGTTAAGTTCTATCATTCCTGCCCGCCCTGTTCTTTTTTGGAATCTGCGGCGGTCTTTAGCTTGATGGTCATGGAGAATCGCACCTCGTTCTGCCGCGAATATTTTATGTTAAGGTTTACCGAATCGAATTTTTTTGATTTAAGCAGATTTTCCTTGAACGTGTCTATGCTGGCGCTTGAGCCGGCCATCCCTTCCAGCATGATGACGGTTTCGTTGTACACCAGATTGTTCAAAACAAAGTTGCTGTCCTGCGGAAAGTGGGCTAGCACGTCTTTCATGATGTCGAGGAATGCGGAATTTTCAGGAACGATCTTGGTGATGCCATCGAGCTCTTTTTTGACGTTTTTCAGCAACTTGCGGGCATCGGCGATGGGGTCGCCTGAAACGGGCTTTGAATGAAAGTATCTGTTGAACTGTTCATCAAGGATTTTTGAATACTGGCTGTTGGATTTCGCCGTAAGGACGGCGGTCAGTATAAAGTTGATTATGAGAATAATTACCGTCAGGAAGGCAAACCCTCCCGACAGGTAATAAATCTTCTTGGATTCGCTGGCTATGTCGGGAATGAATTCGCCCTTGAGGAAATTGATTGATGAACGGCGCCGGTTCAAATAGGCCAGCATGGTTCCGAAGGCGAGGGGAAACTGGGTCCTGATTTCCCGCTCCCTGTAGTCCTCAAGAAAGGGGAGGGCGTCAACGGGAACATCCAGCTCTCGCGAAAGCATGGTGCCGACTCCGCTGATGTTGGATCCGCCGCCGGAAATAAGGGCACGGTTGAAGGTTATTTCGCCGCAGTCCACCTGCATTGCCTTCATGGTACGGATAATGTGCTCTATTAAACCATCGAAGGTATTCTGCGCCTGGTTGAATATCTTCTTCAATTGCTGCCTGCTGAGGCCGAGCGATTTGTAGTAATCGCGCTGTTCGTTGTTTTCAAGCGAAGTAAGATCAAGGTTAAGATTGAGGAAAAGGCGGGACGCTTCCGACAGGGTTATTTTGAGCATCGACGACAGGGATTTGATAATGGCGCTTATGCCTATCGATATGGCCCTCGTGTACAGAAGCTGGTTCCCGGCAATGAAGTTTACTATGGTTTTTGTGTGGCCTATATCGACCTGTATGACCGCCTCATTCTCGATCTTGTTGAAGTAGCGGTAGCATTCATACAGCGCGTTGGCTTCCATGCCCATGGTGAGAGGCTTGATGCCTGAAGAGTTAAGGGTCCGCAGGAAACCATCAAGATTGTTCTTGTGCGTGGCCGCAAGCAATATCCTTCCTTCACCCTCCTTGAAGCTTTTAAGCGATTGGAAATCGAGCTGGAGCTCGTCGAGCTTGAAGGGGATATTTTCCTCGGCTTCATAGGGAATGGCGTCGGCTATTTTTTCAACATCGCTGAAGGGGAATGAAATGGTGCGGATGATTTCCATCTCCATCGGAAGGTTCGTTATGATCCGGTAGCCGCTCAGATCTTCTTCAGCAAGTATTTTCTGGATTGTTTCTGCGATGGCCGCGGCCCTGTCCTCGCGGTCAGGGTCACTGTGCTCAAAATTGAAGGATTTCAGCTGGAAATCACGGAACCCGGTTCTGACGGTAACGAGCTTGACCGTGCTGGTCCCGACATCAATGGCTGCTATGTTCTCGAACAATGATAGCGCTCCCGCACCTTATTCTTCGCACCAGTAATACAGCGATCTCAGATTCCGGTTGTACACCGCGGTGATCTTCGCCTGTACGCCATCAATCGTGGCTGTCGCGATTATCCTGAAGACTGACGACTTTACGGAAAGCCGGTCGGTAATTGTCGAATCACCGATGAGATCCTTGATTTCGTCAACAGATTTAAAAGGCTGCGCCAGCCTACGGCGGATTATCTCTGTCACAATATCAGGTGTCATTTTATCTGTCAACGCAGATAATACCCGATAGGAAGCCGTATTTATGTTAATTTTATTGAAGTCGCTCAGGTAGTCCTGGCGGTCGCCGTATACGGTGAAGTAATCCGACAGTCTCCTGCTTTTTTCCTTGCCTATGGGGAAGGTTTCCAGGTTTTTTTCCCGGGGGGATACCTTCTTCGCCGCGGATTCACCGGCCAGTTCCTCGATTTTATCCAGTGAAAGATTGGTGTCGCCCTTGTTGTCGTCCACCAGGTTCTGCTCGTTTTTCTCGGCCTCGTAATTTCCGCCGCCGAGGCCGTAATAGATCTCCGGTGTCATGTCCTTGAGCATCAGCATTTCATCGACGCTGTCCATGGTGTTGTTCTTGGCGTTGTATCCCGGCTTGAGGGTCTGGTAGTGGTCCTGGCTTTCAGCGCCGTAGGGCATCCTCTGCTCGTCAATGTCCACCCAGTCGTGGATGATGTCGGCAAAATCCATGGGAAGCCCCATGTTCATGAAAAAATTCTGGGCGAAGTAATAATACTTGGACCTGTCCGTGAACTCGTTGGCGAATACGCTCATATTTATCTTTGAATTCTCATCGATAATTTCGAGCTTGAGCGTTCCATCCGTGATTGGAAGTTCCGGCACATTGAGGGCCCAGATGTCGTTATAGGAGTCCGTTTCCTTGTCTGCGGATTTGCCGGTTATCATTTCCGTGTTGAGGCCCTTTAAATCGGCATAGAGGATCAGCTGGCACAGCTGGACGCCGGATTTTGCGAGATAGTTCGCCCTGAGGTGGTTCTTGAGTTTTTGCGCGTATCCGATGTTGACCTGGGCAATGACGATAAATTCACCGGCTATAGATATCAATAGAGTGGTTATAATAAGAATAATGATAAGCACGTAGCCTGAAGATCCGCGCAGATAGGACAGGATCCCCTGCTCCGCCAGGAGCTTCTTCCGTTTTTCATAGTTGGCGAGGAATGCTGATATGATTCCCATGTTACCTGAATTCCCGGATATTGATCAATGTGACAAATTCGAATTTTTCCTCCTGGGCCTGGTAGTTTTTAACGACCAGAGTGGTTTTCACCGCCCGGGGGAACATGTTGTTCTGTCTCGAGTCCCAGTCGTCGGCCCAGTCGTTGCCCTTGTGGAACTCAAACTTGAGGCTCACCACGTTGGGGAGCAGCACGTGCTCGGTGCCCCCGCTGAGGGGGTCCTCGTCCCAGTAGTTGACTTTTTCCCTTTTTATCAGGTGGAACAGGTCAGCCGTATTCTTCGCTTCGCGGAGGAAATAGCCTACCTCCCTGACATCGCTCATGTGGACCGGCGTGTTCCTCTTGCCCGCCATCAGAAAATCATTGTGATTCACCGTAACAAAATCAAGCCTGCTGTTTCCACGGACATTCTCGCAGATAAAGGTTATGTTCTTGTTGGCCCTGACGTAATAGGCGTTGGAAATGTCCTGGTCGATCTTCATCAGCGCCAGGTTCACGTTTTCATAGAACTCCGCGCGGCCGGTCGACCTTTTGATGGAATCGAAAATTGACCGGTACGACGCGTAGGCCATGATAAGGATGATCGAGGCGAGGGCAGTGGCCACCATGATTTCTATCAGGGTGAATCCTGCGTTTTTAGCGCCTCCGTCATTCTCTGCATTGACGTCGGGGCGGCATGGCATTATGACTTTCTTCTCAATCATTGCGCCGGATAAATGTACGAAATTTTATATTTTTTTTTCGTTCCCCGTTCTTTCCAGGAAACTGTAATGTCAGTTATATTGGCCTGCATGGGCCCGAACAACGGATGTTCGAAGCGTTTCGTCGCCCTGCTGTATGAAAACCCGGGATATTCCTTTACCTGCTGTCCCTTGAGGTCGGTGCCGCGCATATTTTTAAGCATGAAATCATTCATCCTGGTCCTGGCGATGAGCATGGCGTGGGTGTAGTTCTTCATGCCTGAAATGACGTATACGCTCGACGTTACGCCGGAGATGACGCTTATGAGAACCGTCGACAGGATGGCCAGGGCGATGAGTATTTCCACGAGGACAAATCCATCGCGACTGACGGGCGATTGGTCACTGTTCGATATCAAATGTCGCATAACCCTCTGACACTTTCGGTTCCTTGAGATGCTTGTCGATCCGCACGGACCATTTCTGCTCGCCGTTGACCAGGACATGAATTATGTAATTGTTCGAGTAGCCCTGTGGGTAGAACGGTATCATGACGTTCCCGTTTGTTATGGTTTCTCCGGACGAGGTCACCACCTCTTCAATGAGGAACGACTGGGGAAATTCCTTGAATCTGAGCGTGTTGCGCCTGCTGTCGACAAATTCTCCGTTAACGTAATTAAGGACAGCCAGGCCGTTCTTACGGTTGAAGACGTCCTTCTGGGCCATGGCATCCTCCGGGTCGGGCGCGGAAAGATAAATGGTGAAAAAATCGGTCCTGTTCTTCAGAAAGGCGTCGTCAAAGGTTGCCGCTATCATCCCGGTGAATATGGCGAAGTTTTCCCGCTGGGTGCTGAAAATTCTTGTTACACGGGGGACAGCTATCATGAACAGAATAGAAATGATGGCGATGACGACCACGATCTCAATGAGGGTGAACCCGCGGTCGTCACGGCGTATTTTTTTTTTTATGAATCGCAAAACGGCGGCCATGAGGAACGGTCTATTTTTCCTCCCAGCTCTTGATGTCCGCGTTGGCTCCTTCGCCGCCTTCCTTGCCGTCAGGGCCGTTGCTCCATATCTCATACTCTTCCTGGTCGTTTTCACCGGGATAGCGGTAATGATAGGGGTTGCCCCACGGGTCAACGGGGACTTTTTTCAGCAATCCTTCCTTGACGAGGGCCTCGAGGCCTTCTTCGGTCGAAGGATAGTTGCCCTTGGTGCTCTGGTATTCGAGCAGGGGGGTCTGGAAATTCTTAATCTGCAGCTTGCAGGCCTCGATTTTTGCCCGCTTGAGGTACTTGGTCACGTTCGGCACGATGATGACGGCCGAAAGGAGCGCTATGATCGTGACAACGATCATTATTTCAATAAGGGTGAAACCCCTGTCAGAGGAGGTCTCCGTACGGATGTGCCGTATTTTGGCGAGTGCTCTTTCCCGAATGTTCATGTTGTTCTCCTGTATCGTGTCTATTTTGTATGGAACGACGCGGGGCAGGATGTTACCGTCCCGATCGTTCAGCATCACTGCAATAGCATGTTCATCTGCGTTATCGGCAATATGACCGACATGACGATAAGGGCTATGACAAGTCCCATGATTATGATGACCACCGGCTCTATGAGGCTGGTCAGGCTCGTAACTGAAAGGTCAAGCTCGGTCTCGTAGACGTTCCCTATGTTCAGCAGCATGGTGTCCAGGTTGTCGCTTGCTTCGCCGGCCGTTATCATTCCCAGGACCAGCTTCGGAAGAAAATCCGACTTGCTCAGGGCGTTGGCCACGGAGGCCCCTTCCTTGATCTTGAGGGCGGCCTCGCTGATTTTTTCCTCGATTATGACATTGCCGACTATCTTTTTTACTATTTCGAAGGATTTTATGATGTCCACCTTGTTGTTGAGCAGTATGCCCAGGTTCTGGGTGAAGCGGTAGACGATAAGACGCCGGTACAGGTTTTTCGCCAGGGGGACCTTGAGCTTGATATCGTCAACCCTGCGCCTTCCTGCAGGCGTGTGGATATACCGGTAATATGAATATATCAGGATGCCTGCCAGTACCGCCAGCCCCAGTAGAACCCAGCCGTTGGAGAGAAGGGAGCTGACGCCTATGACGAGCCTGGTCACGAAGGGAAGTGCTTTCTGCTGTTCCTCGAACATGCCCGCGATCGTCGGTATGACGCTGGTCATGAGGAACATGGTGACCGCCATGGCGAACAGGAGCATGAAGGCCGGGTAATACATGACCGACCTGATCTTGCTGGTCAGGATGTTCTGCTTTTCCTCCATATCGGCAAGACGCGCGATGACCTGGTCGAGGGAGCCAAGGCTTTCGCCGACGCGGACCATGCTTACGTACATTTCGGGGAATATGGCGCGGTGCTGGGCGAGGGCGTTCGAAAAGGAGGAGCCCTGCTCGAGCTTTTCCTTCAGGTCAGCCACGACGTTCTTAAAGTGCTTGTTGTCGATCTGCTCGACGATGTCCGCAATGGCGACGGGGAGGGGCAGGCCCGCTTTCAGGAGGGTGGCCAGCTGCCGCGAAAAAAGGCCGAGCTGTTTCGCGCTCAGCTTGAGGCTGACGATGTCGGACATCCTCCGGGCAAAGACTTTCAGGGTCATCTTTTCGCCCGGGGCCGCCTGGAGGGTGGTTATCTCATGCTTTTTGAGCTTTACCAGGTACAGGCCCTGGCTTCGGATTTTCTGCCTCGCGCTCATTTCGGACGGCGCATCGATATAATCGGATACGTTTTTGCCCGTGCGGTCCAGGGCCTGATACTGGAATATCATAGGACAGAACCCTTGAATAAAACTGTCAGCATACCCGCAAGACTTCCTCCACCGTGGTGATGCCCTCTATCGCCTTGTTCAGGCCGTCTTGAAGAAGCGTTTTCATGCCTTCTTTAATGGCGAATTCCTTGATGAGAGGGGCCTCGCTGTGCTCCATGATCATCTTGCGGACGCCGGCGGTGAGCGGAAGGAGCTCAAAAATACCCAGCCGTCCTGAGTAGCCGGTATTGAGGCATTCCGGGCACCCCTTTCCGTGATACAATTTGCCGCCGTGGAGCTGTGAAGGCTTGATGCCGAGTTCTGAAAGCATCTTGGGCGACGGCTTGAATGCCTCCTTGCAGGCGGGGCATATCTTCCGGGCGAGGCGCTGGGCCAGGTACGCGTTGACGGACGATGTTATGAGAAAGGGCTCAATCCCCATGTCGATGAGACGGGTGATCCCGCTGGCGGCGTCATTGGTATGGAGCGTTGAAAAGACGCGGTGCCCCGTGAGGGCGGCCTGGACCGCAATCTCGGCGGTTTCAAGGTCCCGGATTTCGCCCACCATGACGATGTCGGGGTCCTGGCGGAGGATGGACCGGAGGCCGCTGGCGAAGGTCAGGTTTATGCCGGGTTTAACCTGCATCTGCCCTATCCCCGAAATCTGGTACTCGATCGGGTCTTCGACGGTAAGGATGTTGACGTCCTCGTGTTTCAGTTTCTGGAGCACGCTGTACAGTGTTGTTGATTTGCCGCTTCCCGTCGGCCCGGTGACCAGGACTATGCCGTAGGTCTTCTTGATGAGCTTGTCGAACTTTTCGAGGGTCTCCTTGTCGAACCCGATGGCGTCCAGGTCGAAGCTCATGTCGGACTTGTTCAGTATCCGGAGCACGATGCGCTCTCCGTAATAGGTCGGAAACGTGGATACCCGGATGTCGATGTCCTTTCCGGCTATCTTGAGCTGGATTCGTCCGTCCTGGGGAAGACGGTTCTCGGCTATGTTGAGGTTCGCCATGATCTTGATGCGGGAGATGATGGCTCCCTGGTATTTCTTCGGGGGCGTATACATGTTGTACAGGATGCCGTCAATGCGGAACCTTACCACCAGGTCCTTCTCGTAGGGCTCGACGTGGATGTCGCTGGCACGGTCCGTCACGGCCTGCTTGATGAAGGTGTTCACCAGGCGGATGATGGGGGCCTCGTTGGCCATGTCCATGATGTCTTCTGTTTCGGATATGGAGGAGGTTAAAATCTCGAAATCCGATTCCTCCAGGTCCTCGATCACATCGTTGGTTGATTCGTCTTTCAGGACATTGAAATGGGCGTTGATGACGTTCTGTATCTCCTCTTCTGTCGTGAGCACGGCTTCGAAGTCGTACTGCGGGAAGATCATTTTCAGGTCGTCAAGGGGCTGGATATTGAGAACATCCACGATTCCGACCAGGATCGTACCGCCTTTCTTCTTGAAGGGGACCATCCTGTTCTTGCGCATGAAATGGACGGGCATGCTGGCGAACAGGTTCTCCGGATCCGAAAAATCGAGGCGCGGCATGAAGGTCATGTCATACTGTTCGGCAAGACAGGAGAGTATATCCTCCTCGGACACCATACCTTTTTTAAGAAGGAATTGTCCCAGCCTGAGGGTTGACCCCTTCTGCGCCAGGACCGCCTCCTGCAGTTCCTCCTGGGTTATGATCTTGCGGTCGACAAGGATCTTGCCAAGGTATTTCGTGTTTGTCTTTGCCATGTCCTACTTGGTCTTCAGTCTGCGCATGGTTTCGATTTTCTGCTTTGTTATGCTTTCAAGCCGGTCCTTCTTGGTCAGTATATGAGGCGTAATGAAGACCAGCAGGTTCGATTTCTTATAGTTGACCGTCTTGTGCTTGAAAAACCAACCGAGGAGGGGTATGTCGCCGAGGATCGGCAGTTTTGATTCAGTGACGTCCTTCTTGTTCTGGATGAGGCCGCCAACCACGATGGTCTTCCCGTCATACACCGTGACTTTTGTCTTGATGTCCCGTTTACCGAGCTTGGGGGGCACCAGCGAACCGCCTGAAAGCTGCTGCGTCTCTCCAATTATGGAATTGACCTCCTGGTACAGGTCAAGGGTTATGCGCTTCTTTTGGGTGATGTGGGGCGTTATTTTCAGCTTGATGCCGACGGTTTTGTATTCATAGGTCTGGAACGTGGTGTTCTGGTCGGTGATCCTGTTGTTGGTCGGCACGCCGATTTCCTCGCCGACGTTGAGCTCGGCCTCGTTGTTGTCTACCGTGAGCACCTGCGGCGTTGACAGGATGTTAAAATTGTTGTCTGTCGCTGAGGCGTTCAGAAGTGCGAAGGCAAGTACGCCGATGTCCGGAACATATCCCAGCTGGAACCCAGTGTTCAGAGGGACGGCAAGCTTTTTATCGGTGACCCCTTCCGGCAGGGTGTAACTCGGTATCTTGGAACTTTGAATAGAAGATCCACCGAAAATATGCTTGCCGGTCTGGTAGCCCAGCATCCAGTCGATGCCGAAGCCCCAGCCGTTTTCCACGTTTACCTCGACGATCATCGCTTCGATCAGGACCTGGTCACGCACGATGTCGAGTTGCTTGATGATGCTCACTATTTCGGCGTATTCATCTGGCCTGGCGGTTATGATGAGGGAATTGGTGTCCTTGTTCGCGATTATGGAAAGCTTTTCTTTGCTGGCAGTGGCCGACCCGTGCTGCATTGTCACGCGTCTCGTCTTGTCCGACGGCTCGACCTTCTGCGGAGTCGTCTGCGGGGAAGGCTGGGGCGTGGATATGGGGCCGGTGCTGATTTTCGCGGTATCGGAAAAAGGGATTCGCGAAAGGACATTCGCCAGGTCCTCGGCATTGGCGTTTTCAAGGTGATACACGTGAATGTTGCCGCCGTACTTTTCCTGGCCGGCCGGGAGGACTTTCGCATCCAGCGCCCTGGCTATATGCACAAGGCTGTTCACGTCGGACGTGATGCCGGTGATGATAAGCATATTCAGGGATTGATAAATGATGATGTCGGCGGTTTTGGGCTTGAGGGACCTGAGCGCGTTGGCGACCTCGTTGGCGTCGGCGTTTTTGAGTTCAAGGATATAGGTGATGGAACGCTCATCAAGGAGAACCTTGCCGTCAACGATGACGGACGAATTCTTCTTAACGGCATCCTCGATGGGAAGGATCTTAATGAGATTCGGCGTTTCAACGACAGCAAGGCCCTTGACCTCCAGTATTGCCTTCATGACATTGTACGCTTCGCTGAGGGGCACTTTCTTCGAAGAGCTGATCGAAATCTTGCCCTTGACGCGGTCATCGATGATGATGTTTTTCTGGATCACCTGGCCCATCACGTTGATGAATTCGGTAATTTCAACGTCCTTGAAATTGAGGGCGAACATCCTGGGGCCGGCCGGTTTTTTGGCCTTTGCGGCCTTTCGAGGGGCGGCGTTAAGTGAGGCGGGGTCCGCCGCGTTATCATGAAATGACACGGTTATGAACGGGAGCAGGGTTATCAGCAGGTACATGCTTGCGGTTTTTTTAGCTACTGACAGGTTCATGAGCATTTCCTTATTTGCTGGGTGATTAATCCGTTATGTTGAAATCGTATCTCAGGTTCTTCCCGTTCCGTTCGATATCGATGGTTATTTTCGGATCATTCCTCATGGTTTCCCATATTGACATCAGTTTCTGCGTGCTGTCAAGGATCTGACCGTTGACGCGCTTGATGATATCGCCGCTGCGCGCGCCGAGCCTGAACATGATATTCTGGGGCCTGACGGTGATCAGGCGGTATCCGACGATCTGGCCGTTCACGCGATGAGGCCCGGCCTGGAGGCCCTGCAGGGCATTGTCCATGTTGTTGAACACTTTTTGCTTCAGTTCGGCCCTGCTGAGGTTCTGGTTTACCTGCTGTCCATCGCCGTCGGCCTGTGCTCCCGGTTTCGAATCTACGACTTTTTTTGCATACAGCTCAAGGGCCACCTTCTGGCCGCCCGCTTCCAGATAGACTTTTGCGTCGCCTATGGAGACGAGCCTATTGCCGTACACGTCATTGGACACTTCGCTGTTGACCTTGTAGAGGGCAAATACACCGGGGCTCTTTTCGCCGGATTTAAGGATCATGGCGCGGGCAATATTTGAAGGCCCGGATATGGTGCCCAGGAGGGTCAATTCGCTGATGGATCCGGCCGGGTTTTGCCCTTCACCGGCCATGTCTCCGGGGCCGGCAATCTTAAAAAACCCGCTTTCTGTTATGATCTTGTAGTCTTCAAAGTTCTTCCGTGCGCTGGCGGTATAGGTGCGTCTCATGCCGGTTGGGGCCTTGGTGTAGCCCGGGGAAAGATTATATTTTATTACCTGGTTAATAGTCGATGCAAGCATAAAAGAAAAAATCAGTACCGAGATAATGTTCAATGAATGGTATTTCAGATTCTGCATGTATAAAAACCCGGAATATTTTCCAATGTACCGATAAATGCTAACATAATTAATATTTAATAGTTTATATTATTTTTTATATAAAATCAACATATATTATCATATTTAGTCAAGTAATTTACTTTCCGGTAATATTTTTTGAGGTCAGGTCCGGATCATGTATGACATCCGCTGTCGGTTTTCGGAGTTTATTAAGGGCTCTCTTTGTAAAAATAATCACCAGTACCGATAGTATCAGCGCCGCGATGAATAATTTATATCTGTTCAGATATGGAATAATTACGTCATAATTGTTACCGAAGGCATATCCCAACGAAAAAAGAATCGTTGAAGTGCAGGTAACGGCGCATAGATCAATAAGCATGAACTTGACCGGGTTCATACCAATCAGCCCGCAGGTCATGAAAATAGCGTTCCTCATGCCGAAGGGAATGAACCGGCCGAAAAACAGGGTCTTTCCGCCGTAGGCGGCAAAGTAGCCGGTCAGGACATCGATCCGCTCCCGGAGCTTCTCGGGATTGACGAGTTTCAATCTGACCAGGATGGGGCTGAAGATGATTTTTTTCAGGGCGTATCTGCCAATTAAATAAGCCGTTATATCGCTCACGTAGGCGCCCAGAAAACATCCGGCAAAAATGTAATACAGGTTATGGGGGGCGACGGTGGCGGCGATAGAGGCGGATATGATGAAGACGATATCTTCCGAAATGGGGAAACTCATCCCGGAAAGCATGAGGAGGCCAAAGGAGATGTACTGCACATAGGGAGACATTCCCATAAGGATTTCTTTGACGTCAATCATTCCGTTGGACCCTGGATGTTACCGGACAATGAACGGTTTGGCCTTGATGGCGGGTGTTCCCTTCTTGATCCAGATTCGAACCTTCAGTGCGCTTTCGCCTTCTTCGTTTGTTATGGTGCCAAATTCCTCTATATGGCCGATGGAGTCAACAGTGAATTCGTAAAAATCCCTTTTTTTTGAAAATGGGTCCAGCAGAAGGATCATGAGCGCGTCATCGTGGGGATGCTTTTTGGGTGTTCCCTCGAACTGCCGGTGGGTTTTAGCTATGTCGACATTCCGGTATTTCTCAAGGGCAAATTGCTTCTGGGATTTCTCTATCAGCTTCTTGATATAACGGTCAGACATGTCGGGCTCCTGGTCATTGTTTGGGCTGGAGCATGCTTTTGGTGGACAAAAGCACACCCCAAAAAAAATCAAATTAACTTGACTGCAGCGCAAATAACCCTGAAAATTGATATGAACCGGAGGTAATGCTTTTTTGAAATAAGCATGCCGGACACGCAGCTTGTTTTGCCGGTTCATGGGAAAAATTATACAACAACGTGCCTGACAGTAAACTAAATAATTATGAAATTTAAAAAAAAATATGCGGGCATTGCGGTTATAGTCCTTTTCGTGATCGTTAACGGCATGGCAACACTCAGGCTTATGTTTTCCGTTGTATTTCCAGACCGGATACTTAAGGAAGTCGTTTCCGATTATTTTAAGAACAACCTCAACAAGGCGGTCAAGTTCGAAGACATTTATCTCGATTATGACGGAACCATAGTAATCTCCGACCTTGATGTTTCGATCACCAGCGATTTCAATGATAATATCAGCCTCATTAAAAGCGACAAGGCCGTCATCAATCTTCGGTTCTTCAGGCTCTTCACCGGTAACATAAGCGTCAAAGGGCTCGATTTCTACAATTCACAGATCACCTTCATAAAAAAATACGGCAGGAGCCACCTGGATTCGTTACTCATGGTGCTTGATCCCGACAAATTCATAAAACGGACCCGGAAAGAATATGAAGATTTCTATATCGATTTTCACCGGGCGAAACTTATTTATCGTGAATCGCTCAAGGCAAAACAGATAGCTTTGGAGCTGTATAAAATCGATGCCGAAATGAACATCGATAAAAATAACTTTTCTTATTCTGTTTCAGGCCGGATCAAGCCGTACCAGTCTGACGTCATAGGCAAAGGATCATTTGACTGCAGGGGAGCCGTAACTATCGGCACCTATGAATCTTACAGCCACCGGCTTGCGGTAGACAATTTTGATCTCACGTATCTGAATGAATATATTCTGGATTACAAACTGGCCGATATCGCCCTGAAAGGCGGCATATCGACGGATTTGATGCTGATCAGAAGCAAGAACGTCGTATACCTGAAGGGCAGGGTCGAAACGGGGTCTCTTTCAGTCGTTTCCCTCGATAAAAAGTTTAACATCATTTCCAATGAAAATGTAAATCTTGCCATAGACCTGGCGGTGAACAACACCCTGAACCGTTACACGCTCAAGCATTGCAGGCTCTCCGATGACGTGATTGACATCGAGGCATCCGGGAAGTATGTCCGCAACGAAAAAGAAGACGCCATGGCGCTGAAATTCAAATCAAATAAGATCGATCTGGGGGATCTTTCCCAGTACCTTACGCCCCTCAAGGACATCGAGTACAGCGGGGCCCTGCAGTGCGACGGAGATATCTCCCTTGATTTCAAAAACAGCAGGTCCGGCGTGATGAAGGGCAGGGCTCTTCTCGAGGATTTCACCCTGTCGCAAAACAGCAAAGGAACCATTGTGCCGATCATTGATGGATCAATGGCAGCCCTGACACTGGATGACAGGTCGATAACCATCGATATCAACGCAAAACCGCTCCATTCAGACCTTTCAGTGAAAGTCAACACGGACATATCGGGATGGATCCCGTTTAAATCGGCAACAACAATGACTGTCCATTCGAAAAAAATGAATCTTCTGAACCTGAAGCACGCGGCGATGTATTGGGCCGACCGGTTGTACGCGTCGGCCTATGAAGACAAAAGGAATGCCCTTGACGTTCGCCCGTTCCTTCAGCGGCCACTCGGCAGGTTCATGAACCTCAACACCATTGACCTGCAATGCGATTTTGACACCGTGTTTTACGGGAAAAAAAGCAGGTTCAATAATGTCTCCGCCAGGGCGCAGCTGACGAAGGGCTCGGTGCTGGTCAACGATTTCAAGGCGGACGGGTATGACGCAAACTACCGGCTGTCATTCCAGGGATATTTCAACAGCGACCAGCCCTATGTCAAGATCGAGGGTAAAATAGATGATTTCGACCTTGGAAGCTTTTATGCCGACAGCGGCCTCGCCGGAACCCTGAACGGCAAGGCGCGGACTGACTTTTCCTACGAAGTTTCTTTCGCGCGGATAGGCGATTTGCTCGATAACGCAAAAGGGCACTTCAATATCTATGTGGGAAAGGGCGAAATGAAAAACACCCCGGTCCAGCAGGCTTTGATCAAATTCCTGCGCACAAACGGCTATGACCATGGCCGCATGTCCGAAATATCCTTCGAGGACATGACTATTTCAGTATCGGAACAGGGGGAAAACTTCTGGTTCAGCAATTTCGGCATCAGAGGCGACACGATGATGTTCAACGCCGTGGGCGATTATTTATATGAGGGCGGCATTAACAGCAATTTCAGCATTGCCATCCGCAACGATGCTTCAATCGTCACGATACCTCTCCGGCTCAGCGGGCCGGCACTGGCCCCCTGCCTGGATGCTGCCGGCAGGAAAACATCGCACCGCGTCTGTTTTTAATCCCGGCACGTGCCATTCGTCAGGCGTTCTTCATGTCCAGCAACTCGTAGATCTTGACAGGCTTTTCTTTGCCTTTGACCCTGATAAGGTCGAGTTCGCGGGCAACAATACTGTCTTTCACCTCTTCATAGGTAAATTCGCTGATGATTATATGCGTGCTGTATATCTTGTTCGTGCCCTCGAGACGGGCCCCCAGGTTGACCATGTCGCCCATGAGGGTATAGTCCATGCGCGACGTGGAACCGACAAATCCGACGACCATGGCTCCGGTGTTTAACCCGATTCCGATGTCCAGCGTTTCCTTGTTGTGCTGCTTCCATTCCCGGTTCATTTCTTCCAGTTTTGACATCATCTCGATGGCGGCCTTGCATGCCAGCAGTGCGTGGTCCTGCTGGGGAACCGGCGCGCCCCAGAAGGCCATGATCTCGTCGCCGACGTATTTGTCCAGGGTCCCGTCATACTTGATTACGATATCGGTCATGGCCTGAAGGTACAGGTTAAGGTGGTCCACCAGTTCCTCCGGGGTCATCTTTTCCGACATGGAGGTGAAACCGCGGATGTCGGAAAAGAGCACGGTTATGGTCTTGCGCTCGCCGCCGAGCTTGGCCATTTCAGGAGATTTAAGCAGGTCGTCCACGACTTTCGGGGAAACGAATTTTGAAAAGGTCTGCTTTATGAACCTCTTTTCCCTCTGCTCCGTGAGAACCCGGTAAACGACCACCAGGGTAAAGGTGAGACCGATCTGGATGACCGGCGTGGAGAAGGCCGCCATGTAGCTGAACATGTCGAATATGACATAGGACCCGACCATGTAGGCGATGGCCAGCCCCATGGTAAAGATGAAAGAGCCTACGATGGAAATCCTGGACACGATGAGCCCCATAAGTACGGCTATGACGAGCATGATGATAAGGTTCTGTGTGTCATTTAATTTGATCAAAAAATTCTGGTTGAGGATCGTGTTGAGCACGTTCGCGTGGTGTTCTATCCCGAAGGTCGCCCCGTAGGGCGACTGCTTTTCGTCCGTGGCGATACCCGTTACCGCGTAGGCCGCGACAAGGACTATCTTGTCCTTCAACGAAGTATTGTTCTCCTTGAGCATATCTCCGTCCCGGCAGAAATAACTGTAGGGATAATGCTCGAAGCTCCCGAATCCGCCGATGAAATTGACGTCCATGAACCCGCGCTTGTCGATGGGGATCTTGATCTCCCTCTCGGCATTGGGCCTGGCCATCTTGGCAGGCGGCAGGTTCTTGAGCTTTATGTATTTTCCCCATTTTATTTCTATATCATCCTTGCCGATGCCGTAATACTGCATGACGATGAGAAGGTCGATGCTGGGGTAATACCAGTTCTGCCACTTGAGCAGTAGCGGCATGGTCCTGATGACGTTATCGGACCCGGGAAAGATATTGGCGAAACCTATGCCGCGGGCCGCTTTTGATAGAAGCGGGGTGGGTGGCACCGCCTCTTCAACGAGCATGGGTGACGTCTCGCCGGGCTCCACGGGAAAGCGCAGCTGGTACAGTATCTTGAGACGCTCCCGCTGGTCCCCGTAGTCCTTGTCTATGTATTTGGTTTCAAAAGGAAAGTCAAGGAACACGTTTCGGGCGCTGCGTATGGCGTCGGCAAGCTTGTCCTCGCCCTTCTTGTGATCCAGAAACATGATGTCAGCCAGGATGGCGATGGGTTTTCCCGTGCCTATGTATTTCATGAATTTGGCATGGATCTCCCAGGGGAAGGGCCACTGGATGCCCTGGTCGGAGAAGTGACGGATGGTCCTCTCGTCGATGCCGATGATGATGATGTCCTTGCGCGCCCGCTTGTTGGGAAGGCGCATCTCCGCGCCCTTCTGGATGACCTTTGACTTCTCCGCAGGGTCCCGGAGAAAAAAGAGAAAATCTCCCGCACCCAGTTCCATCCTGTCCATCAATGTCGTGAGGGTGAATAACACCGAAATACTCGCGAAAACGGCCAGGGTGATCAGCATTCCCATCAGGCGATTTTTTTCAATTTTAATGGCGGGCATAGTTACCTCGGCGCATGATAGATCGGGGGCCACCGGCGGCAATACCCGGCCCCACTGATGAATAGTTTGAGGCCCTTGATAAAATAATTTCAAGTTTTTTATTGGCACATCACGAAATTTTATGTCCATGCCGGAACGCGTTCATGCTCAATGCATATCAATTGTCCGTTGGTTAATTATTCTTGACAAAAACCTTTGTTTTTCACTTTTTTTAAATCAATGCATGATTCAGGTCGCTGGCCGGAGGGTTGGCCTCCCCATGTAATCTATAAATCAATTGAGGCTATCTTTGAATCTTAAAAACGAAATCGCAACGATATTAGCACATTCGATCGCCGCAGCGGTGGCCGAGGGCTCGTTCCAGGATGATCTTCCCGGTGTGGAACGCAAGGTGGAATATCCGCGGGACCAGAAATTCGGCGACTACGCCATACCCTTTGCCCTGGAATCGGCGAAGCTGCTCAGAAAATCCCCGATGGAAATAGGGCAGAAATTGGCGCAGTATATGGGATCGGACCCCAGGATCGAAAAGATCGAAGTTGTCAAGCCGGGATTCATCAACATCTTCCTCTCCAGCGGTTTTCTTTTTAAGACCATGAAGGATATCATCGTACAGGGAAAAGAATACGGTCGGGCGAGAAAAGAAAACCCCCGGCGCGTAAATATCGAGTTTGTTTCGGCAAACCCAACCGGCCCCCTGAATATCGTTTCGGCCAGGGCCGCGGCCGTGGGGGACACCATCGCCAATCTCCTCGAATTCACCGGCGACACGGTCAACCGCGAATTCTATATCAATGATTTCGGCAACCAGGTGCTCCTCCTGGGCAGGTCCGTCCTTGCCCGTATCAGGGAACTGCGCGGGGAAACGGTCGATTTTCCCGAGGACGGCTATCATGGCGAGTATATTCGGGATATTGCCGCACAGATCAACAGTCAGTACGGCGAAGATATAAATGAGATAAAGGAAGAATCGGCCCTCATCGATTTCGTGGCGCAGAAAGCCATAGAGTATAATGTCAAAGGCCAGAAAAAGGACCTCGAAAAATTCAACGTCCGCTTCCAGACATGGTTCAGCGAAAAGACCCTCCATGAAAAGGACGAGGTCATGAAGACACTGCAGGTGCTGCAGTCGAGGGGTGTTGTCTTTTCGGAAGAAGGGAAGACCCTGTTCAAATCCACCGATTTCGACGATGACAAGGACCGCGTCCTGGTCCGTGACGACGGGCGTCCGACCTATTTCCTGGCGGATATCGCCTATCACAACGACAAGATGCAGCGGGGCTACGATCTTATCATCGATATCTGGGGGCCGGACCATCATGGCCATATCAAGCGGCTCTTCGGCGCCCTGAAGGCGATGGGATTGACCGAGGACAAATTTAAGATACTGATCGCCCAGCAGGTCAACCTCCTCATGGAGGGCGAAACCGTCAAGATGTCCAAGCGCCTGGGCCAGTTTTCAACGATGCGGGACCTCATCGACGAGATAGGCGTGGACGTGGCGCGCTACTTTTTCGTCATGCGCTCCCTGGAGAGCCACCTCGACTTTGACCTCACCCTGGCCAAAAAACAGAGCTCGGAAAACCCGGTATTCTACCTGCAATACGCCCATGCCCGCATATGTTCATTGTTCAGGGAGGCTGACAAGCGGGGTCATGCCTACGATCCGGAACTTGCCAGGGCCGAATACTTTGATAACGAAGAATCGCAGGCCCTGATGAAGCTCCTTGCCAAGTTTCCCGAGGAGGCGGCCGATGCGGCGGAAAAGTTCGAGCCGCATCGGATAACCACCTTTCTCATGAAGGTGGCGCAGGGTTTCCATAAGTTTTATACGGAGCACCGGATCCTGACCGAAGACAGGGAAATGTCCCTTGCATACCTGACGCTCTGCGGCGCCGTCCGCATCGTCATGGCCAACGGTCTCAGGCTCCTCGGCGTTTCAGCTCCCGAGCAGATGTGATTCGGTCAGCCATGGACGCTCTCTCTCCGGGACATGAAACGGGTTCTCGTACAGGGAAGAAGGGTGGGCAGCTGTCATGAAGCGCGTGGCCATCATAGCGAGCGGCAATGAGCTCCTTTACGGCAAGACCGCTGATACAAACAGCGGATACATAAGCTCGAGGCTTTTCCCCCTTGATATCCGGGTAGTCATGTTCATGGTCACCGGCGATGATCCTGTAGAGCTTGAATCGGCCATACGTCATGCCCTTTCCGCATCCGACATAGTGATTATGACCGGCGGACTCGGTCCGACCGATGACGACAGGACAATTGAAACACTCCGGAAGATTTATGGGTTCAGCATTACCCTGGACGGTCCTTCACGGGAGCGGATGGATTCTTTATACAGAAAAATTGGCATGCCGATGACCGACAGGGACCTGAAAATGGTGGAAATCCCTGCCGGGGCAACGGTGCTGGCCAATGAAAAAGGCCTCGCGCCGGGGTTTATAATCAGCCGTCAGGATAAGGTCCTGATAGCGCTGCCGGGTGTTCCGGCAGAAGCTGCATACATGGCGGATACACTTGTCGTGCCGTTTTTACAGAAAGAATTCGGCATACGGTCAAGAGAGACCCTTTCCTTCCGGGTCGTCGGCATGAAAGAATCCGACATCAACGAGGCAGTCCTTGCAATGGGCATACCCCTTGAGCGAATGGAGTGGGGGATGACGGCTTCCGAAGGCGTCACAACGCTGACCTTCGTGACACGGGACGGGGGCGCCATTGATTCGGACGCAATAACCGGGAAGGCGGGGACAACCTTCGGGGAGCGGTATCTCGGCCCGTCATGGCACAGACCCGAGGAAGAGGTCATTGCCATCCTCAGGAAAAGGAACATGACCATGGCCGCCGCAGAATCATGCACCGGCGGACTCATATCAAAAAGGATGACCGATGTCCCCGGATCGTCCGACGTCTTCATCGGGTCTGTTGTTGCCTATGGTAACAGCGTTAAAGTGAAGCACCTTGGCGTTTCCCTCGATGATCTTGAACGGCACGGTGCGGTCTCTCCGGAAGTGGCTTCGGCAATGGCCTCAGGGGTGCGCGCCGCTTTGGGGGCAGACATCGGCATATCGACAACGGGAATCGCCGGTCCCGCGGGCGGATCGGAGACTAAGCCGGTGGGGACCGTGTGGTTCGGGTTCGCTGATAAAGAGAGGGCTTCGTCCTTTACGCACCTGATCAGCGGTGACAGGAGACGCGTCCGTACATGGGCGTCGCTTATAGCCATAGAGAATCTGAGGTCGTATCTGAAACAAAATGACTGCTGATGACTCATAGTATACACATGGCCAAAACTTTATTTAACAAACCAAGATTCTACCGCTCCGGCGTAGCGGTAATTGCATTATTCATTATCCCGGTGTGCATGACCGCGGCCTTTGCCGCCATGGATGCCCGCTCGTTATACGACCAGGGGATGGAAGCCTTTAAAACGGGGAATTACGGTTCGGCGGAGCTCTTGTTCAGGAAAATCGTCGATTCAGGGGACGATGAATACCTGGACCGTGCATGGTTCCATTTGGCGCGATCGATTTTCAACAAGGGGAAATACGAGCTGGCGCTTTTTGAATTCAAGAATTTCCTGAACAGGTGCAAGACCAATAGCCTATCCGCTGAATCCCGATACTGGATGGGTGAAAGTTATTATAACCTGTCGGATCATCCCAATGCCATTGAAGAATTCCGTCGTTATATCACGGTGGCAGGCGAGACTGGACTTTCACATCAGGCCCATGACCGCATCGGAACAATATACCTTGCCCAGAAACGATACGACGAAGCCATCATCGAATGGGAGGCGGCCCGATCAAAGAGCCAGGACCAGAATAAAAACAACCTGCGTCAATACTGGATCGGCGATGCCCTGTACCGGAATGGCAAGTATGACGAAGCGATCCAGAAACTGACCCCCGTCACTTCGGTAAATAGTGACCCGAAGATCAAAGCCATGGCGGACATGGTCCTCGGAAGGATTTACCAGAAGAAAGGGGACCACCAGAAGGCGCTGCAGATGTTCGAGTCAATCCCGCCCTCGGTTTTGAAGGAAGCCCCCTTCGCTGACGTCCCGTATTTCAAGGCGCGTTCCAGCATCAGGACGGGCCAGAAGAACAAGGCGCGGGTTCTGCTGGAATCCTTTATCGCAGGGAGCGGAGATTCCCGGTGGCACAGCAACGCCCAGTTTGAATTGGGCGGCTTGCTCATCGAAGGACCAGACCAGGAAGGTGGATTGAAGCTCCTGGAATATGTCAGCGCTTCTTCGCCAAGGCCGGCTCTCAAATCCCGGGCAGCGTTGAAACTGGGTCGTTTTTATGCCGAGCGCAGTCCTGAAAAATCACTCCCGTACCTTGACGAGGCCCTGAAAGCGGCGCCGCAGGAAAAAAGAAAGGGCCTGCTGGAATTCACCGGCAAGACCTGCATGCGGGCGAAGAAATACGACAGGGCGATCGACTATTTCAATCAATATATAAAGGAAAACCCCTTCGACAGGTCCCTGGACGAAATCAATTTCTTCAGGGCCAGGGCGTACCTTGAAATGGGACAAATCGAAAAGGCCACGAACATATTCGAGGCGAACAGGAAAGACAATCCGTTCTCGAAATATATCAGCGAGTCCAATTATTACATGGCCCTTGTCCGTTACAAGGAAGGAAACACGGCGAAGGCAATAACACTGCTCCGGGAATACCTGGGACAGAAAAATGTCGAGCAGGTGTACGATGCGCAGGTCCTTCTTGTCAGGATATATCTTGACGCGGACGATCTCGACAGCGCCGGCAGGTCTGTCGACGCTCTGACCAGGGATTTCATGAACCGTAAGGACGTGGAAACGGTGCTCTATGACTACGCGACGGCGCTCATGCGAAAAGAGCGCGATGCAAGACGGTACGTAAACCTCATACTGAACAGGTTCCCCGCAACCGAGTCAGCCGCCGATATGTACATGGTTCTCGGCAATGACAGTTTCAGAAAAAACCGGTATAATGCGGCCCTGGAATGTTTCAATAATTATCTTCATTCGCCGTATACGAAGAACCGCGGCAATGCCTTTCACAAAATGCTCATCTCCCTGTACCACTTGAAGCGCTACGATGACGTCATTGCGGTCATAAAGAAGGGAAATTTCCCTTCCATGTCCGAATCGCAGTGGAAGGAGATTCCCCTGATACAGGCCCGATCATACTATGCGAAGGATAACTACGAGGATGTCTACATGAGCCTGGAAATTAAAAATATGCGCGATTACCCGAAGGAGGACATCCTCATGTACGTCCGGTGCGCTTTGAAGACCGGTGACTACCGTTCAGCCATTGAGGCGAATGATTTTCTCGAAAGCAACAAAAAGCTCTATTCCGAGTCACTCTATATCATCGGCGAATATCTTCTACGGAATGACCATCGCGATGAAGCCGAGCTTTACTTCCTTAAAATAATCCGTGAATGTCCGGGAACCCCCCACGCAAACCATGCGCGGCTCTCCCTGGGCGAAATGAATTTGCTTGAAAAAAAGTATACGGAAGCAATAAGTTATCTTTCCACTGCCGATGCAGCGCCGGATAAAGGAATAACGAACCGCAAGAATTCGCTCCTCATCCGATGCTTTGTTGAGATGGGCAGTACCGATGACGCAGTTTCGCTGACCGAAAAAAACCTGCAGAACCTGGCGGACAGCGAATATGGGGAACAGGTTTTTCTGGCCATGATGCGCCATTATTACAAAAAGGGAGATCTGCAGCAGTTCGAACGTTATTCACGGCTGCTCTCGAGATATCGCGGCAACGAAGAGGAAATCGGTTACCTGTCAGCCAAGGTCTACTTACAGGCCGGGAATTACTATAATGCCTACAATCACTATCTCGCGCTTTCCAAGGTGAAATCCCCGCACCAGGATGAAGCTCTTTACTTTTTGGGGACCTACAGCCTCCTGGTAACCCGTAATCCCGGCGCCGCCCTCGCTTTTTTCACGAAAATACTCGAAATGCCGGAGGCGGGCGAAACCTTGAAAAGAAAAGCGCTGATACAGTGCGCCATTATATACCGGGAGATGGACAATAACGAAAAGGCGCGGGAATGCCTGGGCAGGGTAATAGCGGTTCAGCACCGGGGCCTGACGCATATACAGGCGATAAACCTGTACCATGAATTTAATTATAACGCGAAATGATCCCTGCCGATACAGGTAGCAGGAGGAGCGCCATGGGTAAAAAGACGAAATTGGTGGTGATCAGCGGTCCCAACCTCAACCTTCTGGGGACGCGTGAACCTGACATATACGGTTCCCGGACGCTTGATGACATGAAGAAACAGATGCTGGACCACGCGAAAACAGCCGGTTGCGAACTCGATTTTTTCCAGTCCAACACCGAGGGCGAGATCATTAACTATATTCATGAGCACCGGGATGCGGACGGCATGGTTATCAATCCGGCCGCGTTCACCCATACCTCCATAGCGATACGAGACGCAATCGCGGCGGTGAGGGTGCCTGCCGTGGAAGTCCACCTGTCGAATATTCACGCGCGGGAAGAGTTCAGGCGGGTGTCACACATAGCACCGGTGTGCGTCGGCCAGATTTCAGGTTTCGGCATACATTCGTACCTGCTTGGCCTTTCGGCCCTTGTCGCGTACCTGAATGAACATGATAAAAGGTAGCGGCACGGTTTGACGCGATTCGTCTCTGGGGAGGCCACGGGCGGCCGGTGCGATGATGCTACCGGGCCAAACCGCCGCATGATCGGCATCGTATGGTTTCACCGTTAAGATAGACCCTGTCCAGCGGCGCGCCGCAGGACGGGCAAAATCGGATGCTGGTTGTTTCCCTTTCAGCCTCCTGGGTGAAGAATTCTCCCGTGGTCCTGTCAAACCTGCCTTTCACGAGTCCTCTGCCGACCGCGACAGCCAGCAATTTCGTCGCCTGTTGTTCGGTAATCATGAGTTGTGCTGCCGCATCGGCGATCCGCATGCGCCTGTATGAGATAATGAGCGAAGCCAGTGACTGGATAAGCTCCAGGTTTTTCTTTGATTTTTTTGCAAGCAGGTACAGGACGGCTCCCGGGAGGATGAAAGACACGGAGAAAATGGCGATGGGGATCCCGCTTTTTGACTGAGGGGAAGAGCTGTCGATGTGCATGGCGATTCCCAGTATGCATGTCGCGGAACCGCAGAACAGCATGAATAAGCCGAGGATCTGAACAGCGGTGGCCAGGGCCTTTTTCGTTATCATGTCAACGCATCAATGTCTGGTGGAATTTCTTTTTTTTGATTCTATCTCGTGCCGCTGCAGGGCGGTGGAAATGATGGAGTCAAGGTCACCCTGCTTTATGGGTTTGATAAGATACCCGTAATGGCGTATCGTGTCGGCGCGCTTGATGGTGTTAGAATCCGCATTGGCAGTCAGAAAGATGACCGGGATATCAATCTGCTTGATAATCAGGTCCGTGGCCTCGATGCCATCCATGTCATCTGACAGGAAGATATCCATGATGATGAGGTCGGGCATGATGGATTTGACCTTTTCCACCGCCTCTTCGCCTGACGAAAGGGTTGCGGAGACCTGGTAACCGACACGTTCCAGCATGCGCTGGATGTCCAGCGCCGTTATCAATTCGTCCTCAACAAGCATTATGCGTTCCTTCAAAATGACCTCTGGCCTATGTTGGTTGTAAGACTAATATAATTATAAAAAAACAGTATTGCAAGTTTATGTATGTTTTTTATTGATTATGAATGAATTGTTCTCCCTCCCGTTGTGTGATGAACGGACAATGTTATCTTCAACCTGGAAAGTGCTGCCGCACCTGAACTGCACGATTTAACTATTTATGTATATGTAATTATAATAATAGTGGCGTTGGTAGCAACTCTTTTTTTAGGATTTTTACCGCACGTTATGGCATTAATTTCATTCTTATCATAGTGATTATTTCATTCAGGACCTGATTCCCGGCCTTTTCAAGGTCAAGCCTGCTGTTGCGCAGGTAGGGCATTAAGGCGGTAATGATGTCCTCGCTCGGCTCACCGTATTGGCCGATGAATGACTGGAGCCTGGCATGGAGGCTGTATTCCAGTTTTTCCCTGGTACCGAGGGAAAGGTAATCGTCGATCTCGGCCAGAATGCGTTTCCTGTCGACGGGAAGTCTTCCGTTTATATTCAATAAATTTGTTGCGCTGTCGCTTAATAGTTCGGTATCGGCATCGGTCTCTTCGACCAGGGTTCTTATTTCCCGGACAACCTGCTCTTCGGTCGCTTCCGTGAAAGAGCCGTTTTGAACAGCATCGGCAAGGCCCGTCATCGGGAAAATTTCGAGGGATCTGAGGCGTATATAATCAGGGGCTATCCTGGTCAATACCCGGGCAGTATCATGGGCATGCTCCAGGGAGCAATCCGCGCCTCCCAGGCCGGGCATCACGTATACCGAGCATGAAAGGCCGGCTTCCTTTGTCTTCAGGCAGCCCGCAACATGGTCTTCCGCGGTAACGCCTTTATGTACCCTGGAAAGGACCTTGTCGGAGCCGCTTTCAAGGCCGAAGTGGACCCTGTCTAGTCCGGCCCGGTAAAGTTCGCGCAGGTCTTTTACCGTGCGCATGCGCGCCGCGGAGGACGTCCTTCCATAAACGGTGAACCTGCTGATGCCGGGGAAGTTTTCTTGTACCGTCCCGATTATCCGTGAAACAAAGCCGGGTTTGAGGTTGAGGGAATCGGCATCGCCCAAAAAGCATGTCGCACCGCCATGTATGCGCCAGTTCAGGATGTGGTTCATGCAGTCCGCCAGGTTGGGCCTGCTGTTGAACCACGTGAGGAACCATGCCAAGCGCGGATCAATATCCTGGTCACACCGCAGTTCCTCCGGGGATTCTTCCGGAAAAATTCCCGCTTCCCACTGGGCGGCCATTACTTGATCGGAGATTTCCGGTATCCTTCCGTGTGAAGCCGATGAATAAACAGGGTACCCGATGCCACGCTCGAAAAGATAATCGTCAATACGCTTTGCCCGGCTGATGTCTTCAAGGACATCCGCCAAATCGCGTTTTGAATATTTCGCACCAAGCTGGTAGACGGGGCAGAAGGCGCACTTGTTCCAGTAGCAGTTTCTGGTCAGCCTGAAGGTCAGGCTGAAATTTTCAGTGGGCGGCCTGATCGAACAGACTTCGAACGGACGCATCGAAAGAATGTCGGTGCCGGACGGCATCATGTTTCACCCGTCATTCCACGGTGACGCTCTTGGCAAGGTTGCGCGGCTGGTCCACGTCGCATCCCCGCAACACCGCTATGTGATAGGCCAGCAACTGCAGCGGGATGACCGTCAGCAGGGGCGAAAAAATCTTTTTCACTTCGGGCACATAAATTATGTGATCGCTGTAGCGCCTGATGTTGGTGTCGCCCTGGCTGGCGATGGCAATGATCCTGCCGCCGCGCGCCTTGACTTCCTCCATGTTGCTGACGATCTTGTCGTAGATGATGTCGCGGGGCGCTATGAAGACGACCGGCATCTTTTCGTCTATGAGCGCGATGGGGCCGTGCTTCATCTCCGCGGCCGGGTATCCCTCGGCGTGGATGTAGGAGATTTCCTTCAGTTTGAGTGCGCCTTCGAGGGCCACGGGAAAATTAACGCCGCGGCCGAGATAGAGGAAATTCTTGTTGTCCTTGTGGATCTCGGCGATCTGGCGTATGTAATCGCTGGTCTTAAGGACTTCCTTGACCATGTCGGGAATCTCGTGGAGCTGTTCAATGCATACGCGCATTTCGTCTGCCGTAAGATCTTTTCGACGGGCGAGCATCAGGGCCAGCATAATGAGAACCGTCACCTGGGACGTGAACGCCTTGGTCGACGCCACGCCTATTTCCGGGCCGGCGTGTATGTAGATACCGCCGTCGCTTTCACGCGCGATGGTGCTGCCGACCACATTGGTGACCCCCAAGACCTTGATTCCCTTCGACTTGGCTTCACGGAGGGCCGCGAGGGTGTCGGCAGTTTCGCCGGACTGGCTTATGACGATGACCAGGTCACCCTGTTTCAGGATCGGTTTCCGGTACCTGAATTCAGAGGCGTATTCGACCTCGACGGGTATCCGGGCGTATTCCTCGATGAGGTATTCGCCGATGAGGCCGGCATGCCATGATGTCCCGCAGGCGATAAAGATAACGCGCTGGATGCCGTTAAGTTCGGCCTCGGAAAGCCGCAACCCGTCAAGACGGATGGTCCCCGGGTCCGCGACGGCCCGGCCGCGGAAGGCATTCCGGATGGTTTCCGGCTGTTCGAAAATCTCCTTCAGCATGAAGTGATCGAATCCCATTTTTTCTATCGACTTGATGTCCCAGTCGATATCCTCGATTTTTTTATCGATTTTTTTAAGATTGAGGTCGTAGGTCCTGAAGCTGTCCCTGGCAAGGTCAAGGATCTCACCGTCTTCAAGGTATATGACCTTGCTGGTATGCTCGATAATGGCGCTGGCATCGGAGGCGACGATCATCTCGCCGTCCCCCGCCCCCAGGATCAGCGGGCTGCCGTTCCTGGCGGCGATGATCCGGCCCGGCTCGCGTTTTGAAACGATACAGAGACCGTAGGTTCCCTCGAGTTTTGATACGGCTTTCATGACGGAGTCGAGGAGGTCTCCGCTCTGCCGGTAATAGTATTCAACCAGATGCGCGATCACCTCGGTGTCGGTGTCGCTGCGGATGATATGGCCCTTTTCAGTGAGCATTTTTTTTATCACGGCGAAGTTCTCGATGATGCCGTTGTGCACCACCGCTATTTCATTATGGCAGTCGGTGTGGGGGTGGGCGTTCAGGTCCGAGGGAACGCCGTGTGTGGCCCAGCGGGTGTGGCCAATGCCGGTATGGTAATGGGCGATGTCCCTATTAACGTCGTTGGCAAGCGATTCCTCAAGGACGGAGATTTTACCGTTTTTTTTATGGACGAAGAGATCTTTATCCACGAGGGCGATTCCGGCGGAATCATAGCCCCGGTATTCAAGCCGCTTAAGACCGTTCATTATGATGTCAACGGCATTTTTGTTCCCCACATAACCGACAATTCCGCACATGCCTGTTATTCCTCCATGCCACAGATGAAATTTGACACACGCTTGGACAGCGGACAAATAATGTCAAGTTATAAACATGACCATATGTTAAGGCAATGTAATTTAATCATTATGTCATTTCCAAAGTCAAAACCATATATTAATATTCCATATTTTTTACAAGTTACCGATAATAAAATCGGTGGAGTCTTTTTTTTCGTCGCTGGATGTCTTATATTATATACCAGATATCCGGATAATCGAATTTTCCATCATGAACAGTATACGAATGCCCGTCAAACATCAGCTTATCCTTGACCGATTCAATGCAGATGACCCGGAAAACATGGCCTCTTTCATTTCAGAAAATAAAATCAATAACCTGAAAAAAGAAAAGGTCGCGACCATATTCATCATTTCATCCGGAAGTGAAAAAAAAGAGGAATACGCAAGGCTTGTTTCCCGGTACAGGGACGAAGGCTTCAGTGTCCGCACCATCCACATCGAGCGCATTAATGACTCCACCATTCCGCAGGTAAAGCACATTGTCGAGGAAATCAAAGGCACATTTCGTCGTGAAAGCTGCATGGTCGTATCATACGGACGCAGCCTCGCTCCGATGATTATCGCCTGCTACTATGTATGTTCCGGGACAACACCGTCACGGGCGATAACCAGGGTACGGCAGATGGATCCTTCCTTCCTCGCGGGTATCGAAGAGGTCGCCCTGGTATATAAGTTCAAGCATTATCTTAGCGCCAGCCAGGGGATCAGTGATGACGCCATTATTTTCAAACCATTGACCGAACCCGAGTTTGTTTCGGAGATTCCAGCCGTCGATCTCAGCAAAGCGCCTGAAGCAGAACAAGATATAAACCTTGACGATATTCCGGATATTGAATCCCTGCCCCCCCCGGGGGTAGACTTTCCGCTGGCTGATGGCCCGGCCCTCGACATCCCTTTGCCTTATTATGACGATCTTGACATCACGACTCCATCAAAATCGAGAATAACGGACGTGGTCTCCGAACCGGAAAGGTCTTTTGAACCTTACGGCGCACCGGCCAGTTCAATCGAACCAGAGGTAACCATGGCCGAAGTTCCCGTCACTGATGCTGTTGATTCGGATCGGACAGTCATTCCCGGTGAAACACTGACCCCGGTTCCAGACAAAAAAATTGATGCAGAAATAAAGGGCGAGGGCATCGACCCTCTGCACAAGCCCACGGTCCCGGATGATCGTAAAAAGAAAGAGAAGCCCGGACCCATATCCGCCGGGGACAGGGAAGGGCGGAACCTTGGCATATATTCCATCCGCTTTAAACTGGTCACGATCATTTCGGCCATTATAATCGCGGCCCTGACCGGAATGATTTTCTTGGCAACATACTTTTTCAAGAGGGACAACGAACTCAGGGCCTGGGAAAGCAACCAGAAGTTCTCCGAGGTGACCGCGCTCAAGGTGAAATCAGATTTTATTTCCATCATTGATCGTTCACGGCTCATCCCCGGAATCATTTCCAGGCTCAGTCCTGATGAAAAAGCTTCCATCTGGGACAATGATGAAGATTTTCTCTTTATTGGCGTTGCCGCAAAGGGAGGCCCCCGCGGCAGGCTGACATTCATCACAACAATATACAACCATACCCTGATGGGGAATAGCGGAATTTCCCAGTCGGACCTTCGGGCCGCCCTTGAGTCACACGGTCCATCCTTCGAGGGATCCTTTAACGGTGAGATCGCCATCATTAATATATCACGCAGTTTCAGGATGCCGGTCACCGGCTTCAGCCTTCCGCTCTACAGGGACGCGAGGGGGGGCACGGATCGGATACTGATCAGCGTCATACGTCTTGACCGGATACTGAAGGCCTTCAAATCCGCGGGGCTGGTAAACGTAGTCATGGTGAATGACAGGGGGGACATCATTGCACACCCCGACGGTTCGGTGGTAATATCCGGCGGCAATTATCTCAAGCTGCCCATTGTCAGGTTCATGATGAAGAGTCGACTGGACAATGGCCAGATGAGGTATGATGTCGCGAACGGCACCGCATATCTGGGATCATTTAAAAAGATCGGCATCGGCGGATGCGGCGTTATAGCCACGATACAGGAGTCAAAGGCCTATGAGCAGGTATACCGGATACAGCGGTGGAACCTGTATCTCCTGGTGATAATCCTGACGATCGCGATTCTTATTGTATATATTTTCGGGAAAGCAATGGCCACACCCATCCGCAGGCTGGTGAAAGCGACCGAGAGGATCAAAGAGGGTGATTACAGCATTGACATAGCGCCGACGACAAGGGACGAGATAGGTCTCCTCACCGGGGCATTCATTGAGATGGGCCACGGTCTTGCTGAACGCGAGAAGATGAAAGAGGCCTTCGGAAAATTCGTAAACAAGGACATTGCCGAGCGCGTACTTAAAGGAGAGATCGCCCTCGGCGGAGAAAGAAAGAACGTTGCCATTTTTTTCTCTGACATCAGGAACTTCACGGCCATATCCGAAAAGCTTGAACCTGAAGAAGTGGTCGAATTTCTCAACCTGTACATGACCCGGATGGTCAATTGCGTCAATGAAACAGGGGGCGTCGTTGACAAGTATATCGGCGACGCCATCATGGCCGTATGGGGCGCGCCGGTCTCGACCGGCAACGACACGGAAAACGCCATCAATGCGGCCCTTGCCATGAGGCGGGAACTGTTGCTGTTTAATGAGGGCAGGGGCGGCGACAAGAAACCCGTGATCAAAATAGGATGCGGCATTAATACCGGGCCGGTGCTGGCGGGCCAGATCGGATCCGAGGAGCGGATGGAATATACGGTTATTGGCGATGCAGTAAACCTCGCCTCCAGGATAGAGACCCTGACAAAACCATTCGGGACCGATATCCTCATTTCCGAAGATTCATACCGGCTTGTCACGGGCATATTCCGGACAGTCCCCATGCAGAAAATTACCGTGAAGGGGAAAAAGGATCCCCAGCAGATATATGCGGTGCTGGGAAGGATCGATGACCCGAAAGCGCCCGCAACCATCGAAGAACTCCGCGGCATCCTGGGTACAACGGAACAGCCGTTCCGCCGCCGGCATGACGACCCGCACCAGGAAGAAGTGAAATATGAAATTATCGAAACGTGAGTATATATATTTTTCCATCGCTGCGCTGATCATCTGCGCATTTTCACTCCTTTTTTACCTGGATTTCACCGGCCGATCCGCCATTGGCCAGGAACGAATTGTCGGTTCAATTGTTTTCAAGAAGAATATGGCCCAGCGTAAATATTCCGGCCAAGTCGTATGGGACGAAATCGAGCTGACCGCCCCTGTCTATAACAATGACAGCATCAGGACCGCGGAGCGGTCCCAAGCCGTTGTGCGGCTGTTCGACGGTTCGGAGATAACAATCAATGAGAACAGCATGGTCCAGCTATCATTCGTTACCGACGAGATAGACATCCAGTTTAAGGAAGGCTCAATATCGACACGGAGGGGCGTCATTGCCGGCGAAACACCGAGCAGGATGAACATCAGGACTGAAGACGCTACCGTCAGCGTTGCCAGGAGCGATGTACAGTTGACCGGCTCCAAAGACAAGGGGGTCAGCCTTTTTGTTTCCAGGGGTGATGCCACTGTGACGACCGGCCTTAAGGAACGGTCCGTAACGGAAAACCAGAAAGTGATAGTAGAAAAAGGATCAAGGGATGTCCGCATATTCACCATTCCCCTAAAGCCGCTGAACCCTCTTCCTGATGCAGTCCTGATTACTACCGGAGACAGTGGTGCTGTCGCGTTTACATGGGAAGCACTGAAACCCGGACAGGAGGGGTTCCTTGATATTTCTGATACGGTCGTTTTTTCAAGGACAGTGGCAACTAGAAAAATTGTCGGTACCGGTGCAACGGTCAACGTGCCGGTCGGATCTTATTTCTGGAGGCTTCGGGCAAAAAACAGGATAAACGGCGCTGTAGACACCGGCGAAGGAAGGAGGTTCTCTCTGGTCAGAGTGGAACCCGCATACCTTATTGCCCCTGAACAGGGCCAAATAATCCAGTATGGAAAGACCAGGCCTGTAATAAACTTCAAATGGAACGGCAGCGAAATAACACGGGAATATGACCTGGAAATCGCTTCCGATAGCGCCATGAGCAGGATCGTCGGCACCTTCAAAACGGCCGATGGCTCAATGGCGGTGGACAATTTTGATGAGGGCACCTATTTCTGGCGCGTGGTATCGGTCACCGGAGTAAGCGGAAACCTGAGCAGAGTGCCGAGCCCGGTGCGCATGTTGAAAATATTAAGAAAAAAGATAATCGATCCGCCGATGCCGCAGTTCCCTCCTGACGAAAGCTCCATCAGCGCTGTAGTAATGAAGGAAAAGGGGATCGTCTTTTCATGGCTCAACGACCAGGATATACAGTCGGTGAGGATAACGATCTCGCGAAATCCGGATTTCAGCAAACCGGTTTTCAGCGGCGTCAGCAACGCGAACTTCATGAATATCCGCAGAGAACTCGATGCGGGCACCTATTATTGGAAACTACAGGGGATCCTAGGAGGGGGGAGGCTGACCCGTTCTTCTCAGGCTGCTACGTTTACCATGGTGACCGGCCAGACGATACGGCTTATGTATCCCGGCGAAAATTCTGGAATTACGCCTGCCGGGAAAAATAAAGACGTGAAAATGTCATGGGAACAAACGGACATATACGGCGAGTATCTGGTTCAGGTTGCAGTCAATAACGCCTTTACGCGCATATATAAAGAAAAACAGGTAACCGCACATGATGCGGTCATCTCCGGGTTCAGTCCGGGTAAATATTACTGGAGAGTCATGCTGAAGAACAATGACGGCAGCATCGTCATGACAAGCAAATCAAGTTCTTTTGTCGTTCTTGATGCGATGCCGGAGCCGACCATCCTGTCACCTGCCAACGGGGAGACAATAGACATGGACAGGCGCGATGAGCTCGATCTCAGGTGGAAACGCATTGAAGAAGCCAACGCCTACCGCTTCAGGATGTATAGATTCGACGGGAAAAAGGAAACCATGATAGCGGAACGGCTGATACGCGGCACGAATTATGACCTGAATAGCATTGATTTCCCCGGAGATGGAGAATACCGATGGTCAATACAGGCCCTTGAAATGAGCCGGGACGGTTCGAACATTATCCGGAAAAGTCCGCTTTGCCTATCACGTTTCACCATACAGGCAACGGCGGTCCCCAAGAAAATCCGGATAATAACACCCAAAGTGATTTACGTTGAATAATTGAAGTTCAAGTTAACATCTGCCGGGGGATTGGGAGAACTTTTTTTTATTGTAAAAAAAACCTATCAGGAAAAATATTGTACCAAATTTTATCTGTTTTGCATCTACTGGTAGTTGGAATTTTATTATCGGGATATACAACATGATTAATATCGATTTTGATAAAAGCGGCGGCCTGATACCGGTCGTCGCCCAGGATTACGCATCTGGAACGGTCCTCATGCTTGCCTATATGAACAGGGAAAGCTGGGAATTGACGCTTAAAACAGGCATCGTTCATTACTGGAGCAGGTCAAGAAATAAAATCTGGAAAAAGGGCGAATCTTCCGGTAACGTCCAGGAAGTTAAAGAAATCCGCGTTGATTGCGACAATGACACGGTCCTCATTAAAGTCAATCAGATAGGCAGGGCCGCGTGCCATGACGGTTACGAGAGCTGTTTTTACCGGGTATTGAAAGATGGCAGCCTAATCGTGGACGGAGAGCGCGTATTCGACCCGGAAAAAGTATATGGAGATAAAAAATGACCAGACAGATAAAGCTCGGGATACCAAAGGGAAGCCTGGAAAACGCCACGATAGAGCTGTTCCAGAAAGCAGGATGGAAAATATCGGTATCATCGCGGAACTATTTTCCAGTAATCGATGATGAAGAGATATCATGCGCCCTGGTGCGCGCGCAGGAAATGGCGCGTTACATTGAAAACGGGGTTCTTGACCTGGGACTTACGGGTCTTGACTGGATCCTGGAAAATGACGCGGATGTCCAGGTGATATCCGATCTCGTTTATTCAAAGGTTAGCACGCGAAAGGCCCGGTGGGTGCTGGCCGTCCCGGAAGATTCGGATATTAAAAGTGTTGAGGACTGCGCCGGTAAAACAATATCCACGGAGCTTGTCAATTTCACCCGGAAATACTTCAAAGAGCGCAACATACCGGTCCAGGTTGAATTTTCCTGGGGGGCTACAGAGGCGAAGGTTGTTGAAGGTCTGGTGGACGCCATTGTCGAGGTAACCGAGACCGGTTCGACGATCAAAGCGCATGGCCTCAAGATCATCGCTACTCTTCTTGAGACCAACACCAAGCTGGTGGCGAACAGGAAAAGCTATGCGGATGAATGGAAAAAGTCGAAAATCAATCAGATAGCCATGCTTCTGCGGGGAGCCCTCAGCGCAGAAAAGATGATCGGCCTTAAAATGAACGTTCCCCATGACCATCTTGTGAACGTCGTCTCAATAATACCAAGCCTGACCTCGCCAACGATATCCCAGCTTTACAACTCTGACTGGCTTTCCGTTGAAACGGTCATTGAAGAGTCAATAGCACGGTTGGTCATACCCCGACTGATTGAGGCGGGAGCTGACGGTATAATAGAATATCCGCTTAACAAGGTCGTTAATAAAAACGAATTGTGACCCCGCAGCCAATCTAGGCAAGATCGTTACCAAGAGGTATTTTCAAATAAGCCGTTGTCATGCGCGGCTCAGTGGTTATTACGAGGCTGTCTTTCGGCGCCTGGAGGCTTTTCAGCATCATCATGATCAATATGAGCCCCAGACCGGCTCCTTCTCGGTAAGGATCGTCAAGGTTCTTTATGCAGTAATCAGCGAGGTCCTTGCAGTTTTCAGCGTCGATCAGCTTTTTGTTCACATTACGCAATTCGGTATCGGTCATGGTCACCGGATTGGCCACTTTCACATGGAGCATCTTTTCATCGGTCCATAGATCAATGACTGCCATGATATCCTCCCTCCGTGCCATCTTTTCAAAATAATTTGAATTTTCCCTGCTTATTTCAAGTTTGAACAATTCCAGGGCTTTTTCATATTTAATAATGTCATTTGAGCTGTTTTGGGGGGCGTAATCTTCAAAATATATATTTTTAAAATTTGCTTTTATGGCATTGATGACAAGTTCTTTAATACTGGTATAAATAGGAGCCATCAGGTCCGTGCAATTGTATTTTTGAAGGATGGCAAAAAGGATTTGCCGAAGCTGCATTTCAACATCATCGGATATCGAATAAGCCACAACCCGGGCACTGTTTATTGTTCGGTGTCCTGAAGATTTTCTCATGAAAACTGTTAAAGCCGTTATTATTTTATGCAGTGTGGATAAAATTAAAAATCAAATTTCTTTGATATCATTAAAAAACCAATAATTTAGGAATTTAACCACAATTACATATATATATAAAATAGCAAATTTCGTCAATAAATAAAAATCCATCCGGGTGGATTTTATAAAAAAGTGTGGAAATTATTTAAAATTGTCGTCAAAAATAATTTAATAGTTTTAAATTTTTTAGGATTTGGATAAATAGGTTTATGAATGGCAAGCGTTTATTTGCATTACTCTTCATTATTCTCACCTTCGATTTATATTCACTTGCTGAAGAAATAAGAATAAACAATAACAATATTTATATTAAAAAGGGATTCTCGCATGATTGGCTGAATTCTATACCAGAAAATGATACAACCTGGTTTGTAATCCCGCCCACACGAAAAGATAAATCTCTCAGAATTTCCGAGCTTCCTATTCCTGGCCTGCCTAAAAGGACTTTTTTTTCCTATAAGCATTATAAACCCATGACTTTTACTTTTATTACCAGCTTTACCCTGACGCCTGATACGGCCTTGAATAAGAAATTTCTCGGTTTGTATATAGACCAGATAGCGGAAAACTGGGAAGTTTATCTGAACGGCACCCTTATTAAAAGGGAAATCTATTTAAAGCCTGATGGCGAAATAAAGGAATTTAGAGACCAGCGGAGGGTGTTGATCTATCTCAACCCTCTGGCGCTCAAGCCGGGAACAAATATTATTGCCTTCAGGATAGTCGGCGACGTCTCTATGGTTGACACCGGTTTTTACACAAACAAGCCGCTGGTTATTGATGACTATGAAAAACTTTCAAGGGAAAAAACGAGACTGGTACAGCTCATATTGCTTTTTGTATACCTGATGGTCGGATTGTATCTGCTCCTGCTGTATGCATACCGGAGAACGGAACTGTATAATCTGATCTTTGCGATATTTTCAATCTTGCTCTTTATTTATCTCTTCTGCAGAACTTCCACGGTTTATTCAATTATCCCTGACACAAAGTGGACGCTCCTGTTTGAATTTTTGTCACTGTATACGCTCATACCGCTCATCATGTGCTTCATGGACCTCATTCTCTTCGGCAGGATCAGCAGGTTCGTATACGGGTATAGTGTTTTCTGCATATTCCTCATAGTCCTTTCCCTTGTGTCCCCCTATCCGGTGAGGATCGATATTCTGCGGATCTGGCAATTGACGTCCATCATCCCGGCAATCTATTTCTTGTTTTTCCAGATCATGCATGCTTTTTTAATTACCGTGCGGCATTACCGTTCTTCGGCCGTTTCCGGAGAAAAACCAGCGCTGATGACATCCATACGGCACAGTATCGCCAGGACTGTACCGGGCAACCTGATGGTGGGAGCCATGGTTGCCGTGGGCTGCACTGTTTTTGACGTTCTCGATGCCATGCTCTTCACGACGGGCATTGTCATAACCAACTATGGATTTATGTTTTTTGTTATCGGGATAACCATCGTGCTCTCCAACCGCTATGTCTATCTATACCGCGCGATTGACGGCCTGAGTGTTGACTTGAGGCAAAAAACGCGCGACCTCAAGGAAACGCAGGTCCAGTACGGCATATCGCAGGAGAAGTACAGGCTCCTCGTGGAAGGAGCCACGGACATAATTTTTTCACTAGATGAGGATTTCAATTTTCTTACGGCAAACAAGGCAATGCATGATCTTCTCCAGGTTAACAGCGACTACCTGCAAAAAAAGAACCTGATCGATGTGCTCCATCAGCCTGACCAGGTATCCGTATCAATACAATTTTTACAGGAAAAACTTGAAAAGTTCAAAGAGGGGAAAAAGCCGCTCACTATCAGGCTTGACTTCAAGACGTCATTCGGCATTGAACCGGTATCGCTGCAGGTTCGGCTTGAATATATAAATATTGAAGGCAGGTACGAGATATTCGGCAGGGGCACCAGCATTACCGAGGACATCCTCAACCAGTACTTGGAAGCAGAAAAGCACCGGTACAGCATAGGCAACATGCTCCTCGTTGCCGATGACCTGAGCCTGAGGATAACGAGGAACCTTCAAAAATTCATCAATAAGAAGGAAATGGATTTAATCAGGCTTGCCATCCGCGAAATCATAATCAACGCCATCGAGCATGGCAATCTTGCCATTACCTTTGAAGAAAAAACACGGGAAATGGACAACGATAATTACTTTAATTACCTTAACGAGCGTCAGAAAGACCCCCGGTTCAGCGAAAGGAAAGTGAAGGTGGAGTATTCAGCAGATTCCGAAAAAATCGTCTATACCATAGCCGATGAAGGGAGAGGCTTCGATTACCGGCTGTATTTGTCCGACGACCCGGCAGACGACGAATCCATGCTGATGCATGGGCGTGGCATCACGCTGGCAAAAAGTATTTTTGATGAAATCAACTATAATGAAACCGGCAACGCCGTGACCCTGGTTAAGTGGCTGAAAAACAACAATCCGTGAAGCCGCGAATGGACCGGTCAAAACCTTCCATCAGCACTTGAGGCCGGTACCGAGCCGTATTTCAACAGACATGTTCCGTACATGTATCGGGAAGGTTATCGATTCCAGGTATTCCATGAAACACCGTTCCAATGTGACGGGAGCCTTGCCCCGGCAGACCTTTTCCGCCGTTTTCGTATACCCGCACATGCGTCCGTTCCTGTCGATGACAATAATCACATCGATATAAATGTACTCGCAATTCGAACAATTCATGGACAGTTTTGATTGCGCAAGACATTCGCGGAAAACGTTTTTGCGGAAATCCTCTTTTATCTTATTTATGGATTCCCACTGCGCTCCCTTCAGTTCGTGATCCTTCGCCACCACGTTTCGCCTGTTTTCCGAACAGGCGGAAAACAGCATACTCGTCGCGAGGAACGCCGTGAGAGCTGATATACAATAATGGCCGGAATAGATTTTATTGGGAAGTTGTTTCACGGTCAATAAAATAGCAGGGCCCGCGATTTACACCGCGGGCCCTGCGGTTGTGCCTACTTATCAACAGTTTCAATGAGCGAATTGGGAGGCAATATATCAACGTATACCGTAAAAGAGGTAATAGTGGACATGTTACCTGCTTTGTCAACGGCCCTGGCGTCTATCTGGTGCTTGCCGTTGTTGAGGAATTGGATCTCTGATTTATAGGGAACAAATTCCCCCTTGCCGTCTATCCGGCAGTATATGACGGCCACTCCCGATTCGTCGTCTTTTGCCGTAACGGTGTACTTGACATCGGTGGAAGCCACGTTCTGATTGTCGATTTTCTTGAGTTCCTTGTCGGACTTGATTTCAACAACCGGAGCGGTTTCGTCGGTGACCATCTTGACGACGGCGTCTTTCAGGTCAACTTCATTGCCGGCATCATCGACAACCCTGAAGGTAAACTGTTCGGTAATGTTGTTCACGTTATCTGTCGCCTTGATTTTGAGGTTGATGTCGCCCTTGGGTGGTACCGCGAAGGGGGCGGCATATTCCTGGAAATTCGTTCCGTCCGTCGAATACTCGACTTTGTTGACGCCCGAAAGGGCATCACGGGCGTTTATGCTGAATAGCACATTTTTCTGATAATAGACCTTGTCACCGATTTTTTTTACAGGCGAACTGGTTGACACGATAATCGCCGGACCGGTACTGTCTACGGCAACATTGTAGGTTTTATCCGCTTCCTTGTTTCCGGCCTTGTCAACACCGGCATATTTAATGGTGTGATATCCTTCTTTGTCGATCGAGAAAGGGGTTTGATATGTCTGTACCGCGGCATCATCAATTTTATACTCGATCTTATCGATCGCCAGGTCATCGGTGGCCGTCAATTTAAACTGGACCTTCGAATTGACAAAAATCGTTTTTCCGTCGGTATAGGCCTTTGCATTTGCGGCGATGATTGTCTGTTCGCCCTTAATCTCCGTACTCGCCGCATCTTCCTTCTTTAATTCCTCTTTTTTAACTTCATCAGCCAGTTCAGTCTTTTTTTCATCGGCAACGTTTTCCGTTGTCGACGGATCATCCTGAGAATATGCAAGGCCGGAAATGAACATTCCGATTGCCGCGCATATGCTGATTATAAACATTTTTTTAAGCATACATGACCTCCATTGTGTATGTCTTCGTATGTATAATTGATTACATTGACCATCTGCGACAGATTTGTTTCATTATCAGACAATTGTATATATTTTTTCCCACCGCTAAAAAGTAGTTAAAAACACCAAATTTCTTATTTGAAACAAATCTGATAGAGAGTAATTAATAATTATAAATAATTTATTGTCAATAGATATTTGAACGATTGGAGGCAATTTTAAACATTTTAAGAGATTTAATATTATAGAAAACTGGGATCAGTGAAGATAGTATATCCTGTATTGATGATGTACTGCCATGGTTTGACTTGACTTTTTAATAATATTGTTTATTATTGCTAAAAAATTTAATTTTGAAGGAGAATAATTATGTTGGCTCGAACAATGGCATTAATAGTATTTTTATTATTTTTTGCCGTGGAAATGACCTTTGCCCACGGTGGAAGAACGGATTCTGAGGGAGGTCACTGGGACCACCAGAAAAAGGAATATCATTACCATAAAGATGGCAAGATAATCGTTGATAGATCGAAAAGCGCCCGTTACGATGAATTGGCTGGCAAACACGACAGCGACAAAGAAACAAAGAAAGATAAAAAGAAAAAAGACAAAAAAGATAAAGAAGACAAAGAAGACAAAGATGCCGATAAAAAAGTAAAGACTAAAAAAGACAAAAAGGATAAGGAAGATAAAGAAGTAAAGAAAGAAAAGAAGGATAAAAAAGAAAAGAAAGATGAAGATAAAGACAAAAAAGTAAAAACTAAGAAAGATAAGAAGGACAAGGAAGAAAAGAAAGAGAAGAAAGAGAAGAAAGAAGACAAGCCTAAAAAAGAAAAAAAGGACAAAGAGAAGAAGAAAAAGAAAGCGAAAAAGGATGAATGATTATTAACGAACGTTTCCCAGGACAATACCTCCTGTTAATGAGAATTGCCTATTTGAAGCATTGATAGGGTATTTTCAGAAGAATCGGCTGGTAAATTGCGGGATTGATGTAAATTGCGTAGAGCGCCTTGCCGGTGCTGAATATTTCCTTCCCGGAATAATAGGCAAGATGGGACCGGGCGGGAACTGAAGGAAGAGACGGCGGTATGTACAGTACCGCCGTCTTTTTGTCTTTGATCATCGAAAAATCATTGAACTGGACGGTTTTAATGGCACCATCAAGGCTGCAGTAGATGATGATGTATTCTTTCATCGTTTCATTGTAGGAAATCGACGGTTCCCCCATGACATCATCGGCAACGGGCGCCGCTGAACCGATGGCCCCGGTCCATTGGCCTTTCGCGTCAAGGAATTCATAGCACGACCGTTTTTTGATTGATGATACCGGGACTCTTGCCACGAAGGCGGGGACCTTGTTCCTGGAAGCCGGGCCGTGACCAATTAAAAACAGGTGGCTGCCCCGGCGGATCACAGCATCGCCGAAAACCGGTTCGCCCTCGAGGAACACCTTTGCCGTTCGCTTGAAATTCAACGGGTCCCCCGTCTTCCATCCGGCAGGAATTTTCCATTCTGCTATCCCGACGCCTTTAACACTGAGGGGAAGTCCCGGGTTTTCCTTTCGGGCGGGATTTTTATCGATGAGAACAATAATATAATAAACATAAACCGTCCCTTCTATTTCTATTCCATCGATAGCCCAGAACCTCCATACAGAAGGATCTTCGCCGGGGAAGGGCTTTATGAACTGGGCGACCGTGCCTTTTTCTTTGTAAAACGTGAAATTCAGATTCCCGATGTTCGAATCGTCAGGGATGTCGGTGAAGGCGGCGGAATTGCTGAGCATGCCCTTCATGACCGCTGAATCCTCAAAGGTGGCGTTAACCGAGAGATCGCCTTTCCATGCGCCGATGATCGTGTCCCCGAAGGTCCACATCATGGTGGCGCCGAGCTGTATCGGCGTGCACCCATCCTGTCCGATGACGCTCTGCTTCCGGTTGATCCCGAAAATGCCCATGTTCTCAATCCTGTCTCTCCCGTTCTTGATTGTATTCCAGGAACCGCAAAAAAGGAAACACAGGGACAGGGCGGCACTGATGATCAAACAGGAAACGCGGAAGACAGTCAGTCTTTTTCTATACATGGTATGACCTGGCAATCTGAACCGGAATTCTTCGTAAAAATCATCACTACTATACTATATTACAGGAATATCCGTGCGGTCAAGGAATAATACGGATATATCGAATTTTAGCTGTGACACTCAATCTTATAAATAAACGCTCGTTTGACATGGTCGTCATGGGCTCTTCAACCGTCGGGCCCCAGGCCGTAATAACAGTTTTACGGGAGCTCCCGGCTGATTTTTCCTTCGGCATTGTGTACGTACAGCACACGGAGACATCAATCTGCGGGCAATTTGCCGATTAGCTGAACCAGCAGACATCTCTTGACGTCAGGCTCGCCCGCCATAATGATTATCCTTCGGAAAAAAATTAACGGTCTCATCATGTCCAGGATGGGAAGCGACGGTGCCATGGGCTGCCGGGAGATTGTTTCACCTGGCGGTTACACGATAACCCATGATGAGGTAACCCCGGTCATATACGGGATGGCCCGCGTTTCCGCAGCACGCAATGGCATTTCAATATTTTTTCCTGTCGATAAAATCAGCGGCCACCTCAAGGAGCTGGTGTCTTATTGAAACACCCGGGGCAGTTCAATTGATCTGAACATAGAGCATCATATCAGTGTAATCTTTTACGGTTTTTTCTCCAATCTTAAAATCAATCTTGACAAAATAGTATTTTAATTTTTTCTTGCGTAGTTGCGCTGATTATCGAACACTCCGATGAGTTGAAACGATGTAACGGTGGGCGTAAAAACAGTTCATTCGGAATGTTGAACAATGAAAACGCGGAATCGGCACCGATGGGCAGGAAAGTCGTTATTACCGGGATGAATATAATTTCATCCCTGGGTTTGAACCTCGAAGAAAACTGGAACAATCTCGCGGCGGGCAAGAGCGGTGTCGCCCCCATCTCCCTGTTTGATGCGTCAAACTGCGAAACAAAAATAGCCGCCCAGGTCCCGGCCGGGTTTGAGGCCTATGCCTCAACGTTCTGCAAGAAACGCACTGCCCACCAGATGACACGGGTGACCGCCATGGCCTTTGTATGCGCCTCCGAAGCGATCGAGCTGTCCGGCATCGATTTCAACGCCGTTGACAGGCGGCGCACCGCCGTAATCATGGGCGTCGTATCAACAGGAAATTCAAGCGTGGAGAAGGGTGCGGCATCGCGGAACAGGATAATCAAATCCATGAGCAACGCCATCCCGGCATGGATATCACTCCATTACGGAATAGAAGGGCCCAGTTACTCGGTCAACACGGCCTGCGCTTCATCAGCGTACGCCATGGGACTGGGCTATGACATGATTCGAAGCGGGTCCGCAGATATTGTCGTCACCGGAGGCGCGGATTCAACCATTAACCCGGAGGAGATAAACAGTTTCAACGAGATGTACGCCCTGAGCACGAGAAACGATGCGCCGCGGAAAGCCAGCAGGCCCTTTTCCAGGGACAGGGACGGTTTCGTAATAGGGGAAGGCGCCGGTATCATGATACTGGAGTCCGAGGAATCGGCATCGAAGAGGAACGCCCCCGTTATTGCCGAATTTGCAGGCTATGCCGTGACCAGCGAGGCCTACAACATTATGGCCCCTAAAAAGGACGGCGAGGGCATGTACGAAACCATGAAGCTGGCCCTTGCAAATACCGGCGTTGATCCATCTGAAGTGGATTATATCAACGCACACGGGACTTCCACCATGCTGAACGACCTGTATGAGACCATGGCCATAAAGCGTCTTTTCGGCGACAGGGCCTATGCGATACCGGTAACATCATCAAAATCCATGATGGGGCACACCATCGCTGCAGCGGGGGCCATTGAGGCCGCCATAACCGCCTTGAGCATACGTTACCAGATGGTAACACCGACGATAAATTATGACGATCCCGATCCAGACCTCGATCTTGACTATGTGCCCAATAATTCTCGGGCCCATAAAATAAATGTTGCAATATCCAACTCTTTTGCTTTTGGTGGTCATAATGCAACAATTGTATTAAAAAAATATTAGCATTACCTTGAAACAGGCCGGGAGTTCTTATGGCGAAAATAGAAAATGGGACCGTTGAGGAAGTCAGAAGGATAGTCTACGAATTCTTTTCCGAAGAATGCGAAGTTTCCATTGACGAATTAAAGGATGACACCAACGTCATCAAGGATCTTGAAGGCGATTCGCTCATGTTCCTCGAGCTCCTTGAGATATTCAAGAAAAAGTACGGCCTGAATGTGGAACTGAAGACCGTCGGGAAGTATGTGGTCAAGCACCCAGCCGAAACCATCGGCGCGATCATCGGGATGACCATGCTCATCATCGAGCATGAGAACAGGATCGCCGAGCTGGAATAAGCACACGCTGGTCACTACCGTGGAACGAAAGAAAACCGCCGTCATTTTTCCCGCATTCGGATGCAAATATCTGGGCAATGAGCGCGGGTTGCTTGAGGGGATGTCCGGCGACCTCAGCGAACTTGCGGCCCGCGCCGCATCCGCAGTCGGCCTCAACGCTGAAAGAACACTCTCTTGCCGCGACGGCAATTTCGAAGATGAGCTCGAGTCGCAGTATGCCGTGTATATGTACAGTTGCGCCGTCTCCAATGTACTCAAGCGCTCGGGGCTCCATGGCGATTTCACGGCCGGTTACAGCATGGGCCTTTATGCCGCACTCTGCCACGCCGAATGCATAACTTTTGAGCAGGGCCTTTCCCTCATTACCACGGCATACCGGGGCATCAGGGACGTTGCCGCATCCCTGCCGTTCGGTATCGGCGTGATTTCAGGGCTCACCCGGGAGGAAGCGATAGCCCTTATCGACGGGAACAGTGAGATAGAGATCATCAATGTCAACAACCGCCATAATCTGCACATAGCCGGATATGAAAAGAACGTGAAACATGTCCTTTCCCGGGCAAAAGAGCAGGGAGCGATTAACTGCAAATATCTCACGTTCCATTCGCCGTATCACTCCCGGTTTATGGATGGAGCCGCGGAAAAATTCCGGGAATACTGCGGAACGCTTACGATATACGACCCGGTGTATCCGGTCATATCCACCGTTGACCGGCGCATCATGACCTCGTGGCGCGATGTTGCCAGGGACCTCGTAGACAACATTAACCGCAACATCAACTGGCTGGAAACGATGAGCGTCATGATCGATGCCGGCGTCGATGTGTTCGTTGAGTGCGGTCCCGGCAGGAGCCTACAGAGAATGGCAAAGTTCATTGACGGCGATTTCGATGTGTACAACCTTCAGAATCTTCGCCTTCTCCTGTCCTCGGACAGGGTCTGCTCGTCAGCCAGGGCGATGAACTATTAACATACATGAAGATCCTCCTCGTAAATCCGCCGCGGTCGCCCCACAACAGCATACTTGACCACGCCCCGGAAGAAGCGAAGCGCTTTATCCATAAAAAATTGATCGGTCCGCCATTGGGCCTTATTACCATAGCGGCCGCGGCCCGTGACCACGATGTCAGGGTCCTGGACATGAAGGGAGAATACGACCTGGTACCGGAGGCACCCGCCATCGATGTGATGGTCACCCGCCACCTGGAGGACTTCAAGCCTGATATCGTGGGGATAACGGTCATCGCCTCGGAAGTTCCCTATGCCGTTGATATATTACAGGCCGTCAAGCGCCATGACCCGGCCATTGTCACCGTCGCCGGCGGCCTCCATGCCACGGTATGCCCGCACGATTTCAGTGACAGGGCCGTTGATGTTGTCATGCCGGGACAGTGCGCCGGCATATTCATGGAACTGGTGAGGGCGCTTGAAAAGGGCATTCCCCGGGAGAAGGTCCGGGGGATATTCAACAATACCGATCATGGTTTGGAATTCACCGGGACGGCGGAAACCGCCTGGGACGCGGCCGGCGCGGATTATATTTTCCCTGACCGCTCGCACCTGAAGCGCTGGATATCCACCTATTGCGCCGGAGGCTCCCCCCATCCCAGCACATATATTTTCACCTCCCTCGGCTGTCCCTATCGCTGCACCTTCTGCTCGATCTGGTCCCAGTTCGGCGGGCGCTATTATCAGCGCGACGTTGAGAGCGTCATAACCGAGCTTAAGATGGTGGACGACTATCCCGTGGTGCGCTTCGCCGACGCCAATACCATCGTGAATGAGCGCTTCATCGACCGTCTCTTCGATCGAATCCGTGAAGAGGGCATCCACAAATTCTTCATCATGGATATCCGCTTCGACACGGCGGCACGATATCCGAAGCTGATCGAAAAACTCGCCAAGGGCGGCCTGAAGGTCGTGATCTGCGGTTTTGAATCATTCAAGGAAGACGAGCTCCTGAGATACCGGAAAGAAGCGCCGGCGCGGCTCATAGAGAACGCCATTTCGGTTTTTCACGACAACGGCATCATGGTGCGGGGAAACTACGTGATACCGGCCGATTACACCCGTGATGACTTTAACGTCATGGCGGACTACGCCGGGTCCCACAGGGTGGTTTACGCGGGATACACCATTCTGACGCCCATGCCCGGGACAGGGTTTTTTGAGGATACGCGGGACCGCATCATCGATTTTGACCTTGCCAAATACAATTTCTTCAACTGCGTGTTTAAAACCGCCCTGCCGGCTGAGAAATTCTATGAAAACGTCGGAAGGCTCTGGCTCATCAAGAAAGGCATGGATGTCATCTGATACGGCCCGGGGCGGTCATTGCAGTGTCAGCCGCAATAGCGCAGGGCGTATCCCGCCTGCATGAACTTGCTCACCTCGGTGACGAAGCTCAGCACCAGGTCGCCGTCATCCAGCTTCTCTTCGCGCATGATCGTGTCGAGGCAGATGAATGCCATGGGGGGGCCCGGATATCCCATTTTCGACATCTTGGTATAAAGCGTATCCGGGGGAATTCCCAGGGATACACATTCTTCAAGAACAAGGTCGGATATATGCCTGGAGGGAAGGTTCACCTGGAAGAAGCGGAGCCGGGAAAGATCGATACGGCACGTTTCCAGCATCCGCCTGAGGCCCTTGCAGAAAACGGTACCGTCCGGATCGTGAAAATATGACTGGAGGTGCTGGAACATCTGGGCAAGGTGATGGCAGCCCCGTTCATATTCATCTCGGGGGTTCATCCAGTAGGCGGGCCGCTGATTGCCCATGGAAGCCGGTTTATTGCCGCCGATGGATTCCATGTAGGCATGTTCAAGAAACAGGCCACCTGTCATATCGTCACACCCCTGGAGAACGAGGCCCCCGGCTCCGTCGCAGAGGAACCAGCGGAGAAAGAGGTCTTCTTTTTTAATAAGGGGCTGGTTGTAATATTCAGCCCTTAATTCCGACGAGGATATCCCTGAAGACAGCACCAGGGCATTTCGGTAGCGTCCGTTCCTGATGAGGTCTCCTGCGATAAGAAGGGCCTTATACGCCGAGGTGCAGTTGGCGTGTATGGACAGCTCGGCGCACCGCTCGATCCCCAGAGCCTCCTGGATCCTCACGGACGGCGTCGGCATCTGGTCCATGTGGGCGCTGCCGTACACGATGAGGTCGACATCGGTCGGCGCAATGCCAGCCGCTTCAAGGGCCTTCCGGGCCGCCTTTACTGACATCGACACGTTATCATCGGTGAATTCCCTGGTTATCGGATCAATGGCGTAATGATACTGCCCGATGTCGAGCATTTCTTTCATGAGCGGCCGTATCCGTTCAAGCCACTTCATCACTTTCGCCGGCGCGCCGGTAATCGGTCCGAGGAATCGGTCTATGTCATCAAACGGTACCGGTTCACCCGGCAAAAAGGAGCCGCTCCCTGTTATCTTTACATGTAGTCCCGCCGTCATGGGTGCCACCCGTCCCTCCGCAGATACTTATGGATGTAGCTTCCGATACATGCCCGCTGGTATGAGCTGCCGACGGCCCTGATAAAATTAACGGCCGCGCCGACCGTGCTCTCTTTCGGCACAATGGAATCGATTATGCGCCACCGCAAAGCATCATCAGTGCTGAAGGTGGTGCCGGACAGAATAAGTTCCAACGCCCGCGGTAGCCCGGCCAGGGCCCTCAATTTCTGAATGCCGCCGCATCCCGGGAGGAGCCCGAACGTCGCTTCAGGCAGGCCGAGGACCGATCCTTCGCCGCAGATGCGGCAGTGGCAGAAGAGGGCAAGTTCCAAGGCTGATCCGAGACAGACACCCCTGATAGCGGCAACGACGGGGATTTCAAGATCTTCAAAGAACCTGAACGTCATCAGATTGTCGAGAAGCGTCGACGGTCGCCTCTCTTCGTACAGCAGGCATTCGTGAACCGCGTTTTCCTTTATGGCGCCGATGATGTCGTCAAGGTCAGCGCCGGATGAAAAATGACGGCCCGAGCCGTGGATAACAATGCCGGAAACGCCGGATCCTGGGATGACTTCCTCGGTGAGCCGCTTCAGTTCAGAAAAAAAAAGCGTGTCATCCGGTTGGACGGCTGATCGTTCAAAACGATATGACCGATTGAATCTTCAATATGCCATGTAGGATTAGCCATTCAATTTCCCCGCAAGCCTGCAGAACATTCTTGTCTCTTCTTCCATGGCTTCGGAAGCTGCCATGGTGCGGCTGTTATTCAGCGAATGCACGATGGATCGAATCACTTCAATGGGCCTGTCAGCAACCATTTTTTTCATAAGTTGCAGGGAAAAATCCAGCGTTTCCTTCGCCGGAGCCAGATGGTCAGCCAGACCGATCTCGAGGGCTCGTTCCGCGCCGATGATATCACCCGAGAGAACGGCTTCCAGGGCCTTCCCGTATCCTATAAAACCGGGAAGACGGACCGTGCCCCCCATGCCGGGCATGAGCCCGTGATTGACTTCGGGGAAGGCGAGGATGGCATTACGGGCACAGACCCTGATATGGCAGGCAAGCGCTATCTCAAGGCCGCCGCCGAAACAGGCGCCTTCAATGGCGGCGATAGAAGGGATGGGGAGGGCCTCGATCGAATCGAGGAGCTCTTTCCCGTCCCGGAGCCTGGCCATGAACCGGTTCTCATCCAGGGCAAGGAACCGCAGGCGTTCCATGTCGGCTCCCGCGGAGAAATGCCTACCTTTACCGGCGATGACGATGCCCTTGATCTTGTCATCAGCGAAGCATCGTTTGATCAGTTCCGGATCGATAAAAACCGGGTCAGGGAGCATGTTTTGAGGAGGGTTGTCGATCGTTATGATAGCGATAGAATCCCGGACTTTGAAAGTTGATATCGTTTGCCTGCCCATGGTTCTGCACTTATCTCCCGGTCAAAAAGAAATCGGGAATATCATGGGGTATTCTATCGCTGTCGACCAGGAGAGTTTTGACGGTACCGCGGGTAATCACTGATCCTGAAGCCGCGTCCCTGATGACCTGATCGAATACAAGATAGGGAGGGTCACGTTCAATATCGGTGCAGACGACCAGTTCGTCAAAGACCTTCGCTTCCCTGGAATAATGCACCATCGCATCGGTCACCACCAGGACAAGCCCGTGTTCCCTGAAATAGTCGAAGAGTTCGCGTTTTTTAAGGATTTCCCAGCGGGCCTGTTCCATGTAATTGAGATACACCGCGTTGTTGACATGGCCGAAGGAATCCATCTCATAGCCGCGGACTGTTATCGGATATTCAAAGGACATGGCATCGTTACCTGATGGCGGCAATTGTAGCCGTTGTGCCGGATCGCGCAAGCGGGAATCGGTTAAAATTGAAAAAAATTGGGCGCACGACGCTGGCCGGTTTCGGCCGTTCCGGAACCATGTTTTTTTATTGCATTATTTTGCCATCCATTGGAGATAGAGTAGGTTTTTGCCATGTCATTACCGCCAGACATACAAATCGGCATAATCGGCAGCGGCCTCATGGGGACCGATATATTCTACTATCTGTCCGGTTTTGATTGCCGCCTTGTCTGGATATGCATCGATGAAGAGGAGCGCCGCCGCCTGGTGTCTGCATTCAAAAAAAAGTACGACCGCATGTTCAGGAATGGACTGATAGACGAAGAAGGCCTTCGCCGCAAAAAGCAGCGGGTGCTGATTTCAACTTCCATAGGCGACCTCAAGGATTGCAGCATCGTCATTGAAACCATCCATGAGGAAGCCGCTGACAAGGCCAGACTCTTTGATGATCTGCGGCCTTTCCTCAGTAATAATGCCGTAGTGGTTACCAATACATCATCGATACAACCGTCACTCCTCGTCAGCGATGAAGCAATGAGGAAACGTTTCGCCGGTCTACATTTTTTCTACCCGGTAAAAATGAAGAACATCGTTGAACTGATCGTAACCGATCATACCGGCGAGGACACGAAAAGGATAGTAAGGGACTTCACGGATTACATTGACAGATTCCGACTGGAAATGCATGAAGACGAAGCCTTCATGCTGAACAGGCTGTTCCTCGATTTCCAGGCCCAGGCCTTTCGCTGCCACCGTGACGACGGACTTGACGTAAAAGTCATTGACGCAATAGTCAGGAAATACATATTCCCCGTCGGCGTTTTCGAGTTCTTTGACGCCGTGGGAATAGATGTGATGCGCCGGTCAATCGTCAATTACACCGGGACCATGGCAGACAGTGATTTCTACAGCCCGATGATCGATTGTCTCGACAGGCTCCTCGGGGAGAAAAAACTCGGCCGCAAGTCGGGGGCCGGGTTTTACCCGTATCCCGTTGAAGGTCCGCCGGTCCAAATGCCCGCAGCGGACGTGCAGGTCCGGACAGCTTCTCTCCTCCGGGCCATGTATATCAATTCGGCCTTCAAGGCCCTGGAAAAAAATATATGGCCGCAGGTCGACCTGGAATATGCCGTGAAGGAATACATGGCCATCGACAAGGGGCCATTCACGCTGGCCGTTGAGATAGGTCAGGACGCGATAAAAGGACTCTTGAACCGTTATTATGCAAAGACCGGTTTTGAAGCATATCGGCCTTCACTGTTATTGTGACAAAACCGGACCGGGTTTTTTATAAAGATCGGATGTCCCTTAATGAAAAAAGTGCTTCTCGTTAATACCAATACGGAGCAAAGCCCATACCCGGTGCCGCCCCTCGGCCTGTGTCTTATCGCCGGGGTCCTCGAAAACAACTACGCGGTCAAGATATACGACGGCGCCTTTGATGCGGGGAACGGGCTTCACGACGCCATTGACGAATTCGCCCCCGACTATATCGGCGTTTCAATCCGCAATATTGATGACATGGACCTTCTCGACCCGACCAATTACATAGATCCCATTCGGGAAAACTTCATACAACCGATCAGGAATTCCACCGGGGCGCCGCTTATCCTCGGCGGGAGCGCCTTCAGCATATTCCCCGAATATTTCATGACTTATTACGGGGCCGATTACGGCATCTTCGGCGAGGCCGAGGCGGCGTTTGCCCACCTGCTGCACTGTCTCGATGGCGGCGGTGACGTTTCGGCCATTCCGTCGGTACTCACGAAGAATTCAAAAAAGTATCACCGTCGCTTGACGGACTTCCCCATGGAACATGTTCCGTTCTCCAATATAGACCTCCGGCTCGATTACTCCCCGTACCGGGCCCGGAGTTCATACCCGGTACAGACCAAGCGCGGGTGCTCCCACCGCTGTGTTTACTGCACGTACAACTGCATAGAAGGATACCGGTACAGGACCAGGCCGCCGGAGCTGATCGCCGAGGAAATAAGGCAGGCAGCGGGTCGCCTCGGGCAGGTAACATTCGAATTTGTCGACTCAACATTCAATGATCCCCCCGGCCACGCGGAAGCGGTCTGCCGCGAAATAATAAGGCTCGGCCTGTCCGTGAGACTCAGGACCATGGGCATCAACCCGTGCAACGCGTCACCGGAGCTGTTCGGGCTGATGCGCGATGCCGGGTTCGCGCAGATAGACTGCACCCCTGACACCGCGTCGCCATCGATGCTGGCCACGCTCGGAAAGAATTTCACCCTTGCCGACCTCAAAAACGCAGCGCGCATCATCCGCGAAGCCGACATGCCTACCATGTGGTTTTTTATTTTCGGCGGACCCGGTGAGACCGAAGAAACCGTCATGGAATCCTTTGAATTCATTGATACCTGCATCAGCGCAAAAGACATGGTCCACATGACCTGCGGGATGCGCATCTATCCCGGAACCGTGCTGCACCGTCGCGCGCTTGAAGACGGCATGGTCGGTACCGATGACGATCTCACGGGTGCCAGGTTCTATATCTCACCCGCCATCGGGAAGGAGCGACTTCTTGAAATAATAAAAACGAATTCCCTTTCACGACCCAATTGCGTCCCGGTCATGGAGACGACGCCTTCCCCAGAAATGATGCGCGAGGCGATAAGGATGAGGGAGGAGGGGCGGCTCACCGAACCGATGTTCCGGACGCTTCTCCGGCTCCGATACCGCATGTTCGGGAAGGAAATGGATTGAGCCCGGCCTTCATTGCCGGGCCCGTCTCCCTGCATCCCGCCGATACGGTAAATAATTTGACAAAAACATCATCATGTTTATAAGGTCGTACAATTTACAGGTGGTACGGGAATTATCCATGAGATCAATAAGAATCATACTGGTGCCGGCGCTGTTGATCGGGCTCTTCGCTGCGGCTAACGGAAACAAGCCCGCCCTCGACGTGAGCCGGGGCACGGTAAAAATCATCCGCACTGCAATACGTCCTGACTACAACCTTCCGTGGAAAATGAAGGATCCTGAAACCGCGGTCGGTTCCGGGGCCATACTACATGACAAAATGATCCTGACCAATGCCCATGTCGTGTCCGACGCAACGTATATCCTGGTCAAGAAGGAGATCGACCCGGAAATGTACGAAGCTGAAATCCTGTTCATCGCCCACGACTGCGACCTGGCGCTCCTCCGGGTCAATGACCGGCGTTTTTACGAAAACACGGAGACGCTTGAACTGGGAGGGGTCCCTGAGCTCAGGTCAAAGGTAACCACTTACGGCTATCCCGTGGGGGGGAGCCGCATATCCATCACCGAGGGGGTCACGTCGCGCATCGAGATCGGGGAGTATTCCCATATGGGAAGCGTTTCCTTCCTCATGATCCAGACCGATGCCGCCATCAATCCCGGCAACAGCGGGGGGCCTGTCATGCAGAACAACAGGATCGTCGGCGTCGCGTTCCAGGCCAGCGCCAACTCTGACAATATCGGCTACATGATACCGGCGCCCATCATCAGGCATTTCCTTCAAGACATCAGGGACGGCCGGTATGACGGCTTCCCGATGCTGGGGGTATTTACCGATCCTCTGGAGAACATAAGCTACCGCCGCTACCTCGGCATGAAGGACGACCAGAGCGGCGTTCTGGTGACCATGGTTATACCGGGCGGCGGCGCCGAAAAATCATTGCGGGCCGGCGACGTCATCATGAGCATAGATTCCGTGCCGGTTGCCAATGATTCCACAATCCGGTTCATGCAGGGGCGCATATTTTACTCGTACCTGATAGACCTGAAGCAGATCAATGAACCGGTTACCCTGACCGTCCTCCGCAAGGGCCGGGTGCTGAAAATAACCTATCCGCTGAAGTCTTACCCGTACCGCATATCATGGTTCAATGAATATGAGAAATTGCCGCGCTACTGCATCGTTGGCGGCATCATCTTCCAGCCCCTGTCGAAGGAATACCTCAAGACGTGGAACAAATGGTGGCACACGGCGGACCGCCGGCTTCTTTATTACTACGCGTGCCACATCAGCGATAATCTGTACCCGGAAAGAAAGGAATTCATCCTCATTAACCGCGTCCTTCCCGACCGGGCAAACACCTACCTTTCGGAGGTTCATGACCGGGTGGTCGATTCCATCAACAATGTGAAGATAACAACCCTCAACGATGTGGCTGAAGCGGTGCGAAAACCGGTTAACGGCTATCATGTGATACGAGTTGACGGGACCAGTTGCCCATTGATACTCAAAGTCTCCGAAATTGAGGAAGCCGACCGCCGCATTAAGGAAAAATATGACATACCGTCCCTCATGAGGCTGAGATGAAACGTAACGTTCAAATGATATGTCTGATAACAGCCCTGTCCCTGCCATGGCCCGTTTTTTCGGCCCCGGCTCAGTCCTACGACGACCGCGTAGTCAACATACTGGTCACGTCCCAGAAGCATGATTATGGCTCGCCGTGGCAGCAGGGTGAAATAACAAGGTCGAGCATTTCCGGGTGCGTCATTGACGGGAACCGCATACTTACCTCATCATACTCAATTGCCGACCACGTGCTCATCGAGGTCATGAAAAAAGGAGAGAGCCGCAAGTACTCCGCCACCGTGGAGATCAAGGATTACCATTGCGGTTTGGCCTTTCTCAGGGTGGAAGATGAGTCGTTTTTCGATGGCCTGAAGCCGGTCAAATTGCTGCCGGCGGGCTCCATGACCGGCAGAAGCGCAAAGGTATACAAGTGGGATTCGATGAGCAGTCTCAAGGAATACCTCGCGGAGCTGACCAAGACTTCCATAAGGTTTTACGAGCCCAACTGCGGCGTTCTCATGCACCAGTTCTCCACCGGCATGAATGAAGGAGGCACCGGCGAGCCTGTCTTCATCGACAACATGCTGGCCGGCATAGCGACAGGCCTGAGCGCTGAAACAAAGACGCTTTTTGTGATAGGATCGGACATGGTGCACCGGATGGTGCGGGACGCGGCTGACGGGCATTATGACGGCATCCCGTTCTTCTGGATCGACGGCGTTGATCTCCAGAGCGACGTGAACCTCAGAGCGTATTACGGCGTGGCGGCCGGCGAGGGAGGGGTGCTGGTGACCCATGTCCCCGTCATCAGCAGCGGGAGCGATGTCCTAAAAAAAGACGATATCATCCTTTCAATCGAGGGACATGCCGTTGATGACAGGGGGAACTATGATTCTCCCTACGGGAAATTATATTTTTACGGGCTCATACAGCTTGAGCGCTTCGTCGGCGATGAGGTATCAATGATCGTTCTGCGTGACCGGAAAAGGACCGCCGTGAAATTCAAGCTCACGTCTGTCCCCGGCGGCTGCTGCACCGTGCCGCTCATATCCGCCGACTCTGTCCCGCGGTATTATATCTTCGGCGGGCTTATCTTCCAGGAACTTACCGCCGGCTACCTTGAGTCCCAGGGCAAGGACTGGAAGCAGATGGCGGACAAGCGCCTTCTTTATTACTATGACAGCATCAAGGAACTTTCCGACAAAGGCCCTGACTTCAGGATCATATTGTTGAGCCGGACTCTTCCCGATCCTGTCAACAAGGGATATCAGTATTTAAAAGACCTTGTACTTACCGGCATCAACGGGGCGCCGGTAAAAAATCTTGCTGAAATGAAAAAGATCATAGACGGATCAACGGACCGGTTCGTCGTTTTCGAGTTTGCCGGAGAATCCACCGTCGTCCTGGACCGGGAACGTGCCGTCAAACAGTTGAAAAGGATTTTAATGAAATATAACATCAGCGTTCCCCATAATCTTTCCGGGAAATGAGACGGCCTTTTTTCATGCTTGACAGATGCGGTTTGCCTGGGTCTTTTTCCACCATGGTTCATGGTATGACATCGATACTGGCGTCATGCATCATTATCATGGCGCTGCCTGCCTCGCTTGCGGCCATTCCCGACCGGCCAAGAAGTGCCGCCGGGCATGCCCAGGCCGCCGGGGCCGATACGGTATATGCGGGCGATACCTCCGAGCGGCTTGGGACGGCCGGAAAAAAGGAAGAAGAAAATAAATTGACGCCGGAGGAAATCGCCGAAAAGAAGAAAGGCGAAGAGATAATGAAAACGTCGATACGCTACTCCATCCTCCTCGCCACGCCGATCAACACCTATCTCGTAGCGTACCTCACCTGGGACTGGGGACGCACGACAAAATTCCGCCTTTCCCGCGAAGGCTGGTTCGGTCAGAACACCTACAGCGGCGGGGCCGACAAGGCTGCCCATCTCTTCGCCCATTACGTGCTGATGAGGGTCTTTTATAACATATTCGATTTCACCGAAAGCGGACGGCCGTCGAAATGGGCCTATGCGGCCGGTTTGACCGCCTTCCTTGCTCTTGGAATTGAAATTGGTGACGGCTTCTGCAAAAACCAGCATGGGTTCAGCCCGGCGGACCTCACGATGGGTCTACTCGGCATAGGCTTAGGCGCGCTCCTCGAGCTGTTTCCCCAGGTTGACGCGTTCGTCAGCCTGAGCGCCCAGTATATACCGACAAAATATTTCCGCAGGCACCCGCAGAGGCTGAAATGGCTCATGGATGATTACAGCGGCTGGCGTTTCATGGCCAACATCAAGCTCGCCGGATTCCGCTACATCGGCATCAATGTTCCCGAATTCATGAGGTACATCCAGTTTGATATCGGGTATTATACGACCGGCTTCACGAAGTATGACTATCGCTACGCCGAGATTCAGCGCGGCCTGGCGATCCACGGCAAGGAAAGAAACATCTATATCGGCATATCGATAAACCTGGTTGAGTTCATCAAAGACTTTTTTGCCGACACGAACAGCCTTGCGTGCCGGGCGCTGCAGCAACCATTCAAGTATTATCACGTGCCGCTGGGCGTGGATCACCGATTCAGGCTGCAAGGGGGGAACAGGTGAAAGAAAAAGACGCGTCTGTCGATTACAAAGAGCATCAACTCATCCTCTACGTCGAGAAAAAGGACGGGACATACGGTCCGGTCAAAACCGGTTCCTATATAACGAAAAATTTCATCGATGATTTCTGGTACAAACGGAAAAAGCTCGAGCATGAATACCTTGAGAAGGTTCGCAAAGGCGAAATAAGCCCCATCGCCTATTACATGGTCCTCGGGGAACTGACCCCGTCTGAACTGGCGGCGCGGGTGCGCCTGGGCGCCCGGAAGGTGAAAAAGCACCTGACCGCCCGGTATTTCGGCACAATCACGCTGGATCAGCTGAAGCGCTATTGTGACGTTTTCAACGTGTCGCCGGTCGACATGCTGCAGGTAATCGTTACTGATAAAAAAAACTTGAAAGTTATTGAAGAAAAAATGGACAATCCGTTTTTCACCATATTAAAAATCTCAACAGGTAAGAAATGACATTTCAGCACAAGATGGCGGCCCACTGTGAGTCCGGCACCGTGGCGGCCCTGCTCAACCATGCGGGGCTGAGCATATCTGAACCGCTCGTGTTCGGCATATCAGCCGGTATATTCTTCGGCTATTTCGAATCAAAAAAATTTCCCTTTCCCACGTTCGTGGTCAGGAACCGTCCGGGACAGATCCGCACCGGTGTTGCCCGGAGGACCGGCGTCAGGTTCAAGGAGCGGCGTTTCAGAAATCCCGAAAAGGGAGAACGGGTTCTTGATGATCTGCTCTCCGGCGGAAAACCGGTCGCATGCCAGACTGATTTCTTTTACATGAAGTACCTTCCCGACCATGTGCGGGTCCATATAAATGTCCACTTCATCACCGTGGTGGAAAAGCGGGGCGATGTCTATGTCGTGAGCGACTGCTATTCGCCGAACCTGGCCGAACTTGACAGGGAATCACTCATGAAAGCGCGATTTGCCGGCGGCAGCTTTTCCCCCAGGGGTTTTATTTTCCATCCCGTGTCAATTCCCCGGAGGATAGATTACCGCACGGCGATCTGGAAAGGCATCGCAAGCGCGGCATTCAATATGGTGAGGCTCCCGATCCCTTTCATCGGCGTCAAGGGGATACGCCTTTTCGCGAAAAAGGTCGTGGACTGGCCCAGCCTCGCCAGGGACATTGACCATCTTTCGCACGAAATAATGAAAATAAACATATTCCTGGAAGATCAGGGCACCGGGGGCGCCGGATTCCGGTTCATGTATGCCACGTTCTTGAGGGAGGCGTCGGAACTGCTCAATGATCCTGACCTGCTGGAAATGTCAAAGCGCATCATGGAAATCGGCGACCGGTGGCGCGAGATATCCCTCTTCGCCGCGCGGATAGGGAAGCGGCGCGACCTCGGCCCCGACCGTCTCGGGGAACTGTCCGCCATGATCTATGAACGGGCAGATGCGGAGGAGCGGTTTTTCAACGATCTGTTAAAGCTCAGCAAATCAAAAAAATAATATCGCGAGGTGTCATTGTCACCATGGCCACAGAAGGACTGAAAAAAGAAATAAAGATTCTCATCATGGAAGCGCTTAACATCGACGATGTGAGCCCCGAAGAAGTCGGCGATGACGAATCGCTTTTCGGCGAAGGGAACACCCTCGGCCTTGACTCCATAGATGCGTTGGAAATAGTGATGGCCCTGCAGGAAAAGTACGGGGTCCGGATCGACGACAAGAACCAGTCGCGCTTTATCTTGAAATCAATCTCTACCATAGCGGAATTCATTGAGAAGAACAGGACCAATTAGGAAAAAGAGTTTACCGCCCCACGTAAAATTCGTCCCCGGAGACATCCACGGCGCCCCGCAGCTTGGACTGGAGCACAAGGGCGAAAATCGTCCTGTGTATCCTGTCTTCCCTGAATTTTGAGAGATAAAACCGGGTGCGCCTGATTATCTCCTTCCATGAGTATCCGGCATCTCCGACGTTCTTGAGCGCCCTGAATATATCCTCGTCGCGTATGGTCGGATGCCGAAAGTTAATCAGCTTGCTGTCGTCTAGTTTTCCTTCGTTCTTCAGCCTTTCGTAAAGACGCGTCCCCGGCAAGGCTTTTACCGGAAAAATGACGGGGACCACCTTCATCTCCCGGCAGAAGTCGACCGTCCGGTAGTACGTCTCTATATCGTCATCCTCGTAACCGATCACGAACCATCCCGACACGATGATGCCCTGGTCTTGTATGAAGCGGATCGATTCCTTCATTGATGACAGTACATCATGGGCGGAAGAAGCGCCCATTTTCCGTATGGCGCCTGACCGCGCGAGTGTCGTGGGATTAATGGATTCCATGCCTATGGCGGCGTAGATGAGCCCCGATTCGGCGGCCTTCCGGATGACAGAGCGGCCCTTTTCATCGGCGGCCGCATCCAAGTTTGCCTGCCCTGTCCAGAACCGCTTCTTTTTCAGTCCTGATATGGCATCATAGAGCTCGAGATAATAGTCATAGGTTGACGCCTTGCCGAACACGGAATCATCCAGTATGTAATAATAATTCTTGAATGTGTCAATTTCCCTTACCACATCCCGAACCGGCTTCATCCTGAACCGGGGACCGAAGATTTCAGTCACGGTGCAGAAATCGCAGTTAACGGGACAACCCCGCACGGCAAATACAGTGTCAAAGACATATTTTTTTTTGTATAAACTGCGGACAGGGGCCTTGTTGCTTTTCAGGTCGGGATAGGCGTCAATCTTATAGAGGGTATGGCCCCGGGGGTCAAAGGGACCGGGAGAACACACGTAAAATTTCTTGAGGTCACGGCGCTCGGCGTCCCTTACAATTTCTGGCCACAACTCTTCGCCTTCGCCGACCGCCACGGCATCGGCGTGGGCCAGGGCGCGGAACGGAACAACGGAAGGCTGCGGCCCTCCCAGCACAACCATGACGCCGCGGCGGCGGAACTCGTCGGCGAGCTCATAGGCCCTGTTTTCAGCCGTATAACGCGCGCTGATACCCACGAGGTCAACCGGCTCATCATAACGGACATCGTCCTCCCAGAGAAGGTCCACAAAGGTATAATCATGTCCGGGAGCTGTACCGGCGAGAATCGGCAATGACAGCGGCATGAAGGGGTCGTTTTTCCGGAGAGGATCATGTAATGATGCCGCAAGGATCAATTTAATTTTCATGACGGCAATAATTATGACAGCATGTATATAAAGCAATTCAAATTTGGCAAGGCCATCGATTTTAAGGGGCACGTTCACGCGCGGGCCGCATGTTTCAGGCAATCAGCGCCGTGAAATTCGTGATTTTTCAGATATTTTGAAAAAGTATTTGATATAAAAATAAATCATGCTGGATATTATAACATAATGAAATTATCGACGCGGACACGATACGGGATCCGGGCTCTTATTGATCTGGCGCGCACTATGGATGAAAAGCCGGTAAGCGTGAAGGAGATTGCCCGGCGACAGAATATTTCCACTCGATACCTGGAGAACATTTTTCATGAGCTGAAAATCGCCGGCATACTGGGGAGCACCAAGGGGAAAGGCGGAGGCTTCTATCTGTCAAAACCATTGAAGGAAATAACCATCCTCTCTCTTGTCGATATACTTGACGGCGAACTGGCGCTACTTGACTGTCTTATCGATTCAAATGCCTGCCATAATGCCGGGGGGTGCTACACCCGTCCCATGTGGGACAGGCTCAATGATGAAATACGAAAGGTATTTGAGAAAGCAAATATGGAAGACCTGTTCAATTCTATAGATACATAACGGTCCATTATCCTTTAATCGCTGTTACGACGCCAAGCCCCGGTGAGCGCCGAAGATTATAATCGCGGACATGGGCGAACCCGCATTCTTTGAGCATTCCCGCGACATCATCCTTGTCATGCGTCTTCCCTTCGGTGGAATTGTAAAGTTCAAGGAGCAGGAGCAGCGCATTGGCCCTCATGAACCGTGACCACGGCCTGTGGCCCAGATGGTCCATGATAATGACCATGCCGTTCGGCGCAGTTGAATCAAATATTTTTTTGAACAGCGACTTCAGGTCGTCGGGCCTGTAGATGCGGATTATATTGAACATGAGCACCACGTCATAATCCGATCCGATCGGGTCCCGTATGAAATCCCCGGCCCGGAAGGTTACGCGCCGGCCCATGTTGCAGGAATCAATATTTTCGACAGCCGTTTTCTCCGCCGGCGCCCAGTCGTATATGATCCCCTTAAGACCGGGATACCGGCGGCAGAATTCAATGCAGTACTGCCCATGGCTTCCCCCGAGGTCAATGAGGCTGGTCGCGTACGGCGAAAGCTTGACTTTTTTCATGACTTCGCGGCTTATCAGGATCGCGGAGCTTTTCATCCCCGCGTGATAGGTATGCCAGCGCTCGGCGTCACGGTCAAGCCATTCCCAGCCCATCATGGGAGGGGCCCCCTTCCTGATTGATGCGTCGAGATATTCCCAGCGTGAAGCCATGTCGTTGAAATGATAAAAGAGATCGGTTATATTGAATGAGGAATCTGCCAGAAGCCATTTTTTCGTGGATCCGGTGTTCCGGTATGTTCCGCGCCTGCAGGTTATATAACCGATATTTTCCAGGAGATCGAGGAGCAGTGTAAGGCCGCGGGGGTCAATATGCGCCGCGGCCGCTATTTCACCGGCCGTTTTTCCGCCATGACCGATTATCTCGAAAATGCCGAGACGCAATGCCGAAACCAGCGCCTTGAATGACATCATTGCAAGAATGTCAATGATGGGGGCAGGGCCCTGGTTCAAACGAAGTATGCCGATATTTTCAAGGATGTTAATATGGAGCGGCATGACGCTGACGGGATCCGTTATTATCCGAAACTGTAATAGACATGCTGCTTTGCCATTCCTGCAAAACCGTAAGTATCAGCGATTTTTTCAAATTTTTCCCAATTGTCGCCGTAATGGGAAAGTATGAGCCTTTTTTTTATATCTGCCGGCAGCTGGTTGAGTTCGTCTATGCCGGCATGGACACCGCCGTTAAAGAACTGGCAGTCATGAAAAATGGCCTCAAAAGAGAATCGTTCGTCATAATAGCGAATCAGGTCAGGGTCATAACGCGTATCGCTGCTGAAAAAAACGCGGTCATCGATAATAACCGCACAGCTCCAGAAAGAGCTCTGCCAGTCCGAGGCTGTATCCGGAATATGCTTTGTCCGCATCATTTTGATGTCAATGCTGCCAACTTTGGCAGAGAATGTTTCGCGGGGATATTCGGGAAGCTTTTTTGGCCTGATTACTTCGAAAAAATCCTCAAAGGTCAGTACCTTGTGCGCCGTCCTCTCATTGTGACCAAGGCCGCCGCGAAGCGATGTTTCCCAGAGAACATGCTGATATGTCTCGTTTATTACCATAGCGGTCTTTCGCTTGGCGAAATATCTGCCCATTATGGCAAGTTCTTCGAGTCCGCCGATATGGTCGGCGTGGGAATGGGTAATAAGGACGTTCCTGATGTCGGTCGTTGCTATGCCGACCCGGTGCATGGCCTCTGGACAGCGTGTCCCGCAGTCAATGAGAAGATGGTCCTTCCCTTTTATTACGATAAGGTTCGTTTGATAATGGCGTTTCGTAAAGGCGCTACCGACGCCAAGGAAGAAGAGGTCAAGACCTCCCCTGTTGGCAAGGGTCAGCTTGCGCTTCCCCATGGGTTTAATCTTCATAGGACGCCCCGATCAATCCGGTAATGGTGCATTCATGGCAATGTGTTAATGCAGACCATTACACTGAAATAAAAAAGTCAAGACTATTAGCAGGTGAATTGAATTTTTATGCAAGGTTGATCGATCGCTCCAGGTAATAGTATTGACAATCTGATGTTTTGACGCATTACTGAATGAAACCGGTTCGTCGGTTCTGGACAAATACCGGGGAACACCATCACCGGAATCATCCATGATGAATGAATTATAGAAAACAACATACGGCTTGTTATATGCCATCACTAAATATACGTAACATATGGCAGTCATTTAAGACAGTCTTATTCATTGTCCTCATACTGTGGGCAATCCTTTTTATCGGTTTCATATACCCGGTCGAGAATTTCGGCATTAAACCGCGCACACTGGCGGGTCTGCCGGGGATTCTTCTTGCCCCCTTTATACATGCGGGAATAAACCACCTAGTGACGAACTCGATCAGCCTGCTGATCCTCGGGTCCATCTTTTTGACCATGGAACGTAAGCTTTCATTGCAGCTGATACTGCAGATAATAATTATCGGAGGGTTCGGCACATGGCTGATCGGACGTCCCGAATTCACCCATGTCGGGGCCAGCGGCGTCATTTACGGGATTCTCGGCTACCTCCTCACGATGGGCTTTTTCATCAGGAACCTGAAGGCGATACTGGTCTCGGTGCTCGTATTCATGGTGTACGGGGGCGCCGTGTGGGGGATTTTCCCCACCATGGGGTTCGTATCATGGGAAAGCCATCTCTGCGGATTCATCGCGGGGATAATCACCGCTGAACGGTACGCCCGCAAAAGGGCGTGATCCCGGACAGCCGTCAGATACGTTCATGTTTCGCGCACCGGGAATTGGGCAGGATGGTAACATGGTAGCAGTGCTGGTTCTTTTCGAGTATCGCGAACAACACCCCTTCATCCTGGAGCTGTATCAGCGTTTCCATAAGCACTGACCGGAACTGCCCGCGCAGGGCGTCCCCGAGGAGAAATCCGAATTTTGTCCTGATCATTTCCATCACCGACGATGAAATGCCGCTGGAAGGCGTCGGGCGGGGCAGCGATACAAAATAATCGTCAAAATAAATATCAAAACTGACCCCGTAGCTATGAGTGGTTACTTCGGTGGCATTCGCGTTTACAGCCCGGAGACCGCTCTGGTAGGCCGCGGGTCTCAACAGGGATGAAAGGGCGATTTTAACGGGAGGAAGCTTCATCCGGGTGGCTATATTCTGCTGGAAACGCTCCGTCAGCACGGTAAGCCCGCACGCCGCCCGGGGTGTGAGAACTCGGTACCTGTTCCTCACATTGTAAAAATAATATAATCTGTCCTCCCCTGACTTGAGCTGGACGAGTTTTTTGGCGCTGACCAGTTCCTGTATCGAATCGTCGAGTGAAACAGGCTTCATTCCCGATTTAATGGCAACGTCAATATGGGCCGGGAAAAGATATGTGCGCAGTTTCATCTCCCGCATCGGCGTATTATAATCGTCGTACAGGGGGATGTTTTCGATGTAGCCGCGTTCAATTGCATGGATATTTTCAAGGTAGGCAGTGACATCGCCAACCGTCGTTGTGAAGTAATAACGGTAGCACAGGGCAGCCGACACCGCTGACAGCATCGCGCCGGCAAGGATCCAGAAGAGTATCCTTCCGCGCAGGGGGACCGTGTTAGGTGATTCCATCTCTGTTATCCTGAAAAATTTATGTGAATTGTAAGCCTTACTCTGTTGCCAGTCTACTATTTTTACATATTCCACGCTGGGCAATTCTGCCCTTGAAATACAGTTCGCCGCAGCCGTTTCTTGCATCGTCATGACAGGTGCCTGTCTCCGCCGCAACAATAAGATGACAATTCCCGCTTATACAACGGGCCGACGCCGGTATCTCAGAAATAAATAAAAAGGATGACATGGCCAAGATATCCAATATAAGGATAAAACACCTTTTCATGTTTTCGGTTTCTCAATATGATTGCAGAATCGTGTGTAGTGATTGATCTGAATTATGTCAATTGTTTTACAAGGCTCCATTTGTCGCTATTTTCTTATTTTTTTTGACCACCTATGGTTGATATGAAGAAATGTTAGTATATTAGAATATTATCAAGGACTTCACTATTTTCATGGCATATTATACAATACCAGGGTTTCAGGGAAAGGTTTTCGCCCCGGAACCAAATCATAACGAGGGCAGAAAATATAATTGCAGTGACTGTTTTTCATGCCAGATGTGCAGTGACGAGCGCTGCGATGCATGCCTCAAGAGAAATTCCTGCGAAAGATCACGAATTCGGAGCTGTGATGCCACTGCAGAACAGCGTGTCGGCAATACTTCTGAACTGAGGGCCGCCTCCAAATCTGAATAAACGTTACACCCAACAAGGAACACACCTATGGCCAAAAGTATCATTTATTTCCAGAATGGCGAACGGATCATAGAAGCGGGTAAAGTTGAAACACGGATGTATATTATTCTTGAAGGGGAAGTGCAGATTTCCCTTTCTGACAAGATAGATAAAATCAATGTCGCTCTGCTTAAAAAGGGCGATTTCTTCGGGGAGATATCGCTATTCAATAAAACGCCAAGGAGCGCCACAGCCACTGCCATAGGAAATGTCAAGCTCGCCTTTATAGATAATGCGGAACAACTACGGCTTTTCCTTATAAAAAATCCTGTTTTTGCGGCCAAGATGGTCACAACCCTTGCTCAGCGATTGGCGAAAACGGACGAAATCCTGGTGGGTAAGGTCAGTGAATTAAACAGGCTTAAAATAACCCGTGATGTCTGACAGCTTCGGCCATATGTGTTACATTTTTCCATGTTGATTTTCATTTTTTAAGAAATTTCATGCCTTTTCCAGTCATACGTACTAGTGCTATTTTCAAAAAAAACAATTTTTTCAGTATTTACAATACCGGAGTGTAACAAATTCACTCGAACAATTACATATTCCTTGATTACAAGTTTTTTCATAAATCCTCCAAGATTTATTCTTATGAAACAGAGAGCCCTGCAGCGGGCTCTTTGTTTCAGAGATTTTTTTTTCATAAGCAGCATGTTCAGTTTTGAAAGAGGGGAGAAAATATGCTTGAATTATTTTGCTCCTCCACGTTTCAATATTCATACTATCATGCAGACTCGAAGGAGGACAATTTGAAAAAAATATCATGTGTGACGCTAACGGTGCTCATTGCCTTGTCGGCATTCGTGCTTTCATGCAAATCCGGCAGCTGGAATGACCTTCACTACTCAGATGTCAGTCTATTTGACTGGCTTCAGGCAAGTGTTAAGAATAAAAGCGGGGAACAGGTGCTCTGGTTCCAGGTATTCGACCAGGTCGACGACAGGGCCACCATCGATGGTTATAAAAACGCCAAGGAAAAAATTGATAAATATCCAGCCAAGATATTCGAGAACAAGTGGATCTGGTTGATGGTCAACAACCGCATCGAGATACGTCTCATTGCCGATGACAAAACGAAGGAATTTCAGAACACCGACGCGCTGAAAAAATTCATACAGTCCTTTGATCTTGCCGGGATGGAAAAAGTTACCGGGCCCAGGATCAAGGGAAAAGATCTGGAAAAATATATTCCCAAACTCGGGAAGAAATAATTTCACCGCTGATTATCAGCCAACTGATCTATACCCGAGCCCCTTGTGCAATGACACGCACAAGGGGCTCCGATGTGTGTGTGGAGAACTGTTCATGCACAGGAATACGGTTACCTGCACTACGTACAGATATCTGCTTTTCATAATTCTCGCGGGTGCCTATATTTTTATCTCGTTCCACCGGCTCTGCGCTGCTGTGGTCGCGGTGGACATGATAGAAGACCTTACGACAGGCGGCGCCCCCATGGGACCGGCGAATTTCTTCCCTTTCCTTGGGGCGCACTGGTCCAGCCGTTCCTTGGATATCTTATTGAGCGGCAGGGCAACATTTCATGGGGCTATACACTGCAGGATGATAATAATTCGTTTTGGGCCCTTGTTATCTGCATGATCATTGCCCATGGAACGAGTTTATTCATACCGGGTACCATGGAAAAGCATAAAGTCTGTCTTTCGGTATAATACAATCCGCGTACAATCCCGATATTATTATAAGATGATCACGGTGATATGATTATGCACATCCTTATATACATTATGTGTGTCGCAGGATTGTTGATTCCCCGGATTGCCATGCCATACCCAGATGAAGGTACGGACGCTGTTTCTGTCGTCAGGATTCAGTCTGAGGACGGTTCATATTATGTAGGCCAGGTCAAAGACGGATTGAGGCATGGCCGAGGAAGGCAAGTTTCTGCCGACGGCTCTGAATATCAGGGGGAGTTCATGAACGGGGAACCCCATGGAAACGGGATATATTATCATCCGGACGGCAGGAGAAAAAAGGTCGTTTTTCAATCGGGAAAGCTTGTTGAATCCCGATTCCTGAGTCAGGAAGGCGGTGAACCCGGTTGTATTTTTGGCGACTTTGTATCCCTCGGACGATATTCTGGTTGGTACAAAGGTAACAAGGTGAAGGGATATACGCCCCATGGCAGGGGCATCATGAGATATTTCAACGGCTCTGTGTTTTCAGGCCAGTGGGAAGAGGGCAGAATGCATGGAAACGGCAGCGTTACATGGGAGGACGGTGCGGTCTATACCGGGCAATGGATTCGCGGCAAGCGTACCGGCTTCGGAACGTATAGATGGTCTAACGGCGACACGTATGTAGGGGAATGGAAAGAAAACCAGATGTGCGGCAAGGGCGTTTATTACTCCAGCAGCGGGAAGATAAAAAAAATGACATGGAATGAAACAACGGTGACGGCCCACTACTGACCGCGCGTCAGCCTGCGCCTCGACTCTTAATTACACGAGATCAGCGTCTTCACTACCTTTTCGACCTTGTTAGTGAATTCACAGCCGTGGTATTTCCTGGTCTCGCTGATGATGTCGTCAAAATTGACCCCGAGATGCACCGCATTACAGACCATTTCGGAATAACGCATGATGCTCATGCTTGAAAAACGTTTTGGATGCATGAATGTTTCCTCGTTTGAAGTATCTGTTCTGTATATCGGTATGATACCGATACATATTTACAGATTTACGACAGGCAAAACCCTGATGGAATAATTTTCAACTGTCCCCTCTCGTTCAGCGCAGGTCATGCATCAATAGATGAACTTCCCGGTCCCCAGGAAAGAGATGATATTATCTATCACACGTTTCTGGAACAACAGAATCGCGTGCTGTCCCGGTATGATTATATGGTATTTCATCCCCTCCATGACGGATATTCATGCCGTTCTCCCGGGCATGCACCAGGATGGCGTTATGGATGTCATCGTCGTTCATGAGCTCCTGTTTTACGATGAACTTGTTCATGAACTTGTATTTGTCGAGCTTGATGTTGTATTCAGCAATATACTGCCGGACGGAGCGATACAGGCGCTTCATTAGCGTATCTTTAACAATGAAGCGAATGATCTCATAGGCCAGAATCATTGCGATGATGGCAGAGATGATTTTTATCGTCTGTTCTATCATTGGTCCCGGGCATTTATCATGGAACGGCTGATTGTTTCACCATAATCTTGATATATGAAAAACTCAACATGTATTGCTGCTTCGACATCCCCGTGTCGTTCATTCAAAAAAATGCTTGCTATTGAAATATAAGATACTATCATGATAGGCATTACCACGGTAGGAGAATATCATGTCCAGATCACTGACAAAAGAAGAAAAAATGGTTCTTATCGCTGTCATGAAATATATCGTCAGCACTGACGGTGTCGTAACGGACCGGGAAGTCGATGACATCAATAATCTTGCCGATGAAAAAGGTTTCGAGGATTTTCAGAATCTTTTCAACGAGGTCGACAAAACCGTCCGTTCAATGCAAGATCTCAAGGATCTCATCGAAAGGGTTGAAAACGTCGAAAGCAGGAAAAAGATATTGGAATATGCCATCGAGTTTTCACGGGCAGACGCGGACGTGAACCCCCATGAACACGAAATTTTGCAGTACATGAGCAAGGTGTGGCACATAAACCTTAAAACATTGCTCGCAGAATAATTCCGGCATAGTCATTTGAGAAACTCGGTGTTCTTTCCCGGTCGGAAAAATAATATTCATTTGTTTGCCAAACATTTGTTGACATGTCAATAATATCCTGTATACTGTGACCGATTTCATTCAGGCAGGTTATGGTATATGGACAAAATCAAAAATTTTATCGAAGCGCAGTTCAACCGAGATATCCGAGCAGGCTTTACCATCAACGGTTCAGCAGGTTCCTTCGTGGATTTTCCCCGGAACCTTGACAATGGATTAAAAACAATACTGGAGGCTCAGGGCATCAGGGCGCTTTACTCGCACCAGGCGGACGCCTTCAGAAAAATTGAAAAGGGAAACGATACGCTCATCGTTTCGCGCACGGCAAGCGGCAAGACCATGTCTTTTTTCTTGCCCATCCTGAACGAGTACCTCCATGCCGATCAGCCCTTTTCCGTCATGCTCCTTTATCCTACCAAGGCCCTCTCCCGCGACCAGGAAAGCACCTTCGGGAAGCTGATGTCATCGGTCAGTAAAAGCGGACTGCTGGGTACCTTCGACGGCGACACTCCCCGCGACGAGAGGGAGAGGATTCAGCGATCCTCCGACTTCATCGTAACCAACCCGGATATGCTGCACAACGGTATTCTCCCCAATCATAACCGTAAATGGCGCGGTTTTCTTTCGCGCCTCCGCTATATCGTGGTGGACGAGGTACACATCTACCGCGGCGCCTTCGGTTCCCACGTGTCAAATGTTTTCCGCAGGCTGGAGCGCGTATGCGCCATCCATGGCAGCAACCCGGTCTTTGTCTGCTCATCAGCGACCATACGCAACCCCCGGGAGCATGCGCGTCTTCTTTTCCACAGGGACTTCGAGGTTATCGATTATGATTCGTCACCGCAGCCGGATAAGCATTTCTACTTCATCAATCCGCCGCTGGAATCGGGGCTGGGGCACGCCGCGTATCGGAAAGGCCCGGCTTCTGTTTCTATTCCCCTCATCCGTGAAGCGGTACGGAATAAAATCCGCACTATTTGCTTCTGCAGGGCCCGTCAGGAGGTTGAGCGTCTCTACCGCGCCGTCATCGACGATTACCCCGAACTCCAGTCCCTGGTAAAACCGTACCGAGGAGGGCTTCTTCCCGGTGAGAGGAGGCAGATTGAACGCGACCTTGCGGGAGGCAATCTTCTCGGCATCATATCGACCAATGCCCTTGAGCTTGGGATTGACATTGGCGATCTGGACCTGTGCATTCTCGCGGGGCACCCGGGGACCATCGCCAGCTTCTGGCAGCAGGCGGGCAGGGTTGGGCGCAAGGGCAAATCGCCGGTGATCGTATATATCGCCAAGGACCGTCCCATCGACCAGTTCCTGGTCAATCATCATGATTTTGTTACCAGCGCGCCGGTGGAGCAGGCGCTGCTGAATCCCGATAATCCCTACATTATTCTTCAACATCTTCCCTGCGCAGCCCAAGAGCATCCCCTTCGGGAAGTCGAGAAAGGATTTGACCTTTCCCTGTACGCCGAAGCCGTCAACATCCTGAAATCCGACAGGTCCATAGTGCCGTACCATGACTCTTTCCGGTACGCGTTACAGGATTACCCGGCGCGCGGAGTCAATATCAGGGGCATGACCGACTACAATGTCGAAATCTATTGCGGCACTGAAGTAATCGGTGAACTCGATCCCATCGGCGCCCGGGGCACCTTGTACAAGGACGCGATCTACCAGCACCTGGGCCGCAAGTACATGTCCATGGAACTTGACCTTGACAAGAAACTGTGCAGGGTGGACCCGGTAGATGTTGACTATTATACCGAGGCCGTCTGGGAAGGGAGGGTTGACCTCATAGAATCGGAAGAAATACACCTGTTCAACAGCTCCCGCATTGAATTCGGCATCATACGGGTTAACAAACAGCCCAAGCTCTACAAGAAAATCCGCGAGCGGACCTACGAAAACATAGGGTATGGTCCGATCACGCTACCGGCATTTGAATATGAAACGACCGGTTTCAACATAGTTGCGCCCCAGGAATGGATCGGAACTCTCGAGAGCAAGAACAAGCATTTCACCAGCGCCGCCTATTACGGCCTCAGCTATATCATCAGGCACGCCTCCACGATTTTCTGCATGTCAGACATCAAGGACATTCACACAGATATATCGCTGTATGAGGCGGAGCATGGGTCATGGAGGAGCGCCCTGTACCTTTATGACACAATCGAGGGCGGCGTCGGTTATGCAGAAAAAATATTTGAAAGGATCGAGGATGTTCTGCGTTTCTGCAGGGAAATCCTTGATAGCTGCGAATGCTCTGTCGGCTGTCCCTCCTGTGTACCGCCTCTCCCACCCGGCGTGGACAGCAGTGAGCTCGAGGAATTTCTCGTTGAATCGAATGCCGCCGTGGAGTGCACCCGGAGCCTCCTCGAAGCCCTTCTCGAGAAATCTGTCCGCATTCCTGAGATCAGCGTCATCCGGAAGCCGTTATCGGTCCGCCAGGCGCCGCCCGAGGATATCGAGAAAAAGCGCGTCAGCCAGAAGCTCAACAGGGCCGCCAGGATTTTACGCGACAAGCGGGAGCGCCTCCATTGATACGGGGCTGTTTCAGACATGTACCGGGGATCGGTCCCAGGACCGAACTTGTATTGAATGAATCAGGCATTGTTAACTGGGATGACTGCATCGCCAAGCAGGATTTGATCCCCTTTAATGGCATACGCCGCAAGAAGCTGATCGATAACATCAGGAAAAGCATCGGTTTCCTTGAATCCGGTGATATCGGATTTTTCACCGCATCATTTCCCACGTCGGAACAATGGCGCATCCTGGCCGAATATCTGCATTCCGCCACTTTTATCGACGTGGAAACGACGGGTCTGTCCTGGAACTATTGTCACGCATCGGTTATATCCGCTTTTCACCGCGGGAACGTTCATTCATTTGTCCATGGGGAGAACCTGGACGATTTCCTTTCCCTGGCTGACGAATCAGAGCTGCTGGTCACCTTCAACGGCAACTGCTTTGATATTCCTTTCATCGAGCGGACGTTCAACATCCTGTCGCTTGGCTGCCCCCATGTCGACCTGCGCTGGATCGCCTGGCATCGCGGATACCGTGGGGGTTTGAAATCAATCGAAAAGCAGTTGGACATACGCCGGCCTCCACAGATCGAAGGCATAGACGGCTTTGAAGCTGTCGACCTGTATTACCGCTGGCAGCAGGGAGATCTGTCTTCGCGGGAACTTCTTATACGCTACTGTGAAGCCGACGTTCTGGCCACATACCTTGTCGCAGAGCGTATCCTGGAAAGTATCGGCTGCGAGATAAGACTGACGCCTCCCGAATCGGCCTTCCGGTTGATCGGCTATTAATAGTGTCACAGGGGCACTATTTCCATGAAGCCTTCCACATTGACGAGGACGTTCCGCACATGCTCCTCCTGGCCGGACTCAACACGCAAACAGACGCCGCAATCGGAGCTTATCTGCCGCGGCACTGGTATGAGTTTATGCGGAATACCTTTTTCCCTCAATATTTTTTCGGCCCACATGGTCTGGTTTACCGATTTAAACAAAACCACGCGGTAGGAATTCTGAAGTATCATATATTAATTACTTATGATGCTGTTAACATCAATTCCTTGATTTCGTACATGTTCGAGACATGACCGGCCCGGAGCCTGTCTTTTAATTTAAAATAATCAAGGCATGTCCCGCAGGCCAGTATTCTAAGTCCCCTTTTTTCAAGTAGCCTTATATCCTCAAGAACTTCCGAACCATCAACAAGCAATTTTACCCCGCTGTTAAATAAAATAATGGCATCAGGCGCAGGTACTGTTTCAGCAATTGTATGGAAAAAGCTTTTCATTAGAATGACGGCGAGGGCATTGTCACCCCGGCCCATGACTTCCTGCGAAATTACGAGTACCCGTTCATCACGGGACGCGTGGTTTCGTATTCCCTCATGATTATTTTCTAAATCAGTCTCTATAGCCATCTTCTTTTCCAGCACTATATAGATGCCGTCTGATTTCATCTCGCACGACACAGAGCGCTCCTTGCTTTTTGCGAGACGCTTAATGTTTTCAAGGGCCGTTTGATTATCAACGATGACGATGATACTGTCATTGGTTTCAAGGGCTTTTGAAGCGTTGATAACCGGCTGTGGGCAGGCAAGGCCGCAGGCATCTACTCTGTCAAGCATGTTAGTTTCTCCAATTTATAATAAAACAGTTTATTACATTTATGCAGCAGTATATGCCTTGTCAATTTTTATAAATATAAATACTAATTATTTAATATACAATATGACCAGCCATCAGATATACTAAATTTATGTTGACTATATATGTTTGTATAGTATAGTGTTGCACATGGAGCATAGGAAAATAATACATGTCGACATGGATGCTTTTTATGCTTCCGTTGAACAGAGAAACAATCCCTCGCTCAAAGGCAAGCCGGTCATTGTCGGCGGCAATCCCGGGAGCAGGGGCGTTGTCGCGGCATGTTCCTATGAAGCCCGCAAATACGGTATCCATTCCGCCATGGCTTCAAGCATTGCATATCGTCTCTGTCCCCATGCCATTTTTATCCATGGCAATTTTGACGAGTACCACGCCGTTTCAGAGCAGATCCATGAAATTTTCCATGATTACACCGACCTGGTGGAGCCGATGTCCCTGGACGAGGCATACTTGGATGTCACGGAGAACAAGATCGGTGGGCCATACGCAACGCGCATCGCCACGGAAATAAGAAACAGGATATTCCAGAGGACTCGGTTGACCGCTTCAGCCGGGGTATCGTACTGCAAGTTCCTCGCCAAGGTGGCCTCTGACTACAACAAGCCTGACGGGCTGACCGTTATAACTCCTGAACAAGCCGACGGTTTCATTGACCGGCTTCCGATCGGAAAATTTTACGGCATAGGCAGGGTCACCGAAAAAAGAATGGTCCAACTGGGCATACAAACCGGGCATGACCTGAAAAAGTTATCGCTTGACGACCTGGTGAGTCTTTTCGGTAAAACCGGCGAGTACTATTACGATATCGCCCATGGCATAGACGAACGCCCGGTCGAAACAGATTATGTGCGCAAATCAATCGGCAAGGAAGAAACCTTCGAAAGGGATATTGATGATGTCGGTGAAATGGGGAGGATACTGAAAACGATTGCCGGCAGGGTCGCCCTCGCCCTGGGGCATCATGAAACCAGCGGACGGACGATAACACTTAAAGTCAAATTCGCGGATTTTACCAGTGTCAGCAGAAGCATTACCCTGGATGATGCCATCAACAACACCGACATGATTCACATGCATGCCGTGACACTCCTGGGCAGGACCGAAGCGGGGATCAAAAAAGTCAGGCTCCTGGGCATATCACTGTCAAACCTTGACGCGGCGGAAACAGGAGACGCGGAGCGTCAGCTCATGCTGCCATTCGCGATGTAGCGGTTTCCAGAGACTGCGCGAGCACTGATCAGAACTCGAGGGTCTTGACTGCCCGCGGAAAAGGGATGACATCCCTGATGTTCTGCATGCCCGTCACGAACTGGATCACCCGTTCAAATCCGAGGCCGAAGCCGGCGTGGGGGACCGTGCCGAAACGACGCAAATCAAGATACCACCAGTAATCGTCCGGGTTCAGGCCGCATTCGACGATCCGGTTTTTGAGCTTGGTCAAATCCGCTTCACGCTCGCTGCCCCCGACAATCTCGCCGAGACGCGGCACCAGTATATCCATGGCCCGCACGGTCCTGTTGTCGTCGTTTATCTTCATGTAAAAGGCTTTAATCTGCTTCGGGTAGTCCGTTATGATTACCGGGAGCCTGTACACCTGCTCGGTGAGGAACTTTTCATGCTCGCTCTGGAGATCGATGCCCCATTCAACGGGGAACTCAAAATCTGCCCTGGCATCGACCAGGCTTTCGACAGCCTCGGTATAGGTTATCCGCTTGAACCGGCTTTTGATGATGTGCTGCAGGTTGTCTATCAGCCCCTTGCTTATCCTCGTGTTGAAGAAATCCATGTCATCAGGGCATGCGTCAAGAACATACTGGAAGATGTATTTCAGGAACTCCTCGGCAATGTCCATGTTGCCGTGTATATCGCAAAAGGCCATTTCAGGTTCAATCATCCAGAATTCGGCAAGGTGACGCGAGGTGTTTGAATTTTCAGCCCTGAAGGTAGGGCCGAAGGTGTATATATTCTTCAACGCGCAGGCATACGTCTCTCCTTCAAGTTGGCCGCTAACGGTTAGGGCCGCTTTTTTACCGAAAAAATCCTGGGAAAAATCAATATTTCCGTCTTTAACAGGGATATTATCAAGGGGCAGGGTGGTGACCTGGAACATTTCCCCGGCGCCCTCGCAGTCGCTGCCGGTGATTATCGGTGTGTGGACGTATACAAAGCCCCGCTCCTGGAAAAAGGTGTGTATCGCGAAACTCATGGCGCTCCTGACCCTGGCCACGGCGCCGAAGGAATTTGACCGCGGCCGCAGGTGGGCTATCTCTCGAAGGAATTCGAAGGTATGGTGCTTTTTCTGGAGGGCGTATTCTTCCGGCGAGGCTGTCCCGAGTATGGTTATTTCACCGGCGACAACCTCAACGGCCTGCCCTTTACCGGGCGATTCTATCAGTTTCCCCTTTATGGTTACGCTTGATCCCGTGGTTAGTTCCCGTGTTATTGACTGGTAATCGGGGAAGGTATCTTCAATGACAACCTGCAGGTTCTTCAGGGTCGATCCATCATTGATCTCAAGGAAGGTGACGCCCTTGGAATCACGTTTAGTCCTGATCCATCCTTCCACCGTAATGAGTTCGCCGTTTCCCGGCATAGTCAGTATCTGCTTGATACCAGGTTTCATTGTTATCCCTCACTATGTCTGGCGGTTTTCGTGACGGCGCCGCTCACGTTCCTTGTTGCTGATGACGTTGTCCCGCTCCGCCCTCTCCAGGCCGTGCCCGGATGGAATCAGAATAGATATAATGGATGTGAGTCCGGATTTTTCCCGAAAAAGGTTATATCGTCGATCTTCTTGATCTTTTCCCCGCGCAGTATCGCGTAGAGCGTCCTCTCGACGCCTATTCCGCCGCCCATCGTTTCGGGGAACAGGGGTTTGCCGTCGGCATCCTTCATGGACGCGAAATAGAGGAATGGGCCGTAGCCGCCCAGTTCGTTGATGTTCTCAATGTTCCCGTCTTTAATAATGGGGCGGGCCGGGAGGACCTTGTTGTCGCATATGCGCTCAATGATCGGCTCGAACAGCCATTCGCGGATGGCGCCGGAAAGTATCTCCTTCGCCGATGAATGTTTGCCTGTATTCGCGTCTATGCTCTTCGCGCAAATATCATAATTGAATATGTTCGATGAGGATATTTTCTCCATGTCGACTTTCTTTTCATGGGGCAGCAGGTATGGATACACGAGGTCGTAATTCTCGCGCAGGAGACCGGTAATCCAGAAAAATTGCGATGCGGTTTCCTCGCCGACCTTTTCCTCGAAAACGCGGGGCCCATATTTCCTGACACAGTCGTCTTTGGGGTATGCCGGGAACGGCGACTTCGGCACTTCAAGAACGACACCGAGCTTTTTGAGGCTGTCGGCGTTCTTTTTGTTTATCTCCTCGCACCCGGCAATGATCATTTTTTCGAAGAAATTCATGATCTTCTTCATGTCTTCATTCAGTATTTCGGTAACTTTCTTCGAGTTGTAGTAGTAATCGTCAAGCGTGAGGCCCCTGTTGCGACGGAGCTCAACGTCCAGCTGTGAAAAATCCGCCAGATACCTCCCTCTCTGCAGACGCATCGGGCTCTCGATTTCCAGGCGTATATTGGGCGAGTCCACGAAGATACCCCTGATATTCGGATTTGAACAGGCAAGGAACTTGCTGTAAATCATGCTGTGCGTCGTCAGGTAGGTGTGCCCCTTGTAGGGTATGGAGGGCGTGTGCTCGATGTCATGTGCCAGGGGATCGGTAATTATGCTCAGCATGACCCTTTCAATGTTGAAAAGCCCCTCGCTGATCATGAACTGGGTCGCGGCATTGATGAAACTGGTGCGTATGGCTGAAGCATGGTAAAGCTCGTCGGACATCCATTTGTTAAGGTAATGTTCGCGGATGTAGTCTTCCATGGTCGATCCGCTTTCATTGATCGCCGATTGGAACCTGTACAGGCTTTCTCCTATCTTCTTGATATTGTCTTCCATGCGCGTATCCTGTTCAAAATAATTTATCAATCGTTTCCAATATTGTCAAAAGCAAATTGAGATCATATCAGTTCATTGTCAAATATTATTTTGGATATATCGCTGTTACCGGAATCCCGGTGGGCCGGTAATCCCTGCCGCCCGATCCATCAAGAATTTTCACCCGGTTCATGATTAATGCGCCGGTTCGCCGACGTCGTCGATCTGACCAGATGCCGTATCGCGAAATATCATGGCTGGATAGTGCGCGTGTTGCCGGAGATCATGACAACCCGATTTTTTTATAAATAAAATCGATGTTTTTCAGGTAACGCTGAAGATCAAAAATCGACTTGAGTTCATCTTCAGTAATTCTGCCGGAGACCGCCGCGTTTTTTCTGCAAAGTTCAAGGAGGCTTCCTTCGCGTGCCCAGACCCTCATGGCCATGTCCTGAACTATTTTATATGATTCTTCGCGCGAGAGGCCTTTTTCCACCAGGGCAAGGAGCAGGCTCTGGGAGTAGAAGAGGCCGCCGGTCCTGTTAATGTTATCCAGCATGTTTTCCGGGTAGACATGCAGATTTTCCATTACGAAAATCATGCGGTGGACAAGGTAATCGAGGGCAATCGTTGAATCGGGGAATATGATGCGCTCGGCGGATGAATGGGATATATCCCGCTCGTGCCACAGGGTCATGTCGTCAAGGGCGACGTTCATGTTCGCCTTGATGACCCGCGAGATGCCGGTTACCCGCTCGCAGAGTATCGGATTGCGCTTGTGGGGCATGGCAGAAGAGCCCTTCTGGCCTTTCTGGAACGGCTCCTCGACTTCTCGTACTTCCGTCCGCTGGAGGTGCCGGATTTCAGTGGCAAGCTTGTCAAGGGTCCCGGCACAGATTGCCAGGGCGGCCATGTACTCGGCATGGCGGTCGCGCTGGATGACCTGCGTTGATATCGGGTCAGGCTTGAGGCCCAGGAGGTCGCAGACACGCTTCTCGATATCGGGGGAGATATTGCTGAAGGTGCCGACCGCGCCGGAAAACTTGCCGTATGACACCGCGTCAACAGCCTTTAAGATACGGTCCCTGTTGCGCCTGAATTCTTCGTAATAGAGGGCCATTTTCACGCCGAAGGTCGTTGGTTCGGCATGCACCCCGTGGGACCTGCCCATGCAGGGGGTGTCCCGGTACTTGAGGGCAAGAACCTTCAATATATCTATGAGACGGTCCAGACCCGCGATGATAATCTCTCCGGACTGCCTGAGCTGTATCGACAGGGCCGTGTCGACTATATCGCTGGATGTGAGGCCGTAATGTATGAAGCGGCTGGAAGGGCCGACGTTTTCACCGACCGCCGTGAGAAAAGCTATGACGTCATGATGCACCTGGTTTTCTATTTCAAGGATGCGGTCCACTTTGAAAGAAGCCTTTTCCTTGATCGTGTTAAGATCGGCTTGCGGCACGATCCCGTCCTGGGCCTGGACCTCACAGACGGCCAATTCAATGTCCAGCCAGATCCTGAACTTGTTTTCGAGATCCCAAATCCGGGAAATCTCTTTTCTCGAGTAACGGTCTATCATAACGCCTCACAGATTAATCAGACATAGTGGTCTTCGATATACAGGAGCGTTCGTATATGTCAATTAATTATTACAATTTAACCAAGTGCGCCGGCATGTACAGCCTTTCGCAGTTTGCGCAGAGGCGGTTCACAACCCTGTTGGTGATGAACTCGTCCCTGAGCCGCCTCAAAGGTTCCCCGGTCCATATTTCAGCCAGCGTCATTGTTCGCAACGAACCGAGGACGTACTTCTTATCATAGTCGAAACAGCACGGAACCACGTCGCCATCCCAGGTGATGGTCATCCTTTCAAATGGCCAGGAGCATCGCACCCTGGACCGGTCGACTGTGCTACCGACTGACGCGTATTGACTGACATCGGCTGCGCTTCCGTCCCAGGTGGTGAAGCTTTTCGCCAGGAACCGGTCTATGCCGGGCGTCGCTTCCCAGCGGTTCCTCGCCGTATCGATGCTTGCGCGATTCATTTCGAAATCAACCATTGAAAGGATAACCGTAATTGGACAACCCCTGCCGATTTTAATTTTAAGAAACTTCTGCAACCGCTCCCGGGACAGTTCGTACGCGTCAGGGATCCCCCGTATGCGCCGGAATGATTCATCATCATGTCCGTCCAGCGATATATACAGTACCGAAAGCTCTGACATAACGAGGTCTTCGATGATTTCATCCGTGAGCATGATCGGGTTTATCGATAGGCCGGTCCTTATTCCATGGCCGGAGGCATAGGCGATGCATCTTCCGAAATCCCTGTGCATCAGGCTTTCACCAAAATGGTGGAGCCATACTATTTCACCCTCCGGCGGGGGAGGCAAAAGGGATATCTCGTCTATCGCTTTCTTGAAAATATCCAGTTCCATATATCCCCTCTCCCGCGTCATATTATTGGTCCGGGGGCACATTATGCACTTCATGGGGCAATAGTTTGTCAGTTCGATATTGAATATTGAGAAGGACTTATTCATGATATATCGATCGATGAGACATCATCTCCTGTCAATGTTAAATTTTCCGCACCGTCATTTTCAACAAGCGATTGAAGCTTTCACTGCAATTAATATTTCATGATAAGTATTGCTTCAACAATCACAATTAAAAAATAATTGTCATCAACAAATAATGTTATTGCGCAAATAAACATCATTTTCATTTATTTAATATGACTGTGTAATTATTTTGTTATGTCCGCTGCAATTGACGTTGATGCAAGCAGTGATCTTATCGATTTCAGCGGTGCGGTTCCTTCATTTTCAATCGAAATGGACAGTATTGTGCTAACATCATTAATCGGCGGTATCGGCCTCTTCATCCTCGGCATGATACTCATGACCGAAGGTATGAAATCGCTGGCCGGCGATACGCTCAGGCGCGCCCTCAGTAAATTAACCGGCGGAACGTTTTCTTCCATTACATCCGGAGCTTTTATCACCGCCCTGCTGCAGTCTTCCCATGCGACGATTATAACGACTATCGGCTTTGTGAGCGCAGGACTCATCACCTTCCGGCAGTCGCTGGGCGTCATTCTCGGCGCCCATCTCGGCACGACCAGCACCGGCTGGATCGTCTCCCTCCTCGGGATGAAGCTCAAACTCGGCGCCGTGGCGCTCCCCATTGTCGGCGTCGGCGCCATCCTCAGGCTCTTGGGGAAGGACCGCATCGCAAGCTCCGGGCTGGTGATTGCCGGTTTCGGCCTGATATTTTTCGGCATCGACGTTCTCCAGACCGGCATGAAAACCATGTCGGTGCACCTTGACCTGAGCGATTTTGCCGGCACGGGCATACTGAACAGGCTTCTCCTGGTCGGCGTGGGCATCCTCATGACCGTGATCATGCAGGCGTCGAGCGCGGCGGTCGCCACAACCATGGCCGCCCTCAGCACCGGCACAATTGACCTGGCCCAGGGTGCGGCACTGGTTATTGGCCAGAACATAGGCACGACCTTAACTGCCGCTTTCGCCGCCTTCGGAGCCACGCCTTCAGCAAAAAGGACTGCCGTGGCGCATATCATGTTCAATGTAATAACCGGCATCGTTGCCTTTGTAATTCTCCCATTTTTTATTAATTTCATCCAGTATATCGTCCATACTTCCGGCGTTATGGATAACACCATAACTCTTGCCGGGTTTCACAGCGCCTTCAACCTTCTGGGCATATGCATAATCCTGCCGTTCCTGGACGTGTTTTCCAGATTCCTGGCATGGATTATCCCGGACCGCGGTCCGTACCTTACACGATACCTTGACAATTCAATCAGGAACGTGCCCACCGTAGCCATTGAAACCGTGAGAAGGACCATCATAGACATAACCATTGCGTCCATTGACGTGGTCAGGGTAATGATCGAAAGCGAGACGATATCGCCGGTCATAAAAAGCCGCCTCAGGGACGTCGGAAAGGCCCTGAACGAAACGCGGCGCTTCCTCGGCCAGATCAAAACAATCAAGGGCGCTTCCACGGTTTACAGCAACAGGCTGATGGCCGTCATGCACGCACTCGACCACGTGGACCAGCTTATCATTGCCTGCTGGGAATTTGAAAAGCTGTCTACCATGCATAACGACATGCATCTCAACCATCTCGCGGTTACCCTGTCTGAAAACGTCGGGCCGGTCCTCATTATGCTCGAAGGGCTCAAGAAAAAGGAGTCAGTCGACGAAATGGAAAAAACGTCCCAATATATGAAGGAACTGCGCGAAAAACAGCGCGAAGAAATAATGGTCAGGACCGCCTCCGGAGAACTAGATGCAGACACGGCAATGAAGCAGATCGAAGCGATCCGGTGGCTCGACAGGGTAACATACCGGATATTCCGCGCCCTTTTTTATCTCGGCCATTACGCGGAAAACGGGAGCGCTATCGATCATGGCGACAAGAACGATATGCGCCAGCCGAGAACGTGATGATTCGCCGGTACTTCAGCGCCGATTTCCAATAATCAGGGGACACGACGCACGATCAGAACAGGGAGACACGATGAACCAGGACCAGATCAAAGAGAAACTTCTCCAGTTGGACAGCAAGGTGGAGGATTTTTCTGTCATACTTTCCGGCAAGGCAAGCAAGAAGGTCGACGGGCTGTATTACCCGGACAGCAGGGAGATAATCATACACAACAAGAACTTCACCGATGAAAACCAGCTTATCTACACCGCGATCCACGAATTCGCCCATCATATCCACCACACAAAGTCGGCCGTTCCCGTATCGTCCCGGGCCCACACGAACCGGTTCTGGGACATTTTCCACAGGCTGCTGTTCCTGGCTGAGGAGAAGGGGCTCTACCTCAATGTGTTCAAGCAGGACACCCGTTTCATCGAGCTTACCGGAAAGATCAAATCGAAGTACCTTGCCGCCAACGGCACCCTCATGAAGGAACTGGGGGGCCTCCTCGAGCAGGCGCACGCCCTCTGCGACGAATTGAACCTGTGCTATGACGATTACGTTGACCGTGAGCTCCTCCTGCATCGGACCACGGCGCGTCTTTTGATGAAGATCAGCGCCATGAACATCAACCCGAAGATAGGCTACGAGAACATGAAAACCGTCGCTACTATCCGGGACGAGGCGGCCCGTGAGCGGGCGGAAGCCGCCTTTGAAGAAGGGAAAACCCCCGACATGGTCAAGGCTGAATTTTCCCCCCGGAACAAATCCGACAATGCCCTTTCATCGTTGATGGAAGAGCGCGACAGGATCGAGCGTTCCATTGACGCCCTGACGAAAAAACTCGCTAAAATCGAAAGAAGAATAAGTGAAATGAAATATGAAGCGCCGCCGCGGAGCAAAAAATGACCAAGACAGCACGGGACGCCAAAACGATTGAGAAAATCAAGGAATCGATCATAGCCAAAGCCGTTGAAATCATCAACGCCGAAGGGTTCAATCGCATGACCATGAGGAAGATCGCCTCCAAAAACAGTATGTCGGCGACAAACCTCTATAACTATTTTTCCAGCAAGGACGAGATATACATCAACATCCTGATCCGCGGCTTCAAACTGCTGTATGAGCAGCTGAAATCGGTGTACGATGAAAAAGACGAGCCCCTTGCGCGGGGCAGGAAATTCATCATGGCCTATCTCACCTTCGGCATCCAGAATTACCATTATTATGAGATCATGTTTTCGCCGGTCCTGCCCAAATACAATGATTACGTCGGCACCCCCCTCGAGGAACTGGCGGGAATCGAAATGGATTATTCAAAAAAAATAATCGAGCTTGCGGTTTCCGCTGTCGGCGACGTCCTGAAAAAACAGAAACGCGTCAATGCGGCTGAAACGGAACGTCGTATGATTGAAATCTGGAGCATGCTTCATGGCATGATATCTCTATATAACAGCAGGATGATAGACTATGTCATCGTAAAACCGGTTGATACATATGAAATGATTGTCGATGATCTGCTGGGATATATCAAATCCTGATACCAAAATTATTTTGTAAAAAACGCTTGACTTTTGCTTAACAATTGTTAATTTTAACATATGTTCTTATTTTACGAGGTAATAAGATGGCAAAAGTAATAGTATTAGGCGGTGCCGGCGCCGTCGGCTCTATCGCAGTGAGGACACTGGCCCTTCATCAGGAATTTTCAGAAGTTGTTATCGGTGATTTCAACAAAAAAAAATCGGAAGAATTACGGTCGCAAATCGGCTCTTCAAAAGTGTCCTATACCCATTTTGACGCCCATGACACGGAAAGCATACACAGGGCGATAGCCGGATGCGACGTCGTCTTAAACTGCGTCGGACCATTCTACAGCACGGTGAAACCTATCCTTGCCGCCGCCATTGAAGACAGAATACACTACGTCGACGTCTGTGATGACGTGGATGTGACCCTGGAAATTCTCCAAATGGATGGAAAAGCCAAGAAAGCCGGTGTCACGGCCCTTATCGGCATGGGCAATTCACCGGGCGTGACCAACATCATCGCGAAGCTGGCGGCAACCGATCTTCTCGATGAAACTGATTCAATCGACATCTTCCACGCCCACGGCGGCGAAAAGGTAGAGGGAGAAGGCGTCATCGGCCACCGCTTCCATTGCATGTCCATAGACATCCCCATGTTTCTGGACGGCGAGATGAAGCATGTTAAATACTTCGAACGGGACGGGATTGCCCTCAGGGAAACCTTCGAATTTCCCGTCCTCGGCAAGGTTCCCCTGTATCCCTACCCCCACCCGGAACAGGTGACGATACCCAACTACATCAAGACCAGGCGTGTCACCAACAAGGGCTCCGTCATTCCCAATGAGTATTACGAACTCACCAGGGACCTGTGCGGTCTCGGCTTCAGCAGCCGGGAACCGCTGGAGGTCAACGGCCAGCAGGTAACTCCCTATGACTTCGCCGTGGCCTATATTCTCCGCGAGCGCGAGCGCATTCTCAAGAAATTGAACTTCGGCGCCCAGCGCGGATGCTGTACGGTGGTCGTCAAGGGAAAGAAAGGCGGGGAGTACAAGGAACTCCGTTTCCACATGGCGTCAAAGAGCCAGGCCCTCGGCGAAGGCACCGGCATCCCGGCCGCCATGGGCGCCATTCTTATGCACCGCGGCAAGGTGGAAGGGAAGGGGGTCATGCCGCCCGAGGCCTGCATGGATCCACACGACCTCCTGGCCCTCATGCCCGAGGTCATGGACCTCGACAGGAAGACCGAGGGCGGAGAATCCTTCGGCGGATTTATAATTGAAAGCGTTGACAGGAACGGCAACGTCTCAAAAATGAACATGTAAATGGCATGGCAACCGGGGGTAAAAAAGAAAGATATGTTCTCGCCGTTGACCACGGCACGTCAGGGTGCAAGGTGGCGCTGTCAACCATGCACGGCCGCATCCTTGATTTTGAAAGCGAATCGACGCCGATGTACCTGCTCCCCACAGGCGGCGCGGAGCAGTCTCCCGGGGAGTGGTGGACCGCCTTCAAGGCATCGGCCAGGCGTCTGATAGGGCGCCACAGGGACAAGGCGGGACGCATTGCCGCCATATGCGTTTCGAGCACTTTTTCGAGCACCGTTGCCGTAGACCGCAACGGCAACCACCTTATGAATTCCATAACCTGGATGGATTCCCGCGGCGCCCCGTATGTCCGCCGAGTGGCCTGCGGGTTCCCCTCCATCGGGGGGTACGGTCTCTACAAGGCACTGCGCTGGACCAGCGTCACCGGCGGAGGTCCTTCGCTGTCTGGCAAAGATGACATCGCCCATGTTCTCCTCACCAAGCATGAATATCCGTGGATATACGAGAAGACGTACAAATTCCTGGGGAGCAAGGATTATTTCAACCTGAAGCTTACCGGCGAGTATGCCGCCACCCATGATTCCATAATGCTCTTCTGGGTGACCGATACCCGTGATATCAATGACATCAGGTATTCAAAGCCGCTGATAAAGGCTTTCGGTGTCGACCCAGAAAAGCTTCCCCCGCTGGTCAAATCGATCGATGTAATCGGCACCGTTGTTCCGGATGTAGCCCGTGAACTGGGACTGCCAGGCGGCGTGCGCGTCATCGGAGGATCGCCCGACCACCAGTCGGCCCTTGTAGGATCAGGTGCGGTCAGGGATTTCGCCGGCCACCTGTACATCGGCACCTCCTCGTGGATCGAATGCGCCGTTCCTTTCAAAAAAACCGACATGTTCCACAGCATCGCGTCGCTGCCGTCCGCGATCCCGGGCCGCTACCAGTGCATCAACGAGCAGGACATAGCGGGGGGAGCCCTGACATTTCTCCTCAACAACATCATTTTCCACAAAAGCCATTTTTACCGGGCCAAAAGGCCGCGGAACCCCTACGAGCGACTTGACCAGACGGTGAAGGGGGTACCGGCCGGAAGCAATGGGCTTATCTTCGCGCCCTGGCTGAACGGGGAAAGGACGCCCGTGGACAGCACATCACTCCGGGGCGTGCTCTTCAACCTTTCCATGACCACCAACACGGACGACATTATCCGTTCCGTCCTCGAAGGCGTGGCGTTCAACACCAGGTGGAGCATGAAGTACACGGAGCGTTTCATCGGCCGGGACTTCGGCACGATCAATATCATCGGCGGCGGAGCGCAATCCGACGAATGGTGCCGCATTTTTGCCGATGTACTCGGCCGCTGCATCCGCAGGGTGCGCGATCCGATCCAGGCGAACGCCCGCGGCGCCGCCCTCATAGCGTCCGTCGGCCTGGGCCACATATGTTTTGACGATATACCGGAACTTGTGGAATGCGATGCAGCCTTCGAGCCATCGGGGAAAAACGCATGCGCCTATGAGACCCTTTTCGCCGAATTTCTGAACATTTACAAAAAGAACAGAGGTATTTTCGACAGGCTCAACAGGCAGGGATGAACGGTCAGGCGAACCGTTCCGAAAACACGAAGGACTTAGACTTGAGCTCCATGTGATAGTAGTTTTCCATGAAGAGCGATATGGCAAAGAGCAGGTCCAGCACATCCTTCTCGTCATAAGCCGCGCAATCGATGTTTCCGAATTTTTCGTTCATGCACTTCTGGATGAATTCTCTCATTGCGCCGGGGAGGAGTGAGCTTTTCTGCCACGGACCTGACGGATTGTCCCCCAGGCATGCTCCGCAGACCGGCCGAAGGTCCGCCACATCCATGGTGAAATTTGAAAACTGGCGTCTGCCGCATAGTTTGCAGATTTCGGCATCAGAAAGGACGCCGTGCTTGCCAAGAAGGCGCAGGACCAGGAACGTGGCGAGATGCGCCGGGTAATCGGTCCTCGAAAGGACTTCAATGCCGGCCATAAGCAGGTTGAATATCGAACTGTCTGAAATATCGTAGCCGCACGTTTTATCAACCGATTCCAGTATGAAATACAGGTTCGTTATCTTCTTCAGATCGCCGTTGATGGATGCGTAGTATTTTTCAACGGTCACGTCATTGACGATAAAGGATTCCCGTTCGTCACGGTGATAGTAGAGCAGGGTGGAAACGGCCCCGGGTTCCGTGGCCGCCATTGAGCGCTTCCGGCTTTTCTTCAACCCCTTGAATATGAACTTTCTTTTCCCGAAATCCCTGGTGTAAATAGTGCACACGACATCGGCCTCGCCCGATACCCGGGACGAAAGGGCGATGCCGGTTGTCCTGAGGATTTCCATCTTGCCTATTTTGACTTGTTTATGGTGACGATGATGCGGTTTATTACGGTCCCGTTTATTTCTTTTATTGTAAAAATAATGTTCCCGTCCCGTATGGACTCGCCTTTCTCGGGGATCTTTCCGAAAAGGTCGAAGACATATCCGCCGACGGTGTCGAAGCCGTCCTGGGTCAGCGCCAGTCCCAGTTTTTCGTTGAAATCGGCAATCGGCATCCGGGAATCGATCTCGTAGGTGTTCTTTCCGGTTTTTTCGATTTCGGGAAGCTCGACGCTGTCGAACTCGTCATTGATTTCGCCGACAATCTCTTCGAGGATGTCTTCCAGCGTCACGATTCCGCTGAATCCGCCGTACTCGTCGACGACAACGGCTATGTGCAGCTTCCTCATTTTGAATTCCACCAGCAGTTCGTCCAGGGTCATGGTTTCCGGAACGAAAAAAGGCTCATGGATTACCCTCTTCAGCTGGAATTTTTTCCGCGATGTCTCAATGAGGAGCCGGAGAAGGTCCTTCACGTAGAGTATGCCGACAATGTTATCGATCGTTTCCTTGTAAACCGGGACACGCGAATGGCCGGCTTTGCACATGGTCTTCACCAGGGGCTTCAGGTCGGTTTCGGAATCAACGGCGAAAACGTCTACGCGGGGTATCATGATGTCCCGGGCATTGAGTACGGGGAGTTTGATGATTCCCCGTATCATTTCTTTTCGCTGGAGGTCAAGGCTTTCATAATCGCATGATTCCAGGACATCATTGTTGCTTTTTTTGAATGATTTTTTAAGACGATTGATGAATGTGGTCTTTTTTACGGGGTTATTGTCTGCGCCAGAACTGTCGGATATCATTCTGTTTTATATAAAACCTTCCTGTTTAATTCTTATTTCAAAAACAGTTGAAATAGTTTTTTGTCAACAGTATTTTTCTGGATTATTTATGACATTTGTCTTTCCTGTAATATTAAAATTTTTGTTTACATTTACAGGTTCAATCATTACCGGGTTATATTAATGAAAATTGGACGTGTGCCTTTTAATTTATCTGGACGCAATCACTTGATGCCTTGACAGCAAGGAATATCGATAATGAAAAAATTTTTTTCGCCCAAACCTGTGATCATCACTACCGGCGGCGGCGGTCCCGGCCTTTTTCATGACACCATACGTAACATGAAAAACGCACTCTCCCTTGGTTCCGATGCAATTCGGACAAATGTCTCAATAACAAAAGACAACAAAATCGTGCTTTTTTCAAACGCTGTCTTTCAAAACAGGGACTTGGCCGCACGGGGAATCGGTTCTTATACCCGCGATGGGCTCAGGGAATTATTCCGCACCGAAGCCGGCAGCGATGCGCTCGATGACATCAAGGGGCTGTTCCCTGAGATGGAAGAAACATTGTCAGCGCTGAACAATTGCCGGTTCAATCTCAATCTATCCGAAAAGGACCCAAAACTCATCCAGCAGTATTGCGACATCATCAGAAACCTGGACGCGGGGGACAGGATCCTGACCTCATCCCTCAATGCATATAATCTGAAAAAAGTACGGAATAACTTCGACGGCACGGCCACCGCATTTTCCTTCGGCGGCGTTGTCGCCTTCTATGCCCTCTACCGCTCCGGCATTCTGCACTTCAAGAAGAAGTTCTCCGATGACGCGTTGATAATCCATGAAATGATCGGCGCGTCCTTCCTGGCCAATGCAGGTTTGATAGGGGAAGCACGGGCGAGGGGAATACACGTGTATGTCTTAAATATCATGACAGAAGACCAGGTGAAGCGGCTTTTCGAAGCCGGCGCCGACGGCTTTGTCACCAATTACGCGTCCATGGTCAAACGATCCCTGCCAGCGTCCGGTGAAAAAAATGATAGTTAAGCAGGTCGATCATATATCCTTAATCATCATTGCCGGTGAGGACATACCTGCTGACCGGAAAATTCATCTATCCCGGCCCTGAAATTGTGGCGATGGATCCGTCACAATGCCTGGGTGAAGATACATGCGGCCGCTGTATAACGGCATGTCTTTTCGGTGTCAATACATCAACCGGCGGCATACCGGCCATCAACTATCCCGGCTGCCGCGGATGCGGCCGGTGCGTTCGGACATGCAAAGGCAAAGCCCGTCTGATGACGCGGCGTGTTCCCTATAACCACGAAGACATCGTTCCATCAGAATTGCTCCTGTGATGGCAGTAAACAGGACTACGTCTTCCGGGCCGCGATGAAGGCCCGGGCCGACGTCGCCTCCAGTGCGCCATTATTTTTTTCAAGGTATGTATCAACGAAAAGCTTCCTGAATCCAGGTCTCTCTTCCTCGGGCAGGTATGTCATGAAGGGCACCATGGGGGCTGATTCAAGATAGCCGGAAAGTTCCTCGATGCTTTTGAAAGTATACGTGTAAAGGCATCGTTCCACGGAGACGTGGGTGAAACCGGCCCCGGAAATAAGCGTGATATTCTCCTCCCGTGTCAGGAACTTCCAGGGCCATTGTATCGAGCGATAATAGGGCTGGTATTTTTCCGCTTTCAGCAGTGCAATAATAGCTTCATACAGCGTATTCATTTCCTTGAGGCTGGTCTGGACCATGATACGCCCGCCCGGTTTCAATGACCGGTAGAGGAGCCGATACATTGTATCGAGGTCATGGATCCAGTGAATGGCAGAATTTGAAAATCCCGCGTCGAATTCATTGTCAAAATCGATGGCAAGGGCGTCCATGTTGAAAAGCCTGATATTGTCTATGCTCATGCCGAGGGCATTGCGCTGCGCCGCCCCTGTCATTTCAGGTGACGCCTCGATGCCGGTTACAAGGCCGCCCTGGGCCCTCTTCGCCAGTTCAATGGTCAGAAGTCCGTTACCGCAGCCAAGGTCCAGTATCTTTTCATGATCCAAGGGCCTCAACATGCCAATGGCTTTCATCCCGAGCTCAAACTGGAGCGATGAACTTACCTGATATAAGTCGGCGTTCCATCTCAATGATTTGCTTTCCATATGTTTACCAGCAGTTTTAAATTTAACATGATGCGGCAATAAAATTTCAACAATAAAATCGGCTGGCTGATTCTTCTGGTCCGTTGAAAACTATTTTCTTGACATAATTCGGCTTATGCCAATTATTTTGTTTGTTAGATATTTTTAGCTTTCAGGAGTCTGGTAGATGAAAAAAAAGGTTTTGCTGGTGAATCCTCCCTATCCATTGGAGGAATCCCCGTCTCCGCCCTTCGGACTTATGTCCCTCGGAGCATTCCTTCTTAAACAGGACATCGATGTAATAATAGCTGATTATATAGTTAATCCTTATTCACGGGAGCACGCGAGGGAAACCGTTCAACGGTTCAAGCCCGATGTCATCGGCGCGACCGGCGTCACCATGAACATCAACACGGCCCTCGGCATCCTCAGGGATTACAGCGAGGAATCGCCCGGTTCCGCAATCGTCATGGGAGGGCCCCATGCCACTTTTGACGCGGAGAACCTGCTGGCCGACAATCCCCATCTTGATTTTATCGTGCGGGGGGAGGGCGAGCTCACCACTACCGAGCTGTTGCGGAACCTCAACAGCCCGGAAGCGTATGCATCCATCAGGGGCCTGTCATACCGGGAAGACGGGTCCATCCGCCACACCGAGACCCGCGAGTTCATATCAGACATCAACATCCTCCCGTACCCGGCGCGCCACCTGGTTCAGCTGAGCAAGTACAAGGCCCTGGGCCTCCCGATCAACATGATAACGTCCCGGGGCTGTCCCTTCGAGTGCATCTTCTGCGTCGGCTCGAAGATGGTGGGCCGCCGCGTCAGGTACTTCGACACGAAACGTGTCGTGGACGAGTTCCAGATGCTATCGACCATGGGATTCAAGCAGATCAACATCGTTGACGACCTGTTCACGTCCCACAAGAAGCGCTGCGTTGAAATCTGCGAAGAGATTCTCCGGCGCGGGATACGTCACGAGTGGACCGCCTTTGCAAGGGTCGACACCGTCAACCGGGAACTCCTGGAGATCATGAAGAAGGCCGGATGTTCCATGCTCTGCTTCGGCATCGAGAGCGGCGTGCAGGAGATACTGGACCGCGTAAAGAAAAAAACCACGCTGGAAAAAATCGAGAAAGCCCTGGCCCTGTGCCGCGAGGTGGGCATTCTTCCCATGGCTTCGTACATCATGGGTCTTCCCGGGGAGACCCCCGAAACGGTCAAGCAGACCATGGACTTCGCCAAGAGCACCTGCAACAGCTACGGCTTCCATATCCTGGCGCCGTTCCCCGGCACCGAGGTGCGCGACAAAGCCGAAGAGTACGGCATGCGGATCCTGACCAGCGACTGGGACAAATACGACGCGAACCAGTCCGTGTGCGAATCGATTTATCTGCCCCACGAGGAAGTGGACCGCATCGTGAACGAATTCAACGGCGGCATAAACCGCCTTATCGTCGGCATGCTCAACAAGCATGACCGCGGCGAGGCCCTTTCCGAAGAAGATCTCGCCATGGTTAACGGCATCACGTCACTTGACTTTAACTACAAACTGATAAACGGCAAAATGGTTGAACAATTCTCTGATCAGAAAAGAGACGGCGGGATCAACGGCTTCATCGACTATGTCACCGAGCAGTCAGGACTTGAAAAGGAACTTGTTACCCGTGAGGTTGACCGCCTGTTTAAGATGGGGTGTCTTACTCGCAATGATTCAGGTGAGACAACCCGGATAACCTGGTCCTGAAAGCCTGGTTATAAATCACCCGTTGTTTGTATTTACAATTGCAGATGCGCCGTCTCCCAGGCATGCCTCCTCTGATGACAGGAGAATGAAAATGATAAACCCTGCACCGTCGGTCAATTTTAATGTGCAGCTAATTTCGACGGATTGACCTATGGCTGCATCAGTTAATTCTTCCATTGCTCAGGCAATAATAGAATTCTTTTCCAAGGGCGTCACCGCCGGCAAAGACATTGTTTTATTCGCTGAATCAACCCTTGGCATCGGCAATGCCGCCGAACTGGCAAATCTATTGTCCGAACCGGACTCATACGGAGAAGGGTTGGTGGACCTTGTCTTTTCCCCGGAAAATGCTCTCAGAAAGACCATCGAGCCTCATATCCCTTTCCAGGGACTTTCACCTTCAGACATGGATGCCGTCGCCGCAATGGTTGCCTATAATCTTGCAATGATCAATGTCATTTTCGAGGGCACCGGCATTACCTGCGCTGTAACTATGAACCAACTTTTAGTAACCGAATTTACCAGGAAGCTCAACCTGTCTATCAGTCTGCCTTTTCATTCACGGAATGATTTCCCCGATTATCTGTCCGATGAAATGGTTACCGCACTCCGGGTTCTGGTCCGGAACAGCCGGTACCGGTCCGAAGCCAAACATGACCGCGTCATCATTTCCCTCCTCAGGGGGCTGGGGCGCCCGACAGGTGGGGACGATTCGTCCCTGATCGCCGATTGTCTTTCACTCCTTGTAGAGCTATTCAACGGAAACCAGGCAGCGCATGAAGGCTACGCGATGCTTTCCGCTGAAAAGAGGCGGTGCGAGGACATACTGCAGAAGGCTACACAATTCGGCGAGTATATCGCCAGGTACAGCATGGAATTTCTCATGGCTCAAAAAATACAGCCTCCGGTAGCCGACATCGAGGATATCAGGAGGAAAATACACCTTTTGGACCTGATATCAACGTCAGTATACGGCAGACGTGCCGGCGGATCTGC
>ERZ795051.21-NODE-21-length-236403-cov-16.107029_pt1 | contig 236403 bp, 193 predicted proteins | sample MGYA00375135_ERZ795051 | MGnify/ENA primary metagenome ERZ795051 (study PRJEB30180, sample SAMN05720222) | activated sludge metagenome | isolation source: Anaerobic digester | place: Japan | collected 2015-05-26 ... | reverse complement strand
GCCGTCTCTCCAGGTTAAAAGAGCAGAAAGAGACTTATTCAGCAAGCCCTATTTAATAATTCAAAACCACCTGCATTTCGCAGGGCTGCACACGTGATATATGTTTAATTCTGCATCTGCGTAATCTGCGGATAAAAAAATAACGCGGATTACCACCCGCCGGGCTGCAGCCAGTCCGAGACCGGGGCGTTCCACCAGCCGGGGTTACGGAAGTACTGCTTCATCCACATGGCCGCATTGACGCCGTCGGCAACGGCCGTGATGAGCTGCATGGCCGCCCCGACACGGCAGTCGCCTGCGACGAAGACGCCCGGTATCGCGGTTCGCAGGTAGCCGCAGTCGCAGCGGACAAACCCGGCCTCGGTGAGTTCGACGAAGCCCTTCAGGAAGCCCGTGTTCGGCACCATGCCGACGAAGATGAAAACGCCGTCGCAGGAAAAGTCCTCCTCGGCGCCGGTTTTGACGTCCTTGACGCGGACGGACTGCACCCGGCCTTCGCCCTGGATTGCCGTCACAACCGCATCAAGCCGCAGCTTCAGATTGGAGTTCGGCTCGTTGACCTTCGCCATAAGCTCCTCGATGAGCACCCGTTCGGCGCGGAACTCCTGCCGCCGGTGGATCAGGGTCACGTCGGCGGCGAATTTGGCCAGGTGCAGCGTCTCCTCCACGGCGGTGTTGCCGCCGCCGACGGCGACGACCTTCCTGCCCTTGAAGAACGGCGCATCGCAGGTGCCGCAGTAACTCACGCCGGCGCCGGCGTTGCGAAACTCATCCTCGCCCGGCACGCCGAGCCTGCGATAGGAACTGCCGGGCGACAGGATCACCACGCGGGCGGTATACGTCTCGTCGTCGGTCTGCACGGCGATGCGCCCGTCGTCGAGGCGTTTCAGCGACGTGACCTCGGCGCTGGTCTTGATCTGCGCATCGAAGCTCGTCACCTGGTTTACCATCTTCTCGATGAGGTCCGACCCGCTGATGCTCGCAAAGCCGGGGTAGTTCTCGATGCGGTCCGTCATGGCGATCTGGCCGCCGGGGTAGAACTTTTCAAGCACCAGCGTCTTGAACCGGTCACGCGCCGCATATAGCGCCGCGCCCAATCCCGCCGGCCCGGCGCCGACGATAATGCAATCATACTCGCCACTCATGGTTGTCTCCTTGAAGTCGTCGTTGTTGCAGGACCGCGGCCTGCGTTGCCGCGTCCTTATCGTGTTCGTCCGTCCACCCCTAAGAGGCGGTCAATATCCCCGAACGCCTCGGTCAGGCGCCGCCGGTCCGCCGGCTCCCAGATCAATGTCCGCCCCGCGCCGTCGATTCTGCCCACCAGCCGCTTCCGCGCGTCGAAATACAGCCGCGTCTCGTTATCGGCCGCGTGCAGGTACTCGAAGCGCACGCAATGCGGCGCCCGCCAGTAGTTCTCTTCGTCGCGCGTTGCGTCGGGGGCCGTCACGGCCGCCGGCACGATGCTGCCGCGATCGAACAGCACGTTGATGACCGTCTCCTCCGTCGGCCCGTCCAGAAACACCCGGGCCGCCTGTGCGATCAGCATCTCCGGCACCGTCAGCGCCGGCCTGCATCTGATGTCGCCCATCTGCACGCTGCCGCTGATCAGCAGGTTTCCATCGGCGTCAAGGCGAATGTCGCTCTCGCCGCCCGCGCTGCGCCTTCCGCGGGTGCGCTGGGTGAACCAGATGTACCGCTCAAGCGCATTGCCGCTTTCGATGTGACTGCGGCTCAGCCCGCCCCGCGTCTCCGCCAGGTAGTGAACGCGGTCGCCCTTAAGCTTCCACCACTCGCCCGCCGTGTCATTGCGGCCAAACTGCATGATCACGAAGCCGCGCGGCTGATCGAAACTGTCGCAGACGTAGTACGTCTGCTCGCCCTCGAAGCCGCCCATGTCCTGTACCAACTGCGTCAGCCCCGCCGCCTGCATCCGCCCCACCAGCTCCGCCCCGCGAGCCAACTGCTCCTGCGGCGCATAGACCACCCCATCGACCAGCGTCTTGAAGAGCTTCATCGCCAGCAGTTGGTCGCCCGGCGTCCGCACGTGGATCGTAATCGCCCGCCCGTGCGGCAGTTTGGCCACACCGACAACCGTGTCAGGCGGCGTCCGCCGCGCCTGCAACTGAACCCACTCCACCTCCAGCCCGTCGCGGATCGTGCCGGTGCGCACAATCCGCACCCGCAGTGCGTCGGCGGTCCGCTTAAGGAACTCCTGTCCGTCGATACCCTCGGCCGCCAACAGGTACTGATACTGAACTGTCGCCAGCAGTCGCGACCCGGTCCGCAGGACCGCACTCAACTCGAATCGGTTCGGCTGTTCGTACGACCACCTGTCGCCGGACTCCCAGCCCGGCCCCACCGGCACCGGCGCCGCAACCCCCGAACGCCCCAACGGAATCGGCTTCGACAGATCGATCCGCCCCCGCGCCGCCACCAGCACCATGCTGACCACCACCCCCACCGCAAAGATCAAAAACAGCACGACCTCCGCAAGCGAATACTTCTTCACAATGTTCCGATTCTCCATCATCGGCCGCCATCATACGGCCCAACCCCCCGCTTTGCAACCTCCCGCCAAAAATAGGGACAGTGGGGCTGTTGAAAAACCGCACGCCTCATCGGGGGTGCCACCGTCAAACGCCTTCACCGTGCACTCCGCACGCTTTAAGCCATTCAGGAACACCGTAATCTCCTGGCGCAATCGCTGCCATCGGGCGTTTGGCGGTGCTGCATGCCAACAGGACCTTCCGCAAGCTGGCCTGCACGGACCTTTTTTCAACACCCCCACAGTCACCGGTTTTCCCCCTTCCAAGCGCACCGCATCATTGCTCAGCCAACCGCATGGCCGTCAACGCCCTGCTGTCCGGCCCGCACCCCGCCGCCGCTCCATGACCGCACACCCCGCCGCAAACGCCGCAATCACTGCCACGATCGCCACGTTAAGCACCACCCGGACCAATCCCTCATGCGCAACGTTCAAGCCGCGCGTCGCGTGCTGCCACCGAATCACATCACTGAGAAGCAGGTTGATTGCCGCAAGATTGATCGCCCCTACCGCCGCAATCGCACGGGCCGTCACCTTCAAGCTGATCCGTCGCGCCCTCCTGCACGCCCGCACGCACAACACGAACGTCACCGCTGCCGCCAGGACCGCCGCCGCGCCCATCCACCATTTGCCCACCTGAACCGACATCGGCACAATCCACGCAACCGGCCCAAAGATACCGCCCGCGAACGAACCCACGACCGCGCCGAGCGAGAACTTCGCCGCCCCCCGAACCGGCTCCGCCCAGGTCCCATCCTCCACCCGAATCCGGCGCTGCCGCCGGTTTGCCCAGACAATCACCGGCCCCAACAGCACAAAAAAACAACCCATACAAGTCCAAAAGACCCAATGCGCAATCACCCCCGCCTTCGCCAACCCCATCATCGCCATCAAGACCGCCATCGCCCCCCATAGCCAAAGGCTCATCCGGATCATGAACCTTCGTTCCCGCGGCGATTTTGTGTTCACAATGCCGGCCCGCGTCCCCAGAATCGCACCGCCTAACCCGACCACTGCCCCCAGGATGCCCCCCGCAACACCTGCCGCCGCCCCCGCCGTCGTTGTACCCGCCGCCGTCTTCGTCGCCGCCGCCATGCCCTTGGCCGCCACGCTCGCCGCCGATGCCGTCGCCGTCACCACCCCCGTCGCCGCAATCGCCGCCAGCACCATCACACTGAACATCTCCCCCGGCCCGCTGCTCGACAAGGAGCGCTCCACCGCCGTCTCCACCTGTACCTTGAGCATCTTGCGCCCCCGCGACAGGCGCTGGCGCGCGGTATCCTCGCTGATATCGAGACCTTCGGCCACCTGCCGCACCGATTTGCCCTGCCGATAGTACAGAACCAGCGGCTCGCGGTACTCCTCCGGAAGTTGCCCCAGCGCCCGCCACACCATTGCACGCTGCTCCCTGGCTTCAGCCGCCGGGTCGGGCCGCGCGGTGATATCGGCCGCCGCCGTAAGCGGCCGGGCGCCCGACAGCACATCCCGCCCCCGTCGCCGCCACGCACCGCGCACCGCGTTCCGCGCAATCTGACACAGCCACTGCCGAAACCGCCCCGTATCCTTCACCTGCCCCAGCCCTCGCCACACATTCAGGAAGGTCTCCTGGGCGATCTCCTCACTGAGCCCCACGTCACCGGTGCCGCTGTACGTAATCGCACACACCAGCCCCTGGTAACGCCGCACGATCGCCGCGAACGCCTCTCGGTCGCCCGCCCGGCTTCGCCCGATCAACACGCTGTCGTCAATCTCGTCCGCCACAAAACGCTCCAATCTGCATTATACCCCAAACCCAACGATGCTCACCCCCCAAAAACGTGACACAAAAACCGGGGACAGGCACTTATTTCGCCGGCCGCCGTACCAAAAACCCCCCCATGCCGGCCCGCACGATTGCCGATAGTTCCCCTGCGGATATAATGTGTCCGACGGAGACCCCGAAAAATGAAGCACAGAAGAGCACCATTCACACTCGCCGCCGTACTGCTGGCCGCCTGCGCCCTCGGCGGCTGCCGCGCCGTCAACCGCACCATCACCGACAAAGCATACGAGGCCTATAACCAGAACGGAACCCGCTTCGGCTGGATTGGCGGCCGCACCTACAAGCTCGACGACGCATCGTTAGCTGAAATCCCCTTCGAAGGCGTCGCCGAATTCGAGAACGTCCGCGTCTCCTACCCCCACGGCCTCGCCGACCAGGCCCTCCACATCGCCGAACACGTCGCCCACATCAGCCAGACCGCCTCCGAAGCCATCGCCCTGAACTTCACCCACGACCCGCACGCCTATCTCCTCCGAGTCGACAACCTCCCCGGCGCCGTCGACATCAGCCTCAAGGTCGACCCCAACACCATGCCGCTGCCGCTGTTCGTGCAGGCGGGGCGCGACGACTGGCGCACCATCCTCGCCGAAAGCACCATCTTCCCCTACGCCATCGTGCACGAACTCACCGAGGCCTCGCTGGTCATGCCCCGCGCCGGCAACCCCGTCGCCCCCGACCTCGGCGTCCAGTACCTCCTGCCTGTACAGCTCGCCGTCAAGAACTACACCCGCTGGTTCCGCGACGGACTGGCCAACTACGCCGGCTACGTCGCCTACCAGACCAGCGCTGCCCAGATCGACTACACCGCCGAAACATCGCCGCTTCACCGCCACCCCTTCTCGTCGCTGGCCAGAGTCGGCGATGACCTGTTCACATGGCACCAGTACTCCGACGCGGAAAAGAACGACGACTATTACAACGCCGCCTTCGGCCTGTTCCTGCTCATCGAGCACCGAAACGGCATCGATGCCATCCGCGGCATGGTCGCCGGCAAAGACGCCCTCGAATTCGCGGACGGCAAGGCCATGATCGCGCTGGCCGACGAGGTCCTCAACGCCGACATCCGCAAGCTCGCCGCCGACTTCCGCTTCCCGCAGACCGGCCTGGAACTGGCCCAGGTCACCCCCGCCGTCACCCTGAACCTCGGTCTGACCGTCAACAAGGGCATGCTCGTCACCGCGATTGAACCCAACAGCATCGCCGACGTTGCCGGCATTCAGAAGGGCGACGTCATCACTCATGTCGCCGACCTGCCAATTCAGCACCATCTCGATTTCGAACTGGCCCTCTTTGAAAACCTCGCCCAGGCCCCTGTATCCGTAACTGTGGAACGCGGCCGGCAGACCCTCACCCGTATGCTGCCGTTGGAGCCCGCGGCCGAGCCGCCGAAAAGAAAACAGACGGCGCACTGACTGTCAGACCCGCCGCACCTGCGACACCCAAACCACCGCTGCATTCAACGGAAGTCGACTACCACGTCTGCGAAAAGGAGTTGAAAGACAAGCTCGGTCTCGACCAGTTCACCATCACAACCGCTTCTGAGTGACAGCCCCCATGACCGAACGCAATCTCGGCCCGCGGGCCATCGCCGATCTCATGGCGAATTTGAATCGAGGCCCGGATGCTGGTATGATAGACACGAGCACCTGTATAAAGCTGAATGGTAAGTGCCGGAACAGGAAACTTCAGATGACACAGACAACACGAAACATACTCACATGCCTATTTGTACTGACTTTCACGTGCATGGCGTTGGCTCAAGACTATCCGTTGCGCGACGCTCAGGAAGTCCGCGTGCGCAACGGCCTGCCGAATTTTTTTCAGAAGCTTCAGGCCGGCAAGGAAGTCCGCATCGCCTACCTCGGCGGCAGCATCACCGCACAGCCCGGCTGGCGCCCCAAGACACTGAAGTGGTTCCAGGACCAGTACCCCAACGCCGCCGTCTCCGAGATCAACGCCGCCATCGGCGGCACCGGCTCCGATCTCGGCGTCTTCCGACTCGGCCATGACGTCCTGCGACACAAACCCGACCTCCTCTTCATCGAGTTCGCCGTCAACGACGGCGGCGCCGCGCACCACCGCATCCACCAGGCCGTGGAAGGCATCGTCCGCCAGACATACGCCGCCGACAGCGCAACCGACATCTGCTTCGTCTATACACTCGTCGCCGGCTGGACGCAGACCTTGCGCGACGGCAAATTCCCCCACGCCGCCTCCGCCATGGAAGCCGTCGCCGACCACTACGGCATCCCCTCCATCCACATGGGCCTCGAAGTCGCCAGAATGGAAGGCCGCGACGAACTGATCTTCACCGCCCCCATGCCAAAGACCGACGAAGAAAAAACGCGGATCGGAGACAGAGTCATCTTCTCCCCCGACGGCGTCCACCCCTACCCCGACACCGGCCACGAACTCTACCTCAAAGCAATCGTCCGCGGCATGGACATGATGCGCACCACCGGCAAGCCCGGCCCGCACACCCTCTCCGACCCGCTCGTAGCCGACCACTGGCAGGCCGCCAAAATGGTCCCCCTCACCCAAGCGACACTCTCCCCCGGCTGGCGAAAGCTCGACACCGGCGATCGCGGCTTCGTCGGCTGGGTCACCGAGCGCATGCCCGCAATCTACTTCGCCAACCGGCCCGGCGAGTCGATCACCATCCGCTTCAAAGGCACGGCCCTCCGCATCTACGACCTCCTCGGCCCCGACTGCGGCCAGGTCATCGTCAAGCTTGACGACCCCGAAACCGTCATCCCCCGCTTCGACGCCTACTGCACATACCACCGCCTTGCCACACTCACCGTCGCCGAAAACCTCCCCGACACCACCCACACCGCAACCCTCACCATCCACCCCGAACAGCCCGACAAACCCGCGATCCTCGCAAAACGAAACGAAAAAATAGACGACCCAAAACGCTACAACGACACCGCCTGGTACCCCGGCGCCATCCTCCTCATAGGCGAAATACTGAAATAACCTGCAACGACACCACCCCAGGAACGTCCATGTATTAAAACGGTGCCAGGCGCCTGTTGAAAAAGTAGGGGCACGGCATGCCGTGCCCTTGGTGCACAGCTCCCACAGGCCGAGGTTCGAGTTGCAGGGGCGCCCCTTGCCTTCCCTCCACAACACACTATAATACAGACCACATAGGCCTCAATCTGAACTGCCTGGCCGCAATGGTACTGCTCGAGGGTGCAATCATGGACAATTGGCAAGCCATCAAAGAGTTCTACTCCAAAAACGGGCTGTTCCTGTGCGCAAAGCGGGGAAGGGGAAAGGGCAGCTGCGAAATCGCCGTTAAGAACGTGCTCTTTCGGCCCGCGTCGTCCAGCCGGATAAGACAACTCGAGCAGACCGTGTCAAAGACGCTGCCGCCCAGCTATCGGCAGTTCCTCAGTCTGTCAAATGGCGGTATCTTCTTTACCCAGAAGACAAAGGCCTATGGCTGGAAGACGCCCTTCTTCAAAGTACTGTTAAGCTTAGCGCGCCCTCTCGAAGCCAGAAGGTTTGAATACGAAAGTGGATGGCAACTGTATTCGGTCGCTGAGGCGCCGATAGGACACAAGGAGGTACTGTCGTGGCTCAAGCAAGACCTCGAGGAGGGGCTTTACACGGACGAATCCAAGCCTGAAGAAAAGGCGCAGCTTCTTCAGTGGCTGGACAACATTGTCGTAATCGGCGAGGAACTCAACTCCGGCAATTATCTCGCCATCGACTTCAACCGCAAGCCGCGCAACGGTGAATATCCCGTCATATTCATGGATCACGAGGTGCCGCTCTCATACACAGATGTTGAGGATGATGAGCCGGTTATTGCCCGCGCGGTGGACGAGCTTCTGCTAAAGGCTGCGGAGAATCCGGCCGCTTTTCTCATGGACAGCCTCGGCGGTGCCGCAACATACACGGACGGCCAAACTGAATATCAATGGTATCCCGAGACATACCAGAAAGTGGATCGCGGCAGGTCCGACGTGAAATGGGATCCCGCCCGTAAGAAGGAGATCGAAGAGAAGAATCCGACGCTAACGCCGGAGGCCCTGTTGAGACGCAACGTGAATATGTTCGGATGCCTGATCCTGAGGGACGGAACCGTGGGCTTCGACACCATTGATTCCACTTACGCCCACGAACTGGTGGACAAATACCTCGCCGCCCTCCTGCAAGAAATTGATGAACGGTCCTCGGCCTCAACGAACATCACAGCCACCACGAAAAGCCGGCTGTACCGCGTCAGTGAACTTTTGAAAGACTCAGATATCGATTACGTCAAGCTCTACGCCCTTTTGGACTCCACGGTAAGTGGCACAACCATGCCCGGCGGATGCAAAGCGTGGGCATGTCTGTCGTCGTTGCGCAGCAGCCTCAAGGAATCCATTATCGAACACATGCTCGACGCCGACACATTGGCCGAAAGAGTGCAACAGGAAAAGGCCGCGATGGAGTGAATCAGAAGACGCTGCTTCACAGTAGGTCCGGGTCACGGAGTTCAAAACATGCAGCAGGATCTTGAATCCATAAGGCAGGTATGGCAGCACAAGAACGCGCCATATATAAGAACGAGGCTTGCCGAAGAGATACACGCCTATCCCCCGGAAGTGCAGCGGATCATAGCGGAAGTCGCCAGAGAACGCGGAATCATCGAAGCCGATCAATTTGTCGACATCCCGCCGGCCTCCGAAGAGTCCGCACCGGTTGAACAATCACCTGTCATCTCGTCGTCACTCACCTTTTTTTATAAGTACATCTTCTCAACCTTATGGATTACGGGCTTCGGCTTCGGCGCAATTACCGCTTTGATCAACCACCACGACGTTGTCTTTCTCGCTATGTGGCTTCTGGGCACGATGCTTCTTTACGTGTTTGGCATGAAACTAAAGCGCGTCGAACTTCACGACGACGCGCTGCTTGTCTCCAACTACTTCAAGCAGGTGGCGATTCCTTTGAGTGCGGTTGTGAAGGTCTCGGAGTCCCGTTTCATCAACATTCACCCCGTCTGGATCACATTCCGACAGGAAACGGAATTTGGCCGCACAATCATGTTCATGCCCACGTTTGACGTGACATCCATGTTCTTTCTCTCCCATCCGATTGTACAAGAGCTGCGCCGCCTGGCTCAATCAAAGATATCAACTGCCGTCTCGAAATCCGACTGAAAGGAGTTTATCGCAATGGAACACAACGTCCTCTACGGCCCCGCGTACTCACTCCTTAAGATCACCCTCGCCCGCGGCGAAAGTGTCTGTGCCGAAGCCGGCGCGATGGTCAGCATGTCCAGCACCATCGAGATGCAGACCGCCGCAAGAGGCGGCCTCTTCGGCGCCCTCAAACGCAGCATGCTCGGCGGCGAAAGCTTCTTCATCAACACCTTCGCCGCCCGCGACGCCGGCGAGGTCACCTTCGCCCCCACCCTGCCCGGCGACATCTGCGCAATCCAGCTCGCCGGCCAAACGATCTTCGCCCAGTCCGGCGCCTACATCGCCGCCACCGAAGGCATCGCCGTCAACACGCAATGGGGCGGCGCCAAGACCTTCTTCTCGCGCGAAGGCCTCTTCCTCCTCAGGGTCAGCGGCACGGGCACGGTCTGGCTCTCCAGCTACGGCGCCATCCACGAAGTCCCGCTCGCCCACGGCCAGACGTACACCGTCGACAGCGGCCACATGGTCGCCTTCGACGAGTCCGTCCACTACGCCGTCCGAACCGTCGGCGGCCTCAAATCCACCCTCTTCAGCGGTGAAGGACTCGTCTGCGACCTCACCGGCCCCGGAAAAATTCTCATCCAAACCCGCTCAGCCGACGCCTTCCTCTCCTGGCTCATCCCACAACTCCCCAAAAACAACCACCACCACCGCTGAACACGCAATTGAACAGGGACAAGGCATGCCTCGCCCGACAAAGGCAGAAAAGCCGCCGCCGCTGCAAAATTCTGTAACCACGCATAACGCCTGCGCACTAACAAAACAGGGCCGGAGTGTTCTGCACCGGGCATATGTAGACATTTATGATAGAAAGGAGCTACAAGCAATGAAGTCTTCCCTGAACCTCATCCCCCTGCTCGCATTAATCTGTATCGCCACTGTCCACGCCGCCGACTGGCCGCAGTATCTCGGCCCCGATAGAAACTCGACTTCGTCGGAAAAGGGTATCCTGCGTTCCTGGCCCGAGACCGGCCCCGAAGTCCTGTGGACGGTTGCCGTCGGCAGAGGCTATGGCGGCCCGGTCATCAAAGACGGCAAGGTCTATCTCCTCGACCGCGACGATCGGGTAGGCGATAACCTTCGCTGTTTCGATCTGGCCAACGGCAAGGAACTCTGGAATTTCGCATACGACGCCCCCGGAACCGTGATGTTCCCCGGCTCGCGAAGTGTGCCGACCGTCGACGACCGTCACGTGTATTCATGCGGCCACAACGGCGACCTGTACTGCATCGACCTGAACACCCACAAGCCCATCTGGAACAAAAACGTCTGGACGGATTTCGGCGGCGCCAGACTCCCCATCTGGGCCATTACCCAGTGCCCTCTTATTTACGGCGATCTGCTTATTCTCGCATCCCAGGCCCCCGATGCCGGCGTCGTGGCCTACAACAAACTTACAGGCGACGTGAAATGGAAAACCCCCAATCTTGGCAATGAATCATACGCCAGTCCTTCAATTGCAAAGATAGACGGAAAAGACCACATTGTGATGGTCATTTCATCCACGAATCCCATTGGACATCGCGACCGGCCGCAAACCCTCGGTAATATTGTCGGGATAGAGCCGCTTACGGGAAAGGTCCTTTGGCAATATGATAAATGGCGTTGTCACATTTCGGTGCCGAGTGCCGTCGATGCCGGTGATAACAAAGTGCTGGTTGTCGGCGGCTACGAACTCGGTGCGACCATGATAAAGGTCGAAAAGAAGGCCGACGGCAGCTACGGCACGACAGAACTCTTCACCACGGAGGAATTCGGCGATCAGACAAAACCGCCGATACTGCATAACGGCTATTTCTATGCTCAGTACGGAACCAACAATCGCCGCGACGGTTTGACGTGTATGAGCATGGACGGCAAGATCATGTGGAACACGAGACGCAACCCGGATTTCAACAAGGGTGGCATGATCCTCGTCGACGGCCTCATCCTGGCCACCGACGGCACGGAGACGTTGTATTTGATAGAGCCCGACCCCTCCGGATTCAAGTCGCTGGCATCCGCCGCAATGCTCAACGATGCAGGCACAAACAGTGAAGGTATCGCCGCGCGGGTCGGAGGCAGGACCCAGAACTGGGCGCCGCTGGCCCTGTCCGACGGCAAGCTTCTCATCCGGGACCACGCGCAAATGAAATGTGTCAAAGTCGCACAATGACGCGCAGAGATGAAACCGTGAACCAAGTAAAAAGAGCAAGCAATGACAGGACGTAAAGGGTATTTGGTACTGATCGGCCTCGCTGTGATCTTCTTCGCCACCGCCGCTGTTTATGCCGTCGACTGGCCGCAATGGCAGGGCCCCAACCGCGACGGCAAGTCCGCCGACACCGGCCTCCTTAAGCAATGGCCGGACAACGGCCCGGCATTAGCCTGGAAGATCGGCGAACTCGGCGGCGGCGACAGCGCTCCCTCCATCGCCGCCGGACGCATCTTCGTCATGGCCAATCGCGGCAATGAAGAAGTCGTCTGGTGCCGCTCCGAGGCCGATGGCAGCGAAATCTGGGTAACGCCCTTAGGCCCCGCCTTCCAGCAGCGGGCCTCCCAGGGCAGGGAAGGCCCCGCCTGCACCCCCACCGTCGACGGCGACCGCCTCTACGTCGAAGGTCTCGCCGGCAGCGTCGCCTGCCTGCAAGTCAAGGACGGCAAGATCCTCTGGCAAATCAGCATGACGGAGAAGTTCGGCGGCAGCCCGCCCATGTGGAGCTACCGCGAATCCCCGCTCGTCGACGGCGACAGAATCATCGTCACCCCCGGCGGCCCGGACGCCATCCTCGTCGCCCTCAACAAGCTCACCGGTGAGACGATCTGGCAGAGCAAAATGCCCGAAGCACCCGCCGCTGAATCCAACGCTCCCCCCGCCGGCGGCGGCTTCGGCGGACGACGAGGCGGCGGACGCGGCGGTTTCGGCGGCCGCGCCGGCGGCGGTGGCGCCGCGTATGCCTCGCCCATCGTCGTCGACTTCGACGGCCAACGCCAGTACGTCCAGCTCACCGCAAGGGCCCTCATCGGCGTCGCCGCCTCCGACGGCAAGTTCCTCTGGCGCTACGACAAGCCCGCCAACGGCATGGGCATCAACTGCACCACCGCGATCTTCCACGACGGCACGATCTTCGCCTCCTCCGCCTACGGCGCAGGCGCAGGCCTCATCAAGCTCGCCAAAGGCGCCGACGGCGCCGTCAACGCCGAAGAAGTCTACGCCACCGCCGAAATGCAGAACCATCACGGCGGCATGATCCTCCTCGACGGCTATCTCTACGGCGCCACCGGCGGCAACGAAGGCGGCGCACTCGCCTGTCTCGACTTCAAGACCGGCAAAGTCATGTGGGACCTCCGCCAGCAAGGCCAGCGCCGCGCCAAAGGCGCCCTCGCCTTCGCCGACGGCCGCCTCTACTACCGCCTCGAAGACGGCACGGTCATCCTCGTCGAACCCGACCCGAAACAGTACACCGAACGAGGCCGCTTCCAACAGCCCGACCGAACCCGACTCCCCGCCTGGTCCCACCCCGTCGTCGCAAACGGAAAACTCTACATCCGCGACCAGGACACACTCTACTGCTACAACATCAAAGCACAATAACAAGAGCCGCGAGCCTGTCCATAGCCCCTCTCATTGCAGGGGCACGGTCCCGGCTCGCCGGGCTATCCCGGCCAATGCCTGCGCCCGCGACGCCCCCGGACAAATACGCCGGCCCTGAAACGCCGCGCTCACGGATTGACATCCCCTGAACCTTCCCCTAAGATGAACAGGCTTGATTACAGCGTTAACAGGCAGGCAATGGGTAACGAGCCTTACGAGCGTTTCGCACAGAGGGAACTGATCCTCAGGGATGAGCTGGCAATCGACCGTACACTGCTTGCCAACGAACGCACACTTCTTGCGTACTTACGGTCGGCGGTCGCCCTTCTCATCGCCGGCCTTACGATCATCCATTTTGTGGGCTCGGGCTGGTTCCTGGCCATGGGCGTATTGTGTATTCCCGGAGCGGTTGTCGTTACCGTCATCGGCCTGCGCCGATACCACCGTATGGATCGCCGGATACGCCTTGTCCGAAGAAAATTGAAAGACACGGCGGAATCCGGCCGAGCAGCGGATTGATCCCCCCGTGTTAAAGCCTTCACCGTGCTCCCGTAACTTCAACCCGACGAAACGGGTGAGAGCGCCCACGCGCCCCCACCCGTTACAGGTTATTGATACACGCTGACCGAACGGCCGGTCAGTCATCCAGGTTCATCCTGCGAAATGCCCTCCGGATCACCTTGCGTTTTCGTGCAAAGATGATCACCGCCGGTGTCGCAAGCGCCATCGACCCCAGCGCGATATAATGCTCACCCGCATAGCCCAGCGCCGAGCGCCCCAGGCCTATGAGCCCCTTGAACTTCGTGCCGTCGCCCTCGGCCGCTCCCTCCCCCTCAGCCGGCGTCGCTGTCGCCGCGGGCGGGGCATCCACCGCCACATTCGACGCCGCCAACGGTATTGTGTCCATAGCCACATCAGGCAGTTTCAGATTGCCCGCCAGCCCCACCGTCTTCATCGGCAGCGGCTCACTGATAATGATCTCCTTGCCGCCGATGATGATGGCGGTCAGCTCCTCCGATTTCTTCTCCTCCTTTGGCTCGGCCGCACCGGGCTGGGTCGTACCCTCGATAGTCTCCGGCCCGGGTCCCGCCGCCTCCCCTTCCTTTGGAACGGTCTTTGCCGGCACGTCCTCGGCGCCGCCTCCGGCAGCGGGTGCCTCGGGCCTCGTCGGTGCAGGCTGCTCCACAGGTTCTGGCGCTGTCACGGCCTGCTCCGCCATGGCGGCCGACTCAGCCTTCTTTACCGGCGCCGGCGGCGTCTCAACCTTTGTGGCCGTCACCGGAGCCGCCTCGGCCTTCTTAGCCTGTGTTGCCGCCCCTTCGTTCGGGACCGGTGCGGCCGGTTCGGCCTCTTTCACCGGCGCGGGCACATTGGACGGCTCAGGCGTATTAGCCGCGGCCGCCTTGCCCGCCGGCTCGGCCCTGGTCCCCGTAGCCGATGCCAGCGCGGCAGGCTTGTCCGCCGAGGCCGCCCCTACTGTGTTGGGTTCCCCGGCCGACAGGCTCATCGCCAGCTCCGCCAACTCGGGGTCACTGCCCGTTTGAGCAGGCTGGCCTGCCATCTGGCAGCCAGACAGCAGGCAGAAAAGCACACACAACAGGGCCACGCCGCATTGCGTGAGCAAGGATCGTTTGGAATGAGCACGTCTGTCCATAAGGACCTCCTTTGAAACATTAACCGGGTGGTGTCGAACAAGCTGCAACTGCCAAAACCCCCATTTCGACTGACCCCGGACACGGTGCCCGGCGTCACAGCAGCAGCGATTATCGGGCGATGCTTGAAAAAAGGATTAGCCTTTTTTGACACATCTCGACAGTCTGAACACGTCCCCACCGACCCGCTTCGGTCATGCCTGCATTGAAAACAGGCCCTTTCCGCCATACTCCCAACCAACCATAGCCAAAACCTGCACCACCCAAGCCAAAGACAACACATGCCCCCCCTCCACCCACACCGCCGTTCACCCCCCTGCCCCCCTGCCCCACAAACACACAGAAACCGCACACACCTGCAATAGAGGTGCGCACGTACGTTCAAGAAATTGCATACAGGCATAGTAAAGGACGGCAGTCTAAAGAACTACGATTGGACTTCCCCATCGCACCAGCGAGTCCCGAACGGGCTGATCGCACGCAACCAACCAAAGCGATACCTGTCACTCGCAAGACACGCACCCCCCGCCCAACAACTGTCACCGTATCTTCAGTGTCGCCAGCGCCAGAACCGCAAACCCCATCGACAGGAGCCAGAACCGCACCACCACCTGCGGCTCCGACCACCCAGCCAGGTGAAAATGATGATGAATCGGCGCACACCGAAACAGCCGCTTGCCCCCGGTATACTTGAAGTACCCCACCTGCAGGATTACGCTGAACAGCTCCATGATGAATACCCCCCCTATGATGAACAGCAGGATCTCGTTCCGCGTCACGACCGCGCCGTAACCCACCGCCGCCCCCAACGACAGCGAACCCGTATCCCCCATGAAAACCTGCGCTGGATGACAGTTGTACCACAGAAACCCCAAAATCGCCCCCACAATCGACGCAAAGAACACCGAAAGCTCACCGGACTGCGGAATGTGCGGGATCAGAAGATAACTCGCCCACGTCCGGTCGCTGGCCGGCGCCATCGTCTCCGAGGTGATATAACACAGAACCACCAGCACCCCAGCCACAATCCCGATGCACCCCGGCGCAAGTCCGTCCATACCGTCCGTCAGGTTCACAGCGTTGCTCGTCGCCGAGATATACAGCACCGCGATCACCGCAAACATCGGTTTGGCCAGCGGAATCCCCTGTTTGTAAAACGGCAGCCAGAACCGCAGCGCATCCGGGATGTTCGCCATGTCAGAATACAAAAAGATCGCAATCAGGCTTGTGCAGCCGAACTGCAGAACCAGCTTCTCCCACGCCCGCAGCCCGTCGCGATTCCGCTGGTGACTCTTGGCCGTCAGCTTCAGCCAGTCGTCGGTCCCACCGATCGCGCCGAACCAGATCAGGATCACCAGTGCCTTGTGGATGAACTGATTGTCCATCTTCGCCCAGAGCACCGTAGATACGATCACGGCCAAAAGGATAATCAGACCCCCCATCGTCGGCGTGTTGGCCCGCTCCCGCATCAGCGCATTCAGCGCGGCGTGATGAAACTCCGGCCGGTCACCGATCTTCATCCGCAGAAGCATCCGGATAATCCGCGGCGCCGTAAAAAACGCAATCGCCAGCCCTGTCAGGGCCGCCATGATGCACCGAAACAGCAGGTTCTGAAACCCATAGAACCCGATGTGACTGTCCGGAAAAGCCTCGCGCAGATAATCCAGAAAATGATATACCACCGTCCCTGCCTTCTCACCTTAGCGGCATGGCCTGCCATGCCCTCTCTCACCACACACTGAATACCACCCGCAGCGACGCCGGCCAAAACATTGATACAGGAATGTCGCATCATCTGCGGCGATCTGCGGATTCAGGAAAACGCCTCCATAAGCACCTTTACAGCCCGCTCCAGCCCGGCGCTGCGCGATCCCTTCACAAGAATTATATCCCCGCCCCGCACAATATCCATAAGATTATCGCACAGGGCTGCCGTGTCGCCAAACGCCAGACACTCCAATCCGCCATTTGCCGCCTGCCGCGCCGCCTCCGCCGTCACCTCCGCAAAAGGCCCCGCCGCCGCCAGAACGCCGATCCCTGCCTCCGCCACGCGCCGCCCTAACTCCACATGATAGCGCTCGCTGTCCGCCCCAAGCTCCCCCATCTGTCCGCAGACGAACACCGTCCGGCGCCCGCCGCCGCCGGCAATCCGCACAAGGGTGTCGATCGCATTGGCCATCGATACGGGATTAGCATTGTAACAGTCGTTAATCAGTGTGACCGGCCCTACCTCCTGAATATTCAGCCGCATCGCCGCCGGCTCCAGCGTCGCCGCCGCCGCCGCAAAGTCCTCCAACGACAGCCCCGCACACCGGCACAGCGCCCATGCCGCCAATACGTTCTCCAGGTTCGCCTGCCCCGCAAGCGGCGTCTCAATGAGCCGCCCCTCGATCCGCAGGCTCCCCCGCGCGCCGTGACAAACAAAATCGCTGCCTGTTACGTCACACCCCGCCGACCGCCCGAACGTCGTATGCGCCGCTCCCAGCGCATCGCAATACCGCCGAAGCGCATCACAATCGCCGTTGATCAGCAGCGTCCCCCCGTCCGCCAGCCCCTCGCCTATCGACGCCTTCTCCCGCACGATATTCTCCAACGTCCCGAACCCCTCCAGATGCGCCGGGTACACATTCGTCACTACCGCAATGTCCGGCCTTGCAATCCGCGTCAGATACCCGATCTCCCCTGGCGCATTCGACCCCAACTCCATCACCAGGAACTCATCCTCCGCCTCCGTCGACAGAATCGTCAGCGGCACCCCGATATTATTGTTGAAGCTCTTCGGCGACTCGTGACATGCATACCGCCGCCTCAGCGCCTGGCACACGATCCGCCGCGTCGTCGTCTTGCCCGCAGAACCCGTAATCGCAATCACCCTTGCCCCCACCTGGCCGCGATACCACCGGGCCAGATCCCCCAACGCCGCAATGCTGTCGTCCACCACCAGCACCGGCGCCGCACAGGCCGCCTCCTTATCCGCAATCACGCACCGCGCCCCCGCCGCCACCGCCTGCTCCACAAACGCATGACCGTCGAACCGCGGCCCCCGAATCGCCACAAAACAATCCCCCGCCTCCACCTCCCGCGAATCGGTGCTCACCCCCGTAATGCACCCTGCCGGCAACTCCTGCCCGCAAGCCGCTGCCAGCCGCCCCCGCAAGACCTCCGCAAGCTGCCGAATCTCAATCGCCTTCACAAAACCATCCGCAAAACAACGTCACACTCACATCCGCCCCCCTGACAATCTCGCCGAAAAGCCCCCACGCGACACCAGGAAACCATCACCTGCGCCCAATGCCTTCTGCTCGAAAAGGCGCTACCGTCTCAGAAACTCCGCCGCCACCTTCCGATCATCGAACTCCGTCTTCTCCGTCCCGATGATCTGATAATCCTCGTGGCCCTTGCCCGCCAACAGCACAATATCGCCCGGGCCGGCCATCGCAATCGCCAAGTGAACCGCCTTGCGCCGGTCCGGCTCCACCGTAATCCGCTCCGATCGCGGCTGCTCGAACCCCGCCATGATATCCTGAATAATCGCCTCCGGGTTCTCAGTCCGCGGATTATCGCTTGTCACAATCACCACGTCCGCCATCTCCTCCGCCACCCGCGCCATCCGGGGCCGCTTCGTCCGGTCCCGGTCCCCGCCGCACCCGAAAACGCAGATCAGCCGCCCGCGCTTCAGCGGCCGAAGCGTACCCAGAACGTTCCGCAGCGCATCATCCGTATGCGCATAATCCACCAACACCGCAAAATCCTGCCCGCAATCCACCGCCTCCAGGCGGCCCGGCACCGCCTCCAGTGCCGACAGGCCCTTGGCAATCGTCGTCAGATCGAACCCGGCCGCCAGGCACAGCGCCGCCGCTGCCAGATGGTTGCTCACGTTATGCCGCCCGATCAGCCGCGTCTGAACCAGCTCCTTGCGCCCCCCGAACGCAATCGCAAACAGCGTCCGCTGTGTATCCATACTATGAATATGCGCCGAAATATCCGTCTCCGTATCGATCCCGTACCACAGAACCCGGTTTGTAACGTGATGCGCAATCTCGTTGGCCGCCGGCGACTCCGCATTCAGAACCGCCGTCGCATGCACTGGCAGCCCCGTAAAAAGTCGCAACTTCGCCGCTAAATACTCCTCCGCCGTCCGATGATAATCCAGATGATCCCCCGTCAAATTCGTAAACGCCGCCGCCGTAAACGGAACCCCCGCCAAACGATTCTGGCTGAGAGCATGACTGCTCGCCTCGATCACCATGTACTCAGCCCCGTCGTCGACCATCTTCCGCGCCAGCCGCGCAATCTGCAGCGCATCCGGCGTCGTCAGCGGCGCCTCCGCACGCTGGGCCCCCGTATCGTACACGATCGTCCCGATCAGCCCGCACCGCTTGCCCGCCGTCTGAATCACCGACCGCGTCAGCCAACTGACCGTCGTCTTGCCGTTCGTCCCCGTCACCGCCAGGTTCGTCAGCGCCGCCGAAGGATTGCCGTACTGCTGCTGGGCCAACAGCCCAAGCGCCGCCGTCGAATCCGCCACAATCACCGTCGCCTCCGGCCGTACACCGCATGCCCGCTGGCACACCACCCACGCCGCGCCGTTCTCCACCGCCTGCTGCGCATAGTCGTGTCCGTCCACGTGCGCCCCAGCCACCGCCACAAAGACATCGCCCGGCCCGACCGCACGCGAATCCAGACAGACCGACCCCTTAAACGCCGCCGAACCAACCAAAGCCATCAACTCAGTAAACGTCATAACACACCAATGGCCCACAAGAAGACATACAGGTTCGAAGCTCGCGGTTCAACGACACCTGACAATCCCATCGCCCGAGTCCCGAGAAGACGAAAAAGCGTCGGCACGCCTTCACAATCACGCGACCCGTCCACGTCCCGAAAGATCAGAAGAACGTCTGCACACCAACCGCGCTCAACGATCCCGGCGTCCTAATCCCAAACGGACGCAAGAGCGCTTGCGCGCCATCCGCGTCTGGCACTGCCCCCCTCCTGGCCCCGAAGAGACAGCAGTACGGCCTAAGCGCCGGCCCGAGACTGCGGACGCCATGTCTCCCTTTTCTCGCTCTTCTTATCTACAAATCCCCGAACGCGCGACAAAACACACCCATACCGCGTCCATCCCCCTCGCTCGTGGACAATCGCCTGCCTATCTTAACCACCTCCTACATCGGCGACAACCCCCCAAACCGTGCACTATTTCACCCCCTCAACATACTGCCCTGCCCCTTTGCCGCCCCCGAATCACAACCCCCACACTCAGCCCCGGCAGCCTTTCCCCCACCATCACCCCAAGACCGGTACCCCACCCCGGCGCGTACAGAATCTTCACCTGCCGGCTTACGTGTCCTGTGTGTCCCCCGAACTGAGAGCTACTCCACGTCAGCAAGTAGCAGGCCCGCCCCACCACAAACATCGTCCTGATCACAACGGCAAGACCTTTCTGTCCCAGCGCCAAATACTGGATTTCGTGGCACACGTTCTTTTTCTATGGGTACTCAGCCCCCTTTTCTTGTTCGCCGATGGGATCGGGTACTCTCGTCGCTCTTGCGTACCTTCCAGGCTTGAACATATACATGGCGCCATAGAAAACGAGAACAAGCAGCACCGGCGCCTCCAACAATATGCCCGCCCCGCCGACACTCCCCAGAAAAAGCCGCGAAAAGACCAGAAACAGACTGCCCCAAAGCAGCCATCCCTTTCGCCTCGCCTCCGTCCTCACCGAAAATACAAATACCACCACAAGACAAGCCACCCACCATGCATCATTAAGCCATTCATACCACGCATACGGCGGATGATGCATGTGTCCCGCCATACATATATGCCGGAAATAACAGAGCACATACGACGGAGTCCCCGCCAGCGCCAACACACCAATTGTCCGAATCCTGCAGAGCACTCTCTCGCCTCTCCTTCAACAATCCCGCAAACGCCTCGCATTCATTTGCATCAACCAAGCTTTCGAAATCAGCACGTGCACAGGATCACCAAAGGTGAACGTGTACCGCGTCGCCCGTTTCTCATGCTCGGGATCATGCGCTCGCACATACGCAGAAGACGCAACATGATCCGCAACCGCAACGTCAAACCTGATCTTCAAGCACATGCTCCAATTCCTCCTGCCCGCCGCCGCTGGCACCAGGATATCGCCTTTCCCACAGTCTTCGCGCCTGCACCCTCCTTGTTCCCTTGTGCCATATCTCTCTTCCTCACAAGACCCGCACCGTCGCCAAAATTATACCACCCACCGCCCGCAATACAACAATTCCCTCACAGAAACCCTCCACTTAACTCCGGCCGTACCTGAAACTTGTGGCTCTTCGCCGCTCACTCCCGTGCCAGCCGGGCGCGATGACTCCTCACCAACACCCACCTCGCCGAACCATTGCCACAACCCATACATTTGCGACCTGCAGTTGCTAATACGAAACCAATCGCGGCCATTGCGGACAGGCCCGGTCACCCCTGCAAACTCGCCAGGCGGGCCTTAAAATTCCGCGCAAAATACCGCCACCGGCCGTATAATACGCACCGCACGGCCGCAATTGACGAATATAACAAGTAACGTCGCCGCAGGCAGTCAACGCAAGGTCTTGTAAGGAGCAAGGTTATGAACATCTTCGAGTACGCAATGCAGATGGAGAAGGACGGCGAGGAGTTCTACCGTGACCTCGCACGCGATGTCCAGAACACCGGCGTAAGGTATATCCTCACCATGTTGGCCGACGAGGAGGTCAACCACTTCCACATCCTCCACAATATCGCCCAGGCCCAGCCCGACGCCGGCCCGACCAACATCCTTGACCGTGCGAAGAACGTCTTTCGCGAAATGAAAGAAACGGGCCAGACCCTCCACGTTGACGAGTCGCAGATCGAACTTTACAAGGAGGCCCAGGCCATCGAACAGAAGAGTATCGACTTCTACTCCGAAAAGGCCCGCGAGGTCCAGGACCCTCTTCAGAAGAAACTACTCGAACGGCTCGCCGAAGAAGAGAAAAAACACTACTTCCTGCTGGAGAACATCATCGACTTCGTCTTGCGCCCCACAACCTGGCTGGAAAACGCCGAGTTCGTTCACTTGGAAGAATACTGAGACAAGGCGCGAAAAACAGAAGATAAGTCATTAGAGCACAAGGGCTTACGGAGTTATAGTCGAGACTATAACTCCATGAATGAGTGGTCGGACTCATTCGTGACCAAAGCATAGATATGGTCCCGAATCGGCACTGCCGTCACCAGGAACAACTGCTCGCGCAGCCGACCCCGCCTGAGCTTTTCGATACTGCTTAATGGAACAAGGAAATAACAGTCTCCTATGGCTGCATGCTCCTCCAGCTTCCGTTCGATCAGCTCTTCCAGGTCCTCGATCAGCATCAGCCGATCATTCGTCCGCAAATCCTCAAGTCCGGGATCGGCCGTCACAAAAAACCAGTCGTCACCATCCTGGTAACTCGCCACCATCTTTTCCACCCGAACCTCATCCGGATCGAGCCACCGCCGGACACCTCCCGACAGGATCACCCCCGCCAGTAAACCCAGCGCCGCGAACACGAATACCGCCGCCGCCAACCGCGAAAACCGCAAACCCCGGCATTCTTCAGCAACAGCCGCCTTCAATTCCTGCTCAAAACCGCTGTCATCCTCCAACTTCCCCACGCGCGCAATCAAATCAGGCAGCCGCCGCGTAGCATAAAGCACACGAAGCGCCTTGTTCTTCTCCATGGCCGGAAGGCCGAAAACCTTCTCGCCCGCCGGTATGTCCTGCATTACAAATGATTTACCGCCCACCATCGCGCCGTCGCCAATGGTGACGTGATCCCTCACGCCGACCTGCCCGCCCAACACAACGCCATCCCCAAGACGGCAGCTGCCCGCAATGCCGGCCATCCCGGCGATCAGACAAAGCCGCCCGATTGTCACGTTGTGCGCGATCTGGACAAGATTATCGATCTTCGTCCCCGCCCCGATCCGCGTACTGCCGAATTTCGCCCGATCGATGCACGTATTGGCGCCGATTTCCACACGATCTTCAATTACAACGTTGCCGATATGGGGCACCAGCCTGTGCTGGCCATCGATGTACGCGTACCCAAACCCTACCGACCCGATTACAGAATTGGCCTGGATAACGACATTGTTGCCGATTTCGCATCGCTCATACACCACCACACCGGCATACAGCCGACAGCCGGCCCCAATCCGTGCATTTCGGCCGATCGTACAACCCGCCGCAATAAACGTGTCGTCGCCAATCGTAACACCGTCGGCAATCACCACATGCGGCCCGATACCAATCCCTTTGCCCAAGGTCACGTCCTTGCCGATCCGTGCCGTCGGGTGTACGCCGGGGCACAGATCGTCCTTCTCCGCAAAAAGCGACAGAACCTTCAGAAGGGCCGCATCCACGTCGTCAACAATGAGCTGCGCCATGTCAAGCCGCTCCACGCGTTTGCCGACGATGGCCGCGCCGGCCCTGCTGCTGCGAAGGCGGGAAACGTATTTCGCATCGGCCACAAACGTAATCTGGTCTGGCGATGCAGAATCCAAAGCTGCGACACCGCAAATAGAACGGCCCGAATCGCCCACAAGCCGAGCCCCCAAATGCCGGGCCAATTCTGCCAAAGATATATCCATCCCACAGACTCCAGTAACCTGCGAAACCAATACGCCTCTTGTGCAAATTATACGCCATCAACTGCCCGCGCGTCGACAAAAATCCGTCAAACTCCTAAGTCACAACAGAAAATACCCTAAAGCACAGTAGGAAATAGGCATTTCACAACCCGCCGCACGGCCGTGCAAATCAGTACGAAACGCGCGATCAGGCGGCCTGCCAACGCAGATTCGATAGCCGGCCGCCCTTGCGGCCACTTAGCCAAAAAAACCATTGACAGGCCGCAGGGCGCCGCTGATAATTGCTCTTACAAGCGATTCGTGAGCCAAATAAGGCATCGGTAGCCAAAGGGATATTGATGTTTTAAGGAGCAGTGCGATGTGGCTGTACATAGGACTCGGTGTGTTCGCGGTCGTTTTGCTGGGTATTGCGCTCTACCTGAAGAAACAAAAAGGTTGAGACAGCCCCGAATCTTTCGATTCAACTAAATATCAAAACCTGGCTTATTCGCTTGGGCAGCAGTGTTTTCCTGTCCCGAAGGTGATTTGCCGTTCGCTTGTGGCGCAGGTTGATGCCGCAGAGGACAGCGGCTACGATTGTGTCGCGCAATTGTGCTGGCCCACAGCTTTGGTGTTCCGTGTTCATCATTGAGGGAGTTGAACGATGAAACATCCGCTGCTGTGTCCCCGGTCTGAAGTATGTTTTGTGTACCGCGTGTTCGTCGATCATACCAAAGACGACAGGCTGGGCGTGATTCGCGTCGAAAGCATCGAGAACAGAGATTTCTATTCGTGCCTGGCCCTGACCAGGGCGATGGAACTGGTCAAGCAGGGTGTACTCGAGCCGGACGACGCCAGACGTTTTGATGGAGAGCCCGGCTGCCTGCTGATCGATCAGGCGAACAAGAACGTGGCTAAATCGCGCCACGACGTTTGAACGCGCAACACAGCTTCGAAAGGAACTGATGAATAAACTTCCCGCCGCAAGGATACGGGCAACCACCGTGATCAACCTGGCGCTGCTGTTTGCCTTTGCGGCGCTGTTTCTTGCCCGCCGCAACTACGAATTCATCGTCTACGTCCTGTCTCTCGGATCGCGATCGCCCTTGTTGAGAAGACCGATCGTATCCTCCGTTACCCGGCGTTGGCACGGATTGGTTTTACCGTCTGGATGTTCCTTCACCTGGCAGGCGGGGCCTTCACCGTCGATGGAAATCGCATTTACGACACCATGCTGCTTGCGGTCGCCGGAGAACCGTATAATATCCTCAAATTCGACCAGGCGATCCATGCATTCTGCTATTTTGTTATCACCCTGTTCATAAATTCGGTGGTCCAGCGTCTGAGCCGCAAGAACAGCAGCGCCGTGCTCGAAATGGTGGTCATTGCACTGGCGGCCATGGGCGTCAGCGCACTGAACGAAGTCATGGAGTTCGCAACCGTCGTCTTCTTCGGCGCCGAAGGCGTAGGCGGTTATTACAACAATGCGCTCGACCTGGTCTTCAATTTAATCGGCATTCTTGCGGCAGTCGCGGTATGTGCGGCGAGCCGCCGCAAACCCGCACCCGAAGCCGCTTGAGAGATGCTCACCGGCGTTCGTCGCGTCACGGCGGCGTAATGTGCCCGTCGACGTCCCAGAGGTCTTCCCAGCTTTGCCCCTCTTTCCACAGGAAGACCTGGCCTTTGATGAGACGGCAGTTCTTGTCGATTTGGCCCAAGGCATTCATATCATCATCCGTAAGCGGCGGCGATACCGTGCACTGGAGGTTGCTGAGGTACTCGTTTCGATGCACGGAAAATGGGATCGGGATCTGGCCGCGCTGTACGGCCCACTTGACACACACGACAGCGGGATGCACGCCGAGGCGGGCAGCGATACGCTTGACCACGGGGTCCTCGATGTCAACGGTATCCGTTTCGGTCTTGTCGCGGTCAGGCCGCGTCGGCGAGCCGACAGGACAGAAGCCGATCGGCTGGATGTGGTGATCCATACAGTAGCGGAAGAACTCCGGCTGCTGAAAATGCGGGTGCAGTTCCATTTCGTTGCAGGCGGGTTTGATCTTCGCGTCGCGCAGGAGCAGTTCCATTTTCGGAATCGTCATGTTCGAGGTGCCGATGTGCCGCACCAGCCCCATTTCGACGAGCCGCTCCATCTGGCGCCAGGTGGACATGAACTCATCATGGATGTACGGCCGGGCATCAGGGCTGCGGGATGTCACGTCGCAGCCCGGTGCGTGGTAATTGGGAAACGGCCAGTGCACCAAGTACAGATCGAGGTAATCCAATCGAAGGTCACGCAGCGAGCGCGCACACGAAAGCAGCACGTCGCCCTTGCCGTGCATGTCGTTCCAGACCTTGGAGGTGATCCAAAGGTCCTCACGCTTGACGGCGCCGCTATCGAGAACCTCCTGTAAAACGGCCCCGATCTGGGGCTCATTGCCGTAAACCGAGGCACAATCGATATGCCGATAGCCGACGGCGATGGCGCCCCTGACGGCGGCGGCCACCTGATCGGCGGTGAAACGGTCCGAGCCAAAGGTGCCTAATCCAATGGCGGGTATACGGGCGCCGGAATAGAGCGTGCGGGTCGGCACTTTGGCCGGGTCGACACCGTCCGGGGCAAGGGTGAACTTCTCCATGACTGATCTCTCCTTTCCACGATTGTCGCTTTACCCTTTGAGGTGGCGGGCAATACTGTCCGTGTCTGGTCGTTCGATAACGCCTTTTTCCGTGATGAAGGCGGTTATGTTCCTGACGGGTGTTACGTCGAAGGCCGGGTTGTAAACGTTCATCCCGTCGGGCGCGGTCCGGCAGCCCGCAAAGCCGGCGACTTCGTCGGCGGACCGCTGCTCGATGGGTATGTCATCTCCCCGTGCGATGCTCAAGTCGAAGGTGCTCGATGGGGCGGCAATATAGAACGGAACGCCGTGATGTACCGCCAGGACGCTCAATGCAAACGTGCCGATCTTATTGGCGGTGTCGCCGTTTGCGGCGATGCGGTCGGCGCCGGTGATGACGGCGTTGACCTTGCCCTGCTGCATGAGCACGGCCGCGGTGTTATCACAGATCAGCGTGGCATCGATGCCGGCCTGTGTGAGTTCCCATGCCGTCAGCCGGGACCCTTGCAGCAGCGGGCGCGTCTCGTCCACGAAGACACGAAACCTGCGGCCAAGCCGATGTGCTTCGTACATAGGCGAAAGTGCAGTGCCCTGGCCGGCGGTCGCCAGCGCACCGGCATTGCAGTGCGTCAACAGGCCCGCGCCTTCACAGACGAAACGCTGGCCGTGCTCGCCGATGGCCTTGCACATGGCCTTATCCTCGTCGCAAATGGCATGGGCTTCGGCAAGCAGCACCTCAGCAAACCTGCGCACGTCGGCCCCGGGATTGTCCGCAACAAAGCGGCGGGCGGCGGCCTTCATGCGGTCCAGCGCCCAGAAAAGATTGACCGCCGTCGGGCGCGATTCGGCCAGATACGCGGCCGTCCTGTCGAGATGTTCAAGGGCCGCTTCGACCTGGCCCGGAGCCGTCTGCATTCCCAGACAGACCCCGTACGCGGCGGCAACGCCTATCGCAGGCGCGCCGCGAACGGCCAGGGTACGTATCGCGTCGTACAACTGTTGCGGCGTGCGGCACTCAAGGGTCACCAGTTCACCCGGCAGCCGCCGCTGATCGATCATTTCGAGGCGGCCCTCGATATCGCCAAGCCATCTGAGTGTCTGGAAGTTGAGTGCCATCTTCTACACACCGACCTTCTCGGCGGCGAGCTTTTCCTTGAGGTATTGAGCCGTGTAGCTGTTCTTTACCTTGATGATTTCCTCAGGCGAGCCGGCCGCGATAACCTGGCCGCCGGCATCGCCGCCTTCGGGTCCCAGGTCGATGATGTAATCGGCCATCTTGATCACGTCGAGGTTATGCTCAATCACGACGACGGTGTTGCCCATGTCGGTCAGCCGCCGCAGAACGTTCATCAGGTTATGGATATCCGCAAAATGCAGGCCTGTTGTCGGTTCGTCCAGCAGGTACAGCGTATGGCCGGTGCCGGGCTTGCCGAGTTCGGTGGCCAGCTTGACGCGCTGGGCCTCGCCGCCGGACATGGTCGTCGACGACTGGCCCAACTGCATGTAGCCAAGCCCCACGTCGCAGAGGGCCTTAAGCAGGCGGACGATCTTCGGGAAGTTGCCGAAAAACTTCCGTGCCTCGTCGATCCGCATGTCCAGCACGTCGGCTATGTTGCGGCCCTTGTACGTGATCTGGAGCGTTTCGGGGTTGTAGCGCTGGCCCTTGCACTCCTGGCACGTGACGAAAACGTCCGGCAGGAAGTGCATCTCGATCTTCCTGGTGCCCTGGCCTTGGCAATGTTCGCAGCGGCCGCCTTTGACATTGAAGCTGAAGCGGCCGGGCTTGTAGCCGCGGATCTTGGCCTCGCGCGTCATTGCAAACAACTGGCGGATGAGATCGAACACGCCGGTGTAGGTCGCCGGGTTGCTGCGCGGCGTGCGGCCGATGGGCGACTGGTCGATCTCGATGACTTTGTCAATCCTGGACACGCCCAGGATCGTCTTGTGCCGCCCGGGCTTCTCCCGCGAGCTGTACAGGCGGCGTTTCAGGGCTTTGAGCAGGATTTCCGTGACGAGGGTGCTCTTGCCGGAACCGCTGACGCCGGTGACGCAGGTGAGTACACCCAACGGAAACTTCACGTTGATCGACTTGAGATTATGCTCCTGTGCCTGCTTGACCTCCAGGCAATTCTTGAGGCTATACTTGCGGCGGGCGGGCGGCAGCTCGATGCGGCTTGCACCGCTGAGATACTGGCCGGTAACCGAGCGCTCGCAGGCGCAGATATCCGCCAGAGTGCCGGCCGCGACGACCTCGCCGCCATGGGCCCCGGCGGCCGGGCCGATATCGATGATGTAATCGGCGCTGGCGATGACCTCCTCGTCGTGCTCGACGACGATGACGGTGTTGCCAATATCCGTCAGCCGACGGAGAATGCCCAACAGCCGGTCGTTGTCGCGCCGGTGCAGGCCGATTGTGGGCTCGTCGAGGACGTAGCAGCAGCCGACCAGGCCGCTGCCGACCTGCGTGGCAAGGCGAATGCGCTGGGCCTCACCGCCCGAGAGCGTGCGGCTGGTGCGGTCCAGTGTCAGATAGCCCAGGCCGACGTCGGACATGAACCGCAGGCGGGCCTTGATCTCCTTGAGCGGCTGGGCGGCAATAAGGGTCTGTTCGGCATCGAGCTGCAGCTCGTCGAAGAAACGCTGGGCCTGCTCGATGCTCATGTGCGACACTTCATGGATGCTTCGGCCGCCGACAGTAACGGCGATCGCCTCCGGACGCAGCCGTGCGCCCTGGCACGCCCGGCAGGCCTGCTCGGAGAGGTAACCGTGAAGCCGGGCCTTAACGAACTCGCTGGTCGTGTTCTCCCATCGGCGTGCGAGATTAGGAATGACGCCTTCGAAGCTGACGCCGAACTCGGTCTCGTCGGCGGGCGTCGTGCCGTAAAGCAGGATCTTGCGGATCCTGGGATCAATCTCTGAAAAAGACGCCGCCTTGCTGATGCCGAAATTACGGCAGAAGCGCTTGATCAGGCGGTTGTAGTAAATGTTCATGCGCTTGCCGCCCTTGCGCCACGCCTCCACGGCGCCGCTCTCCAGCGAGACGGTCTTGTCAGGCACGATGAGGTCCGGGTCGAACTCCAGGATTGTGCCCAGGCCGTCACAGCTCGGACATGCCCCGTATGGGCTGTTGAAGCTGAACAGCCGCGGCGAAAGCTCCGACAGCGACGCCTCCGGGTGCTTCGTACAGGCGAACTTTTCGCTGTAGACAACGTCGCTCCAGTCGCCGTTGCCGCCGCTGCCCGCTTTATCCTGCGGTTCCTGAACCATGACGAAGACCACGCCGTCGCCGATCTTAAGGGCCGTCTCGATGCTGTCTGCCAGGCGGATCCGCACGCCGTCCTTGATGACGAGGCGATCGACCACGGCGGCGATATCGTGCTTTTTGTTCTTGTCGAGTACCGGCACATTGCGGACGTCGTAGATGACGCCGTCGACGCGGACCCGCACGAAGCCTTCCCGCTGCACGCGGGCGAAGATCTCCTTATGCTCACCCTTCTGGCCGCGGATGAGCGGGGCGCAGATCTGTATCTTCGTGCCTTCGGGTCGGCTCATAATGGAGTCGACGATCTGCGTCGAATGCTGGCTGCTGATCGGGTCGCCGCAAATCCAGCAGTGCGGCTGACCGACGCGGGCGTAGAGCACGCGCAGGCAGTCGTAGATTTCCGTGGTCGTCGCCACGGTCGAGCGTGGGTTGCTGCCGGCGCTGCGCTGCTCGATGGCGATCGTCGGCGGCAGGCCTTCGATATGCTCGACCTGTGGTTTCTGCATCTGTTCGAGGAATTGCCGCGCGTAGGCACTGAGCGACTCGACGTACTTCCGCTGGCCCTCGGCATAGATCGTGTCGAAGGCCAGGCTGCTCTTGCCCGAGCCGCTGATGCCCGTGATGACCACCAGCTTGTCGCGCGGAATCTCGACGTCGATGTTCTTGAGATTATGCTCGGCGGCGCCTGTTATCCTGATGACTTTTTCCAATTTCAAGCAGTGCCTCAAAGGTACGGGCATGGCATGCCGTGCCCCTACAGTTTACCCCTGCCCCTCCGCAAGATCCGGCATAAGGGCAATTTCGTAGTGTACCATAGACGGATGTCAAAGTAAAATACCTTCACTCATCCGGAACGTTCGCCATGAAATTGAAACACCTGCACGACTGGGACCTGACGTACGCCGCGGCCCGCGCCCTTCAGGCGGAGTTAGCCGGGAAGGTGCGGACGCGTCCGCTAAGATGCCCCCCGAGGACCGTGGCCGGCATCGACTGCGCGTTCAGCCGGGACAAGAAGAGAATCGGCGCGATAGTTGTGGTGCTTGAGTATCCGACTCTGCAAATCCTCGAAACCGCCTCGGCGGTCCAGGCGGTGAGTTTTCCGTACATACCGGGCCTCCTGTCGTTCCGCGAGGCGCCGGTCTGCCTTGCCGCGACGGCGAAACTGCAAAAGGCGCCCGATTGCTTTCTGATCGACGGACAGGGTGTTGCGCACCCCCGGCGGTTGGGGCTGGCTTCGCATCTGGGGCTTCTGCTGGACCGGCCGACCGTCGGCTGTGCCAAGAGCCGGCTGATTGGCACATTTGACCCGCCGGCACGCAAGAGAGGCAGCCACAGGCCTTTGCTGGACGACCACGAGACTATCGGTGCGGTGGTCAGGACGCGGACGGACGTCAAGCCGGTGTTCGTCTCGATCGGCCACAAGTGTACGCTTGAGGATGCCATACAAATCACCCTCGCCTGTGCCCCCAGATATCGCCTCCCCGAACCGACACGCCTGGCGCATCAGCACATCACCAGGCTGAAACCGGAATTGTAACGGACATGACGCATGAACTGCCGGCAGCGTCAAGCTATTGCCAGCGGTGCTGCTTTACGGCGGCGAGGATCTGTTCGGCGCATTCCATGGCCGCCAGGCCCTCTTCGGCGGTGACTTCGGGGCGGTCGGCCTGACCTGCCACGGCCTTGAGGAAGGCCCGCTGTTCGACCCGCAGCGGCTCGGCGTCTTCGATGGCGAGCTGTTCGATGTGCAGCAGGTCCATCCAGTTGACGCCGGCGAAGTCGAAGTCGGGGTCCTGCTGCTTCTGGCGAATCCACTCGACGACGTCGATGTTGCCGTCGGCCTTGATGATAATGCCTTCCTTCTTGAGGTAGTCCAGACTCAGGTAGGCCTGGCGGCTGAAAACGCGGACCTTGCGTTCGGTCTTGAGGGCCAGGCGCGAGGCGGTAACGTTGGCAATGCAGCCGTTTTCGAAGATGATGCGGGCGTTGCAGATGTCCTCATGCTCGCCGATAACGTTGACGCCGACGGCATCGACCTTGCGGATCGGGCTGGCGGCAAGCGACAGGATGATGTCGATGTCGTGAATCATCACATCCAACACGACCCCGATGTCCATTGAGCGGAAGGGGTACGGACTGATGCGGTTGGCCTCGATGAACTTCGGCTCGATGCGCAGCCGTTTCATGGCCTGGACAACGGGATTGCACCGTTCCGAGTGGCCGACGGCGACGACGACGTTCTTGCGGCGGGCCAGTTCGACGATCTCGCGGCCTTCTGCGACGCTGGCGGCCAGGGGCTTTTCGATCATTACCGCGATGCCGTTGTCAATGAAGTCTTTGGCCAGGCGGCAGTGATGAACGGTCGGCGCGGAGATCGTGACGGCATCGATGCGGCCGATCAACTCGGAACAATCCGTCACGGCCGCACAGGCGTGCTTGTCCGCAAGCGATCGGGCCCTGGCGGCGTCGATATCGGCAATTGCGACAAGCTGGCTGTCTTCGAGCTGGCTGTAGACCTTGGCGTGGATCGCCCCCATCTTGCCGGCGCCGACGACCGCAGTTCGTATCTTCGTCATGTGCGTTCTCAGTGATGCTGGTCTCTATATTGTTCGAGGTAGCGGCCGAAGCGATGCTGGCTGCTGCGCAAAATCGCGTCGATCATGCGCCGGACGTTTTCGTCGAGGCCGTCCTCGGCGGCCAGTTCCTTTACGCGGTCCAGAAGGGGCCCGTCGCCGCGGTAAATGCGTCTGAAAGCCTCGAAAATGTGGCTTTGCTGTTCCTCGGTCAGGCCGGCACGTATCAGGCCGCGCTTGTTGATCGAACGCACCTCCGGCGGATAGTGGCCGCTGACGATCACAAACGGCGGCACATCGTGGTTGACGCCCGAAAAGCCCGCCGCGTAGCACCACTGTCCGAACGTGACGAACTGGTGCACCGCGACCATGCCGCTGAGCCAGACGCCGGTTTCGATCTTGCAGTGGCCGCTGATCTGGGTGTAATTGCTGATGACGATTTTGTCTTCCAGAACGCAGTCATGCCCCACGTGCACGCCAACCATCAGCAGGTTCTCGCTGCCGATGATTGTTGCCTGCTCGGGGTAGATGCTCGGATGAATGGTGACATGTTCGCGAATTGTGTTCCTGTCGCCGATCTCAAGCCGGCCTATCCGGCCGTCAGGGTCGAGCCCCAGAAGCTGCGGCGCACGACCGATGACGCAGCACGGGAAGAGTCGGTTGCCTTTGCCCAACTTGACGTTCTTGCCCACCACGACGTTGGCATCCAGCACCGTGCCGTCACCGATGACCGTGCCCTCGTCAACGACACAATTCGGCCCGATCACCACGTCGCGGCCTAACTCCACATTGGCAGCGATGACCGCACTCGGATGTATATTGCCGCTCATGTAACGTTATTCACCTCCACGCTTTAAACGGTATCTTCGTCCACCAGCATGAACTTAAAGAGCGCTTCGGCGACCACTTCGTCGCCGACCATCGCCGAACACTGGCACTTGGCGCTTCGGCGCCTTATCTTCAGGACCTCGGCCGTCAGGACAAGCTGATCGCCGGGGACCACGGATTTTCGAATCTTGACGCCATCCATCGTCAGCAGGACGGCCAGTTTGCCGGTCAGCTCCAGCTTCTGGGCAAACAGCAGGCCGGAGACCTGCGCCAGGGCCTCCACGATCAGCACGCCGGGCATGATCGGCGTACCGGGGAAATGGCCCTGGAAGAACTGCTCATTGTAGGTCACGTTCTTGATGCCTTTGATGCGGCGGTCACCGTCGATTTCGACCACCTTGTCAACGAGCAGGAACGGATAGCGGTGCGGCAGGATTCGCTGTATCTTGCGGATATCGAGAATGGCCTGGGCCGGGGGCGGCGCCTTGCGCTCGGCCTGTTCGGCCATCTTCACGAGTGCCCGCGCCAGCCGCTGGTTCAGGGCATGGCCGCTCTTGTAGGCAACGATGCGGCCGATGATGCGTCGGCCCGTCAGCGTCAGGTCGCCCAACAGGTCGACGATCTTGTGGCGCACGCATTCGTTGGTGAAACGGTACGCGTTTTCAATCGGCCCGTCAGCACTGATAACAAGGATATCAGCCGGGCTCAGGTGTGTGCCGATGCCGTTTTCGCGAAGCATGCGGGCCTCTTCCTCCAGCACAAACGTCCGCGCCCGCGCCAGGTGGTCGGCGAAATGCTTCTGCGACAGTTCGAAAGTGTATAGCTGCCGGCCTATGCCGCCATATTGCGTATAATCCAGATCATATGTAATATTCAACGTGTCGGAGTTATACGGCAGTGCATAAATAGATTTGTCGCCTTCGGTAATACTGATCGACTCGGTTATGACCAGTTCGCGGGTTTCGGCCGGCTGGTCAACCACCCCGCATTCCTGCAGGGTTTTGAAATACGCCTCGCAACTGCCGTCAAAGCCGGGCAGTTCGCCGGCGTCCAATTCGATCACAATGTTTGTGATGCCTAAAGCCGTGATTGCGGCCAGGCAATGCTCCGGCGTTTCGACACTCGCCGCGCCGTTGCGCAGGGCCGTGCGGCGGTCCTTCTCTACAATGTGGGCGGCGACGGCGGGAATCCAGGCCGTCTCCGGCAGGTCCGTGCGCACAAAGACAATGCCCGTATCGGTTTCAGCCGGGCGGAATGTCACCGTTACGTCGCGGCCGCTGAACAAACCCTTTCCGCTCAACCGCGCATTATTCTTGATCGTCTTCTGCAGCATATAGTCCGCTGGTCTTCAACCGCCCCATTCGGCTGCCTGAACGCTTTTCGTCACTCGCCGCTCAATTTCTTCTCAATCTTGTCCACCCGGGCAGCCAGCGCTCTCAACCGGCCGGCCCATTCAGGCAGTCGCCCCATCATGGCGATAACCCGCCTCTGTTGATTGACTTCGTGTGCCGGAGTACCGAGCATGCCAATACCGGGCGGGGCATTCCTGGTAACGCCTGATTGCGCGCCAATCTGCACACCGTCGTGAATGGTGATATGGTCGGCGATTCCGACCTGGCCTGCCATGACGACGCCGTCACCGATTACACAACTGCCGGATATGCCTACCTGACCGGCAAGTATACAGCACTTACCGATAATAACATTGTGGCCTATTTGAATCAGGTTGTCGAGCTTTGTACCGGCCCCTATAATGGTATCGTTAAACTTGGCCCGGTCAATACAACAATTTGCCCCAATTTCCACACAATCCTGAATGACAACGCCGCCGTTGTGGGGAATGAGTTCATGGCGGCCGTCAACCCAGACATAGCCGAATCCGGTCGAGCCGATCGTCGTATTGGCCTGAATAATACAGTAATCGCCGATTCGGCAGCCATGATACACGACGACGTTGGCGTCAAGGCGGCAGTGCGAGCCAATGGAAGTGTTCTCGCCGATCATGCAGCCCGGCCCGATACTGGAGTTTGAGCCGATCCGCACGCCCGGACCGACATAGGCGCCCGGCCCGACCGCGGCGTCCGGCGCGATGTCGGCGGTGTCTTCGATGACGGCGCTGGGATGGATACCCGCCAGAGGCTTGAGCTTCGGAGCAAAAAGCTTCAAAGTCTCGATGAGCGCCCGGTCCACGCAGTCCACGACAAGCTGCGGCATTGGCACGTCCGTCCTGCTTTCCGCCACAATGACCGCACCGGCCTTGCTTTGGCGGACGCCATCCGTATGCGCCTGCGTGGTAACGAACGTAACCTCCTCGGGTGTGGCGCATTCAACCGTGTTCACACCGTTCAGGAGGGCGGCGGAATCGCCGTGCAGCCGCGCACCAATCCTTCCGGCCAGTTCGGCCGGCGTCATCACCGTTTGTTGCCTCCCATCTCGCATAGCACGTCCGCTCGCTACATGGTCGCGTCCAGCTGGGCCAGGACCTCGTCCGTTATATCCAGATCACTGTTGTTATACAGAACCTTGTCGGTCTTTATGGACAGAAGCAGGTCGCGCACGCTGGCGGCGGGGAACGATAGTTCTTCAGTCGCCAGCACAATATCTACCCCGCGGGCCTGGGCCACCTGGGCCGTAATGGTCCGAATGTCCTGGTAAAGCGACTCGGTCCAGCGCTGGACTTTGAGCGTCATTTCCTGCTCGTAGTATTTGTTCTTGGCGTCCGCGGCGGCCCTGCGCTCCATATACGTGTTCATCAGTTTCATGTAATCGGCGCTTCCCGCCTCGCGCGTCTGCATGTCCGCCTTGGCGGCCTCGGCCTCCTTGTCCATCTTGTCCAGTTCAGCCCGAATCTTGGCCTCTTCGGAGTTCATGCGCTCCTGCCATCGTGCATGCTTCTTGCTGCTTCGCAGAATACGGTCGACATTGACCACCGCAACCTTGGCCGGCACGATCTGCCTGCGGGCCTGCGCCCAGCCGTGACTGTAGCCCAGAACAAGCGCAACTGCCGCCCCCAACACGACCAGAGAAATCATTTTCTTCTTCATCGTTACACCTTTCAACGAAAAGTCCTGCAATTCAGAACAGCGCCCCGACCGAAAAACTGAAGATCCGCGTCTCGTCTTCATCTTCCTTGAGCACGGGGGCGGCCAACTCAAACCGCATCGGTACCGGGCCGAACCACTGCGGCAGCATAATCTGAAGACCCGTCCCGACCGAGGCACGCACTCCACCGCTGTCGATCAGGCCGGCATCGGTAAAGACAAGCCACGAAAAAACGTCACTGGCCAACGGCACCGCGATTTCGGCATTGCCGACAACAATCCAGTCGCTGCCGATGGGGCACTCACGCTGCGGATTGGCCACCTCGGTCTGCAAGCCCCGCGGACTGATCCCGCGATATTCGAAACCGCGAAGCGAACCTGTACCGCCGGCATAAAACTTCTCGAACGGCGGTGCGTCGCCGAGAATGGTCCCGCCGTACAACTTTAACTCCAGGACCGTCCGCCGCTCGGCCAGGTCTTCATACAGCGTACGGTACCACCGCTGCGTCGCCTCGAGAATGCCGAACGTGAAATCGCCGACGACCTGCTCATAGCCCGCATCGAAATGGTATCCTCGCGTGGGCAGGAAGCGGTTGTCCGTCGTGTCCCGACGAACGAAAATACGAATGCCGCCCAACGTGTTGCTGCCGCGGACGTCCTTGATCTCGACCGGCGCATCGAAGTCCACGTCGGCAACATCCACCTCCTCCAGACGAAACGAAAATCCGCGCCGCCAGTTGTCAGGATACCGCTTTTCGAATCCCAGATAGCCCTTGAGACGTTCCTCGTCGTAGCATTCGCGGCCGCGCTCATAACCGGAAATCGCCGTCTCCAACGAAATCGGCTTGTCGTAGAGATACGGCTCGGTGAAGCTGACCAGGAAGGTGCTCACCTCGGTACCGGGATTAAGCGAAATCCGAAGCCGCTGGCCCGCGCCGCGAAACGCCTTGCCGCGAATCAGTTCGGTCCAGCTTTCCGGCCAGTCCGTGATGTCGAAATTCCGCTCATCGTACGTGAACTGACCGATGATGCCGCTGTCGCTGGCGATGCCCGCGCCTAACATCACCGAGCCCGTCTTGCCCTCCACGATGCTCACCTGGGCGTTGCGGCGGCCGTCCGTGGGAGTCGTCGCCTCGATAGATGCGGATTCGGTATACACCATCCGCCGCAGCAGTTTTTCAAGATCGCCCGTGCCGTCGCCCCGGGCCAGGTCGGCATTGAACCATTCGCCGGGCGTAAACCCCTCCTCGTCGAGAATTCGCCGGATCACCTTGTCCTGCACCATTTCATTGCCGGTGATGTCGATACGGCCGATGCGATAGCGCTCGCCCTGCGAAATAGTGAAGACGACGCGAACCTTGGCGTCGCCGACAAAAGTGCGTTCCATGTTCACCGTCGCGTCCACGAAACCTTCGGCGCGAAACCGCTGCCGCAAATGCTTTACGTCCGCCTCGGCGCGTTCCTGGCTGTAGAAGTCGCCGATTTTCAGCCGCAGCTCCGCAATCAACTGCCCGTCACTGAAGTACTCGTTGCCGTTCAGGATGATGTCCTCGACAACGTACACGGGCCCTTCGTCGATAATGAAGGTCACAAACGCGTTTCGCCCGTCTTCGCTGATTTGAACCGAGCTGGTCACGGACACGTCCAGATAGCCCCGCTTCTGATAGATTTCCTTCAGCGTCACCTCGTCGGAAGCCACGTCTTCGGCGTTGTAAACAACCGGCCAGAACAGGTATTTTCTCGGCTTTGTCTTCATGGCCTTGAGAAGTTCGTCGGCTGTAAAGGCCGTGTTGCCTATAAAATTCACGTCCTTGACGACGGTTTTAGTTCCCTCGTCAATCATGAAGACGACCTGCCCGGCGGCCAGCTTGCTGTTGTCGATGCTGACGTTGACGTTCGGAAAACCTTTCTTCAAATACAGTTGTCGAATGGCGGCGATACCGCTGTTGATCTGGATGGCGTCGAGGTAGTCCCCTTCCCTGAAACTCAATTCCTTGAGCAGCTTGGCGTCGTTGAAGGCCTCGTTACCCACAAAAGTGATGGAACGAACGAGGTTTTTCTCCACAACCACGAACGTCAGTTTGACCTGGCCGTCAACGACTTCGGTGCTGTAATAAGCGTATTCGACCGCGTCGATTTCGGCGATGCGGCGGGCGTCTTCGGCGGCGGAGGCGGCATCGAACAACTGGCCCGGCCGCGCCCGAACCGTCGACACCACACGAGAACGGCTCACGGTAACGTTGCCCTGGACCTCGACGGCACCGATCGTCATCCGCTCCAGGCTGGCCGCGTCGGGTTGGGCGTTCTGCGCGCGGCACACCGCGGACGGGCCCCATAAAAGCGCAAACAGGACCAGCAGGCCTTTCACCCCTAATGCCGACCTCGACCCATCAGCCATGTCTTCTCCTAAAACGGTTCCTGCGCGTGAGAGAGATTCTCAAACCGGGTGTATTTGCCGTTGAAGTTCAGCGTCACCACACCCGTGGGACCGTTTCTCTGTTTCGCGATGATCACATCCGCCGTATTGCTGTCCACGTGATCCGGCTCCCCCCGATGATAATAATCCTCGCGATGCAGCAGCATAATTACATCGGCATCCTGCTCGATGCTGCCGCTCTCACGCAAGTCGCTCATCCTTGGTCTGTGGCCTTCCCTGCCTTCCGGTGAGCGGTTCAACTGACTCAGAACCACCACCGGCACTTCCAGCTCGCGGGCCATCGCCTTGAGGTACCGCGAGATCGTGCTGATTTCCTGCTGACGCGACTCCACTCGCCCGCCCAGGCTCATCAACTGCAGATAATCGATCAGGACGCACTCGATCTTGTGCTGGGCCTTGAGGCGGCGGCACTTGGCCCGCAGCATCAGCGGCGTCAGGCCCGGCGAGTCGTCCACGAAGATCGGTTTGTCAAAAAGCTCGCTGCCGACGGCGGTCAGCGTCTGAAGCTGCTCGGTGCCTAACATGCCCTTTCGCACAAGCTGACTGTCCAGATGCCCGCGGCTGCACAGGAATCGCTCCACAAGCTGGTGCCGGCTCATTTCCAGAGAAAAGATCGCCACGGGCACATTATTGTCCGCGCCGATGTGCTCGGCAATATTCATGGCGAAACTGGTCTTGCCCATGCTGGGCCTGCCGGCAATGATAATCATCTCCCCCTTCTGCAGGCCGCAAAGCGCCTCATCCAGTTCGTAAAAGCCGGTCGGCAGGCCGGTGATATGGACGCCTTTGCGGGCCTCGATATTCTCGAAGACCTCCGAGATCAGGTTCTTCATCGGAAGGGCCGCACCGCTGATCTTCTTTTCTGTGACGGCGAAAATCTTCTTCTCGGCCTCGTCGAGTTTTTCGCCGACCTCCCCGCCTTCGCTGTATGCCTCTTCGAGAATCTCGTGGCTGGCCTGCACCAACTGACGCAGCAGCGCCTTGTCGCGCACGATCTCGGCGTAATACTCAGCGTTCGCAGCCGATGGCACCGAGTCGACGATTTCCACGAGATAGTCCACCCCGCCCACCGATGCAAGCTTGTTGCGACGCTTCAGTTCATCGCGCAGCAGGACCAGGTCGATCTTGCTGTTGCGATCGTAAAGCGCAACGATGGCCTCGAAAATCGCCTGATGCTCGGGCCGATAAAACGCATCGGCCCCGACCATCTGGACCAACTGCCCGATACAGGCCGGGTCGAGAATCATGGATCCCAGTACGGCCGCCTCGGCCTCCACGGACTCGGGCATGCGGCGCACCTGCGGCGCGGTATCGCGGCCGCCGACTGTGTCGGCGACAGCGCCCCCATCATCCCGCGATATCTTTGTCGACTGATTCAACGCTCTCATCCTGAGATACCACAACCACGCTGATCTTCGCCGTAAGATCTGCGGCGATTTTCAGCGCAACTTCGTGTGTGCCCACTTCCTTAATGTGCTCGCTCAACTGAACCATTGCATCTGAGATTTCGAAACCCTGATCGCGAAGATTTTTCGCGATGTCCTTCTCCGTCACCGAGCCGAACAGGTGCCCCAGCTCGTTGGCCTTGGCGGCGATGACCGCCTCGGCGCCCGCGACCGCCTTGGCCAGGGCCTCCTGCCGGTTACGGGCCAGTTTGCGTTCGGCGGCGCGGCGAGCCTTTTCCTCCGCCAGCGCCTTTATATTCGCCTCCGTCGGGATCTTGGCCAGTCCCTGCGGAAGCAGGTAATTACGGGCGTAGCCGGGCTTCACTTCCACAACGTCGCCGAGCCAGCCCAGTTTTTCCACATCGTCACAGAGTAACACCTTCATTGTCCATCTCCACAGATAACTCACAGCGAAAACCGCCAAAAATGCACGGCCCCGCTGCGGTCACATTCTCTTGCCATGATCGGATACCCATTTGCCGCCTCCCGGCGCCCGTCGCCTGCGCACGTAAGGACGCGACGGCCGGCCCGTTCTCAGCTGGCGAACGGAAGCAGCGCCATAAACCGCGCGCGCTTGATCGCCGCCTTCACCTTGCGCTGACAGCCGGCGCAGTTGCCGCTGCGCTTTCGGGAAAAGATCTTACCCCGATGGGTCAGCAGTTTTTGCAGCGTCTCGACGTCCTTATAGTCGATATAGCTGGTTCCTTCGCGGCAAAAACGACACTGCGTTTGCTCGCGAATACTGGTTGTAAAACGGCGTCTTTTCCGAGCAGCCTTATAGTTTTGTCTTGGACTTTTCATATTCTACCTGTTGCCACAAAATTTTCCATTCAAATTATGCGTCAAAAACTTCTGCGACAGACCTTCCGGGTCCACAGTCGTTTCTTCATTTCAGCCCGCTAAAACGGGATATCATCGACCGGGCTGCCGTATGAATCGTCAGCCTGGTCCTCCGGCGCCTCCATCGGTGGTGCGCCGCGGTAGCCGCCGCCGCCGCTGCTGGTGCCGCCCCCACCGCCGCCGGACCGCTGTCCCACGCTGATGAACTGGAAATCCTCGATGGTGACGCGCAGCTTGCTCCGCCGGGAGCCGTCCTGTGCCTGCCACTGATCATACGTCAGGCGGCCTTCAACAAATATGGGATGTCCCTTGCGAAGGTACTTGTTCAACGCCTCGGCGCGTTTGCCAAACATGTGGCAATCGACGAAGCAGGTCTCTTCCCGCTGCTGGCCGTCCTGACCCGTCCAGCGACGGTTGGTCGCCAGGCCGAATTCCACCACCGCCGTCTGGTTCGGGGTGTAGCGCAGTTCCGGGTCGCGCGTCAAATTGCCCAACAAAATCACCTTGTTATAGCTTGCCATGTTGCTCTCCCTGACTTATCCGGTTTGCCGCGGCTGGCTTCTGCATCGCACATCGACGACGCGTTCTCATCCGGCTTCGGCACGCGGGCCTTACACCTCGTTTTCGCCGCTCTCTTCCTGTTCGTCTTCAACGTCTTCGCCGGATTCCTCCTCGGCGGGTTCTTCGGCAGTGCCGGCCTCAGCCTCCGTTTCGGCGTCTCTTGCCGCTGCAGCGGCTTCGGCGCTCTCAGCGGCCATCGCCGGGGTCGGCTTGGCGATGTCTTCAGGCCTCATTTTGTCCGTCCGCAGGATCAGCACGCGCATAATCGACTCCGACAAGCGGACATCCCGCTCAATGGCGGCGATCCTGGACGCATCGCAGTTGAAGTAAACCAGGATATAGGTCCCCCGGCTCTTCTTGCCGATTTCGTAGGCCAGCCGGCGCTCATCCCATTTGCGCAGGGAGATTATTTCCGCTCCGTTTCTGGTCAGGATTCTCTCAATGACGCCTGTCACGGCCTGCCAGTCAGCCGCCGCCTCGCCGCTGTCGACGAGGAACAATCCCTCATACATTCGCTTGACAATCGTTTTCAAACTGTTACCTCCCAAACGCCTTTCTTTCGTTTCACTTTACCATCGCTTCATTTACCATGCGGCGAACCTAAAGCCTTCACGCGTCGCCGCCTATGCGCACGTTATATTTCCTCATCGCCGCGTCTATCCCTTCTTTCAGCCAGCACTCCAGCGCATCGGCCGCGGCGCCAATGGCACGCCCGATCGCCTCGCGTTCTTCTCGAGACGGCCGCGCAAGCACATAGTCCTTCGTGTTGGCGCTGTCCGGCCCGCCGACGCCCACGCGGAGCCGACCGAAATCCTCGGTGTTCAGCCGGCGGATGATATCCTTCAACCCGTTGTGTCCACCCGCCGATCCGCCGGGCCGCATGCGGATAACGCCCGGCGGAAGGGCCAGGTCGTCCGTGACCACCATCAGGTTCTCCAGCGGCAGCTTGTAGAAGCCGGTAATCGTGGCGACCGCCTGGCCGCTGCGGTTCATATACTCCTGCGGCTTGACCAGCATGACTTTCACGCCGCCGGCGGAGTATTCGCCGATCACGGCGCCGAATTTCTTGTGCTTCACCGTCGCGCCTGCCCGGGCCGCCAGCAGGTCCACCACCTCGAAGCCGGCATTGTGCCGCGTTCCGACGTACGCGGCGCCGGGATTGCCTAATCCCACAATCACCCGCATGGATCCGGCCTCGTCGGTCGGATCATCGGACCCGCAAGCCCTGCCAAATATCCGCCCAAGCAGCCCGCCCAAAATCCCTCCGCACACACGCCAAACCGCGCCGTCATTCCTGTTCGGTCTCGCCTTCTTCCTCAGCAGGTCGTCCCGTAATCACCTCAGGCGCCGTCGGAGCTTCCGCTTCAATTTCCTCCGTGGTCTTGGCCGCCGCCACCAGGTGGCATGTCAGCACAAGCGCATCAGGATTGGTGACCAGAGTCACTCCCGGCGGCAACGCTATGTCGCGGGCATGAAGCGAATCGCCGAGGGCCAGCTCTTTGATCGATACCGGTATGGTCTCCGGAATCTGTGTCACAAGGCATTCGACTTCGAGGTGGTCCAGATGCTCGTCCACAATGCCGCCCTCCGCGGCGCCCTTGGCCGTGCCGCGCAGCTCGATCGGAACCGTGATCCGAACCCTCTCCTTGAGGTCCACGCGCATCATGTCCGCGTGAATGACGTTCTTGCCCAGGTGATCGTACTGAAGATCTTTGACCAGGAGCGTTGTCTTCTTGCCATCCATCTCCACGTCGAAGAGACGGTGACCATGATGCAGGTTTTCAACAAATTCATGCGTGTTGAAGGTGACCGCAACGGGCGACTCTTTATGACCATAGACCACGGCCGGCAGTTTGCCCTGCCGCCGTATCGCTGCCGCGCGGCGTGAACCCAACGACGTTCTTACCTCTGCTTTTATTTTCGCTCTTTCTGCCATATATCCCTCGTATTCGCTACCAGCGCCGTCGCCGCACCGTGCGGCAACCGCGCACAACACTAATCTTCAATCCTGGTCGCAAAACATACTGCTGACCGACTCATTCTTATGTATCCGCTGGATAGCCTCGCCAAGAAGCGGCGCTACCGACAGCACCTTGATGTTGGTCAGGTTCTGGGCCTTGCCGTTGAGCGGGATCGTGTCGGTCACGACGATCTCGTCGATCGGAGAATCCTGCAGGCGAGCCGTGGCGGACCCGGAAAACACGCCGTGTGTCGCCCCGACGACGATGTTTCTGGCCCCTCGGTCTTTTACGAGCCTGGCCGCGCCGCAGACGGTGCCGGCGGTGGAGATCATGTCGTCGACCATCAGAATGTTGCGCCCTTCAACGTGGCCGATAATCTCCTCGCACTCCACTTCGTTGCCGCTGATGCGGCGCTTGTGGATGACGCCCAACTCGCCGCCAAGGGCCGTGGCGTAGCGCGACGCCGTTTTCATATTGCCGACGTCCGGGGCGACGACCGTGAGATCCGTCATTTTCTTCTGCCGGAAATACTTCAGCAATACGGGCTCGGCGGTCAAATGGTCGACGGGAATATCGAAGAAACCCTGCAATTGCTTGGCATGCAGATCGATCGCCAGAAGTCGGTTGGCGCCGGCCGTTGTGATCAGGTTGGCGACCAGTTTGGCAGTGATCGGCACCCGCCCGGCATCCTTGCGATCCTGTCGGGCGTAGCCGAAATAGGGCACCACGGCCGTTACCCGGGCGGCGCTGGCGCGCCGGAGGCAATCCAGAAAGATCAGCAGCTCCATCAGATTCGTATCCACGGGGGCGCATGTCGGCTGCACGACAAAACAATCCTTGCCGCGAACGTCGGACTCTAATCGAATCAACTTCTCCGTATCCGGAAACGCCTCGATCTTGGCGCGACCCGGCTGTGTGCTCAGGTGCTCGCAGATGGCCGCGGCGAGCTTCGGATTGCTCGTTCCGCCTAAGATCAGTAGCGGATGATTGGTCATTGTTGCGTCTTCTCTCCGTCTTTAGGCTGCTCGTCGATATCCTGCTGCCGAACGACTCGGCCCGGCGCCACATGTGAATGATTCTGCATCGTCAGGGGGGCTATCAGGACCGAGCCGGCGCCGATGAAGCTGTTTGCGCCAATCGTCGTCTTCGAAATGTTCACACCATCATAGTTCGCCGTGATCGATCCGGCCCCGATATTTACATTTTCGCCAATTGTCGCATCACCGAGATAACTGTGGTGCCGTACACGCACGCCGTCTCGCAATATCGTATTCTTCAATTCCGTAAACACGCCCAGCACCACGTCATCGCCTAAGACCGAATCATCCCGCACATACGCAAAAGGCCCCACCCGGCAATTGCGTCCGATCTTTACCTGGCCGTGGATGTAGGTGAACGGCTCGATGACCGTGTCTTGGCCGATCTCAGCCCGGGCGTCGATCCAGGTGTTAGGCGGGTCCACAATCGTGACGCCGTTGTTCATCAGCTTCTCCTGGATGCGGGCCTGCATGATCTTGCTGGCCTGGCTGAGCTGGGCACGGTTGTTCACGCCCATCGCGTCCTCGGGCGCCACCGCCGTGATCGCGACCACCTTGTGGCCGGAGCCGATAAGAATATGGATCGCGTCGGTCAGGTAATATTCATTCTTGACGTTGTTCGGCGTGATCTGCTCAACCGCCTCCAGAAGCACGGGCGTGTTGAAACAATAATAAGCGGGATTCACTTCACGAATCCGTTTTTGCGCTTCGTTGCAATCGTTCTCCTCGACGATCCCCTGCATATTGCCGTAAGAATCGCGGACGATGCGGCCGTAACCCGTGGGATTTTCCAAAATCGTGGTTGCCAAAGTGGCCGCCGATTTTTCGGATTCGTGTTTCTGAATAAGCACTTTCAGAGTTTCGCCGCGAATCAGCGGCCCATCCCCGCAAAGAATCAACGTTTGGCCTGCAAAACCCTGCAAATGCTCGCGGCAGCACATAACAGCATGGCCGGTGCCCTTTTGTTCGGCCTGTTCCACAAAGACGATATCTGCATCGCCCCTGTACCGCTCGATAATCTGCTCCTTGCCGTAGCCGACGACAACCAGGATCCTTGAGACGCCGGCTTCCCGGCAGGCGTCAAGGACGTAGGCGAGCATAGGGCGGCCGCAGACTTCGTGAAGCACTTTCGGCAATTGCGTATTCATGCGGCTGCTTTGGCCGGCCGCCAGTATTATGGCAACTCGTTCGGCGATTTCAGTGCCCTTTCAATAAGCTTTTGACAATCAAAGAGTTATGCCACCTACCCGGCCTGGACTCGAACCAGGAATGGGAGGACCAAAACCTCCAGTGTTGCCAATTACACCACCGGGTATCGTATTCTCGTTCAATGACGTCCGTGAGGCGACGACGCGCAAGCCATGTCTGCACAAGAACTTAGTGCACATCACCAGACGTTTTATCAAGCTGCTCGCGAACCCGCCGCGATAGCGGGTCGACTGGGCCCTGCCTGAGGCTTGAACCGACCATGTCGCGATAGCTGTCGGCCCCTATGAACACACGTTCTACCCCGTGCGGCAGAGCAATCAGCCCCAAATCATACGCATTAATCGGGCAGTTGCAAGGATTTTCTCAGGAAAAGCGCGACTGGCGGCGAAATGACGCCAACCCGCGGCGAAAAGCGGTTGAAGCGGGCCGATACGCATGGGTTGCAGGTGAAAGGGCGGTGACTTGCATGGCACAGACCGCGTGTGTACAGGTCTGGTGCGCTAATTAACGGTCGTTGCGGTAAGCAGGCACGACGCCTGCCCGGGAATGGGAAGAACAGGGCCGGGTGCGGGGGGCTCCCGGCCCTGTTTATGGTGCTGGATCAGCCGCAATGCTCAGAAAGCATACCTGAGGCTGAGGCTTGTCCAGTATTCGTCGGAAGTATTGATGGAATCGTCCCAGGAGGACTGATAGTAGAAACCGGGGATAAAGCTCAGGCCGTTTCCAAGATCGAAGTCCGTGGAGACACTGAAAACGGCATGCGACCAGTCATGGTCGGCGCTCTTGCCGCCGGGGCCGACACTGTCATTGTAGACGGTGTGGACACCGAGGTGCAGGACCTGCTCAGGCTGCTCGCCCCAGATCGTGGGGAAAGTGATGTCCTTGCTGAGGCCGAAGACATGCGCCCAGCCGCCGTTGTTGTTGTTGACGGCGCCGCTTTCGGCAGGCCAGTAGGCGAATGCCGCATATGAGGGGACGATGCCGCCGGGCAGGAGGTTGGGCCATTGGAACATACCGAAGATTTCCTGGGCGTTGCCGGAGCTGGGAACGGTCGGCGAGCCAGAGCGGGGCATGTCGGGGTAGCTGAAGTAGGTGTAGCCGACCTTGTAGTAGGTTGCCCAGGTTTCATCAGGGGCAATAACGCCCTTGTAGTACAGTGTGTAAGTGAGCCATTCGGCATTCTCGAAGCCGGAGCCGTTTGCACGGGACATCCAGATGGTTGCGCCGAAGCCTGTGCCGAACAGGTCGAGGTCGATGCTGGGCTGGAATGCGCTGTGGTTGTTGCCATACGCGTCGTAGCCGCGCCAGATGTACCGGCTCACGTAGGTGGCGTCGATGGTGCCGTGCAGGTCACCGAGTTCGGCCAGGGCAGCAGCCTGCGTACACAGCAGGGCCAACAGCACTGTCCACGTTACTTTCTTTACCATAGTTACTTGACCTCCACATCTTCATGATTTCCCCCATACTCAATTTTCAAATTTGGTTTAAGTTCCTTTACTGCAAAGGTTTACCACTTGCCGGTCTTTCGCATCTCGGCCTTGGGATGTTTCTTGAGACAGGCCTGGGCTTTCTCGAGTTCGGAGTCGGGCAGTTCGTAGGGCGGGAGTTTGCCGGACATGAAGGCGTCGTAGCCAGAGAGATCCATGAGGCCGTGGCCGCTGTAATTGAAGAGGATGACCTTTTCCTTACCTTCTTCTTTGGCCTTCCTGGCTTCCTGGATGGCACAGGCGATCGCATGGCTGGTCTCGGGTGCGCAGATGAAGCCTTCGGTTCTGGCCCACAGGAGGGCGGCTTCATAGCATTCGACCTGGTCGATGGCCCGCGGTGTGTGCAGGCCTTCGACAACACATTGGCAGACGAGCGGGGCCATGCCGTGGTAGCGGAGTCCGCCGGCGTGGATCGGCGGCGGCACGAAGTCGTGACCCAGCGAGTACATGGGCAGAAGCGGGGTTGTGCATGCAGTATCGCCGAAGTCATAGGCGAACGGGGCACGGGTCAGTCTCGGACAGGCGGTAGGCTCGACGGGAATGATGTCGATCTTGGCGCCGTTGATCTTGTCGGCCGTGAAGGGGAAGGCGAGGCCAGCGAAGTTGCTGCCGCCGCCGGCACAGCCAATGACAACGTCGGGCTTATCGATGCCGATGGACTTGAGCTGTGCTCGGGCTTCGAGGCCGATGATGGTCTGGTGGAGCAGGACGTGGTTGAGCACGCTGCCCAGAGAGTAGCGTGTCTTGCCCGAAGGATCCGTGACGGCCTGCTCGATGGCTTCCGAGATGGCGATGCCGAGGCTGCCGGGTGTGTCGGGCATCTTTTCGAGTATCGCACGGCCGGCGTTTGTTTCATTGCTGGGGCTGGCAACGCAGTTGGCGCCCCAGACCTGCATCATGAGCTTGCGGAAGGGCTTCTGGTCGAAGCTGATACGAACCATGAAGACCTTGCACTCGAGACCGATCAAGGCACACGAGAAGGCCAAGGCCGAGCCCCACTGGCCGGCACCCGTTTCGGTGGTGAGGCGCTTGATACCGAACTGCTTATTGTACCAGGCCTGGGCCACGGCGGTGTTGGGCTTGTGCGAGCCGGGCGGGCTGGTGCTTTCGTCTTTGTAGTATATCTTTGCGGGGGTCCCGAGGTGTTTTTCGAGGTATCGAGCCCTGCGCAGGGGGGCGGGACGCCAACGGTAGAGGATATCGAGGATTTCCTCGGGGATATCGATCCAGCGCTGGGTGCTGACTTCCTGCTCGATGAGATTCATCGGGAAAATAGGGGCCAGCATGTCGGGGCTGACAGGTTTGCCGTCCGGGCCGAGCGGGGGCAGCATCGGAGTGGGCAGATCGGCGGCGATGTTATACCATTGTTTCGGGATGTCTTTTTCGCTAAGCGAAACCTTGACCTGTTCCATGGGGAATCCTCTGCAAATCAGCGATTTCCTACAGTCGTTGTCTGGACGTGCTCCTGCTCCGACAGGAATGGACAACCGGGGCCAGAGTATACCCTGCGAACCACAGATTGCAAGGTCTTTTCGCCGCCTGGGTGAAATCTATTTTGCCTAATTTGTTGTTGTGTAACCTGATGCATAGTATTCACATCGCACACTTACCGAGTCGGCCGAGCCGATTGCTCAGAGGTATATCGGACAGCTATTAGCAAAATGTTCGAAAAAGCCAGGCGGAGAGACCGAAGGGCGAATGAGCCTTCTATACAGGCGAAAAGCGTTTTTATGGGAACAGAGCGAGATTTTTGAAAATTTTTCCCATTTGGCTGCAGCGCAGCCGGCCAAACAGGGTTCTTTTTGGCGGATCTACTCGCGTTGGGGGTACTGGTCAGCGTCCGGCTTTTGAGTGGCGCCGGTGACGGGGAGTTGGACTTCAATCTGGGCGGGGTCGCGGGCGGCGCGGGCGAGTTTGCGTGGTGAGACTTCGACGGGCCCGGCGATCAGTTCCGGGACATTGTAGGTCTTGATACAAGCGTCGTAGAAGTCGGGGTCCTCCTGGGGTAGAACGAAGGGCTTGTGGAAGCGGCCTGCGGCGTCAATATAGGTAAAGTATGTTCGGGTGAAGAGGCCGGCATGGCGGCGGCTGCTGAAGGCCATCCAGCGGCCGTCGGAGGAGAAACTGTGCCACGATTCGGAGAATTCGCTGTTGATATCGAGTTTGCGCCATGTGCCGTTGGCGAGGTCCATGACGGCCAGGTCGCTGGAAGGCTGGTAGATGGGGAAGCAGCCATAGTCGCACAGGCAGAAGACGAGAAAGCGGCCGTCGGGCGTGATGCGCGGCAGGAGGAGGCTCTTGCCGGTCGCTTCGGCGGAGAGGACGGTTTCGGGTTCGCCCCAGGTGTCGGTTTCCAGGTCGTAGGCGATGCGGCGGAGGTCGTAGCGCACCTTCTCGAAGTGCTGCGGAGGGACGGTTTTACGGTCGGTCCAGAGGACGGGGGCGCTGCAGAAGTAAAGATATTTGCCGTCGGGGGACCACGTGGGGTAGGTCTCGAGCCGGTCCTTGTCGGCGAGGCCGGGGGCGGTCTTGACGGTTTGTGTGCGGAGATCGTAGTAGGTCATGACAGCGTCGAGGTCGACGACGTCGCGGACTTCCATGCCTTTGGCGTGGTAGAACAGGTAGACGGCGTTGATGGAGTAGGCAGCGAGTTGACCGGAGGGGTGCCAGGCGGTGTAACCCCATTTGGCGCCGATCTTCTCGACGTCACCGGCGGCGGCGTGGAGGGTGGTGCTGCCGTAGTCGGAGCTTCTGACGCCGAGAAACATGTGGGCTGGATCGTTGTTGAGGAAGGTATGGCAGTTAACGCAGCCGTCACTGAAGCGGCGGCCGTGGAGGATTTCGGATTGCCGGTAGGTCGTGAGGTCGCGCTGGTAGACGCCTACGGAACGCCAGAAGTTGAACAGAGGGTTGATGAGGCGATAGGCGAGATGGCTGTCGATGGGCTCGCGGGCGATGGTGTTTGTGATCGGCTGGCAGCGGCTCCATTGACCGTCGTGATAGAGAAAGATGTCGATGGTGAAGGTGCTGCCGCGGTTGGCTTCGAGGAGCTTTCGCCAGCTTCGCGGCGGGATGCGAATGGAGGGTGTGCTGCTGAGGATGTTGATCGGGCGGCCATGTTCCGCGTGCAGGCGGACGAAGTAGCGTTCGGCGGGCTCTTCGATTCGGAAGTTCAGAGGAGCGATGTTGGGCGGAATGACAACGTCGGCGTAGTCGGGATGCAGGGCGGTCTTGTGGGCGAGTACCGGCGCTTCGGCCATGGCGCGTTTGCCGGGGCGGCGGGCGAGTTCGAAGGTAACGCTTGCGGTCCAGACGGCGAGAGCGGCGATGAACAGAATGAGAAGGCGTTTCTTCATTGGCCCACTCCCGAGAAGCCGAACATGCTGTAGAAGAAGTAGCTGCCGCCGAACTCCGGCGCGAGGACGCGCATGGCGACGTCCTTGCTGCCGCCAGCCTGTTTGAAGCGTTCGAGATAGCGCCGATGGCGCTCGACCGTCTGGCGGCTGATCGGGCGGCCTTTCAGATCGACCGGGCTGCGCGTCTTGTCGGCGTGGACCATAATGGCTTCTTCGAGGTGGCGCGGGATACGATCGTAACCCAGAGTGTCGAGGCGGTGCAGGTTATCGATGATCTTCTGCTGATCGTGGATTAGCAGGTAGAACGCCATGAGGTATTCAAAGGCCATTCGGTTGTCCGGATGCTGCTCAAGGAGGTCGAGCAGGAATTTTTCGGGGGTGTTGTATTTCAGCACCTTGTCGGTCTTCCAGTACATATCGCGGGCGTGCTGAATACGCGGATCGGCGATGGCAAGGTCCGATTCGATCGTGCGGAGACGTTCTTTAGCGGCGCGTCCGTGGACAATGTCTTTCGAGAGTGCTCGCAGGAACACGGCGGCGACGGCGGATTGGTTCTTGGCGAGATTGATGTCGACGAGCCGGTTGAGAACGAGCGGGCTTGGTCCTTCGGATTCAAGCACCTCGTATGCCCATTGTTCGGCGCCGTTGATGTTGCCCATTTCAAAGAAGAGATCCGAAACGCGGGTGAAAGTGGCCCCGAAGGGAAGGCCCTGGGCGGTCATCATCGTGAGGGCGGCGCCGTTCTGAGGGAAGGCGAACATGTCGTCGAGCAGTGTGCCCTTGTGGTAGAGGGCACGGTTGACGCCGTGGTTAACCCTGAGATCCCAGTAGCCGCGGCGGTAGAGCGCCCTGGCCGCATCGATGTAGGCCTGCCATTGGCGGTCGCGGAAGAGGACGTTCATTTGCAGGGCATGCTTGCGGTCGGGATCGTAGGCGCGGCCGACAGAGAGGACGGCGGCGGCACCAATGACAATGGCGGCGACGGCTGTCCTGAGCCATGGGACCACAGATTCGGGGATTCGGCGGCGGGTGTTTTGGGGTGCGTCCCTTCTCTTTCGGCGGCGTGCGGCGGCTCGTTTGGGGGGCATACGATCACGGGCGGCCAATCGCGAGGCGAGCCGGCGGATGGCGGCGGCCGCCAGGAGTGCAGCGGGGAAGAAGAGGATCATGTGGGCCGGGCCGGGGGTACGAAGGGCCGTGCCGAGCGGAAAGATCGGCAAGCCGGCGCTGAAGGGATGCGGCATTGGGATCTGAAAGAGCCACACGCCCATTGCGGCGGCAAGTGCGGCGGCGATTGCAGCCTGTGAAATGGCGCTAACCCATTGGCGGTGAAGGAGTTCCGCAAGGCTGACGAGGACGGCGAAGACCAGGCTCACCGCGGCCACGGCCCAGTAGAGGGCCGCAAACAGGGCAGCGAAGCAGACAGCGGCTGCGAGGCTGCTGCGGGGGCGGAATGCGAGGAAGGCAGCGGCACAAGAGACGGATATGAGCAGTGCAAGGAGCACGGACACGCGATGGTTGTAGTCGGCGTGGAACGCGACGACGGCCACGGCGGGCACGGCGGCCAGAACGTGCGAGCGGAGGTTTGCGGCGGTGCGAATGAGGACCAGCGTCGCCAGGTAAAATGCGATCGCCAGCAACGTGATAATGAAGGCGCCGGCGAGGTCGTAGTAAAGATATTGGGAGAGCAGGTCGGAAATGTACTTGGCCGGCCCACCCGCGGCCGAGACGCGCTCAAGGAAAAAGGCACGGTCGGGCACAAAGGTAGGAAATTCCATGAGATCGCCGAAAGCGGCGTAGATGAGGTGCGTGCGGAGCGCCTTCCAAACGAAGATGAAGCAGGCAGGGACAAAAAACACTGCCAATGCGCACAGATCCCACCTGATCAAGGGCGTTTTGCCGGCGTTGGACGTCATCTTCTTGCCTCGTGGTCGCCATCGTGCAGCGAACGTTCGCTCACCTCGCGTCCGACCGGAACATCTTACGGGATCCTGGGGAATTGTTCAAGGTTGTCGTCATGCATCTGTTCTGGCGAGAGAGGCAGATTTTCTGCATTGCCCTCATTGCCCTGTGCGGCGGACAATTATCGGGCCTAAGATTTTTCGCTTGACCTACCGGACCGAACAGCCAAAATCGCCAAACGCCCGTCCGCAGCGACGGGGGCGGAAAATCTGCGTTACCAGTGCTGATACCGTGGTTTTTTTTGCGGTGGTGTCCGATAAAAATCTAAAGGTTTTCTGCAACCAGTGCCGATGATAGTACTGATACAGCCGATTATGGCTGGTGCTTCAGCTATTAGTAAAGGACAGAGGTGACCGTAAGAGGGTCAGAACGCGAGCTATTCCGATCGGATTCTGTTCGGGAGGTCGGGATTTGGCGCGTATTAGGCATTAATACACCCATGCAGGGTCTTAGGGAGAAGCCATGAGAACCATCGCCATTATCAACCAGAAGGGTGGCTGCGGCAAGACGACCGTGGCCATTAACCTCGCCAGTTCGCTTGCCGCACATGGCAAGAAGACGCTGCTCGTGGACATGGATCCGCAGTCGCATTGTGCCGTGGGTCTGGCGGTGCCCGAAGAGCAGATCGAGCAGAGCGTTTACGACGTTCTGATCAGTCACGCCCGCGGCGAGCCGATCCGCCTGGCGGAGGTTTTGTGGCAGATCTCGGAAGGATTCGAGCTGGCGCCGGCGAGCATCGATCTGGCGGCTTTCGAGCAGCAGATGACGGGCGTACTGGATCGCGAGGGGTGCCTTGCGGCGGTGCTGGAGAAGGTGGAGAAGGATTACGACTACACCGTCATCGACTGCCCGCCGTCGGTGGGGCTGCTGACGTTCAATGCGATTCGCGCGGCGACGGACGTCGTGGTGCCGGTGGAGACGGGTTATTTTTCGCTGCACGGGCTCAGCAAGCAGCTCGACACGCTGAACGTGCTTTGCCGGCAGTGTTCGCGGCAGATCAACGTGATGGTTCTGGCGAGCATGTACGACATTCGCACAAAGATGGGCCGCGAGATATTGGGCGAGCTGCGCAAGCAGTTCAGCGGAAAGATGTTCAAAACGATCATTAACTTCAACACCAAGTTGAAGGAGGCCGCCAGTTTGGGCCAGCCGATAAGTGAATATGACCCAGCCAGCAAGGGTCACAAAGATTTCCAGGCCCTCGCCGAGGAACTTATCGGCACGGACACGCACGCACGGCGGGCGGAACTTGTCGGGACGCTGCAGTCGAAGCTGGACGCAATCAGCGCCAGTGCAGAGGAGCTGCTTTCGACGATCAAGACGCCGCGGGTGGCCAAGACTGAACCGGCGCCGGCAGCAGTCAAGGAAAAGGAAAAGACCATCGAGGAGAAGATCGCCGATTTCTATGGCGTGCGACAGTTGGAAGACGCGGTGATGTTTGCGACGCTGTATCCGCGGGCGACGAGCGTGCAGGTGGCCGGGGACTTCAACAACTGGCAGCCGGAGCAGGCGCCGATGAAGAAGGTGGGCAACAACGGGCTTTGGCAGATCAAGCTGCCGATAGGCAAGGGCAGGTATCGCTACCGCCTGGTGGTCGACGGGCAGTGGCAGCAGGACCCCTACAACGAAGCCACGGAGCCCAACCCGTACGGGGAGCTCAACAGCGTGCTGGAAGTTCGTTAAGCGGGCTTACAGATTTGACCAACGGCCTTCACAGTATTGTGGAGGCCTTTTTTTTGCGCCAATGCACGTAGAGCGGACACACCGGGTCAGGTGCTCGCAGCAAAACGGTGCAGGGTCAGGCGCGGTTCACGTCGCGGTCCTTTTGGAGGACTTTCTGTTTCTGATCGTTTCGGAAGGCGTCGAGCTTGTCGGCAAGGGCCTTGTCTGTGAGGGCGAGGATCTGAACGGCGAAGATGGCGGCGTTCCTGGCGCCGGCCTTGCCGATAGCCATGCAGGCAACGGGGACGCCAGGGGGCATTTGAACGGTACTGAGGAGAGCGTCGAGGCCGGCGGGGCCTTCGGCGGCGGCAAGGGGCACACCGATGACGGGCAGCGGCGTTCGACCCGCCAGCGAGCCCGCCAAATGGGCGGCCATGCCGGCAGCGGCAATGATGACCTTGATGCCGTCAGCGCGGGCCTGATCCGCGAATTCGGCAGCGGCGTCGGGTGTGCGGTGGGCCGAGAGGATACGTACGACGGGATCGATCCCGAAGTGTTTCAACTGGTCAATGCAGTTCTGCATGACTGGCAGGTCGCTGTCGGAACCCATAACTACCGCAACAGGGGCTTTTTTGATTGAAGTCATGGTTGTGTTTTCCCGATTAACGGTTATATTATCGGTTGTACGGGCCGGCGATCACGGTGGAATGCCCGCCCGCGCGGCTCCGAGCCGGGATAATAATGTAAAAAGCCAGGCATTGCAAGCGCCGAGGTAGAGTATGCAGGTCAGGAAACCGGCCGTTGCCGGCCAGTTCTACAGTGACAATCGCGATAAGTGTCTCAGGGAACTGAAGGAGTGCCTGTCGGCACGGACCATTGACGTCGCCTTGCCGGACGAGATTGTGGCGGCGATCGTCCCGCATGCAGGCTGGCTTTTCAGTGGGGACGTGGCGGGGCTGGCCTTTTCGGCGATTCGGCAGGTCCATGAGCAAGTCGACACGTTTATCATCTTTGGCGCAGCGCATCGGTACCTGGGGCGCAATGCCGTGCTTTTCCAGGAGGGGCGATGGAGCACGCCGTTGGGGGAAATAGAGATCGATGCGGATTTGGCGCGAGAGATTGCCGCCATCGACTGCGTAACTCCGGATGCCGAGCCCCACAGCGGCGAGCACAGTATCGAGGTTCAGACGCCATTCATCCAGTATTTGTTCCCCAAGGCGAAGATTGTTCCGATCATCGTGCCGTCGGCGGAGTTCGATCTGCGTCTGGGCGCGAGAATCGGCGACATTATTGAGGAATCGGGCGGCAAGAAGATCGTTGCGGTCGCCTCAACGGACCTGACCCATTATGGGCCGCGGTATGGGTTTTACCCGCAGGGGACGGGGCCGGAGGCCATCAAGTGGGCCAAGGATGTCAACGATATGGATTTCATCCGGCTGGCGCTGTCGATGGAGCCGCACCGGCTTCTGGAGGTGGCGGTTCAGCGGGAAAACGCCTGCGGGCCGGGGGCGGCTGCGGCGGTTGTCGCGGTGGCGTCGCGGTTGGGAAAGACACAGGGTGTTCTGCTTGCTCATACCCACAGTAATGAGGTGATGGAGGAGCGGTTTGGGCAATCCAGCGAAGAAAGCGTGGGGTACGCTGCGATAATTTACTGACCTTCCCAGAATAACACTGGCAATTGCCGCCGATTCTGGTATAATTTAGCGAGGCGGCGATGACACCGTGGAAATTTCATTATGCGCCCGTAATGCGGGCTGGAGAGTTGTATGAAAAGCAGACACGCCTTTACGCTGATCGAATTACTGGTCGTCATCGCCATTATTGCCCTGCTGTTAGCCATTCTCACACCTGCGCTGGGCAAAGCAAAGGATAAAGCAAGAGACATTATCTGCCGCTCTCATGCCAAGGGGCTCGGACGCGCCATACTTGTTTATCTGCAGGAGAACGACTCCAGGGCTTTCAACAGCAATGGCAGCAATGGAATTAACTGGACGGACGCGACTGGGGCATACTTGACCCCGAGCCACCCCGATTGGGACGCAGCTTACTGGGCGGTCGGATATGTTGACTACATCGAAGACCCAAGGGCATGTGGCTGCCCAAGTTACAAGGTAGCGGCACTTTTCGACCCGAGTAACAATTATTATAAACCCCTGGCTGGCCAGACAGCCGAGGAACTCGGTCGGCTGACGGGATTCGGGTTGAACGCGTTCTTCTTCAAGGATGTGAAGGAACCCTCTGGTACCGTTGGTCGATACAACCGAAAGACGTCTGCGATCAGGTCGCCTTCAACGTTCATTATTGCCCAGGATCACCCTGAGCCCAAGATTGAAGGATGGTCGGCAAGCGCAGACCCATCTGACGATCAGGACGATATGATGTATGTACGCGCCAACTATAGCGTCAATTTGCGTCATTATCGACCGAGCACCGTCGGGGGACGTGGTAACGCGACAAACGAGAATGATCGGTGCTACGATTACACGACTATTTTCCGGCACAACAAGAGAAGTGCCGCATTGGACGACCCGATGAACATGACAAATAGAATAGCACAAATCAACAACCAGCCGAACGGACAATCGACCACCATTTTTCTTGACGGCAGTGTCGAGAGCATTCCAGAACATACGAGCGATCGCGTGACGGAGCGGCAGTACACCGGATATTGATCGTCCATATCGGATTTCGTTTTTGAATACGCAGTCCTCTGGCGGCTCCAGAGGACTTTTCTTTTGGCCGGGGCTTGGTGATGCTGCTCGCGGCAACACGCAAACCCCCGTCTGACTACCAATCGCCATCAGTATTCCAGGCACATTGTGTCGAGTAAGCGAACTGTTTGCAGGTTTTTGGCGAATGAGGTAGGATGGTATATTTCGACCTGAGTACAAGGAACAAACATGGCGCCCAAACCGGTTGAAGACAGACGATATTTGATGCCGTTCGATACGGCCAGCACACAGCAGTTGTTTACGGATTGCCTGGTGATCGGGGCCGGCATCGCAGGGCTTCGCGCGGCGATTGAAGCAGCGCAGCATTGCGACGTGACGCTCGTATGCAAAGGCTCGGCGGCCGACAGCAACACGTGGAACGCCCAAGGGGGCATCGCCTCGGTGCTGGGTCGCGACGACAATTTCCAATTGCACATAGCCGACACGATTCGCACGGGATGCGGGCTGTGCGACGAGGAGATCGTGCGGCTGGTCGTCGAAAACGGGCCCGAGCTGATCCTGCAGCTTATAGAATGGGGGGCCGAGTTCGACAAGGTCGACGGCCATATCGACATCACGCTTGAAGGCGGCCACAGCCGAGCGCGAATCGCGCATGCGCACGGCGACTCCACCGGTCGCGGCATTGCGGAAGCCCTGATCGCCTTGGTGCGGCGGACGCCGTCGATTCATTTTATCGAGCACTTCTATGCCGTCGATCTGATCACCAACGGCGACGGCGCGTGTGTCGGCGTTATCGGCTACCGCCCCAACGTGGGTTGCGAAATCATCTGGGCGGCCAACACGATCCTTGCCACCGGCGGGGCGGGACGGCTCTTTCGTGAGACGACCAATCCCGCCGTCGCAACGGCGGACGGGCTGGCAATGGCTTACCGGGCAGGCGCGGTTCTCCGCGATATGGAGTTTATGCAGTTTCACCCGACGACATTGTACATCGCAGGGGCGTCGCGGGCGCTCATTACGGAGACGCTGCGGGGCGAAGGGGCTATCCTGTTGGACAGCGAGCACAAGCGTTTCATGCATGAGTACCATCCTGCGGGCGAGCTTGCGCCGCGGGACGTAGTAAGCCGATCTATCCTGGACCGGATGCTGAAGACCAACAGCACGCATGTGTATCTGGACATCCGGCACTTCGACAAAGAGCACTTCCGAAACCGGTTCCCGCTGATAAGCGAGTTGTGCGAAAGCTTCGATATCGACGTGAGCAGGGATCTGATCCCCGTGCGGCCCAGCGCGCACTACATGATCGGCGGCGTCAAGACCGACGCATCCGGCCGGACGAGCATACCGCACCTGTATGCCTGCGGCGAGGTAGCAAGCACGGGGCTGCACGGAGCCAACCGCCTCGGCAGCAACAGCCTGCTGGAGGGGCTGGTATTCGGCAAGATCGCAGGGGATGCGGCCAGCCGCGAGGTCAACCACGGCGTTAACCAGACACGGTGCCGCATGAAGGTCGACATCCCGCCGTCTGACCGCAGCCGGCTCGACGCGGGAGATATCCAGAACTCGCTGCGGGCGCTAATGTGGCGAAATGTCGGCATCACACGCAAGCAGCAGCCACTGGCGGAGGCGCGCGAGATCATCCAGTTCTGGCAGCGGTACGTGATGGACAAGATTTTCGACGAGCCGTTCGGGTGGGAGTGTCAGAATATGCTGACGGTGTCGTGGCTGATGGCTTGCGCGGCCGAGCAGCGGCAGGAGAGCAGGGGCGTTCATTACCGGGTGGATTATCCGGACACCGACTCCAAGCAAGCGAAGCATATTGAACTGCAGCGGCCGCTGTAAATCCGGGGGCAGTTTTCTCAGCAGACGGCAACCGGATTCGCACAAGTTTCGTACAGTTGACAGCCGACAGCAATCATTGACAATGAGATATGAGAGTGGCTCCGGCGGTCGCCGGGCGGCAGACGCCCGGAGGAAAGTCCGAGCAGGGCAGGGCACGGTGGTGGCTAACGGCCACCCGGGGCGACCCGAGGGAAAGTGCCACAGAAAACACACAGCCGATGGCCTTCGGGCACAGGCAAAGGTGAAAAGGTGCGGTAAGAGCGCACCGCGGTGCCGGTGACGGCGTCGGCATGGTAAACCCCACCGCCTGCAAGACCAAGTATGCCGGTTGGGCTTTTAGCCCTCTATTCGGCCCGGGTAGCAATCCGGCGGGTAGGTCGCTTCCCCTTCGGGGGAGAGCCGGTCGGCAACGGCCGGTCCAGTGTAATGGCCGCCCACCGCTTCGGCGGTGAACAGAACTCGGCTTATGGGGCCGCTCTCAATCTTTTTCTGATTTTCAATTGAGGACCGTGGATCGCGCATGCAGTGCGAGGTATGTATTGTGGGGGCCGGGGCGGCCGGGCTGATGGCGGCCGTGTTTGCCGGCCGGGCGGGCGCCAACGTCGTCGTGGTCGAGCGAAACACAACGGCGGGCAACAAACTGCTTCGGACGGGGCGCCAGCGCTGCAATCTCACGCATGAAGCGACGATCGAGGAGTTTGTCCGGGCATGCGAGCCGTTCGGTCGGTTCCTCAAGCACAGCTTTTATACATTCAGTCCGCAGGCGACCCGCAAGTTCTTTCATCAGCACGGCCTGAAGACAAAAGTGGAGCCCTCCGGCTGCGTCTTCCCGGTGAGCGACCGGGCGACCGACGTCAAGCGCGTGCTGCTGGAGCAGGCCAGGGATGCGGGCGTGCGATTCATGTACGGGCGGAGGGTATGCCACAGGATCTGGCGGCAGGATGGGCGTTTTGTCGTCAAGGCCGGGGACGACTCGATTGCAGCGGAGCGTGTGATCATCGCCACCGGCGGCATGTCGTGGCCTGCGACCGGCTCAACGGGGGATGGCTACGCGATGGCGGCGTTCTTCGGGCATCAACTGGTCGAACCGCGGCCGATCCTAGTTCCGCTAATCACGCGGGAGAAATGGTGCGGCGACCTTGCCGGTGTAGGCATCGGCGAGGTTACAATAAAGGCCGAGATGGTGGGAATGAAAATGGCGTCGGCGACCGGTGCGATGATGTTCACGCACGACGGCATCGGCGGGCCGGCGGTGTTTGATCTGAGTCGGCAACTGGCCGGCCGGTTTGAGCATTGCAGCCCCATAGAGGTGCGCATCGATCTGTTCGAGGGGCTCAGCCGACACAATCTCGAGCAGAAAGTGATCCGCCTCTGTAACGAGCATCCCAGGAGGAGCGTGCCGGGCATGCTCAGCGAGTTGCTCCCTAAGGCGCTCGCCGAACAACTGTGCCGCATGGCCGCGTCCGCTGCGACACGATGCTGCGAACTGCCCAGGGAAAAACGCGAGCAATTGCTGGAACTATTGAAGGCGCTTCCGCTGGAGATCACGGGCACCCGCCCCATCAAGGAAGCCACCGCAACGCGCGGCGGCGTCGGTCGCGACGAGATCGACCCGACGACCATGCAGTCAAAGCTCTGTCCCGGCCTTTTCTTCGCCGGCGAGGTCATCGATGTCGACGGGCCCTGCGGCGGCTACAATCTCCAGATCGCCTGGTCCACAGGCGCATTAGCCGGCAAGAGTGCTGCGAGCAGTCAGCTATCCGCGAAGGGAGGATAAGGGCCAGCCTCTTGCGGGCGACAGACTTGACCACAGAGTTCGACAGAATTGAATGATGGCTGTGATGGTCTGCAGCAGGAGTTCAGCTGCCGTTCTTGTCAGATACTGCCTTGTTCAGACACTGCGCCCGCGTGTCACTTACAAGTGAATACAGGGTTTCAGGGGCAATGTCGATCCCACCGGGCCAGCACAGAACGGCCCAATCCTTATCGATCGAAGCTTGCTCAAACAGCGCTCTGTCCTTCAGTTGTTCAAAGACGCCTCCCTGATCGACTATATCCGCCAAATCGGCTATGCCTTGTTTGCCGTCTTCGAAACGAACGAAGAGCTTGTAGCCATCCATTACTTTGATTTCACGCAGGTCGTAGTACATCTCAAAATCCCTTCAGGGCAAAGGTTCGATACAGTCCGGCCTCTGATTGGCCCTGGCTTGTGTCCATGCGTGTATCAGTTCCTTACGATGCATCGCGGCCCATTCCATCACCAGGCCGAGTGCCCGGGGCGGCAGATGTCCCTCGATTACAGCAAGATCGCTAATCCTTATGCTCGCCATATCTGGCATGAAAATGCGGTGGATTATGCTCGCTGTAAAAGACAGCTATTACAATGCCGTAAAATCTGCATATTTCGGCACAGCAGACGCTCCAAAAGCCACACCGGCTTCCCAAGTACTTCATCTTATCGATTAGAACTGCCGGTTTCAAGTCTCTTTTGAATCGCAATTCGCGCAAGACATGACGAAGGTGTCCGAGTCATGCAGTCACCGCAAGGTGGGCCAATCACACAAGGCCAACCAGGGGCAGACAGATAGCGATAACTGAGAAAAGGGTGATTGCCGCCTCACCGGCCAGGACACACAGCGACCAGGCGCCTGCAGAGGGCCGACCGCGGGCGACGAGCAGCCGTGAAAATATGGCGGCGTCTATCGCGATGAGGGGTGTCAGGACAAAGAAATAGATATACCCCGATGCTCCAATGAAGGCGGACAGGTTCAGCACCCATTGGGTAAGCAGGCAGGTTCATCTCGCCGTCGGACACGTCGCTGAGCAGGGCGGCGAATCGCGGAACGGCCAACACGAAGAAGGCAAACCACGCGAGCGGCGCAGCCGTATGACACAATACAGCTCAAGTGGCTGTGCGCATTGCACGAGGCCGAATGTCGGTTGTTTCCATGGCATGGTCCTCAAAAATGACTCTATACTATTTATAACACGGAATTTGGCCGGCGGCAAGCGGCAAAGTTGACTCTTACAGGCAGGAAAGGCCTTGAAAATGGACTTCGGTAGTGGGATAATCAGTCTTTTGCGGCATGATCGGCATCATGGCAGTGTGCCGGTCCAGGCCGAGCGCAGCATTCAGGATAAACTTCGGAGCAGTATGTTAAAACCGGATGAGAGAGTAAGAGTGTTGTTTCTGTGCACGGGCAATTCATGCCGAAGCCAGATGGCCGAAGGCTGGGCGCGGCAACTCCAGAGCGGCGTGATCGATGCGTATTCGGCAGGGGTGGAAACACACGGGCTCAACCCGCTTGCGGTGCGGGTCATGGCCGAGGTGGGCGTGGATATTTCGCACCACTGGTCCAAGCGCGTCGACGAGGTGGCGAATATCGACTTCGACTTCGTGGTCACCGTGTGCGGGCACGCCAATGAAAACTGCCCCATGTTCCCGGGCAAGGCGAAGGTGGTCCACGTTGGCTTCGACGATCCGCCGAAACTGGCCGAAGACGCCCAAAGCGAGGCCGAGGCGCTGGACTGCTATCGGACGGTGCGCGATCAGATTCGCCGCTTCATCGAGACGCTGCCGGAGACGCTGCAAAAGTGATTGACGCGGCGGCCAAACGCGGCGATAAGAGCAGGTGGACTCTTACGTTTGATCATGCGCTTTAACTATGGTGCGGCATGGGTATGGACCCGGATAAACTTGAGAAATATTCGTCGGCGATCACGCTTTCCGATATGGAGGTGTTTGTCTTTCCAGAGCTGATGTACAGCCTGCTGCTGGCCAACATCATGAGTCCGATCATCTGGAAGTGGCGGCAGGAGGACTGCTTTCGGCGGCTGGCCAAAAAGGACCCGTACAAGAAGCTGATGCGGCTGAAGCAGTACATCATGGACGGCTACGAGTTCAACCTGGACCTGAATACGTGGGGGCTTACGCGGCAGGACCGGGAGCTGGCGCGTTTTGCGAGGTTCATTTCGCCGGAGGATATTGCACGCAGCAACGCGCTGTTCGGCTATCATGGCGACAAGTACTATTTTGACGTGGACATCCGCAAGCATTTCGGCCTGGACAAGTATGACGGCGACGTAATACCTTATTGGAAGACGGAGACCGTTGAGGCGATGACGGCGTTTCACCGCAAGAACGGCTACCGTACAGGGGCAGGCGAGTGCGTGTCGCTGTCGACGCTGTATGCGGCGGCGGCCTTTATCGTCTGCGGGATTCCGCTGGAGGATATTTATCTGGTGCTGACGCCGCTGCACTCGCAGAACTTCATCGATCTGGCCGACGGCGTTCTGACGAACAATCGGCGCATTGTGACCAAGGCGATGTGGTTCAACGGCACGGCGCTCTCCGACAAGGCGCAGCGGGCGCTGCGAAACGAGCAGGTCACCGTTGTTGCGCATCCTACGGGATATGTGCACTGCCTTTATGAGGAGGCGACAATCCGGCCGGCGGTCTACGAAAAGTTCAAGGAGCGGCTGAACCGCTACCTCACGGCGGAGCTGACCTCGCTGACCCTGGCGAATTTTCTGCGGGCCAATCCGCGCTACCAGCGCTATTTCCAGTTCTGTCAGCAGCGGCGAGGCGAGAACATGTTCATCTGGGCGGAGGTGCTGTTTCATTACGAACACGGCAGCAATTACCGCATCGGCGATCACACGTTCGACAAGCTTCTGGACGAAGTGCTCAGCGAGGATTATTCGCTGCACAAGGCGCCTAACCGGCTGTGCTGTGAGGAGCTGATGGCCTTTATCAAATACGAGAACCTGGACCTGATGAAGTCCGACGATCGCCTTCGCATTGCCAACTACATCAAGCCGTTCATGCCGGATGCCGAGGCATTCGTCGAGGACCTTTACAGCTTTCATCACCTGGAGCCGCGGCTGCCGGGCGGTGAGAAACGCTTTGTCGAGGCGCCCGCGATAGAGCTGTCGGTGGGGCAAAGCCGGCATGAAATCATCGATACGCTGCAGAGCGTGCGCAACGTCAACCCGGTGGCGGACCTGGCGTTCTATGCGTTTCGCGATATGGACACGTGCGACTGGCAGCCGTTCATAATTGCGGCGCTGGAGCGAAGCCCCGTGTCCATCGAGGCGGCAAAGGGCCAGACGATCGAGGAGGTCTACGAAGGCCTGCGCCGCATGGACGGTGAATCGATCTACGACGGCAACCGGCTGGCCCAGCCCGACGAAGTGGCCAACTTCAACACCGGCGACGGCGTCGAGAAGGCGTTTTACCTGGCGAATGTTCTTCGCAGTCGTATGCCGGATTTGCCCATGGAACTGGAGATCGACATGCACGACGTGGTTCTGAAGGCCGACCGCGACTACCGGTTCGACAGTGCCAAACACTTCCGGAAGAGCCTTGTGCTTTCACCCATCCTGTCGAGTGAAGCCCCACATGAGTAGCTCGCCCCTGCGCAAACCCGACCCGGGGGCTACGGCGGCGTGCCTGGGTGCGCTGGCCTGCTGGTCGGTTGCTCCGATTTTTATCAAGTATCTGACCGGCTACGTCGACCTTTGGACGCAGAACGTACTGCGGTACCTTGCAGCCTGCCTGTTCTGGATGCCGTTTCTGCTGTGGTCGCTGCGAACTGGCCGTCTGGACCATAGCGTGTGGAAGCGCGCGATTGTGCCTGCGGCAAGCAATATCGTCTTGCAGACTTTCTGGGCGGCGGCGTTCTATTACATCGACCCGGCCTTGATGAATCTGATCGTCACGTCGTCCGTGATCTGGGTCGCCGGTTTTTCAATCGTGTTCTTTGTCGAGGAGCGCGGACTCGTGCGCAGCAAGCGGTTCTGTGCGGCAATGGTATTGTCGATGGTGGGGGTGGGGGGCGTTCTGATGGGGCGAGAGGATTTCGCCAGTCAGCGGAGCACCATGGGCATGATTCTGGCACTGGCGGCGGCGTTCTTCTGGGGGCTTTATACGGTGTTTGTGCGGATGGCGTTTCGCACCATCGACAGCAGGATCGGCTTCGGCGCGATCAGCATCTACACGGTGGCGGGTCTGGCCGTACTGGCAGCCGTGTTTGGCCGAGTGGGTGAGGCGGCGGTAATGCCCTCATGGCCATGGGCGTGCGTGGTTATTTCCGGCGTTACGGGCATAGCCTTGAGCCATGTCCTGTATTATGCCGCGATGCGGCGGATCGGCGCGACCATTCCGTCGCTTCTGCTGCTGGTCACGCCTTTTACGGTTTTAGCAATTTCGCACGTGGTGTTCAGCGAATCGCTGAGCCGCGTACAGTTTGGCTTTGGGGTGGTGCTGCTGGCCGGCGGCGCACTGGCTATCTGGTGCCAGGAACACCTGCGATAAACGCGTTTTCTGAGGACGGCCTACGAACCCCGTTGACAGCCTTGACAGTATGTGTTAGTGCGTCTGCCGCGAACAAGGGTCCGCGGGAATTATGTGACAGGAATAAAGCCGAATGGCGCGTAAACCAATATGGAAAAGGTTCTTTCTGGTCACCGCTGTTTTCGCCGCCTGCTGGTTTCTGCCGGTCGAAAAAGCCCGCTTTGCCGCGGCCGTCGTCGAGGCGCTTGCCCTCGTTCGCTGGTACGCGCGGCAACACGTCCTCTTATGCCTGGCGCCTGCCTTCTTCATCGCCGGGGCGATCAGCGTTTTCGTGAGGCGGGCGTCAGTAATGAAATACCTTGGGGCTGGAGCGAACAAGTTTTTGGCCTATGGTGTGGCGAGCATATCGGGGACAGTCTTGGCGGTGTGTTCGTGTACGGTTCTGCCGCTTTTCGCAGGAATCTACCGCATGGGCGCGGGTTTGGGTCCGGCTGTGGCATTCCTGTACAGCGGGCCGGCGATCAATGTGCTGGCTATCATTCTTACGGCACGAATCCTCGGCCTGGAGATAGGGATCGCCCGTGCCGTGGCCGCCATCGCTTTCAGCATCCTGGTGGGGCTCTCTATGCATTTGATATTCCGGGGCGAAGAGGGAGCCAAGGCCGCCGCGGCAGCGATACCGGAGGAAGAACCAAAGCGGTCCCTGCGGCAGGAGGTGCTTTATTTCGCGGCGATGGTCGGCATTCTTGTATTCGCCAACTGGGCGCGCAGCGGCGACATCCGGGCGGTGTTTTTGTGCTGCCCGGGCGGCTTGTCAACGTACAAGGTCGAAGGCACGATAGTTGAACAGAGTGCCGAGATCGTCAGGATACGCGACGGCTCTGGACAGGTGCACGAGATCGCAGCCGACCTGATCACAAGCATGGGTGAGGTGGAAAAGAACCCTGTCTATGAAGCGATTTATCGCTTTCGGTGGGTGATTGTCGCGCTGCTTCTGATCGGGTTCGGACTGATGCTGCGGGCGTGGTTCAGTCGTGGGGAACTTACTGAGTGGGTGGAGGCGTCGTGGGGGTTTGCGTGGCAAATCCTGCCGCTGCTGTTGGCCGGGATACTGTTGGCGGGCTTTCTGTTTGGTAGACCGGGCCAGGAGGGGCTTATCCCCGTCGAATGGGTCAATGCCGCGCTCGGCGGCAACTCAATTCGAGCAAACCTGCTGGCCGCCGTGGTGGGGGCGTTCATGTATTTCGCAACGCTGACCGAGGTGCCGATCCTGCAGGGGCTCATGGGCGCCGGCATGGGCAAGGGCCCGGCGCTTGCGCTGCTGCTTGCGGGGCCGGCCTTGAGCCTGCCGAGCATACTCGTCATCCGCAGCGTGATCGGTACGAAGAAGACGCTTGTGTTCGTTGCCCTTGTGATCCTGATGGCGACGCTGTCGGGTATCCTGTTCGGTTATGTGCGCGGCTGATTTATAAGCCGCACAAGGGTTGAGGCTGGGCACCTGTTTGCCGCCGCGCCCAAAAAACACACTTCTCTTTTGCGGCCCCGCACTATTTGCGGGTCAGACAGCGGCCGCAGACGTCCAAGTGCACCCTTTTTGCGGCATTGGCCGCTGAGTGTGATCCTGGCACGGCCCTTGCATAATCCATCGGCGGATTATTATGCAATGAGGGAGCCATCGCATGCAAAGGCACGAACAAGGGATGAGGGTGCGCCTTGGCGGGTTTGGGGACGCACCGTATTGCCGGACCTTACTTCCACTCACAGTTCTCCTTTTGACCGGTTGGAGCAGGGTATATGCCCAGGGTCCGCAGTCACCGGCGGCGGAACCGATCTGGTCCCGTTTCATCGGAGGCACCGACTATGACTACGTGATGGGCATTGCCGTAGACAGCCGGGGCAACACCATCGTCGCGGGCGACACGCGGTCGAACGTCTTCTGCGGCGTCGACACGCCGGCCGGGGCGGACGCGTTCGTCGCGGCGTTTGATGCCGACGGCCACCTGATATGGGCGACATGCATCGGGGGACGCGGGGGTGATTCGGCATTGAACCTTGCCGTGGACGCGGCCGATCACATCGTGGTGACCGGATTAACGGCCTCTGACGACATGCCGATGCGGACAAACGCATACCACGGCGAAACGGATGCCTTTGCGGCCCGGCTTGACCCGGACGGCAATCTGTTGTGGACAACCTATCTCGGCGGCAACGATACCGATCAGGGCTTCGGGATCGCCGTCGACGGCACTGGCCGGGCGGTCATCGCCGGGTATACCGAGTCGAAGGACTTCGAGCACCGCCGCAACAGCTACTTCGGAGGATCGTTCGACGGCTTCGTGGCCCTGCTCGATGTAGACGGCGGCGTGCAATGGGTGGCTTACTTTGGCTGGCTCGGGTCGGACTTCTGTTCGGCCGTCACACTGTACGCGGCTGGAAACTGCCTGGCCGTGGGCACCAGTTCCTCGGCGACGCTGCCGCAGGCGATCAATGGACGCATCGGCGCCGACGACGCATTCGTCGCGATCTTTGCACCTGACGGGGTGGTACAGCAGTCGCGTTTTCTGGGCGGCACACGGGCCGACCGCGGCTGCGATATCATCGTGAGCCGCTTGGGACAGATTCTGGTGGCCGGCGATACCGAGTCCACCGATATCGTCGGGGCAAGAAACACCAGCCACGGCCGCAAGGACGCCTTCATCAGTATTCTTGACAGTTTAGATGGCCCGGTCAGGACGACGTACTTCGGCGGCAATGACATCGACAACGCCTGGGCTATTGCCGAGGACGCATCAGGCAACATCCTGCTTGCCGGCAGCACGTACTCGCCGGCACTGGCCAGCAGCAACAACACGTACGGTGGCGGCCAGGAGGGGTTTCTGGCGGCGTTTACTGCGGAGGGAACACTTCTTTTTTCCAGTTACTTGGGCGGGGGCGGCGACGACTGCGCCTTCGGCATCGCCGTGGACGGGGTTAATCAAATCCTTGCGGCCGGCTCATCCGGATCGACCAACTTCATCGGCGCCAAGGATTACAACGGCGGCAGCCGCGACGGTTTTGTCGTCAAGTGGCCAGGCGTCAGCGGCACGGCGCCGGACCTGGTGGTCACGCACGCTCTGACGGAAATCAGCGGCGTGGCGGGCGAACGGGCGAGCGTGCCGGTGCAGGTGGAAAACACGGGCGTCGTCGACGCCGTGGCGTATGGGCCCGGTTATTTTCGCACCACGCTGTATCTGGCGAATACAGTCGATGCAGACTGGGACAACCTCGATTCACAGAACGCCATATCGTCGTTCAACCTGACCGGCCTTGCGGCGGCCGCCGTGCACGAGGGCATTCTGCAATTCGACGTGCCGCAGGCGCCCGGAACTTATTTTCTGCGGGTGCGAACGGACGATTACGACAGCGTACCAGAAGAACGGGAGTATAACAACTGGGGACAGATCATCACGCTGACGGTCATCAAACCGGTCGGTCGGCCGGACCTGATTGTGGTCAAGCCCGCACAACAAGAGATTTCGGTGATCCGCGGCCGCTCAACGACAATTGACGTGCAAATAAAGAATGCAGGCCAATCCGACGCCGTGGCCTCGGAGGCACAGTATTTTATCACGCGGCTGTATGTGGCGAACGATCCGAATGTCGACTGGAACAGCCTGTCGAGTGAAGAAGAGGCAATTGAACGGGCCGCGCTTGCAGTGGGGGCGTCCTATGCGACGGAGATCATCTTTACGGCCGACATGAACGAAGGCACTTACTACCTGCGGGCCCGAGTTGATGAAGCCGATGCCGTCGCCGAAGAGAACGAGGATAACAACTGGGGCGACGTCGTCACGCTGAACGTGTTGGAGGAACCTGCTCTGCCGGATTTGACGATCGTGGGTGAAAACGGCATGGCGGTCAATGGCGAGCCGGGGCAGGCCGTCAGCCTGATGGTGAACGTACACAACATCGGCGATGCAAATGCAGTAGGCGCCGGCAACGCGCCGATTGCCGCGGCGCTGTATCTGGCCAACTACGCCGGCGTCAACTGGAGTACGCTGCCGAATCGAAACCGCGTAGCCACAGCCGATCTTTCGAACCTGGCCGCGGGAGCGGTCGGCTTGCTGATGTTCGACTTCACTGCGCCGCCGGAGACAGGGGCCTATTGCCTGCGAGCAAGGATCGATACGGCCAACGCAGTCGAAGAGCTAAACGAAGATAACAACTGGGGACCGATCGTTCCTTTGATCGTTGCGGTCGAGAGCCGGCCGGACATCGTGGCTTCCTTTGCGGACGCCAACGATATTACGCGCCGGCCTCTCGAGAACGTGGACGTAACGGTACACATCGCCAACTCGGGATCGGGCCCGGCCAATCCCTCGCCCGCGGCGTACTTCGAGACGCTGCTGTATCTCTTCAGCGAGACGGGCGCTATCGGCGATGCCAACAGCGTGGGGCTGCTGTGGACCGGCATGTTGGAGCCGCACGAAGTGCAGAGCGGCGTCGTAACATTCCCCGCGCCCGCCAAGCGCGGCACGTACTATCTGCAGGCCCGCGTTGACATCGCAGACCACATTCGTGAAAGCAACGAGTACAACAATCTCACACCCCGCCTGACGTTAGTGGTCGAGGACACATCAGGCGAAAACGACCCGCCGGTGCTTACGGACATCGCGCCCAAGACGGTCGCCGAGGGACAGACGCTCACTTTCGCTCTTGAGGCGTTCGACCCTGACGGGGATGAACTAAGCTACTTTGCCGCTGAGCTGCCGCGCGGCGCAACGTTCACTGACGGGATTTTCACATGGACGCCCGACTACGACCAGGCGAGAGGATACGAATACACGGTGGTCTTTTACGTGACTGATGGCACGGCCTCGGACTGGACAAGCGTTGCGATCACAGTGACGAATATGAATCGGCGGCCGGAAATCAATCTGCCGGGCGACATTGCGATCGATGAGAATCAACCACTCAGCGTTCTGATCAGCGCAACGGACCCTGACGGCGATATGCTCGTGATCAGCGCGGCCAGCCTGCCGGTGGGTGCGACCTTCGCCCATGGGCTTCTTTCGTGGACGCCGACCTACAGTCAGGCAGGCGAGTATGCAATTCGCTTCACGGCCAGCGATGGTCACGCCGACGGCGAGGCTGCCGCAACGGTAAATGTCACCGTAAACAATGTGAATCGTGCACCTGTCGCCGACGCCGGGGCCGATCAGGTCGTCAGCGATCTCGACAGGGACGGTGTCGAGACGGTAGTCCTCAATGGTCATGCTTCACAGGATGCCGACGGCGATACGCTGACCTATCGCTGGACAAACGCGGCCGGCAGCGTGTTGGCCACGACGGCGGCGCCGGCAGTTTCCTTCCCCGTGGGCGTTCACGTCGTGACACTGACGGTGACGGATGCTCACGGAAGCAGCCATGCCGACACCGTCACCATCGAAGTGCGGCGCATCAATCAGCCGCCGATAGCATGGGCCGGCGAGGATCAGACGCTGATCGATACCGACGGCAATGGCGTGGAGACAGTAACTCTCGACGGCTCGGCTTCAACAGATCCGGACGGAACGATCGTCACCCGGCAATGGCTGCTTCAGCAGGCGGTCATCGCGACGGGGGCGACGGCGCACATCACCCTGCCCGTCGGCACGTTTACGATTATGCTCAGGGTGATCGATGACGCCGGAGCCGTCAGCGAAGATACGGTAACTGTTACGGTTCAGGCGCAAGCCAACACGGCGCCTGTAATTTCCCCGGTGGCCGACCAAACGGTTAAAGAAAATCAGAAAGTGACGTTTGAGGTCAAGGCCGAGGACATCGACGGCGACGCTGTGGTCGTCTCGGCCGCCAACCTCCCGGCCGGGGCCACGTTCAAAAACGGTGTATTCACGTTCCGGCCGTGGTACGACCAAAGCGGCGTTTATAAGGTGATCTTCACCGCCACCGACGGCCGGGCACAGGATACGTTGGTTGTCACCATCAATGTACAGGACGTCGGTGTGACGCGATGGTACGACAGGTGGCTTCAGGTGACCCGCACACGCTAAGGCGAACATTGTTATCGGACGGTGTCAAGTGGATATCTCAGCGCGAAGACAGCCGACGTTGCGGAATGGCCCGTGCGGCTGCTTACTATGGGACGGGCCCGTGCACGGTACGTCCGGTACTTTGACGCCCCGAAAACCTTTCCTATATTTTATTGTGATCACCAACTGGGGGTGTTCTACCGGAAGTGACCGCGAGTTTTATCGTCAACGCAAATCAGGCGGATGATACAATGGCTAAGTATCGTAACTACATGTTTGCGGCAATTCTGATTGCGGCCGGGCCGTTGTGCCTGGCGGCGGGCGCATCTGCCGGCGTGCTGAGCACCGATCGGTACTACACGTGGGGCATCGATGGTGCGGCTTTGGAAATCCCGGAAGGGAGCATCATTACCGAAGCCGTCCTCAAAATCAAGAACATCACCAACTGGGACAACCAACTTTCTATTCACCTCGTGGACAATCCGCCCGTCGGCTTTGTTGCCAACACCGACCATGGCGACGGCGACTTCTTCCAGGATTTCGGCGGGCTGCTCACTGGCGCCATTCAAATGGTCAACAATGATCTGATCATCACCTTCAGCCAGGCAGATGATGAGAATTCGTGGGTGCGACAGATATACGACTGGCCGTTCGATTTCCAGCTTGCCGGCGGCGGGACGGTTTCATACACGTCGGCACTTCTGGAACTGATCGATTACGCCGGCAACGGCACACCCTTTGGCATCGGCTTCGACGGCGAAGGTAAGACGTACGGTTTTGACCAAATCACTCTGACTATCACGGTTGAAAGTTTCGAGGGCCAGCCAAGCTCACAGGAATTTGTCTTTTCAACTTCGGGCGAAACTGATCTGCTTGCATGGTGGACAATGGACGATAACGCCGGCACTGCGGTGGTAGCAGATGCCGGCGGGGCCGGCCTTGAAGGCCGTGCCCGCCGCAACACAAACCTCCTGTCACTTGAAGGAAAGGTCGATGCTGCGCTGGCATTTGACGGTGCAAACGATTACATCGAGTTGAATTCGCCTGCCGCGCTGGATGGTCTTCCTGCAAAGGACTTCACTGTCACCGCATGGATTTACGACACGCAAACCCTCATCAACCAGGGCACCATCTTCAGCGCCTATAACAACGGCTGCGGGTTCTCTTTACGAACCTTCGGCGCTGAAGGTACAAGACGCCTTGTCTTTGATGTGCCCTGCACACTGGTCAACGCCGATTTCCACTCAGCTCTAAATTCGATACAGCTCAACACCTGGCATCATGTGGCCGCCGTCTGGCACGCCGACACGAAGACTGCCACCTTGTATATTGACGGTTCCAAAGCCCTCTACAGTATCGCACGAGCCGGCAATGGCATATACCGCTCCGATGCCGCCAACAATAAGGAGATAGGAAGACTGCCCCTCGGTGTCCAGCATTTCAAAGGGGCCATCGACGATGTCCGTATCTACAACGTGGCCCTCTCCCCGGAAGAGATCGCGGCAATGTACTTCGAGCCTTTCGACTCAAGCGAACTGATCGCTCACTGGTCCCTGGATGAAACCAAGGGCTTTGTCATCAGTGACGCAGCCACCTTTGATTTGGTGGGTACGTCACAACGCAATACGGCGACCATGACTACCACAGGTCGAATCGGCCAGGCTCTGCTCATGAACGGCACGAGCGATCACATCCAGCTGAATTCGCCTGCCGCGCTGGATGATCTTCCTGCAAAGGACTTCACTGTCACCGCATGGATTTACGACACGCAAACCCTCATCAACCAGGGCACCATCTTCAGCGCCTATAACAACGGCTGCGGGTTCTCTTTACGAACCTTCGGCGCTGAAGGTACAAGACGCCTTGTCTTTGATGTGCCCTGCACACTGGTCAACGCCGATTTCCACTCAGCTCTAAATTCGATACAGCTCAACACCTGGCATCATGTGGCCGCCGTCTGGCACGCCGACACGAAGACTGCCACCTTGTATATTGACGGTTCCAAAGCCCTCTACAGTATCGCACGAGCCGGCAATGGCATATACCGCTCCGATGCCGCCAACAATAAGGAGATAGGAAGACTGCCCCTCGGTGTCCAGCATTTCAAAGGGGCCATCGACGATGTCCGTATCTACAACGTGGCCCTCTCCCCGGAAGAGATCGCGGCAATGTACTTCGAGCCCTTCGACTCAAACGGTCTGATCGGCCACTGGTCCCTGGACGAGACTGCCGGCCTTACAGTCGGAGACACAGCAGTATATGCCTCCGCGGGCAGATCGCACCGTGACGTCGCCCACATGACGGCCACCGGTGTATCGAATCGATCAATGCTCTTCGACGGCAACACTGATTACATCGAATTGAATTCGCCCACGGTTCTGGACGACCTGCCTGCCGGCGACTTTACCATCGCGGCATGGATATATGACATGCAGACGCTTCTCAACCAGGGCACCATCTTCAGCAGCTATATAGGCGGCCGCGGTTTCTCCTTGAGGACCTTCGGCGAGGCGGGCAAACGATGCCTGATTTTTGACGCCCCCCACACTGGCATTGGTGCTGATTTCCGTTCCGTCAACGGTTCGATCAAGCCCAACACGTGGCACCATGTCGTCGCGGTATGGTATGCCGAGACAAGGACGGCCGAACTCTACATTGACGGGTACGAGGTTCTCTACGGTTGGCGGCAGGCCGGTATCGGCGCCTATCTGTCGGATGCCGCCAACAACAAGGAAATCGGCAGACTGCCTCTTGGTGTCCAGCACTTCAAAGGGGCCATCGATGACCTCATCATCTGCAAGGTAGCTTTGTCGGCGGCTGACGTGCTGCAACTGTACGACGCGTACGCCGTTGACACCCGGACGCCCTGACGCTATTGTGTCTGAAAAAGGCAGCACTCTGTAAACATCGCGGACGCCGCGAGCCGTCGGATACACCGTCGACTCGCGGCCGGTCCTAATCTTCCTGTGAAGAAGGACGGGAGGCGCTGCGACTTCACTGCAGACACAGGCTGATGGACGACGACAGGTATGCACTGACAATCGATGGCGCCGATATTCGCAACGCGGTCATATTGATTGCCGTTGCGTCCGTCATTGGCATCTATCTCATATTCACAACCGTCCTGATCGCCGCGGATGGAACCCTGTACATCGACCAGGCAAGGCGTTTGGCCGCAGATCCACTCGGCATCGCCAGGCAGCATGACCCGGGGTATCCCCTGCTGATCCTTTTGACTCACTATGTCGTTAGCCTGTTTACCAGCAGGGATTCTACTGCCTTGTGGATTCTCTGCGCACAGGGCGTTTCGCTGGTCTGCCGGATCGCAGCCCTGATCTTCTTCTATTTTGTCGGCAAAGGAGTGGTCGGACGCGAACGGAGCTTTTGGGGGGTCTTCATCCTGACCGTACTGCCCAACTCGGCGATGTCAGGCAGTAACGTGCTGCGGGACTGGCCGCACATGTTTTGCCTGGCTCTGGGCCTTTGGCTTCTTCTGCTTGCCGCCGAGCGTCGAAAGGTGTGGCTGTGGGCAGCGGCAGGCGCTGTGGCCGGGCTTGGATATCTGATTCGCACAGAGTGCGCTCAACTCGTCCTCTATGGACTCATCTGGCTAACGGTTTATGCCCTGCGGCTACAACCCCGTGCGAAATGCCAGGTTGTGGCGCCGATGGTTGGACTGGTTTCGGCATTTCTCGTGTTCAGTCTTCCCCTGATGCTGGTCCGCGGCACGCCGATCCCTTTCAAGATCCGACAGCTATACCGCCCTGAAGTGCCCGTCTCCGGCGCTATCCCCGCTGCTTACAGCCACCACGAACCGCGGCCCCACTGTGCCGGACTGGCGCCAGGGGACCTTGCCGAGGCTGTCATGGTCATCGGCCAGCGGATGAACGAACACCTGCGGTACTTCTTCACGCCTCTGCTTCTGATCGGGTTCTTTGCCGGCGTTGGCCGCCAAAGCCAGCAAGTACCCGCCGCACGCTTCTTTCTCCACGCGCTGATGATCTTCAATATCATCGTGCTGACGGCCCTGTACTGTGGTTTCGGCTACGTGAGCCGAAGGCACTGCCTGCCGCTGCTGGCAGCATGCGCTTTCTACATACCTATAGGCATGGAAAAAGCAGGCCGTTGGTTCGATCGGTGGCTGCCGCCCGGCCGACGCCCTCGTGGGCCGATTCCATCTTCCCCACAACAGGGATTCTTCGTCCTGCTGACATTGGGAGTGGTCATCTGTGGGGTGCGACTTGCACGTCCGAGCGAAAGCCGGGACCGACTCTATCGTCAGGCGGCGACATGGCTGAGCAGTCATACGCATGCAGAAGACGTGATTGCGGTGCCCGACGTACGGATCACCTTCTATGCCGATCGCCGGGCGGTCATGCATCGCGGCGATCGGATAGCCCCCGGGAATACCTACATGGTGAAGTTTTGGCGGGACGGTGACGTGCCTGACCCTGCCGACGAGCCGCGGCAGCATTTGGCGCTCCAGCGCCGCTGGAGTTCGGGCCGGGCGGTACTGGCAATTTACAGAGTCCTCCCGCAGCCCGAAACCGTCCTTAGCGCCCAGTCTGGCGCAGGACAGTCGGGATAGTGTTGACCAGTATATACAGGTTCAACAATGCAGATCGCTTCTGTATATACAGGTAATCGTATTTTATCTTATGCCGCGGGTGCAGATCGTAGCCGTTTCGGATCTGAGCCAGTCCCGTCAGGCCGGGTTTCACCGCCAGCCTGATGTCCTGCAGAACCTTGTGACGCTCCACGAAGTAAGGCCGTTCAGGACGAGGACCAACCAGGCTCATATCCCCTCTGATCACGTTAACAAGTTGTGGTAATTCGTCCAGGCGGCATTTCCTGAGCCAGCGGCCGACGCGCGTCACTCTGTGATCGTCCGGCGCTGCCAACACTGGTCCGGTATCCTGCTCCGCCTGGTGGAACATCGTCCTGAACTTGTACAGCGTGAAATGCTTGCCGCCCTTGCCCACACGCGTCTGCCGATAGAACACCGGGCCGGGCGATGACATCTTGACCAGCAGTGCGATGGTCGCCAGCACGGGACTTAAAACCACCAATAGCGCAATACTCCCGAGCACGTCGAGCAGCCGCATGAGAAACTCCTCCCATTCCGGCTTGCGCCCCAACGTGATCCCTAACGAACTTAAGCGGCCGGAATCCATGCCGCTGGCCGAAAGAAAACGGCCGTACGTCCCCGGATCGAACAGTACCGCCACTCTCAACCGAAGCAGAAGATAAATGAGCAGGTTCAATTGCTGTGCGTCGCGGAACGACCGAGAGACAACCAACTCATGGATGTCCTCGCAGCGCAGCAGTTGCTCGGCATGCTCGAGGCAAACGACCTTGGTACGGGGACGATTGAACAGATGCACGGCCTGCTCCCCACCAGCGCCCAGAATCGCCACGATTCTTCGGATGCGCCCGAACGCATCCAGGATCATACTGTTGACCGAAAAGAGAAGCAGTACGGCCACCGGAAACTGGATGAGTATAATGCTCGATGGAAATGTCAGCCACCTCACCCGAAACACATACAGCAGCGAAAGAGCCAGGAACATGCTGCAGAACAGCCCCGCCGTGACCCGTCGCAACACGTCCCAGAACGAGGCGAACCGCTTTTTGAAGACGCCGTTGAACCCCAGCACAAGCAGGTAGATCAGTGTCAGAAAAATGTAGTTATCCTGGTAAGGTGCGAAATTGTATTGCGGCAGCGGCAACCCGTAGCGCATGGCAAACGCCGCTAAAAACGCCACATTGACAAGAAACGCGTCTACGAACAGTATTAGCAACTGCAACATCATGTGTGGACCTCCTGTCCTGCAAGAACTGCGCCGCAACCAGCGGCCGCAGGAAAAAACGTTTCATAATATGTGAGCAATGCCCGGCGACACAATGCCCTGTCGAATTTCTCTTCGGCGGTCCGCCTGGCGTTTGCACCGAGTTGCCGGCGCAGATCCGCATTGTCGCGGAGCCTGCAGATCGCTTCGCCAAGCGCGCATGTATCGCCTGGGCCAATGAGCAGACCATTGTAACCATCCCTGACCAGTGCATCCGGTCCCGGTATCTCGCTGCAGATAAGCGGCTTAGCCGCGGCCGCACCCTCCAGCAAACAGTAACTGAGCCCTTCGTGAAAACTCGGCAGCACCACAACGTCGCAGGCGGCGTAACACGGGTAGGGATCAAGCACGCGGCCCAGCGCCCGCACACGCGGCGGCATGCAACCCATCGCCGCCACGACATCCTCCTGCGAGCAGCCCGCCAACAGCAGCAGGTCATTGTCCCGCGTCCCCACCTGACGCCAGCTCTCCAGCAGCACATGAAAGCCTTTGCGCCGGAAAGGCCTTCCGACGAATAGCACTACGAACGCATCCCGCGGAATCCCGAGCCGATCTCTGCATGCGGCCGCCTCCGCTGCCTCCGGCTCGGCAAAGTGCATCAGATTAATCCCAAAGGCCGATCCGTGCCCCAGGACCTGGCATTTTTCCGCGGACGTCAAACGATCATTTATCATATGCCGTCGAATTGACGGCGACACGGTCAACACGTGCGTTGCAAGAGCACAGTTTATCTTTTCGATAAGCCAAAGTACGGCGCGCATGATGCCCCGATATCCGAGATACGGTGTGCCGTGATTATGATAAATCCGGATGCCGACCCCCACCAGACAGGCGGCCAGCAGTGGAACGAGTGCCGCACGCGTCTGATGGGCATGCACGGCCTGTGGATTGGCCTGTCTGATGCGCCGACAACACATATACAACCGATGGATCATTCTTGCCGGATTCAAACACATGTCGAAATAACAGTAGCGCACGGGCGCCTCCAGCCCGGCCTGGAAGTCACGCAGCGACCGGTTCGGCTCGATCCACAATTCCGCCTCTATATCGTTGGTGTTGAGCACTTCGACGATCGGTTCCACAAACCGTTTGGCGCTAATGGCATGATGTATAAAATGGATAACCACGGCGGCCTGCTATTTCGATGCGCGGCCAATCTTCAAGAGGGCCAAGAGAAAACCCGTAAAAAAACGCGGCGATTTGCGAAGAAGCGCTTCTCGCAGCAGCAGTGTCGCGCTCAACACAAATGCTTCACGCTGTCCTTTGCTCTGATCCGCGTGAATGCGGTACCGCAGGAGGGGCTCAGCAAGATTAGCAAACTGTACCGCAGGATCGCGCGACAGACGCAGCCACAGTTCGATATCCTGGCAGAATTGATCCCCGTGGTACCCGCCGCACGCCAGGACGGTCTCGCGCCGGAACACGGTCGCCGGGTGGCACAAGCAATGACGATAAGGCATGCGCCTGCGAATCGCCGCATCAGTTTCCGGAAGATGAATCACCCGCTCGACTACCCCTTCACCGAACACCGCATAGGCGCTGCCCACCACCGCCACCTCGGGGTGCGCATCCAGATAGGCTGCCTGCCGGGCGAGACGCTCCGGAAGAGCGACATCGTCCGCATCCATCCGCGCCACATAAGGGGCCCGGGCATGCATGAGCCCATAGTTAAGATTGAAGGTCAACTGACGTATCGAGGTCCGCAGAGGCCTTATCCGGGGATCGTCATAAGAGCAAACAATGTCCCACGTTGCATCCGTCGAGGCATTCTCTACAATAATGAACTCAAAATCGGACAGCGTCTGCGAAAGGATGCTGTCGATTGCTTCCCTGACGAAGTCTTCGCCATTGTGGACGCACATGAGAACGCTTACTTTGGGATTCATGCCGTCCTGCTCCCCGCCGCGCAATGACGCAGGATATCCCTAAAACGGTGTTCATACAAATGCTCTCGCAACGTCCGCTCATAGGCATTGCGGGCAATGTGTCGGTATTTTTCGGGTGACCGCAGACAATCATCGATGATCTCTATCAAGTCCGAAACGTCGTTCCAGTACAAGATTTCCTTGCCAGGTTCATAATACCGCTCGATGCGGGGATTGGGGCGCGTAACCACAAGGCCGCCCATCGCGGCGTTCTCGAACAGCCGTGCTTTAATCTGCAGGGTTCTGCCATCGTACGACAAGGGCTCATCAATCGCCAGCCACGAATCCTGATATACATCGATCATGGCCTGTTCGTCCATTACCGAAAGCCGCGTGTCATGAAGAAACACGCGCGAGCCGAACCGCCTTTGAAGCGCCTTCATCAGGTCCCTGCGGCAGCCGTACATCCTGCCGACAAAGCAGGCGCCGTAACGCCGGCGGTCGCGAAAACCCAGCCCGGGCAGACCTGCCCACTGCGAAGCCACAGCTGCAGCTCCGAGGCTTTGATAACGCTCTACGAGCGGCTCGTATGTTGTGACGTTCAGATCGAAATGCTGCGCCACGTGCCGAGAGAAACTCTCGAAGAACATGTCATCGTCGGTGTACCAGTTCACCAAATGGCAACCGGCGCCGGACAGGCTGAAGTAATCGTCCGGAATCTGCCGCCTCGACTGAAATATGCTCAGCACAACCGCCGGCCCCGTGTCGGCACACAGGTCGCGGATTGCAGATACAATCCGCCTGCCGCCCTCACATGGAACGAAGTCGACACGCCGGCAAAGCCGTGCCAGAGCCGGCACAAACCGCCGGTATTCGAACCCGTCGCGATTGAGGCGGCTGCCGTAGCCCCACCGCAGGCCGACCAGGATTACGCGCATATAATCGCCCACCCCATCGAAAACCTCTGGCCCGGGCGGATTTATCATGTTCAAAACGCCGCCCAGACGGTTGCGCAATCCGTTGATCAGCCGCCTCATATTATTTTTTACGGGCCGTCACGTGATAGCCCACGGTGCATTCGGTGGTTTTGAATACCCTGTCCAGCAGATAGCAGATCACCGGAGCCAGAACGGTCAACAGTGCCGTCAGAATGCTCAGGCCGGGGGCGACTGCCGCCAACTGGCACCTCACCCAGCGGCCCCGATTCGCCAGATTGGCTCGCAGCACCTTATCAACGAAAGCGTTCCTGATCAAGTCGCCACCTTTGAAAAGTTGAAAAGCATCCTGCCGCGCCCCCTCGCACAGCGTTGACATGATTACCAGCACCGTCCGGGCCGCCATGCGCCAGGCTGCCGCGCATAGCCGGATTGTAAGCACCATCAAGAACGAAAGTCAATAAACCTGTAACCCAGGACATGCGATTTGAAACTCAGGATGGCGCCAAGCCGGCCACTGTCGCTAACGAACCATCAGAGGGCCTGCTGTGAAATACGCGATCTTCGTCTTCAGGGCTCATGAATAAAAGGTTGTGCGTCCCCAGCGTACAATTTCCCGTGGCCGCAATCTCTCGTATTTCCGCGCGATCGACAAGCCGGGTATGCCCATCGGCAGTCAGTGCCACATATCCGTTCTCCCAGAACAACTCGAAGGTCGCAACAAGATAGGGATTCATTTGGATGCCTTGAGGCTGGTGTTCGTGTGTACATATCTCGACCATCCAAATCGGCTTGGGTTCCCGCTTGAGGAATTCGCGCCCCCCCAGGAGCATACGATACTCAGCCCCCTCGATGTCAACAAGTACGAAACACTTCTGCCCACGGAACCTGCCGCCCAGCACATCGTCCAGCCTCATGACTGGAACCACCCGAAGATCTTTCTCATCGATATGACTCCACCCTCTGATCAGGGAGGCCCCCGTGCCGCTTCCGTAAATGGTCGTCAAGCCGGCGGCGTCGCTCAAAGCGACCGGGAACACTTCGAACGGTGATTCGAATCTGTTGGCTTGAATGTTGCGATAAAGGACACGCAGATTTGTGTCAATCGGTTCGAAGGCCACCGTGTGTTTGCCGCTGCTCAACGCCCAACAGCAGTAATAGCCCGTGTTGGCGCCGACATTGATGAATATATCAACCGCAGGCAGAATCCTGCGGACAATCGCCGTCTCATGCGGTTCAAATTCGCCCCTCTGCATGGCCTTCAAACCGGCAAATTTGAAACCCATGGATGTTGCCTTCGGCGCCCTGCGACTGATAATGCCGTCGCGCACTCTTCTGATCATTATGGCTGCCGCGGGGCACCTCTTAATTGCAGATATTGCCGGATTCAGGATGGACAAGAAAGCTCCCATGCCGGGCTCGATCACCGCAATCCTCTGGCACAACGCAATACAGCTTCTGGCCGAATGCCCGGTAGATTGGAATCCGCTTCGCGCACAGTCCTCCGCCGCGCGATAAATCGCGCCAGAACTGCGAAGATTGCTATCGGCGCCGGGATGTATAGCAGGTTGAAGAAATGGTTGTAGGAATGGGCCGCGACCAGCGTCCATGCAATCTGGCTGTAGGCCAGCAGGCAGAACAGCGACCGTGCCGACTGTACGTACAGTATCCTGCACAGAACCCCCAGGCAAAACATGAAGAGGATCATACCCCACCAGCCGAAATGCCACAACGGCCCCGACAAAAGCCCCGACGGCGAGGTCGGCTCAATCCGCGGCAGCCGCGAACGCTCTGAAACACCCAGCGCTTCTTGCATCTTGTAGGGCAGAAGCCCACCCAAAATGCCCGCCGGTTCACCGCCCGCATCGTTCCTCGCCATAATCGCAACCTGGTGTTCCATGTTCAGAAGAGGCCATGACAAATACTCCACAGCCGACTCCATCGCGTAACCCAGTGCGAAGTTCCGAAATTGGCCGATGCGCATTGCCCGCGTGAAACCGTGCACGACCAGCAGTCCCGCCGCCAGGACGACGATGATCAGAAGCGTCATCGCACTGGACGGCCTGCCGAACCCCAGACCCCGCGCCAACACGACGACGGGAGTGGCCCCCGCCAGTGCACAGCCAGTGAAAACCGCGCAGACAAACAAAAAAAGTCCCTGCGTCTTGCCCGCAAAGACCCCGCCGAATACGCTGAGAATGACCGCCGCCCAAAGAAGTTTTCTGCCGCCTGATGCGCTTTCCTGCGGCCCGACAAAGCCAACGATAATCAGCGCATTGAGTACGAAACGCGTCAGCATCAGCAGCCCAAGCTGACCAAAAGCCGATCTCTCCTGGAGCAGGTTCAGGGTGGCCACGTGAAACCCCCGAAAATAGGCAACAAGGGGAATCACACCGTACAGAATGCAAGCCATGCACAATTGAACGCCAAAGGCCCCCAGCACCACAATTAGCGCCAGGCGAAAACGCCCGCCGTCAACCTTATACGGCAAACCTCTATCCTCCCGACGGCGCCGCACCATGCACGTGGAAACGTGAACGGCCCCCAATACGAACGCCCCGTACGCCCATCCCCACAGCGGCAGCACCTCGTACGAGATACGCACCGGATAACGGTCGCACACCGGATAGTACCGCCACAGCACATACGGAAGGTTCGCCTGAACCGCCCCTAAAAGAAGCAGAGCCTCCGGACTGACAATCGCTCGCCAGCTAAGCCTCATCGGGCCCTTTTCCACATAAGTAAACCATGATGGATTTCACCAAGCTTGGCGCCCGCCCTCGGTAATCACGGCGCTGCATGTACTCCCTGCCAGCGCCTGCCCGTAACCACCTGACCAGAGCCCGTGCTTCCTCACCCAGTAGGCCCGCATCGTCAATATGATCGCTTCCGTTGCCACAGACAGTCCCGCCGCCAGCGGCGCATTGAGCCCCACCAGCAGACAGACAGACACCAGAGCCATCAGGTGAAACAGCGAACCTGCGATCACACTGTTGTTGGCACAAGGGGCAAAACCCAGTGCCGCCAGGAAAGGATAGCCCAGCAGAGTGGAAGGCACCACAAGAAGAAGCGCCGCCGAAAAGACCTTTAAGATCAGGCTGCTCGTCTGGAAGTCCTCGCCGAACAACAGGCTCACCAGGGGGCCGCTGAAAACAAACAGCAGAACACAGCAAAGCGAATTAAACAGTACGCTTACCTTGAACACCGCCCGGTACACACCCATGTTTCGATACTTGGACATGTACGGATAGATGCTGACAACCACCGGCTCGTAGATGCCCTGGAAGGCCAGAAACACCTTCTCGGCGGCCGAGTAGTATCCCACTGTTGCGTCACCGCCCAACAATCCCAGAAAAACGACGCTGCTCGACGTGTAGAGAGACGCGGACAGCCGCGCCAGAAAGAACTGCGTACTTGCTTTCAAATGTGACCAGACGGAACTCGCTGTCGGCAGGTGCAGCGCAACACCACAGTGCCGTAGCGCCACATAAAGGCCCAGAACCGCCGCCACAATGAATCCGCCGGAATTGATCAGGGGAACGTACAAATAGTCCGACGCCTGCTTTACCACGATAAAAATCAATGCCGTAAAAAACAGCTTGGCAACCAGATTTACGAGCACGATATACTTCATCCGCTCCAGGCCCTGGAAGAGCCACAATGGATACAGTACCCGGCCGATTACCATGCCGAATGCCAGAACGTACACTTCCCACTCGCTCCTGAAATGTGCTACGCCGAAAACAATGCCGAGCAGCACCCCAAAACTCAAGAGCGTCAGCACGAATTTGACTAAGAGAACAGACCAGAAAACTTCGGCGATTTTTCGTGCATCGTCTCTGTGAACAGAAATTTCTTTAGTGGCCGAGAGATTAAAGCCGTAATCCGTGAGGATGATAAAATATAAAATAAACGCCTGCGCGAAGGCAATCAGACCGAACCTCTCCGCCCCCAGCACCCGCGCCAGGTACGGAAGCGTGATCAGCGGCAGCAGATAGTTGGCTCCCTGCAATACCGACAACGAGAACAGATTGGAAAGCAGCGTTCTATTATGATGAGCCAGTCCGCCTACTTTGCCAATCATCTGCCGGCCACAAACACTAAACCATATCCGTTCAGAAAAGCGGCCGCAGCATGGGTTGAGAACTGCCGCACGCACGCCATTTACACACTCCGTCCCCGTGGGTTGCGCAAACCGGCCGCGCGCTTATGCTCGCCCCCCCGCCAACCGCCCTCACGCATGTTCCGCTGAGACCGCCAAACGCTGCCGCCGGACGCCCTCTATCATGAACGCCGCGAACACCGACGCCACCAGCGCTATCCCAAACGCAACGGCCGTCTTTCGCACAAGCCCCTTGCTGACCGCCTCGATCCGCGGCGATTCGGATACAGGCCGTCCCGACAACGTACTATTCATCACGGTCTTCTTGTAGGAGGACAGGTAGTCCTGGATTTCCTGCTTCTCCGAATTACGCTGTCGCTCGTCAATGAATGCAAAATACGCCTCCAGCGTGTAAGCCCCCACGTCGGCGTGCGCAAGCTCCCCAATGCACTCCCGGTGAAAGGCCGCCAGATCAACGTAGTAGGCATGTTTTTTCTCGTTGCCGGACATCTTCTCCTCCAGTTCCGCTGCCCGGGTCTCCATGGCCCGAATGTGGTAGGACAGGGGAAGATACTCGCTCTTGTCGCCGATGTCGAACTGCAAGCCAATGCCCCCTTCCGAAACCCCGGCCGCAGGCGTGATTTTCCGCAGCCGCGCCAGTACCGCCCGCGCCTCCTCTAACGACAAGCCCAGAGGATACCGCCCCGCCTCGATCTCCGAGGCCAGCGTGTTGTACTTTTTCACCAGTATCCGCGACTCGTGCTCGGCCTTCAGCAGCGGCGCCAGGTTCTCGACACTTTCCCGCAGAACCGCCGCAACCCGCCGAACATCCGCTCTCGAATGCGCCTTGACCGTCATGAAAACCAGTTCGCTCACGGAAGGCCCGATCGCCTCTTTTCCCCGCACCTCCACCGGGTCAGGGTATGCGGGCCATACGCGAAATTCCACCAGCTTGAGCACATACTCCGGCTCGTTTTTCAGCCGCGCCGCAAGGCTCAGGCTCACCCCCCCCGTGCTCTCACACAGGTTTTTGGCAATGTGCTCAAGGTTTTCGGACGAATGTAACCGGTTCAGGAAAGCCTCATACTCGCCTTCCGCAAAATTCCAGTCTCGGTATACGTATGTGGCCGAATAGACGCGTGGAATGCCACAAACGATCGCCCCCGCAATCAGAGCAACGAGAATACTGGCCGCCGCGATCAGATACTTGTAGCGCCAGACAACGAGTACATAGCCCAGGAAATCGATTTCCTCGACTTTGTGTGCGGCAATGTCACGGCTCGCAGTCGGTCCACACGCCGTTACTTCCTTGCCCTCATCCATGACAAAAACTCCTGCGGCCCTTTGCCGCGCGCCGCACAATCCTTCGCTCTGTACGTTCCCTGACCACTTGCCAAAGCACGATCCACTTACCCGCCCCCCCGCGAGACATGCACAACACGCTATGAAAAGTGGAGTGACACAAGCAGTTCTGTGCCCGCTCCACAATTTGCGGAGTGGACGTCATGCACCATAGCGGTTTCCCGCAAATTTGCAAGTATTTTTTGTTCCGATAACGTCCGCCCCTACGCAAAAGTAATCCAGATAATTGGCCCGCTCCCACTGCAATTCCGCTGGCAATTCTCGCCGGCGATCTTTATATTACCGTGGACAGCACTATTGAAGCTCTGTTTTGGAGGCCGCTATGGACCGGGACAAACTGCTGACATGGAAAGAAGAACTTAGGGTCACACTCGAAAACGAGCTGCTCCCTTTCTGGCTGGACCGCTGTAAGGACGATGTCAACGGCGGCTATATTACCCATTTTGACAAGGACGGCCGCGACTCCGGCCAGGACGAAAAATCCCTCATCGCCATGACCCGCACCGTCTACACCATGTCTTCCGCCCACCGCGCCGGCTATGGCGGCGGCCGATGCGCCGAATACGCCAGACACGGCGTCGACTTCCTCCTCAACAAAATGTGGGACAAAGAATACGGCGGCTTCTACTGGACCACCGACCGCAAAGGCAACGTAACCATCGATAAGAAAATCCTTTACGGCCTGTCCTTCGTCATGTACGCCCTCTCCGAATACACAATGGCAACCGACGACTCTGTCGGCCTCGAATACGCCGAAATAACCTTCGACCTGATCCAAAAATACGCCGCCGACACCATGTATGGCGGCTACTTCGAGATGTTCGAGCGCAACTGGGACCTCTGCGGCCCCGGAGCTGCCGGCGGCGACCGCAAGACCCTCGACGTGCACATGCACCTCATGGAGGCCTTCACTACCCTCTACGAGGCCTCGGGCAAGTCCATCCACCGACGCAAACTCCTCGAAGACATCGACATCCTCTTCCACCGCATAAACCACCCCAAATACCACACAGGAATCCCGCAGTTCTGGCCCGACTGGAAAGTCGCCCCCCAGATCAAGTTCGACATCATCTGGGGATGGGACCGCTTCGCCGACGGCGGCGCAAAACCCAACGCCGAAGACAACACCTCCTACGGCCACAACGTCGAGTTCGTCTGGCTCTTCCTCCATGCCCTCGACGTCCTCAAAATGGACCACAAACCCTATGAAGACGTCCTCAAGAAGATCCTCCAGCACACCCTCAATGACGGCATCGACTGGGAATACGGCGGTGTCTACGTCGAGGGCTCCCACGCCGGCGGCGTCTACGACCGCGAGAAGGAATTCTGGCAGCAGGCCGAGGTCATGATCGGCATGCTCGAGGCCTCACTCCGTTTCGGACCGGAAAAGTATCTGCCCGCCTACGAATGCGTCCACCGCTTCGTCATGGACAAGATGTTCAATCACGGCGTTGGCGAATGGTGGCCGCTTATGACCCGTGAAGGAAAACCCATCTGGACACACATGAGCACCTCCTGGAAGGTAAACTACCACACCGTCCGCGCGCATATACAATGCATCAACCGGCTCAACAGACTGGCGCAAACAGTATGAAAACCCAACGCGTTCGTGAAATACTCGACCGCATCAAAAACGTCAAAATCGCCGTCTACGGCGACTTCTGCCTCGACGCCTACTGGATACTCTCCCCCGGCGGCTCCGAGGTCTCCGTCGAGACCGGCCTCCAGGCCCAGGCCGTCGCCCGCCACTATTATACTCTAGGCGGCGCGTCGAATATCGTGGCCAATCTCGCCGCCCTCGAACCCGCCGCCATCCGCGTCATCGGCGTCGTCGGTGACGATATCTACGGTCGCGAACTCACCCGCCAACTCGCCGCTCTCCACGTCGACACATCCTCCCTCATTGTCCAGCGTGAGAATTTCGACACAGTAACGTTCGCCAAACGCTACCTCCACGACGAAGAACAGCCGCGCATAGACTTCGGCTTCCTAAACCGACGCTCACCGGAAACCGACGCCGCACTCATCACCGGCCTCCGCAGTGCCCTCGAAACCTGCGACGCACTCATCTTCAACCAGCAGGTCCCCGGCTCTTTGGCCAACGATGCCTTCATCGATGCCGTAAACGCCCTTTTCGACGAGTTCACCGAAAAAATCGTCCTCTTCGACAGCCGTCACTACAGCCACCGCTTCACCAACGTCTTTCGCAAGACCAACGACGTTGAAGCCGCCATTCTAAACGGCGTCGACGCAACACCCGGCGATGTGATAAGCCTCGAAGACATCAAAGCTTACGCGCAGAACCTTTACGCCCGTTCCGGCAAACCCGTCTTCGTTACCCGAGGTCCCCGCGGCATCCTCACCGTCGATGGCGCCGGCCTGCACCATGCCCCGGGCATCCAGCTCCTCAAGAAACTCGATACCGTGGGCGCCGGTGACACCACCATGAGCGCTCTCGGCCTCTGCCTGGCCGCCGGCGTCCCCTGCCCCGAGGCCGCGCACTTCGCCAACCTCGCCGCCGCCGTCACCGTACAGAAGCTCTTCCAGACCGGCACCGCCTCACCCGCCGAGGTCCTCGAGATTGCCGAAAACGCCGACTACATCTACCAGCCCGAGCTCGCCGAAGACCGCCGTCGTGCCCGATACCTCGAAGGCACGGAAATCGAAATCTGTACCGATCTCACTGCCCTGCCCTTAGGGCGCATCAAGCACGCCGTCTTCGACCACGACGGCACCATCAGCACCCTCCGCCAGGGCTGGGAAGAAATCATGGCTCCCGTTATGATCCGAGCCATCCTGGGTGACCGCTACGAAACCGCCGACGAAACCCTCTACCACAAGGTCCGCAACCGCGTCCTTGACTACATCGACAAATCCACCGGCATCCAGACCATCATCCAGATGCAGGCCCTCGTCGAAATGGTCCGCGAGTTCGGCATCGTCCCCGCAGACAAAATCCTGGATAAGCACGGCTACAAGGCCATCTACAACCAGGCCCTCATCGGCATGGTCCAGAAGCGCATCGACAAGTTCAACGCCGGCATCCTCGACATCACCGACTTCACCATCAAAGGCGCCGTCCCCTTCCTCCGCGCCCTCAAGGCCAGGGGTGTTACCCTCTACCTCGCCAGCGGCACAGATCACGAAGACGTCGTCAAAGAAGCCAAAGTCTTAGGCTACGCCGACCTCTTCGAAGGCGGCATCTATGGCGCAACCGGCGACGCCGAGAAATGTTCCAAGAAACAGGTCATCGCGGACATCATCGCCCGCCACAATCTCGAAGGCCCCCAGTTAGCCGTCTTCGGTGACGGCCCCGTCGAACTCCGCCAGTGCCGCAATCGCGACGGTATCGCTGTTGGCGTTGCTTCTGACGAAATCCGCCGCCACGGCCTGAACCCCGAAAAACGAACCCGGCTCACAAAAGCCGGCGCCCACATCGTCACCCCCGACTTCGCGCAAACCGATAGCCTGCTCAACCTCCTCTTCCCCTGATTCTGCGCCCAGTGACCGGAGAACGCATTCCCGCGATCGCCCCGTTTCACCTCTGTAATGGCGAGCAGCGCAGCGGCGAAGCGGTCTCAACCCCCACAACAACCCCCGGTTTCCCTTGCGGTCACCTCCCCCCGATGCGAACAGCGCCTCAAGACACATACTTATGGTGGGGTTCTACCCCGCCGAACTGCATAAAGCTGGATCCGGCCCGCGCAAAATGCCCCGTTGCCGCACAAAACCCCGGAAAATCCTGTAAAAACCATTGCCAAAGAACGCCGAAGTGATAAAATGCGGATCTTTAGCCCGGCCCAGGTGGCGGAATTGGCAGACGCGCTAGCTTGAGGGGCTAGTGGGACATAGTCCCGTGCTGGTTCAAATCCAGTCCTGGGCACTCAAAGGGAGGCCTATTCTTGCGCTGGCGCCTATTCTAACCCAGTTCTCGCTGCACTTGGGTTTCCCGCCTTTGATGAGCTTTCCTGCGTGGGCGCTTTGTTACAATTCGCCGAGCCGAAAACCAGCCGTATGCGCCAATCGGCAGTTCGGCCGCGCGCTGACCCGGCCCAGGGATATGAGAGAACAGGCCCACGCCGTCAAGCTGTGGGCCTGTTCGCAAGCTTCTTACCTCAGACCATATCCTTCAGGCCCTTTAGGGGTCTGATTTTCACAACGTTGCGAGCGGGCTTGGCCTTGAATACTGTCTCCTCGCCGGTGAACGGATTGATGCCCTTGCGAGCTTTGCTAGCCGGCTTGCGCACCACCATCACCTTCATCAGACCCGGCACGGTATACATCCCCGGTCCTCTTTTGCCGAGGCTCTTCTGCATCTGCGATGCCATCGCACTGAACACGGCGTTCACATCCTTCTTGCTCAACCCCGTGCTCTCGGCAATACCTGACACTATTTCGCTTTTGGTCAACGGTTTCATTGCCTCTGTCTTCTTAGCCATTTGCTCTCCTTGCTGTTTTCATGCATTTCCACTGAATGCCCCCGATGGGGCATAAATGCTTTACCAATGTCTCGTAATCGGCAATTTGTCTATTTTGACACGAAAGTTTTTTGGGGCAAAACCGACTAATGCTCAGAAATGTGCTTTCCACAAGAAAAAAAACTTCGCCGAAGGTAGTTTTGCAGCACAAAACCCTGAGATTCGCCGCCCGCACCTGACACTTTCCACGCCGTCCACCGCACCGTCCGCCCGCCGCCAATCGCCGCTGAAGATCGTTCCCGCGACACCCGCCGAAAACCAAATCAGCCAGTCTTCCGGTCGCCTTTTCGTTTCAGCGCTTCTTCATATCGCTGAATGATCGTTTGGTAAATCTGCGCATCCAACATTACCGCCTCCGGATGCGCATCGCGATACTGCTCGATCGCCTTCCAGTCCTTCTCGTCGATATTGCCGTCGGCCAGAATATCCAAAATCGCCATTTCACATTCCAGATCCTTGCGCCGCTTGGCAATCAGACGCTTCAGCGTGTCCTCTGGGACTTCATCGACCGCGCGTTTGGGCATGGGGACAACGAAGCTTTCCACTTCGCCAATGATCAATTCAGGAATTCGCACATCGAGGGTCAGCGCATACAGCGCCCGCCACACTGAACAGGGAATACTCTTTTTCCGCCCGCCGGTGTACTCGTACAGCGTCGAATCCGCCATCCCGACCTTGTCGGCCAGCTGCGACACAGACACATTGTGCCGCTTAAGAATTTCCTGCAGGAGAATATGTTCCTCTTCCATAATCCGAGTCTCTTTTTTACGGGGGCCGCTGTAATAAAAATCCTGTAATTATGTCATAACCAGCCCGGTTTCGTGGTTAATTATATACGGACGTGCGGGCAATCCGGCCCGACAGGATACCCGAGTTCGACATTCAGGTCAATCTGCTGGAAGTCCAGATTTGGCGCGGTTTTTCGCAGGATTCTGCTGGTTTTTGCAGGGTTCTGCGCAAAAGCGAGCGAAATCGCGGAAAGGAGAGAGAAAAATGATCACTTCCGAGTGTAATGCATCGGTCCTGGTGGAAAAGGCGCAGCGCGGGGACAGGAATAGCCTGGAAAGGCTGGTCTCTGTGGTGGAGCCGAAACTCCGCGCGCACTTCCTCAGAATGACGCTGGATGTGGACCTGGCGGAAGATTTTACGCAGGAGACCATCCTGCGCATGCTGCGGGGGCTGGGAAAGCTGCAGAATTGTGACAGTTTCTGGGGATGGCTGTACAGAATTGCAGGCAATCTGCTGAAAGACCACTACAGATGCCACAAACCGGCGCGATTCAGTGCGCTCGAACCGCAAAACCTCGACGAATGCCTGCGGGATGAGACTTTTCGCCCCGAAATGGGAGCTTTTCGCACGGAAGTGCGCACGATTGTGCGGAATGCAATCTCGGCGTTGAAGGAAAAGCCGCGGCAGGTGCTGGCGATGCGGTGCTATGACGGAATGTCGTATGAACAAATCGGATCGTGCATGGGTTGTACGGACATGGCTGCGAGGACGACGTTTTCGCGCGCGAAAAAGTCGGTGAAACGCTACCTCAAGAGCCGCGGCGTGGTGAATGTGTAACCGCGGTGCCGGGGGGGTTACTATACAGAGAGAGAACGCCTTGCGTGCCTTCTGGCTGCGGGCCGGTTCGGAGGTATGTAAAAATGGGCAGGGCGGCGGCCGTCAAATGGGCAAGTAAGAATTCCGAGAATATCCGCCTTTCCTGTAATAAAACATTTTTTCATACGTCTGATATATAGGACACGAAGGGAAAAACCTCACGGCGGCCTCGACGCACCCGGCCGCGTGAGTTATGCGAAGGGAGCGTGGCGATGATTACTTTACAATGTAGCAAATGCTATCGGAACTATCACGTCGGAGACGAATTCGCGGGCAAGGACGTGTTCTGCAAAAACTGCAAGGAGCTGCTGACCGTGCCGTCGGCGGACGAAAAGAAAAGCGAAACCTGGTTTGATCCTACTTTTGACACATGCAGCATCTTCATGACGCAGAATCATGAACTCTTGCAGGCCCTGCTGAAACAGGAACGCGAGGCCCCGCCGGTGGAAATGCAGGCCGCCCGGTAGAACACGGCGCCTGCCGAGCGGTGAAACCGGAGCCACGGATTCACGCCGACCAGCCCAGATCTGTCTCCGGACGGGGACAGCGATGTCGGTGAGGGTGTGCGGCAGGCGGCTTAAAGCCCGAGGCGGGCGGCTTCGGCTTCGAGGCCGTAACGCTTCATCTTCTTGTAGAGAGTGGTTCGGTTGATGTTGAGGGCTTTGGCGGTCTCCTGGCGATTCCAGTTATGCTGTTCGAGCGCGGCGCGGATGATGTTGCGCTCGGGCTCGGCAAGGGCATCTTTGAGCGTCTGTCCGGTGTAGCCGTTAGGCCGGGGCGCAACTTGACAGGTAATGACAGTCTGGGGGAGGTCTTCAATACCGATCTGCGGGCCTTTGCTTAGGAGCACGGCGCGTTCGATGACATTTTCAAGTTCACGGACGTTGCCAGGCCAGGGATAGCGCTGCAGGCATTCCATGGCATCGGGGCCAATGGAGGTCTTGTTACGGCCGTGGGTGAGGGCGAAGTGCCTTAGGAAGTGGTTGCTCAGCAGCGGGATGTCGCCGACGCGGTCGGCCAGCGGCGGAATCGCAATAGTGACGACATTGATTCGGTAGTAAAGGTCTTCGCGGAAGCGGCCGGCGCGGACTTCTTCGGCGAGGTCGGTGTTGGAGGCGAGGATGACGCGGGTGTCGACCGTGATGGTGCGGTTGGAGCCGACGGGCTCGAACTGGCGGTCCTGCAGAACGCGGAGGAGTTTGACCTGCATCGCTGGAGAGGCACTGGAGATTTCGTCGAGGAAGATGGTGCCTTTGTTGGCGGCAAGGAATTTACCTTCCTTGTCACGGACGGCGCCGGTAAAGGCGCCTTTGACGTGGCCGAAGAGTTCACTTTCAAGAAGGGTTTCGGGAAGCGCGCCGCAACTGACCTCGACGAACGGTTCGTCGCGGCGCCAGGAGCGGTAATGAACGGCACGGGCGAGCATGCTTTTGCCGGTGCCGGAAGGGCCGGTCATGAGGATGGTGGTTTTGCTGTCGGCAATGGCCTCGATGAGGTCGAATATGCGCGCCATTTTGTAATCGTGGCTGATGATGTTCTCAAGGCTGTACTTGTCGCGCAGCTGGCCGCGCAGGGCGGCGTTTTCGCGGATGAGGGATTGCTGACGGAGGGCCCGCTCGACACAAAGGCGGAGGTCGTCGTCAATAATCGGCTTGGTGAGGTAGTCGTAAGCGCCCATCTTGATGGCTTCGACGGCGCTTTCGATTGTGCCGTAACCCGTGATGACTATGGTGACAGTCTGGGGATGGTTCTTGCGGATGAAGGCGAGCAGTTCGAAACCGTCGCCGTCGGGCATGCTGACGTCGGTGACCACCAGTGAGAAAGCCTGCCGCTGCAGATGCGTGATGGCCTGGGTGATGGTGGCGGCGCCTGTGGCGGCATAGCCTTCGAGTCTGAGGAACTCGCAGAGCGAGTCGAGGATGATGCGGTCATCGTCAACTACGAGGATGTTGGCTTTGGTCGTTGTCATCTTGGTCTTTTCGCTTGAGGACTGCGTCGGTCAGCGGCAAGCGGACGGCGAAAATGCTGCCGCCTTCGGGAACGTTGCGGGCGGTGATGCTGCCGCCGTATTTTTCGATGATGTCCTTGCAGATCGACAGGCCCAGGCCGGTGCCTTTGCCGGGGCCTTTGGTGGTGTAAAACGGTTCGAAGATGCGCGAGGCATCCTCCGGGGGGAAGCCGCAGCCGGTGTCGCGGAACTCGACGGAGAGCGTATCGTCGGCACAGGCGATGCGGATCGTCAGCGTGCCGCGGCCTTCCATGGCGTCGGCGGCATTTTTGATAAGGTTGCAGAAGACCTGGAAGAGGCTCATGACCTTGATGGGGCCGACTGGCTGGGGACAGTCGCGGATGATGCGGACGTCGAGGCCTTCGATTTTGGATTCGAGGGCCTTAAGGGCGTCGGCGGCGATCTTCTCAACGGTTGCGTAGTCGAAGGCGGAGTACGTATTGCGCGAGAATTCGAGGAGTTCGCCGATGATCTGCAGCATGCGCATAAGGCCGGTGCGGCTTTGCTGGAGGTATTCCCTGGCTTTTTCGTATTCACCAAGTTCGATGATGCGGGCGGCGAGGTTGATGTAGCGAAGGATGCCGTCTATGGGGTTGTTGAGTTCGTGGGCGACGCGGCCGGCGACTTTGCCGATGGCCGCGAGGCGCTCGGCCTGAGCAAGTTGGTTTTCGGTGTCGGCCCTTTCGGTAACGTCTTCGATGACAACGGCGCCGCAGGTAGGGCCGCCGTGGTCTTTCACCGGCATGCAGACGATATGCAGCAGACGTCGACGGTCAGGGGTCTGGTACTTGACGCGGGCAAATTCAGATCGTTTACCCTCGACAATAGCGGCCTGCAGATACGCTCGCCAGTCGCCCCAGACCCGCTCGTCAGTGCCGGCGGAGAGAGAGGCGTCCACATACTCACCCAGATCAATCGCCTTTCGGGCCTCGGCATTGGCCCCCGTGACTCTGAGAGCGTGGTCGTAGGCGATGACGCCGATCGGCAGCGAGGACAAGACGGATTCAGCGAGGCTCGCAAACGCGGCACTACCGATGTCCTGAATGCTGAAGCTGGTACTTGGGGGGGCCTGCGAATCGTTTTGTTGTTCCACTTCTCGCGACATCGTTGCTATTAGACCACAATTTGCGCGCAAAGTCAAGCGGTATGTTGCAAAAAAGAAACATGCGCGTTGACAATAGTCGTTGTGGAAGCTTGATTCGGCTGCAAAGCTAAGGCTCTGCGGCTAAAAGGATTAACAAGAGCTTGCCGGTGTGGATAACTGTCGCTTCCTGGTTCAACGAGGCCTGCAGGAACAGCTTGTATCGCATTTTCGTTGCTATTATTAAACATTTTTGGGCCGGCGAACCGAAAAACACAGTGGGGATGTATCTGTGCGCTGAAAGGTAGATTGTAAGCTCTTCTGTCAGAAACAGTTACAGATGTTAAAATGGGCCATTTGCAAAATGGCCCCTGTGGAATAGACTTTGCTCTCTTTTGCAGCCGATCGTGGTTGGAGAGCTTCTACTGTTTTTGGATGGGCAGGGATGCTTATGATTGAGGAGAAGAACAGACGCACCCACCCCCGTTTGCCGCTCAGGCTCGACGTTGTGTGTCAGAGAGTGGGCCAGGGTACCGGTATTTGTACCGGCAGCACCGTGAATGTCAGCCCCAGCGGGATGTTGCTTGAAGTCAACAGCGCCCGGCTGAACGAGGGGGAACTGGTCAGTGTAGAGATGTCGGTACCGCCGACAGAGGGTCTACTGGAGTTCGGAGGACGATTCGACACATATGCTCGGGTAGTTCGGACCGACCCGGATACCGGGCAAACCCGGCCATTCCTGGGACCAACGCGGCGGGTCGCCCTAGAGTTCTGCCAGTCGCCCAAGTTGCGGGTGTGAGTGGAGCCGACAGCGAAAACGCGTTTTCAGTGCAATCGAACGGGTCTGGGCAGCGGGCGGGGGGATTGACGGCAGGGGGAGGTTCTGCTATCATATAGAGCATGAACCGCATCTGCTTTTTCATCCCGCTATTCTGCGCTATCGTTCTCAGCGGGTGCCAGGAACAACAGAAGATTCAGCCGGCCAAGCCGTCCATTGAGGGCATCAAGTTGGGCGATCTGGCGGGGGGGTCGGACCAGAAAGCGCCACCGCAGGTGTGTTTTCGTGTGTTCACCTTCGAGACACCCATTGAGCGAGTCGATGCGCTGCGCCAAGTCTTCGACCTGATGAGCCGGCGGCAGATTCAGTTTGCCGACCGGGACGGGTTCGATGCCAACGGGTTTCTCGTGGGATTCGGCACACAGCAGGAATGGTCGGCCCTTTCGGCGGAGCTGGAAAAGCTGGATGCCAGAAAAATCGCTACTAACAATATAGTGATACATGACGAGGGCATGGACGACCTGCCCATGAGTCTGCTGAATTCAACCAGAGATGTGGCGTGGGTCGGCAAAGGTGACAAGGCAGTCCGGGATACATTTGCGGCAGGTCGGTTTATGTGGAAGCTTAAGGCGCGACCGATGGGAAGCGTACGCGGGGTGGCCCAGGTGGAGCTGGTTCCCATTTATAAGATCGGCACGCAAAGCCTTCTTTCGCATCTTGCAAAGGTGCGGGATTCCGTGTCGTTTCCATTCGGCGGCATAAGCGTGCGGATGGCCGCGGGCGACTATGTGCTTATTGGGTCGGGGGGCGAGCCGGTAGGGTCGGACGGGCAGGCAATCGGCGCGCTGACGCTGAATCGACTTCTTTTCTATCCCGCCGAACGGCCGGACAGAATGCGGTTTCTTGTAATCCTGTGTGCGAAGGTGCAGGATTGACCTTGTACGCGGGTACAGAACGCAGGGCGACGGTGGTTGTGACCCGGCTGGATGACTATCAGCCGGATAGGGTGGCCGCGGCCATGGCGCGTCAGTTCGAGCTTGCAGGGGGCCTGGGGCGGTTTGTGAGTCGCGGGGACCGGGTGCTGCTCAAACCAAATTTCATTGTTCCGCGTCCGCGCGCCGCCGCGGCACAGACGGATCCGGCGGTGATTGTCGCGGCGGCCGCCCTGTTGAAGGACTTCGGGGCGAGGCCGTTCGTTGGGGATTCGCCGGCATGGGGGAGCATCGGGGCGTGTGTCAAGGCGCTGGAGTTGGAAGAGCCGCTGCGCAAGCTGGGCGTTCCGGTCGTGGCGCTGGACCGGCCGGAGCGAAGGCGGATCGACGGCTCGCTGGTTTCGATCAGCCGTGTGGCGCTGGAGGCCGACAGGATAATCAACCTGCCGAAGTTCAAGGCACATCAGCAGCTCGGCGCCAGCTTTGCGGTCAAAAACATGTTCGGGTGCGTCTGCGGCAAGCGGAAAGCGTTCTGGCATTGGGCGCGCGGCAAGTCGTATGCTGCGTTTTGCACACTGCTGATCGAGATCTACAAGCTGGTCGGGCCGGTGTATTCGATTATCGACGGCGTGATCGCCATGGAGGGCATGGGGCCGATTCGCGGCACGCCGCGGCCGTTAGGGTTTCTGATCGGAGGCCCCGATCCCGTGGCCTGCGAGCTGGTCTGCTGCGATCTGATCAAGCTTGATCCGCAGCGGCTGCCGATCCTTCAGACGGCGCGCGCGACAGGCTTTGGGTGTTCGGATCCGGGGATGGTCGAGGTCGTCGGCGATGACTATCGCGACAGCCGCTGTGAGGATTTTGATTTCCCAACGCAGACGCCACTGGATTTCACACTTTCGCGGGTGTGCCGAAGCGTTTGCAGGCAGGCGCTGTTTCGTGTAAGATGCCTGTTGGGCCGCACGCACCAGTGAGTGCGGCATGACAGCTTATACCGGCTTTGTGAAGGAGTGTGCAATGAAGAAGATTGTCGCTGCGTCTGCAGTGATTCTTTTTGCCGCTGTTGTATGTCCTGCCGAAACGTCCACTGCCGCCGAACGACCGATCTGCGTAAACGGTGTGTTTCCGAACCTTACAGTATACGCTCCGGGCGCAGGGAGCGACTCTGAGGCCGGCATCGGCGCGCTGATACCGTGGGCGGATAAGCTGTGGGCGGTCGGTTACGTGGCGCACATCCGGGGGGAAGGTCTTGGGCTCTATGAGATCTCCGAAGACATGACGATGAAGAAGCACCCGGCCTCGGTGACGGGAACTTTCACCAACCGCATGGTACACTGGCCCAGCAAGCAGGCATTCATCGGTCCGCATGCCATTGACGAGAAGGGCAACGTTCGCACGATCGAGGCTCTAAAGAATTACCGCATCACATCGACGATCGAGCATCTGACCGATCCCAAGAACAAGGTGTACTGTCTGGGCATGGAGGGGCAATTCTGGGAACTGGATGTGAACACGTTGGAGGCGAGGCTGCTGTTCAACCTCGTCAAGGAGCTTGAGATCGCCAACGCCAAGGAGCATTTCAAGAGCGCGTACACGGCCCAGGGGCGCGTGGTCGTGGCCAACAACACGTACGACGAGAAGGAGTTTCTCGGCAAGCGCGACGCGGGGCGCCTGGCACAGTGGGACGGCAAGACGTGGACGATTATCGAACGCAATCCCTTCGTGGAGGTGCACGGCAGCGCCAGCGGGGCCACTTACGGGGGGCACACGATCTATGCGGTTGGGTGGACGAAGTCATCGGTGGTGCTGCGGGCTTGTGTGAACGGGCAATGGCAGCGATATCTGCTGCCGAAAGGCTCGCACTCATGGGATCATGCCTGGAACACGGAATGGATGCGGATTCGTCATGCCGTGACCGAGCGGCTGCTGATGGATGCACACGGGATTTTCTACGAGCTGCCGCCTTTTGCGTATGGCGGCCGGATCTGGGGGATCAAACCGATCTGCAGTCATCTGCGGGTGACGCCGGATTTCTGTTACTGGCGAGGGATGTTCGTGATGGCATCGGACCAGATCGACCATGACCAGGGGCAGCCGCAGTCGGGCCTGTGGTTCGGCAACATCGATGATCTCTGGAGGATGGGCAAGCCGACCGGTTGGGGCGGGCCGTGGTGGAAGACGCCGGTCAAAGCGGGAACGGTTTCAGATCCGTTCCTCATGACGGGATTCGATAAGAAGGTGCTGCATCTGGCGGTGGAAGAGGACGGCTGGAAGAATTTCGTTGTGGATGTGGATATCCTGGGCGACGGCACGTGGCGCGAGTACGCCAAGATCGCCGTTCGGCCGCCGGGCCGGTACGCTCATCATGAATTCCCTGATGGGTTCAGCGCCCACTGGGTGCGGATCACGGCGATAGAAGACTGCACGGCAACAGCGTACTTCTACTACAATTAGGCTCAGGCACGCCGCTTCTGCCGGCGCGCGGCAATCAGATCTGCAGGACGCGCTGGGCAATGGGCCAGAGCAATGCGGCCTGCCATTGCATGGCGCCGGCGGCCTGCATGAGTTCACTTGCGCATGTGGGCTTATGCTGGGCGATGCAGGTGAGCATTGCACGCGGGGCAAGGACGAATGGCTCAATACCAAGTTCTTGGGCCTTTCGGCAGCACTGGTCCTTCAAGACTTCGACGGTCCGCCGAAACTCTTCGCTGGGGATGCGATTGAATGAGGGTTTGAGGATGGCGGGCCAGGCCTGCTCGGGGAGTGCTGCGGCCTGGGCGACAGCCGCGTGCAGGCGCTCAAGCCGTCCGGCGACGAAGTGCCGCGGCAGGCGCGGGCCTCTTTTGAGTGGCGATTTGGGATGCTTCTCAGCCCAGAGGGCAAGTTCGAGGAGCTGCGTGTTGCCGATGATCTTGAAGGGCGGCAGGTCGGCCTGGCGGGCTTCCTGTTCGCGCCAGTGCCAAAGCTGGCGCACAAAGGCGAGCTGGCGTCGGCTCAGCAATCGCGTTCCCTTGATGCGCCATTGCCGGTCTTCATCGGGCGGGGTCCGGTCGGTGCGGGCCGCATTGACCATGGCCCGGCAGTTCTCTTCGTGCCAGTTCCGGCGGCCCAGGCGATTCAGCTCCGCATCGAGGGCGTCGGAGAGTTTGTGCAGGTATCGCACGTCGTCACCGGCATAACGGAGGAGCTTGTGGTCGAGAGGGCGGCGGGACCAGTTGGCTTTCTGATGTGTTTTGGCCAGCGCAACGCCGAAGAAACGCTTCACCAGGGCCGACAAGCCAAATTCGCGGTAACCAAGAAGTTGGGCAGCCAGCATGGTGTCGAAGACAGGTTGCTGCGGTTCGAAGCCTAACGACAGCCGCAGCATGCGAAGGTCGTAGCCTCCGTCGTGGAATATCAGGACTTTGCGGGCCAGGGCAGGGGTCAGGGGCGACAAGTCGACTTCCGCCAGCGGATCGACGAGATAGACCTCGCCGTTGGCGGCAATCTGGATCAGGCAAACTTTCTCATAGTAATGGTGGAAACTGTCCGCCTCGACGTCCACGGCAATGCGTTCGGCCTCATCGATGCGCGCAAGGAGTGAGGCAAGCTTCTGGGGCGTGTCGATATATACAAACTCGTCGTGCAAACCTGAACCTGCGCAAACTCGAACTGTCTGCCGGCAGCCAAGCCGTTCCGGACGTGGAAACGTACTATAGTTTCCTGCCGCAGCGGCGTCAACCCGGCAATTGCGACCTGGCCTCACTAAGAACGGCAGGCGGGGCCTGCACCGGCCTACGAACCGCAAATTCTGCACGTCCGTATAAAGTCTGGATAGCGACTGCGGTTTCGAAGGGATTCTCGCCGGGGAGGTTACGGCAATGACACGCTATGAAGTTGAAGAAATGGCGGGGCACGTGATCGAAGTAGAACAATTGCTGGACGAGTGGGCTCTGGACGAGGAAGAGATGCAGGTTGAACTGGCCGAGCTGCAGCGGATGATACGCTGGCTCGGCAAGGCCCGATGTGGGGGTTGCCGTGATAAGGATATATTGGATTTCCTGCCGCAATTGGAAGAACGGATTCAGCACTGCTTTCAATGCATCCGGGAGCGGCTGAGAGCCCGGTGGTGAGGGTGGAGGATGAAGGGTTTTCCGAATGTGGGGCGTAAGAGGCCGGCCCGTGCCGAGGGTCGGCCTTTTGTTTGGCCGCCGGGTTGGCGGCAGCCGTCGAATATGTTGCCTGCCGGAAAGCGCGGCTGATTTCCGGCAGGCTTCAGTGTGCGCGGGCAGGGGGGCAGGATGTGCGGTTTACAGGCGGGTTGAACAGGGCGTTCAAACCGATATAATGAGCCAGTCAGCCAAGTGTTGTGCGCATGTAGGCACGATTTGCTTGACGAGGACAAACACGCAATATGGAGTCCTATTGGCCACTGAAATCAACATCCTGGGAATTGAGACGAGTTGCGACGAGACGGCGGCCGCGGTCGTGGCCGATGGGCGGAAGATCAAGTCATCAGTAGTCGCTTCGCAGGTGAAGCTTCATGCCGAGTTCGGGGGGGTCGTGCCCGAGATAGCCTCGCGGGCCCATATCGAGAAGATCTATCCCGTGATTGCAGAGGCGCTGTCGCAGGCAGGCGTGGAAAAGAACGAAATCAATGCCGTTGCAATCGCCAACCAGCCGGGGCTTGTGGTCGCACTGATGGTAGGCGTAACGGCGGCAAAAACATTGACGTTTGCGTGGGAAATTCCGCTGATCGCAGTCAACCACGTGCATGCGCACCTGCAGTCGGCCATGTTGGCGGCGGAGCATCTGGAACTGCCGGCCGTGGCACTGATTGTGTCGGGCGGGCACACAAATCTGTATCACTGCACCTCGCCCCTGGACCTGACGTTAGTCGGGTTGACGACGGATGACGCGGCGGGCGAGGCCTTTGACAAGGTAGCCAGCATCCTGCACCTGGGTTACCCGGGCGGGCCGGCCATCGAGAAGGCGGCCAAGGGCGGCGATCCGAAAGCGGTGGATTTTCCGAGGTCGCTGCTCGATCGTGAATCGCTGGATTTTTCCTTCAGCGGAATCAAGACGGCCGTGCTATACTACTGCCGCGGACAGGACATGAAGGGCGCCGACCGCGCAGCGTCGATGTCGCCGCAGGAGATCGCGGACGTGGCGGCCTCGTTTCAGGCGGCCGTCGTGGATGTGCTGGTCGAGAAGACAAAGCGCGCCGCGGACCGGTTCGAGGCCAGGACGGTGCTGTTGGGCGGTGGCGTCGCGGCCAACACGGCGCTGCGGAACGCCCTGCAGGCGATGTGCGAAGGCACGGGACGGCGGCTGCTTGTCGCGCCGCGGCCGCTTTGTACGGATAACGCGGCGATGGTGGCATCGCTTGCTTACTATAAGTATCTCGCGGGCGACTTCGCGGACCTTGACCTGGAAGCGAAGGCGACGTCGTAGCAAAGGGCGCATCGACCTATCATCTGGGCGCCTGCGCGGCGGATCAGGACAAGGTAGCTCGTGCCCCTTGCAGCAGAACCGTGCGATGGATATGGAACCTTTCACTCAGAGGAGCGATGCAGTATGGCGAAGGATATGGAGCAACTGTACGCGCAGCGGCTGAAGCGTTACGTGACGGCGCTTCGCAACGGCAAACCCGACATGATTCCCATCCGGCCGTTCGTTGCGGAGTTCACCGCCAAATACGCCGGCTACAGCTGCCAGCAGGTGACGCACGATTACAATCTGGCATTCGAGGCGGCATGCAAGTGCGCGGCGGATTTCGACTGGGACGCGGTGGTCGCCAACATGGTGTACGTCTGGACGGGGCTGACCGAGGCCATCGGAACGACCTACTACGCCGTGCCCGGGATTCATGTGCCGGCGGACACGGGGTTTCAGTATCGTGAGCCTTCGAAGGAGAAGGCGTTCATGCACCCGGAGGAGTACGACGCCCTCATCGAGGACCCGACAGGCTTTCTGTTCAACGTCTGGCTGCCGCGCGTTTCCAGAGACGTGGTGCGGCCCGGTGAATCGGCGACATTTCGCAACAACCTGTCGTTCCTCAAGGGCGGCATGGCGATGATGCAGTACTTCACCGCGTTCGGGCCGCAGGTGGCGCGGCTTCGCAGCGAATGCGGGACGGTCAGCGCGATCTCTGGTATTCTCAAGGCGCCCCTGGATATCATCGCCGACAAGATGCGCGGGTACCTGGGCCTGGTCGACGATCTGATGGAGCGGCCGAAAAAGGTGCTGGCCGCCTGCGAGGCGCTCATGCCGCACCTCCTGCACGTCGCCCTGTCGGGGGCCGATCCGGAGAAGAACGTACCAATCACGATCTGGATGCATCGCGGATGCGTACCCTTCATCACGCAGGATCATTTTGATAATTACTTCTGGCCGACACTGAAGCCGATCATCGAGGAGATCTGGCGGCACGGCCACCAGACGCTCTTTTATGCGGAGGGCAAGTGGGGGGCACACCTGGACGCGTTCGCCGAACTGCCGGACCAGAGCATCATTTATCATTGCGACCAGGACGATATTTTTGAGGTGCACAGGAAGCTGCATCACAAGTTCGCAATCAGCGGCGGCGTGCCGAATTATCTGTTGGCGGTCGGCACGCCGGACGAGGTGCGGGCCTGCTGCAAGAAGATCATTGACGGCGTGGCGAAGGACGGCGGCTATATCATGGACGCCAGCGCAATCGTGCAGAATGATGCGAAGATCGAGAATGTCAAGGCGATGACTGAGTTCACCCGTGAATACGGCGTCTATTAAAACGAACACACGGGCAAGGCATGTCTTGCCCTGGCGTTGAAAGGAAGATTCCATGGCTGAAGAAAAGAAGGTTGAGCGAAGGCCGGGCGTGTGCATTCCCTGGGAGGAGAAGCTTAAGGAATTGCCGCAGATCAAGGGGGATGCAGATCTCCTGAAGAAGATCTGGGAAGACACGGATGCCCTGGGATACATGTACATCTGGCAGTGTCTGCTGTCGTTTTAAAATGCAGAAGGAGGGTCCTAAGATGAAATCAGGCAGAATTTCACGTCGCGTGTTTGTACGCGCCGGAGCGGCCGCTGCGGCGGCGCCGTATGTCGTGCCGTCCACCGTGTTTGGCCAGAACGCACCGAGCGAAAAGATTACCGTCGGGTTCATCGGCACCGGCAGTCACGGCATCGCGAGGAATCTGAACATGTATCTCGCCCAGCCCGACGCCCGGGTTCTGGCGGTCTGTGACGTCGACAGCAATAATCTCCGGCGGGCCAAGCAGGCGGTTGACGCCAAATACGGCAACAGCGACTGCGCAACGACGAAGGACTTTCGCGAGATTCTCGCACGCAGCGACATCGATGCGGTGATGATCTCCACGCCGGACCATTGGCACGTGCTCATGAGCGTCATGGCGGCCAGGGCGGGCAAGGACGTACAGTGCGAAAAGCCAACGCTGACGATCGACGAGGGCAAGGTGCTGGTGAAGACAATACGGCGGTACGGGAGGGTTTTTCAGACAAGCACGGAGGACCGGTCCGAGCGGATCTATCATCGCATGGCCGAGCTTGTGCGCAACGGCCGAATCGGCAAGCTGCACACGATTCGCGTGAAACTGCCAGCGCAGCCTGACACGCCGGGCGACCCGACGCCGCAGCCGGTGCCGCCGGAACTGGATTACGACATGTGGCTCGGCCCGGCGCCGTATGCACCATACACCAAGGACCGTGTGCACTTCAACTTCCGCTGGATCTGGGATTACTCCGGAGGCATTCTGTGCGACTGGGGCACGCACCTGTTCGACACGGCGCAATGGGCCAACGATACGGAACTGTCTGGCCCGGTGGAGATCGAGGCCAAAGGAACGTGGTGGGAAGGCGGCTTGTACAACACGCCAAAGGAGTACCACGTCGAGTACACGTATGCCAACGGCGTCAAGATGTTCTGCGATCACGGCGGCACGAGCATCCGCTTCGAGGGGACCGAAGGCTGGATCGAAAGCCCGAGTTGGCTTGCGCCGATCAGGGCAAGCGATCCGAAGATTCTCGAATCGAAGATCGGGCCCAACGAGGTGCACCTGTACACCAATCCGGCGGGAGAGCACCGGGACTTTCTGGATTGCGTAAAGACCCGCAAGGATCCGTACTTCCCCGTAGACAAGGGCCATCGGGTTGCAACCGTCTGTCATCTCGGCAATATTGCGTTGAAGCTGCAGCGAAAGCTCAGGTGGGACCCGGAAAAGGAAATCTTTCCCGGTGACGACGAGGCCAACGGCATGCTGTCGCGGCCCATGCGGAGCCCGTGGCGGCTTTGATCATGATCGATTACAGTTTATCGCTTATTGCACATTGGTGAGTCGTGATGCGCAAGTTTCTTTCTGCACAGCTCTTGCTTGTTTTGGCGTCCGTTCTTGGCGCTGACACATTTGGAGCAGACGGCGGCAGGCGGGTCAATCCGTTTTATGCGATGGATACAAATGTCTGGAGCTGGCAGGATCGCACCCCCGAGCAGGTTGCCGCGCTGCTGAAGGATCTGGGCTATGACGGCTACGGCCACGGCGGCACAAAGGATATCGATGCGTATCTCGCCGCGCTTGAGGCGCAGGGTCTGGAGATGTTCACCACGTACGTTGGCCTGAACCTCGACGCCGAGCCGATGATCGATCCGGCGGTGAGCACCGTCTTTGGCCTGTTCAAAGGCCGCAACGCGATGCTGTGGCTGTTTGTGCAAAGCAGCAGGTTCGCGCCGGATTCAGAGGCCGGCGACTCGGCCGCCGTCAAGGCGATTCGCCGACTGGCCGATGAGGCCCACGAACACGGCGTCAAGATCGCGCTTTACCCGCATACCGGTTTCTATGTGGAAAACCTTGACGACGCGATGCGGATCGCCGACAAGGTCAACCGCAGAAACGTCGGTGTAACGTTCAATCTGTGCCACTGGCTGAAGGTCGACGGCGACAGTGATCCGCGACGAACCCTCCAGCGGGCCATGCCGTATTTGTTCCAGGTTAGCATCAACGGGGCCGATTCCGGCCAGACCCGCGGCATGAACTGGGACCACCTGATCCAGCCGCTGGACAGCGGGACGTATGACGTAGGGCAATTGCTGCAAACATTGGCGGAACTTGGGTATACCGGCCCCGTAGCCCTGCAGGGTTACGGCATCAAGGGCGACCCGAAGCAGAACCTGGCCCGCTCGATTCAGGCGTGGCGCAGGTTGGCCGAATCGGTTAAAGGCGCCGCCCCAGGCACAAACCATTAGAGAGGACAAGCGGCCGAATGAACGCCGAACAGATACGACATTTGCTTCAGGACGTCAAGGCGGGCACACTTCACATCGAAGACGCGATCGCGCGGCTGCGCCACATGCCGTTTGAAGACGTGGGCTTCGCATGTATCGATCATCATCGACACATCCGGTGCGGCTTTCCGGAGGTGATTTACTGCCCGGGCAAGACAACCCCGCATATTATTGAAATCTTCAGGCGGCTGGCACGAACTGGCCACAACGTGCTGGCCACGCGGGCAGGTGAAGATGTCTATAACGCACTGGCCCAGACCGGCGAGTTTCCAGACCTGCGTTACGAGGCGATGGCTCGCATGATCGTACTGGAACAGTGCAAGACCGAGCCGGCAGAGTCCGACGGCTTCATCGCCATCATTACAGCAGGCACGGCCGACATGCCGGTGGCAATGGAGGCACAGGTGACCGCGCAAATCGTTGGGCAAAAGACGAAGCTCTTTTGCGACGTCGGTGTGGCGGGTCTGCACCGCCTGTTAGGGCACATCGAAGAGATTCAGCAGGCCAACGTGGCCGTGGTGGTTGCCGGCATGGAGGGGGCTCTCGCAAGTGTTGTCGGCGGGCTGGTCGATTGCCCCGTGATCGCGGTGCCGACCAGCGTCGGCTACGGCAGCTCGTTCGAGGGTCTGGCAGCGTTGCTGGCGATGCTGAACAGTTGCGCATCGGGTGTGACCGTGGTCAACATCGACAACGGCTTCGGGGCCGGCTTCACGGCCAGCATCATAAACCGGAAGATCAACCGCAGGACCTCCTGCCATGGAAATCGTGACTGAAATCCCAAGGCTTGCACCGCGCCCCCCGGACTCTCACAAAGGCATGTTCGGGCGCATACTCATTGTCGGCGGCAGTGTCGGCATGAGCGGGGCCGCCGTCCTTGCGGGCCGCGCAGCCCTGCGCGCGGGCGCAGGTCTCGTACGGGTGGCAGTTCCCGAAACGGTTCTGCCGATTGTGGCCGCCGGTGAGCCCTGCTATATCACCTGCCCTCTGCCGCAGGACGAATCAGGCGGAATGGCGTCAAGCGCCGCGACAGATGTACTCAAGCAGGCCTCGCAAAACGACGTCGTGGCCTTCGGGCCGGGCTGCGGCACAGGGGGGGGCGCAAAGGACGTCCTGCTGGCCCTCATCGCAGACGCCGGCCTGCGCCTGGTCATCGACGCCGACGGTTTGAATAATCTCGCCGGCACCCCGCAGTGGCCGCAGCGGCGCAAAGCAAGCGTGATTCTCACGCCGCATCCCGGCGAGATCAAGCGGCTCTGGAGGGGGCTCTTCCGTGAGCAGATGCCGGCGGACCGGCAGCAGGCTGCAGCGACATTGGCCAAGGCCACCGGCTGCACGGTGGTCCTCAAGGGCGCCGGCACGGTCGTCACCGACGCGTCGCGCCTGTACGTCAACAAGACGGGCAACGCCGGCATGGCAACCGCCGGCGCCGGCGACGTCCTGACGGGCATCGTTGCGGCGCTGGCCGGCCAGCAGTTGAGCGATTTCGATGCGGCCGTCCTGGCCGTCTACATCCACGGACTTGCCGGCGATCTGGCCGCGGGCCGCATCGGACAGGTCAGCCTTATCGCCAGCGACCTGATTGACGCCCTGCCCCAGGCATTTCAGAAACATGCAGACAACCGTTAGAAAGGAATTTCTGATGAGCGAAAACGTCAAGACATGGTTCGAGGAATACAACGCCCTCATGCCGCGGATCAAGGAGCTTGCCCCCAACGCGGTCAACGGTTTTGCCGCCTTGTTCGGCAAGGTCATGGCGGAAGGCGCACTGACGGTACTCCAAAAGGAATTGATTGCAATCGGTATAGCCGCCGCCATTCAATGCGAGCCGTGCATCCGGCTGCACGTCAAGAAATGCCTTGAAGCCGGCGCAACACCCGAACAGATCATGGAGGCGGTCAGCGTGGCGGTGGTGATGGCCGGCGGCCCGGCCTACACACATCTGGGCATGGTCGTCGAAACATTGGACGCCCTTCAGAAGTGACGGGCGTTCACCCATGGGCGATGGTTCAGTCCAGGGCCAGCATGATGTAAGCCGATCCCATGCCCAACAGAATCCAGATGATGTCGGATAGGCCGACGGTGTCAATCATCGCCACTTGGAAAGCCCACTGCGGATTCTCAAGCGTTCGCAGAAGCTCGCATTGAGTGGCCAGACGCTTCAGCGCTGGGAAGTACTTGCGCGTGTTTTGTATGGCAGTCTCGTTTTCTTCCCATTCGCCCATGCGCTGCCACGCCTTTTCGAACACGGCCTCCTGCTCGGCATCCATTTCAACCTGCTGCGATGCGTTGGTATGAGTCCCCGCGGTTGACAGATAGGCATAAATGTTCGTCTTGTTCGAGGCTCGAAGGATCTGAATGGCCCAGGCGCGGGCCTTGACCGGATCGGCTTGTCCTTCATGCACCAGCGACACCAGTGCGATGCACATGAGGAAATCGCTATCCGTCGCATAAGGCTTGGCGCTATTACCCTGCGCCAACTGAAGCTTTTCGTTCTTCAGGAGCGCATCGATATCCTTGAGACATTCCTCGTTCGCTTGCTGCTCATAAATGGGAATTACCACCTGTTTGGCAATGGCGACCTTTCCGGCTACGATTGAAAGCGCCGCAAACATCGTGCCGAGTATGCCCCAAAGCATGGTGCGATTCACCGCGAAAACGCGTATGCCGCTTGCGCCGGCCCCGGCGACAAGCAGGGCAAAGATACTCCAGGGGCGTTGGGTGGCCCTGGCGACCACGATCCAGAGGACCACCGTCACCGTAACGGCAATCAGGCCCGACACGAGGGCCAGGGGCAGATGCAGAGCACCAGGCACCATGTCCGCGATAGCCGCCCATTCTTTGGACTCTCTGCCGGACGAACCGGGTATCCCGGCTTTGTCCTCTTTCTTGGGCCGGGCCGCGGCCGCCCGTTTAGCGGCGGCCTCCTGGCGCGCCGCACGGATTGCATCAAAATTGGGGTCCTCCTGCACGACCTCCAGGCCTTCCAGCCCGGAAAAGAAATCATCCATTCCGGATGACGGTACGGAGTCGAAGTCCAGTTCCACGGCCCCGCCAGACGATTCTGCACGCGCAACGGCGTCTTGTGGTACCCGTTGAGCATTTGGGGTCGACTGTTGAGCTGTGGGTTGGCCCGATGGTTCGGCAGCGGGAACAACGTTCGGCTCACTGCACTTGCTGCAGCGGACCCGCCGTCCGGCGTATTCATCGGGGACCCCCAGTTTCTGCTGACAGTTCGCACAACGGAATTTGATCATGTCCTGCCTCCAAAGATATCAAATCTGCCGCCTGAACCATTCACAGGGAAACCTACCATGCCGACAGACAATGGTCAACAATGAAATGGACCGGAATTCACCGCCGTCTGCAAGTTACTTCTCAAGTCACCACCCCGCCTCGCCTTCAGGGCAGTCACCCCTTTCCCACCGCAAAGCATATCCGGCCGTACCGCGATTCACTGCGGCTTCATCGCCTGAAATACCGCGCAGGCAGCTGCCATCGCAACAACGAGCGTCTGTTCTAACAACAGCCCGGACACAGGGGCTATTGCTGGTTTTGCAGGTGGATGCGGTAAAGCTCGAAAAAGGTCGGTCCGTCCAACAGTTCGATCTTCGGGTTGACCTGCCTGATCTGCTCGTAGACGTTGACGTACCAGGTGGGCGTCTTGAGGATATTGCGGAACCAGTGGAATGGCGGGTGGCCTTCGCGTCTCCGTTCGGCGATTCGGCGCACGACGTGGGCGGCCGCATCAGCGGGGTTGCCCTCGTTAACGTCGTGGTCGAATCGGAGCACCGGCATGCCTTTGTGCAGCAGATTGGCCGGGCCGCCGGAAGGCACGATCCCGTCGGGACTGAACGATGCGTAACAGTCGAGCCCCGCTTCGTTCAATTCGCCGCCATGAGCATAGATGATGAAGCCGGTGATCGAAAGATCCCAGCGATCATAGAATCGCTTGCAGTGTGCCGCCCAGGCGTCCAGGCCGCTTGGCAGCCCCGACAGGCCGCGGGGCTCCTGCAGCATGCCCGGCTCGCAATAGCCGGCGCCGTTGTCCGCGGCGGCAAAGTAGTCGTTGGCTGTCGCCGTCCGCCGCATGTAGTCCATAGCAATGGGCGCACGCCGCTCAAGTACGGGACTGATGCACCACATCAGCGGAAGCTTGCCTCGGTTCGGATCATCCCAGATGTCCATCATCCGCTGGTACAGCCAGGCGGCGCAATCGTAATCGCCCACATAGAAAATGAGAAACTCCCGGCCATCGAACTTCACCCGGCCATGCTCGTCGAGGTAACCGCGATCCATGAGCGATTGGCGCGTCACCCACGGCTGTTCGTACCGGTCCCGCAGCGGAAAATGCTGATAGAACGACGCATTGGCCATGGCCCCGTAGCCGATGGCGTCTGCATCCATGAAGCCGTTGTAGGCGCTGATCACCTTGCCGTACTCCCACTCGCACGGCACCGGGTCGTGACGGCCGCCGGCGCTGCCATGCGTAGTGTACTTGTGGGCCCACGGCACAAAGCCGCCGATGTGGATCATCCGCTCACGGCCGCCGTGATGGTATGCGCTCAGCAGCAGTGCTTTCAGCGTTTCCAGGTCCGTCCCCGGCTTCTGTCGCGGATCGTCAATCGGCACATCATCGCCCCAGACATGCAGGTCGAAGAAGAACGCCCGCTTGCTTATGAAGAAATCGTGATTCGTCAGGCAATGATGGTTCAGCGGTGCGTTGCGCGGCCGCTGCATCCAGTACTGGTCCAGGTAATACGCCCCCCACGCGCCATCGCATCGGCCCGTGTCCATGTACTTCGCCTTCATCCAGAGGTAGGCATCACATTTCGCCGAACCCGTTGAAGGCTGATCCGTGCCGGGGATCGTGCCTGAGCCGATGAACATGGACGTGCCATCGTTATTAACAAGCCATTGCCGCACGGGCAGCCTGGGACCCGCAAGCACAAGACGGCTGTACAGGCTGCCTGCTGATGTATCATACCGGATCGGCAGGAGGTCCTCGACGCCCGCCACGGTCGAGGCCACGTTGCTCGTCGCCCAGACCACCGGGTCGTATACGACCGCACCCTTGATGAGCCGGCCAAATCGCATCACGAGGTTTTCAATGCCTTTAACAGGCTCTGTCTTAGCTCCCGCCAGCCAGCCGCCGTCCGCCGTCAGCTTCTCCAGCCAGTAGTCGTCAACGCACTGGCGGCGATGCTGCGAATCCACAAACCGCACGTAAAGCCGCGGTGCGTCACGGTTGACAAGGCCCTGAAGCGCCGCCACTGCGTGGCATTCGTCCCACGCCTGCGACACCTGTCGCGGATCCGCGGTGTCGATCGCCAGTGTGTGGCGAAGATCATATATGCAGATATCCGCAGCCCAAATGCCCGAGGCCGCAAGAGCCACGATGGCTGCACAGTACCGCAGCAAGAATCTCACTGCTCGCCCCTGAAGCATACCCTCTTAAAAACCCGGCCGTTGTTCGTACCGTTTCTTTCTCACCGGTACAGTGTGCGCTCCTTGCGCCAATCCTTGTCTTTGTCATGGCCGTAGGCCGTCACCCGCGGCCGACGCTCTCGCAGCCGCACTGACTCCAGCCCCAGGTAGTGGCCGCCTGACAGCGGATTCTTGCCGACACATTCCAGCCGCAGCGTGTACTTACCCGGCTCCGGCCAGAAGTCCAACAAGTGATGCTCCTGCGAAGTGATGTCCTTGCTGTAGAGATCCATCACGCCGCCGAGTTTGACGCCATTGAGGTACGCCTGGTACTTGCCGAAATCATAACTGTGCGTCATCACCAGCAGCAGGCGCCTCGGCTCCTTCTTTTCGACTTCGAACGGTATCTCGAGCCATGCGTCTTCTGCGCCGGGGGCACGGTAAAGGACGTGGCCGTCCGCATAGATATCCAGATTTTGCGCCACGGCGTCGCCCTTGCCGTGATACTTCGCATCGACAAAGTTCTTTGCGGCGATTATCCTGTCCAGGTTCGGCAGCTGCCGCTCCCTGGCGTGAGGCGCACGCGCATCAAACGTCGGCTCACCTACCTGGTACCAGAAAGCCACGCTGGAATAGTCGTCTTCGCGCTCGTTCCAACTGTCGCTCTTGTAGTCAGGGTTCTCGTCGGGCGCAATCCAACCGTAATGCTCAAAGGTCACCCGAATTGCGCTGTTGAACACGATCGGATCGTTGATGTGCCACCGGTACGCGCTGGTATGGCCGCCCACAATCCCCCACTGGTCGAAGTACGGCACTCCGAAGTACGGCGTGCTCGTCGTCTGCAGCCCCCACGCCGACAGAAAATAATCCTCCGTGCCTGTACCCCAGATCGACGCCTTCTCCTCGCCGTCAATGTAAATCTTTTCGTCGCCCTCGCCAAACCACGACGGGCTCCGCGTGCGGACGCTCAGCACCATGCCGACGAAATGCCCCTTGCCCTTCGTATCGAGCACGACGTAGTCCCTGCCGCTCACGGCCGGGTACTCCTGCCGGTACTGAGCATAAAAATAAGGTACATCTTCCGCGATGCGGTCCTTCTTGATCCAGTCGATATTGTAGTACAGCAGACTGATCGGTTTGGCGCTCTGGTTAACGACCTCGATCCTGGCGTGTTTGCGAAAAGGCATATGCCAGAAGCAATTGTACGAATCGGCGTCCTCAACGACGACGGGCAGCGAGATAACCTCACTGCGCTTGCCGAAACTGTTGGCGAAGAAATCGCCGACCGGCGCTTCAACGGCCGGCCGCTCGGCGCCGTCCCAATACATCCGAAGCAGCATTTCCTGATGATTCGCGGAGCCGTTCTTCGCCCACGGATGCGGCTCCGGTCCAAGGAACGTCATCCAGATATGCGTAATGACGCCCGGCCCCTCGCGGTCCATCAACACCCTGGTCTCGCCCGGGGCAACATTCTTGTTGTCCCAGTTGCTGTTGGCGTCCGGTTCCCCGGCCGGGTCGAACTTGCCGTCGGCGCCTAACCGGTGCGTCGAACTTTCCCGCATGCTCCGGCCGTCCATCGGCCGCGCCAGATCCGCCAGAAACGACGCCCTGGCAGTTACCGCAAGTACCAACAACACTACAACACACGATAACCTCGTCACAACAGCTTCTTTCATATTGCTCCTCTCTTTCTCTTGAGGCATCACCACTCCCGACCGCGGACAGGTTGGGCAAAGACCGGTTTCCTACTTTATAAGCGCCGACACCCAAATTGTCAACCTCTCGGGCCGCAAAATCTCCCCTTCCCGCCGCCGCCAGTGGGCTCCACCCCCTCCATTCTCTCAAGACGCGGCCGATATCTGTCGATTTAGGGATGACCGGCCGGGGCCGCGCCGGCAGCCCGAACCCCGAATGTGGTCAGCACATGGCAGAAAAAGCCCGCAATTCAATGAGAGAACCGGAAGTCCTTATTGTAGAGGACGTTACAAAGGTTCTGCACAGCTTTGTCGACAAGCAGGCCAAAGGTGTCATGACACACCTTACGTCCGGAAAATGGCACGTCTGTGACGTCGTTTTTCTCGCCGTGACGCCATCCGCCGTACAGATCGAGGTCCAGCCCACCCCCAAGAAGATGCCCACAGACATTCAAATACACCAACCGGTCGGTTTGTCTGTGCAGCAGGAATTCGCCAAGTACATCTTCGAGAGCGTCGTCATCGGCCTCGAATCCGTCCCTCACGGGGCATGCAGCGGCATGGTGCTGCTCGAAATACCCGATAAGATCGAGTGCATGCAGCGTCGCGTCTATTCGCGCGTCACCGCCCCCGGCAAATTGAAAGTCCAGGTGCTCTTCTGGCACCGCGGCTACATGGACAATACGACCGAGGCGCCGCTGGACAATTACTGGCAGGGCCAGATGCTGGATCTGTCCGCGGGCGGCATGCAGATCACCATCGACGCAAACCAGGGCGTCAACTTCCGCCCGGGTCAGTTGGTCGGGCTTCAGTTCACCCCGATGCCCCACCAGAAACCGATCCTTCTCGAGGCACAGGTCAAGCACATCGCGCCGAACATCAAATCGAACCGTCTCCACCTCGGGGTCGAGTTTATCGGTCTCGAAGCAAGCGGCGAGGGTCGCCAGAAACTCCACCGACTCCTCGAGATTGTCCGCGCCTACGACAAGCTGAACAACAAAACAGACGACACCCAGGAGTAACGCCCCCATCAAACCTGCCGATTCGCCCCTGAAGACGCAGTCAGATCGGAAATCGGCAGACTCCTGATCCTGTCCAACTCGGCAGACGCCTTTTCCGCCGCAGCCCGCACCCAGCCATCCGGATCGTCCAGCAACTCGCCTAACATTTCGACATACTCCGGCGTAGGATACCTCGTGCACAGCGCAACCACTGCCTTGCGAACCTCCGGATTGGCATGCTCGGCCAGAACCCTGACAAACGGATTGTTGAACGCAAAATCGCAGCCCACGAAACGCCGGACCTCATCCTGATACTCCACCGACCCGGCCGCATCCTGAAACTCCCGAAGCAGCGCCTCATCCCCATGCCGCGCAAGCGCAAACTTAAGCTGCCGAACAATGACCTCCTTGTTGCGCACATCCCGCTTCTGGATGTCTTCGAAAACATACCGGCTGACGAACTCCCGCCTGGCCGCCGGCACCGTTTCCAGCAGGTCTGCAAGCCTGTTCATCATATTAAACTCTTCATCATTCACCCTGTCCCAGCTCTCTTTGTACATCTCCTCGTCGGCCAGGTCGCCAAGTTTCGCCAGGTAAGCAAAACGCTTCTCCAGCTTCTCATACTCCCATCCCGGAAACGAATCCTCGACGGCAATCAAATAGTCCTTCCAATATTGATAAGCCAGACTGCTCCGGCCCAGCTCCAGATCATGGAAGAGAAACTGCGGCGGCGTGCGGTAATGGTTATGCATGCCGGTGACAAGCAGGTCGATCATTTCCTTTACCACCGAGGAATGCTCCGTCCGAAACGCCCTGCCGCCCGGTGAATCCAATTCCACCAGGTAATACAACCATCGATTCAGATCCATGCCCTGCTTGTATACACGATCTTGGTGAGCAAGTTCCACCCCTTCAAGCCGACGTTCACGCCGGTACTGCCGAAGCAAATGCTCCTCATAAACGCTGCCCCCGAACACCCCCGCCAGCTCGACATCGTACCGATATATCAGAATGGCGGGCGTGACCTCCTTCTCGATCACGTTATCCGCACCATCATCTTCCTCATCCAGTCGTCGATCCCACAACTCCAACGCATGTCGCACCACAGAAACCGATGCCGGCAAGAGCCCCTCCGGATGGCCCTCCGAAGGACGATGATCGTAACCATAGTGCGTCTGCCCGCCGATCTCTGACGTGCTGCGGCTGGAACAGAACGACTTCTTGCTCTTGATCGCCTTGACATACCTCCTGGCCAAAGACGCAGGGTCCAACTCGCCATAAATCATCTCGACGGCCGCACCCTCCACAAGACCCGTGCGATAGACCATCTCCGCATCCGCCTCGCTGCAGATCCGCTCGAAGATCCGCTCCGCCGACTCCCTGCCGATCCCATATTCCTCCCGAACCCACTCGTCGATCAGCTCTTTGAAGCCCTCTTCACGAACCGCCGCATTCCTCATCGCCCGCCATCCGTCATCGCCATACGACATCAGCGCCGCCTTCCACTCTGCGTCAACTCGATAGCCGCTCAACCGCGCCTTTTGAAGCAGCGTCGCGACTCCGCCCCCACGTCGCTCAGACGTCTTTTGAAACTCCTCCAGCGAAGGCGGTATCGTAACGACATATTCGTACCGCCGCCCGGCCGCCTTGGACTGACACATTCCGTACCCGAATGCTCTGTGCAGCGTTTCGCCGATCTGGACCTTCGCAAAACACTCCTGAATGCCGCCTGTATAAAAATACTGCCCGTTCGCCCGGTGTGTTTTCACAGTGAACAAATTGATTTGGCAGATCTCGCGGACCGACCCAAGGGCTTTTTGCCGGTACTGCTCTTTGGCCTTTTGATCGAATTCGGGCGTCTTCGCATAGAGCTCCCGCCCGGAAATCGTCAGCGGCATCTTGCCCAGGTACGCGTCATTGATCCACAGATCCCCCTGCCGCTCCGGCTCATCCTGGAACTGAAACGTGTACGTGATGACCGGCTCCCACGACCCCTCCGGCGCAATCAGCGTCATCAGATAAGGCACGCGATTATTCCTGCATTCCTTGATCAGGGCGCCGTATGCCATCAAGACCGAAACCGACAGCAGAACCGCCGCCGACGTCCGCCCGAAGATGCACAAGATCAACGCCGCCAACAGCACGACACCAACGCTCGCAAGCAAAACCAGATGCGTCGCCGCATACGCCGGCCGCAGATCGCCCAGATGCAGCAGAATGGCCTCATTTCGATGGGTCACGTCGGCAGCATAAAACCCCGCAAGCAGCATCCCGCACAAAAGCACCACCGCTTCCACCGCCCGGCTCACCCCGCACCCCGCACGCGCCGACCGTGCCCGGCTGTTCTTTCGCCCAAGCCATAACAAAAGCAGCCCCATGACGAACAAGTAGAGCCCCACCGGCAGAAACATCGGCAGATTGCGAACAAGCATCATCTCTGCACCTCCAGCATGCGATGTAACAGCAGTCCGCCCACCAACGCCGTTGACGCCATCACGGCCGAGACGATCCAGACAAGAATCTGAAACCACTCCGGATGCCAGCGGTAATCCATAAGCACGATTCCGGCGATCACAACGCCGATCGCCAGCAGCACCGCCCCGTTTCCGCCGCGCGTCGGCTGCGCCCGGCGAATCCACACATAGTGGAAAACCGGCAGCAATATGCCATATCCGAACAGCCAGAAGAACGGCACGGCCATTTCACGCCCCCGCATCAGAGGAAAGTACGGGCTCATGAACAGGTTGTCCTGAACCGCGCTCCGGACCGGCAGCCAGACTAACAGCGCCGCAGGAAGCCATACCACCACGACCGCCAGCACCGTCGCCAACATCTTCTGCCGCCATATCGCATCGCGAGAGTAACCGCGCGTGTAGAGATACGCAAAAGATGTGCTGCGGAACCTCCCGAAGACCACCGCGATGATGATCGAATGCACAAGCACAAAGAGCGCGGTCCACCAATTGCGCCATTCCAATACATCATTGTGAAACAGGATGAACAAACAGAACACCGGCAATGCAAGCAGTGACACAGGCACAGACTGACGAATAAACGTGATCAGAAGTGCTGGTCTGTTCATGAAACACCTCTTTCATCTCTCAAACCGTTTTCTGTTGTTGCCATATAGAACGTTTCAAGGTCCACCCCCCGCAGATCCGCCCGCGGCGACAGCAAACCTCTCAACTCCTCTTCAGAAAGGCCCCTGGACCGCACCCAGAACAGAACGCCGTCGTCCAGCACCTTTTTGCCGATCACCGCAACGTGCGATTCGATGGCGGCCGGCAGTGCTACCTCGCGTTGGTGAATCTCGAACACCTGTTCCCGCAAATCCTCCAGACAGGCATGCGTAATGATGCGTCCCTGTCGAATAATCGCGACGTCGTCGGCGACCCTTTCGATATCCCCGATAATATGCGTAGCAATCAGGGCCGTCGCGCCGCTCTCGATGACATACTCGCGCAGACAGTCGTACAGCGCATGCCGGGCCGCCGGATCCAGACCTTCCGCCGGCTCATCCCAGATCAGCACCCGCGGCCTCGACGCCAGTGCCAGCGCCGCCCGCAGCCACTTCTTCTGACCCTTGCTCATGGAACCGAATGAGGTCCTGCCCGAAAGCTGCTTGTCCGCTAACAGCTTTAGCGCCAGAGCCCTGTCGAAGTATTTCGACGCCCCTTCCTGCAAGTCCACCAACTGTCTTGCAGTCATCCAACTCGGCGGCTCCTCCCCATGCCCCACGTAGCTGACGTTGGACAACGCCTGACAACCGTCAGCGCGGCTGTCCGCGCCCAATACATAGGCCCGCCTTTCGGTCGGTTCCAGCATGCCCATCAACAGGTGCAGAAGCGTTGTCTTCCCCGCCCCGTTCGGCCCCAACAGGGCGACCACGCGGTTCGCTTCGATTGACAGATCCGCCTTGTCCAGCGCCCGAAAACGCCCGTAATCTCTGGATAGGCCCTTCGCTTCGATCACGTATTCCGTCATTTCTTAAGCCCCATCTCCTCTGCCGTCCCCTCAACGATTCTGATGACTTCATCCGCGTCGGCCCCCAAACGCAGCGCCTCCGCGAAAAGGCGCCTGGCCATCTCCCCGATGTGTTGTTCCCTCACCTCACTTGGCAGCGTGGCCTGGTTGTCTACGATGAACACCCCCTGCCCCTGCCGCATGATCGTCAAACCCGCCGCCCGCAGTTCCTCATAGGCCTTCACCACGGTCCTGGGATTGATCTTAAGTTGCGCCGCTAATTCCCGAATACTTGGCAGCCGCTGACCCGGCATTAGCTCCCCCGAGGCAACGGCATACTTGACCTGCTCGACGATCTGCCGGTAAAAGGCCTCCCCGCTCTGATAGTTTAGTCGCAAGTACATGCATCGGTCCCGTATCAACTGTACTACATATACTACAACAGATGCGCCGAAAGTCAAACCATTATTTTAAAAAAATCCTCTCACATTATTTGACATTGGCAAAACTTGGCGCATTCTTTATATGCTGAACTTGTGATTTGAGTTTAATAAAGAGGAGAGATCATGGCAGGTCAAAAGCAAAGCCCCGCCGCCCGCAACGCCCTCACACACGGCTTCTTTCTCCAGCAGGCCACTTGTCAGCCAAATGCAGCGCCTGCGAAGCAATCGAATCGACCTGTTGCCGGCACGAGCAATCTGCTGAACCGACTTCAAGAACTCGTGAACACGTCCACGCAAGTCTTCACGAGGGCCAACGAACGCGATTTGAAAAAACGAACCCAACCTTAACATTTTCTTCACATCTTAGCTCCTTGCTGCGCACACACTTGCGCGCATTCATTAAGACTTTGTTAAGATTGCCCCCGAAAACGAAGCCAAACGAACCCAGTCCGCCCGCCCTTTCCTCGGCGTTGACACAGCCGTCGCGCCTGCGTACAATCCACCCCCTGCTAAAGACGCACCGTCCGTCTCGGCCGCATCCGCCCTGCTATATATTAAGGAATGATCATCCATGCGTGCACTCCTGGCCATGGCACTTGCCTTGGGCCTTCTGGTGGTTCTGCTTTACCGTCGCGTCCGCGTCGGCAGGGCGATGCTCTGCTGTGCGATTGCCTTGGCTGTCCTCCTGGGCGTCAGCCCCCGCGAGATGGCACATTCACTCGCTTACGAGCTCCGCGATCCCTCCGTCGGCTTCACCCAGACAACCCCCTGGCTCTTCGTATCGCTGACCGCGCTTCTCTTAGGCGTCAGCGTCCTGGGCGCCATCATGCAGCATACCGGGATCTCGCAGCGGCTGATCACCGCCCTGTACGGTCTCTTTCGCAGCCGCCGCGCCGCCATCACCGGCCTGCCCCTCCTCATGGGCATGCTGCCGACACCCGGCGGCATCATGTTGTCGGCCCCAATGGTGCGTGACCTCGGCGACAGCATCGGCCTGGAGCGCAGTCGCCAGGCCGCGGTCAACTTCTACTTCCGCCACCTGTGGGAACCGGTCTGGCCGCTCTTTCCCGCCATACCGCTGGCGCAGGGCATCCTCGGCGTGTCTGCCATTTCCATCATTCGGTACAACCTGATTATTTCGCTGGCTGGCGTGGTCGCCGGCGCCGTGTTCCTGCTGCTCTTCGGCATGCCTCCCAGGACTGAAAAGTCCGTTCCGCCCGGCCGACGTCTCCACCACAACATACGCGACCTCGCCCACGCGTTCTGGCCCATCGCCTTGACAACCGCCTTGTACGCCGCCCTCAACATCCCCCCGGCCGGCGGAATAGCGTTATCCATACTCGGCCTGCTGGTGCTGCACAGGGTCCCTCGCAGCAAATGGCGAGATCTCTTCAGGGCTGCCAACGAGCCGGAAATGGTCCTGTTGGTCTTTTCAGCGTTGTTCTTTAAGCTGAACCTGCAGGCCGCCGGCGCAGTGCCCCAGGTCGTTGCGTTCTTTCAACAGGTGAACATGCCGCCAGCACTGATCATATTTCTGCTGCCGCTGCTCGTCGGCTTCCTGTCAGGCGTAACCATGCCGACCGTCGCAATGACCTTTCCTTTTCTGGCGGCCTTCATCGGTACGGGGCCGAACGCGAAGATGCCTTTGGAAACATTGGCGTTTTCAGGGCTGTTATCCGGGATACTGCTGACCCCGGTGCACTTATGCCTGCCGCTGTCGGCCGGCTACTTTCAAACCCCCCTGCAAAGGATCATCGTGCGACTGATTGCCCCGACACTGTTAACAGCACTGATTGTGGCCGCGGCCGTCTATATTCTGGTGAGATAACGCGCGCAAATCCACTGCGCATCGCATAATGCACGCGGACAGCGACTACGGTCGGTAGTCGCGGCTTGCCGGGTGGTTCGCCAGGAACTCCGTCAGCAGTTTGATGCACGCATCCAGGTCTTTCGTCGACAGCACCTCAACCGGCGTGTGCATATAGCGCACCGGGATGCTGATCAACGCCGTGGCCGCACCGCCTCGCGAAAGCTGAATCGCATTAGCGTCGGTCCCGGTTGCGCGTGCATTCGCCGTAATCTGGCACGGCATCTTCAGCCGCTTCGCCGTCCTGGCCAGTTCTGCTTCGAGGATAGGATTGATGTTGGCGCCGCGGTGCAGGTTCGGCCCGCCGCCCAGCTTGACCTCGCCCATCTTCTTGGCATCGGTCTCCGGATGGTCGCTGGCAAAACCCACGTCAATGGCGATGCCCGCGTCGGGATGGACACGATAGGCGGATGTAATCGCCCCGCGAAGTCCAATCTCTTCCTGGACGGTCGCAACACCGATGACGGATATCTTGAGAGTCCGCCGCGAAAGCGCCCGCATGACCTCGGCCACAACAAACGCCCCGGCCTTGTCATCCATCGCTCGCGAGACAATCTTGGCGCCGTTGAGCCGCCGACATGCCACGTCGATCACGATGGGGTCGCCCACGGCAACGTACTTCTGGGCCTCGCTCCGGGAATCAGCCCCGATATCAACCCAGATGTTCTCCATCTCTACGGCCTTCTTGCGATCGTCGGGCTTCATCTGGTGAATGGCCTTTCGCCCGACGACACCGAGGACCGGACCGTTGGCCCCCATTACCTTGACGCGCTGACCAACCAGCAGCGCAGGGTCCATCCCGCCGATCTGGTCGGTATAGATATACCCCTTATCGTCGATGTGCGTGATAATCAGGCCGATCTCATCGATGTGGCCTGAGATCATGAACTTGAACTTCGCCCCCGGATTCAGCACCGCAATGGTGTTGCCGTGCACGTCGCCGATCACCTCGTCGACCCACCCTTCCAGACGCTTGCGAAATACCGCTGCCGCAGGCTGCTCGAACCCCGACGGACTTGGCGCCTCCAGCAGCTCACACAAAAAGGCTTCTGAATTCTTATTCACGTAATCCTTCCTACATCCATTCGTTATATGTCCGACGAATCGCCCTTTTCAATGCTGCCTTACCACTTCGACAGGGGCTCGACCTTCACATCCTTGACCTCGCCGTCCTGCCACACCGGCGACAACAACACCGCAATCCGCACCTCACCGGATTGTTTCGGCATTTCCACGATCAGTCTTCGCACACCGGCGTTCTTTCGCTGCGGCGGCTCCTGTTCAGCGGAGCGAACACTGAAACCCGCGTCGGCGGGCGCAAGCAGCGTCGCAACGAGTTTCTTTTCGCCAATCTTAAGAGTCGCCTTTCGCGAATCCCCAATCGCAATTTCCGCATCCGTCGTCATCCCCCACACCACGTCACAAATCTTGTCGATCTGGAATTCATCCTGCACCAGCACGGCCCGCCGGCCTTCAACCATTGCCACCCCTCGAATAGACTGCTTCGAATGATCCTTGTACGCTTCAGTCAGATCTACCAGCACGAATGGCGAATCTGTGTTCGTCTTCACATTGATGAACTTCGACCTGGCGTACGGATCCTGCTGGGCGCCGCCCAACATACAGACGTTATGGCTTTCCGAACCGAGCCGGTAGTAAGACCAGCGTTTGCCGCCCCTGCCGCCCGACCAGTAGCCGGGCAAATTGTAATCGTCGCTTCCGATATCACGGGCCCACCGCTCGCCCAGAGCGTCAAGCTCAAAGTTGCCCAGATCCAGATGCCCGTGATTGACCTGGTTATAACCCGCCTTGACCCCGACAAAGAGCGCGGCCGGATCGTCCCACGCACTGCGAAACACCGCAAGCTCCACGTCGCCGCGGAAATAACGATCCAGTTCCCTGCTCGGCGCGGCCGCCGGCGCCGGCACATACCATACCAGGTGTTGCGGCGAAGCGCCATACTGCCTGATCAGCGAATGTTCGGCATGCGCATAGGCCGCGTTATCAAACATCCGCGCCAGCCAGAACATGCACGGCATTGGCCGCAGCCTGCTCCGCTCACCGACATCGGCGTAGTTCAACTGCAAGCCGGTCGGCCCGGTGAGATGGATCGGCGCATAACCAGCCTTCGAAAGCCCTTCGACTTGCGACAGCCCAAAATCCTTACCCAAGGCCGTTTCCAGTGCTGTCAGGCCATATGCGGTGTAGTGCGTAGCGTAGCTCCAGTAGCCCGGGCCCTCGCCCCACGCACCGTCGGGCGCATAACTCTTCAACGCAAGGGGCAGTGACCGCACTGCACTGGGTACGATTGCCTCGGCGTACTTAGGGTCTGTCTCCGCGATAGCAAGCGCACCAACGATCATCCCGCCATTGCATACCTGGTTCCAGTTGTGTTCACTCTTGACGAACCAATGCGGCTTGTCACCGTACGATTTCAGCCCCGGCTCCATGCCATGTTTGATCAGGCCGATGCGTATCTTGTCGCGCGTCTCCGCGTCCATGTACTGATGCAGCCAATCGTACCCGACACCCACGGCATGCGACATTTCAGCGGTATCAAGATAATGCGACGGGTTCCAATCCTTGAATGCACACGCGGCTAAGATGTTTTCGATGGCCTTATCAGCATAGGCAGCTTTGCCCGTCCAGCGATACGCCAGGCCAAGCGCGTAAACGCGATTCATGCATTCGCGGCTGACACTCAGCAGACGCGGCCCCGTCAGCTTATACACCACCGGCGGGCGGCCCATGTAACCGTCCGCGCGCCTGATGGTATCCGCGACGCACCGCTGTAAAGCTTCATCCGTCGCGTACGCCGCCTTCAGCTTGCCAAGTTGCTCGTCAGTGACCATTAGCCGCGGATGCTCCTGCCGCAGCGTGCCAAGGACACTGGATGCTTCCTGGCCCTGGACCTCGCCAACAAACGCGTCTGCACAAAACGCCGCACAAGCCACACACACTACCATCAGATACCGCATACCCATCTCCTTACAAAGTCCCGTTTTATCCCCCTGCTGCACGCCTAATCGACGCAATTGACGCCCATGCGCTCTGTCAGACGTTCAAACTCATCGAGCGAACTGTATTCAATGATAATTCGGCCGCGATTGCCGCGTTTACCGGCCGAGATCTTTACCTTTGTGCCCAGGGCGGCCTTCAGGCGTCTTTCCAGATCCATTATGTGGGCGGACTTCTCTTTCGCTTTTGGCTCACGCGCCCCTTCCAGGCTCATCTTGACGAGTCTTTCCACCTCCCGCACACTCAGCCGCCCGGCCAATGCCCGGTGTGCAAGCTTGCGCCGGAGTTCATCCGTCGGCAGCGCAAGTATCGCTCTGGCATGGCCCATGGCAAGCTGCCCTTCGATCAACATCGCCCGGATGTCCTGTGGCAGGTCGAGCAGCCGGAGGTAGTTGGCCACAACGGACCGGTCCTCTCCCAGGCGTTCGGCGGCCTCTGTCTGCGACAGCGAAAAGGTGTGGATATAGTTCTGATATGCCATCGCCCGTTCGATCGGATTCAGGTCCGTGCGATGGATATTTTCAACCAAGGCAAGCTCCAACATTTCCTCATCCGTGGCATCTCTGACCACGGCGGGAACCTCCTCCAGACCCGCGATGCTGGCCGCCCGGAGCCGCCTTTCGCCGGCAATCAGCTCATATCCGGTGCCCTTCTTGCGAACCAGAACGGGCTGAATAACGCCGTTTGCCTGGATAGAGGCCGCCAACTCCTCCAGATCGGCATCGCTCCAGGTCTGCCGCGGTTGGTACGGATTTGCACGAATTTGCGAAATTGGAAGCGTTCGCAGGGCCTGCTTCATTGCCTCATCCGGCGGCAATTGAACGGGCCCAGAGCTGGGTGTCGGGCCGGCGGGCGGCACGTCGTTTACGAGGCCCCCCATTGGCCCCAGAAGGGCTTCAAGTCCTCTGCCCAAATGGCGCCGTTTCGACTTGTCTTCCGATGTCATGGCGACTCCTTCAATCTGCCTGTCTCATTATTTCTTGTCTGCCGGTCTCCCAAGCATCGCCGGAATGGACCGTAATGGACCGTACAGTTGTACCACATGTTTGTGCGTCTTTCCAGAGAATTGGCCAAGGCATAAAGAAGTGTTTCACGTGAAACGCGCCCGTCCCGTGGGCCGTCCGCCTTGCCAAGAACCCGTCCTCCAGATATCGGCACACGTGCCTGTTTCACGTGAAACACGTTACCCCGTACCCATGCCTCCTCACCATCCTGGCTAACTCATCCCGAGCCCCTCCACTCCGCGGGCTCTGGCGCGCACCCTCAGGCGGGTTGGATTGCGTCGCTTCCGTCATTCCCATTGACCGCAGCCCGCCAGCCAACGTACCCCACTCCGCACGGACAGACGATCCGCTAAACCCTATGAAGCTGTGCTTGGGGCCGCCGCGGCCGGAGGGCTGGGGGGCACTGCCCGGTGGCTTTTTCAGTGCTGCTAATGGGGCTGGGAGCGAGTCTCAGTACTGTTAGGCGGCATATCCACGGTGTGATCAGGCAGGGCGAACCGTGCGCCAACTGGCCTTGCCCGTCCCTTACCGCCTGACATGAGCCGACTCGGGGATCCCGTAACGCCTGGCGATCATCGCATTCGCCGCAGCCAGCTCCGCCCGCGGGATGACGACCGTCGGGTGGTCCTGCTCGAACTCTATGACGTGGAACGCAGAATCAGGCTCCGCCTCCAGAGCCTCAAGGACATCCCTGAGCCGTCTGATCGGCACGCCGTTAACTGTACTGATAACAAGCCTCCCCAGCCCATGGTATCCCCGATTGATCTCCGCCGGCAGCACGTAGCTCAGCAGTACCACCTCGCGCCGCTCGGCAGTCGCGTTAAACGCATGCATGCGATAGTACTGAAAAAGGTGGGGCGGGGCCTTTCCGCCGAAATTATCCCCCCACAGCTTCAGGTAGTCGCGCGTGAGTTTCTGAATCACGTAACCACCCGTCACAATGTACTCCGGCCGCTCATCATACCCATAGTAGGGGACAAGCATTTCATCAACATCGAACTTACTGACTGTCAGAGGCAGCTTGTACTCCGTCCCATCCCGCACAATCGTGACCTCCACTGAATCGCCGATCTGCAGCGAGTTGATCAGATGTTCGTATGACAGCCGCCCGTACAGGTCATCCTCGTAGTAGCCGAACGCATCAATTTGATGTCCGTCTATCGCAAGCACAACATCTCCCTGCTGGAGCTGGTCGTGTCCCATGCCAACACGGTAGACATTACGGACATAGACGCCGCCCTTCGTTTCCGTCGGCAGCTTCAGATATCTGCGCAGGGTCGGGTCGGTCAGTACCTCGCTTGCAAAACCTGTGATGCCGAAACCTTCATATACGCCGTCGGCGGCATCTTCCAAAAAGTGATTTATCGTGCAGGCCGGTATCAACCCTGTTTCCTGCTTGTCACTGTTCGCCCAGCATGCAATGCCGATGGGCTGATCACCCATACAGAAGAGGCGCCCCTTGCCGGTTTCGGTAGACGTTCCCGAAACAACGTAATCCAGAAAGCGCGTAAACGACGATTCGCACCGATTCACCTCCGCCCGATCCAGGTGCCCGCGTCCGGTAATAACATCACCATTGCTTCCCAACCAGTAAGAATCAACCGCCGCGCCCCTTCGGTATCGTTCGACAAACCTCACCGGTGTCAGCGGCACAGCAAGATACGCGGGATCGATTTCCAGAAGCGCCAGATTGCAGTCGTAATCCACCACTTTCACCGTCGCCGGCACATACTCGTTCTGCCCGTGCAGGCGCACCTTGATAAACGCCGCATCCGCGACATTCATCGCCGTGGTGAGCACCTGGTTCGGGCCTGTTGCGCATCCGAAACCGTTGCGCTCGATCATATTCGGCGCTCGCCATGGCTGCAGCATTTCATAGCTGTTCGCCGAGACGCTTAAATAGACCAGCGAACCCTTCATCGCCTCTCTCATGTCCGATGGGGCGGCCCCGGCGGCCATGATCCGTTCATTTTCCATGCAGCCTGTGCTGAAAAGGGCCGCCGCAGAGAGAATCGCAATGCTTATCAGTGTTTGCCGTCTCATAGTGTGCCCTCCAGATTTGCCGCCACCGGCACCGCATACTTCTCCAGAATAGTCTGCTGGGCAGCCTCCGCGGCTTCGGCATCGAGCACGAGCGGCCTCTCCAGACCCATGAAGCGAATCACGCAGAAGCCGTCTTTGCTGCTTTCCAACGCCCGGGGCATTTCCTCAAGACTGTGTATCTCAATTCCGTTCACACTTTCCACAACATGGTCCTCGAACCCGCCGCAGTAAGCGTTGACCTGGTCCGGCAGTATTTCCGAAAGCACAACGTATTCTTTGCGCTGACGATCTGTGTTGAGCTGCTCGGAATCATAAAACAGGTACCGTAAGAAGAAGGGTATGTCGCTGAGCCAGTTGTTTCCCCACACTTCCAGATAGTTTCGAGTCATCGGAACAAATGTCAGGCCGGCGTATACTACATGGCGGGGCGGCACATCGTATGCCTTGGCGTAGTCCAGCACGGGGCGGTTCAGGGCAACGGTGGCCTTTTCAGTCATCAGCTGCCCGTTACGGTAAAACGTCAGCGTCACACTCTCGCCGATCTGTTTCTGCTCTATGATTTCCGACATATGCAGCGCCAGCCCATAGACACGCACCATACCGTCGTTATCAATATCATAATCGTCGATCTTTGTGATCACGTCGCCTTTCTGGAACTTGCCCTCAACGGAACTGTGCATCATGGTTTTCAGCACTACAATGCCTTCCTGGCCGGGCGGCACCTTCAGCCAGGCGGCATAGGCCTTGTTGTGCAGCCCGGTAAAGGAGGCAAACCCCAATGAGCCAAACCCGTCGTACCTGCCGTCCTCGATATCCTTAAGGAAATGTTTGATAACCGTCGTGGGAATCAGGAAGCCTATGTTGTCCGCATCACGCATACCCTGGAACGCAACCCCGACGACCTTGCCGTCCTGCAGGACCGGCCCGCCGCTGTTGCCCGGGTTGACCGCGGCGTCTGTCTGCACCACGAGGTGAGAGTCCGCCTGCGTGTGACTGTAAGTACCCATCTGGATGCGGCTTACAACACCCTCCGTTATGGACACCTGACTGCCGCCAACGGGGAAACCATACGTGCGAACGGTGGAATTGACCCGCGGCAGACCCCCGAATTCGAGCGGTACGGTATCATCGAAGAACGTCTCGTCCAGAACGCTCAGGACCGCCAGGTCGCAGTCATGGCCGATGAACGTTACAACCGCCGGATAGCGCCTGGCCAGGTTCTGCTTCTTGATTTCTATGTATCTGTGGTTGCTGACGTTATGGGCATTGGTAAGGATTCGGTTGCCTTCTATGACGAAGCCCGAACCTAAGCCCTGGCTCATGGTCATCTTCTTCCACGGCGTCACATAGTCGAAGTCCTGACTGACACATTGAATCATGACCACCGACTTGTCCAATGTCAGAAGGCTGTCGTCCTCGGACAACTGCCCGGCACAGATGCCCGGCAGCAGCACCGCCGCAAGCAGCAGGCCGGTCGGCATATACAAAAAGGCTGGTGTCTTCATGCGAGAGGCTCCCTCACGTGTTTTGTTTCCATGTCCACCCCTAACATACAGCCCGCCGCAGCAAATGCAAGGCACAAACTCGGGCTTGGAGCGTTATTTCCGGCGAACAACGTCCGATAACAATAATAGATAGAAAGCCAATTTCGGCGGCGTGCGGCAACCTCGCAAAAAAGCCCTTGCCTGATTTGCTGCCTCGTGGAAACCCTCAACTCTGCCAGGCGCGGTGCCGCTTCACGGTCTTGAGCACTTCGTTGGCGATCCGGACGTCCTCCGCGATTTCAAAATCGAACATACCCGCAAGAACGTGATCCGCGCCGTTTTCAAACGCGTACCGGAAGGCGTCGGCAGGAGGGATAGCCCCCACGGCCATGACTTTGAATGCTATCCAAGGCTTTTTGACATCTTTCATGACATCGATGACTGCCTGCGGATCACTGCACCAGTAGCCGGGGATCTCCGCGACGGCGCCCTTGATTTCGTCCGGTTTCGGGCCGGTAGGGTAACTGTGATGGTGAAACGTCTTGATGTAGAAATCCGCATCGACGCCGTTTCTCTCGCACTCGCGGATTACGTTGATGTCGTGTGCCCCTACGCCGGACGGGAGGTTGTAGTCCTTGACGACTTCAACCGCACGTTTCATCAGGTCGGTACGCCCTTGAGACGCAAGTTCGTCCGCGCGTACTCCCCACAAATACAGTGCATCGACGCCCATATCCGCGATGTACTGCACCTGCTTCTTGTAGGCCTCCATGGAATCGTCCACGGCAGCCACGGGGCACATGATGATCTGCATCCTGCCGCCTTGCTTCCTGTACTTGCGCAGGATCGCATCCGTCCACTCGGTCGTGTGAATCACCAGCGTGTTGATCCCGTGTGCTTCGGCGACGGCTAACGTCTCGAGAATCTTGCTTTCAGTATTGTAACGGGCGGCAAGCGTATACACATACCGCAGGTCGCGACTGTGCGTGAAGTGCGTCAGCAAATTGCCGCCCAAGAGCAGACGGCTCACCGACATGCCTGCAATCTTCCCACACGGCAGGGCAGCCGAACCGCCCACGGCAGGGGGACCACCTTGTATACCACTTGCCGCCAGCACCGCCGAACCCGCCGCGGCCGATACGAGTGATTGCTGCATAAACGCCCTGCGATTCATGTCGGATGCCATAGCACCGCTCCTTTCCGAAGGCCCTGCCTACTTTTCCAGCACCACCACGATCCAGCCGCGGACGTTCAGCCCGTCGTCGGCCCCGCCGAAGCTGTGAATCTGTTTGACCGCCCATCCATCCGCAAGGTAGTCCCTCAAATGCTCCTCGACCAGCCCGTGCTTGTCCGCATAGGAACCGCGCAGGAGTTTGCCGCCCATATACGCGTGATTGTCAAGATACACTGTAACAAGCTTCTGCATCGTCTCGGCCTCCAAAGCAGGTCCTCGATCCATTATATCACCCCCGAGGCGCAGAACCAGTTCAAAATTAACCTTGCCACGACCCTGCCAGTGTCGTTGAAGTTGAGCCCCATACAATCCGCCACACCAGTCGGCGGCTTTTTTCAGCAAACAAAACGCCCGTCCGCCCCATATACAGGGCATACCGTCCTTCGGGCGGGGGTTTGCTGATCGGCACACCTGAAAACCGATATCCTGTCGCTGAGAGTCTGTTATGCGAATACTTCTTGTCTGTCCCGAAGCGCCCGACAGCTTCTGGAGTCTCAAAAACGCGCTTCGTTTCACGGCAAAGAAGGGGATGCTGCCTCCCTTAGGCCTGCTGACCGTCGCGGCGATGCTGCCGGCGGACTGGGAGGCCCGTCTCATTGACATGTCCATCGAGCCGCTGCACGACCGCGATATCCTCTGGGCGGACTACGTCTTCCTGACCGGCATGTACGTGCAGCGGCGCCGCGTGGACGCGATCATCGAACGCTGTCACCGGCTCGGCACAAAGACGGTCGCCGGTGGACCGATTTTCACCTCCATCCCCGAAGACTACGACCACGTCGACCACCTGATCCTCGGTGAGGCGGAGGTCAGCCTGCCGCCGTTTATCGCCGATCTGCGCGCGGGCCGGGCACGGCATATCTACCGGAGCGAAGATTGGGCGGATGTCGGCACCAGTCCCGCCCCCCGATGGGATCTGATCAACATGCGCAAGTACCTCCTCATGGGCATTCAGTTTTCGCGCGGCTGCCCGTTTGCCTGCGATTTCTGCAACGTGACGGCGCTGTTCGGCCGCCGCATGCGGACCAAGACCACGGAGCAGTGGATCGCCGAACTGGACGCGCTCTACGCCCAGGGCTGGCGGGGCGATGTCTTCGTTGTGGACGATAATTTCATCGGCAACAAGACGCTGCTGAAGGATCGCGTGCTGCCGGCGATGATCGACTGGATGCGGCGGCACAAAAGGCCGTTCAAGTTCAATACACAGGTCTCCATTAACCTCGCCGACGACGATGAACTGATGCGGCTGATGGCCGAGGCGGGCTTCGATTGCGTATTCGTCGGCATCGAGACCGCCAATGAGGCCGGCCTGGCCGAATGCAACAAGACGCAGAACATCGACCGCGATATGGTCGACTGCGTCCGGAGGATTCAGCGTGCCGGAATGCAGGTACAGGCGGGCTTCATTCTGGGCTTCGACAGCGATCACGCCAGCGTGTTCGACGGGCTCATTCGCTTTATCCAGGAAAGCGGCATTGTCTCGGCGATGGTCGGCCTGCTCAACGCCCCCAAGGGCACACAGCTCTATCAGAGGCTTGTCAACGAGAACCGCCTGCTCGAAGACGGTTCGGGTGACAATACCGACTTCTCCATGAACTTCGTTCCCACCATGGATCGCGACGAACTCCTCAACGGTTATCGAAAGGTCGTGCAGACGATCTATGCGCCCCGGGCTTACTACCAGCGCATCAGTACGTTCATGAACAATTACGTGCCCGCCGCCCCCCACGGGGGCCGTTTCCGCTGGTCGGATCTGCGCACAATCGCCCGCAGCATGTGGCACATCGGCATACGCAACCGCGGCCGGCGGTATTACTGGAGGCTGCTGGGCCGCTCGCTGCTCCATCCGGAACAGCTCCGCCTGAACCTGACGTTTGCCATCTACGGCTTCCACTTCCGCCGCGTTTTCAAGGTCTGATCCCCAGGGTTACAGCACCTGTCTGGCACAACGTAACGTTCGCCGGATCACAAGCAAACCCGCTGTCCGCAATTTATGCAAAGTGTGCTATGCAGGCTAATGCAAATTGTGTTGAGCCGGTGACAAGCGCCCGCCGGTTTGGTATTCTTTTGTGCTTATGAATGTTGTGTCCTTACAGGGTGTTGGTAAACAGTTCGGCCACCAGGTGGTCTTTGATGGCCTAAACCAAACGTTCTTTGCGGGCGAGAAGGTAGGCCTGATCGGCCCAAACGGCAGCGGCAAGACGACGCTTCTGCGCCTTATCCTGGGCGAGATCGAGCCGGATGTCGGTAAGGTGGTCCGCTCCAAGAGCCTCCGCATCGGCTACCTGCCGCAGGAGGCGGCCTTCGACGGCAGCCGCACCGTCATGGAAGAAATGCATGCGGGCCTCGACGACGTCCTCGGCAAACAGAACCGTCTTCACGCACTGGCCGAACACATGGAAACACTTCATGGAGCCGAGCTTGCCGCGGCTATGGCCGAGTATGACCGACTAAGCCATGAATTCGAGACGGCAGGCGGGTACGTGCTGGAATCGCGTATCAAGACGATCCTGGCCGGCCTTGAGATCGACAAGGAACTTTACCATGCAAAAACCTCCGCCCTCAGCGGCGGCCAGCTCTCGCGCCTGGGCCTGGCCAAGGTTCTGCTGGCGGATACGGACCTCCTGCTGCTGGACGAACCCACCAACCACCTCGACCTCCACGCGACAGTCTGGCTGGAGCGATTCATACGCGATTACAAAGGCGCTGCAATCATTATCAGTCACGACCGCTACCTGCTGGACGCCGTCACAGACAAGATTGTGGAACTGGATCGCGGCCGCAGCACCACCTGGACCGGCAATTACAGTACGTACATCGAGACGCGCCGGAAAGTGCTTCTGCAGAAGGAGCGCCAGTACCAGAAACGCCGCGAAATGGTCGACCGCACGCTCGATTTCATCGCCCGCAACAAGGACCAGGAGGGTATGCGCAAGACCGCCCGCGGCCGAAAGAAACGCCTCGAGCGCCTTCTGCACGAGAATCCTGACTTCCTCGAAAAGCCGACTGAAGCACGCACAATTTCGTTCGGTTTCGCCGGCGCCAAGAGCCAAACCAATCTGGTCCTCCGATGTGAAAGCCTCACCAAGGCCTTTGGCCCGGTCAAGCTGTTTGAAAACCTCACTCTTGACGTCTTAGGCGGCGAACGATTAGGCATCACCGGGCCCAACGGAACCGGCAAGACGACTTTCCTTCGAATGGCTCTGGGCCAGATCCAGCCGGCGACGGGTACGATACGCATGGGCTCCACACTTTCGGTCGGTTATCTTGATCAGCAGGCCCAGGTTCTCGACCCCGAACGCGCGGTTCTGGATGAAGCAAGGTCGGCCCGCCCTGAAGCGACCCCTGAGGTCATCCGCGGCCGTCTGGGGGCCTTCCTGTTCACCGGCGAAGATGTTTTCAAAAAGGTCGGCGACCTCAGCGGCGGCCAGCAAAACCGCCTCATGCTGTGCAAGCTCGTCCTCTCCGAGCCGGACGTCCTCATCATGGACGAACCTACCAACCATCTGGATATCGCAAGTCGCGAGATGCTCGAGGAGGCCTTGTGCGATTATGACGGCACAATCATCACGGTAAGCCACGACCGCTATTTTCTCGATCGTGTCGTGGACAAGCTGTTGGTCATCGGTGTAGACGAATACGGCGGCCGTCAATTAGGCCGATTCGAATTCGTTACCGGCGAAAATGTATATTCCCGATACGCCTCGCTGGTGGCTCAACGGGTCGAAGCCAAAGAGGCCGCGGCCCGCCGACAAGCATCGCCTCCCCGCACAGCAGCGAAACAGAACCAGCCTGTAGCCAAGGGCGTGCCGCCCGAACTTCGCCAGTTCAACAGGTATACCGTTGAGCAGCTTGAAGAGATGATCCTGTCACTGGAGGAAAAGCTGGCCGAGCTTCAGGAAGAGTTTGGCGATCAGAAGTACTACCAAAACCCGGAACTCCTGGCCGGGCTTCAGGAAAATGTCCGTAAGTGCAAGGAAGAACTGGACTTGTTGTACCGCGCCTACGATTTTCGCCTCCGTTAACGCTTTGTTGCACACCACGTGGATAAAGTGTTGGACCCGCTGTTATATGTGTCATCAACCACAATATCAGTACTGGCACGGGGCTCTATGCAACAGTTTGCCTCACATACCCCGCCGATGTGCAACAGAGGATGTAACAGGTTGCCCGCATCAAAAAGGACGGCTGAAACATCCGTATGTCCCGCCGCAATAAACACTTGCGACATAGAGGACAACGGGTAATTAACAATCCCGCAGGCCATATGACCAATAGTGCTATTGATTAATCCTTATTTTTCTCAGTACTGCAAACGGTCACATTGCTACAGCACCTTGGTGACTCCTGGGATAGCTATCGGATAATTGCCCTGGCTATCCGCAACTGCTGGCGGGGTACTTTGCAGCGTGTAGTCGTCCAGCCCTGGCGCCAGCGTTATCGTTGACGCCATTGCTTCGTCCCACGTGATCAGTTGGCCCGACACGGCGGCCATGCGTCCGAGAATCCCCGCCATGCACGCGTTGGCAGAGTATTCGGTTTCGTTATACGGTTTGTTGTTACGGATTGCGCCGAATAGCAGGTCGTGTTCGGTCTGGTAAGCATCGCAACGTGGCCCCTGGTATTGCCAAATGCCATTTTCGTTCGTACGGTTGTGCCCCTTGTATATCTTGGGATCTGCAATCCCAGTTCCGCCGAACCTTTAGCGCCGTGAATGATCACGCCCCAGTAACCCCAGCAGCCCGTGATATGGCGTCCCTGTGCGAACAACCGCGTACCGTCCGGGAATGTGTATTCGACGGCATAGTGATCGAACAACTGGTCAAGCAGAGTATACAAGCCAGATTGGAAAAGAGCGGAACCGGCACAAAGTTGAAATTGTCCCAGCGATAGTTCGACGCTTAAAAGAAGATATGGCTACCCCGGCCCGAATCTTGTAGGATCAGGCCAACAATTTATCAACATTTTGAGAGAAGTCGCCATGAAGGAATCGTATGTCGCGGACAAAACGCACAGCCGAAAGAACGCCAAATACCTCAGCCAAGAGGGGTAGCTCTTGCTGGCCAGTTTCCTTGCGAAGGAGTCTGGCAAGGGCGAATGTGGTCGAATCGCCAAATCGCGGCATTCGTAGCCGCAGGGGCGGCGTCAAGAAGTGGCGCGATCAAGCGATGGTTGTCTGGGTAGTAGGGTCGCTGTTGGATACGGAGAGACGCTTCACGCGGATCATGCGGCACCGCAGTTGTGGATGGTGGACACGAAGCTCAAAGCTTTGGGTCGAAGAGGATTAACTGGACACTGAAGCAACAGTTGTATAGCTTCTGAACAGGAGCAACCAATAAGCCTCCAACTACAACTGGCAGATCCTCCAAAGTTGCGCGGCTTTTGCAAACAGTCATTATCTGCTTGACGCTGCAGTACCAAAACTGTAAAGAGAAGTTTGTCGGTGGAAGGGACGCTAAGGGAGTTAAGTAGGATAAGAATGTGAAAAAACTTCTGATCAAACTGGCCGACTGTTGCGGTTACGTGATTCGAAAGAAGCGGACTACCGATCGAACGTTTTACGATGCTTTTGAATGCCAGAAATACCTTCTGACAGGATTGCCATCCGAAAACCCGGTGATTTTCGACGTTGGTGCTAACCGCGGTCAGACAGTGGCGCGTTATCGAGCGGTTTTGCCCAATAGCACAATTCACAGCTTCGAGCCGTTTCCGGATTCGTTTCAGGCGTTGCAAAAATCCACGCAGGGTGATGAACGCTGCATCTGTGTCAATGCGGCGGTTGCCGACCGGCCCGGTATGCGCAAGTTTTATGTACAAGGGCTCGACGGGGCCAACTCTCTTCTGCCGCGACCGCACTTACAGCGGCGGTACTACCCCAAAGAGGCGGCCGAAGAATCCACCACTGAGGTCAAAACGATCACGCTGGATGATTATGTTCGTGATAACCGAATAGAGAGAGTAGAAATCCTTAAAATGGATATCCAAGGCGGCGAGTTGCTTGCATTGACTGGCGCGCATGATATTCTCTCGAAGAGCCTGATTCCGATCATTTACACTGAGGTAGTGTTTGTGCCGCATTATGAAGGCGGGGCGATGATGTATGAGGTATGGAGCCGCTTGGAGGAATATGGGTATTCGCTGTATAACATGTTTAACCTATACAGGGCCCACAATGGGCAATTACGGCAGGCAGACGTCATCTTCATAGCTAACTGGTTCCGCAGCCAATTCATCGATAAGCAACCGGAGGAGCCGTAGCAGGCAATGACAGGCGCACGTCGCTGGACGGCATATCCATGAGATTCCTGGCCTTAATGGCTGACTTGACTTCTTTGCATACCTTTTGTCTAATTGGCGGCGGAGCGGGCGTCGAATCGCATCGGCTATCATTGCAGGCCGACGCCGGGGTGGACCCCGCGGCCGAAGGTCGTGGTTTGTGCGGTATCTAACGGGGTCTGGAAAAGAGTTCTACAGGAGGGCATTCAATGAAGAGGCGTGCGTTTCAGGTATTGGTCATCTCTCTGTTTCTGTCGGCCGCGGCAAGCAGTCTGCTGGCGCAAGGCCCGGCCAGAACCGTCGCAGGCGATTGGCGGATCGAAGGCGAGTACGAGGGCCGAACCGTAGTATCGCTCCTTTCGCTTTCGGTGGGCAAGGATGGCCAACTGACGGGTGAGTGGCTCAGCTATTGGGGTGTCGCGCAACTCAAGGACATCAGGCAGGACGGCACGTCTCTGAATTTTGTCCAGGTAGCGCGTTTTGGTGACAGTGACTTCACGGCCAACTTCGCCGGAACTGTAAGAGGCGGCAGGCTGGAGGGTACCCTGACAAGCGACCGCGGCGAACAGAAGGTGCGCGGCCAGCGGATACGCGGCATCCCGGCGGCGGCCGGCACGTGGGAGATGACGGTCAAAGTCGGCCAGAGAGAATACACCGGCAAGCTGATCATCACCGTGGGACCGGAAGGCAAGCTGCAGGGAACCTGGCAGAGCGACGTGGGCGAGCATACGATCAGCGACCTTGGGTTCTCCAGGGGCAAGCTTACGTTCAAGCGCGTCAGCAGGATTGGCGACCGGCAATGGGAATCCACGTTCGAAGGTGTCATTAAGGCGCATTCACTCTCCGGTACGTTCAAGAGTGACCGAGGGGATGCTTCCGCAGAGGGCAAGCGCCTCGGCGCCGCTGCGATCGGCAAATGGGACATGCAGATCACAACGGAATCCGGCAGCCGCCGGCAGGTGCTGAAGGTCAATTCGGACCTGAGTGCCTTCTTCGGGCCGACTGCCATCGACAGGATCACCGTTGACGGCAACCAGATCGGCTTCAAGACAACGGTTGCCTTTGGCGACCGCAGCTACGAAATGGAATTCTCGGGCAGGCTCGAGGGTGGCAAGCTTACCGGCGAGTTGATGAGTCCCCGCGGAAAGCGCAAGGTGGAAGGCACAAAGCGGCAGGCCGCACCCGCCGTGAAGGCCAAAGCCGCCAGGAAACCCGCCCGCAGGCCGGATGTGATCTATGTCCCCACGCCGCAGCACGTTGTGGAAAAGATGCTGGAACTGGCCCAGGTCACCAAAGACGATGTCATCTATGACCTCGGCTGCGGTGACGGACGCATCGTAGTGACGGCCGCACTGAAGTACGGCTGCAAAGGCGTCGGATACGACATCGATCCAAAGCGGGTCAGCGAATCGCGGGCCAACGTAAAGAAGAACAACGTCGAAAATCTCGTCCGTATCGAGCAGGAGGATATCTTCACGCTGGACTTAAGGCAGGCCAGCGTGATCACCCTTTACCTCCTGCCCGATCTTAATGTAAAGCTAATCCCGCAATTGGAGAAGCTCAAGGACGGATCCCGAATCGTGTCGCACGACTTCGACATGAGAGGCGTTCAGCCGGATAAGATTATCACCATTGAGGACGACGAGGATGATTACGGTGACCACACGATATACCTGTGGACCACGCCTCTGAAGCGAACTGACCAGACAGTCCAATAGCCGCAGGACGGCAAGACAGAGCCCGCGTGCGTGCTTAAACCGGGGTGTACCGGTGCAGTAGCGTGCGGGCCGTTGGAACCAAATTCGAACAGGAGGTTGCCATGAAAAACGTGAATCGAATCGCTGTTCTGAAGATCGCCGGCGCGATGGTTTTTGCCGCAGGCATCGTCAATGCCGAGGACTGGACGCAGTGGCGCGGGCCTCGGCGTGATGGGTCCGTCACCGGCTTTGTCGCGCCGGCAGCGTGGCCTGAAACCCTGACACAGAAGTGGAAGGTGACAGTGGGAACAGGCTGTTCGACCCCGGCCGTCGTAGGCAACAAGGTATATGTCTTCACGCGGCAGGGCGATGAAGAGGTGGCGCTTTGCCTTGATGCTGCCGACGGCAAGGAGATCTGGCGCGATACCTACCAGGCCCAGGCCGTCACGGGCGCTGCCGCCCGCCACCCCGGCCCCAGGAGCTCCATCGCCGTCGCCGAAGGCAGGATCGTTACCCTGGGTGTCGGCGGCGTCGTATCCTGCCTCGACGCCGCAACGGGTAAGGTCGTCTGGCGCAAGGACCCGTTCCCGAAGCTCGTGCCGAGGTTCTTCACGTCCATGTCACCGATGATCGTCGATGGCATGGCGATAGCGCATGTCGGCACGGCCGGCAACGGTGCGATGATCGCATTTGACCTTGCCACGGGTAACGAGAAATGGCGATGGTCAGCCGAAGGCCCTGAATACGGCTCGCCGAACCTCCTCACGGTGGCGGGCGTCAAGCAGCTTGTTACGCTGACCGAGAAGAGCATTGTCGGAATCAGCGTCACCGACGGCAAACTCCTCTGGTCGCAGCCGTTTGTGCCGCAGAACCGGGCCTATAATGCAACCACGCCGATCGTCGACGGCCAGACGGTGATCTACATGGGGGCCGGCCGCGGCGTCCGCGCAGTGAAGATCGAAAAGCAGGGTGACGCCTTTACCGTCAAGGAGCTGTGGAACAATCCGGACATCGCGCCGCAATACAACACGCCCGTGCTCAACGGCGGCGCGCTTTACGGAATGTCGGACCGCGGCAACCTGTTCTGCCTTGATGCCAAGACGGGCCAGGCCAGGTGGATCGACCAGACGTCGCGCGACCGCGGCGGCTTCTGTTCGACAATCGACGCCGGCTCGGTGATCCTTGCCCTGCCCAGCAGCGGCGAACTGATCGTGCTTAAGCCCGACACGGACAAGTGCACCGAAGTGGCCAAGATCAAGATAGCCGACACGCCGACATACGCCCATCCGGTCATCGCAGGCAATTGCATCCTTGTCAAGGACCAGGATACGCTGGCCCTCCTGACATTGAGTTGACCGCAAGCCCGGATCGGCAACCTGAAACATCAATCGCAAACGGGTGGAGACGCCCCCGGCCAGGGAAGTACCGGGGGCGTCAGTATTTTCACGAGCCGGCCGCCGCCTGTGAAGAAGGCAATTGCGGTTGCTCAATTACACATTGAACTCCGCGGTCCGAAGAACGCCGCGTCCCCCGGTTTTTCGGCCCAAAATTATTGCGCCCGCCCCGCCAAAAAGTACTTTTCAAGCCGGATTCTTTCGGTTAAATTAGGGGGTTACGGCAGGTTCACTTTGCCTGCGTTTTGTTTTCCGGAGCAATTTGGACAGGGGATGTCATGAGAGTCAAATTCAACAGAGCAGCGCTTCAGGAAGCCCTGGTCTTGGTAACGAGCGTGGTGCCCAGTCGCACGCCCAAACCGATTTTACAGTGTGTGAAATTCACGGCGGAGGGCGATTCGGTGCGGATCTGCGGCACCGATCTCGAGGTCGGCATCACCACCAGGGTCACCCAGGTGGAAATCGAGGCCGAAGGCGAGGTCGTCATACCCGCCGACAAGGTCACGTCGATCATTCGTGAAAGCGTAGACGAAGTCGTTGCATTCGAAGCCTCGGAAGCCGCCGTGCATATCAAGGGCGCCGACAGCCACTTCACCATCTACGGACACGATGCCGGCCAGTATCCCTCCGTGATCGGGTTCGAGGTCGGCGTCGATTTCGAAATGAACCTTGACAAGCTGCAAGCCGGCATCGAGCAGTGTGTCTTTGCTGCCGCCAAAGAAAGCACGCGTTACGCCCTTAACGGCATCCTGTGGGAAGTCAGCGGCAAGAAACTCACCCTTGTCGCCACCGATGGCCGACGGCTCGCCAAGAGCGTGGTGCACCTGCCCGCCGCGGTCAAGGGCAAGCTCGCCGAAGGCCGCATCATCGTCCCCGCCAAGACGATGTCACTGCTGGATCGCGTCGGCGGCGACGCGGAGGCGAAGGTTGGCGTTCGCTTTGTCGACAATCAGATCGCCCTGATATGCGAAAACGCTGTAATCAGCTCCAACCTGGTGGAAGGCAATTTCCCCAAGTACGAAGACATCATCCCGAAAGACTATACGAAGAAGCTGGTGCTGAACACCAGCGCCGCTCTCAGTGCCGTGCGGCGTGCGGCACTGCTGGCCAACGAAGACAGCAAAGGCATCCGGCTGTCGCTGAGCGACAACACGATGATCATTTCCAGCCGCGCCCCGGAGACGGGCGACGCCCAGATCGACATGGCTGTCGCGTATACCGACGCACCTATGGAGATCGGCTTCAATCCGCAGTTCCTGATCGACGTGCTCCGCGTGATCAGGACTGACGAGTTCGAGCTGCATCTCGGCGAGCCGGACCGGCCCGGCCTCATCAAAAGCGGAAGCGATTTTCTCTACCTTGTCATGCCGGTGAATTTGTAGCAAATTCCGCCGGGGCTTACGAAGGACGGATGGCCCCTTCAGGGCAGGGATGAACGATGAAGGATCGGGCCGACGAAGACAGGTTGTTGCGGCAGCTGTGCCGATATAAACCCATCGCCAAGGACACCACGGAGGCCCTCGGCGCGAACGTCCAGACGTATATAAAAAGGCGGCTCGGTTCGCTGCGGCGCAACGCGGGGGTGGTTGATATGTGGCGGCAGCTTCTGCCCAACGAACTGGCGGCCCACTGTGAAATCACGGCCATTCGCGGCGGCGTGCTGGAGGTCGAAGTGGCTCCGGGGCCTTACATGTACGAACTGCGTTCGCTCAGCGCTGAGCTGGTCAATCAACTCCAGCGGTGCAGCGGGGGCGCACAAATCCGCCGCCTGGTGCTTCGGCCCAGGCGACAGGCAATAACGGAAACTGAAGAGGCGATATGAAGGAAGTGGCGTTCGATCATAAATACGATGCGAGCAATATCAAAATCCTGGAGGGGCTGGAGGCCGTCCGCAAACGGCCCGATATGTACATCGGCAACCGGCAGGAAGGCGGCCTGCACCACCTCGTTTACGAAGTGCTCGACAACTCCATCGACGAGGCCCTGGCTGGCCGCTGTGACCAGATCACCGTGCACATCCATCCGGACGGCAGCTGCTCCGTCGAAGACAACGGCATAGGTATTCCCGTCGACATGCATGCCGAGGCCAAGAAGAGCGCCTTGGAGGTGGTGTTGACCACGCTGCACGCCGGCGGCAAGTTCGACAACAAGGCCTACAAGGTCTCCGGCGGCCTGCACGGCGTCGGCGTCAGCGTAGTCAATGCACTCAGCGAATGGCTCGAGGCCGACGTCTATCGTGACGGCAAACACTGGCACTTCGAATGCGCCCGCGGCGTACCGAAGGGGCCGGTCCGCGAGATCGGCGAAACGACCAAGCGCGGCACGCGCATCACCTTCCTGCCCGACGAAGAGATCTTCGAGAGCATCGAGTTCAATCACGACACGCTGCTCAAACGCATCCGCGAACTGGCGTACCTCAATGCCGGAGTCAACATCATCTTTCAGGACGATCGCGTTCAGAAGAAGGAGCGGTTCCACTACGAAAACGGCCTCAAGGCCTTTGTTGAATATCTCAACGAAGGCAAGACGGTGATCTCGGATGTGATCCGCTTCTACAAGGAGGACGAAGAATCGCGGCTGGCCTGCGAGATCGCCATGCAGTACAACGACAGCTATAACGAAAACCTGCTGGCGTTCGCCAACAACATCCGCAACATCGACGGCGGCACGCACCTGTCCGGCTTCAAGACCGCGCTTACCCGCACAATGAACGCCTACGCCCGAAACAGCAATATGCTCAAGGACGGTATGGCCACTACCGGCGAGGACCTGCGCGAAGGCCTCACGGCGGTCATTTCGGTGCGCGTCGCCGAGCCGCACTTCGAGGCCCAGACAAAAGTGCGTCTGTCGAATCCCGAGGTAGGCAGCTTCGTCGAAACCATGCTCAACGAGCAGCTTGCCATCTACCTTGAAGAGAATCCCGCCACGTCCAGGAAGATACTGAACAAGGCCATCCAGGCCGCCGCCGCCCGCGAGGCCGCACGGAAAGCCCGTGAACTGACGCGGCGCAAAGGCGCGCTCAGCGGCGCCAACCTGCCCGGCAAGCTGTGGGACTGCTCCAGCAAGGATACCGTCAGCACGGAAATCTTCATCGTCGAGGGCGATTCGGCCGGCGGTTCGGCCAAAGGCGGCCGCGACCGTACCATCCAGGCCATCCTGCCCTTGAAGGGCAAGATTCTCAACGTCGAAAAGGCCCGGCTCGAAAAAATGTTGGGCCATGAGGAAATCCGCACCATCATCAGCGCGCTGGGCACGGGCATCGGCGCAGACGAATTTGATATCTCAAAATGCCGTTACGGCAAGATCATCCTGATGACCGATGCCGACGTCGACGGGGCGCACATCCGCACGCTGCTGCTGACGTTTTTCTTCCGCCAGATGCCCGAGCTGCTGGAACACGAGAAGATATACATTGCACAGCCGCCGCTCTATGAGATTCGCGCCAAGGGCGCCAAGAAATCCGAATACGTGCTCAACGAGGCTGCCATGCGCAAACGCATGGAGCAGCGAGGCCTGGAGGACACGATTCTGGCCGTCCGCGCTGACGGGCAAAAGGACGTCGAGATCAGCGGTGAACGGCTCGAAGCGCTTGTGAAAATCCTGAACGACATGGAGCGGAGCATCAACGTCCTGCAGCGCCGCGGAATCGTCTTTCGCCAGTTTCTCGAGAGCTACTACGACGGTACGCGCTTGCCGAGCTATCACGTCCGCAGCGGCCAGGAAAGCGAATTCTTCTATGACAAGGCCGCCTACGAAAAGCGGCTCACCGAATTCGAAGACCAGCTCATCGAGGAAGAGAACTTCGGCGCCGACGCCGAGCGCCGCGTACTGGCCGAAGAACTGCACGAAGTCGTCCGCCTCAACGAAATCGATGCCCGGCTCAAGAGCGACTACGGGCTCGGACTCACCGATTACCTCCTCAAGACCACCCGCACCGTCTCCGGCGAAGCCTTGCCCACCAAGTTCGAGGTCCGCTGCGGTGAAGATCGCTACGACGTGGCCTCGCTGGGCGGTATCTGCCAAACCATTCGGCAGATCGGCGGCAAGGGCATCGAAATCAAGCGATTCAAGGGCCTCGGCGAAATGAATTCCGACCAGTTGTGGAGCACCACCATGGACCCGAGCAGACGCACCCTTCTGCTGGTCAAGCTCGAAGACGCCGGCGAAGCCGACCGCCTCTTCAGTATTCTCATGGGCGAAGACGTCGAAAAGCGCCGCAACTTCATCCGCGACCACGCGCTGGAAGTCCAGAATCTCGATGTCTGACGGGCGGTGTGGCGTTACCGCTGCAGCCAGGCCTCTGCGAATACCGACAGGTCTTTAAGATCGATTGTCCCGTCGCGGTTCAAGTCCCCGCGATAAGGCGGACCATCTGCCTTGGCTAAGGCGCTGGCGGAATTCCTCGCCCAGTCCGATGCCAGCATGGCAAAGTCGGCAAGCGTCACAGGGCCGTCAAAATCCAGGTCCGCCGCCCTGCCGCCCGCATTCACTGACAGGCTTGCATGCAGCGTCCCGCCGTAACGTCCCATGTTAACCGCACCGCCGTTGGGATACAGCTCGCCGTCAGCGGCGTCTGTCGGATCGCCGGCGTCCAGGCACGGACTCGTGACGCCGTCGATCACCCATTGCCCGGCATTATCGTCCCGCCGGCCTGCCTCGGACTTGAGATGATAATCGCCATGAACCCAGACGTCGTCAGCGGTTTCGCCGGGCGTTCCCTGCTCATCCCAGCGGCCGGGCGCCGGCCACATGTATGCGGCCGCACACCATTTTACCAAGAATCAGAAGGACATCTCAACGAATATCAGCCTTTTGGTCGCGGCCGAATCTTTCCACAAACGAATTTTTTAGTTGAAAACGCCTGGCGAACTGGGCAAAATAGGGCACGGACGGAATCGAAGCAGCAAAAGCGATCAGGCTCTCATGAAGGGAGGCTAAAATGGCGCACATCTCAAAATTCATGATGTTTCTGGCGGTTTCAGCACTGTTACTTACAGGTTGCCACGAACAGGATCAGAAAAAGTCAGAACCCATAACCATTACCCCCGAGCTGCGCAAGGCGCAGTTGCTCAAGGAAATCGACCGGAAGTACGAGAATCCGCAAGCCCATTACGAGCTCGGCCGCATCTTCCACACCGACGGCTTGTGGAGCAAGGCCGAGAACGAGTACCGTGTTGCTATCGCCTTTGACCCCATACTGTGGGATGCCGAGGCGGCCCTCGTCAAGCTCTTCCTGGATAAAGGCGATGAGGCCAAAGCCGAAAGAACCGCCCTGAATGCCATCGACCGGGCCAGCTATTCCGCCGCCGCGTCGTTAGGCCTGGCCAAGGCTTTTCAGAAGGAATATCTCGACAAGTACGCCCTGAAGTGCCACAGCCAGGCACTTGCTCTCAGTCCGAACTCCGCCGAGGTCTACAAGCACATCGGCTACTATTATCTTGCCAAACGCAACGTGGCACTCGCCGAAGCCAACCTCAGGCATTCCTTTGAACTGGACCCGTACCAGCCGGAGGTTGCCGGAGAGTTGGGACGCATGGGGATCATTGTTGAAGTCCCGGGCGTTGACATCCCTGCGAAAACAGAAACGCCCGCACCCGAATCCAAGTAACCGGCTTGGGAGGCAGGACGACGTACTTTCCGAAGGAGCGGCAGGGCAGCGGGTAAATAAGACCCGCGGGATCAGTACCCCGCGGGTTTTTTCATCGCTTCGTCTGATAATACCGCCGCCGCCAGTACAGGAGCACAATACTACAGAAAACCCCGCCGGCAAACCGATAAAACTTATTGCGTCAACATTGCGGAGAGGGTTTGTACATGGCCGCACGAACAACTGCGGCGGGAAGGGCAACAGACGTGAACGGCAGGAATTTGTACAGCGTGGCTTTGAAGGCCTTCGCCCTTGCGGCGTGTCTGCTGGTCTTTTTCAGTTGTTTCAGTTTCAGCATCTGGGATGCACCCAGCAGGCTGGCATACCCCAACAACGATCCGACCGCCAACTGGTGCGGTTCTATCGGTGCATTCGCGGCCTATTATCTCATGTACTACATCGGCCCCGGCGTTTTTGTGCTGGTGTCCGCTATCGCCTGTGCCCTCGGCGCCAGCCTTGCCGGCGTCAGGATCACTCAACCCTTCCTTCGCTTCATCGGCCTGTGTCTGCTGACGACGGCCATGTCCTGCACGTTCTACCTGCTCTGGCCTACCGAAAGCGTCTGGCCCTACGCGGAGGGCGGCTTCATCGAAGGCAACGGCGGTATCCTCGGCATCGCCGCCGGCACGATTCTCGGCAACTACGTGGCGACGCTCGGGACCACTATAGTGGTGGTCTGCACCTGGCTTGTGGGCGCAGTACTGCTCGCCGACGCAGTCGTTCTCGCCCTGCTGCGTCGGGTTGGCATGACCGTCCTGCGGCTGTTCGGGCTTGCCGGCCCTGCCTTCTCCGCCGCCCGTGAAAGCGGCCGCGAAATGGCCGACATCTGGAAGCGGCTCAGTGCCCGCCAGCGCGCCGCCCGACAGGAAGCCGCCGCCGCGGCCCCGCGCCAGCGTACGCCAATGACCGTCGGCCGCGGCATGGCCATATATGAACCGGGAGAGTTCGTCGACGGCCGACGGGAATCGCCCCCTGCCCCTGCCCGCGCCGAGACCGCCCAGGAGCAGCCGCCCAGGCCGCCGCTCAAGATCACCTTGGCCGATGCGCGTACAGAGAAGACGGAAAAGAAAACCGTCGCCGCGGGCAAGACCGAACCGCTCGTCCCACGATCCAAACCCACAAAAGAATACGTCCCCAAGAGCTACGAAGGCTACCTCCTGCCGCCGCTGGATCTCCTCGAAGAACCCCAGCGCGGTTTCGCCGCCGTACAGGAAAAAATGGTCGAACAGAAGGCCCAGGTGCTCGAGTCCCTCCTCGCCGAATTCGGCGTCAACGCCCACGTCGTCAACGCCGAGCCCGGCCCAGCCATCACCATGTACGAACTGGAACTCGCCCCGGGCATCAAAGTCAGCCAGATATCCAACCTCGCCAACGATATGGCTCGCGCCCTCGGCGCCGGTTCCGTTCGCGTCGTCGCCCCCTTGGCCGGTCGCCACACCATCGGCATTGAGGTCCCCAACTCTCAGCGCGAAACCGTCCGCATCAAAGACCTCATCGTCCGCGCCGGCACAAAGCCCGAACGCATGTTTGTCCCGCTGTTCCTCGGCAAGAGCTCCTCCGGCGAAGTCCTCGTTACCGACCTGGCCAGCATGCCCCACCTGCTCATCGCCGGCACCACCGGCTCCGGCAAGAGCGTCTGCATCAACTCCATTATCGCCAGCATCCTCCTCACCAAGCGGCCTGACGAAGTCAAGATGATCCTCATCGACCCCAAAATGGTCGAAATGGCCATGTTCGAGTCCATTCCGCACCTCATGTGTCCCACCGTCACCGACACCAAACGGGCCGAACAGATCCTCGAATGGGCCACGATCAAGATGGACGAGCGCTACGAACTCCTCGCCGAGGCCAAGGTCCGCAATATCGCCTCTTACAACAAGCTCGGCCCCGAAGAAATCATCGCCCGCTTCGCCCCGACAACTCCCGAAGAAGAAGCAAAAATCCCCAAGACCTTGCCGCACCTGGTCATAGTCATCGACGAACTGGCCGACCTCATGATGACATCCGCCAAGGAGATCGAGTCGTATATCGTGCGCCTTGCCCAAAAGAGCCGTGCCGTCGGCATCCACCTTATCGTCGCCACGCAGCGCCCCCAGGCCACCGTTGTCACCGGCCTCATCAAATCCAACATGCCCGCCCGAATCGCCTTCCGCGTTGCCTCACGCATGGACAGCCGCATCATCCTCGACCAGAACGGCGGCGAAACGCTTCTCGGCCAGGGTGATATGCTCTTCCTCCGCCCCGGCACCAGCGACCTCGTCCGCGCCCAGGGCGCCTACGTCGACGACCAGGAAGTCAAGAACGTCGTCAAGTTCCTCAAGGATGTCGCCGAACCCGAATACCACCCGGAACTCATGCAGCTCAACCGCATCGACACCTCCATGATCGGCCACGACGAACTCTTCGACGACGCCGTTCGCATCGTGCTCGAGACGCGACGGGGCAGCGTCTCTCTCCTGCAGCGCCGACTCAGCATCGGCTACGCACGCGCCTCGCGCATCATCGAAATGATGGCCGCCGCCGGCATCCTCGGCGAGTACAAGGGCAGCCAGGCGCGCGAAGTCGTCATGACCATGGAAGAGTACGAGGCCATGCGCAAACAGCAGGCCATCGAAACAGTCGCTTCCAGCGAGGACCTCGCCGACCAGGACGAGGACGACGACGAAGAATACGACGAACCCATCAAAGAGGTCGACGACGACGAAGACGAGCAGGACGAAGAAGAGTACGAAGAAACCGAAGAGTACGCCAGGCACCGCAAATAGGGCGGCACCCACATGGACCGCGACAAACCCCCCATGCGCCCGCCGATCGTGACAATCGGCATCTCCCCCTGCTGGGACATCATCTGCCGCGTCGAGGGCATCTCCTGGGGTGACCATGCAAAGCTCGCGTCGCAGCAATGTCTTGCCGCCGGCAAGGCGCTCAATGTGTCTCGCGCCCTGGCATGGATGGGCGTGCCAAGTGTCGCCGCCGGCCTCTGGGGCCGGGATGACTACGCCATGATGAACGCGTCGCTCGAAGAACTCCGTCCCTTAATCGGTGTCCGCCTGACCGCCGTGCCGGGCCACACCCGCCGCAACGTGACCCTTATCGACACTCGCCACAGCCGCGAAATGCATCTCCGGGCCCCCGATACCCTCGCAACCGGCCAGTCACTGCGTGCCCTGGCCGACGATCTGGCCCGGCTTGCACCCGGAGCCGTCTGTGTCTTTTCCGGCTCCCTGCCCGAAGACGACGAGCTTCTCGAGTCCATCCTGACCATCGCTGCGGACCTGCGGCAGCGCGGCGCACGGATTGTCGTGGACACCTCCCAAAAACCGCTCAAGCGGCTGCTGCAGCTTGGCGATATTCAACTCATAAAGCCGAACCTTGCGGAACTTCGCCAGCTCCTGGACGCGCCCGTCGGCGATTACCCGCAGGAAATCGTCTCCGCGGCAAAGTCGATAAGCGGCATCGGGACAATGCTCGTCAGCCGCGGCCCCCAGGGAGCGGTTGTCGTCAGGGGTAAAGAGGCGTTCAGCGGCGTCGTATGCCGGCCTCGTCCCGCCGTCTGCACGGTCGGCTGCGGCGACTGGCTGCTGGCCGGGTTCCTCAGTGCGGATGACCAGCCACTCGACCTCGCTTTGGAACGTGCTGTCAAGGCCGCCGCCGCAAAGGCCTGGGCATGGCATGAGACGATGAAGTGGAACAAAGCCGCCGCCGCAATCGAGGTGAAGGTTACGGCGGTTGAATAAGGTGATCGCAGCGATATGGATATGACAGTAACATGGCACGACGTCGCCAGCCTGCTCTTCGCGGTACTGCTGGGCGGCGCCATTGGTCTTGAACGTGAAATCACCGGAAAGCCCGCCGGCCTGCGAACCAACATGATCATCTGTCTCGGCGCAACCGTCTTCACTCTGGTCACTGTACGCCTCGGCATGGAAGCGGGCGCTGCCGACGCCGGCGGCCGAATCGCCGCGGGAATCGTAACCGGCGTAGGCTTCCTCGGCGCAGGCGCCCTCCTGCAGGAAGGCAGCGGCGTCCACGGCCTCACCACCGCCGCCAGCATCTGGCTGGTCGCAAGCATCGGCGTCGCCTGCGGTGTCGGATACTATATCCTGGCAACACTTGTGACGTTTATTGCCCTCGTGGTGCTCTGCGGTCTCCTGCCCATCGCCCGCCGGATCCGACGCTACCGACGCGTGCAGGGCCCCGACCAGTAGACATACCGCCGGTGGGTTACTGATATCCGCCGCCCCGATCCCTGCACCACCGTCTGCTTTTCTCCTTTACTAAGTATCCGCTGTTTGTCATCATAATCGCCCGATGCATCCCGGCAAACGCCGCCGGCAGCACCATACTGGGTCGATTGTGAGGAGAAGCGCCCCGCCATGGCCGCTCACGACTGGATTCTTGATCGCTGAAACGGTAATATACTCGCCATGTTCATGTTTCTCCGACAACTTGCCGCTGCCCCCATACGACTCATCGCCTGGGCCAATTCGTTCCTGGGCATCATCGATAAGCGCAAACTCGCCCAGGCCATCTGGTTCCTCACCCGTCAGCCGGACGACGCCGCCACCCTCCTCATCCTGGCCTCGCAGAGCCAGAGCATAGAGGCCACAAGGGCAATGGCGGAAAGATTGCTGCGCCAAACCCGCTCAGCCAGAATAGCCGCACTCATGGCATGCCTGGAAATTCGCGAGAATCCCGATTGTGCCGCCGCCGTCGATTGGATCAGCAAGGCCGAATCCTCTGACTGCACTGACACAGAAACCCTGCTCAATGTAAAACTCCAAATCAGTTGTGTGCGGTCTGATTATGACAGAGCACAGGTCGTTCAGGAAATCCTCTCCCGAAACGATCTTCCCATGGGGTACACCTCCGCGGCGTTACTGGAAAATGCGGCCATGTTGCTGGAGGAGCACAAGTGGGCCGAAGCGGAGGCGATCGCCGACAAGGTCCTGTATGTGGAAGAGCATCCCTTCGCACGTGTTATCAAATGGCTGGTTTGCTTGGCACGCGATGACCGGACCGCCGCCGAGAAGCACCAGAGCATCATGAAGCACAAGTTTCCGCCCCCCCTTTACTACTACTGCCTTGCAGACGGCCTGTTAACGCTGGAGCGCAAGGCCGAGGCGATGGAAGCTCTGCACCAGGGCCTCTCGGCAGGATTGACAGCGGACCGCCTGAGAGGACCGCTTAAGCAGTTGCACGAGTCCGGAGAATTCGCGGCCTGGTGCGGGGAGCGCGGCCAATGAACCTTGAAACCGCCTTGATGCTTCTGCCCGGCCTTGTGGTCGGGCTCACCTTTCACGAGGCCGCTCATGCCATCTCCGCCAAATGGCTCGGCGACCGCACCTCCGAACGTATGGGCCGCATCAGCCTCAATCCCATGCGACACCTGTCTCCGCTCGGCACGCTCGCCCTGTTCTTCTTGGGTGTCGGCTGGGGCAAGCCTGTTGAAGTAAATCTCTACAACTTCAGGAAGCCGAAATTGTACTACCTGCTCACCTCGCTCGCTGGCCCCGTCGCAAACCTTATGACCGCCGCCGTCGCGCTGGGGCTTCTCTATCTGCCCCTTGGCAGCTTCTGGTGGAGCATGCTCTTCTCGGTTCTGCTGATAAATTTCAACCTCGCCGTGTTCAACCTCCTGCCCATTCCACCGCTGGACGGCAGCAAGATATGGCCGTGCCTCATCCCCGGTATGCGCCCTGCCATCACCGCCAGATGGTACATGTTCTGGTTCGTCCTGCTGATCGTTGCCCTGCAGGCCGGTGCAGTTGACAAAGTGCTGAGTACGGCTATGCACTTGGCGATGAGGATGGCCCCTTATCCCAAAGTCCGCATGATGCCTCCGGAGGGTTTTCCCGAGATCATCACAGCCCCTTCCGACGCAATCACCAGGATCTACTGGACCGAGCCGGAAGATTCCGACGACCCGAACACCTGCTGCACATGCTTTGCCCTCCGGGAACCGTATCCGGCAGAAGAGACGCGCAACCTCCTGATGGCGAGACTCGCCCAGGCCGGATGGCGAAAACTGGATTACCTTCTCACTGATCCCAATTCCCCCGGCGGCAACTGGACTGCCACCGAATCGGACACGAAAGGGTTTGTACGTCATCAATGGTCCGAACACTGGATCGACGATCAGGACCAGGCGGTTCTGCTTGAGTTGGCTTATGAAACCCCGCCCGACGAAGAACCCGGAAACTATCTGAAGGCCACATTGTGGTTTTATGAGGCATCATGTACAAAAGATCTGCTGCTGGCCTACAGACAGGCCCACCCCGAAGAATTGACCGACGTGACAGAATAAGAAATACTCCACCCGCCTTACCAAGTGGCTTTCTACTTGGGCAGTATGGGCGGCGCCTCTCCGATTTGTCTGGTTCTCGAAATTCCTGTTGATGATTTGGTGCGATTTCACTGCGCTTTGGTAAAGCAGGTAAACTTTTCGCCGTCCGCAAAAAAAGCAATTTTCAGGCAAGAAAAAACCACTCCGCAAGCGTTCTTAACCTGGGTGATTATCCCCTGGTCAGTTGCAGGAGTTAGCCCGATATGCTATAATGCTGTCAATGTGGGTAAGGAAGGGGGGCAGGGTGTGGTCCAGGCCAAGCCAGACCCGGGGCGGGTGTCTATGCATGGCCGAAGGATAGTGGATGAGTGGCAATGCAGATCGAAACGCGTACCATTAGCGGCAACAATCTTACGGAACTGTTCATTTCCGTATCTTCGCGGCCGCAAACTGAGCCGCGCTATCAGGCCCAGGAAGCCTTCCGTGCCATCCGCGACATCCTGGCCAAAGCCCACGCCCGTATCCTCCAGGAACGCGTCTTCGGTACCCGCCAGGCCCTTGCCGAAATCGCCCCCATACGAACCAAGTACTACGCAGGCCTGGACGACCACGTCGATCCTGCATGGCTCGTAGTCCCCGAAGGCCGCAACGGCAGTTTCGTAGGCGTCCAGGTGCACGCCGTCGCCGGCATCGACAGAATTGACATCCTCAAACTGGAAGGAAAGCCCTGCGGCCGCGTCGCACGCGCCAACGGAAGGGCCTATCTCACCCTCTCCGGTATCCGTGCGCCCGAAGCCGGCGGCCACGCCGAACAGGCCCGCAGAATGCTTGAAAAATCCGAACACCTTCTCAAGGAAGCAGGCGTCGACCTCTTCGCCGTTCCCCGGACGTGGATGTGGCTCGGCGACATCCTCAAGTGGTACGATGACTTCAACGGCGTCCGCAACCGCTTCTTTACCGAGCGAGGTCTCATCGGCCGCGCCGGCGTCAGAATGCCCGCCTCCACCGGCATCGGCATCGGACCCAACAATGGCGCCGTCTGCGCCATGGACCTCACCGCCGTCATCGAACCCAAGAACGCCCTCAGCTACCTCGACGCAGGCGGCAACCAGGATTCCGCGTACCGCTACGGCTCGGCATTCTCCCGCGGCTCGCGCGCCGCATCCCCTGCCGGCAGCACCATCTTCGTCTCAGGCACCGCCTCCATCGACGCCGCCGGCAGAACCACCAACATCGGCAACGCCCGTGCCCAGATCATCGACACCATCGAAAACGTCCGCGCCGTCCTCCGCCAGATGGACTGCACCGATCAGGACGTCATCCATTCGCTGATCTACTGCAAGACCCCCGACGTCGAACACCTTTTCTGTGAGGAGTTCAGCGACCTCCCCTGGCCGAAGATCACCATGATCGCTGACGTCTGCCGCGACGACCTCCTCTTCGAAATCGAGGCTACGGCCGCACGGCCCGACTGATCAATCGCCGCCTGTGCGCTCAGGCCACGTGTATTCAACCTCGCCCAATAGCTGCCCCGCTGTGTCACGCAGCAGATACACCATCGTGATCTCTTCGAAATTAAGCGTCACCTCCTCCATCGGCCTGCCGCCCTCGCCCCTTCCCACGATGTTATAGCTGCTCACCAGCACGTTATGCAGGATGTATCTCAAATAGCTCACCCGCCCCGACTCTGTGGTCACCGTCACGTCAATGTCCACCGTCGGCAGAACCGTCGCCTTGCACACCGCCTCCGCTAACTTCGGGCTGGCCTTGTCGACCACCTTGATCACGCTCACGTCGTCAAACCCCACCGGCCCGACCTGTCGCCCCGCACCGGCGCCCGTGATCGGAAGTTTCTGTCCCTGGTGAAAGGTCACAATGTCGCACCAGCCTGTATGGTCTATGTCCTTGCATTCACCATCAATGTCGCCGAACCGCACAAACGTCCCCGGGATAGCGCCGGATGCCCGCGTCACATACCGTTTCGGCTGCGAAAGCCCGGCGCTGATCTCGTAAAGCTCATCCAACGTGTGCATCGTCGGCCCCGGCCCCGCCGGCGGCTCCAGCGTCCCGCCCCCCGCAAAGAACACACACAAACTTACACAAACCAGCACAAACCCTCCCAAGAAAAGCTTCCGCCTGCTCATTGCCACACTCCTTTCCCTTCTTCCAATCCAAAAATTACCCTTGCCCCGTTCACCGTAAACTGGTCCACACCAGTTTTCCAACACCCCCCTGCTGACCACCCCATCCGAAACTCACGGCACCGTGAGTGCCACCGTCAAGAACATGCCCACCATACACCTGTCCCCCTTGTCTAACAAAATGATTATGACCGACCTTTCCACCGGCGTACCACGCGTTTGCCCATACCTCATGCCAAGACTGGCGTATACCGCGCTTTCAACACCCCCATTCAGCAGGACTATTTCAAACGCCACCCGTCCGGGCAGAAGTCCAACCAGCGGCTGGCGAAAATGCTGAAATCTCTCATATCCACGCTGCCGTCCGCGTACAGATTCGCCGGCGAAGTCCCCACAGCCAGCCATTCCTCCGCGAAATTCGCCAAATCCTCCAACGTCACCACGCACGCACGCACATTGTAAGCCTTCGTCGCGTCGAACCGTATCCAGCCGATGTTCTCCCCCCATGCCCAGCCCTCAAACCGTCCCGCGTCATCAATCCGCACGCCATAGTTCCCGGTGTCCCCCGGCGCCCGCGGGTTGAAATTGATCCATCCCACATTTTCCCCCCACGCAAACCCCGACAGATTCCCGTTTCCGTCGTTGACCACCCCGAAATCCACCCTCCCGCAACTTGACGTGTTCTCGCACGACAGCGAGATCCACCCGATGTTCTCCGCCCACACAAAACCGGTCACCCTGCCCTGTGAAACCTGCACGCCGCCCGCCGCCGGCTCGAAGTTCAGCCACCCCACGTTTTCCCCCCACGCATACTGCGCACCCCGGTCCTTCGGGTCGATGTTCTCAGCGCCAACCGCCCCGCAAATCAGCACCGCAAATACTATCCCTCTCACAAGCCGTTTTCGCAGCATCGCGTCCCCCTTTCCAAAACCGGCCGTTACAAGCCATCAGCCGTCAAGCTTCACGTCTCCGAATTCGTTTTCAGATTCCACTGCGCGTCGGTCCTCTGCCCCTCCTTGTCCCAGTGTTCCCACTTGATCTTCGCAAACGTCAGCGCCACCTCCTCCATCAGCACAAACCCGTCCCCGCGATAGACCAGCCGCGGGCTGACCCGGGCCACACACACCTCCTCCAGGGTCATCGCCGCATTCAGTAAACGCTAGTCCCTCGGCCATTCGATCCTCACCCGCGAACTAATCGTCCCTTTGCAGCAGGCCAGCGCCAGCTTTGGGCTGGCCTTATCCAATTGCTTTGTCACAACGACAGGCGCAAACTGCACCTTGCCGGCCCCGCCGCCGCCGAGGTGATCCGCAGCGAACTCCATATCATTGACAAACCCGAAGATCTCAATCCAGCCCTTGCGGTCACCCTCTGTGACGCCGCCCTCAACGCCATGAACTTGCAGATATACCGGCCCGCCCGCCGTCGCCAGCGCCTCCGGGGGAACCACCACTCGTGCCGTATTCGCATAAATCTCATCCAACGTATGCATCGACTTGGCCGGCGGCCCCGGCGGCTGCAGCTCGCCGCTCGGCGCCCTTGACGAGCACAATAACCCCCATACGCATACCCCACTAATAAGTCCTGCCCACACCGCAACGCCATGATAACGCTTCATACTTCTCGCCTCCTAATAGTAAAATGCTCGTTTCGCCCCGTAAAATGCCCGCATCGCGCCCGGCTGCCGCTCCATCATCACCGGCATGGGTGTCAAAGCGCAGTCACCCCGCACGAAAACCAAAGGTGTATTCCTCCGCATCTTCCTGTGACAAAGAGACCCCCAATTATAGCCATACTACCCCGCCAAAGTCAACGTGAAAGCCCGCGCCGCCATCATCAAGTCCCGATATTTTATTGACATTCGCCGCAATTGCCGAGAAAATAACTGCCCGACACATACCCGCGGCCCTCTGCGGCTCGACGCCGGGCCGCCCAACAAAGGAATGCTTATGAAGATCACGAAGATACTGTTTTGGACCCTGGTGATCCCTTCCGTCAGTCTCCTGCTGACCGGCTGTTACTCCCTCGGTGCCTGGGCTGGCCACGGGGAAAAGATCGTCCCGTACGAGCCTACCCTCACCGTGGTGACCCCCGACTCGCCGCCGGCTCCCGTGCAGCCTCTTGCCCCCAAGGCCGAACCGGTATCCGCAGAACCCCTGGCCGCCGCCCCCAAGGCCGTCGTAGAGCCCCCTGAAGTGCTCGTAACCGCCGCCAACCCGCTCCAAAAGAATGCACCGGCGACGGCAGCGCCCTTCTCGGCAATGGCAACCGAATCTCCCGCACCGGCCACCGCCGAAGTCGCGCCCGCCATCACGCAACAACTCGAGCCCGCAAAAGTAACAGACCCCGAGCCCGCTGTCGTTCCCGCTCCAGGCGCGCCAAGCGCCCCTGCGGTCCCCGGGAAACCTGATCCCGCACCCGCCGCGGATCCCGCCGTTAGTCCCGAGAAGATGATCGAAGACGCCGCAAAACTTGACTCCAATTCCACGCGCCGCAGCGTCTATGTCGCCGTCGCCAAACGCTTCGACCTCAGCCCCAACGTCCAGGTCCGACTCGTCAACGACGTCTACGACAACCTCGTCAGCGAAACCGCTATGGAGGAAGTCTTCCTGACCCTCATCCAGAACCCCAACTTCGCCCCGGCCGCACAGCACGCCATCCTCAAACGGGCCGACGATTTCCTCAGCGACTCCGCAATACAGAGAATCACCGCCGCCCTGACCCCCAACAAATAAACACAACCATTTGCGACTGGCTCGAAGAGAAATCGCCCGCTGAACCGCCCCGGCTGCGTTCTCCTATCTTGCCGGCCGTCGCAAAACGCGGTTGACAGCCCGCCCGCAAGGTCTTACCATGCCCCGTTTGCAAAGGAGCCGAAAACTCATGCTAAACGTGATCTTACAGACCAACATCCCGGGTGTCCCCGTCCGCCGCGGCAAGGTCCGCGACATCTACGACCTCGGTGATAAGCTGCTCATCGTCGCGTCGGACCGCCTCAGCGCCTTCGACGTCATCATGAAGACCGGAATCCCTTACAAGGGCATCGTCCTCACCAGGATTTCGCGCTTCTGGTTCGATTTCCTCTCCGGTACGGTCGAAAACCACCTCATCTCCGACGACGTCGCCGAGTTCCCGGCGCCGTTCCGCGACTGTGCCGACCAGCTCGCCGGCCGCAGCATGCTCGTCAGGAAGACCAAGGTCCTCCCCGTCGAGTGCGTCATCCGCGGCTACCTTGCCGGCTCCGGCTGGAAGGAATACCAGAAGACGCAGAGTGTCTGCGGCGTCAGGCTCCCTGCCGGCCTCAGGCAGTGCGACAAGCTCCCCGAGCCGATCTTCACCCCCGCCACCAAGGCCGAGCACGGCGAGCACGACGAGAACATCTCCTTCGACCGCTGTGTCGACATCATCGGCGCCGAGGCCGCAAAATACGTCCGCGACAAGAGCCGCGAAATCTTCGCCAGGGCCAGCGCCCATGCCGAATCCAGGGGCATCATCCTCGCCGACACGAAGTTCGAATGGGGCATCCTCGACGACCGCATCATCCTCATCGACGAGGTCCTCACCCCGGACTCCTCGCGCTTCTGGCCCGCTGACAAATATCAGCCCGGCCGCGATCAGGAAAGCTACGATAAGCAGTTCGTACGCAACTACCTCGAAGACATCAACTTCGACAAGTCCGGCCCCGGCGTCGAACTGCCTGCCGGCATCGTCATAAAGACCGCCGCCAAGTACATCGAGGCCTATGAACGCCTGACTGGAAAGCCGTTCGAGGTTTAGGGGACCTATGTCCGAAGCGGTGGTTCATCTCGACGGCGTCTGCTTCCGGCGAAAGGCAAAACCGATCCTCACCGACGTCTCCTGGCGCATCGAAAAAGGTGCGCACTGGGCCCTCCTCGGCGCAAACGGCTCCGGCAAGACCACGCTCCTGAAGATCATCACCGGCTACGAATGGCCCTCCTCCGGCACTGTCCACGTCCTCGGCCGCCGCTTCGGCGACTGCTCCATCTTCGAATTGCGAAGAACCATCGGCTGGGTCAGTTCCTCCATCGAAACGCAACTGCCGCCGCATGACACCTCGCTCGAGATCGTCCTGTCCGGCCTGGCCGCATCCATCGGCCTCTATCGCGAGTTCACGCCCGCTGAGCTTGACGCCGCCCGCCGTGCATTGGCCAACGTCAACGCCGCAGCCGACGCCGACCGGCCCTTCGGCATCCTCTCCCAGGGCCAGCAGCAGCGCGTCATCATCGCCCGCGCCCTGGTCTGCCAACCCGAACTGCTCATCCTCGACGAACCCTGCGTCGGCCTCGACCCCGCCGCACGCCAGCACCTCCTCACCGATCTGGCAAACCTCACCCGCCGCCCGAATTGTCCGAACATAATCTACGTCACCCACCATATAGAAGAAATCGGTCCCTGGATCACCGCTGTCTTCCTCCTCAAGGACGGACGCTGCATCGCCCAGGGCCCGCCGGAAAAAACAATCACCAGCGAACAGATGAGCGAAGCATTCGCCGCGCAATGCCGCGTCGACCGCAACGCCGCCGGATATACTATGTATGTTGAAAACTGAAATCACAATCGACGCCGCACTCGCCGCGCAGCCCCAGCGAAGCGTCGCCCTGCAATGGGCCCAGCTCATCGCGCTGGCCTTGGTGCATTTCCTCGCCGACGTCTTCCCCGGCATGATGCACTCCGTCCTGCCCGCCATCCAGAGCGAGTTCGTGCTCAGCGTCACCCTCGGCGGCGTTCTCCTGGGCGCCTTCAACTTCGCCTGCAATTGGGTCCAGGTCGCCACCGGCCAGCTCCGCGCCAACAGCACCCGCCCCCTCTTTATGTACCTCGGCCTCATGTTCGCAGCTATGATCTGCCTCCTTGCCGTCCTGCCGCGCACCGCCTCCTCCTTTCCCTGGATGGTCGTCCTGGCCGTCGCCTGCGGCTGCGGCGTGGCGATCATTCACCCCGAAGCACTCCGCGCCGTCCATGCGCTGGACCGCATCGCTCCCGCCACCAGCACCACCGTCTTCATGGTCGGCGGCATGCTTGGTTTCGCCCTCGGCGGCAAGTACTCCACCGAACTCGTATCGTTCTTCGGCGGCGTCCAGGGCCTCTTTCCCCTGGCCGTCTGCCCCGTCGTCTGCATCCTCGCCCTGATCTTCCTGAACGTGCCCCTGGCCGTCGAGCATCGCTCCGCCGGCCCATCCGCCAATGCCGGCGTACCGCCCCTGCCGTTCTGGCCCATCCTGACAATGGCGACGTTGGCCGGCGTCTCAACCTCCGTCGTCGTCTGGATCGCCCCCCAGCGCCTTGAGGAACTCGGCTTCGAACTTACCTTCGGCGGCTTCAGCGTAATGATGTTCTCCCTGGGCGCCGGCATCGGCTCCTTTTTCTGGGCCGCCGTAGCCCGCCGCATCAGCCACGTCGGCTGTGCCCTCGTCTCCGTACTGCTGGGCGTCCCGCTGATCATCGCCTACGCGATCACCGTCAAGTATCGTGCCGCCGTCTGGCTGCTCTTCGCCGCCAGCTTCTGCGGCTTCGGCTCCTACCCGCTCGTCGTTGCCATGGCCCGAAGCGCCCGCGGCCCCGGCCTCGGCCACCGCATGGGCCTCGTCGTCGGCGGAACCTGGGGCATCACCAGCCTCATCCTCATGGCCCTCGCCCCCGTCGCCGACATCTTCGGCAAACAGGCCATCCTCTTCTGGTCCTGGACCGGCTATGCAGTCGCAAGCGCAGCCGGCCTCTACCTTCTGCGCTATCTTCGCCGCACGGCACGTTTAACGGAGTCCGCCCCCACATGCCAATGACCTATGATATGCACATCCACACCGACTACTGCGGCCACGCCGTCGGTATGAACGTCGACGCCATCCTCCGCCGCGCCGACGAACTTGCCCTCGACACCATCGCCATCACCGATCACGTCTTCCGCCGCCAGGACCTCGCCATAATCGAGCAGATCGCCGCCGAGGTCAAACGTGCCCGGCCCCGATGCCGCGTCATCGTCGGCGCCGAAGTCGACGTCGACGGCTTCCGTGCCGACGGCCGTCTCGTCACCGACGAACTGGACGATATCGATTATGTCATCGCCGGCTTCCACTACGTCCCCACCGTCGGCAACTACCCGCACCGCCCTGAAGACTGCCCCCTCAAACCAGAGCGCTTCTTCAAGGTCTGGCGCAGCTCGCTTCTGGGCATCGTCTCCAACCCCGCCGTCAACACGCTTGCCCACCCCGGCCGCCTCGTCGCCGCATCGCTCGATCTCGACGTCTGGTTCGACACCATCCTCGCTGTCTACGCCGAGGTTGCTCAGCGTTCCGCTGAAAACGGCATCGCATGGGAGATCAACGAACTCACCGGCCAGCGCCTCACCGACCGCTGGCGCGACCAGTGGCACCGCATCTACCAGGTCGCACTCGATGCCGGCGTCCGGCTCATCTACGGTTCCGATGCACACGAGCTCCACCAGATCGCCGGCGACGCCTTCGCCCGCCACATCCTCAAGGACCTCCCCGCCGACGCCCTCGCCAAACCCGACGACATCCTCAACCTGTAGGGCGGGGTTTACTCCGCCGCCAAATCGCTGCCCGTAGGGTGGGGTTTACCCCACCGCCAATTACCAACAATCGATCTCTACCGAGTCGGCCCCACGCCCTTGGCGGCGCTGCTGCCCCTACAACTTCCACGCCCGCGCAAAAGCCTCAAAACTCCGGTCGTACGTCCGCTCCGCCTCCGGCGGAAAACAACACCCCGGCAGCTGCCGACTCGCCAGATGATAGCTGATGCAATCACAGCATACGCCCCGCCTGCCGCAGCTCGTATAAGTACACGTGCAATTCTTCAGATTCTTCTCTTTCTTGCATTCCACGGTCGTTTCTCCATTTAAAAAGCCCACTCGTCACCCCATACCTAACAGAAACGCCCCGCCCCCTTCAACAAAAAAATACCAACTGGGTTCTCCCCTCCTCCACCCGGGCGTATAATACGCGTATAATATCAGGACGAGAAAGGGGGCACAGCCGATGCGTACAACAACACAACGCTGCCATTTGCCGGCCGCAATGCTGCCCGTACTTGCACTTTGCCTTGGCCTGCTTTCGCCTGGATGCGAAAAGACTCACCCCCCGGCCGTTCCGCCGATGAACGGCGACCCCGTCCACGACGTCTCCGCCGACTGGCCGCGCCCCCGCTCCGATGAGCGCCTCGAAGACCGCCGCCGCATGGTGCAGACCATCGCCGACTACGGCCTCACCGACCCGCGCATCCTCGCCGCCATGTCCAACGTCCCTCGTCACTGGTTCGTTAACGAAGCCGAGCAGCGGTACGCCTACGCCGACCGCCCCCTCCCCATCGGACACGGCCAGACCATCTCCCAGCCCTACATCGTTGCCTACATGACCTCCGTGCTCCAGCTCGACCGCAACGCCAGTGTCCTCGAAATCGGCACCGGCTCCGGCTACCAGGCCGCCGTCCTCAACGAATTCACCCCCCACGTCTACACCATCGAAATCGTCGAGCCCCTCGGCCGACTCGCTAAGCAGCGCTTCGACGCACACGGCTACACCGACATCGCAGCCCGCATCGGCGACGGCTACAAGGGCTGGCCCGAACACGCCCCCTTCGACGCCATCATCGTCACCTGCGCCCCCGACGCCATCCCCCAGCCCCTCCTCGACCAGCTCAAGCCCGGCGGCCGCATGGTCATCCCCGTCGGCGGCCTCTACACTGTCCAGGAACTCGTCCTCGTCACCAAAGCCCCCGACGGCGAAATCTCCCGCCGTTCACTCATGCCCGTCCGCTTCGTCCCCATGCTCGACAAGCAGCCCTGACCCGCCGCCCCTGCAACTTCCACCCCCATGTAGGGTGGGGTGTACCCCACCGCCAACCCCCAACAGTCTATCTCACCGGCCGTCCTCACACCCGCCGAAACGCCCGAAGCTTCTCCAACAGCGACTGCATATCCGCCGGCAGCGGCGCCTCGAACGTCATCATCTCCTTCGTCGTCGGATGCCGGATCTCCAGTCGCCACGCATGCAGCGCAGGCCTTGCGATAATTGGCTCCGCAACGTCGGCCTCGCGGTCCTCCACCTGCCAGTCGTAAACCACCTTGCCCCCGTACATGTCGTCCGCCACGATCGGATGCTTCAGATGCGCCATGTGCACCCGCAACTGGTGCGTCCGCCCCGTCTTCGGCGAAAGCTTCACCAGCGCAAAACCCCTGAACTCCTCCAGCACCTCGTAAAACGTAATCGCCTCCTTGCCGTCCGCCCGAATCGCACACTTCTCACGATGGTGCGGATGCACCCCCATCGGCAGATTGATGCAGTCCGCCGTCAGCTCTGGCACGCCGTGCACAATCGCAAGATACGTCTTGCGCGTCGTCCGCTCGGCGAACTGCCGCGAAAGCTTCCAGTGCGCATGGTCCGTCTTGGCCGCGACGATCACGCCCGTCGTGTTCTTGTCTAAGCGGTGCACAATCCCCGGCCGGTACTCATTGCTGCCGGTCGACAGCGAATTGGCATGATACATCAGCCCGTTGACTAACGTCCCGCTCTTGTACCCCCGGGCCGGATGCACGATCAGGTTCGCCTGCTTGTTGACGACGATAAGATCCTCATCCTCGTATAGGATATCCAACGGAATGTCTTCGGCAACGAGTTCGCGAATCTCGCGCGGCGGCAGAATCAGGTCGATCTCGTCCCGCGGATTCAGCTTGTGGCTCGGCTTGGCCGGATGGCCGTTGACGTTGACCCCTTGCTCCTTGATGAGCTTCTGAAGCCGCGACCGGCTGAAATGGCTGAACCGCCCGCACAGGTACTTGTCCAGGCGGCGAAACTTCAGATTCGTTCCCACCCGGAACCGAAGATGCTGCCCCTCCGTCTCCTCATCGTCATCCGTCGGCAGGACCTCGATGTCCTCACCCTCGATCAGCCCCTCATCGACCTCGAAGACCTCCTCCGGCTCGAATGATTTCTCGCCCGCGCCTCCCATGCTACGAATTGTCGCCGGGCGCCCCCGCCGACGCTTCACCTCCCGCCGACCCCTCATTCGCTCCGGCGGCGCTCTCCGCTGTCTCCGCCTCGGACTTCACCTCACCCGCGGGCGCCTCGTCCGTCGCGGCCTCTTCCTTCACTTCGCCTTCCTTTGCTTCGTCTTCCTTCACCTCCGCCGCGGGCGATTCCGTCTCCGGCGCGCCGATCGTCACCTCCCCGGCCTCACCCGCCGGCCCTGCCGTCGTCGTACCCGGCGCTGCGGGTGTAATTGGTGCAGCGCCCACCTCCGACGCCGGAGGCGTCACCGGCGCAGGCGGCGCGGCCTCGAACGTGTACTGCTTCTGGTTATCCTTCAGATTGGCCAAACGATGCCGTGCCTGCGTCGGAAAAACCGTCGCCGCGAAATCTTCATCCGCGATAATCCCACTATAAATCTCCTCCGCCCGGATCGTATCGTTGACCTCCTCGGCACACAGCCCCAACCCGTACCTCGCCATCGCCACTAACGTCGAGTTGCCCTCCGCCAGCTTCAGCGCCTTCTCGTACGACTCGCGCGCCGTCTTGATGCGGTCCTCGCGAATCTCCACGTCCACGTCCCCGGACCGATAATGCAGATCCGCCCGCAGCGCCTCCGCATACTTGATCAGCAGCATCGCCGAAACATGCGGCGACTTGACGTCCTCCACGCCCATCTCCAACTGGTTGGCCGCAATCATGATCGCATCGCCGCTGCCCATACCCTGCTGCAGGCTGCCCACCGCCTGAAACTTGCTCATGTCGTACCGCTCGATCAGCGTAGTCGCATGCGCCATCCGCTCCAACTGCCCCGCACTGCGAATCCGCCTGCCGTAAACAAAAACCACCGCCGCCGCAAGGATCAGTACCACCCCGATAAGCGTCGTCGTATTCTGCCGACACCACTCCGGAAAGTGTGCAACCCAGTCGGCCAATTCATTCGTCTTCAATTCACGGCGATGTTCAGCGTCCATTTAATCTCTCTCTATATGCCTCAAACTTCTGCTTTCCGCAATTCATCCTGCACAGGCGCTCTGGATACGCCGATTAACAATATACTGCGCAACTTATTGAGTTGTAAAGCATTTACCTTGCAATAGTTCGACGCGGATTGTAAAATTCCATGTTTGCATTCATGAGATTCGCACCAACCTCGCCCGGCCACAAACCGGCCCGGCACATGGATTATCCAATGCACACACATCCGCAAAACGCCTTGACTGCACCTCTGCGCATGATGTTATCGGGCGTCGTTTTCGCCGCACTCTGCGCCGCCGCCACCGCACAGGTCGACCCCGCTCGCCACATCACCCTCGACGAAATCCGTACCGACATGGACGCCTACTGCCTCACCGTCATGCAAGGCACGCAAGTCGAAAAGTGTCCCCTTAAAATCCTCAGCATCGTCAGAAACTACGAACCCCACCGCCACGCCATCCTCGTCGTCGGCCTCGACCCTCGCTTCATCCACGCCGGCACCATCCACGGCTGCAGCGGCTCCCCCGTCTACATCGACAACCGCCTCGCCGGCGCGCTCGCCGCCGGATGGGACGGCTCCAAAGACCCGCTCTACCTCGTCACCCCGATCGAGGAAATGCTCACCATCGGAACCGCCGCTCCCGGACACTCGAGTACCTCCGGCCACTTGCAGGAAGAACATACCCCGGCCATCGAAGCAAAGTCCGATCGCCCCGACTCACCCGCCGGCGCCCTCGGCCTCGATTTCACCGCCCCCATTGACCTCGTCGCCGTCGCCCGAACGCTCACCTCCCGCACGGTCGATATCCGCCTCCCCGTCGCCACATCGCTGCCCGCCGCCGTCTGCACCGAACTCGCCCCGTACCTGGCCGCCCTTGGCATGGACCCCATCCCCGCCGGCGCCGCCCCCCTCACGGCCAGCCGCACCGACAACGGCGGTTACGAACCCGGCGGCGTCCTCGCTATCCCTCTCATCACCGGTGATATCGCCCTGGCCCCCATCGGCACCGTCACCGCCGTCGAAGGCGACACCGTCTACGGCCTCGGCCACCCCTTCACCGGCATCGGCCCCGTCGACCTCCCCATGGCCGCCGGCGCCGTCCATGTTGTCGTCCCCGGCCTCCTCCAGGCCAACAAATTCGCCACCCCCGGCCCCGTCCGCGGCGCAGTCCGATTCGACGAAGCCGCCGGCATCCGCGGCAGCATCGACGCCGTTGCAAAGACCATCCCCCTTCGCATCACCGTTGACCGCTACAACGACCCCCAGACCCGAACCTACGACTGCCGCCTCGCCGTCGAACGACTCCGAACCCCCCTCGTCCTCCAGTCCGCAGTCATCGCCGCCATCACCATGCGCGGCGCACTCCCGCCTGAACACACCCTCGCCTACAAAGGCGCCATCACCCTCGAAGGCTTCGACCCCATCACCTTCGAAAACGTCTCCTCCGGCGAAACCTACGGCGAAATCGGCGCCGAAATCCTCGGCGCAGCCGCCCTGCTCATGAACAACCCCTACGCCCTCATCGACGTCGCCTCCCTCGACTTCGAGATCGATATCACCGCCGACAACACCCGCGCCAGTATCCGCACCGTCACCATTCCCGACACCCGCGTCCGCCCCGGCCAGACGCTAACCGTCTCCGTCCTCCTCCAGTCCTACATGTCCCAACTCTCCATGCACACGCTCCAGCTGCCGCTCCCCGAAGACCTCCGCCCCGGCCAGTACGAAATCACCATCGCCGGCGCCGCCGACTACGAAAAATTCATCCGCAAAACCGCACCCTACAGGTTCACCGCCTACGACCTGCCCACCCTCATACAGACCCTTGACGACCTGCTCACCATCCGTCGCGACCGCCTCTACGCCGTCATGGCCCTGCCCGTCGAAGGCATCGCCATCAAGCGTTCCGAACTGCCCATGCTCCCCGCCAGCCGGGCCACACTCCTCACCGACGAAAAACGCACCATCCCAACCCAGAAGTACGGCCGGTGGCTCGAAACCTCCGTCCCCACACAAACCGTCGTCCTCGGCGGCCGGACCATCAGGATAACAGTCCAGGAGTAACATGCACAAAGGACACCCCGTGATGAAGCATCCGCTCATAAGCCTCCTGATACTCGCGCTGGCCGTCGCCCTCGCCGCCGACGCCCGCGCCGTTACTACCGCCGTAACTCGCCACGCCCGAGCCGCCGACTTCGTCAAAGGCACAACCCGCGACACCGTCATCGACTCCCAGGGCGCTATCACGCTTGCCTCCGTCACGGCCCCAGTCGACCTCGGCCCGCTGCTCAGGAACGTCTGGACTATCAACGCCCTCGTCGCCGACAACACCGGCGCGCTCTATCTCGGCACAAGCCCCAACGGCGACATCATTCGTTATTCCGACGGCCAGGCCAAAGTCCTCTACACCGCCGCCCCGCAAAACCCCGACGAAGATCCCGACGCCTCCGAACCCTTCGCCAATGAACACGTCTTCGCCCTCGCCCTCGACTCGCAAAACCGCCTCCTCGCCGGCATCAGCGGCAGCAGCGCCCGCCTCCTCCGCATCTCCGGCGACAATGTCGAAACCATCTTCTCCGACCCCGACGTCGCCTACAGCTTCGCCATCGTCATCGACAGCGAAAACAACATCTATCTCGGCACCGGCCCCAACGGCCTCATCTTCAAGATCGACGCCTCCAACGACGCACGCCGCATCTGCGACCTCCGTGACAACAGCATCCTTTCGCTCGCCCTCGCCGACGACGGCACGCTCTACGCCGGCAGCGACCAGCGCGGCCTCGTCTACAGAATCGACCCCGACACAAACACCGCCGCCGTACTCTACGACGCTGACCAGGATGAAATCACCGCACTCCTCCTCAACCCCGACGGCAGCCTCTACGCCGCCGCAACCTCCGCCCAGGCCGTAAAGGAACACGTCAAGGCCCAGAGCATCGTTCTCGAAGGCGGCGAAGGCCGACCCGACACCGACCCGCCGGCCCCAAAGGAACAGGAGACCGCCACCCTCGAAGTCGCCAACACCGCCAAGCCCGCCGACGCCAAACCCGCACCCTCCGCGCCCGAAACTCCCAAAGGCGCCCTCCCGAAAACCGCCGGCCGCATCTACCGCATCGACTCCCGCGGCTTCGTCACCGACGTCTTCGCCGAGGCCGCCGTCTTCTACGCACTCGCCCGAAAAGACAACCGCCTCCTCCTCGCCACCGGCAACGACGGCCGCCTCTTCACCATCGACCCTGAAACCGAAGAAAAAGCCGTCGCGTACGAAGACAAACAGTCCGCACAGATCACCGCTCTCGCCCTTGCCGAAGGCGCCGCATACCTCGCCTGCGCAAACCCGCCCCAACTCATACGCCTCGAAGACGCCCACGTCGCCCGCGGCACGTACACAAGCCCCCTCATCGACGCCGGCGCACCCGCCAGATGGGGCGCACTCCAGATCAACGCCGAAATCCCCCGCGACACCTCAATCCGCATGTCCGCACGCACCGGCAACGTCGGCGAACCCAACGACCCCACCTTCTCCCCGTGGTCCGACCCCGTCCTGCTCACCGCCGCCACCCAGCTCGACGTCCCCAACGGCCGCTTCTGCCAGTACCGCCTCACCTTCGAAACCGCCCGCCCCACTGAAACCCCGCGCGTCCGCGAAGTCGCCGTCGCTCACGTCATCCCCAACATCCCGCCGCGCGTCACCGCCGCTCGAACAGCCCGCCTCGCCGACAAGGCCCGCCCCGGCCTCGTCGTCATCGCCGCAAGCGCCGTCGACGAAAACAAGGACACCCTCACATTCACCATCGACTTCCGCCAGGTCGGCCGCACCCGCTGGATCCAGCTCGCCAAAGACCTCACCGCCCCCAAGTACGAATGGGACACCCGCACCGTCGCCGACGGCCGATACGAAGTCCGAGTCACCGCCTCAGACCGCCGCAGCAACACCGAACAGGACGCCATGACCGGCTCACGCATCAGCGATCCCTTCGTCGTCGACAACACGCCCCCCGAAGTCGAGTACCTCCGCCCCCGCGTCGAAAAACGCACAGCGACTATAGACCTTAAGGTCCGCGACGAATACACCGCCATCGGCAGCGTCCACTACACCCTCGACTCCAACGACAACTGGATCGCCGCCCTCCCCGACGACAGCGTCTTCGACACCACCACCGAAACCATCACCATCCGCATCGACGATCTCGAGCCCGGCCCGCACGTCCTCGCGCTCAAAATCGCCGACGACCTCGAAAACACGGTTTACAAAACCCTCGACCTCACCATAAAATAACCCCGTAGGGCGGCGTTCCCGGCCATCAATGGTAGGGTGGGGTTCCACCCCGCCGTTTGCGAAATCGAAAAAAGGGACAGGTGCCGGTTTAACGTAGCGGCAAGACATGCCTTGCCCTCGCCGACGAACTGAAAGAACCCGGTGCTACCGCGTGCAAGCCCCAAAGGGGCGAAAGAGCGCATAGCCGGGGGCGTAAGCCCCCCGGAACCAAGCCGGCACGCTCTTTGTAAAGCCCCGAAGGGGCGACAGAACGTACAAGACAAATGCGAACAATCGCCTACAACCAGATCCTCCAAACCGTCGAGCACCTCTGCATCGCCAGTGCATACGACCTCCCCGCCGACGTCCTCGCCGCCATCCGGACCGCCGCACAAACCGAACCCGACCCGCGCGCCCGCCGCATCCTCGACCAGCTCATCGAAAACGCCCGCATCGCCGCCCGCGACCGCATCCCCATCTGCCAGGACACCGGCCTTGCCGTCGTCTTCATCGACCAGGGCGCCGACGTCGTCGTCGCCCACCCCGACAACCGCCCCGACGCCACCCTCTATGACGCCGTCAACGAAGGCGTCGCCGCCGGCTATGAAAAAGGCCTCCTCCGAAAAAGCGTCGTCGCCGAACCCCTCCACGAGCGCCCCAACACCCAAACCAACACCCCCGCCGTCATTCACCACCGCATCGTCCCCGGCGACCGCCTCCACATCACCATCATGTCCAAAGGCGGCGGCTGTGAAAACAAAAGCCAATTCAAAATGTTCAACCCCACCGAATCCGCCGACGCCGTCTGCAACTGGATCGCCGACGTCGTCACGCAGGCCGGCGCCAGCGCCTGCCCACCCTTCGTCGTCGGCGTCGGCCTCGGCGGCAACTTCGAACTCGCCTGCCTCCTCAGCAAACGTGCCCTCCTCCGCCCGATCGCCGAGCCCCATCCCGATCCCTTCTACGCCGACCTCGAACGCCGCCTCCTCGAATGGATCAACGCCTCCAACCTCGGCCCCCAGGGCCTCGGCGGCCGGACCACCGCACTCGCCGTAAAAATCGAAACCGCCCCCTGCCACATCGCCTCACTCCCCGCCGCCGTGAACATAGAATGCCACGCCCACCGCCACAAATCCGCAACACTCTAACACCACCCCGCCGCCTGCAAACTCCAAATTAGGGACAGGCGCCGGTTTAACGTAGCGGCAAGACATGCTTGCCCTCGCCGACGAACTGAAAGAACCCGGCGCCGCCGCGTGCAAGCCCCGAAGGGGCGACAGAACGTACCGATAGAAATGTGGACAATCGCCTACAACCTGATCGTCCAAACCGTCGAACACCCCTGTATCGCAGCGCACACGACCCTCCTTCGACGCCGCCGAAGCGAAGCTTACATTATTCCGCGAATAACAAAGTCAATGCCACTTGTAAATATATGTTAATGAATTCGTGCCGATTCGTGTTCATTCGTGGCTTTGATTGCGCCCACGCTGCCCTGTCGCCAACCCGGCACACAAAGTCGACATAGCACCAAACCCGTTGGCACTATCTGGCTGTCGCCCACTTTTTTAAAAAAATTTTATCTCCCTGCCCCACAAGCACTTACAAATCCTCAACCCGCGTACAAAACCGGATTTTTCGCACGAAACGTGCAGGTTCGTGCATGGGTAGAGGGATGATTAATTAGAAACCCGAACAAGAGGGGCGACAATGAAGATGGCCGGCGTGATCACGTTATTGGAATTTGCACGCGTGATGACATGGGTAAAGCACGTACTCCCAAATCACCCAATATCCACCAACCCCAACTTCCCCCCAAACCGCCGCACCAGCGCCCGCCGGATCTCCGCATGCTCAGGCCTCACCAGCCGCGGGTCCTGCGCCACCATCGCAAACGCATCCCGCCGCGCCAGCCCCAACAAGTCAAAATCGTCCACAATATTCGCAATCTTCAGATCCGGCAGCCCATGCTGCCGCGTACTGAAAAGCTCCCCCGGCCCCCGCAGCCGCAGATCCTGTTCCGCAATTTCGAAACCATCATTGCTCCGCGTCATCACCTCCAACCGACTCCGCGCCGCCTCATCCTCCGTCTCCGAAAAGAGGAAGCAATACGACTTGCTCGCCCCTCGCCCTATCCGCCCCCGCAACTGGTGCAGCGTCGCCAGCCCGAACCGGTTGGCATTCTCGATCACCATGATCGTCGCGTTCGGCACGTCCACCCCCACCTCGATCACCACCGTCGAAACCAGCGCATCCACCTTCCCCGCCCGAAACGCCGCCATCACCGCCTCCTTCTCCTCCGACGGCATCTGCCCGTGCAAGAGCCCCACGCGAAACTCCCCAAACACCTCCCGCAGCCGCTCATACTCCACCGTCGCCGCCTTGACATCCTGCCCCGGCCCCGCACCGTTAACCTCCGCATCGATCCGCGGATACACAAAGTACGCCTGCTTGCCCGCCCGCAGCCGCTGCCGGATAAACTCCAGCGCCGCCCTCCTGTCCTCCGGCCTGACCCACTTCGTAATCACCTCCCCTCGCCCCGGCGGCCTGTGCCGAATCACCGACACATCCAAATCCCCGAACGCCGTCATCGCCAACGTCCGCGGTATCGGCGTCGCCGTCATCACCAGGCAATGCGGACTCACGTCCTTGCGCAGCTGCGCCCGCTGGTGCACCCCGAACTTATGCTGCTCATCGATAATCACCAACGTCAGATTTGCAAACGCCACGTCCTCCTGCAGCAGCGCCACCGTCCCCACCACGATATCCACCTCGCCCGCCGCGATCCGCCCCAGCACCTCCTCGCGTCGCCGCCCTGTCATCCCCCCTGTCACCAGTTCCCGCCGCACGCGGCTGCCCTGCAGGAATCGCTCTATGCTCGCCATGTGCTGCCCGGCCAATATCTCCGTCGGCGCCATGATCGCCGCCTGCCCCGCCCCCGCCGGATTCGCAACCGCCAGCAGCGCCGCATACAGCGCCACCACCGTCTTGCCCGACCCCACGTCCCCCTGCAAGAGCCGGTTCATCGGCACCGCCCGCGCCATATCCGCCGCGATCTCCCCGATCACCGCATCCTGGTCCTCCGTCAGAATAAACGGAAAACGCCGCCGAATCCGCCGATCGATCTCCTCCGTCCGCACCACCGGCTTCGCCGGCGCCGCATGCTGCACGTGGTGCCGCCTCACCGCCAGGCCCGCCTGCATCAAGAACAGCTCCTCGTACTTCAGCGTCCGCTTCGCCGCCGCAAGCGCCCCCTCGTCCGTCGGATCATGTATCTGCCGAAATGACTCCGCCCGCGACAGAAGCCCGTTGCGCTTCAAAAACGCTTCGTCGAAAAACTCCTCCACCAACCGCGACGCCTCCCGCACGACCGGCCGAATGATCCGCTTGATCTGCACACTCGAAAGCCCCGCCGTCGCCGGGTACACCGGCCCGCTGAAATACCCCGGCTCCGCCTCCGCCTCTGCATCCAACACCGCAAACTTCGGATTGGCCATCTGCAGGTGGTACTTGTACCGCGCAAGCTTCCCCGCCGCCATGATCACCTGCCCCGGCTCGATCTGCCCATGCAAATACCCCCCGTGGAACCACACCACCTCCACCACCCCCGTATCGTCCGCCAGCGCAATCTTGAACATCGGCGTCCGCCGATACTTCTGGAAATCCGTCTGCTGCACAACCCCCACCAGGCAGACCTCCTCCCCCACGCGGGCATCCCGAATCTTCACCGGCTCCGGCATGAAAACCCAGTCCCGCGGAAAATACTCCAGCAGGTCCCCCAAGGTCTCCACCCCCAACTTGGCAAAAGCCTCAGCCCGCACCGGCCCCACCCCTTTGACATACTGCACCGGCATCCCCAGATCCAACTTCTGCTGCTCCTGTGAACACATAAAAACCTCAAAGCCCGGCGGCCATCACCTCAGCGCAAGAACCGCCATCCTGAGCTTGTCGAAGGATCTAATATCAAGTCATGCGAAGCGATCCCACTCATCCCGCTTTCACTGCCTACCAACATGCCGACCCATCTTCCCCCAACAAGCAACCCCACGCAAGCAAATTCAAACGCCCAACGACTCTCTCTATTCATCGCAGCCGCTCTCAAGTCCATCGAGTTTATGGCCCCCCGGCGACGAGTCTGGCTTGTGCATCTTTACTGTCTTCAGTCGGCGCCGGCAGGATGCCGCAGCGCTGATAGATTGGCAGGACGGCTTCACGCAGGCGGGGCAGTTGAAGTCCGAAGCGCAGGCCGATGAGCAGGCAGCCCACCCCGCACAGGGCCACCGTGCCCGTGGCGCCCAGCCGGCCGTTGGCCAGGCTGCCGGCCAACAGGCTTCCTAACGGCATCGTGCCCATGAATGCCATGGCATGAAACGCCATGACCCGTCCCCGTTTGTCGTCATCCACAATCGTCTGCACTAACGTGTTGTTCGACGTCATCTGCGTCACCTGGGCAAACCCGCACAACACCAGGCAGAGCATCCCAACCCAGGCAGTACCGCTCAACGCCAGCAGGATCAGACCCACCCCTTCCAGCACCCCACCGATCGCGATCCACCGGCCCAGCCCCAACACGGTGCGCCGCGACGCCAGGCGGATGCCGCCCACAGCCGCACCCAGACCGATAGACGCCGTCAGGCCGCCCAGCACCCCCGGCCCGCCGCGAAAAACGTCCTTGGCAAATACCGGCAGAAGCACCGTGTACGGCGTCGACAGCAGGCTCACCAAACCCAATTGGATCAGAAGCGCCCGGATCGGCAGCGAACCGGCCACATAATGAAAACCCTCACGGAATTCGACCCGGATTTTCTTGCGCAGTCTCGGCGTCACCGGCTGGCGGACGCGAATGACCGCCAGTGAGCTGAGCACCGCTAAGTAACTCATCGCGTTGATGAGCAGGCAATAGCCCGTGCCCACGAGGGCAATCAGTGCCCCGGCGGCCGCCGGGCCGATCAGGCGAGAGGCGTTGAACATCGTCGAGTTGAGCGCAATCGCGTTGGACAGGTCTTCGCGACGGTCGACCATCTTCACCACAAACGCCTGCCGCGCCGGAATGTCGATGGCGGTGATCATCCCCTGGACCACCGCCAACAGGATGATGTGCATCGGCCTGATCACGCCCGACAGGGTCAGTATCGCCAGCGTCAGCACTTGCGCCGACAGCAGCGACTGTGTGATGATGAGCGTGCGCTGCAGGTTCCAGCGATCGACCAGCACCCCCGCCCACGGGCTCAGCAGAAACGTGGGAAGCTGTGCAGAGAAAGCAACCACACCTAATTGCGTTTTCGAGCCGGTGATCTCATAGATCAGCCAGCTCATCGCGACCTGGCCAATCCAGTTGCCGATGAGCGAGATGAGTTGACCTGCGAAAAACAGGCGATAGTTCCGCGAGTTGAGCGCTCGCACCATCACCCACAACCGCCCGTTGGCTCCAGCCGGGGTGTCGGCCGCCTTCACTTCGCTTTTCAAAGTTGCTTCAGTTCTGCATTGCATAATGCTGTGATGCTGCCCGCAGGTCTTGCCTGGCTAAGCTGTATTCGGGTCGGCTGGCGAACTGCTCGCCGGACTGGCAGGCTGCTCTGCAAAGCGACGCACCTCAACATACGCTCGATTCGACATCGAATGGCGGAATCACTCGATTCAGTGACTTGCGAAGGTGCGGCCTGAGCTCGCCTTCAGGATTGAACTTTCGGATCACATATATCAGCGCGTCGGTGGTGAACCCGCCGCGACACCAACCCTTATCAGAACTAAATAATACAGCGCCGCCGCGGCGCCACAAAATAAGCATTCCCAAAAAGTTAGATCACTTGGTGATTGCCAGCCGAGCCGGCCGAAAGGAACGCCCATAAGATGATTGTCATCAACTCGCCGCAGCAAGTCAAGGGGCGGCTGCATCCGGCCACACTGAAAAAAGAAAGATACGTGGTAAAACAATAGCCGATACAACCACTGATAATCCGCTCAATCGACGGTTTGCGTCCGAGATAGATATCAGTGTACAGCACAACTCAACGATCAATCAGGTATTGATTGCTGCGGCGTTCCTGCCCGATCGTCGTTGCGGGCCCATGCCCCGGATAAACCACCGTCTCATCCGGCAGCACCAGGAGCTTGCCCCGAATGCTCTCGATAAGCTGCCCGTAATTGCCGCCCGGAAAATCCGTCCGCCCGATCGACCCCGCAAAGAGCGCATCCCCCGCAAACACGACCCCCGCCTGGGCCGAATAAAAACACACCCCCCCGGCCGTGTGCCCCGGCGTATGCAGCACGTCAAACCGCACCCCGGCATACTCCACCGGCCCCTCCTCCTTGACCACCACCTCCGCCGGCCGGGCCGTCACCGCCCGCCCCAACATCATCGACAGGTTCGCTACCGGGTTCTCCAGCGCCGCCGCATCCGCCGCATGCACCACCGTCACCACACCCGGATACCGCCCGCGCACCGCCTCCACCCCCGCAATATGATCCACGTGCCCGTGCGTCAGGAGCACCGCCGCGGGCCTGGCCCCCTGGGCCTCCAGAAACGCCAGCAGCTCCTCAGCAGCGAGGCCCGGATCGATCACCACGCAATCCGCCGCCTCGGCCTGCGCACGAACCACGTAGCAATTCGTCTCAAAATCCCCCAACACAACCGTATCAACCTTCATACAAACTCCGCAAAAACCCACAGATACCCCCCGTTACCGCCGGCGCCCACCGTCATTGCCTGCGCAGGGACGCAATTACCCTGGCAAAACCCTGCCTGAAACCCGCACAAACTACCACCTCCACCACCCATCGTCCAGATATTACTTCGCCTCAACGCCGCTTCACCTTTCAGCCGGCACGTTCCGCCTTCGCGCGCCGGCCGTGTCACCCTTGGCCCCTCACCATCCACCGCTCGTTCGCCGATATAACCCCAAACGCAAACAACAGGAGAACCCGAAAATGCCGCCAACCCACTACAGAGCCCTCGTTGTCCGCGAGACCGACGGCCGCTTTACTCGCGCCATCGAACGCCTCCCCCTCGACGGCCTCCCGCCCGGCGACCTGCTCATCCGCGTCCGCTACGCAGCCCTCAACTACAAGGACGCCCTCTGCGCCGTCGGGCACAAGGGCATCGCGCGCCGCTACCCCCACACCCCCGGTATAGAAGCGGCTGGCATCGTCGAGCAATCCGCCACGCCTGTCTTCGCCCCGGGCCAGGCCGTCCTCGTGGCCGGCTTCAACCTCGGCACCACCACCCCGGGCGCCTTCGCCGAATACATCCGCGTCCCGGCCGAATGGGCCGTTTGCCCGCCCGCGGGCATGTCGCTGCGTGATGCCGTCACCTGCGGCGTCGCGGGCTTCACGGCCGCCCTGGCGCTCCACAAACTCCAGCACGTCGGCCTGGCCCCCGAAAACGGCCCCGTCCTCGTCACCGGAGCAACCGGCGGCGTCGGCTCACTTGCCGTCGCGATCCTCGCCAGGGCGGGCTATGCCCCCACCGCCGCCACGGGCAAAATGGACAAGGCCGACTACCTCCGCCGGCTCGGCGCAGCGGAAGTCATCTCGCGCCAGGAAGCCGACGACCCCGCCGGCCATGCCCTCCTCCCCGAACGCTGGGCCGGCGCAATCGACTCCGTAGGCGGCTCCATCCTTGCCGCCGCGCTCAAAGCCACGCGCTACGGCGGCGCCGTGGCCGCCTGCGGCCTGGCCCAATCGGCCGACCTCAACACAACCGTCTACCCCTTCATCCTCCGGGCCGTAACCCTCATAGGAATCGACTCCGTCCACTGCCCCAACCCCCTCCGCAAGGAATTGTGGAGCCGCCTGGCAAACGAATGGCGCCCCGAGAACCTGGAAACCGTCGCGACGGAATGCCCCCTCGAACAAGCAAACGAAAAAATCGACCAGATCCTCCAGGGCCAACTCACCGGCCGAACCCTCCTCACCCCCTGAGCACCCGCGCCCGCCTGTGCAGCAATGTCACCCCCGCGAAAGCCCGGCCCTCAACCTGATCGGGCCACCCCACACTTGGGCTGCCGTGTCAAACGCCTTTACCGTGCACTCCACAACGCGGATGCAATCCAACGCCTCAGCACCGCCCAGCCATCGCAGCCGCCCCTCCACGCCGAATGAAGTCTACCCCGTCCACCCCGTCTATGAAGTCCATCTGCCGCCGCCCAACGTCATCCTGAGCGGCCCAACGACATCCTGCGCAACGTCGAAGGATCTACAGAACAAGCGGCCGCAGGCGCTTCTACCATGTGTAACACCTCACAGCCAGCGCACATGCCGCCCAAGGGTGCCCTACAACTGAAGCATATAAATTGCGGTGGCACAAAGTCCGCCAAAGCTACGATATCGAAAGAGTTGTGACGCATCGGATACAATCTCATTGCCTTAGCAGAAGCTCAGCCGCCGTATCCTTTAGGACTTTCAAATAGTCAGAATCTGGGATCGGCATGCCCTTTCCGCTTGGCCACGTTATGCAAAGAGTCTATCTCCACATCTTATTACCCCATTGATGCCAACCCGCCCGGCGGAACCGAGCGAACAACTCGAGGTATGGCCCCGGTGAACATGCCTCTATAATTTCGTAGATCTCGTCTGGCTTCCGTGAATGCTCCCGCTTGCGACTTGCCATCAGGTTGACTTGAGTTCGTCCTGGCTGCAGTGTACGCATCCGCCCGCGCACTCCGAAAAGTACGAGTTCCGTAACATTCCAAAAATAGAAACCGACGCCACGTCCATTGGGCCGTTGCTCATCGGTCGTTTACCCAACCGGTCAGCATATTCTCTTCTTCAGGGGCGTCGTCAGAGTGGTACGGTTGAATCTCTCTATTACAATTCGGGCAACGATCATCACAGCAGCAACTCCACCGATCAATCCAATGCGTCCCGCATGGACAGGCATAATAATTGACAAACAACATGTTAGGCTTGCCTCATTATCAGAACAATTTTCTGTAATGTCCCCGCCCTTGGAATGTCAGCAGTCCGGCGTCCCTGAGCACCTGTAGTTGCTGGCGCATCTTCTCTCTGACAAAATTATTGTGAGGATATCGTTCTTTTAATTCGGCCTCGAATTCATAAACTTGTTTTAATGTAAAATCGCGCACCCCAAGTCTCTGAACGATTCGAAGAATCTCAAGCGTCCAACCTCGCGCCTCAAGGCTCTTTTCTTCCCGCAAAAAGGCCGTCCGCCTCCATGCTTCTATCACATGGCTCTTCGGCAGCACTGTGCTATTCTTTACATAGAAGACCTTGCCGGCTTCCGGAATGCGATCCATAACGATATTACAACCAACCCAGCCTGCTCGCCTCGCACCAGGGCTCAGCGGTCTTCTCTTCTCTATCACTGTCTCGTCAAGGAAATGGGTCGGAACGGCAAACAAATTCGTTACATACAGCGCTCTCTTATCGTACGTAAGAAAAAGGAAGTCGGGACTGCAACTGTCAGTAAGGCGTGACATCATTGACGAATACGCGCAATCCGGTACTTTACGCGAAAAGGCCACGCGCGTACTCTTCAACTCGAACTCGTTTTGACATCGTACGCATCGGAAATCGAGTACGCGCGAATTATTTCGCCCTCTGGTCAGACTTCCTCCACAGGAACTGCAGAAAGCATTGATCTCTGTCCATGCTTCCGTGATGACCCGCACCTTTTGTGTCGCGCTCTTATACTGGTCACCCAGTGCCGAATCAAGTCTCAAGTCCACAATACGCAAGGCAGATTACTCGTGCAGTAGTTACGTTAGTTCACCTTCTCCACCCCCGCCCTGCACCAACTCTCTGGCTGGTATGCTCACTTGTGCAAGCAACGTCTCAAGTTCCTCGGCGGTCGTACTCATGTCATGCTTCAGGATAGCTTCCGCATGATGGAGCGCGAGAACTTGAAATCCTTTCTGCTTGATCTTTTCAAACATTGCTATCTTCACCTCACCATATGGCGTTGCATTGCCTTGCGTTAAAACATGCTGCCTTAGCCATTATACTGCGTATACCCTGGCCCGCAACAAACGAAAGTGAATCGTCTCCGCACGCATATCTGCCCCCGTAAGCGACCGGCGGCGTAACTTACAACAAAGCAAGGACACCACTTCCAAAGCCCCTTGAAGGAGAATCTCGCCAGAGTGCTGCTGCCGTGTGTGATGCTCAGCGGACTGGCGGGCGGGACAGACCCGGCGGTTTTGCGGGCCGGGCGCGGCGCCGGCCGCCTGCTTGTCTACCCACCTGCTTGTCTGACGACGTGCTTGGCTGATCCACCTGTTCGGCTGCTCGGGTCTGCCTGACGGCGCCGCTAAGACAATAGTGAGAGTTTGAGCAGGATGAGACTCCGGGGTTATCCGTCGGGGTGTGTGGTGTTCTTCGTGGTAAGTAGCGGACTCGACATGTTTGGCAAAAAGGAGGCTGAGCAGGTCGCCAAATAGATCGCCATCATCGCTAAATACAAGTAAAATTCGTGCGGGTTTATGGCTATTCGCGGCTTTACTTGCCGGCACACTGCCTTGTGCTTCTTCGTGTCCTTTGTGGCAAGTACTGGTTTGCACGTCCGTTGGACAAGAGGGCTAAGCGGGTCGCCGAGAAGATCGCCGTCATTCCTAAACAGGAGTAAAATTGGCGGATTCGGGCCTATTTACGGCTTTTGATTGCGGCTGCTGTGGGCCGGTCGAGTTTGCGTGCGGATGGCCGCCGCAGGCTTGCTTAATCCGAACGGCGCCCCTAAAATCATCGTAGCGACAGCGATAGAAAGGCCGTTTTGGAAAATATCGAGACACTCACAACCCGTGCCCGTCTGACTGAAGGTCCGGTGGGGCGAACGCTCTTAGGGCTGGCTCTGCCGATGATCTGGGGCATGTTCTCCATAATCGCCTTCAACCTCACCGACGCCTATTTCGTCGGCAAGCTCGGCACGGCCCCGCTGGCCGCCATAAGCTTCACCTTCCCGGTCGTCATGACCGTCGGGAGCATCACCATAGGCCTGGGCGTGGGCACCTGCTCGGTGCTGTCCCGCGCCATCGGCGAAGGCGACCACCGCAAGGTCCAGCGGCTCGCCACCGACAGCCTGATACTGTCGCTCTTGGTCGTGGGCTTCTTCATCCTCGTCGGAATACTCACGATCGACCCGCTTTTTGAGGCCATGGGGGCCGATTCCGAGACGCTGCCGCTCATCCGCGAATACATGAGCATCTGGTATTTCGGCATGATGTTCCTGGTCGTGCCCATGGTCGGCAACAACGCCCTCCGCGCCTCCGGCGACACGATCAACCCCAGCATCATCATGACCGTCTCGGCCCTCATCAACGTCATACTCGATCCGATCCTGATCTACGGCCTGGGCCCCTTTCCGAGGCTCGAGATCAAGGGCGCGGCGATTGCAACGGTCTTCGCCCGCGCAATGTCGATGGCGGCCTCGCTTGCGATCCTGCATTATCGCAAGAGAATGTTAATTTTTAACCGGCCGCCGATCCGCCAGGTCCTCGATTCCTGGCGGCGGATACTTGTGGTGGGCCTGCCGGCCGCCGCGACGTACGCCATCGGGCCGGTGGCGCTTGCCCTCATAACCGCCATGCTGGCCCCGTTCGGTTCGGCCGCCGTGGCGGCGTTCGGGGTCGCCGGCCGTATCGAATCATTCTCGCTGATCGCCCTTTCCGGCCTGTCAACGAGCGTCGCACCCTTCATAGGCCAGAATTTCGGCGCGGCACTTCACGACCGCGTTCGCCGCGGCCTCGACATGGCCTTTCTGTTTTCGATTATCTGGGGTATCGGCGCGGCAATCGTTCTGGCCGTCTTCAGAACTCCGGTCGTGGCCCTCTTCGACAGCAACCCCGACGTCATCAGGATCGCATCCCGTTATCTGCTTGTCGTTCCCATAAGCTTCGGCGCCCAGGGCATCGTTTTGATCGCCAGTTCATCCTTCAACGCCTTGGGGCGTCCGATGCCGTCGGCTATCCTGACGCTTACTCGGATGTTCGTCCTATATGTGCCGCTGGCGTTTTTGGGAAAAGCGATTGTCGGGCGGCCAATCGGCATCTTCGCCGCCGCCAGCATCGCAAATTTCATTTCCGCGTTCTGGGGCCTCCGGTGGATGGGCCGCGTGTGCCTGAAGAACGGTTGCCGAAGGTCCGCTTTAGACCTTGAAACGGCGGCAGAGGCCAACTAAAATCCTTCAGCTTGTGGGGAGATTGCAAAAAACAGAATTTACTCGGCCCGCAGGCCGATGTTCCAATGGGCGGAGCGGTTGTGCAGGAGGACGAAATGGCTTCAGAGGGGAAAGGATAGACGGTGCTGGAATTCCGGTCCATCGAGGATGTTCTGAAATTCGCAATTCAAAAAGAGGAGACTTCTTATTTCTTCTACATGGATCTGGCCGACGGCGCCGATGAGGAAACGGCTCAGTTGTTTTCGGAAATCGCGCAGGAGGAATTGAAGCACCGCCAGCAGCTTCAATTGGAGATGATGAAACTCGGTCGCGTGATTGACGCCGATGAGAAATGGCTTGAGCGTTCGGCGGATTACGTACTCGAAGAGCGGGCGCCGCTGGATTTCACGGGGGCCGAGGCGCTGAAGATTGCAATCACGAAAGAGCAGGCGGCTTACCGGTTGTACATCGATCTGATCCGCGTTACGCAGAATCAGGAGATCATCGAAGCGTTCATGATCATGGCGGAAGAGGAGATTCGGCACAAGCTGAGGTTCGAAGCGGCCTACGACAACTACACGCGGCAGGAATACTGACGCGAACTGCGCAATTTCACGACGGCGGCGCAAGGTCGCCGTTTTCGGGGGTAACAAAACGTGCCTTGCCCACAGGCGATGGTCCGGCGGGTTATCTTTCGGTGAGGGTGTGGAGGAAGGGGCTGATTTCGCGTATGCGGATGTTGCGAAACCTGACCTTGAGGCCGGGCGTGTCGCTGGAGTGGACTTGCAGTGCGATGAAGCCGGAGGCGGTCATGCCGTCCTGGAGATCGGCGGCGGGGGTGTTGTTGATCCACGTGCGGATGGTGTCACCGATGACTTCGATATGCAGGCGGTTCCACTGGCCGCGCCTGAAGGCTCGTCGGGCGGGTTCATTGCGGTTGAGCGGGTAAAGCCAGCCGCGGCGGGCCTCGTCGAAGATGCCGCCGGTCCAGGAGCGCGGTTCGGTCAACGGGGCGGGGCTGCCGTCGACGAGGAAATTCTTAGGTTCGCCGGTGTAGGGCTTGTTGGATGGGTCGATCTCGACCTGGTAGCCGTGGACGCGGCCGTTGAGGTAGCCGGGCAGGCTCTGGCTGCGGACCTGGACGCCGCTGTTGAGGCCCTCGTCGACCATGAACTCCAGCTCGAGGGCGAAGTTGTCGTAGTCGCGTGTGGTGCAGAGGAAGCTGTTGGGGGTGTTTGGGACCGTCTGGCCGATGATCATGCCGTCGGCGACGTAGAACTTGGCCTGGCCGCCGCGCTGGACCCAGCCGTTGAGTGTGCGGCCGTCGAAGAGGCTGACCCAGCGGTCGGCCGGCGGCTCTGTCATGCAGCCGGGATTGAGCAGCATTGCGAGTGTCGTCAGAACGATCAATGTCATCACGCCCCACTTCATCGTAGTCTCCTTGTACAGGACCTGTCGATTGCCCTTAGTCTACCGCACGCAGACCTAAGCCACGAATATACACGCATCAGCACCAATTCTATTCATACATAGCCCGATAGAACACCGGAAATTCTGCGCACCGGCAGCGCTGTCGCGACAGGTTAGACAACCGGCGAGGCGGAATGCTCCATGAAAAACCTTTTGTGTGAAAAAATCCCTGCGTTATAATGGTTGGCGACCCAGCGGTGCAGCCCGCGGGCGAAACAAACAGGACATATCGTGCGAAGGGTGGACTCATGAAGATGCGGAGTTTGAGCGTTGTATTCTGTCTGGCGGCGGCATTTGCGATTGCATTGGGCGGCTGCCGCAAGAAACCGAAGGCCGACGAAGCCGAGACGCCCAAGGGCAAGGACCAGGTGTCCATATCGGAGTTGGGCGGTGAGGCGCTGAAGCGGGCCTCGGATGCGGCGGACAAGACGCTGGATGCGGCCGAGGCGGTGAAGGAGAAGGTGCTGGACATTGCTCAGCAGTTTCAGGCGGACCAGACGAGCACGATTCCTGAGGTTTCGGCGCGGGCCAAGGAGATGGCGGTTGAGAATCTGCGCAAGATGGCTGAAAAGTATCAGATCGCCATCACTGCGACACGGCGGGAGGTGAAGCAACTGACGGACCAATTGATGGCGCTTACCGATGCTGAAAAGAACGGGCCGCAGGGTGTAGACCTGAAGGCGAAGCTCGACGAGGTCTACAAGACCCTGCAGCCGCTCAAGGAGCGCTTCCAGGTGTACTATGATGCGCTCAAGGAGAAGGGGGGCGACTTGTCCGGCCTGGAACCGTGATTTGGCGGTGTTCATCTATTCGGCCTTCAATTCCGTAACGAGCTGGCGCGTGGAGGGGGACTGGTTCTGGTGCGCGTGCTTGAAGGCGGGGACGGCATCGGCCTGGGCGCGTTTGAAGGCCTCGTTGCCCCGGATGATCTCGCGGAGGGCGAGCGAGGTCTGGCGTGTGCGTTTGAGGAACTGCACGGCGCGAATGCCGTAAGCGCCGCCGATGAGGCCGGCGATGCCGATGGCGGCTTCGAACAGGCCGTCGGCGACGGCCCAGGGATCGGGGCGTTCGGCGGAGACGGTGATCGCGTGGGCGGCGACGGCGCGGGTGGGTTCGGCGAGCACGTCGGCAACCGTTTCGGCGGCGGGCAATTCTTTGGGCAGGCCATAGTCGGCCATGAAGGCGCGGCTCTGGATTGCGCTGAGGGCGGTCAACTGCTCCAGTTCGGGCGAGACGGATTCGTCCCGCGCGGCGTCGGCGGCCATCTGTGCGGTGCGATGGTGCAGGTAGGCGTTGGCCTTCTGGATCTCGCCCGGCGCGAAACGCAAGTGTTCACAGCCGGCGGTCAACAACAGCGTAAACGTGATAACAACACATAACTTTCTCATAATCAGCCTCCTTTTGAACAGATAGTCTTAATCATTGTCCGTAACTTTCCTGGAAATCCTGGCGACCGCTTGACCGTGATTGCCTGCCCTGGGCGGCTTCAACGGCGCGGAGGCGGTATTCGTGGGAGATGGTCTTTTCGTGCAGGGTTTCGAGTCTTGTGCAGAGGTCTTTCTGGCGTTCGAGGAGCAGGGCGACGTCGTGGCTGACGAGGTCGAGCTGGCGCTGGAGGTTGAACCAGCTTCCGACGATCAGGGAGCCCAACAGGATGAGTTCGATGAGGCCGGAGAGGCTCACACGGCGGTTGAGGCGCCATTCTCCGGGTTCAGCTGCGGTGGCGATCATGGTCTTCTCCTTATTCTCAGGATGCGCAGGCGCGTGGACTGCTTTTCGCAGTCGACGGTGACGCGGTCGATGGTAAAGATGCTTTGCGTGTCGCGGCGGATGCCCAACAGGTCGCGGCTGTCGGGGCCGCAGGTAACGCGGTCGCCGGGCTGAAAGAACTGCGCGACGATGGGGGTCTCGGCGTCGATGGTTTCGATTGCGGGACTGTACGTTTCGCAGAGATGCCGCACGCGGGCGTAGAGGGCCTGCGTGTCGTCGCGCTCATCGGCAGCGGCGGTGCGGTAAAAGATGCTTTGTGGCGAGACCTTTCTGTATTGGAAATCGGCGGACTCGATGAGGTGGTCGAAGACCTCGGCGGCGGAATTGACCGGGCCGCTTGACGCCGCTGCGGTTAGCCGGGTATCGCTGGGGGCGGCGGCGGTGACGCGGAATGCGAGCGTGCCGGCGGCGATGGCGGTCCAGAGTTCGGCGGGCAGCGGGTCGCCGGTGAGGCGAACGCCGCATTCGTCGTCGAGGACTTCGAACGTGTCGGTGTACTCCCGCCACGTGGCGCCGTCGTATGAGACTTCCAGAAAGCGGCCAGTGGATGCGCCGTCTCGCGTGGTGAGGGCGTTTTCGAATCGGCGGCGACGGCGGGTATAGTCGGCGCGTTCGAAGATGCGGGAAAAGTCGAAGGGTTCGCCGCGATTGTACGGCGGCCCGGACCAGTCGCCGGCCTCGTTGAGGCACCATCGGCGGTAGACATCCTGCACGGCGGCGAAGTCGGGATTGGTCGATGGTGCGTAGAGTTCCTGTGGGCCGCCTTCGAGCGACGGGTCCCACGCCTTTACGAGGGGGAACGTGGCCTCGTAGGTTTTCCAGCCGCCTAAGCCGAGGAAGCGATGCGTGACGGCGGGGCGGCGGGTGGTCGACAAGCGGCAGATGTTGGTGCGAGCAAGGTCGAAGCGCTGGCCGCGAGGCTGGTGGTTCAGCTCCACGGCGCGTCCCGTGCCGGGGCGATAGAAGATGATGCATTGATCGCACGAAGTCTGCGGCTCGGCGGATTCGAAACGGAACTTCACGCCGGTGGCGGCGCAGCAGCGTTCGAGTGCATCGAGGAGGGTGTCACCCGTCAGGTCGATGGCGGGGAGTGTACGGTCGGCGAAGAAGGCCTCGAGCTGTTCGATGGTCGGGATGGCGAGGTCGCCGGGGAGGAGATGTTCGCAGAGCAGATAGCGGATCGCCTCGGCACAGGTCCAATGCGTGGCGCGTGCCGTATCGTCATCGAAGACACGACGCCAGAGGCCGGCACACTGGACGGCGACGGCGGAGGCGTTCGGCAGGTCGGCGGCATTGAAGGTCAGGTCGCGGCCTTCAAGCCGCAGTGTGCGGCCGCTGCGATCAAGCAGCCGCCGGCCGAAGACGGTGATGCGGGCCATGCGAGCGGCGAAGTCCCTGGCAACAACTTCGACGAATTCACCGTCGCCGTTGATGTTTGTTTCGATCTGTTCGATGCGGCCGGCAAAGAGAGGCAGTGTCTCCACGGATGCCTGTCCCATGCCGCCGTCGTAAACGGACGCGATGGAGATGCGGCATCCCAGCGGCGCGATCCGGTCGACGTCTTCCGGCGCGATGCGCTGGCCCTGCGGGCAGACGGCGGGATTGTAGACCAGACGGGCGGAGCCATAGGTTGGGGCCGATGCACGCACAAGCTCTTTGACGGACAGGTATGGGCAGAGGACGCCGTCAACGAAGACGATGGATCGGCCGGCGGGCACGGAGGATTGATGTTCCTGGGGGAGATGGAAATCGATTCGGTTGGACATCATATCACCTTCACAGTCAAGTGATTAACGGTTTCGGGCAAGGCCGTCGCGACATCTGCCGCAACGTGGGTGTCGAAACTCTCCAGACCGGCCGGCGACTGGCAGCGGAGGCAGAAACGATGGCGGCCCGGCTGCGATACGCGGCAGTCGCAACTGTAAATGCCGGGCCCGCTGCAGTGAACAATCGCGACGGGGCGGTGGAGATTCATGACGCCGGCTGCACCGTCGGAGTAAATGTTGAATTGCGTGCATTGTGCGGGTGCGTGGTACGGCACATAGAGCCACATGAGGCGCACGGTCGATTGTGCAATCCGGCGGGCGGAGAGGGCGATCACATTGCGGCCGGCGGGGGGCAGCAGATCGCCGGCGCCGTCGAAGACGGCGCGAATGATCGTCGACAGGGACGTTGTCTCTTCGCCGCAGCCGTTGACCGGTCGGAGGGCGAAGAAGCATGTTTGGCCGGGCGCACTTTCGATTGTGGCAACGACGCGTTCGGCGTTTGCGTCGGCGACCGCGGTGATCGTATCGAAGTCGACTTCCCACCAGCGCGGTCCGCGGTAGAGGTTCAGACAGCCCATCGGGCGCGGCCAGAAGTCACCGCCGGTCAGGCCCATGCCGAGCTTTGCGCCATTGGGCGAGTCGCCCTCGTATAGTCCATTGAAGAATCGGGCATCCATCAGTCGGCCGCTCCCGGGATCCGCTCCAGCACGCCGTCGCCATCGCTGATCGACAGCTTGAGGATCGGGTCGCCAATTTCGTTTTGGATGAACATGTCGCCGTTGAGCTTGCTCTGGCTCATGCGGTTGACGAGGCGGGCGAGGGCGTAGAAGTCCAGCCGGACTTCCACGGGTATGTAGCGTTCGGCGTTGGCCAGGGCATGGAGGCCGCCGGTGTCGGCATCGATTACGCCGACGAGATCGCCGGCGTCGAACGGGGGCGTGCCCCAGGCTACGGCGAAGGCGTACCAGCCGGCGCCGATCTCGGTTATCGCGGGCGCGTGTGCGGACTTGTCGACGCCGGCAACGGTACGGAGGTGGGCAAATGTCATTTGTGCGGCGGCGCCCGCGAGCGGGCGGCCGTCTTTTGCCACGTAGAACGGTATGTGAATCGCACTGTTTGGCATGGGTCTTCTCCTATCGCAGAATGGTCATGCGTCCCGCGGCGGTCATGCGGGCCCGGGGGTGAAATATGTACTCCTGTCCGATTGCTCCGATCACGGTGGGCCTGCCGTCCGGGGCGGGACGTCCGCCGCGCAGGACGGCGGGGTTTCGCGGGCGCAAGTCGTAAGCGGCGGCATCGGCAAAGTCGGGGTTGACCCGGAGCGAATGCGGGCCTTCCAGCGGCGGCTCGGTTCCTGCGGCGGCGGCACCGATCGTCAGCGGGGCGCCGTCGACGGCGATGAAGCAGTTGTGGTCGGTGTGCACGACGCTGCCGCCGGTGCGCAGGTAAATGCCGACAGCGGTCGGGGCGAGGCAGAAGATGTTGTTGAGGATCGTTGCACCGTCGCCGCCGTCACATAGAACGCCGTCGAGTTCGGTATCGATGAAGGTGTTGTGGATAATGGTCGCCGAGGCGCCGGGGCCGGCAATGCGAACGCCGAACTGGCCGCCGACAAGGATGCAGCCGATGACGGCGCCGGATCTGTTGATGAAATTGCACAGATTGGTGCCGGGGGCCATCCGGCCGACGCAGCCGAGCAGCAGGGCGTTGTCACCGCGCAGATTGTAGTGGTGGCCGGTGATGTCGTCGTGCGAGTAGCAGTTTTCAAAGAGCAGGCAGTCGGATTCCGTGTTGACGACGTAGGAGGCGTCGGTGAAGCGGCAGTTGCGAAAGACGGTGTTGCGGCAGACGGTCGAGAAGTGAATCGCGCAGTTTGCGGCGGTGTTGCAGAGGTGAAGGTTTTCGAAGACGACGTTGTCGGCGCCGTGGACCGTGAGGGCAGGAAATCCGCCGCCGTTTGCGTCCAGTGCGATGCACCGGGCCGGATCGATCGTTCCGTTCTGCAGGATGGTCAGGGGCGATTCGTGGTGCGTGCCGCCACATGCCATGTCGCCCGGTACGGTGTGATAGCCGGCAACGCGCTTGAACGTGTTGCGCAGGACGTCGCCGCCGTGATCCACGGCAAGGGAGGCCGTTAACGTCTCGCGGAGGTTGGTGTGAATCCACACGCTGTGATTGTCGGCGGCGGTTTCGTCGAGGGCGGTCTGCAGGCTATCGAACGCGCCGCCGATTCGGACCGTAACCGTGGCGTCCTGGCCGGTGGCGTGGCCAATCTCGATCCAGTTGCCGGCGGGGTCGACGTTCGTGATGAGGTACCGCATCGTCTCGAGATGCACGCCCGGTGCGGGTGTTTCGGTGACATACGCCACCATGCCGCTTTCGACGCCGGCGAAGCAGCCTGATTTGGTGATGCGGCTGTTCGCGGCGGTGAAGGTGCAGTCGGCTTCGTCGACCACAGGGCCGCCGTTGATCATGAGCTTATTCAAGGCGGCGATCTTTTCGGCGTCGGTGTTGTTGGGGCATTGGGCGTCCCACCAGGCCTTCGTGCAGCCGCCGGCATACGGGGTGCGGCGGCTTTGGACGCCGTTGCCGCCGACGAAGAACATCGATGCATGAGTGTAGAATACCGGATAGCCCATCAGTCCACCTCCCCGGCCATGCCGTCGAGATAGATCACCACCGTTTTGTCCTCGGGCATGCGCACAGTAGCGGCGGCGAAGCGCTGCCGCACGAACTCGGCAATCCATGCGAGGGTGGCCTGCCGCGCCCGTGTGCGGAGGTCACGGGCGAGCTTGCGTTTCATATTGGCGATAAAGGTCGCGGTGTGGCGGCCGGGCTCGATGTCGGCCAGCAGGCGGACCAGTTCCGGGCTCATGCGCTCGATGTCATGGGCGTCGTGGCCGAGCGCGATGGCAGCGTCTCGGAAACGTTGATAGATCGGGGATTGCTCCATAGCTACACCTCCTCGGTCCAGACGCCGTATTTGCCGGCGGTGATCCAGTCGCCACTGGCGTCGGCGACGAGCGTGAGACATTCGCCGATTGCGTCGGCCCACTTATACCTGCCGGCGGTCTGGCCGCTGTTGTCGCGAATGGCGGCCAGGCCCGGGTCGATGCGGAACTGCTGGGCGGCCTGGACGCAGAACACAAACTGCGTGTTGGCGGCGGGGTTGGCGGGCAGGGTGAGCGTGACGACGCCCGTTGCGCCGGCGTTGGTGTGGACGCTTCCGGACTGGGCCTGTGTCAGCGTGGCGTCGGTGGTGTGGGCCTTGACGGTCACGTCGGCGCCGGCGGCTGCGGGCAGGGCGACGGTGTGGTGATCGCGGGCGTCGGTGATCGAGACAATGTCGCCGCCGGACGTCTGCACGACGGCCAGGCGCACGTGGCGAGCTGCGGCCATGTCGGGCCAGTCGGCGTATTCGTCCGTCACCAGGTTGCCTGCGGCATCGAGGTGGATGTAGATTGCCGGCTTGTTGTCAGCGAGCGTGTTGCCGCTTGAGCCGGCACAGGAGACAAGTGTGTCGCCGATCCAGAACTTGCCGGGTTTGACGCCGATGTCCAGGCCGCCTTCGTCGTAGACGCGCAGGTCGTTGCCGCGGCGGCAGGCCAACAGCAGGCGGTACAGCAGCTTGCGGAATTGCAGATAGTAGGGTGCGGCGCCGGTGGCGATGTATTCGACGCCGGTCTCAGGATCGTTCAGGAGATTGAGCAGCGCATCGTCTGTCGGATAGACCTCTGTCATTTCTGTTCCTCCACGTGGGTTCATGTCAGGCAGTATCAGCGGGCCAGTTCGATTTGCAGTTGGTCCTTTGTCTTGTCGAAGGAGGCGGCTTTTATTGCGCCGGCGGGACGGGCCGCGCGCACGATGACGATTTCGCCGGTTTCGACGGGGGCGGATTCATTGCCGAATGCGTCGGTGATCTTTGCGCCGAATCGGTAAACGCCGTCGGCCAGTTCCTCGCTGGTCCAGTACATTGCGTCGGCGTCGAAGCCGAATTCGCCTGCGCCGAAGAGCCCCAGGCCGAAGCCTGCAGCGGCCGATGCGTCGAAGCCGAAGTCGCTCAGGCCGAAACGGCTCATGCCGAAGCCGCACTTGTCGTGCAGTGCCGGCCAGATGGGTATGGGGCCGGCGACGGGGGAGGTGTAGTCGACCGGACCGTTGCCGCGGTTCGAATAGATGTGCACAACGCCGCCGGTTGGCAGGCCCATTCTCCGGAGCCAGCCGATCTGCACCCGGCCCTGCAGCGGATATGCGTGCAGCGTGCCGCACAGGTCGATGTACGACTCGGCCGGTGAAACCGCGAAGACTTCGATCCGCAAGGGGGCGGTCCATGAGGACGGCAGAGGGATGACAAGCCGCCGCTGGGCACAGTCGTGCGTGACGCCGGCCAATCGCCCATTGACATACACCTGGTGGAGTTTGCCGTGGTGTGTCGAACGCCATGCAACGAGCGCGTGCATGGGTTCGTGCACTGCAGCGCCTTCCGTTCCGATGCCTGCGGGCAAAGCGAACACCCGCATCCGATCTATTCCTTCGCTGATAAGCGCCATCATTCACCTGACTGTGTGTATTTGATTTCGAATTCGCACCGCACGCCGTTTCCGCCGGTGACGCACGGGCCGCAAACTATGCCGTCCAGGCGCACGTTGGCGAACGTTGAGCCGTCTGCAATCGTCAGCCTGTGCGTGCGGCCGTCAACGAGGGCGCGCAGGGCATTGAGCCTGGCGTCGAGTGCGGCGCGGCTGAACGCACGCAGCACGCCCTTCTGCAGCAGTATGCGATGCCGCCGGCCCAGGTCGATGCTGACGATGCCGTCCAGCCCCGCCGCCGTTCGCTCGAGGGTGTCGCGTGTCCAGGTTCCAACCTGCATGCGGAGCTGCACGAACGTGAGCGACTCATCCAGTGTGGCTTTTGTGGCCTTTTCCATGTTGCACCTCAATCCCGCACAAGGCGGGCGCTGCCGCCGACGATTCGCTTTTCGATGATGCCGTCGGCGCCGGCGTCGATACTGATGCGGCAGCGCTGGCGGGCCGCTTCATACAGGCGTCGATAGTGGCGGCTCTTGTCCCATAGCCCGTCGGCGGCGGTTTCGTCCTCGGCGAGCGTGGCAAAGATCTGGGCCAGCACGCCGTATGCGGCCGCCTGGCGCAGTACCGTCGCGTCGACTACGTCCTCGACACCGTAGAGGCTGTCCGGGCGGCCCGGGCGAATGCCGAGGTGTTCGGTAAGTTCGCGTGCGATCTGCTGTGCCTGCGGGTCGAACGTGCTGATGCGATAATGCAGGGCGTTACTCTGGGGCGGCGGTATGGGGGCATCGTCGTCGCCGCCGCGCAGGACGGAGACGGTCAACTGGTCGGCTGCATCGACCGAGACGATTTCGCAGGCGGTATCCACCGATCCGGTCGCGTCGCGGATGCAGATGACGCCGCCCGGCCGGACGCCCGCCGCAACGAAGTCCGCACCGGTCTTCGTAAATGTTGTGCCGCTCAGCACACCGCCTGCGCCTTCGCAGAGCACCTGTGACGGGAAGTACAGGTCGGCGAAGATTGCCGCTTCGTACCGCAGCAGGTCCTTGTCATGTGAAAATGCTGTCATCGTTTATCCTTTCAACTGGCAGGCCAAAGGGGTCGTGAGGATCAGGAAAAGGCGCATCCTGCCCGCACGGGGCGGGCAGGATGGCCACGGCGCGCCGTCAGCTGACGCTCAGGCCGCGGATGAGTCCGTGGGCGGCCTCATTCTTCAGCTCGACGGTGTACTCGCCGATCAACTCGCCACACTCGTAGTCGCCGGAACTGGCCAGCGGCTTGAAGTGGAAGCTGCGGCCCGCCAGCGGCAGCACGCTGATCCGCGAGGAATCGAGCAGGAGCACCGTATCCTGCGGCATCCATCGCGTCGTCACGATGCGGCAGACGCCGAAATCGCTCTCGTAGAGGCTGACCATGTCGCGGTAGGTCGTGTCGCCGGCGCCGTAGGAGCGCGAGGCGCTGAGAAATGCGTTGATCTTTCGCTTCTGGAAGCCGCCGACGACGATCAGGTCGACCTGGCCGCTGCTGTTTTCCCAGATCTGGCGCAGGACGAAGTTGAGCTTTTCCTCGTCGAGGTCGGCGCCGGCCGGCAAAGCCGACTCGCCGACTGCAAACACGTTGGTGGTCAGGTGCCGGATGATGCCCTTCATCGTGCGGCGGACGGAGGCGCTTCCCTGCGGATCGGTGCCTGGCAGACCGCCGTTGATGACGGTGTTTTCCAGGTCGCGGAGCAGTTCGCGCAGCCGTTCCTGCTTCTGGTAGTCCATTTCGTCGCTGAGGCCCAACTGGCTTGCCGCCTGGTCCGTGCCGCTGACCTCGACGGTCGCGGTGAAGATCTGCGTGTAGTTGCTGCAGCGCGTGCGGCTCGTGAAGCGGGCCGACGGTTTGTCTGCACCTTCCAGGGCGGCGTTGCCCAGGATGTTGATGACCTGGGTGTCGACCAGGTCCTCTGGCGTCGTGCCGGCATAGCCGCGGACGACCGTCAGCGTATTGGCGTTGATTGCGGTGACGAGCATCAGCTCGCTGCTGCCCTCGACCTGGATCTGATCGCCGATGCGGAAGCGGCTGCCGTGGGCGACGTCGAAGGCGGTCTCGCTCATCGGATTGCTGATCGAGCTGTCGCTGATCACGTCCTTGTTAGGCAGCAGGGCGTCTTCGAGCCATTCGTGACGCGTGCTGGTCGCCGCTCGCAGCGGATCGCCCAATGCGTCCAGAAGCGGCGTTTCGTAGGGCGAAACGATGCCGACCAGATCCGCTACGTCTTCGGCGATTTCCGGAAGGGCGGCGCCGGCCGTGTAGGTTGCTTTACCCGTAAATGCCATTGTGTTCCTCCTTCACATTCGGTTTGGTGTTGTTTGAAAACGTGAGACGTTACACGAGCTTGCGACGCCTGCGCATGTACTCATGCACGTCGACCCTGCTGCCGCTGGCAGCCGCCTGCCTTGCCGCGTCCTCCAGCATCTTCTGTGCGTTGGGGCGAGGCTCCCTGATGCCGGCGGTCCTGGCCGCGGCGGGCGTCGCAGCGGCGGGACGGAAGAGCCATGCCTTTTCCTTCTGCAGCGCAGCTACGACCGCGGTCGGATCCTGGTTACCCTCCTTGTCCATACGCGATCGAGCCATCAGCGTCGCCGCCTCCAGGTCGATGACGCCGGCGGCAACGAGTGCCGTCGCCAAGGCGGCGTCGGCCTGAAGCATCCGGACCTCGGCCGACAACTCCTCATTCGTGCGCCGCAGCCGTGCGACTTCGTCGGTCAGGCCGGCGGCCTCCTTTTCGGCGCTCTGCGCCCGCTTACGATAACGAATCGCTTCTGCTACCGGGACCATCTTCTCCTCGCCCCCTGTGTCTCCTGGCAATCTCTTGTCGTCCAAGTCAACCTCGCTCACGTAAACCTCCCTTTCTGTCAATTCGGAATGAATGAGAATTGAAAACTCACATCAGTAGCCAAGTTCGCTCAGTATCTTTTCGCCGTCGATGCCGAGCTCCTTCTTGATGCGGGCCTCCTCCAGCCGCTCCATCATGTTTTCCGGCAGCGGGTTCGGGAACTGCACCTCGAATTCGCGCTCGGAGGGTGTTGTGTTGTAAATGCCGCACGCATCCAATGTGTGCAGGATGAGTCGGCAGATTACCTTGAGACCCTCGCCGTAGGTGAACTGCTTGCGGCTGGTGCGGGCCAACATGCCCATGAAGGTCATCTTGAGAGCGACGCCGCTGGTGAGGTTTCCCAGCTTGTTCTTCAGCAGGCCGGCAACCACTGGCGTAACGCCGCTGACCTTGTCCATCGCGTCGCGGATCTCGTCGATGTGGCGGTCCTCGCTCGGCGTTGCCGCATCGCCGCCGAAGGCTTCGATCTTCGCCTCCGGATTGTCGGTGAACCAGACCCGTCCCGGCCCGACGGGGCGGTCCGTCAGGCCATCCATGCATTTTGCCAGATACATCTTGAAGGCCTGAAACGTGATGCGGCTTGCGCGATCGCTCAGGCGGGTGTTCAGTTCGTCCTGCAGGGCGATCAACTGCTCGACGTCGCTGATGCCCTCGTACGCATACGGCCGCGCGACGTTCTGGATGTGCACCACCGGCACGACGCCCAGGATGTTTTCGCCTTCGGCGACACGCTGCCGGTCCTCATAGCGCTGCCACCAGTGCGGGCCGATGATCTCGGTGACCATTGCCCCGACCCGCCGCAAGCGGCCGCGTGAACCGCGCGTGGCGCTGAGCAGCCGATGGAGAAAACCTCCGTCGCGCGTGACGTCGTTTTTCAACTGGCGGAAGTTCTGCACGTAATAAGCAATGCGCCGGTAGTCGCCTTCGTCCAGGATAGGCAGCGCCCTGGGCGCCTCGATCAGTTCCAGTTCGAGCCGCGAGGCGATTTCGACGATGGACTCAAAGTCCGCCGGCCGTTTGGCTGCGCCGGCCTTCGAACTGTCGAAATGCGAAAGAACGGTTTGGCCGGGCCGAACCAGGCAATCAACAAAACCGTAGACACCGCCGAGCACCGCCATATCCTGAAAGAAGCCGGTCCCTCCATTGGCCGAGAACACAGCCTTTATAATGCGTTCGAGTTCTCTGCGTCTGGCGGCGGCGGGTGACCGGCTGACGAAGGTGACCCCCTTGCCGAAAAGAAAATCGACCATCGCATTGACGCGCCACGCGATGTCGTTTTCGATGACTACTTCCTTGCGCTGTATGTCGCCCACGGAGCGGCCTTCGCCGGCGCTTGAGTAAACAAGCCCCGTGATCCGCGGCGGAAGCCCGACCTCCTGCGCCTGCACGTAATTTCGCGCCGTCTCCTGGAGGCCGCCCTCCCCCGAACCTCGCGGCGAGGCCTGGCGCATCGGATTGTCGTAGTAATCCCACAGCTTGCCGTAATGCAGGCCCGCCTCGACCCATTTCTCATCCACGAGCCAGTCCACGAACGACTCGCTCAACGCCGGATCTTTGAATGTCGAAAAATCAAATCCCATCTCAGCTCCTCTCGTTTTCCGGTCCCGATTCGAAAATCAAAGCCTCTACCCATGCACGAACCTGCACGTTTCGTGCGAAAAATCCGATTTTGCACCGGGGCGAGGAATCCATAAGTGCTTGTGGCGCAAGGACATAAAAATTTTTTCAAAAAGTCGTTTGCGGCAGGATAGTGCCAACGCATTCTGTGCTATTTGGAATTTGGCGTACGGTTTTGTCGAGGCGGTTTTTCGTTGCAAGTCGGCCGTCGGCGGCTATGCTGAGGCGGGTCGGACTGAAAGACACTTGGAAAGGATTAAAGAAATGTATGGCGAAACGTATGGTTCCGAAATGGGCGTGTTCCTTATCCTGGTCCTGCTGTTCTACGTGCTGTTCATTGTCGTCTGTGTGGGGCTGACCCTGCTGATCTGGTGTCGAATCTTTGCCCGGGCGGGCTTTCACTGGGCGCTGGGGCTTCTTCTTATCGTGCCCATCGCCAATATCGTGATGCCGTTCTACCTCGCCTTCGCCGAGTGGCCCGTGCTTCGCCAGTTAAAGGATCTTCAGAACCGCCCGGCCGCGCCGCCGCCCCAGGCCGCCGCAAATCCCGGCTTATGACAAGCGTGCGGCTGCATTGCGTGATGAGCGGCCGGAAAGTGTGGAATTCGTACATGTCCTGGCGGTGTTTACACATGTCGTTTCAGGGTTACCAAAGAAGGAGGTTATGATGAAAGTCCGTCCTTGCCCCGCACACCTTGCCAAGGTCAGTCTGCTGACGCTTGTCAGTTTTGTTGCAGCAGCGGCTGCCGAGCACAATTTCTTCGTCAGCCCGACCGGCAGCGACACGGCCCCGGGAACGGCCGCCAAGCCCTTCGCAACCATTACCCGCGCGCGAGACGCCATACGCGAACTAAAGAAGGGGCCCCTGGACGGGCCTGTCGTCGTCTATCTCCGCGGCGGCGTGTATGACATCACGGAGCCGATTCTTTTTGGCCCAGAAGACTCCGGGACGGAAGGCAATGGCTTGATCATGTACACCAACTGGAACAAGGAAAAAGTCCGCCTTAACGGAGGCCGGCGGATAAGCGGGTGGAAGCGTTACAAGGGCGACATCTGGGCAGCCGACGTGCCGGACGTCAAGAGCGGCAAATGGTGGTTTCGCCAACTCTACGTCAACGGAGAGAAGCGGCGCCGTGCCCGCATTCCCAACGAAGGCTTTCTCCGTGTGGCCGGCTTTCCCGATGGCGACCTTAAAGTGGGGTATCATACCGACTGTCAGCGGTTCGAGTTTGCCCCCGGCGACATCGACCCCGCGTGGCGCAATCTCGACGACGTCGAGGTGATCGTCTATCACTTCTGGACGGATTCGCACCTGCCCATCAAGGAAATCGACACGAAGACTAACATCGTCACGTTCAAGCACAAGGCCGGCAAGGTCTTCACCGACGACTTTACCAACAACGGCGCCCGATACATCGTCGAGAACGTTTTGGAGGCCCTGGACCAGCCGGGCGAATGGTACCTCGACCGCAAGGAAGGCCTTATATACGCGATCCCCATGCCGGGCGAAGACCTCAACGCTTGTGAAATCGTTGCCCCGGTGACCCCGGCGTTCATCGAACTTACGGGGGATCCGGTCGCCCGCAGGTTCGTCGAGCATATCCACTTCGCGGGTCTGTCATTTGCGTACACCAACTGGCACCTTCCCGTCGGCAACTCGAATGACCGGCAGGGCTCCGCCAGCGTTCCCGCAGCAATTACGCTGACCGGCGCGCGGCACTGCTGCTTTACGGCGTGCGCTATGGAAAACACCGGGACGTTTGCGTTCGAACTCCGTGACGGCTGCCGGCATAACGAATTCATCTCAAACGAACTAACACACCTTGGCGCGGGGGCCTTCCGTGTCAACGGCGGCACTGAGAACGACCATCCTCTCCGGCGGACCGGCAACAATCTGATCTCGAACAACTACATCGGACCCTACGGCGAAGAATACCCGTCGGCGGTCGGAGTCCTGCTGATGAACACCGACGGCAATCACGTCCTCCGCAATGAGATTCACCACGGTTGGTACACCGGCGTGTCCATAGGCTGGCAGTGGGGTTATCAGCGCAGCGTTGCCCGCGATAATGTTGTCGTGGGCAATCACATCCACCACATCGGCCAGGGACTGCTGTCGGATATGGGCGCGATCTACACATTAGGCGTGTCGCCCGGCACGGTTATCCGCAACAACCTCATCCACGACGTCGACGCCAACCACTACGGCGGCTGGGGCATTTATAATGACGAAGGCTCCACTGGCATCCTCATCGAAAAGAACATCGTCTACAACACCAAGTTCGCCGGCTATAACATCCACTTCGCCAGGGAGATCACCGTCCGCAACAACATCTTCGCGTTGGGGCGCCTCCAGCAGCTCAGCCGCAGCCGTGTCGAGCCGCACAAGAGTGTCTACTTCGAGAATAACATCGTCTACTGGAAGGAAGGAACGCTGCTGGATAACCAGTGGCGCGACAAGCCCTACACCTTCTACTTCCACCCGAAAGACGCCAAAGGCACACGCGAAGTCACCAGCACCTTCGACATGGACTATAACCTGTACTTCAACCCGAATCTGCCGCTGGAGCAGGTGAAGTTCAACGGGTTAAGTCTCGAGGAATGGAAAAAACTCGGCAAGGACAGGCACTCGATCTATGCCGACCCGGGCTTCGTGGACGTGGAAAACTACAATTTTGCACTGAAGCCCGACAGCCCGGCGCTGTCGCTGGGATTCGAACCTATCGATACGGGCAGAATCGGCCCCGCCCGGTGATCAGTGTTCCGCCAGCGGCGGGAACAGTCACGTGTTTTCTGGGGGATCGCAGCGGCTGGGCTCGCCGCTTAGGAGTGGTCTCTGTCTTGGTGTGTGTCGGTCATGCGCCGTTGCCGTTGTTGCGGTCGCCCAGGTATTCCGGGATGAGGACCTTGACGGCCGCCACGATTGCCTTGTAGTCGCCCGTTTGCGCGACGGCCACAAGCCTGTCGATCTCGGCCCGCAGCGTCTGGCGGTCCTTCGGAATGTTTTTCCAGATGCCGATCTTCGGGTGCCGCGTTGGCAGCATGTCCTCGCCCTCGATGGACAGTTCCTCGAAGAGCTTCTCGCCCGGCCGCATGCCGGTGAACTGAATCTCGATGTCCTCGCCCGGCCGGAATCCGCTCAGGGTGATCAGTTCCCGCGCCAGATCGACAATCTTCACCGGCTCACCCATATCAAGGACGAAGATCTCCCCGCCCTGGCCCATCGTGGCGGCCTGAAGCACGAGCTGACTAGCCTCCGGGATCGTCATGAAATAACGCCGCATCTCCGGGTGCGTCACCGTAACCGGTCCGCCCGCGGCGATCTGGTTCTTGAAGATCGGCACCACGGAACCGTTGCTGCCTAAGACGTTGCCGAACCGCACCGTCACAAAATGCGTCCGGCTTGTCTGGTTGAGGTCCTGGATGTACATTTCCGCCACGCGCTTGGTCGAACCCATGATACTCGTCGGGTTCACCGCCTTGTCGGTGCTGATCATCACGAAGTGTTCGGCGCCGTGCGCATCGGCGGCATCGGCCACCGCCATCGTGCCTAAAACATTGTTCTTCACCGCTTCGCCCGGGTTGGTTTCCATCAGCGGCACGTGCTTATGCGCAGCGGCGTGAATCACCACGTTCGGCGCATGCGCAGCGAAGATTGCCTCCACACGCCTCCGGTCGGTGATGTCGCACACAAGGGCCTCAATCGGCACGTCGCCGAAGTCCCGCCGCAATTCGCGCTCGATGAAGAACAGCGGGTTCTCGGCCTGTTCCACGAGCAGCAGCCGTTTCGGCCCGAAATGGCAGACCTGCCGGCACATCTCCGAACCGATCGAGCCGCCCGCCCCGGTTACGAGCACAACCTTGTTCTTGAGGAACTTCTCGATCAGCGCCAGGTCGAGCTGAACTACCTCGCGGCCCAACAGGTCGTTGATGTCCACGTCGCGAATCTGCGATACGCGCAGCTTGCCCGATGCGATATCCGTGATCGACGGCACCGTCCGAAAGCGAATCTTCGCCCCCTCGCACACCTGCACGACGCGACGGAGCTGCTTGTGCGTTGCGCTCGGGATCGCTATGCCGATCTCGTCGACCTTCTGTTCCGCACAGACGCGGGCCAGTGAATCCACCGTGCCCAGCACCGGCACGCCGTGAATCCGCATGCCCTGCTTGAGCGGATCATCGTCGATGAACCCCACCACGCGATACTCGTCGGCGCGAATCCGCGTCATCTCGCGCAGCAGGGCCTCGCCCGCGTCGCCGGCGCCGACTATCAGGAACCGCTTCACGGATTTGTTGCCCGGCGAGAAGTATTCTTCGTGATAAAGGCGAATCGCCATCCGCACGCCGCTGAGCAGCACGATCGTCGTGAACAGATCCAGCATGATCACGCCGTGCACGCGCTTCCAGAAGGCGTCGAGCTGCGCTACCCTCCGCTCGGCCTGACGGAACTCCTCTTCAGTGGTGAAGGCGCCCTGCCGCAGCCTCTGGTTGACGCGGGACAACTGCGTCACTTCCATGAGGTCGTGCCAAGCGAGCAGATTAAACCAACACTGATTGAGCTGAACGAAGTGACGATGCAGCGCGGCACGTGACGCGCCAATTTCGTCGAGGATCCCATCGGCCATTTCCTTACCCGGCATCGGGTCCAGCCGCTCCAACTGCTCCTGCGCCGCATCCATCACCAGCACCATCGCCGCTATCCGGTCATGGCAGCGCTCCAGCGGCCATGGGTTCTTTCCGAGCCAGTCGTGAAACTGCTCGATATTCCACTGGGCCGCCGCAAGTTCCTCCTCGCTTACATCACCGCCTTTGGCGATGTCCCGCAGGCTGTTGTCGACCGGCCGAATCATCGTCAGCAGCTTTTCCATCGAGTCGATCCGGGCCTTGAGCCGCTCGACGTGCTCCGCAGACACGATCCACCCGCCGAAATGGCCGTATGCCGTCCACAGCAGCATCAGCACGATCGTCGAAAGCAGCGACGCCTTTGCGATCTGGATCAGGTCGGAAATGGCGACATACCGCCACCAGCCCTGGTACTGACCGAACCTGGCGAAGACAATCAGTTTGATCGGCAGCGCCAGTACAAGCAGGAAGAGAAACGACCCCATGAACCACTTTCGGTCCAGGGCCATGTTGAAGGCAAAGAGAAACGCAAAGAACAGCGCTCCCGTGAACACCAGCAGATGCGCCGACACAATCAGCACCTTGCGATGGCGAAGCAGAGTCCGAATCAGCAGTGAACTCTCCTGCGGGGCCGAAGGAGCCTGCGGGGTATTCTCCGCATCCATTGTGCTGTCCTGCTGCGCGTTCAATCCGTTCCTCCTTCAACATGGGCCGGCCCGGCAACGTGTTCCAGTGCCGTATACACCCGCCCCATGTCCACCTGGTCGACCTTGCGCCGCATCAGTGCGTATATGATTGTGCTGGAACAGAAATAGAAACTGATGACAAATGCCACCACCACGCCGACTACCAGCAGCATCGTCGCATAGATGAGAAACGCTGCAATCGACTCGGTAACGTTTGCCGGCCCGGCGTTGGGCGTGATCAAAGTAAAAAAGTCAGGCTTGCCCCATATCCGTGCCAGCTTGCCCGGACCATCCGCCTCGTTGGCCACGCCCAGATCCAGCAGCACGTAAGTCAGCACGAGCACCCCGTACGTAAAGACCCGCACGAACAGGTACGACACCGTCCCGAACGCCGCCGCCAGCGCGGTGTAGAAGAACATCCACCACGGCCGCGTATACACGTAACAGAACGACCGGCTGATCGCATCATGCCCATCCGAGCCTTCGTATGCAATGGCCGGAAAGACCAGCCCGGCCCCTGCCACCGATCCGATCAGAAACAGCAGCGTTACCAGTCCGAACACCAGGGCCACCCCCAGCGCCAGCGAAATGAAGATCTCGCCGCCATAGGGGATGTTGCCGATCAGGCCCGTCACCACCACGCAGGCGGCAAAGCACGCCGTAATCCCCCCGAGCACCAACGGTGCACTAAGCAGGCTGCGAAATTTCCGAATCCCGTATCGCAAACCCTCCACCAACCCCGGCTTCTCACCCCTTGCGAACTCCAGCGCCGCGGTTCGGCAGATTGCCCCCCCACACACGGCCGTGACCATCGCAACCAGGACGAAATAGACCGCGCTGTAAATCGGATGAAATCGCGCCGCCCACACGATCGCCAGCCCGCACATCCAGATGTTCACCAGCATGTCGGCGATCTCGAGCCGAAAAAGTGCTATAGTCGCCGCGTTGAAACGGGCGGCCCCGAAATGCCATAGCGTCGAGAAGACCCCCCGAAAACGCTGGCTTTGCCGGTAGCGTTCGATCTGGGCAAAGGCCATGCTGCTGTCGCGGGAAAGAATACGGAGTTCGGCATTGCTGAAAGTCACCGCCGCCGGGGCCTCTTCGGCTGCCGGATGTATGGGTGCGGTCACCAGATCCATGAACCATCCGATGAGACAGATCAGCAGGACCATCCCCAGGGCGATAATCATCCGGGCCGGCGAAATTGCCATCCGGAAACTGTGGAACGAACGGGCAAACGCCAGATTGTCCCAAATCTGCCACAACTGCTTTTTTTCGGCTATGTCGCTCGTCGGAGTTCCCTCGTGCAACCTGTCGGCGCCGCGCAACGCCCTCTTGCCAGGGGCGACGCCGTTATCAGTACTGAAAAGGGTATTTATGGAAGGCCGCTTGGGCCGCTTCAGCCATTCATCATCGGCAAACCGTCTCCCCCTTTTCACTAAAATGCCGCGGGCCTCCTGCCCCGGAACGGGCCGCAGAAAACGAACCCGCCCGCCTCACAAATCTGAAATCTCGAGATCTTCTTCCTCTTCCCGCGACACAATGCGGTATTCCGCATCGAGCCACGCACCCAGGTCGATCAGTTTACACCGCTCCGAACACAAAGGAAAGAACTTGTTTTTCACGCCCGTCGAATTCTGCCTGCTGCTCGGCCTGTGACAAACAGGACATGGATACTCAGATGGCGGGCGTCGATCCATTTCCGGCGTACTTGACATCTCTTGCGTTCTTGTCCTCAAAACAAAGGAGCCCGTCAAATGGGACATCCGACGGGCTCCTCGCACCAATTTCCGTTCATACGGCTAAATTTCAAGATCGTCCTCTTCGCCTTCCTCGTCCTCGTTCAGGAAGTCGGCGGTGTCTTCGTCGTCATGCTCGAGCTCGTCCTCTTCATCGTACGTGTCGGGGGTCTCGTCATGTTCGTCCTCGTAGTCCTCGTCGAGTTCGTCCATCTCGTCGTCGAACGCCTCCTCTTCATCCTCCTCGTCAGATTCCTCAGGCCGCGAATAAACCTTTTCGCCTTCCGTAATCAGCCCTTTTTCAACCATCCGGGCGTACTCGATACAGTAGCGTGCCCAGGGGTTAGCCTGCAGACGGGCCTTGCTGATGTACTTGCCGGTGCCTTCACAGATGCCGTAAGTGCCCTCCTTGATGCGGCGCAGCGCCGCGACGATCTCCATCAGGATCTTCCTCTCGCTGTCCATCAGCCCTAACGCGAATTCCTGCTCGAAATTGTCGGTGCCCAGGTCCGCCATGTGGATTGGCATACTCGACAAGTCCCCTGCAGCGTCCAGGCGGGACTTGCGCAGGGCTTCGCCTTCGATGTGGCTGACATCCCCCAACAGTTCCTCCCACTTTTCCAGCAATAATCGCCGAAAACCTTCGATTTCTTTCGGTGTCAGCTTTTCGGATTTGGCACTCTTTTCGGTCGTGCGGGTTTGCGGCACTTTCGTCGTCTTTTTGGACGTTTTCCGGGTATTTGCTACCCTGTTGGACGCTTTTTTCTTCACAGCCGCCTTCTTGGCTTTTGCGGCTTTGAGCGCAGCCTTCCGGTTGCCTGTGGTCGCCTTCTTGGCCGGCGTCTTCTTCTTGCTTGCTTTTTTGACTTTCTTCGCCACCAAAATCTGCCTTTCGCAAGTAGACCGGACCATATCAAACTGCTACGATTTCACCCACACAGTAGCCCAGTAGTATACCGTCTTCGGCAAAATTTTGGAATCAAAATATCGCCGCCCCAAAAAATTAGGCCCCGGTGTCGGCACAGAGGCCATGTAAATGCTTGGCAAATAAAGACTTATAGTGTGTCTTGCCGCCGGTCCCGGGCGTACTTGCCCAGGGGCAGGAAAAACCTTGTTGCCCCCACCGTCCCCGAAAACCCCCCCACCCCGAACACCTGTGTGATGGTTTCAGGATTCACAATGTCGTCCGGCCTTCCGCGAAAATAGCCTGAACCGCCGGCCAGCAACAGAACCTCATCGCAGTATTGGGCCGCCAGATTTATGTCATGTGTGATTGCGACCACTGTCTTGCCATCCTCAACCTGCATCTTCTTGAGAAGATCGTAAATCAGCACCTGATGTCGCAAGTCCAGAAAGCTGGTCGGTTCGTCCAGCAGCAGGACCGGCGTCTGCTGCGCCAGGGCCCGTGCGATGAACACCCGCTGCCGCTCGCCGCCGCTGATCTCCGCCAATGGCCGCATTGCCAGATCCTCTGTGCCCGTCGCGGCCAGGGCCTCAGCCGCAATCCGGCGATCCTCGGCCTGCTCGAATCCAAAGCGGCCGTAATAGGGCGTACGGGCCATCAGAACCGTCTCGAGAACCGTATAGCCGAAGACCGGCACGAACTCCTGCCGCACCACGCTTACCTTGCGGGCGATCTGTGCGGTGGAGTAATCCCCAATCTCACGTCCGTCAATCCGGATTATCCCTGCCTGCGGCTTGAGGAGGCGGCATATAAGGTTCACCAAAGTGCTCTTTCCTGCACCATTGGGACCGGCAATCGCCAGAAAACGGCCCTCCGGCACCTCGAAGGACAGGTCAGAAAGCAGCGGCCGGTCCGTATAGCTGAAACGCAGCCCGTCGACCGCGATCATATTCTTTACCTCGCCAGCCAATCCACCCTCCGCGAATACCGAACCAGCAGAGCCAGGAAAAACGGCCCGCCGACGAGCGCCGTCACCACACCGACGGGCAGTTGGGCCGGCGCGACGATCATCCGCGCCACGGTGTCTGCCAAAATCAGGAAGATAGCCCCTGCCACGGAACTCAGCGGCAGCAACTGGCGATGGTCCGGCCCGAACACCAGCCGCACGCCGTGCGGCACGATCAGGCCTGCAAAGCCCACCAGACCCGAAAGACTCACCGCCACCGCCGTAATCAGTGCCGCAATTGCAAACGCCGCGACCTGTGTTGCACCGGTGTTGATACCCAAGGCGCGCGCGTCTCCTTCGCCGAAGCTCAGGGCGTTAAGCTGGGGGGCCAGAAAGTACAGCCCCACGATACCGGCCGTGACCAGGCCGCCGCTGATCCACAGCACAAGCGGGCCTTCCTCCATGATGTTGCCCATCAGCCAGAACAGCGTCGCGTGCACCTGCGAGCTGTTCGCCACTGACGTGAGAAACATAATCATGGCCGAGAAGAACGCATTTACCACTACCCCCGCAAGCAGCAGGTGCGTTGCCTGCGATCGGCCGGTAAGCCGCCCGACGAACCACACAAGCCACACCGTCCCCAGCGCCCCCACGAACGCAAACAACGCTATGGGCGAACGCCCTAAAAACGTCCACTGAAAGCCGGCAATCACCGCCATGATGGTTCCAAGACCTGCGCCGCTGGAGATGCCCAAGACATACGGGTCCGCAAGGGGGTTGCGCAAAAGCGCCTGTAATACTGCGCCGCTGCACGCCAGAGCCGCGCCCACTATCGCCGCCAGCACCACCCGCGGCAGCCGGATGCGGAACAGGATCTCCGCATCGTAGTGCACGCCTTCTTCGACGCCGGCGCCCAACGCCCGGGCGAGCGACACTCGTTCCGTACCCACCAGCGAACATGCCAACATGACCGCGCATAACAGCGCCGCGGCTGCCGCCAGCCGTATGACAAGGTGTCTGGCCGTTAAAGGTTCATGCATTTCAATACCTCTGACAATCTCGCGGCACAGGCATCCTGCCCATGACGTACGGCCCGGATAGTCGTGCCTAAACACGGTACATCATGGCCGGATGCACCGGGCCAGTGTCGCCACCGCCTCATCTATCCGCGGGCTCAACCGCGACACCGTATCGTCATCAATCACGTATACCCGGTCGTTGACCACGGCCGGGATGCGCGGATACCTGGCAAGCCTGGCCAGCAGTGCCTCCCGCCGCACGCCCGCCATCTTCGGCGCAATGATCACGTCCGGCGCCGACGCAATCACGTGCTCGGCCCCGATCGGCGGGTACTTCTGCACCGTAGGCCCGATGGCGTTTACGCCGCCGGCCAATTCGATCAGTTCGTTGATGAACGTCTGTCGGCCGGCCGCGCGGAACGGCTGCGTCTGGATCACATACAGCACCTTCGGCCGATCGCCTGCCGCCGTTTGCGCCGAAACCTGCGCAATGTTGTCCTTCATGCGTTTGAGCAGGGCGTCCGCTTCACGCCCGCATCCTGTCGCTTGGCCGATTGTCTCGATCGACGTGTACAGGTCCGCCACCGTCCAGACGTCGACGCTCAGCGTCCTGTAGCCCAACCGCCGAAGCCGCTGCGCCAGGTGCGTCTGTGTGTCGAACGTCTCCGTCACCACCATGTCCGGCCGGGCCGCGACGACCGCTTCGATGTCCGGCTGCCAAAACGTCCCGATCACCGGCTTTTCGTTCGCCGCCGGAGGATAGTCGCTGTACTCCGTCACGCCGACTATCTTCTCGTTCAGGCCCAGTGCAAACAATATCTCCGTCAGCGAAGGCGCCATCGACACGATCCGTTGCGGCGTCTCTGCCCCGGCATTGTTCACCCCGCCGGCCGATCCTTGCAGTCGCAGGCCCGCCGTCGATTCGTCTCCGAACAGAATCCATCCCGCCGCGCTCCACGCCGCGACACAGACCGCAAGGCAAACCCATCTGTTTGCGATAACTCTCATGTGCGTTTGAATTGCTTCTCAAGTTCGGCCAAGGTAAACCGTATCGTTGTCGGCCGCCCGTGCGGGCAGTGACTGGCCCGTTCGATAGTCTCCTTGTCAGCCAGCAGCTGGCGTATCTCCGCGGCGCTGAGCGGCTGGCCGGCCTTGATCGCCGCCTTGCAGGCCGCCATGTCCAAAACCTCGTGCAGCAGCCGCTCCGTGTCAAGATTCATGTCCCTGTCCGTGAGCATATCCAGCAGATCCCGCACAAACGCAAGTGCCCCCACGTCCGAAAGCATGGTGGGGAACGCCTGGATCGCCATCGTCCTCGGCCCGAACGGCTCTAATTCGATACCCAGCTTGCCGATCAGCTCGCTGTTGCTCTGGATCGCATCGATCTCCGCGTCGTTCACGTCGAACGTCTCCGGAATCAGCAGCCGCTGCGAAGGCAGCGGTCCTTCGGAGAGCCTCCGGCAAAGCTCCTCGTACAGAATCCGCTCGTGCAGCGCATGCTGATCGACGATCACGAAGCCGTCGTCCACCTGCGTCACGATGTAGCTGTTGTGCAGTTGAAGAAACTCACGCCCGGTGTCCACGGCTGGGAAAGCCGTGTCGCGTTGGGTCGCCTTGTTATTTTGGGCGCCTTGCCCATTAGTCGACTCCCGCTCAAAACACCTGACCTGATCGCCGCGCGTACATCCCAACGCAGCGGCCGCGCGGGACAGCGCCGGCCCAGGTGCATGGCCCCGCACATCTGCCGTTCCTTCGGGCCTGTCCGTAAACTTAAACCGCTGCTGTGCGCCGGTCGCCGGCTTGTTCGTCTTGAAGAAATCCGCCATTGCCTGCGTAATCCGCTCGCGCCGCGCAGCCTCGGCAAAACTGCTCTCCGGATCCTCCGTCAGCCTCACCCCCGTGTCGCGGATCCGTGCCGTAGTGTCGAGATTCGTGCTCAACAGTTTCTCACGCAGCACGGCCAACACCTGCGAATGCACCAGGTTTGCGTTTTCGAATCGCACCTCGATCTTCGTCGGGTGCACATTGACATCGTAGACCTCCGGCGACATCTCCAAGAACAAAAAGACCACCGGAAACTTGTTCGGCTCGATAACCCCACGATACGCCTCGCGTACTGCGTGCGAGATGAATTTGTCGCGAATGTAGCGCCCGTTCAGAAACACGTACTGAAACTTCGCGCTGGCCCGCGCGCCGGCCGGTTTGCCCAGAAGCGCGAAGATCCGCATGCCCTTCTCGCGGCTCTCCGCCTCCAAAAGGTCCTCCGCCACCTGCCGGCTGAGCAGTTCGGCAATGCGCTCCCGCAGACCCTGGTTGCTCAGCACGCGATAAATCTGCCGGCCGTTATGCTCCAAGGTCATGTCCAGCGAAAAGTGCGCAAGTGCAACCCGCGTGAAGCATTCGATGATGTGCTGCATCTCCGTATTGGCCGTCCGGAGGAACTTGCGGCGCGCGGGAACCTTGTAAAACAGATTGCGCACCTCGATGGTCGTGCCGTAATCCCCCGCGCACGGCCGAACGGCCTGTGCCGTGCCGCAGTCGATCTCGATCTCGTGTGCCGCGTGTGCTCCGCGCAGCCGCGTCACCACGTGCACCTGGCTCACCGATGCAATGCTCGCCAGCGCCTCGCCGCGAAAACCCATCGTGCGAATGCCTGAAAGGTCCTCGCTGCTGGCGATCTTGCTCGTAGCGTGCGGCTTGAACGCCATGGCCAGGTCGTCACCGTCCATGCCTGCACCGTCATCCGTCACCGTAATGCAGCGGCGTCCGCCGTCCTCGATTCGCACGATGATCCGCGTCGCCCCCGCATCGATGCTGTTCTCCAGCAATTCCTTGACAACGCTGGCCGGCCGCTCGATCACCTCCCCCGCCGCGATCATGTTGATCAGATTCTCATCGAGGACTCTTATTCGGGACATCGACCTCTCCCGCCGGCACGGCCGCCGCGACCGCATGTCACACGGCCCTTGCAGTCATGCATGTTTGCGGCGCGCCTCACACGAGCAAACTTCTGCCGGTCATCTCCGCGGGCTTCTCCAGCCCCATCATTTCGATCAGCGTCGGCATCACATCCGCCAGCCGTCCCCCGTCGGCAAGCTTGCGATTCTTGAAACGCTCATCAAAAACGATAAGCGGAACGTCGCCTACCGTGTGGGCCGTGTGCTCCATGTTATGTTCCGAATCCCACATCCGCTCGAAATTGCCGTGATCGGCCAGCACCACCGCGCCGCCGCCCAACTCCTGGACCTTGTTGAGGATCTTCCCGACGCATTCATCCACCGCCTCCGCGGCCTTGATCGCCGCCTCCAGCACGCCCGTATGCCCCACCATGTCCGGATTGGCGAAGTTGCAGATCACCACGTCGAACCGCCCGCTGTCGAGCTTTTCCAGGATCACGTTGCACACCTCGTAGGCGCTCATCTCCGGCTTCAGATCATACGTCTGCACCTTCGGCGACGGCACGATTTGTCGCTCCTCGCCCTCGAACGGCTGCTCGCGCCCGCCGTTGAAGAAGAACGTCACATGTGCATATTTCTCCGTCTCCGCACAGCGAAACTGCTTCAGGCCCAACCTGCTGAAATACTCGCCGGCGATGTTCGGCAGTTCGCGTATGGGCTTAAAAGCCACCTTCGCCGGAATCGTCGCGTCGTACTCCGTCATGCACACGTAGTAGACCTTCGGATGGGCCTTTCGCACGAAGCCCTTGAAATCATCGCCCTCGACAAACGCCCGCGTAATCTCGCGCGGCCGATCCCCGCGGAAGTTGAAGCAGATCACACTGTCGCTGTCCTGGATGAGCGCCTTCGGTTTGCCGTCCGGCCCCGCAATCGCCACCGGCTTGACGAACTCGTCAGTCTCATCCTTGGCATAGCTGGCCTGCATCGCCTCCTGCGCCGACGTGGCACGGTTGCCGATCCCTAACGTCAGGCAGTCATAGGCCGCCTGCACACGCTCCCATCGGTTGTCCCGGTCCATCGCATAGAAACGCCCCATAATGCTGGCAATCTGCCCAACGCCGATCTCCTCCATGCGCTTCTCGATCTCGCGAAGATATCCCGCGCCGCTCGTCGGCGGCGAATCACGCCCGTCGGTAAACGCATGGAGAAACACACGCTCAAAACCGTTCCGCTTAGCCAGCTCCAGCAACGCGTAAAGATGCCCTAACAGCGAGTGCACGCCGATGTCAGAGCAGAGTCCCATAACATGCAGCTTGCCGCCGCTGTCTTTGGCATGCCGCACGGCCGCCAACAGTTCCTCGTTCTCGAAAAACGACCCGTCGCGAATCGCCAGCGAAATCCGCACCGATTCCTGGTACACCACCCGCCCCGCCCCGATATTCTGGTGGCCGACCTCGCTGTTGCCCATAGTTCCCTCCGGCAGCCCCACGTCCTCGCCGCTGGTATGGATCAGCGTGTGCGGATATTCCCTCATTAGCATATCGTCAACCGGCGTATTGGCGTGCTTGATCGCGTTGAACTTGTCCTCGTCCGGATTCGGATTGTAGCCCCACCCATCGCGAATAATCACCACGTAAGGCCGGTGCGCCAGCTTGGTCTTCTCGTTAGCCATCTATAAAACGCCTTTCATATATACGAATCAGCGACAAACACAGATCCGTCATGGTATAGTAACCCTTATGTCGTGTCAATCCAATACGGCCTTTGCTTGCCTTTATCCAATAATAAGTACGGTGGGGCTATTGAAAAACCCGACGCTTAAGCTTGCCTGCCGCCTTCCAACGCCTCAAGCGTTTCTCGAAACACCGTTTGCGCATACGCGGCAGGCAGAGGTTTCTGTATACCTGACCGCCGTTTTGGGGGCAAAGTGCCCGTTTTTGCTGCGAATTTGTAGCGGGCCTGCCATTGACTTTGCCGATAGAACACCATACAATCACCCTGCGGGGTTTTGCCGCGCTGAGGGTGCCTGTTACGTCCTGAATGTTTTGTGAAAGGATGGTCATATATGTGTAAGCTCCCTGCTCGCTATGGTTTTGCGGTGACGGCAGTTCTGTCGGCTGTAGCCTTCATCAGCGGCTGTACGTCCCAGGTCGCCCGCCCGACTGCCGATACCGGCGTCAGCCTCGACCAGCAGCGCCGCGCCGTCAGCCTTTACGTCGACGCCATCATGCTCAACGACCTCAGCGAGCACGACAAGGCCCTTCAAAAGCTCGACTCGGCCGTCCAGCTCGACCCCAAATTCACCCTGGCCTGGTCGCTTAAGGGCGATATCTGCCAGAACCTCGGCAAGTACGATGGAAGCGCCCAGGCCTACGAGGCCGCCACGAAACTTGACCCATGGTCCTTCAAGGATTTCTTCAATCTCGGCAAGGTCACACAGGCCCTCAAGCAGTTCCCCCGAGCCGTCACCGCATACGGTACCGCCTGTGAACTCGAACCGGGCCATTACGAATCGCACCTCAACGTCGGACGCTGCTATTACGAACTGGGCGATTACGACAACGCCGTCAAGCACGGCCAGATCGCCCGCCAGCTCAAGACCGATGCCGCCGACCCCGAGGTGCTCCTTGGCGACGTGTTCGGGGCACGCAACGACCATAACGCCGCCATCGCTTCCTATCAGCGCGCCCTGGAGCTCGAAGGCAAGCAGCCCCGCATCATGGTGCCGCTGGCCGCGGCATATCTCAGGACCGGCAAATACGAGGCCGCCCGCGAGCTGCTGCTGGCCTCCATCGAGCAGGAGCCGACCAACGCCATGGCCCATCAGTACCTTGGCTTTGCGTGGCTGAAGCTCAAAGACGTTGACCGTGCCATTGCCAGCTACGAAACCGCCGCTCAGATGGCGCCCGACGACTGGATGGCCCGCAAAGGGCTGGGCGTGGCCTACATCCTCAAGGCCACAACCGACAAAGACGATATGCTCAAGGTCAAGGGCCTGCAGCAGTGGCGAAAATCGCTCGACCTCAACGCCGATCAGCCCGAGCTGCAGCAATTGTACGACAAATACATGAACGAGTAGAGGTGCGTCCCTGAAGCAAGCCAACGTCGAAACCCATCAGCCGACCGCCGCCGTTCAAACGCACCAGACCGCCGACGTACCCCCGCGCGGGCCCGATACAATCGGCCACCTCCTCTTCTGGCCCATTGTCGTCGCCGGTATCGCCGCCGACCTTATCAGCAAGTGGGCGATCTTTGCCTGGCTCGCCGGCGTCCCCAACGAAGAATACCAGGTCATCGACGGCCTGTTCCGCCTCGTCCGCTGGAAGAATACAGGCGCCGCTTTCAGCATCGCCGAAGGGCGCACCGAAATGCTTGTCGCCGTTTCCATCATCGCACTTGTCGTCGTGCTGGCGATCTTCCTCATGGGCCGGGTGCGTCAACGCATCATGCAGGTTGCACTGGCCCTGTTCGCCGCCGGCATCGCCGGCAACCTGTACGATCGCGCGTTCAACGGCTATGTGAGGGATTTCCTGCTGTTCTACTGGAGGGAGTACCACTGGCCGGCCTTCAACGTCGCCGACAGCATGCTGTGTATCGCCGTCGGCCTGCTGCTGATCGCCAACTTCACATCTGCATCTTCTCAAAAACCTGCTCATCCACAAACAGCGGCACGTCCAGACCCGCGCTGAGTGCGATGGCGTCCGACGGTCGGCTGTCGACGGTGATCTCTTCGCCGTCCATCTCGATGTGAAGCTCCGCAAAAAACGTGTGCTCCCGCAGGTCGTTGATTACCACCCGCGACAGCGTGCCCCCCATTTCCTCGATCACGTTGGCCAGGAGGTCGTGCGTCATCGGCCGCGGAAACTCGATGCCCTTGAGCCGCCGGTCCAGCGCAAGAATCTCCGGCATGCCGATCACGATGGGAAAGCTGCGGTCGCCGTTCTGCTCTCGCAGTACGATGATCTGCTGATCGACCGTTTCATTGATGATGATTCTCGCCAGTTCGACCGGTATTTCCATAATCACCGCCCTTATTCATCCGCAGGTGAGACAGATTTGCACGCCGCCGTCCATATTCTGTTTGAATCAGCGCCATCTCCGTGATCTGCGGATAATCTAAACTCTACTCTTCATTCAATTGCTTCAAATGCGCTTCCACCGCCTCCAACTGCTCCGTCAACTCGGCCAGGCGCTGCCGTGATTGTTCGACCACCTCGGGCTTGGCCCGCGTCACGAAGTTCTCGTTAGCGAGTTTCGTCCGCAACGGCCCAATGCCGTTTTCCAACTGCTGCTTCTGCTTCTCTAAGCGCTGCCGCTCCGCCTCGCGATCCACGACGCCGTGGACGTAAAGCTGAATGTCCTCCACGATGGCGGCCGCCGCATCGGTCGACTTCTCTATATCGGTTCCCACGGTCAGCTGCTCAATGCCCGCCAATGTCCGTACGAGATCCGCGTTGGCCCGCAGTACGGTCGCCGTCGCCTCCGGTGCGCCCGCTGACGCGTTGAGCATCTTCGACGGCGGGATGTTGTGCTGGCTGCGAATATCGCGGATCGCCCGCACAACACTCTGCACGGCCGATATCTGCCGCTCGGCCGCCTCGTCGACTAACGAGTCGGCCGCCGTCGGCCACGCCGCCGCAATCAGCGCCTCTGCCGCCGGCGCATCCGCCATACCCTTGAGCCCCCGCCCCGGCGCGATCGCGTTGAGGTTCTGAAAGATCCCCTCCGTGATGAACGGAATGAACGGATGCAGCAGCCGCAGCGTCTGGTCCAGCACAAACGCAAGGACATTCTGCGCCGTAGCCTTTTGCCGCGCGTCCTGCATTCGCGGCTTGGCCCATTCCAGGTACCAGTCGCACAAGTCATTCCAGAAGAAGCGGTAGATCGCATTCAGCGGCTCGTTGTACTTGAACTCCTCCAGCCCGCTCGTCACCTCCTGGACCGTCCGCGTCAGCCGCGACAAAATCCACCGGTCCGTGATGTCCATGGCCGCCGCGTCGAACTGCGCCGGGTCGGTCCCTTCCAGGTTCATCATCGCAAACCGCGACGCGTTCCACAGCTTGTTGCAGAAGTTCCGCCCGATGTCGAACTTCGGCGACGTATTCGCCACCCGCCCGTCCGGCAGCGTCATCTCCGCAACCGGCATGCGAATGTCCTGCGTGTCGGTGGTCATGCTCGCCAGCGTAAACCGCATCGCGTCGGCCCCGTGGCTGTCGATCGCCACCAACGGATCGATGCCGTTGCCGAGGCTCTTGGACATCTTCCGCCCCTGGCCGTCCTGGATCATCGCGTGGATATACACATCCTTGAACGGAATATCGCCGGCGCAGTACTGCCCCATCATCACCATCCGCGACACCCACAGCGTAATGATCTCCCGCGCCGTACAAAGCACGTCCCCCGGATAAAACGCCTTCATCTCCGGCGTCTCGTCCGGCCACCCTAAAGTGCTGAAAGGCCAAAGCGCCGAAGAAAACCACGTATCAAGCACGTCGCTATCTTGCTGCAACGACCTGATCTTGCGAGCTAAACCATTTACAAAGTTGTAGGCACTGCGGCCAAATCGGCTTCGAAATGCTTCGTTATCCTTTCGGAATTCCCGGACTTTCTCCACATCAGTGGTTGACCGATGTCTACTAATCCGCCCAAGTAACTCGAGTGCCTGATCGGCCATTGCGGTGCGCGCACAGACGTAAACGGGATGATATCCGTCGATCAGTCGGTCAGACTTGTAAAAAACGACATCTTTCTCAATTTGGCACATACGCAGGAACTTTTGAAGTTCCGCCATGCAGTCCTTCTCGTGCCGATCATCACTGTCAAATGCTCGCGTATGAGATGGAGTTCTGAAAACTAAGGTCCAAACAGGTATTCTGTGCCCCCACCAGAGCTGGCGGGAGATCGGCCAGTCACGGAGGTTTTCGAGCCATGTCTGGTAAGTCTTGGCGTACCGTTCGGGGATGAAACGCAGCCGGCCGTCCAGCAACGGCTTCAGCGCCAGGCCGGCCAGGGAGTTGACCGGCACGTCCGTGCCTTCGATGAGCCCTTCGCCGAATTTTTCTGCAAGATGCGGAATCGGTTTCTTAACCGCAACATACCACTGATCCGACAGGTATGGCTCGATCGGCACATGACTGCGATAGCTGTGTCCGACCTCGTGCGTATAAGGCCGGATATCGTCCAGGAGCCCCTCCATGCGGAACCACTCGACAATCGCCTCCCGCGCCTCGAATCGGTCCATCCCCAACAGATTCTCAACATCCGTGTTGACAATCTCCTCCCAGTCCGTCCAACCGTACTTCTCGCTGATCGACCCGTCCGGCGCCATCACATTGATCACCGGCAGCGAATGCCGCTGGCCGATCTGCCAGTCGTCCGGATCGTGCGCCGGCGTCACCTTCAGGAAACCCGTCGAGAACCGCGCCTTCTCGTCCTCGCTCTGCGGATCAGGCAGCACTACGTGCTCATCGGCAATGATCGGGATCAGCCGCCCCGCGATCGGCAGCCGCACCATCTTGCCCACTAGGTCTTTCGCCCGCGGGTCTGCCGGATTCATCGCCACCGCCGTATCGCCCAACATCGTCTCCGGCCGGGTCGTCGCCACCGTCACATAATTGACCGTCTCCCCCCCGACCGCGACCGGCTCGACCAGCGGATACCGCAGATACCAGAAGTTCCCCTGCACTGTCTCGTGCTCCACCTCGTCGTCCGCCAGCACGGTCTGTGTCGCCGGGTCCCAGTTCACCAGCCGCTTGCCGCGATAGATCAGCCCGTCCTTGAAGAGACTGAAGAAGGTCGCCCGCACCGCCTTGGCGCACACCTCGTCCATCGTAAACCGCGTCCGCGGCCAGTCGCACGAACACCCCATCGCCTTGAGCTGGCCCAGGATGCACGCCTCGTACTCGTCCTTCCACGCCTGGACTCGCGCCACAAAATCCTCGCGCGAAAAGTCCGTCCGCCGCTTGCCCTCCTCCGCCAGCAGCCGTTTCTCCACCACCGTTTGCGTCGCAATGCCCGCATGATCCGTTCCGGGCATCCACAGCGTATTGAACCCCTGCATCCGCCGCCACCGGATCAGCACGTCTTGCAGCGTATTATTCAGCGCATGGCCCAAATGCAGAGCCGCCGTCACATTCGGCGGCGGAATCACAATCGTATAATTGCCGCGCGGCGAAACCGCCCCCGCCTCAGCGTGAAAATACTGTCCCCGTTCCCAAAGCGCCTCTGCCTGGGCTTCAATCTTTTTCGGTTCGTAAATCTTGGGAAGCTCTCGCATGTCTGAATCTTGGTCTCCGTCCTGCAAAAAAAAGGCCCCGACCAAACCACGTCGGCCGGGACCCCATTGTAGTCAATTTAAAGCGTCTGTAAAGCACCCCCCAAACACGGACAGGCAGCCATCTCCTCCGCCGCTGTCCTGATGCACCAATGCCGATACAGCCGGCTGTGCCCGCCTTAATCCACGCTGAGGCTCATCAGGAATTCCGCGTTCGTGCGGCACTTGGCCAGCCGACTCTTCAAGAGCTCCACGCTCTCGACCATGTTCATTTCGCTGAGCACCTTGCGAAGCCGATACGTCAGCTCCAGCTCCTTCTTGTCGAGCAGCAGCTCCTCGCGCCGCGTACCAGATTTGCTGATATCGATCGCCGGGAACGTCCGCCGCTCCACCAGCTTGCGGTCCAGGTGCAGCTCCATGTTGCCCGTCGCCTTGAACTCCTCGAAGATCACCTCGTCCATCTTCGAGCCCGTATCGATCAGCGCCGTGGCGATAATCGTCAGCGATCCGCCATTTTCGATGTTGCGGGCCGCACCGAAGAACCGCTTCGGCATCTGCATCGCGTTGGCGTCAACACCACCGGTCAGGATCTTGCCCGAGTGCGGCATCTCGGTGTTGTACGCCCGTGCCAGTCGTGTAATCGAATCCAGCAGGATCACCACATCCTCGCCGTATTCCACCATGCGCTTGGCCTTCTCGATGACCATCTCGGCCACCTGGCAATGCCGGGACGTCGGCTCGTCGAACGTCGACGAAATCACCTCGACGTCATCGTTGGTTTTGCGCTCCATATCCGTCACTTCTTCCGGCCGCTCGTCAATCAGCAGCACGATCATCTTCACTTCAGGATGATTCGTGCTGATCGAATTGGCGATCTTCTGCAGGAGCACCGTTTTGCCCGTACGCGGCGGTGCCACGATCAAGCCGCGCTGACCCTTGCCGATGGGCGTGATCAGATCGATGATCCGCATACTCATCTCGTCTGGCGTCGTCTCCAGAATCAGCCGTTCCTCAGCATGCAGCGGCGTCAGGTCGCGGAAAACCACCTTCTCCGCCAGCTTGTCCGGCTCCTGGTAGTTGATCGCCTCCACCCGCAGGAGCGCAAAATACTTCTCGCTCTCCTTCGGCGGCCGAATCTGTCCCGATACGATATTGCCGCTCCGCAGCCCGAAACGCCGTATCTGCGACGGTGAAACGTACACGTCGTCCGGCGACGACAGGTAGTTATATGTCGGGCTCCGCAGAAAACCGAACCCGTCCGGAAGCACCTCCAGCACGCCCTCACCGTACATCAGGCCGTTCTGCCGGATACGCTCCTTGAGAATCTTGAAGATCAGCTCCTGCTTGTTGAGCCCCATATAGTCGCTGATCCCCTCCTTCTTGGCGAGTTGATGCAGCTCCTGTGCATCGAGGTTCTGCAGGTCCGTCAGGTGCAGATTGCCTTTCTTCACACGCTCGTACTTGGCGTGGATGGATTCTTCTTTCTCTTTACCTTTCTTGCCCTCGGCCGCCGCCTGTTCCGATGCCGTGGCCTCGGCCTGATCCTGCTCGGCCTCTGCCACAGGCGCCTCCGCCCCGTTGGCCACGTTGCCCACGGAGTCCTGGTCCTGCTCCTGCTCCTCCGCCGCCTGAACCGTCGTCGACACACTCTCGGACGCCGGCTGTGCGGCCGCTTTCTTCTTCTTTTTTGAGGCAGCTTTCGCCATGATCACTCCTTACTTGTTTACACCAAATCCGTACGGACGCTCCATAATGCATCTGAATCCCATGCCATACCATGGTCTCTGGGAGGTTGAGATTGGCCTGCTGGGTTGTAAAAATTACCTATCAACACCCGACAGGGTGTCTTTGCCCCGATATACCACTATCGATGTTTCTGCTGCGACAAGGTAGATAATATACGTGCGACCTGGTCGGCTAAGGCCGATAAGTCAGAATTGTTACGCACGATATAATGGGCCATTTCTGCCTTTCTGTCCAGCGAAATCTGAAATTTTTCCCTTTTTTTTAGCTGTGCTTCGTCCCATCCCGCCCGCTTCCGGGCCCGGGCGGCACGCATCTCGGGGGTTGCCTCCACGAAGACCAGCACATCACACAGGTCAGTCCACCCGGCTTCTACCAATAAGGGAACATCGAGAACAATGGCATTTATTTCCCCCCTGCGATTATAATCGCCGATCAATTCTTTTGTTCGGTCAAAAACAAGTGGGTGAATAATCTCATTGATACGTGCAACGTTGTGCCGACCCTCAAATACTATATCGGCAAGACGTGAACGGTCAATAAGTCCTTCTCTGCAAATTTCTTGCCCAAAACTCTGGACAAGTCGCTCTTTTACGTCCTCTCGTTGCAGGAATTCGCCCGCTATCTCGTCGGCGTTGATTACCGCGCAGCCCAGCTTCCCGAACTCCGCGGCCACCGTGCTCTTGCCCGATGAAATGCCGCCAAGTATTCCAATGACAGGCTTGTTCCTCATGCGTCTTGACGCCAACTCTACCACCCCCTGTGCCTCGCGTCAATACGACAGGAAAATGCCCTGGTCGCGCGTAACCGCGCGCAGTATGCACGACGCGCAGCCAGCAACCTTATCGTCACCCACGGGAATGTTACGTTCTTCGCGGCCGGATGTGCCATGCACCGATAGAAGGTGCAGGGGTGTGCTGCTCGCCAGGGCTGGCAGCCGCTCAAGCGAAGCGCAAACCAACCCAACCACAAATTATGCAGCCCTTTCGATTCACCTTGGCGGCACTAAGAAGCGAAGCTGACCTGCCTCACCAATCCTACGCGCCCAAATGGATCTGCCCTCGGTGCTGCTTCTGCGTCGCCTTGCGAAGGCTCTTGAGCACGTACTTCTCTGCCACCGCCTCCCAGCCCATATGCTTGGCCAGGCTGTACCCCGTCTCGATCATCGAGGCTACCTCCGCGTCCTGCTTGGGCAGCCGCGCGCAAATCTCCAAAGCCACCCGCTGACTCACCTGCTGCTCGATCCGGTCCCGCGCCTCCTTGTTGATCTGCTGAAGGTCCTCCAGGTCGTACCAGCTGTCCCAGTTCAGTTGCGTATAATCAGCGATGATAACGTTCCTGACGTCCTGGCCGCCGGTTACCGCCTTGACGAACCCTGCGCAGCCGCACACGTTCGACACCACACACAGCCCGCCGAAGCTCAGCGGCTCCAACTGCGAAATCCCGAACGGCTCGTAAATGCTCTGCCCGAACTCAACGTCCGTGCCCTTGCGGATGTCCATGAACTCCATATCGGCCGGCATCCTCCGTCCGCAGCACGACCGGTCGAAACCGAACTGGTTGATATACACTACCTTGACATTGCGGCTCCGTGCGTTGAACTCCTGAACCCCCGCATAGAACGCTGCCTCGCCTCCCGACAGATCCGGCAGCCCCTCGCGGTGCGCCACCGGCCAGTTGTATCGCGCCTCCATATCGTAGATGTCGCCCTCGCGACGTTTGCCGATCTCCGTGCTCAGTACGAACAGAACCGCCGTCTTGCCCTGCGTGCGGAACTCGCGATCCACATGCTCAAGCACTCGCAGATCGCGCCAGAGGCCCTTGCTCGGCGTCATACGCGTGACATGCGTGAACACGAAGTCCGGCCGATATCCCAGAAGCGCATCGCAGTACGCCTGCAAACGCTCCTTGGACTGCTGCTTCTCCGCAAAGCTGATCTGCCACGCCGGAATGCCGTTATACGTCAGGTCAATATCGGCCAATTGGAACTCCGGCGCCATGAACCGCAGTTCCTCGACTACGTAGTCGCCCACGGCCAGAATGTTGTCGCAATGCCGCGCAGCATCCACCAGCGCAAACTTGAAGAAGTGACTCTGGTCGCCGAACACCTCACTAACGCTCAGGCCGTTCTCCTTGGCGGCCTTCATCACGTTGTAGAACATCGTGTCATGACCCGAGTGCTTCTCAACAAGACGCCGCATCGGCGCAACCTCGTGCGCATAAAACACCGTCTTGAAGTCGAACGGGTCCAATATCGCCTGCAGCGCCGTCGGCATACCCATGAACTCGTGCGCCACAATGATCGTCGGCGTGTCCAGCTTCGCCGCGCCCATCGCCTTCAAAACCGCAATCGCCGGCGGGGCCAGACGCACGTACTGCTCGAACTCCCACAGGTTCTCGTACAGGTCGCTGCGAATCCCGAACTCCTGGAACATCCGGTACTTCAGCTCGTTTACCGGCCTGTCAGCAATCCGGGTGATATCGATCAGCACCACCTCCGGCGAACTCTTGTTGCCGCTGAGAGGATCAACGAACGTACGCCGACCGTAAACAATATTCACGTTGAACGTGTCTTCGATCTTTCGAAAACCCGAGAAGTAATTCGACTTGATCATCCCGTCGACCGACGAGTACAGAACCTCCCCGTCCGGACCCAAGCGGTCGCTTGCATCCCCCTCCATCGAAAACAGCGGGCTGATCAGAATATTCCGACCCATCTCCCGCTGGTAAGTGTCGCTTGTGAACAGCCCCTCCAGAACGGCACCTATACCGCCGATCTTGCCGATAGCCTCATGCGTGACATGGACCACTGTCGGTTTTTCGCTCATATTGCGTCCTCGCAAGGTTTTTTGCTGCTGCTTCTACGATGTCGACAATTACAAGGTTTCGCTAAGAACTGGTTAAAATATATGGAACGCTTCGGCTCAAAGCAACCACCTGCTCACTGCCTCGATCTCACTTTTTGTAACGCCCGAGAAAATATCATGCTCAACATTGCAGCGGCCGCTTTTCTCGGACCCCTACACAGAATAGCCCACAATTTTTTTTGCTCCGGAAACATATCATCGCAGGTGTCTTCTGCAGCGAATAACGAGTCTGTATCGATCGCACAAGTTAAGCGCCATCCGTTTAGGAAACATCTGGTTTTGACCTGTTCCTGTTCCTGCTGCCCGGCCGTAAACGCTGCCCTGCCGGTGGAGACAGCACCCGTGTTTGCCTGTCCGCGTGACGAATTGAAGGCGACCCGTGCCTTACTCACCCTCGATGTTGACACAGCTCATTAAGATCTCGTTGTGAAGATCGCCACTGCCAGGAGTCTTTCGGTTGCAGTGGGCGGCTGATGTCCTCTCGCGACAGCAGCAGCTTTTCCAGCGACCGCTTGAAAATCGCCTCGTTCATCACGGTTCCGAACATCCTTCCCCCCGGACCCGCAAGCAGCTCCTTCACGCCGGAGATGCTGAGCACACGGTGGTTGCCGTCCAGCTCGTAAATCAGGCAGCGTCCGACAATGTCCTCGGCGGCCTCCTTGAGGGCCGGGGTATTTCGTGTGTCCATGACGGCGGCCCCTTGGATGTATGCCCGAAAGTCAACGTATTGTATCTCGACGCGCAAGCCTTTGTCCCGTTTCTCCACAGAGACAACATTGAACGCCGTTTCGAAATACAGGTTCTGGAGCGGGTTGCCGTTGAGCGAATAGGATTACTCTTCGTAAAGGCGAAACGTCACCGCAAGGGCGTTGTCAAAGTTGAACATGGGGCAAAAGGGCGTCTCGTCCGTGGCGGCCTCGGACGCCGGACAGGCCGTCTGCACGCCAAGCATTACAACCAGGCCGATGAAAAACATCTTACTGTTTGACTGTCTGAACATGACTTCGCCTCCGCATTCCCGGCGCCGGCCGGTAGGTTATGAGTTTCGATTATTCTCTCCACCTCTGTCTTGGCTTCCTTCAGGCTTGTCCTGTGCAGCGTGCAGCAGTACTTGATCGCCTGAGTTCCTCAATTGCAGTGCTTGTGTGGGATTATAGTCGCGTTTGCCGCGAATACAAGACCCAATTGACCGACGAAATTATTGAAACCCGGCCAGCTCGACGCCGGGCGCCGTGCACTATCCGATTAGCTGTGTCGGGGGCCGCTGCGCCCGAAACGCCGAAAAGCGCTAATGAAATGAACAGATACCGCTTGCACAACTCTGAAGCACAAGCCATCATTGTTCTCGCCGTACCGGCAAAGCCCGCCGTCACACTTGGGAAACCCACAGGGAGCACAGCAATGCAAATCACAATGAAGCCCATCGGCCGAATCCACTCCCCCTACAAAACGCCCAAAGACATGCCTATCCAGGGGACCTTCAAGCCCGGCATTGAAGCCTGGGTCCAGCTCTACAAACCCTACCACCCGGGCCTCGCCGACCTCGACGGCTTCAGCCACGCGATCCTCCTCTACTACTTCCACAAGTCCAAGACTTGCCGCATGACCGCCCAGCCCTTCCTCGAAGACCAGCCCCACGGCATCTTTGCCATCCGCAGCCCACACCGCCCCAACCACATCGGCCTGTCCATCGTCAAGATCACCCGCATCGAGCCTGGCCGCCTCTACTTCCAGGAAGTCGACATGTTGGACAAAACCCCCGTCCTTGACATCAAACCCTACGTCAAATACTTCGACTCAAGAGAAAACACCACCGCCGGCTGGGTCGAAAAACACTTCACCAACAACACAACCCCCACCCGCACCATACTCAAATAGTCCGAGCGCCGCCGCTCGCGCCTTGACCGCCTCCACCGGCCCACATAGCCGCATCGTCCATACACACTGCCCAGCCCTGCATGCCGCCGTCAAACGCGTGCACGTAACGAGCACCTGTCCCTGCACGCGATGATATCTACATGATGAGCGGATTATCGTTGAGCCTTCTCCAGCAGGCCCCTGCCCCGCATCCACTCCTCGCATCGCCTGGGCCAGGTTCCCACCGCGCCGGCCGCCGCGCCTAATCCGACACCATGCTGGCCTTTCTCGTAAATATGCAGTTCGGCCGGCACCTTCGCCTTCCGCAGCGCCAGATAGAAGTACACACTGTTCTCCGCCGGCACGGCCGTATCCTCGTTGGTGTGCAGCAAAAACGTCGGCGGCGTCTGCGGCGTCACGTGCAGCTCATTGGACAGCTGCCTGATCAGTTCCGCGTCGCCATCCCGGCCCAGAAGATTGGTGCGCGACCCGACGTGTGTGAACCACTCCGTCAGCGAGATCACCGGGTACACCAGTACTGCAAAGTCCGGCCGGCAGCTCACGCGATCGATCGCATCGGCGGTGTCGGTGCGTCCCGTATGAAAATGCGTTGCAGCCGTCGAGGCGAGGTGCCCGCCCGCCGAAAACCCCAAGATCCCGATCCTCGCCGGATCCACTTCGAACTCCGCGGCTCGCGCCCGCACCATACTGATCGCCCGCTGCGCGTCCATCAGAGGCACAGGGTGCCCGTATCCGGCACCGCTGTTGCGATGCCGGTACTTCAGTATGAACCCCGCCACCCCGAAGGAGTTGAGCCAGCGTGCAATCTGGTGGCCCTCATGGTCGATGGCCAGATGCCCATATCCTCCACCGGGGCAGATCACAACCGCCGCACCGGTCGCTTTTTCCTTCGGCGGCAGATAGATCGTAATCGAGGGCCTGTCCCCATCCGCATCCCCTTTCGCCTGGGGCGCGCCATTTGGCCAAAGCAATTCCACTCGGGCCTCAACCTGCCCAAACACCTGTGCCGACAGAGAAAGCACAACTACAGCAACCAAGACTTTCATCACCTTTGCATTCATCTTATGTTCCCTTCAGTTCTTAACACCCGTTTGCGCCATCTGTATTTGCGGAGACGTTATTAAGCCTGCGGCATGGGCCAATGCTCCGACTCCGTCCGGGCCGTCTTGAGATACTCCATGATTGTCGCAATGATCTCCGGATGCCTGTCGGCGATATCCGTCGTCTCGCCCAGATCCTCGTCGAGGTTGTACAACTCCACCTTGCCGTCATTGACAAATCGAATGAGCTTCCACTTGCCCATGCGCACAGCCTGTTTGCTGCCGCGCTCATGAAACTCCCAATACAAAAACTCATGCTGCTTCTGCTTCCTGCCCAACAGCGTCGGCAGATAGCTGATCCCGTCGGTTCCGGCAGGGGCGTCCACACATGCAACCTCGCAGGCGGTCGGCATGAAATCCCAGAACGCCGACACATGATCGCTCTCGCTGCCGGGCTTGATCCTCCCCGGCCACCGCGCAATCAGCGGCACGCGAATCCCGCCCTCGTACAGGTCCCGCTTGATGCCCCGCAGCGGCCCGTTGGAGTCGTTGAAGTCCGGATCGTTACCTCCTTCGCGATGCGGGCCGTTATCACTCGAAAAGAACACCAGTGTCTTATCATCGATGTCCAACTCCTTGAGCAGCGCAAACACCCGCCCCACATCGCCGTCCATCCGCGTAATCATCGCGGCGTGGCCCTTCTGGGGCTGGGGCCAGTCCATATTCCTGTAAATCCCGTATTCCGGAACCTCCATCCCCTTACTGCCCGCCTCGTTATTGGCGTGCGGAATGGTCATGGACAAGTACAAAAAGAACGGCCGGCCGGCATTGCGGCGAATGAATTCCAGCCCTTTGCCGACAATCAAGTCGTGCGAATAGTCCAGCCTGTTCGTGGATACTCCGCCCAAACTCACCTGCTCATTTTTCACCGGATGATCCACCACGTTCCGCAGCGCGACCTTCTCCTCGTTTTCCCACAAAAACTCCGGATAGTAATTGTGCGCATGCGTCTGGTTCAGATACCCGAAGAAGTAATCGAAGCCCTTGCGATTCGGAATTCCCGTGGAGCCAGCCTCACCCAGGCCCCACTTGCCGCAAAGGCCCGTCGCATAACCGGCCGCCTTCAGGCGCTCGGCCACCGTCACATCCTCCGGCCGCAGGGGCACCCGTGCATTACCCCGCACAACCGCATGCCCCGTATGCAGCCCGGTCATCAGCACACTGCGCGAAGGCGCACACACCGTCGATCCCGCGTAATGCTGCGTAAAACGCATCCCCTCGGCCGCCATCCGGTCCAGGTTCGGCGTTTTGATCCGCTTCTGGCCGTAGCAGCCCAGGTCCCCATAACCCAGGTCATCCGCAAACAGCCAGATGATATTCGGTTTGCGCTCGGACACCGCAGCGGCCGCCGATTTCGACATGCGGCCGCAAACCTTCAATGCCCCTGCCGCCGCAGTAATCCCCGCTGCCTGAATGAATGCCCGTCGATCCATTTCTGTCTCCTTCATGCGCGACCTTCTCCCGTTGCGCAATCCTGGTTGAGGTTTCGCCAATTAGAATTGGTTTCGCATTCCAAGATACATGTTACCCACCGGCCCCGCCGACAGGCGCATCCGTCTGCTGCGGGCGCTGCCGGGCCGCCATCGCATCCAACTCTTCCATCTTGAACCGGACGCTCACGATGTACGGCGACTCGCCCCTGGTCCAATGCCCGTATGTCGTCGTCACAAACGTGCCGTCAGGCAGGAGTTCCAGCCCCGGATAACAGCAATCCCAGGCATGATGGTTGTCCATCAGGCGGACGCGGTACTGGCCCTGGCGACCGGCAACGATGTCCTCATAAGTCCCTACCCAGCCGACCCAGTCGCCCTGTGTTGCGCTCTGTCGCGTCGTATCTCGAAACGTAATAAAGAGCCGTCCATCGGGTGCATACCGTGCCGTGTGACGATCCCCCGTCAAGGCCGCCGGCAACTCCCGCGGGGTCGACCACGTAACACCCTCATCGTCGCTGAAGATCACAAACGAATTCAACCGGCGGCTGTTCTCCCGCAGGAGCACGGCTATCTGTTTTCCATCAGGCGACCGCACCGCCCCCGGCTCGCACAGATGCGCCACCGGGTGCGTCGCAATTGGCTCCGGCTGTGACCATGTCAGCCCGCCGTCATGCGACAGCGTCTTGTACACGATGAACTTGTCGCGCACGCCCTTGCCCCGCAGGAACCGCCCGTCGTCGTGGAAGAGCGCCATATAGTCGCCGTTCTTGAGCCGCACCAGCGACGCCATCGCCACTATCCCGCCGAAATCGCCGATCGGCTTCAGTTCCGACCATGTCTTGCCGTCATCCTCCGAGACTGCCATGCGAATCGGATACAAACCGGAAAACATGATCAGCCGCCGCGTGCCCTGCTTATCCACGGTGCGATACAGCGTCGGGACCTCCAGCGACGTCGCCCAACTGGGGGGCGTCGGGAGCCGATCCGACCAGGTCAGCCCGCCGTCGGTGCTTTGCTTCATCAAAATCGCCCCGCGCCCGTGCCCCTTCGGGTACACAGCAATCATCGTCTTGTTGTCTTCCAGCAGCACCGTTGTCGGATGCCCCAAGTACTGACCCGCCTGGCGATCCACCACAACCTGCCGCCCGACATCTGCGGCCAGATCAAGCACCGGCACCGTGTACCCCGGCGCCATCGAAGACTCCTGCCCCCAAACCGCGGCAGCAACAAGGCCCAACAGGCAAACACACAACGCCGCTTTCACAGCATCACCCTTCCCAAAGAAAAGACAAGGACAGTCACCTGTATCCGTGCCGCTGCTGCGAGTTCGGCACGAGGGATTTCGACGCCCGGCCCCATCCGGGGAAAAACAGGCGGCTGTCACCATTCCCGTTTTATGACGATTCTTTCTTTTCTTCCTTCCACATGTACAGGGGCGCCGTTGCGAACCAAACGAGGGTCGCCACCAGCATGATCTGCTTGACCTTATCCAGATCCATCCCCTCCACCCCCGCCAGATACATCACCGACGGCGCCGTCAGCGCCGCCAGCGCCACCAGCGACACAACCACAGCAATCATACGCATATCAAAACTCCTTCCTCAAGCCGCCGCCAAACTCGCCGGACCGGCTTTCTTCTGGTAGAACCTGCTGGCAACAATATATATCAGCGCCGCGGCAAACCATCCGGGAAGCGACACGAAGTAAATCTGCACGCGGCCGGTGAGCACCAGCCAGCCGCAGATAGCAAGAGTTAAGCCCCACGCAAGACCGGCCGCCCAGTTGAATACCCGGCCGTGCGCGGCCGCGTAGTTGCTCTCCAACCCCAGTTTGCGCATCAGCCAGAAGTCCACAAAAACCACGGCTCCCATCGGCATCAGCAACAGGCCGTAAAACGCCACAAAATCCAGAAGCCGCATCGCGATCAGCGGAAACATCGCCGCTATCGTCGCGACGAGGCCCGTAAGCAGCGTCACCTTGAAGCGACTGGCCTTCGGGATAATCGCCTGAAAAGCAAGCCCAGCCCGGTAGATGGTCGGATTGGCCGTCGTCCACCCCGCGATGATCACGCAGATCAGGCCCACCAGACCCGCCGCGCGCCACGCCAGCGGCCCGGGCAAAACGTCCGTGTCGGCGGGGTCAAGATGCAGCTGGTAAGCATACAGAATCGACGCTGCGATCCACGCCATGAAATGGCCGACGTACATCCCAGCCGCGGACGCCACGGCATACCATGACTTCTTCGCGAAGCGAAACACCGACAGATCGCTCATTCCCACATGCATTGCCATGTTGCAGAACCACGCAAAGAACGTCACATGCCAGAAGGTGAATTTTACGCGTCCCGGCAGCGGATCGCCGCCCTTCCAGATGCTCGTCGTGGCCAGGTTCCACAGATCGGCCGCCGAGTGAATCTCGGAGCCGGTGGCAGTAATGAAATCGCGCAGCCCCACAAACCCGAATACGAGAAAGACCAGTACCATCCACGGCGAGGCGATATTGCCGAACTTCGCCACCGTCTCATACCCGCAGGCCGCCACGATCGAGATCAAGGCCCCAACGGCAAGCACCGCAACAACCCAGCCAATGCTGTTGGGATACAGATCGTTTAGCGCGGGCATCGGAAACTTGATGTACACCCCCACGGCTGTCGCAGACACCGTAATCATCGCGCCCGCCAGGAAGCAGAACATCACGCCGTTGGCCAGATCGTAAACCTTCACGAGGTACTGGCCGCAGATCTTTTCCAACTGATAGTACAGCGTCAGCCTTGCCCGCGTCGCGATCGGCGCACACAGGAACATCCAGCTCAGCACCGCAAGGGCATTGCCCACCAGCAGCCCCATGAGCAGGTCGAACGCACTGACGCCCGCCGCCACGAACAGGGGCCCGATCATCAGCTCCGTTCCCGCACAGTGCTCCCCGGCATACATCCCGATGAAGCTCTTGAACCCCAACAGCCGATTCTGCGGCACCGGCTCGCGCTCGAACTCGCCGCCCGACCCTTCGTGGGCGGCCGTCTCCATCGCCGTCCCCGGCGCGGCCCCCTCGATCGTCTGCGGCCCCCGCCCCGCTGTCACGCCCTGCTGTACGTGTTCCTGCTCACTCATCGCTTCTTCCTTTAAATCGTCGTTTCACTGTCTGGCGGCACGGCTACCCGGCGGCGTGCAGCACGAGCATCTTGCCCCTGATACCCGCCGCACCATTGCCTCACACCGGCGTAGACCGCCGACCTGTTTTGAAATCTGTATGCTGCACTTTCGAATTTGAAAGCATCTGCGCCTATCCGGACTGTGTGCGGATTGCTATCGCCGCTTGCTCAAAACGTCAGCCTCATACGTCTTGACGGCCTCCATCCAGGCCCATCCTGCGGGCACATCCGACTTGAGACAATAATAATCCCATACCGCACCGAACGGAAGCGTCTTCAACTCCTCCAGCAAACCCAATCGCCGCGTATAGTCCCCCTCAATCTCCATCTCCCGCAGCGTCTCCACCGGCTCCAACAATGCAAACAGCAGCGCCTTGATCATACAACGCATCCCGATCACCCATGCAGCAATCCGGTTGATGCTGGCGTCGAAGAAGTCCAAACCGATGGGTACACGACCGAGAAAATCGCCGCGCACCAACTGCTGCGCAATCGCCTTGAGTTCGTCGTCGAGAATAACCACGTGATCGCTGTCCCACCGCACCGGCCGCGAGACGTGCAAGAGCAGCTCCGGCACGAACAACAGCACCGACGAAATCTTGTCGCTGATCATCTCCGTCGGATGATAATGCCCTGCATCCAGGCACAACAGTTTCTGATTCGCAACCGCATAGCCTAAATAGAACTCATGCGACCCGGTTGTATAACTCTCCGCCCCGATACCGAAGAGCTTGCTTTCCACCGCATCGAGGTTATGCGCCGGATTCAACGGCTCGGCAAAGATTTCATCCAACGATTGCCGCAGAATCTCTCGCGGACGCTTGCGGTCCACCGGCACATCCTTATACCCGTCCGGAATCCACACATTCGTAACCACCGGACTGCCAAGCGCCTTGCCCATGGCCGCGGCTATGCGCCGACAGGCGATGCCATGCTCAACCCAGAATCGCCGAATCCCCTCGTCGCGGCTTGACAGGGTAAACCCCGAGGCGGCCTTCGGATGCGAAAAGAACGTCGGATTGAAATCGAGCCCCATCCCACGTGCCTTCGCCCAGTCCACCCAACGCGCAAAATGCGACGCATCGAGCGCGTTGCGCTCCACGCGCCTGCCGCCCGTCTCCGCATAGATCGCATGCAGATTAAACCGGTGCCGGCCGGGAATCAGTGAAAGCGCCTGGTCCGCATCCGCCCGCAGTTCATCGGCATTCCGCGCCTTTCCCGGATAATTCCCCGTGACCGCCAACCCGCCGTCCAGCTCCGCCTCCGGATTCTCAAAGCCCCCCACGTCGTCCCCCTGCCAGCAGTGCAGCGATATCGCAATCCCCCCGAGGGCCTTCATCGCCGCTTCCGTATCCACCCCATACTGCCAGTACATCTCCCGCGCAATCCGATAGCCGTCCTCGATCAGCTTACTGTTTCCCAAAATGCGCTCCTTTCTTTATCCCGGCTTGCAGGCGGCGGCGTCCATTGCGCATTCACCGCCGGCGCCATGCCTGCCTGCGTAATCTGCGGATTCTGCTAAACCCGTCAGCTCGCCGCACCATAGTGCGCCAGCAGGGCCTTCTCCGCCTCCACATTCCAAAGCCCGTCCCGCAGCTTCGCCGCAACCTCCGGCAGCACCTCACCCAGCTTATCCAGCGGCGTCAGCCCCAGTCCCTCGCACGACGGATATACAAGGATCTTGCCCGGTATGAGTGCTTTCTCCACCGCCCGAATCCCGTCCACCGCGCCATCGAGGCCGGAAACGGCCGCCACCGAAATATCCGTGTCCAACGTCCGCCCCTCCACCTTGGCCAGTACCGCCACCATGTCGTCGAGCACCGAGCCGCTCGTCCCGATGAAGTAGCAGTGCTTCTCGATATAGGCATCCATGTCCACCGCAGCCGTCACGTGCGCCGGGATCCCCGCGAAAATGTTGATGATCGCATTGTCGGCCGCCTGCACCACCGCCTGGGCCGCAAGCTCCGGCACCGGGGCCATCAGTGCCACATAATCGAACGCCACGTCCGGCGGATTCTCCTTCGGATTATAAGGCACATACTTTTCGCCCCGCGCGGCCGCCATCGGCTCGGCAATCCGTGACAGCAGCCCCAGGCGGTGCGCGTCCAGATCGCCCGCGTAAATCGTCACCCCCTTGACGCCCTGGCAGATATTGCGAATCACGTGCATCACGCCCATCGGCCCGCCGGCCCCGACCACGTTGATCACATTGCCGGCCCGAATCTCACCGCTCGCAGGGATCAGCTTCATCGCCTCCGCCGGGTCGCTGCTGTTGGTCCCGATGATCCGGATATTGCCATAATGCACCCGCCCCACCGGCGTCGTCAGCTCGCGCCCGAAACGCCCGCCGCACAACACAAGATTCAGCAGCCCGCCGGGTCCCAGCTTGCCGAACAGGGCCTCCGCCGTCTCCGGACGCGACCCATAATACACCACGTCGTCGAAGCCGCCCTCGTCCGCCTCCGAGAGCACCGAAATCTCCACCACGTGCGCCCCCCAGTCCTCCCAGCCCGCCGGCAGATCGCCCAACCACATCACCACCTCAGGCCGCTTGAAATACTTCAGCAGCGCGGCGAACTCGCGTCCGTCAACCTTCGCCTCCGCCACAACAAGCATCCGTCCGCCGATTTTCAGCGTGGTGCGTTCCTTCACGGCGTAGGCGTCCTCCACGCACGCCCACGGCTCCACCAGCGCCACCGACGATGCCGACAGATCCTCCGAGGCCGCCAACAGAAACAACTCCCCCTTCGGCGATGTAATCACCCGCTGATCCAGCAGTACATACTGCTGCAATCCACCCTCGAAGTTATACCCGAATGACGCATTCGAATTCGGCGTCGGCAGCCAGCGATAATCCGTCTCCACAAGGTATCGCCCACCCAGCCTGACGCCCTTGACATTGTCGCCCTTGGCCACCACGCGAATCACCGTCTCATGCCCCGGCACCGTCGGCTCCGTCCTGGGCCGATAGCTGGGTATCTCCGCCAGCACCTCCGGCGAAATCCCTGAAAGGATCTCCGCCTTCCGGGCATGCTGATCGAACTGCTTCAACAGCTTCAGATCCGAAAAGCAAAGCCCCACCGCCTCCACCTTGCCTAATATCTGGTCCGGTCCAACCTGCGGCACCGGCTTCGTCCGATTCAGCGTCAACGCGTCCGGCCCCGTCAACTGCACTGCCGAAGCCACTTCCGGTATCTCAAACCCCATACGGCAATCCACCTGTCTCTAAACCCAATTCAAAACCCCGGCCAACACACGAGATTGCAAATCAATACCCTTGTCATCCAACCAGCTTCAATATCTCATCCGGCGTCATCTTCTCGCTTAGTCCGGCCGGCACTTCTGCTCCAATCCGCTCACCCACCGCCGCAAAAAACGCGTTCTTCTCTGCTCGCGAACCAAAATGCTTCTTTGCCCATGCCCCCGTATACCCGATCCCTGCCGCCCGCTGCAGAACCGAATGCGCGTAAACGATATGCGCCCCCTTCAAGAACACCGGCCCCAACGGCCTGAGCTCAGCCGAATCGAAATCATCCACAAACTTCTGACCCGGGCTGTTCATCTCCGTCCCCATCACCACCGGCAGGTCCAGGCTCTCGGCTACCGCCACCACCGCATAGAGATTCGTCAGCTTCTCGTCCTTCACGCCCGGCGCATAGTTGCGGTCAGGAATCACGTTGATCGCCTCGGCCCCCGTCGACATCGCCACCTCCAGGAGCCGCTCGATCTGGCGCTCGCCGTCCGACATTCCGTTGAGCCATGTGTGCACCGGAATCCCGCCCGCCTCCAGCACAAACCGGTTCATCTCCTCCATCGACGGAAACGCCCCCGCGTCCGGCTGAACGTAACCGGCCCCTTTGCGCTTCATCGTCTTCTGTCGAATCGCGTTCAAGAGCTTTGCCCCCTCCGGCAGCCCAAGCCCCGCGACATCCATGTCCAATTTTTCCTGCCAGTACGCCGCCAGCGCCTCATCCGAACCAAACATCGCCCGGGCCTTTCGCGCATAGGCCGTGCACAAATGCCGCTCCGTAGGATTCCCCGCCGGCGTCAGCGGCGCCACGTCCGCCTCATAGTCCAGTTCCACCGGACTCAGGTACGCATTCACCCGGCCCATCAGCTCCATGTTGCGCTGCTGCGCCGTGGCCTTGAGCCGCTGCAAAAAAGCCCCCGCCTCGCCGGCCGGCCGCGCTGTCGGCATGCCGACACCCATGTGATAACTGATCCCGGGTTCGCCTGGCGAATTGATCTCCTTGTCGGCAAACTCCGGCACAAAAACCCGTGTCTCGATTCCCACCACACCTTTGAGGCCCAGGAACCCGCACGCCGCGTGAAACTCCTCCAGACCGTCCAGCACGTCGAAGTCAACAATCCCCGCCACCGCCAGGCCGCCCTTGCGAGCCAGCCACGCAAACTTCGTGGGCGAATACCCGTACGCATTAAACGAAAAAAACGTATGACAATGAATGTTCACCCGCGACCCGACCGGCGCAAGCTCCACTATCCCCTCATCAGCCAACCCGATCAAACGCCGCAGCGCATCCGCCCGCACCTCCGGATCAAAGCTGTCCAGCGCCGCTTCCCACTTTTCAATCAACTTGAAAACTCCCAAAACTAAAGACAGCCGCCCGGAAACCTGCCGTCGGCAACTGGTTGTCGCTCCCACGAAAACAGACAGCCACCGGCCTTCACTCACTGTCACTGCTGGCGCCACCTGTCATTGCGAGTAGCCGGCCGGTTTACGCCGCCGCTATGCCCGGCGCGCAGCCGCATTATAGACGCCCCTGCCCCTTAACGCAACATCCCATTCCGCCGCCCCCAGCGACCCCAAAAAGCCTCAATCCGCCGTCCAATCCGGCACGTCCCCATCCCCCGTCCTCTCGCCCCCCAACACCCAGCTCAAATTGAACCGCGCCACGGTCCCCCCGCCTTTCGGCCCGCCTTCGAACAGCAGATACACCCACCCCGCGCTCGCCGTCCCCGGCCGCCCCGCATCGAGCGACGAATACGCAAAGCTCCCCTCGAACACCCGCCGCCTGACCGGCCACGTCCGCCCCCCGTCAAAGCTCGCCCACACATACCCGTTCCGCCGCCCCTTGGCACTGTCGATATTGCTGAACACCAAAACATCCCGCCCCCGCACCGGCAGCCGCACCAGCCCGCCCATCAGCCCGTACGTGCTGCTCTGGTCGCCGTCCGGCAGCACCTCGCACACCGCCGCGCCCGTCCACGTCGCCCCGCCGTCCTCGCTGTAAGCCGTCCACCGCCGCAGCGCATTCTCCCCCTCCGGCGCCCAGTGCCGCCGCGAGTTATAGTAGATCCGCCCGCTGCAAAGCTCCGCCACCGTCGCCTCCCCCGTCCCCTTCATCGGAAACGGCTCGCTCGCCTGCCACGTCCGGCCCCCGTCGTCGCTGTAGATCGCATTCGTATAATGCTGCGGATACTGCGCCCCCGCATTCTTATCCCCGTACCACCGGCTCGGCCGCAGCAGCCGTCCCTTGTGCGCCCCATGCCGCAGCGTAATCCCGTGCTCGTTCATATGCATCGACGGCACATGCCCCAGACTGTCCGGCCGAATCGCCGTCTCCTGCGCCGCCCACATCTTGCCATGATCGGTTGAACGATACACCGTCAGCGGCGCCGGCGGATGCTGCTCCTCCACAAACGCCAGGATATCCCCCGTCGTCTCGTCCACCGTCACGCCGCCCGCCATGAACCCCTCGCCGACAAGAATCTCCTCCCCCCACGTCGCGCCCCCGTCCGCACTCCGCCGCACCTTCACCCCATTCCAGAACGCCAGCACCGTGCCATCCGTCGCCACCACCACATTAGGAAATCGATCCCGCGCAAACACCTGCTGCATCTCAAACCGCGGCTCACCCAAAAACCCCTCCATCCCGCCCTCCGCTTCCGAGATTGCTTCGGTGGACTCAACCTCGCCGATCACCACCACGTCCTTCCGCCGCCCCGCCGGAACAACATCGAGAGCAACAATCTTGCCGCCCTCCACCCGACCCGTAATGACGGTCTTCAGCGGCGCATGAAGCTTAAAATCAACATCCCATCCCCTCGGCCACGCCGGCAGCAGATAGATCTTCTCCCCCTCCGTCTGCATCACCATCGCCTGCACCGCCTTCAACAGCACGCCCCCATGGTCCTGGTCCGGCACCCAGTCATAGTTCGGCCCCCAGAACGCCGGAAAACGCGAGCCCCCATGCTTGGCCCGCGCCCGCGCGACAACATTCGCCTTCGCCTCCTCCGCCAACCCAAGGTACGCCATGAAAATATCATCCTGCCGCCAGCCCGAACTGCCCCGGTCCCCGCGCCGCTTCAATGCCTCCACCGCAAGCTGCGCGTTGTCCTTCTCAAACGAAGCCAGGCGAAATGGAAACACCGCATACAGCTCCGGGTTTTCAATGTTCCGCTTATCTGCAAACTTCTCCGCAGCCGCTAGCATCCTCACGCCGTCCGCCTCGCGCACCGGCATCTCCGGAACCTTCGCCAAAAACGCCCGCCACCCCACGCGCTCGCCCGCCGACGTCAGCCGCTCCGGCAGCCCCAACAGCCGCGCCGTAACGGCCCGCAGCCCCGCCACCTCCGGCATCGGATTGGTGCAGTCCCACCACGTCTCCAGTGCCTGCGACGGATGCATCACGAGCTTGCCGTCCGCCCCCGCCTTGTAGTAGTTGTCGAAAAACGCCAACATCTCCCCCGCCACCGGCAGCACTTTCTCACGCAAGAACGCCTCATCCTGCGTGTGCTCGTAGTAGTCCAGCATCATCCACACGAACTCGAGCCCACCGACCCACTCCCACTTGTGATAGCCGCTTTCCTGCAGCGGGTCCTTCCGCTCCGCATACGGCGTCCACCCGTACGTTTCGTTGAACACCGCCCCCCAGAAGTAAATGCACTCCGGATAGTAAGCGCCCCCATGCCCGAAGTAATGCCGCGTGCGATACTTCGACAGCTCGAACACCTCCCCCGCATACATCGCAAACAAGGGCCCCATCAAATCAAAGTCGCCGCTGGTGCACATGCTGATATACGGAAGCCGCGTATTCTGCCACCAGTACCCCGGCCCCCACCGCCGATAGTCCGGATCGCCCTCATAGTCCACCGTAAAGATCGACCCGTTGAACTTGATCGGATACGCCCCGCGCCCCGCACACGCATTGATATACCGCTGCAACACATACCCCCGCGTCACCACGAATGCATCCGCCCCCGCCTCGACCGCATATCGCCCAATCCGCTTGCCGTTCAAGTAAACGCTGAGCCCCTGCTCGTCCGCCGTTGCCGCCACATGCGACCATACGCCCGCCGGCAATACATTCTCCACCCGCACCATCCCCGCCTGCGTGATAAACCGCAGACTGTTGCCGGGATAAGTGTCGAACAGAAAGCCGTCGTCCACCCCCGGCGTGATCTTATCCACAATCCGCCCGCCGCTGGCCGGCATCTTCTCAGGGCACACCCACGCCTCAACCGTCAAGCCCGGCCCAAGGTCCCACCCCTTCGAATCGGCGAGCGTCTCGGGAGGTCCCGCGAAAGCCGCATAAAGCACACCCGCCCGCTTCGGCCCCAACGCATCCCGCCCAGTTACAGCCAGTGCAGCAATCTCCTGCTCAGTAAGCCCGCGATTGAAAACCGACACCCGCCCCATCTCCCCCCTGAAACGATTCTGCCCCTGCTGATCCCTCCCGATCTGCACCGGATGATCGTTCGCCTGAACAATCGCACGGCTCGATGGCGCATTTTCCGTGACGTGAATCCAACTGCGATCCCAGAAGTCCGCCCACCATTTCCGATGCGCCTCGACACGCTCTTCAAACGGCGTCTTCTCCACCGAAGCAATCAGCTTATCCATCGACGCCAGCCACTTCTCCGGCGTCGACGGCTGCTCCGTCAAAACATAAACCTCTACCCGCTGCTCCTTCGCCGGCTCAAACCGCAAGGTCGTATCATCCACCGGCCGCGCGCCCTCGCCCGTAATCACCGCCCCAAACGTCCGATGCAGAATCGGGTCCTTCAGCCCGTACCCCTCCAACCCCTGCACCTCCATCGTCTCCTTCGGCCCGACCGACTTGACGTTATGATGATACCACCCGATCCGCCCCTTCTGGTCCTTCAAGATCACATCCGGTTCGACAACCGTCGCCGCGTGCTTCTGGTCGGGCTTGCTGCGATCCAGGTAAATATCGCTGCACTCGATCGTCGCCAACTCCCGCCGCTCCGTCCGCCACACCTCCGCCGATACATCCAGCCCCACCCCCCGCTCGCTCTTGCTCCGCACGTAAATCACCGGCCGGTTCGCATCCACGGAGATCTTGAACACAACCGCCTCACCCCCTGCCACGTACCGCACCATTACCGCCCCCTCGTGCAGCTCAAGCCTTTGTCGAAACCCATCCGCCTCCACCGCCCCCTTCAACGCCGGCCGCACCCGCACCCGGCCCACCTTCAACAAACGCGAATTATCCCCCCAACTGTCCGTCTTGCTGATATAAACAACAATGTCCCCATTCCCCTCCGTCCACACGTTGAGACCGATGTCCCCATTCCCCAGAGGCATCGAATCCCCCGACCCCGACCCCGGCGTTTCCCACACCACATCGTAATCCGAAACCGACGTGCCCCGCGCCGAAACACACGCCAACGCGCAAACAACAACCGCCCTCGCAACAACCCCGCGCCCAAAAGAATGAAATCCAAACATAACACGCCGCTCCTTTCAACCCCCATCATAGCCCCAAAGTACCCGTCCGGTCAACCCGAGACTGCGCGCACCCTCCCCCTGGGCCTGTCAAAAGCCGAAAAGGCAACGGCAAAAGAAAGGTCAAATCAGATGATCACCCGCCCCGCAAAACCTTCTCCGCCCGCACCGCATCCTGCGCCGAATCGAACGCCATATACACAATGTACCGCGTCCCGATCACCGCCGCCGAAAACCCCCGCAGGTTGATCCCATCCTTGGCGAGCCGCTCCGTTATCTCCGCCGCCGTCCCCGGCCCGTTCTCACCCTCCACCCGTACCGAATACAGACTGCTGGCTACATGGAATCCCAGGTCACCGGCCGCCTCCACCTGCCGGTCGCCGCGCAATGGCGTTACAAATACAACACTCCTTCCCGGCTCGTCCGGCGACCGACGCGAAATGATAAAATCCAGGTTCGCCCCCGACTCGCGCAGCGCCTTCAGCACACGCGACAGCCCCCCGGGCTCATCCGGAATGTTGGCCGCCCACACATCCACACGCTCCACAATCCTCTCCGCCGCAACCCCAGCCCCTCTCGGTTCCATAGCACGTTACCCCCGCTTCAAAACACGATTAACACACAACACGGCCCCCGCGGCCCGGACCAAACAAAAGTCCTACAGTGTCCGTATAAGAATCGACCACCGAAACGCAGCGATTGGGCCTGTCTCGGCAAAAACGCCGCGGCAGGACGCCCACCGCCGAGCGCGGCACGCAGTACGACCGATAGACTGACGCGATATGTCCCTCAAAAAAGGCATACTTGACAGATACGAATGCAGCGACGACGGCCGCATCATCATCGACGCCTCCGTCCGCTCCATCGAGGAACTCTACAGCAACTTCGAACGCGACGCCCCCTACCTCAAACGCGACCTTGACCAGGAATTCGTCGACTGGCTCACCGACTCGGCCGCCGAACTCGGCCCCCACGATTTTACCATCCGAATCTCACTGCCCGCCTGCCCCGACCCGGCCGTCATGGACCGCGTTCGCAACAGCATCCGCACGTTCTACGAATACCTCCGCCAACTCGAACTCGACGCGCTCAGAACCATGCTCCGTCGCTCCATCATCCTCTTTGTCATCGGCCTGGTCCTCCTGGCCCTGGCGATCAGGCTCGCACAGCATTTTGCCGATTCTCCAGGCGTAACACCACAGGTCTTCGTCCAGGGTCTCACCGTCGCCGCATGGGTCTCTCTCTGGGAAGCCATCGCAAATATCTTCCTCGAATGGCGGCCCCATCAGAAAAAAATCAAACTCTGCGCTCGAATCCGGAACGCCCCCGTGATCTTCCGCGCTACCTCCTGAAAAGTATCAGCGCCGCTGCACTGCAATCCGTCGAAACAATCAATCACAAAAATCTGCAATCAATTGCTGACCGCGTCCATCATCTCCAACTGCCGCATATAAAAATTCCGATACGCGCCGTCCAGCCCCATCAGTTCTCTATGGCTGCCGGCCTCAACGATCCGCCCGCCCGATAACACTATAATCCGGTCGGCCTCCAACACCGTCGACAGCCGATGCGCAATGATAAACGTCGTCCGCCCGGCAACCAGCCGCCCCATCGCGTTCTGAATCAAATGCTCGCTCTCCGAATCCAGCGACGACGTCGCCTCGTCGAAAATCAGAATCCGAGGGTCCTTCAAAAACGCCCGCGCAATCGTGATCCGCTGACGCTGGCCGCCGGACAAAAATGCCCCGCGCTCACCAACCTCCGTATCGAATCCGTTGGGCAGGCGCGAAATAAACTCCAGCGCATTGGCGGCCTCCGCCGCCGCCTCCACCGCCGCATCGTCCGCCTCCGGATTGCCGTACAGAATATTCTCCCGTATCGTCCCGCTGAACAGGATCGGATCCTGCAGCACCATGCTCACGTGCTGCCGCAGCGACCGCACACGCAGCCGCCGCACGTCCCAGCCGTCCACCCGAATCGCCCCCGCACTGACGTCGTAGAACCGCGGGATCAGACTCACCAGAGTCGTCTTGCCCGACCCGCTCGCCCCCACCAGCGCCACCTTCTCCCCCGGCTCTGCAACAAACGTCACGTCGTGCAGCACCAGACGGCCGCCGCCGTACCCGAAACTCACATGATCGAACTCCACGCGCCCCCGCGCCCGCGTCAGCTCCACCGCATTTGGCGCACTGCGTATCTCCGGCTTTTCGTCCATGATCTCGTAGATCCGGTCAAGGGCCGCCATCCCGTTGGCGAACACAATATTCAACTCCGAAAAACGCTGCAGCGGCAGATAAAGCGGCGCCAGATACATCGTAGCCGCCATCAGATCCCCCACCGAAATATCCCCCCGCACCACGCGCCAGCCCCCGAACGCAATCACCACAAGCGGCGAAAGCCCCATCAGCGTCCCCGTCACCGCCTGGTTGAGGCTCTGCACGCGGATCCGCCGCATGTTCGTCGAAAACAGCCGCTCTGACTCCGCATTGAACCGCCGCCGCTCCGTCCGCTCTCGCGTAAACGCACGCACCACGACGTTGCCGCTGATCCGTTCATGCGCATTGCTGCTCATCACCGACAGTTCCTCCTGAACCTGCCGGCTCACCGTCCGAATCTCAGTACTGAACCGCCGAAAGAAAAACAGGTACAGCGGAAACGTCGACAGCGCAACCAACGTCGTCCACACATCGATGCGAAACAGAAACACCAGCACCGCTATGACCGCCACCCCATCCATCCAGATATTAGTCAGCGCCGTCCCAATCAGATTCTGCGCCAACTGCACGTCGCTGATCAGCCGCGTAATAATCGCCCCCGTTTTGTTACGACTGAAAAACGACGCACTCATCCGCAGGATGCGGTAGTACAGATCGCATCGCAGATCGAACACCGCACGATGGCTGGCCCGATCCGCAAACTGGTGCCGAACAAAAACCCCCGGCGCATACACAAACAGGAACACCGCTGCCATGCCCCCCGTCCACATCAACAACTGCCGCAGCTTCTCCCCCGACGACAGCGCCTCGTTCAGAAACACGTCGTCCAGAAGATGCCGTGTCACTAACGGCACCAGCAGCGGCACCGTGAACTTGATCACACCGCCTGCCACGCCGGCCAGCAGGTACCCCACGTACGGCCGAACATAACCCAGGAACCGCAAAAAATTGCTCTTCCGAATATCCATACCACCCAATCTCTGTCAATCAAACCGCACCTCTGTCATCGCGAGCAAACCGAGGCAATCTCATCGCCGACGCAAACCTCCCGCCGCCTCGCCTCAACCACCTCGCGCACCAGCGCGGCCGAGGAGCAAGCGCACCTCCACCGCAAACACAGAAGGGAAACCGCGACCTCCAAAGAATACCACCCCGCCGTCCGGCAGTCAATACCCACCAGACCTAACCTCATCCGCTACGTCCGATACAACGAAATGCCCGTCCCGGCCCCCGCACTGAAACCCGGAAAGAACCGAACGCCGGCCGTAAAACCTCCCTCGCGCCCTGAAAAACGCGGTTTTCGCTCCCTCTCCCGGCCTCGACATTTTTTTTTGCAAAATTCGTGAAAAATGCGTAACACATCCGCCCTTGCCCGCCTCTATACGGGTGAAAACACCTAACCCAAGTTCCGCAGTTGAGGGGTGAAAACGTTGTTTCTGGCGTAGAAACGCCAAA